>Ga0208117_100024_pt1 | contig 191587 bp, 123 predicted proteins | sample LakWasMet26_LOW6_2_FD_183870 | JGI IMG/M metagenome (GOLD analysis project Ga0208117, IMG submission 183870) | Freshwater sediment methanotrophic microbial communities from Lake Washington under simulated oxygen tension - Sediment Metagenome... | ecosystem: Environmental > Aquatic > Freshwater...
CCATGCCATGATCGGGGCATTTGTTCAACCCATGAACGCCCAGCGCATTGATCGCCGATTCAACCGCTGAATGTTGGCGGCGCAGGCGGACAAACTCCGGGGCGGATTCGCGGGCTTTGTCGGCTTCTGTCAATCAACATCCAAAAGTTTCCACCCATCAACACCGAAAATTTTCCAGGTTAATGTGTAGGGTTATTGTTTTTCAGCCGACTTTTTTCGTTGTTTAAACCGATAGGAATCATTGCCGGTTTCGAGAATATCGCAGTGATGGGTAATGCGATCCAACAAGGCCGTGGTCATTTTCGCATCACCGAACACTTGCACCCATTCGGCAAAATTCAAATTGGTCGTGATGATCAGCGAGGTTTTCTCATACAGCTGGCTGATCAGATGAAACAACAAAGCCCCGCCGGATTCAGGGAATGGCAGGTAGCCGAGTTCATCCAGGATAACGGCATCGATAGGGATCAACTGTTTAGCTAGATGTCCTGTCTTACCCAGCTGCTTTTCCTTGTCCAGTTGATTAACCAGATCAACCGCGTTGTAGAAGCGGCTGCGTTTGCCCTGATGGATAGCCGATACCGCCAAAGCGGTCGCCAGGTGGGTTTTGCCCGTGCCGGTACCGCCGACCAGAATCAGGTTATGCGCCTGATCCATGAAACTGGCCGTGGATAGCTGTTCAATGCGCGCTTGCTCCACGGGTGTTTCGCTCCAGTCAAAGTGAATCAAATCGCGATGATGAGGAAAGCGTGCGGCTTTAAGTTGATAATTTAAGCTGCGTGCCTGGCGATCGGCCTGCTCGGCGGTAATCAACCGATCCAGCCAGACCTCGGGCATCACGGGTTTTTGTTGTGCGGAAAACTCCGCTCGCCACTCGTTCCAGGCGGCGGCCATGCCGTAGAGATGCAGTGCTTTGAGTTGGGCATGACGATCAATGTTCATGGCGCAGACTCCGTAAGCGGTCGTAACGGCTGCAATCGGCCACCGGTTCAAGTTGCAAGGTGGGCATCGATAGCTTAATGTCTTTCAAGGCTTTCGGGCGTGTCGTTTCGGTTAAGCGCCGCATCTCGTTCAGCACCACGGCAGCGGCGACCACACCGGTTTGTAAGGTCAGGTCACAAGCGGTTTCCAAGGTGTCCAGACCGCCATCCCCCAAGGCTCTGGCCATTAACAGCAGTTCAACAAAGGCGCGATCACCTTTGTCCTGTTTCAGGATCCGGTCCCGGACGACGCGGATGGAGACGGGCAGCTCCCAGTGTTGAAACGGAGCCCCATGTCGCAAGGCTCCCGGCTTTTTCTCCAATACCGGCAGATAATGCCAAGGATCACAGACCAGCTGATCGCGCCCCAGGCGGCGCGGGTGTTCGGCAACGATCTGATGGTCGGCAACGATCCGTAGCCGATCCGCCGTCACCCGTACAGAAACCACACGGTTTGCCCACTCGGCAGGCACACTGTAACGGTTGTGATCAACCCTGATCAGACAGGTGCTCGAAACTCTCAGGGTTTTCTCCACGTAGCCATCAAAATCGGCAGTCACCGCTTTCAGCAGCGGCTGTTCTTCGGCAAAACACTCGGCAATGGTACGGGCGGTTTGTTGAGGATGGCGGCGTCCGGCTAATTCATGGCAGCGCATCGCCAGCCAGGCATTGAGCGCGGTAAAATCCTGAAACTTCGGTGTCGGCGTGAACAGCCATTCCCGGATATTACCGACTTGGTTTTCCACCTGGCCTTTTTCCCAGCCTGACTCGGGTGTACAGGCGACAGGTTCAAACAGATAGTGATTAGCCAGGGTCAAAAAGCGCCGGTTAAACCGACGCTCCTTGCCGACCAAAATGGCGTCGACTACCGTTTTCAGGTTGTCGTAGACCATACGCTTGGGAACACCGCCAAAAAAGGCAAAGGCCCTGACATGGGCATCCAACACCATTTCCTGGGTTTCGCGTGGATAGGCAGCGACGAACATCTGCCGACTATAGGCCAGCCGAAAATGAGCAACCTTGATGGTTTGCGACACGCCGCCTAGCACTACGACTTCATGGCTCCAATCAAACTGGCAAGTCTCTCCGGCGGGGAAAGCCAGCGGCACAAACACTTGCGTCATGGCGGGACGGTGACCCGCTTGCTGTTTCCAGCTCAGCACAAACCGTTGCACGGGGCCATACGAGCCTTGATAACCTTCGACCTGCAGGCATTCAAACAACCGTTGCGCCGTCCGACGTTGGCGCTTGGGCAGCTTGGCATCCCGTTCCAGCCAATCGATTAATTGCGCTTGAAACTCGCCCAACTTGGGCGTGGGTTGATGCTGACGCTGATAAGTGGGTTCCGCTTCAGTTTTTAACGCTTTTCGAACCGTAGGGCGAGAAAGTTTAAGACTGCGCGCAATTGAGCTGATGCTCTCGCCGCTCACAAAATGACGCCGTCTGATTTCGGCTATAAATTCCATCGATAACACCCAGGGTAGCTCCGGTAAAAAGACCGGATGATTGCACACTATCGGGGTGGCAACTTTTCAATGTTGATTTCCCCGATTCCCTGGTAAGTTTTGCATGTTGATTAACAGCAGAGGTTGGTCGTTTCCAGTCCGGCAGCGATAAAAACGACTTTGGAAAGACGGCTGGCAGTGCTCAATAATTCTTCTTATATTACTCAGACGAGTTTATTGTCTGAAGATGAATGGGAAGATCTGGATGGGCAACAACAAGTAGACCAACTATTAAATAGCAAAATTAGCGCGCTTAAAAACGAGAAACAAGAAGTTGAGTGGCTGCTGAACGTTGCCAAACAGTGTGTTGATGGTGGTATTGATGCTAAATCAGATGCCTTATTGGAATTGATTACCACACTACAGCGCGAAGAAAACGATCCTAATCTTAAGCTACTAATATTTACAGAATTTGTGTCTACCCAGATGATGCTGGCAGAGTTTTTATCCAGTCGTGGTATGTCTGTTGTGACTTTGAATGGTTCGTTGAACATGGAAGAGCGTAAAAAAGTTCAGCAAACATTTGCCGGAGGCACACGCATTTTGATTTCAACCGATGCCGGTGGTGAAGGACTTAATCTCCAGTTTTGCCATGTCATTATCAACTACGATATTCCTTGGAATCCTATGCGTCTTGAACAGCGTATAGGTCGTGTTGACCGTATTGGTCAAAAGCAGGTTGTTAGAGCTATCAATTTGGTTTTTGAAAACACTATTGAGTACAGAGTGCGCGAAGTGCTCGAAGAAAAACTAGCCATTATTCTTGAAGAATTTGGCGTTGATAAGACCAGTGATGTTTTGGATTCCGCTCAAGCAGGTCATCTTTTTGATGAGATTTATACCGGTGCGCTGCAAAATCCAAATGCCATTGATGAAGAAATCGAAAAAGCATTACAGGAATTGAAGAATCAAGCCGAAACCAGCCAGAATAGTAAACAACTTTTTTCTGACGATTCTCCTATTGATGTGTCGCAGGCTGAAATTTTGAAGCACCATCCGTTACCTTACTGGGTAGAACGTATGACGATTAATTTTTTGGCCGGAATCAAAAACGCATCAACTGAAAACAATGGATCTGTCTGGCGTTTAACCTGGCCTGATGGAGAAGTTTGGAATGATTGTGTTTTCACCAGTGATCAATCTGAATCAGATGCAACACTTAATCTTGTCACACTTGATCAGCCAAAAATAAAGGCTTTAGTACAAAGTCCGCCCAGCTGGATACCAGGACAGAGCATACCTGTTGTGAACATTCCCTCTATACCTAACTCAGTAGATGGAATTTGGGGGCTATGGCAGGTTGTTTTAGAGTCTGATCATAATGAAAGTTCAACAAAAGAATTAAAGCAAACAGCTTATTTTCCTGTTTACACATCAAATGAGGGTAAAAGCTTTCCGGCGACAGCTAAACGTATATGGGAAGCATTGCTTAGTAATGATGTGATTATTCACGATTTGGCCCCCGAACAAATGGTTCAACAGAAAACTGATGAGCTATTTGAAGAAGCTCAGCAGCAAGCTATAACTGTTGGCGCAGAGATATTTCATTTTTTAAAGTCGAAACATGCTGAAGCTTTGGTCCATAAAAATGAAAAATCCAATTACGCATTTTCAGCCCGTCGAAGAGCCATTGAGCGTGTAGGACTGCCGGAGGTAAAGGCTCACCGAATCAAAATGCTAGAGCTGGAAATTGCACAATGGAACGAGTCATTTAAACAAAAACAGGAAACGGCACCAGAATTAAAAGCGTTGCTTGTTCTGAGAGTTTCGCCCGCTGCTGTAGTTGCACGGAGTGAAAATAGTGATTAAACAGCATAGAGATTTTGGCTGGCGTCAGCCAGTTCTTGAGGCATTAGTACCTGGAGCATCTAGTTTTTATATCGTCGAGGATGCTGATCATCTAATGACGGAGCCAGGCATACAAAAAGTATTGTCTGAGAATTTTAATTTCTATGTTTTTGATGATTCTATTGCTCTCAGACATTTCTATGAATCAAAGATCAGACTGAATAGCAGTTTATCTGACCGTCTAGTGATTAGTATTGATTCAGACGAAACCGACATCCGGAATCTACCTTTTGATATTACCAACCAAGCGAAAGTCGTTAATCTTTCTTTAGCCGACTGCTTTCCGGATTTTTATTGCGATGTTTTAAGAAGTCTTGCATCAGAAGAACTCGATATTCTTTACGATGCAACATGTGAATATACGCCAGGAAAATTAGGCGATATTGCTAGTCGCGATTTTGTGTTGCGGCATGTTTATCAGGTTGCCCCAGAAGTTATTCAATCTTCTTCTGATTTATTGCGAACTTTATTAAGGCTTCATTATCGGGATATTGAATTACCTGAACTACTCAAACATCGATTATCCGAGCTTCTTATTCGCCGGAAGCAGTTTGTTAATTGGCCTATAAAAAAAATTATCTCATCAAAACAGTTATTCTTTTCTTTTTTACAAGATCATTGGCCTTCCTATGTTGAGGCAGTCAGAAGCTCTCTCCAGAAAGGAGCGAAAGAACCCATGGCTGTCTACCAAGCTAAAAGTGAAAAAGCCGCTGAAGTTATATTGCCCTATGGGCACGACGATGTTCGAGTTTATATTGATAATTTGTTTCTTGAAGGTTTTTTAACACCGATTGAAATAGAAAACTCAGAGCAATTCGAAAATCATTGGTGTTTGGTAGGTATGGAGATTGATGCGGAAAAAGAGAATGCTAAACGCATCATCGGATTGATAACCAGATGTTTCGAGAGTTTACCCGATGAAAATTCCATGCATCAGGTATGGTATCAGTTTGCGCATCGGTGGGCAGAATTGTGTTCTGCATATCACACGGATAATCAGTTAGTAGATAGTGAAAAGTTTATAGAACTGCGCAATTTAGTCGATCGCCGTTTTAAAGATTGGATGCTGGTTAATTATCAAAGTTTGCATAACCATCCACCCATACCACCAACAATGCTGCATCATATTCCACGAAATATGGTCCGCGATATTGAGTCGAAAAACAGTGGAAAGACCGCACTCATCCTGATTGATGGTCTTGCATTGGATCAGTGGATAACATTAAGAAATAGTATAGAGATGGACCATACTAAAGAAGAGTCTTGTGTGTTTGCTTGGGTACCAACTGTGACCTCTGTTTCCAGACAGGCATTATTTTCCGGAAAGCTCCCTTATCAATTTTCTAAATCCATTCAGACAACAAGCGGTGAACAGAAAGCTTGGCAAAATTACTGGTTGGAGCACGGCCTCGATGGTTCTGAAATATTTTATGAGAAAGGGCTTGGCATAGGTGATGTTTCGACAATCCTGGACAAACTTTCAGATCACCGGTTTCGAGCAGTGGGTCTTATAATAAATACGGTAGATGAGATGATGCATGGGATGTTGCTTGGCTCAGCAGGTATGCATAACCAAGTTGAACTTTGGGCAAAATCTGGTTTTTTATCAAAACTAATAGATGGTTTAGTAAACTATGGTTTTGTTGTTCATATAACCTCGGATCATGGGAATGTAGAGGCAAAAGGGTGTGGAAAAATCAATGAAGGGGCTATTGCGGACTCGCGTGGAGAGAGAATGCGAGTGTACAAATCACAAGCTTTAATGTCTCAAACCCATCAGTTCATTATTTGTACATCGCACAGTGTAATAGAATGGCCACAAATTGGATTACCTTCCGATTATTGGGCGATCGTAATGTCAGGGCGAGAAGCTTTTGTTACACAAAATGAATGCATTGTTGGGCATGGCGGGATTTCCATTGAAGAAGTTATCGTGCCCTATATAAAAATTTATAAAGAAAAGTTGTGAGTGATAAAAAATTAACAATCGGCTTCGATCGGTATATAGAAATCGAATGGCTTGACCAAATTGCGTACTGGGTTGCCCAGAATAAATCTCGCGATGAGCTTCACATTCTTGTGGATGATTATTTATCGCCTTTTATTAATGGGGCAACATCACTTAGAAAAACCAAAAATGTGCTATTTGGCATTTGGGTGAATACCAATAACAAAAACAAAATCCATAAAATGCAGGCAATACAACTTCTAGAGGTATGTTCAAAACAAGAAAGGTTAGCAATTCATTGGGGATTGGCTATTGCCAGCTATCCGTTTTTTGCCTCAGTTGTAAGGCTTATTGGACGGTTATTAAGACTGCAAGACGACGTTATTAGCAAAGAACTTCTAAGAAGAAGTGTTGAGGAACATGGTGATACTGAAAGCGTCAAAAGAGCCACAACTAGATTGTTGCAGAGTTTAGGTGAATGGGCTGTTTTAGTGCCTGAATCAAAAAGCCTCTTTTATTCACCAAAGCGGATTAAGCTAGATAATCCTGATTTGGTTACTTGGTTAATGGCATCTGTTCTTTTATCAAGTGATAGAGATATGCTTTCTACCGATGAACTGTTATCTGATCCAGCTTGGTTCCCTTTTGAAATTCTACCAAGTGCATTTCAAGTGGGACGGTCCAGCTCGCTTGTAATTATTCACCAAGGGGTAGGTAATGATTTGTTAGCGCTGGAAAAGCAAAAAGTTCTGGCTTGAATACATCCCATAAACACGCTAAGTATTACAGCCTCTCTATAAGGTTTAGCCAATTATTCTCTGTATCTGAGCATTCTACTCGGCTGCCGGCGTTGGGATTGCAAGCCGACTGCGCAGTTCCGCCACTTCTTCCAATGCATTCTTTGCCTCTGCTTGGGCTTCCTTAATTTGTTGTGATACGAGCTGTGCAGTTGCACTGCTAAGTTCCTGAGTAACTTGCTGGAGTTTTTTCTCTAGCTGATCTAGCCGGGTTTCCGCCTTTGTTGCGCGCTCAGTCATCGATTCGAGCTTTGCCGTTGCAACATCGGCTAATTTTTCAGCTTGCGCGACCAACTTTTCAGCTTGCTGACGAGCGTCTTGGCTCATTTCAAGCGATTTGCGCAGTTGGTCAATTTCATTTTTTTGCTCTGCCAACTTTTCCATTTGACCGTCCAGTTTGTTGCGGTTCTGCGCCACTTCAATTCTGGCATGCTCTGCCGCATTGCGCTCGCGTGCCAGCTCTTGTGCTTGCCGCGTGATTTCTGCTGCACGGTCAATTGCCAATGCTAATGCCTGATCTCGCTCTTTAGTCAACGCGGTAACCTGATCCGCTAGTGCTGCGTTTTCAGCCTCCAAGATTTCTCCAACTTTAGCCAGAGCGTTTGCCTCATCCAGTGCCTCCACCAGACTCTCTTGGATCTCCGAGCGTGCTTGCGCTGCTGCTCGGCCAATTTCCGTAGCAATCGCAGTTGCCAGGCTAGGAGGCAGAACGGGTGCCGGTACCGGAGCCTTAGGACGGGCTTCATTCCAGGTGGTCAGATGCCGGTGGATAGTATTCGGGCTGCCCGTTCCCAAGCGCTCTCTTACAGCTTTTAATGTGGGATGGGATTGTCCTTCGCCGATCAACGCATCCGCAGTGGCTGCGACCTGTTCGTAGCTAATACCAGTTCTTGCCATACATGTATCCTCTAAGCGATATGAAAAGACAGAATATCGTATTAATACGAGATATTTAATACGATACAATACGTAATACGATATGAATAACTGACTTTAGTTCTATCCTGTATACAGCCTATCCTCAATCAAGCTGGCCCAGGTCAGAGATGGTTAGAATTGGCTCGTCGACCTCTAGTATTGACAGCATATTGGCTGATGAAGAGGGATGACGCTTAGGCGAGAGTGCGTCGGCATCGCCTCTACTTTCAACAGGTGATCAGCCCACCGCCGCCTTAAGCTTTCCGGTGGCCTCACCCTGCGCCCGAATTAATGCAACTGCCCCTGATAGTGATCCGTCACATCGACTTCGCCCTTTGCGCCGTTCAGTTCCTTCCAGTACGCCCAGACATATTCGGCATCGTCATTGCAGCCGGGCCGGCCTTGCAGCTGATAAACGCGGCCGCTGGCCGTTTTGATGCGCATCGTTTCCCGGTCGAACACCTGGATCGCCGTGGTGACACGGCCCGAGCCGCGCCGAACTACATAGCCGACTAAATGTTGGGTTCTTTCACTGTTATAACTGCACTGCACTTCGCGCACCGACCAATCCATCATCGATACTTCTGGCTCTTCCTCTACGGGGGCAATAGCATGAATGGGCATACTTACTCCTATTATTTTTCTTTTCTCAATTTCACGCGGATTAAAATCGTCGGGATGCAACTCATAACCGACATCACTTGGGGATTCGCCTGTCGGCTTTCTGAGCACGGCCTTGCCGCAAGCGCTGATCAGCTCCCTCTGAAGCACCCTCGGCTCCAGGCCGCTGTCGATGAGCTTACGGTTCACCGCCGACGGCAGCTCTTCGCTGAACTGTGAGCCCCATTCCTGGCTGTTCCGGATATTCCGGTAAATGGAGCGCAGCACAGCGGCCATTTGCCGGGATGTGGGCCGTTCAACGGTCACGATCGCAAAGCGCGACAAGATCGGTTCAGCGATGAGGTTGAGGTTATTGGCCGTGCCGATCCAGACTATCCGGGAGCAATCCGTCGAGATTTCTAAGCCTTCATCGATAAACCGGGCCGACGTTTCTTTTTCGAGCAGTTGATACAGCGGCCCTAACGGGTCATGGCGCTTGTCGCCGCCCGCTTTATCCATCTCATCCAGCACGATCAACGGATTCGCATAGTGCCCTCGAGCCAAGGCCTCGACCAAGCGACCGGGCTTGCCTTCGGACCACCCCGACGACATCCCGCCCAGCACAAAGCCGGCCGTCATGCCTGAAAAACTGATCAACTCAAAATGTGTCGCGACAATCCTGGCCAATGCCTGGCAGAACGCGGTCTTGCCGACGCCGGGCGGTCCGGCAATCAATAACGGATGGGCGCCAAAAGCGGCGCTCCCGGTCAGACGGGCCAAGGCAAACTGGTGCCGGTAAAAATCAATCACTTTGTCAAAGTTCGGAAACTGTTCGCCGAGCGAGTCCAATTCATCAAAGATTGACTCGGACAGTGAAGCGAGCTGCAAATAGCCGGCCGTGTCGCCGAGATAATCGATGTAGCGCTGGTGATTACGGTACAAGTTGCTTTTGCGGTCATGGTCCCTGAGCATGGCTTGCATTTTGCGAATGTCGAAAATCTTCATGACCTCTGGCAACTGCGTGAAGTCGATGTCGTCACCCACAAAATCGTCGATTTCATAGTCGTCAAAGCAGGCTTTTTGGCGCAAAAAGTGTCGGAATTTATTGTCCTTGTGATGCGAGTACATGGCTTTCTTGGGTAATCGTATTAATTTGTTTTTGCCGAAGCTGAATGGCCTCTAGCCTTTTCGTGCCTATGACACAGGGAATGCTTGCTGGGTAGGTGCTAGACATCGACCACAATGGGTGCCTGGGTGGGCCGGTACCGGCCATCACAGATAGCGGCATTGATGAATGTCGTGCCGTCCTGTTCCAGCATCCCATAGTCCTCGTGAATATGCCCGAACACATGCACCCTGGGGCTGACCCTGGGCAGCGCCGCCCGCAGTTCTTCACAGCCGACATGTTCGCCATCATAGACCCGGTCCAGGATGCCATAGGGCGGCCCATGCGTGATGAGTACATCAGTATCGCTAGGGATTTTGGCCCATACCTTGGCAAGTGCTGTACCGCGAGGTAAGTTAAACGCCCAATTGCAAAAGAAAGGTTGCCACGGTGAACCCCAAAACTTGATGCCGCCAATTTCAATGCCGGAGTCCTCCAGGTATATCGCATGCTTTATTAGTGACTGGCCTTCGCCATTCCGGACACGCGCAAACGGCCAGTCATGGTTCCCGGCAATCAGCAGCTTATGCGGGTGCGGCAAGGTGCCTAAAAAAGCATCGAATGCGTTGAGTTCATCACGTGTGCCATAACCGCATACATCGCCGGCAACAATCAAAACATCGCCCTCTGGAATTGGACAGGCGGGTTTAAGGCTATGAAGATCGGACATGCAAACCAGACGCAAGCCTTGGGCTGTCAGTTCCGACTCTGTATGCCGAACAGGGATGTCAGAGTTGTGCATTGTTATTGACCCGAGAACAATTAAGATAACGATGAGAGGGAAAAATCATGAGGAACCGCGGTAAAACCTGCTTCGCCAATTTTTAAAAATTCATAATGAAAGACATAGCTTAATTGCGATTGCGGGATCGTGTAGGGCCTGCTGGCTTCTTGATACACGAGTTTTTTTCGGCACTGAAAACAGTATTTCATAAAGGTCTTGCCGGCATCGACTCTAGTAATGGTATTTTTGACCACCTTATCGGAAACTTCACGGACCGCCTCGCGGATTAAACCAAAGCACTGAGACACAGAGTGATCCCGCAATAAGGTTAAAAAATGATTCTGCAAGTCGTCTGTCACTTCGATCCTGAATGCTCTTTCATCGGCCAGATATTGCAGATATTCAACACACTCTGAAATAGCTATTTCCAACCATACCGCTTTAACATCATGGCGCCATCTAAGAGGCCAAGTTGAACGGGCGATGATCTCGTTGAGTTGTAATAGCGAATCTTCAAAATTTTCAAGAAGAACTTTCCACTTGACCGCTTTGATATCAAATGCCTCGATTTCATCATTGGTCACGGTAAATGCCGAAGCGTCGATATCAGTGCTGAAAGTAAGTAACTCTTTATCAAACAGATAGTAAATAAAGAGCACTTCGCTATCAGATCTGTAGGCTGGAGCTAAAGGCGGGACCCTGGTAATTGGACCCACATGCCCATGGCTAGAGATTGTTGTTGAAGAGCGGATCAGCGCTATGACATATAAGGCATCTTTTAATGAGAGGTCGGCGATAGTTTTCAACGTATAGGCGCCATCTTCAGCATGAAGAAACTCAGAAACAATAGCCAAGTTATTCATCTAGGCTTTTTGCTGAGACAGCCAATGGATATTTTTAATGGATTTTTGTTTTTGAAAATAACACAAGCACATGATTTAACTAGAAAATAAGCAAAGGTAGAATAATACTAAGGATTCCTTAGTATTATTCTACTATAAAAACTAAGATTCTCTTAGCTTACTTTTGTCCGGAAATTGAAAGTGAGCGAGAAAATAGAGATTCAGCCCCCGCTGCCGAAGCGATTGAAAGAAGCACGGGTAAGATTAGGGATATCGCAAAAAACCTTAGGTATTCTGGCCGGAATCGATGAATTCTCAGCCAGTGCCCGCATGAATCAGTATGAGAAAGGCAAGCATGCTCCGGATTATGCCATGGCTAGACGATTGGCGACGGCATTAAAGATACCGTGCTCTTATTTGTATGAGGAAGATGATGATATCGCCGCTATGCTTGTGCTGTATTACAACTTGGACGAAACAAATAAAAAACAAGTCATTGATAAAATTTTAGACACTGAATATAAGAATATGATTTAAAGGGAATTGAACTCTAGAAATAAGCCACCAATATCTGATGATCTTGCCTAGCTTTTGCAGATACTTAACTAAGAGATCAATTTCTAAGCAGGAGGAGGAAAACGGCGTCTAAGTTGTAGCGGTTCAAACCTAATCTGACAGTTCAGTCAGTATGTCAGGAAAAGTCATTTGATGAAGTATTTGAACCATCGGTATGAAGGTTTTGTCTCCCTTAACGATGTCCTTCAATTTAAAGCGAATGCATTTTGGTCAAGCAAATGATTAGAATGCCGAAGCATGTCTGCTAGGCAGTTAAACCAGCTCTTTCTAGAGATATTACTTTTTATGATCAGTCATATATATGATTGTAGTATTGTCTTTAAAATTATGTATTTCTTTTATGGTACTGTTACATAAGATGCATTTGCCTCGTCTAATTGACTCATCTTCCACAGTGGGCTTAACCAGAACCGCCATATCTACCGAGTTCATATATAAAGTTGAGTAAAGTTTAACGTGGTGCACCCGCAATGCGACTAGTTCTTTTTTCAGCTTTTCTTTATCTGCTTCCAAGTTATCGATACGAGTGTACAAATGTTCCATCAATGGGTGATCTTTTTTGATGCGTTTTTCAACGCCTATTTTTATTAATACTTCATCGATAAACTCTGTTTTTTTATCTAATGTTGGTCGGCTGCATCCAACGAGCCTTGATAATTCAGACTCATTGTAAACGTAATTCTCTTTTTCGTTAGCTAACTGTCTTAGGCATGCCTCAATTGCATTTAATAGTGCTTGGCCGCGTAGTTGGATCTTATTATTCATTTTTGCAGCTTTCATATAGACTCTTTAGATTCTGCTGAATATTTTGGAAATGGTTGTACTGAGGAGATTGCTCAGGAATAACTGCTAATGCCGTTTCTGTTTCCCGCATCATGCGATCAAGCTCCAGTTTTGTTTCATGATTTTTAGGATCAATACATAAATTCTCACAGAGACCATTCTCACCATTAAAGCAACCATTATGGTTCTGGCAAGCATTCATTCCCCAGTTTAATGAGCAGCCTCCATGTGGCATCAGATTTAAATGAAGTGTGCTCGCTTCGAGATATTGTTCAGCGTCCTGTCTCGAATACTCAGCAATATCATGGTATGCATCCGCTATATGCCCCATAGCACCTCCGTCACGAATGGCCTGACGCATATTATTTAAACGAGTTTTAGACGATGTCTGGTCGTAAGTGTCATTTTGGTTTGGTGCGCGGTTAAATAATAACGCTACTTGATCATTGGGCATGCCGCCTTCTAGTAAGTAGGTGTCCAACCAGTGCCGGATATCATGAGAGACAAACTTAGCTATTTCACCCGTTTTAGGATCAATGATTCCTAGTCGTGAAAAACAGGAATCTTCAGTGTTTTTAGTACCTAATGAGCGCTTTACACCACCAAACCAACGAGAAATATCGCCGATAGAAATTAGGGAGCAATCATTTATTTTTGTACCACGTTTTTCAGTCAGTTGATATGTGACAGTAATTAGCAGCGTATCTTCGGGTTGAAGTATGGGAACTCCATCTGATGATATTACAGGATGAATTACCCATTTAAACTGCTGCTCAAGCTCTTTATTGTAGAGTGGGCAGGGATACGGCTTACCTTTTAGCTGATAGTTGTCACGCGCATCTTCAATGATATGGGAAAAATATTCTCTAAATTTTGTATTTATTTTAAGGTTGATATGCTTTTCTAGTTGCATAATTGAAATCACTCGACTGTCGGTGTCCCAGGATGTACGTATTTTTTTTCCTCTACCTTTTGCCATGGGCGGTAGTTCATCGCGTAGTGCAGCATGCTGAGCCATAAGCAAAATATCTATCGTCCCCTTACTGAGGTTAGATTGTTTGGCCGCATGAACCTTCGAACCAGCCTCTTTCACGAGACTAATAACATCGATGTATCGTTTTTTTTTTCGAGCCAAGCTCCTTCTTTATTAAACATGTTGTTTTGATAATTCGACGTCCACTCATGGCAAAACTTGCCCACGAAATACTGAGCAGCTTTTTCATCATGCATAATTGCGGACCAATCTAAGCCTGGGTTTTTTCGGAGGCCAGCAACAGCTTCACGTCCTTGGTTAGTTAGTTCAGTAAGCTTTTTAACCGCATCTTGAACTGATGGCACCCAGCTAGATATTAGCCATCGCGTATCTAGCTTAGGTTTTTTCACGGGAAAGTAACGAATACCAACATTGTCGCCCTCTTGGACTATGCAATCTAAAGGTAATGTGGCGAGTTCGCTGATCCGAAAACCTGTACCTACCAGGAGTACAAATATTAATAAGTAGAATTCATCCTTAAGGCTCAGTCCTTCCTGATGGAGGGCTGCGATCAAATCCATCGCTATGCGAGAGTCAATTAGTTTATTATCTCGGTCTATATCGGATGCCTTTCGGCCATGTAGATAGATGGATATTAAGGTGTTGTAATAGCTGATACGGTAACCGAAATTTATAGATAGCCACTTTCCAAACATTTCCAAAAAATCAGCATTTCGAGGGGCAGCGCTAGCTTTAATTTTAGTTGCAATCAAGTCTTGAGCTTCATGGAAAATCGCGTTGGATATTTTTTCAATAGTCCTAGAACCTAATGCTTGATCCAAAAATTTTAATGCATATAGCTCTGTTTTAATTGAACCAGCAGCAAAATGGATACTCTGACGTTTTTCCAAAAAGTAGATTTTTATTAATACCTTTAATTTCTTATTTTTTATTCGGTCAAAGAAAATATTAAAACTTTTTGCATTACCTTTTCTGTTTATCCAGGGTAATAGATCCCAAGTGTCCATGTTGAAGCTAACGCCTGCCGGTAACAGCGCTTCAAGCGTTGGTATGAGATCAATTAACGCTTCATCGGCTTCTAGCTCAAGAAGAAATTGCTGGAGCTTTGCAGTTGCATCCATCAGGAGACCTCCATCAGTTGCTCAATGCGTTGAATAACGTCCAAAATGTTATTTTTAAGTTCTTCGTATTCTTTGATTGTTGAGGCTTGTGCTGCATGGCCACTAGCTTTACGCCACCGCTCAAGTTCCTTATCAGCAAATAACAATGCGCGATGATGATCTGCCTCACGCCATGCTAAAAAGCTAGAGCATCCGTTATAACAACCAATAAAAGGGTGTTTATGGCAAAGGCCTTCCTTACATGTATCTCGGGCACAAGAACCTACAAAAAGAGAAGTAGAGGTGGGTTCTGAGAAATCGGGAATAACAATAGGTTGTTCGGTAAGCTCATCTACTACCTTGCCTTCGAAATAAACTCGATTTAGATGTATAAACAAAGAGCCCATGTTGCGATCCGCCTTGTCTAAACTTGGACACAGCTCAGACCCCACTGCATCAATATATGCTTGGCACGAGGCAGGATCATCATGTTCTAAAATCTCTGAGATAATGTCTCTGGAGACACCTTTATATGCAAGTCGAGTAGCGCCCGAATGTCGAATTCGAGTGGAAGTAATATGTAATGGCTTCCCCGTTCGGGGGCTAATTAATCCTAATGTATATTGTACGTAGTTAAGAATTGCAATTCTCGCATCTGCTGCACTTACAACTCCGTATCGGTGTAATGAATGGCAATCGAACACCCAAAATCGGTCATAAGATAGTTGTAATTTACGCACCCTGCAATCAGAAGAATACCGTTGCATTTCATGATACAATGCTTTTGTAATAGGCCACCATCGTTTAGGGTCGCCGGTCTGGTTTTTTACTGGTTCGATAAGAACAAAATACTCCTCCACTCTATTTTTTTCGATTATTTTTAGACAGTCAGCGTGTAATTCACGGATTTGCATTCCACGTTTTAAAGTGGCAATCAATAGCCAGCAATAGAGTCTGATTCCGAATGCTCTAATACTTTCGCTATGTCTTGTTTCAATAGCATTTCGTAGTATGTTTTCTTCTTCTTGAGTTAGTGCACCTCTTGTAGGGTGCCAATTCAGTATATCTTTAAGCGCACGTGTCTCAGTGCGTGCATTCATGCGTTGCAGTTTAGCTGCTATAATATTACTAGCACCACCAATGTTTTGGCTTGCTAAGTACGTGTACAGTTCCCTTAAAAAGGACCGGTAACTAATGGTCATGTTTTGCCAAATTTTATTGATATCGGACATTTTAAGGTCTGAAAGGCTACTCCATTCTGGTTCAAGTCCAGCACTAAACTCTGCGAGCATACAACGACACTTGTTTAGATAGCTATAACTAACAAGTTTTAGCTTTTTTCTGATAGCAATCTTGAAGGCGGACTCAATACTCTCAGGTAAGCGAAGTGTAGTCCAGTCAATATAACCTTTGCCCGAACTTCTAAAAAACCAGTATTGGTGTGATATGTGAATAAATACTGGGGCATTAGGAATAAACTGATTTTTGATGAATATGCGGTCATATTTATCAATCCATACATCGTTCTCTGAATCGTATGTTTTATTGTCTTCAATTATTTCAAGGCTTCCCACTCACTTTGCTCCTTTTGATAAAAACATAATGCTGTTTGTGCCCGTTCACGTCGTGCTCTGTTTATGTATAGTTGTAGGCTCTTCTCGCTTTCCCACCCGCCCCAGTAGATTAGATCCCTTAGGCGCTCTTTATACATCTCGTTATCTTTTTCTTTAAGAGCGGCAATAGAAGCATAAGCACGATTGAAAAACGCGTGCCTACCGATGTGAAAGTGAAAATGCTCAATGCCAGTCCCGGCACGGATATCCGCAGCTATGTCTGAAAGGGAGGAAATTGATAAAGGAGTTTTTTTGTCATGTTTATGACTCAATATTAGAAATTCAGTTTTATCAAAAATGTGCTTAAAAACCCTACGACCATGTTCTAGAACCTTTCTACGTCTGTGTTTGGTTATATAATCATTAATTAGCTTTTTAATGGGCGAATTCTTTAAAATAAAGCCGAGCTCTCGAGATAACGTTTTAGGTCTCGGTGCATATGTTCCGCGCGGATCAATATAATCTGAACCTCGCTCTTCTATACGAACGATTTTGAAATGGTCCTGATTTTGGTGAGGGCAGTCTTCAAGCCTCAACGCCAAGATTTCACCCTCCCTGAGGCCGAACTCAATAACTAGACGCCATATCAGGTAATCTCTCAGAGCCTGTGCCGGTGATAAATCAGGGAATTTCTTTAAGCGGATTTCTGGTTTCAAGAATTGTTCAATCTTTAAAATTTCCTCTTCAGTAAGATCATCCGCAGATTTCTTTTGCCTTACTTTTACGTGTTGATCTGAAAAACGCTCTTTTATGGCCTCTTTGTACTTTTGAATGTGTATCTCTCGTTCACTTGCTCGGCAATCAATAAAGTAATATTGATCAGTAAACCATCGAAAAACTTGGCTTGTTCTACTCAGTATTGCGTTGATAGTGCGTGGTTCGATGGCGCCTTGGCCACGCAATTTACCTCTTTGGGTCAACCATGCTCCATAGGCATTCACTTGTCGCGGCTCAATCATTTCGCCTTTTAATAAAATCGTATCAATATCAACATCAGATTGCCTTGCCCATGCGATTAGAAAAGCAAGATTTTGAATGGCATCAAATACAGTATTATGAGAAGAATGTTTTTTGCTTAAATATGCTTCGTATATAGACAGTGCTATCAATGGCTGTAGCGTCTCTCTGTCTTGTATAACAAAGCGCACTTTTCTTTCTAGCATAATGCGAGAGATACGAATACCAAGTCGAGTTTTGTCTAGTTTAGTTTTCATTTCATAAATCCACATCTTCCGGTTTTACAGCGTCACTAGCAGTTTTAGTCTGCAAAAAAAAGCTCGTGATAATCCTGCAGTTGAACTAGAGCATTGGGATAATGAAAGTGGGCTATGGTCTGGGAAAGTGATTGCAATAATAGGAGAGTTGGAATGCTCTTCTTGTTGTAGGTCAGTAGATTGCATAGTCGCCTCGCTTGTTCTTAGTAAGAAGAACCCTTGCTTTAATAGGATTGTCTAAGCACTAGACTATCACAATGTTGAATCTTTATAAAACTCTTTATTTTCAATATGTTATGATGGTATTAATAGCATATTTGTTAGAAATAATTGACGAAAAAATATAAATTTAAGTGAATAAATGGAACTCTGGACAATATTTTTGTCGAGCGACTGTGGCGAACAGTTAAATATGAGGAGGTCTATTTGAAACAGCATGACAGCATATAGAGCTTGCTGATGGAGTTAACGGATTAAGTCGTATTTTATAAACAGGAACGACGCTATCAATCGTTGTACAAGAAAACACCCGGACGGGGCTACCAAACGGTCACGGAGGGCAAAGATTGTGGATGAATTTAATGAGGCGACAGAGACTTCAATTCCCATATAGAAAAATTGGGACAGCACCATTCATCTGGAGTGTGAACATTATAGTACTCCCCATATTTCAGACCACGGCTTAAGATAGAAAATCTTATCAAGAGGCAAAGTGAAACATGGCAAAGGTACGAAAAAATCATACAACGGAATTTAAGGCGAAAGTGGCCGTTGAGGCTATCCGCCAACAAAAAACCCTTAATGAACTGACAGCGGAATATGGCATCCATGCTACCCAGATCAACCTCTGGAAAAAACAGGCGTTGGCAGTGATTCCGGGAGCATTTTCTGGAAAACAGGACAAGGTGCAGGAAAGCCAGCAGCATGAGATTGATGAACTGCATCGTCAGATAGGGCAGCTGATCGCCGAACGGGACTGGCTTAAAAAAAAGTCCTCGGCCAGCCATTAGAGGTCAGAAAAGTATGGATCGATCCGCAAGACGAACGGTTCAGTGTCCGTCGCCAATGTGGCTTATTGGGTCTTAACCGTTCGTCCCTGTACTACCGGCCTATCGGTGAAAGCGAGGACAACCTTGCCTTGATGAGACTCTTGGACGAACAATACACACGGACACCTTGCTACGGCGTGCTCAAGATGATGGCTTATTTGCGAACCCAAGGCTATCAGGTGAACGCCAAGCGGGTCAGGCGATTGCTGCGTATCATGGGACTGGAAGCGGTGTACCAGAAGCCCAACACCAGTCAGCCGAACCCAGAACACAAGGTTTACCCTTATCTGTTGCGTGGGTTGGTTATTGACCGCTGTGATCAAGTATGGAGCACTGACATCACCTATATTCGTCTGGCATCAGGCTTTGTTTACCTGATGGCAGTCATTGACTGGTACAGCCGTTACGTCTTGGATTGGGCACTGAGCACCTCCCTGGAGGCCGACTTTTGCATTGAAACGGTCGGGAATCTAGTGGAGCGCAAGCAATGCGAGATATTCAACACGGACCAAGGGGCGCAGTTCACCACGTCCCGTTTCATACAGCCGTTGCTGAACAAGGGCATCAAGGTCAGTATGGATGGGCGTGGGCGAGCGTTGGACAATATTTTTGTCGAGCGGCTGTGGCGTACGGTCAAGTATGAGCATGTTTATTTGCAAGACAGACAGACCGTGCAAGACACATGGCTAGGGTTGAGGGATTTCTTCAATTTCTATAACCATGAGCGGTTTCATCAGTCGCTGGACTATCGGACCCCAGCTGATGTGTATTTGGCGAAGCGTCATGAAGAAACGGAAATAACAACTTTTTATCAACCCGCCTCTATCTTAATTACATGATTATTTGGTCTGGACAATGGGGAGTACCTTACATGGCTCTATCTTAAATTAAGGTATTATTTGCCTGAACAATCTGGTCAACTGTACTTAAGTGTTATAAAATTTTTCAACTGCATGATTTTATTAATAAAATAAGTTTGCATATGGTATGCCGTTATAGAATGGATAAATGGATATCTAGAGATTTTTTTAGAATCTCTAAGCGACAATAAAAAACCCTTGAACTACTAGGTGGCTCAAGGGTTTCAGGGTAATTACCAGAAAGTGTGCGTATAATAAATTTCTTGTAAATTTACATATAATCTGCCGCTACTGACACTTACTCTCCCCACAATTCAAACAAGTCATACACCCATCCATCAACACCATCGCCTTAGTGCTGCACTTGTTGCAAAGCACGGCCTTCTCAGGAAACGCCTGTCCTTCCGACTCACCATGCGCGGCTTCAAATTCCTTGCGCTTTTCATCAAGAAACTGCTTTTGGTGATCGCTCATCGCTTCCGGCTTGATCATGCCGATATGTTTCAGATGCGATTCGATCGCGTAGCCGATTTCGGCGACCAGCGACGGCATGAACACGCCGCCTTTTTTGAAGTAGCCGCCGTGCGGGTCGAATACGGCTTTCATCTCTTCGACTAAAAAACAAGCATCGCCGCCTTTGCGGAACACGGCCGAGATTAATCGAGTCAGCGCCAACACCCATTGGAAATGCTCCATGTTTTTGGAGTTGATGAAGATTTCGTAAGGCCGACGTTCTTCGTGGGCGGTTCCGGGGTTCAGGATCATGTCGTTGATGGTGATATACAGCGCATGCTCCGACTGCGGGGTTTTGATTTTATAGGTGGAACCGAGCAGCACTTCCGGACGCGTCAGGTTTTCGTTCATGCTTTCCAGCGTTGGCTGTTCCGGCTCTTGCTTAACCGGTTCTACATCGTCTTTGCTGAGAACTTTGTAGCCGACGATTTTTTTGTTGATTTTATGGGTCATGTCTGTAGCCTCAATCATTATTGCTGAACCTTGTTTTAAAGGCGGCGCATTTTTACTGGTGTTCTGTGTCATGTGTTAGGCGTTTTTGTAAGAGGAATCTCAGGGCAAGGTACATGCGCCTGATTTATTGTAGAGAAAACAAATTGCCGCCAAAAAGGCCAAATATTATCCACCGCATTAAAGTGAGCAAACTCAGTTAGGGCCTTTTCATCTACATTATTTGTTAATTCGTAATCTATTCTAAATGTTGCTTCAATTTGATACAGCAATCGCGGTTCAGCATCTGAGTTCGATAAATCATTAACTCGAATACCTAAATCAACAAATACTCTAAAAAAATCAACCGCATTATTTTTATTATTAACTGCTTCACCTACTTCAGCTCTAATTGCCAGTTTATTTTGTTGCCCCAATTGAAGTTGATCATGGCTGTCTTCAAACTGTTTAAAGCTGGATTCATATAAAACAATATCCAATAATTTTAAATTTTCCGATGCTTGTGCTATGAGCTCTTTATCCATAATCTGCCGTCTCATGGTAATCGTCGTGTTCTGAAAATAAGGGTTTGTGTGATTTGGTTTGTAAATCAGCAATGATTTTATGAGTAATCGGAATGACATTGTCGTAATCTGACGCAGGCAGTCTCTTTCCATTCAATCCTGCTTTCCGTTTTAGCCAATTAAACATATCTGGAACATCCAATGCTGCCCGCATTAGTTTATCCATTGCTATGCTTTGAATAACTTCACTACGTTCATATTTTGAAAACGCATTAGTGCCGCCGCCAAAAATTTTTGCGGCATCTTGCTGGGTTAGTCCTAATTTGTTTCTTAACGCCACTATTTCTTGGGCTGTCAACAGGCCATCCATTTTTCGCCAAACGTCACGCACGGCACAGTCATTACGTTTAATCTGCTCTGAAAAAATAACCACATCACCACATTGACGGCAGACGGAGTACTCTACATCGACGGTGTACGATTGACCATTTCGTTGAGATTCATCGGGTTCTATACGGACTTCAAAATCTGAAGAGCCGCACTCAGCGCACTTATTCATAATTATATTTTGTTGAGTTATTGTTGAATGCCAATCGAAAGCTTTTTAAGTAAACTTTCGAGGTTTACAAAAAAAGACCACGAATTTCATATTTTCGTGGTCTTCCTTTACAAAACGATTTTCTATCAAACTTACAAATGAAAAGAACCGATTTCGACTATTTGAATTTCCCCATCTTCTAGCAGCCGTAGCTTTATATAAATCTGATCCGTTTGTTCTTCTCGAATAATATTTTTAATATAAATATCATGAACGGTTTGATCCGGGTATTCGATAGTTTTCTGGAAATCAGCCAAGGTTAAAGAAATGATATAAGCTGAAACATCTTCTAATGTGTAACCTAAATTTCTTATATCTTTCGGTACCTTAAGTCCTTTATATCTGATGCGTTGCTGTGAAGCGGCTGCGCGAATTTTATCAAGATTGAAGAATGGCAAAATTATAACCCCTTTCTAACCATAATGGTTAGCCTTGGTATTGTAAAAACTTTTGGCTTTTTATAGCTTGTTGTTTTAAGGGTTAAAATTTACCGTAGTAGCCTTCTTTTAAAGCATCAAACAAATTAGCGGCGCTATGGATTTCGCCGTCGTATTCCACTTCTTCATTGCCTTTGAATTCCACCACGTGGCCGTCTTCCAATGTGAACTGGTAAGTGGTGTTTTCAAGGTCGGATTCCTTGACCAACACGCCCTGGAACACTTCAGGGTTAAAGCGGAACGTGGTGCAGCCTTTCAGGCCCTTGTCGTAGGCGTACTCGTAGATGGACTTGAAGTCTTCATACGGGTAATCGGTCGGCACGTTAGCGGTTTTCGAGATCGACGAATCGATCCATTTTTGCGCGGCGGCCTGAATGTCGACATGCTGCTTCGGGGTCACTTCATCCGCGGAGATGAAATAGTCCGGCAGCTTTTTGTCGGGATCGTCGCTGTACGGCATCGCATCGGCATTGATCATTTCGCGGTAAGCCAACAGCTCAAAGGAGAATACGTCGATTTTTTCTTTGGATTTTTTGCCGGCGCGGATCACGTTGCGCGAGTAATGATGCGCAAAGCTCGGCTCGATGCCGTTGCTGGCGTTATTGGCTAGCGACAAGGAAATAGTCCCGGTCGGCGCGATAGAGCTGTGATGCGTGAAGCGGGCGCCGGTTTCGATCAGTTCGGCGGCCAGTTGGGGGTCTTCCTGAGCCAGTTGCTGCATGTAACGGCTGTATTTGGTATGCAGCAGTTTTCCGGGCACGCGGTCGCCGACTTTCAGGCCGTCGGCAATCATTTCCGGGCGCTTGTGCAGCATTTCGCCGGTGACGGTAAACATTTCTTCCATGATCGGCGCCGGGCCTTTTTCTTTGGCCAGCGCAAGGCCTGCTTTCCAGCCTTCCACGGCCAGCACTTTGGTGACTTCTTCGGTAAATTGCAGCGATTGTGAATCGCCGTATTTCATGCCCATCATGGTGACGGTTGAGCCCAGTCCCAGATAGCCCATGCCGTGGCGGCGCTTGGTCAGAATTTCTTCGCGCTGCTGCGGCAGCGGCAAGCCGTTGATTTCGACGACGTTGTCGAGCATGCGGGTGAAGATCTTGATGGCTTTGCGGTAGCTGTCCCAGTCAAAATGCGCGTCGATAGTGAACGGTTTTTTGACGAAACGGGTCAGGTTGATCGAGCCTAACAAGCATGAGCCGTAAGGCGGCAACGGCTGTTCGCCGCAGGGATTGGTGGCGCGGATTTTTTCGCAGAACCAGTTGTTGTTCATCTCGTTGACCTTGTCGATCAGGATGAAGCCCGGTTCGGCGTAGTCGTAAGTCGAACTCATGATGATGTCCCACAGACGGCGCGCAGGCATGGTTTTGCTGATTTGGCAGGCGACCAGGCCGTCTTCGTTTAGCACGTAACCTTCAATGTAGGGCAGGTCGCGCCAGATGATTTGGCTTGAATCGGTCAAATCGAGGTTGTCCAGCTGGACTTGTTTTTCCGAAACAGGAAATGATAGCGGCCAGGGCAGGTCGTTTTTAACCGCTTCAACGAACTCGGAGGTAATCAGCAGCGACAGGTTGAACTGGCGCAGGCGTCCGTCTTCGCGCTTGGCGCGGATGAATTCGACGACATCGGGATGGCCGACGTCAAAAGTCGCCATTTGCGCGCCGCGCCGTCCGCCTGCCGATGACACGGTGAAACACATTTTGTCGTAGATATCCATGAACGACAGCGGGCCGGAGGTATAAGCGCCTGCGCCGGACACATAGGCGTTCTTGGGGCGCAGGGTGGAAAATTCATAGCCGATACCGCAACCGGCTTTCAGCGTCAGTCCGGCTTCATGCACCTTGCCCAGGATGTCGTCCATGGAATCGGCGATCGTGCCCGATACGGTGCAGTTGATCGTCGATGTGGCCGGTTTGTGTTCCAGCGCGCCGGCATTGGATGTAATACGCCCGGCCGGAATAACGCCCTGGCGCAACGCCCACAGGAAATCCTTGTAGCATTGCTCCTGTTTGGTTTTGCCTTTTTCCACCTCGGCAATCGCCTTGGCGACCCGCTGGTAGGTTTCATCGATGGTGCCGTCGATAGCATCGCCATCTTTGGTTTTTAAACGATATTTAGTGTCCCAAATATCCATTGAAGCGTCCTGAAATGGTATTTCAGTCACGGTGTTGGGAATGACATGTAACTTTGCCGACATCGGTATGTCCCTGTTATATAGTGGAAATTAAAAACTAGCCGCTTAGGGCTAATAATCGATATGTAGTGATCTTGTGATTATAATAACACAAGATATAGTGGTTAAAAGAGAAATAAAAAAATGAGGCGAAACTCGCAATTGCCTCTACTCAACCAGGAAATCACCGCTTTGATGTTGCCACATGGCGTAATATTTGCCTTGTTTAGCCAATAATTGCTGATGCGTGCCTTGCTCTATGATCCGGCCTTTGTCCAGAACGATGATGCGACTCATGGTTAGAATAGTGGACAGGCGATGGGCGATCACCAGCGTTGTTTTGTTATTAATCAACTCGAAAATGGCGGCCTGGATCTTTTTTTCGGTCAGTGAATCCAGCGCACTGGTGGCTTCATCCAGAACCACAATCGGCGCATCTTCCAAAAAAGCGCGGGCAATGGCGATACGCTGCCTTTCTCCGCCGGAAAGCTTGACGCCGCGCTCGCCGACCAGCGTGTCGAAGCGGTCGGGCAACTGGTCGATAAATTCAAGGCAATGGGATTTTTTGGCGATAGCCATCAATTTGGCTTCTGAAATATCCTCGCCCAAGGTGATATTGTCCCGTATCGAACGGTGGAACAGCTCCGGCTGTTGCGGCACTATGGCTATTTGCCGGCGCAACGAGCTTAGCGTAAAGGCTTTGGCATCCTGGCCGTCAAAGCTGATGTTGCCTTGTTGAGGGTCGAGAAAGCGGAACAGCAGTTTGGTCAATGACGATTTGCCGGAACCGGATTGGCCGACCAGCGCGACTTTTTCGCCGGCTTTGATGTGGAGGGAAAAGTTCTCGAACAGTTGGGTCTGGCGCGAGTTTTCTTCATTGTAGGTAAAGCTGACATTGTTAAAGTCGATGGCGCCGTGACTGATAGTCAGCGGCTTGGCATTGGCCGCATCGACCTCGACATCTTGTTGCCTGAACACATCGGCCATTTCGGATGCGTCGGCCAGGGCAGTGAAAAAGTTCTTGAAATTGCGCCCGAACTCCCATAAACGCTGGATCAGCATGATCATGATCGATTGAAACAACACGAACTCGCCGACCTGAAAATTGCCGGCTCGCCATTTTTGTATCATCAAGTAAACCAGCAGCAGCTCAATGCCAAAGGTCATCAGGCCTTGTATCGCAAAGGAGATAAACATCAGTATCCAGGCGATTTTTTTCTTCCGGTACACAGAATCCGAAGCCTGATTGACGCGCGCCTGTTCGCGAGCTTCCATCGCAAAGCTTTTGACCACGGAAATATTGCTGACCGCATCCGAATAGACGCCGCCGACGGCAGAATCGGCCTTGGCTACGGCCTTGTCGAAGCGCAGTTTCCAGGACGAATAGGCAATATTCCAGGCGACAAAGACCGTAACCCAAACCAGGAAATAGCAGGCGAATTCGGGCTGTTGCCGGTAGAAGATCGCAAAGGCAAAGCTGACCGCGACAATGTTCATGAAAAACTGGAACAAAAACCAGTCCATGATGATTTCAAAAGAGCGCGAGAAACGGTTAGCCTGCTTGATCAGGCTGCCGGAAAAGCTGTTCTCGAAAAAAACGTATTTTTGCTTTTTAAGTATCTCGAAACAGCGTTTTTCCAGCAGGTTAACGCCGCCGCCATCGAGCGGAATAATAGCGATTTCAAGCAAGCGCCAGGACAGCCAGATGCACGCATAAATAATCGCGACCTGCTTCAGGTTGTCCAGCAACAGTGCCAAGGTGGCGTCGGAATAGGGCGCGGCCAAACCGTTGGCAATGTTTTTGTAGTAAATCGGCGCTGCTAAATCGAGAGTGGCGGCGGAAGCCAGAGCGAATAAGGCCAGCAGGAAAGACCACTTTTTCTGCCAGACAACCCGACCGTATTCTTTAAAGATGATGTTCATTGGTTGTTTTTCGTAAGCGGGGGCTAATTGATTAACTGATGTTAAGCAATGGCTAAGAAATTTTCACCACGAAGACGCGAAGAACACGAAGTTTATATATTTCTTCGTGTTCTTCGTGTCTTCGTGGTGTTTTTAAGTAGCTTGTGTAACAGTAGTTATTTATTAGCCCGATGCTCAATAATATCGTCAACCACTGTTGGGTCGGCGAGCGTCGATGTATCACCCAGGCTGTCGATTTCATTGGACGCCACTTTACGCAAAATACGGCGCATGATTTTGCCGGAGCGGGTTTTGGGCAGGCCCGGCGCCCACTGGATGATGTCTGGATGGGCAATCGGGCCGATTTCTTTTTTGACCAGCTCGACCAGTTCCTGGCGTAGTTCCTCGGACGGCTTGATGCCGACATTCAAAGTCACGTAGGCGTAGATGCCTTGCCCCTTGATGTCATGCGGATAACCGACCACCGCAGCTTCGGCGACATATTCGTGCAGCACCAGCGCGCTTTCGATTTCCGCGGTGCCCATGCGATGGCCGGAGACATTGATCACGTCGTCAACCCGGCCGGTAATCCAGAAATAGCCGTCCTTATCGCGGCGTGCGCCGTCCCCGGTAAAATAATAGCTGGGGTAGTTTTTAAAATAGGTGTCGATAAAGCGCTGATGGTCGCCATAAACAGTGCGCGCCTGTCCCGGCCATGACCGACTGACGACTAGAATGCCTTCGGCGGCGCCTTGCCTGATCCAGCCCTCGTTGTCGATGATTTCCGGCTTGATGCCGAAAAAGGGCAGGGTCGCGGAACCCGGTTTTAAAGCGATTGCGCCGGGCAGCGGGGTGATCATGATGCCGCCGGTTTCGGTTTGCCACCAGGTATCGGAGATAGGACAGCGGCCATCGCCGACGACATGGTAATACCATTCCCAGGCTTCCGGGTTAATCGGCTCGCCGACCGTGCCGAGCACTCTTAAACTGCGGCGCGAGCAGCGCTTGACGAACTCGTCGCCCTGCGCCATCAGCGCGCGGATCGCGGTCGGCGCGGTATAGAAGATATTGACCTGATGCTTGTCGATGACCCGCCAGAAACGGTCGGCTTCGGGGTAGGTCGGCACGCCTTCGAACATTAAGGTAGTGGCGCCGTTGCAGAGCGGGCCGTAGATCATGTACGAATGGCCGGTGACCCAGCCGATATCGGCGGTGCACCAGTAAATGTCGCCGTCGTGGTAATCGAACACGTATTTGTGGGTCATGGCCGCGTACAGCAGATAACCGCCGGTCGTGTGCAAAACGCCTTTGGGTTTGCCGGTGGAGCCTGATGTGTACAGGATAAACAGCGGGTCTTCGGCGTCCATGGCTTCGGGCGGGCAGTCGGCTGACGCGTTTGCCATTGCTTCGTGATACCAGACATCGCGCTGTTCGTGCCAGTCGACTGCGTTGCCGGTGTTCTTGATGACGATGACTTTTTCAAGGCCGGGGCAGGCTGCGGCGGCTTCATCGGCATTGGCTTTAATAGGTACGATCTTGCCGCCGCGATGGCCTTCGTCGGCGCAGACCAGAAAACGGCAATCGGCATCCAGAATCCGGTCTTTCAGCGCCTCGGCGGAAAAGCCGCCGAACACGATGGAATGCACGGCGCCGATGCGGGTGCAGGCCAGCATTACTGCCGCCGCCTCGCTGATCATCGGCAGGTAGATGCAGATGCGGTCGCCTTTTTGGGCGCCTTGTGCTTTTAACACATTGGCAAACTTGCAGACTTGTTCATGCAATTGCCGGTAGGTGATTTTCTTGTCCTGTGCCGGATCGTCGCCTTCCCAGATGATGGCGACCTGATCGGCGCGCGTGGCAAGATGACGGTCCACGCAGTTGACGCTGACGTTGAGCTTGCCGCCTTCAAACCAGCGGATATGGCCGGTCTTGAAATCGCAATCGCTGATTTTGTCCCAAGGCTTGCTCCAATCCAGAAACAGCTTAGCCTGTTCAGCCCAGAAAGCTTCGGGCTCGGCTATGGAGCGCTGATACAGGGCTTTATAGGTTTCAGCGGTAATGTGCGCCTTAGCTGCTATTTCCGGCTTTATGTCATAAATTTTTTCATCTGACATTGGTTATCCTTGGGGTTGATTGAAAAAGGGTAAGGCGTGTTTATTCGGCATGGAATGGACAGCATCGGCTTTTAGAGGCGATATATAATGTCTGAGCATTCTGTGATTGGCATCAGTGTTATAAAGTTGAAAAGATTTGTGCCATTTCCGTAGAATCAGTATCTCTATACAGAGCAGATACATTTAATAGTGGCTTATTTTTTCAAGTATAGCTATTCAGAGCTATTTTATCCCTGCTACTATCAGGCTCAGCAAATGATGTGCCCCGGGGCTTTTCTGGAAAGTATTTTAACATTCATCTAAGAGGGACTTATGAACAATCGATTACTATGCGCCGCATTATTGTGGCTACCGGTTTTTGCAAGCAGTGCCGAGACTAAAGTGTCGGAGCATGTGCTTGGGAACGGTTTGAAAGTGCTGGTTAAGGAGGATCACCGCTCTCCGGTTGCGGTGTCTCAAGTTTGGTATAAAGTGGGTTCAAGTTACGAGCCGGGCGGCATTACCGGAATTTCCCACATGCTTGAGCATATGATGTTTAAAGGGACCGATAAACATGCTCCGGGCGAGTTTTCGCGGATCATCGCCGAAAACGGCGGCGATGAAAATGCTTTTACCGGCACCGATTACACGGCTTATTTCCAGACTATGGAAGCTTCCAGGCTGGCGGTCAGCTTTGAGCTGGAAGCCGACCGGATGCGCAATCTGCATTTGCTGCCCGACGAGTTGAAAAAGGAGCTACAGGTGGTAACCGAAGAGCGCAGGATGCGCACGGACGATAATCCGCAGGCCAAAATGCAGGAGCATTTTAATGCGATGGTCTATACCAACAGCCCTTATAAAAATCCCGTGATTGGTTGGCCTTCGGATATTGAAAATTACAAGGTGGAAGACCTTCAGGCCTGGTATCAACGCTGGTATGCGCCCAATAACGCGACGCTGGTGGTGGTAGGGGATGTGCAGCCCAAAGCGGTTTTTGCGCTGGCGGAAAAATATTTTGGCCCGCTTAAGCCCAGCGACCTGAAAGCGACAAAGCCGCAGGCTGAAGTCGAGCAGCTGGGGGTACGGAAAATGACAGTTAAATTACCGGCCAAACTACCCTATCTGCTTATGGGCTATAAAGTGCCGGTATTAACAACCGCGCAAAATGAGTGGGAAGCGTATGCGCTGGAAGTTTTGGCCGGTGTGCTGGATGGCGGCAGCAGCGCCAGATTGGAATCGGGGCTGGTGCGCGGCAAGCAAATAGCCGTATCCGTTGGTGCCGGCTATAGCTTGTATTCAAGGTTGCCGGAAATACTGACGCTGGAAGCAACGCCCGCCGAAGGAAAAACCGTCTGGGATTTGGAAAATGCACTAAAGGAAGAGATTGCCAAGCTGCAAATAAAACTGGTCGATAACGACGAGTTGCAGCGGATTAAGGCGCAGGTTCTAGCCAAGGCCGTTTACGAGCGGGATTCCAATTTCTATCAGGCCATGCAGTTAGGTACGCTGGAGACAGTCGGCCTGGGCTGGAAAAAAGTGGATGAATATGTCGATAAGGTCAATCAGGTTAGCGCAGAACAGGTGCGCGATGTGGCGCGTAAATACTTAATTGAAGATAAGTTGAGTGTCGCTTATTTGGAACCTTTGCCTATCACTGGGCACATTACCGAGACCAAGACCGAAAAAGGAGTTAGATAATGCGTATTCATCTGTTAAGTTTTATACCCAAAGGGCATAAGTTTCGTTTGAGCAGACAAGCTGCTCAACTCAGCTTTATGTTGATGATCTGGTTTGCGGCTTTTTGCAGCCCGGCGCAGGCCGCTGCAAAAATAGAACACTGGCAAACGCAGCAAGGCAGCCGGGTTTATTATGTGCATACCGAAGGCCTGCCGATGGTGGACATACAGGTGGCTTTCGATGCCGGCAGTGCGCGTGACGGGAGCCAGTTCGGCCTGTCTGCATTAACGTCGGCCCTGCTCGATACCGGGGCAGGGAAATGGAATGCCGACGAAATTGCCCAGCGCTTTGAAAGCGTCGGCGCGCAATTCGGCTCCAGTGTTTCCAGCGATATGGCTTCCGTTTCGCTGCGTACCTTAACGGATAAGCCGTTATTCGATAAAGCGCTGGAGACGGTGCAAGTCATTCTGGCCAGCCCGAGTTTTAACGAAGCCGATTTTCAACGCGAAAAAAACCGGACTCTGGCCGGGTTAAAGCAGCAGGAAGAATCGCCTGCCGAGCTAGTCAGGATTGCCTATTACAAGGCTTTATATGGCGATCATCCCTACGGGCACCCGACTCCGGGTACGATTGCCGCGGTGTCCGACTTTAAGAGTACGGACCTGCGCAGTTTTTATCAAAAATATTATGTGGCCGCCAATGCGATGGTGGTGATCGTCGGCGACTTGTCCAAACAGCAGGCGGAACAAACTGCCGAGAAACTGGTCTCCGGTTTGTCGAAAGGCCAAAAGCCGGAATCGTTGCCGGAAGTGGCTATGCCGGTGCAAGCAGGCAAGCAGCATATCGAGTTTCCGTCCTCGCAAACGCATGTCCTGGTCGGGATGCCCGGCACCTACCGTAAAGATCCCGATTACTTTGATCTGTATGTCGGCAATCACATTCTGGGCGGCGCTGTTCTGGTGTCCAAGCTGTTTAATGAAGTCAGGGAAAAACGCGGTCTGGCGTACAGCGCGAGCAGCTCTTTTGCGCCGCTGTTCAGGAAAGGGCCGTTTGCGATAAGCCTGCAAACCCGCAACGACCAAACCGGGCAAGCGCTGGAAGTGGTTAATAAAACCCTGGCCGATTTTATTGCGCAAGGGCCTACGGAAGCCGAACTAACTGCCGCCAAGAAGAATATTACCGGCGGGTTTGCGATGCGTTTCGATACCAATAAAGAACTGGCCAGTTACGTGTCGATGATCGGTTTTTATGAGATGCCGCTGGATTATCTGGATACTTTCCAGCAGAACGTCGAGAAAGTGACTGTGGCATCGATAAAAGACGCTTTTAAGCGTCGTGTTGACCCGAAGTTAATGCAAACCATCACCGTGGGCGGGAGCGCAAAAAAGAGTGAAAAATAAGCTCAGGATTATTGGCGGGGACTGGCGCAGCCGGCAGTTAAGTTTTGTCGATGCGCCGGGCTTAAGGCCCACGCCCGCCAGAGTCAGGGAAACCTTGTTCAACTGGTTGCAGTATGAAATTGTCGGCAAAAATTGTCTGGATTTATATGCAGGAAGCGGCGCTTTGGGCTTTGAAGCCGCTTCCCGAGGCGCCAGGTCGGTCATTCAGGTAGAAAGCAATGCCCAGGCCTGCCGTTGTTTAAGAGACAATGCCGTTGTGCTGTCTGCCGCCGACCGGATAAAAGTCGTGCAAAGCGATGTATTACACTATCTGGGGGGAAATGCAGAAGTCTTTGATGTGGCGTTTCTCGATCCGCCGTTCGGCCAGAATCTGGCGGTTCAAACCTGCAATCACTTGGAACAGAATGGTTGGCTGGCCAGGCATGCCAAGATTTATGTTGAAACGGAACGGCATTTTGATTTTGCAGGCATGCCTGAAAATTGGCGGCAGCTGAAAAGTAAAAGCGCGGGTGAAGTCGGCTATCATTTGTTCGAACGGATTGGATAATGGTTGTTAATTGTTTACGTTCGGTATATCCGTCAAGCGTTAGATATTGAAGAGCAGGCTAAAGGCAAAAGGCGCAAGGCGAAAAGATCGGACTCCAGCATAATGTCCAATCTTAGCCTTTTGCCTTTAGCCTTGATCCAATACTAAATGAGTATTTAAAAACCGGTTCTTAGTATAGAATTGCCGCTTTTTTGAAAAGCTCACACTATGCAAACCACTGCAATTTATCCGGGTACTTTTGATCCTATCACTAATGGGCATTTGGATCTGATTGCCAGAGCGTCGAGGCTTTACCATAAAGTGATTGTCGCCATAGCAGTAAACAGGGGCAAAGCGCCACTGTTTTCTCTGGAAGAACGGGTGGGTTTAGCTAAAGCGGTTGTCTCTGAATTTCCCAATGTGGAGGTGATCGGTTTTGATAACTTGCTGGTCGAGTGCGCCAAACAGCAGGGCGCCAATGTAATTTTGCGGGGCTTGAGGGCGGTATCCGATTTTGAGTACGAGTTTCAGCTGGCCGGAATGAACCGGCGTCTGGCGCCGGAACTGGAGACCGTTTTTTTAACCCCGGCCGAACAATACGAATTTATTTCTTCCAGCATGATCCGTGAAATTGCGCAATTGAACGGAGACGTGTCCTGTTTTGTTCCTGATCTTGTTCACCAAAGTTTAATCAACAAATTCAAACCCGAGTAAAATATGGCGCTGACCATCAATGAAGATAAATGCGCCCGATGCGGTGTTTGTGAGCCTGAGTGTCCTAATGAGGCCGTTTTTCAGACGGAGGATGCCTATGTCATAGACTCCTCCTTGTGTACAGAATGCAAGGAACGTTATGGCGAACCCTTATGTGAAGCGGTTTGTCCTAACAATAGTATTGAAAAGATAAAAGACACTTTATATAAGAAGTGCCTGAGTATATTTAGTTGAGCAAGTTTATTGCTCGTCAGTGTTGTAATGTGTAGGAGTATGTATGGCCCTTATTATTAATGATGAATGCATCAATTGTGACGTTTGCGAGCCGGAGTGCCCGAATGGTGCGATTTCTCAAGGCGAGGATATTTATGTCATTAATCCCGAATTATGTACCGAGTGCGTAGGCCATCATGATGTGCCGCAATGCATGGATGTTTGCCCGGTCGATTGTATTGATAAAGATCCCAAGCATGTCGAGGACAAGGAAGGCCTGTATCAGAAGTATCTGAAGTTGATAGGCTAGGCTCTTTGGTTTGTGTAGGGTGCGCCGTACGCACCGTTATTCAATCAGCAAAGCGTAATAGATTAATTAACCACGAAGACACGAAGGAAAACCAAGGTAAAAACTTCGTGTCCTTCGTGGTTTTATGCTTTTAGTTGACGTCTAAGGCGTTAGCCAATCCAGGCTTTTAATCGTAGTTCCAACCGGCTTGTATTCCGCGCCAACCCATCCCGAATAGCCTGATTTCTCGATAACTGAAAACATCTGTTTGAAATCAATCTGCCCGGTACCGGGCTGCCCCCGTCCCGGGCAGTCGGCAAACTGGATATGGCCGATTTGATCGGCATGTTCGGCAATAAATGCTTCGGGCTTTTCGCCCATCATTTGCATGTGATAAATGTCGTACTGCATCAACAGTTCATGACGGTTTAGCTGATCCAGCACGTCGAGCATTTGCGCTCCGCTATGGAGGATAAATCCGGGCATGTCGTGGATGTTGATCGCTTCAAACGCGGTTTTGATGCCTAACGGCGCAAAGGCCTCGACGGCAAACCCCAGGTTTTCCTTGAAGGTTTCTAGATATTGTTCCAGCCGGCTGTTATCCAGGCAGCGACCCGGCAGCACGTTGATGACTTCCGGCTTTAACAGTTCTGCGTAACCGACGGTTTGAGCGACGGCGTTCCCAAATTGACTGCGCTTTTCAGGCACGCAGGCCAATCCCTCACCGCCTTGCAATAAATCGGCAGCGGCCACATTAAATAAAACCAGTTTTAAGTCGTACTCGTCCAGTTGGTTTTTTATCGCGGCTGCACTTAACTCGTAAGGGAACTGGATTTCAACGGCATTAAAGCCCGCTTGCCTGGCGGCCTTGAAGCGGTCGATCAGCGCAACTTCGGTAAATAGCAGGCTCAGGTTGGCGGTAAACTTAAGCATCGGTTTTTGTGTAGAGTTTGATTAAAGTGGCGGGGTCCTGGTCCAGATAACCGCGGCTGCCGTGCAGTTGCATCAACTGGGAGGCCAGCGCGGACATCGGGACGGCATTGCCCTGTTTGACGGATAAATCTACCGCCATGTTCAAATCCTTCAGCAGGGTTTTGACCCGCCATTTTACCGGCTCGAAAGTTTCGGTCGCCATTTCCGCGCCTGTGATTTGCAAGGGCTTGGAGTCGGCAAAGCCGCCGGCTAGTGCTACGGGTATTTGCTGGGCATCAACTCCGGCCTGTTTGGCCAGCGCCATCATTTCGGCAATAACCAGTACATTACAGCTGACGATCATCTGGTTGCAGATCTTGGTGATCTGGCCGCAGCCCACTTCGCCCATGTGGGTTAATTGCTTATACAGCGGCGCCAGGACGATCCGGGCAATGTCGATATGTTCCGCGCTACCGCCTGCCATAATCGCCAGATTGCCATGTTCGGCACCGGCAACGCCGCCGGAAACCGGCGCATCGACCCAGCCCATGCCGCATTTTTCATGCAGCAGCGCTGCCAATTGCCGGGTGTTTTCAGGATGGATGCTCGATAAGTCAATCAGCAACTTGCCGGCTGCGCCGCTGGCTAAAATATCATCGCGGACGATGGCTTCTACGACCGCCGTATCGGCGAGGCACAGGATAATTACCTCGGAGGAACGGACGAGTTCGGCAACGGAAGCGCAAGCCTTGGCGCCTGCATCAGCGACCGGTTGGAGCTTTTCAGGGCTGCGGTTCCAGACATTGACGCTAAAGCCTGCATCCAGCAAACGCAAGGTCATCGGCTTGCCCATCAGGCCGATGCCGATGAAGCCGAGGGTGGGGTATTTATCTGGCATAGTTTTAGTTTTTATGGGTTAACGGTCGAAATGAAACGCAGCTTAGCCCAAGGCCTGATAACGCCTGGAGGCCGATTCTACGGTATAATGGCCGTATGCAGGATCATCCTGCACTGTATTTTAATATAAACCCTTGCTGCGCTTTTGTCGGCAAGTTTAATCGAGAGGAATTGTGCGTGGCAAAGGCGAGTGAATTAAAAAGAGGCATGGTGGTTGAAATAAATGGCGTGCCGCACGTGGTTAAGCAGTTCGATGCTAAAAGTCCATCATCCCGTGGCGCGTCAACCTTGTACAAGATCCGTTTTACCAATCTTAAGACCGGCCAGAAACTCGATGAGTCGCTAAAAGGCGATGATTTTTTCAAGGATGCCGATCTGGTACGGGCCAAAGTGCAGTTTTCCTATGTGGACGGGGATAGCTATATCTTCATGGATATGGAGGATTATACCCAGTACAGCTTGAGCAGCGAAGATTTGGAAGGCCAGATCGAGTATCTGACCGAAGGACTGGAAGGCATCGTGGCGTTGTTGGTGGACGATGCGGTGCTGGGTATTGAATTGCCGAGTTCCGTGGTGCTGCCGATCGTGGAGACGGCTCCGGCCATTAAGGGCGCGACGGCGTCAGGGCGTACCAAAACCGCCAGAGTGACCACCGGTCTGGAAGTTCAGGTGCCCGAATACCTGGAGCCTGAGGAATTAATCAAGATCAATACCGAGACCGGAAAATTCATGTCCCGCGCTTGAGTCATGACGAATCGTTTAACCGTTGCCCAAGGCGAATTTGAACTGAACCGGCTGCCGAAACGGCCGAGGGAATTGCTGCGCGCCTGGGATGCCGCTGACGAATATCTTCTCGATACGCTTGCCGAACAGTCAGGGCTAACGGAGGGTGCAAGGATCTTGATCGTGAATGACAGCTTTGGCGCGTTGGCGGTGGCGCTGAATGCTTACCGGCCTTATGCGCTGTCGGATTCCTATCTGTCGCAGCAGGCGACGCGGCTCAATCTTGCCGCAAACAACTTGCCTGAGCACAGCGTCAGTTTGCTGAGCAGTCTTGAAATGCCGGAGGGGGCATTCGACCTGGTACTGATTAAGGTGCCGAAGACATTGGCTTTATTAGAAGATGAGCTGACACGCTTGCGCCCGCATTTAACCGAGTCAACCCGGATTATTGTAGCGGGCATGATCAAAACCCTGCCGTCTTCGGTTTGGAAATTGCTGGAACGCCTGGTCGGACCGACTACAACTTCACTGGCGAAAAAAAAGGCGCGACTGATTTTTGCTTGCCTTGATGTGGGGCTGGTTGTTCCGCCTAGCCCTTATCCGGCGAGTTACCGGCTTGAAAATACCGATTACCTGATCAGCAACCATGCCAATGTATTTTCGCGCGACAGTCTCGATATAGGGACGCGCTTTTTTCTCCAGCATCTGCCATTCCGGCAGGATGCCTGCAATATTATCGACTTGGGTTGCGGCAACGGCCTGGTCGGTTTAATTGCCGCTGAACGCTGCCCGGCGGCGACCGTGCATTTTATCGATGAATCCTTTATGGCAGTAGCATCGGCAAGGGATAATTTTGAGCGAGCTTTCAAAGGTCGGCGAGTGGCGACTTTTTGTGTCGGCGACGGCTTAGTGGAAGTCGAATCGGAATCGGCCGATCTGATACTTTGCAATCCGCCGTTCCACCAGCAAAATACCGTGGGTGACCAGATTGCCGTTAGTTTGTTCAAGCAGTCGAAGAGGGTGCTGCGTAAAGGCGGCGAGTTATGGGTAATCGGTAATCGGCATTTAGATTATCACAGCTATCTTGATCGCCTTTTTGGCGCGCATTCCATCATTGCATCCAATTCGAAATTCGTTATCGTCAAGGCGAAGCTGGCGAGCTAATTTGCGGAAAATAACAAAAAATCAGGCAAAAAAAACTCCCGGCGCGTAAGCGTCGAGAGCGAGAAGCCAAACAGGAGAGACGCTGTTTGAGGTAGGATAACGAAAGATAATGAAAAACTTTAGCCGTGCAATCTTTGGCTAAGAAATATATTGCTGAATATGGCGGCTGTTGCAAACATAATTGTGGAAACAATAAATTCGCCGGAAAGAAAACCCAAAATACCGACGACAAATATCAGTCCTATTAAAATATCTCTTTGAATATCAGTCATTTTAAAGATCCTTTGCTATTTACTAGGTAAGAAGTAATCAACGTTGGGTACAACTATACTTGCGTGCATATTGGTTGACAATATCAACGATTATTGATTAATAGTTTCTTATATGAAAACAATTGAATTTCGAATTTGCTGGTTTTTGGCAGAATGCGCACAAGCAGTCTAAAGCTAGTAAATATCGGGGGTTGAAGAGTGATTTATGCCGAGCGTTTAATGATATTTAGTTAAGTACGCTTTTAATAAAACTAAATAGACAGCTATGAATGAGGATACGATTGCACAAAACCGCGCATCATTGATTAATATAATGGCATGGCTGAAGTCGATGCGGCCGTACAGGGAAGGTTGGGTAAGTAGGTTTTAATGATAGGTTGCCGACGCAAGAACCTGCAAGGAAGCCTTACGGCAGTAATGAAAGTATGTTGATTAAATTTGCGACCCATTGGCTAATAGGGCTAGTTTGCGTTAATTTCGGCGGGTTATATAGCTAATCTATAATATTCGATAACGACAACAAATCTCTTTCCAGTAAAGCGCTGTTGCCAAGGTTGAGTTCAACCAAGCGACGTAGCTCGGAAATGCTGTCTAGATCGATATGCTCACATTTAAAGCCCACCTTATTACCTACAACGTGCGTTGGGGTTAGTTCCATCTTTATTTGGACCTGTTCGGACAATCGTAATGTGAGGGTGTAGAGTTTCTCCGGATCTTCTTCCCAGGGAAGTTCAAGGCGTAATAAACAGCCTTTTAAGGACAGATCAATGATTTCGCAATGCCATGTGCTTTCGTCGCAGTTTAGAACGGCTTTGTCTGTATAAAGAATGCGATGAAACTGGCGGTTGTCTTCTATTGAATGCATGGATTTAATTCAAAAAGAATTGCAGGGATGTGTTGTTAACAACCAGCACATCATTCATGTTTAATTTTAGCGGCTTATCGTTTAACGGCTCGTTGTTTATGGTTATTGTACCGGCATTTTCCAATACGGAGACAAAGTAACCTTCTTTTCTTTTTAATATTGCAATAACGCCGTTGCCGTCATGGCCAAGCCGGGTCATGGACTTTTTTAATTGCAAAACCTTACCAATATTGCTGCCATTCATGATTTGCAAATTAGCGGCAGGAATTTGTAATTCATTATCAATTTCCTGATTGAGCAATTTTACGTCTTCGTCAATGGGGTTATTGGATGCTTCAGGGGCTATAAATTTTACGGTATTGAAAACGATGTCGTGCTTGCCTATCGATATTGTGTCGTTGTCATTGAGATTGCAAGCTTTGGTTTTTTTTCCATTGATGATTAACGGAAATTCATCGTTGAGTTGCTTAACAGTGCAAGCGTCATCGCGAATAATTATGACGGCGTGAGCCGGAGCGATTGCCATGCTGTCAATAATCAAATCGTTGGTTTCATCGCGTCCAATATGCACAATACCGTTTTCAAACAAGCCAGAATGGATAACTTTATCTTTAAAAAAAACAGTGAGTTTTGGCATCGGATTAATGGCCCATCTTTAAACGAACCCTGATTATAGACGGTATTATTTTAGTTATTCAAGAAATTCGCTTTTTGGCTATAACTCAACCGGAAGGGTAATAGTTTATTTTTTGGGCAGGAATTTAACCAATTTAACGCTATTTTCATCCCGTTTTATGATCTCCAGCGGGTAGCCATGCAATTTAATGCTGGTTCCGGTTTCGGGTATGGTTTCCATAAACTCAATGATAAGCCCATTGAGCGTTTTGGGGCCTTCCGTAGGGAGCGACCATTGCGTGACGCGGTTTAATTCCCTAATGGTAATATTGGCATCAACCAGATGGCTGCCGTCGCCTTGCGCTCTTACAGCAACATCTTCTGTGATCAGTTCGCCGACAATTTCCTGCAATAAATCGTCCAGCGTAACCAGGCCCTGCACATCCCCATATTCATCAACTACCAGGCCTATGCGGATTTTTTCATGCTTAAATCGATGCATTTGGTTATGCACGGGGGTGCTATCAGGGATAAACGAGGGTTTATCCAAGCAGTTGATGATGGTTTGTTTGTCAAAATCTTCCTGGTTAAGCAAGATCAGTATTTTTCTTAAATGGATAAAGCCGATAATCCTGTCGATGCTGGTTTTATAGACCGGCAACCGGGTGTGCGGGCTGGTTTTTATTTTGGCGATGATGTCTTCGATCGGCAATTCAAGGTCTATGCCGATAATTTCATTGCGCGGCGTCATAATGTCTTCAACGGTCGCCGACTCGAGTTCGAGTATGCCCATCAGCATTTTTTGATAGCGAACAGGCATTAAGCTTTCTGCATCGCTAATGATGCTTTTTAATTCGTCTTTATTGAGCGGGTCATGGCGGTTTTTTTTGACGTCGACACCGACTATGCGGAGTAACAGATTAACAAATAAATTGACGAGCCAAACAACAGGATAAAAGACTTTTAGTAAGGGGGTGTAGACCCAGGCGGCCGGAAAGGCAAGCAGTTCAGGCTTGATTGCAGCCAGTGTCTTGGGCGTTACTTCCGAGCAGATAAGCATTACGATCGTTAAAATACCGGTAGCGATAGCTACAATGGCTTCTTCGTCGGCATAGAGTTTAATCGCAATAACGGTGGCTATTGATGCAGCGAAATTATTAACAAAGTTATTGCCCAGCAAAATCAGGCCAAGTAAGCGATCGGGCCTTTGCAGTAATTGTTGCGCTTTGATTGCACTGGGGTGCTTTAGTTTGACTAAATGCCTTAACCGATAACGGTTTAGCGTCATTAAAGCCGTTTCCGAGCCGGAGAAAAAAGCGGAAAAAATAAGCATAGCGGCAAGCATGCCAAACAGCATGCTAAGGGGAATATCGTTCAAAGAAAGCGCGCTCAAGGTTATGAAAACAACCCTAGTGTCTATTATGAGAAATATTTGTCAAGCCTGGATAGGGAGTGCGTGCTATTTTGTCTGTGTAAATCACATTAAAAAGGCCTTAGAAGAGTATGAAATAAAAAGAATTTTGACAGGATGGTGATTCGATGCTTAACTTTAGTCAAATAGCTAAATAATTAAAAAGGATTGTTTTTAAGGTCGTGCCGAGTGATGAGCGCAGTTATTGTTGCGGAAACTGTATGGCTAAACCTTAATGACCTTAATATGGGAAACGGGTATAAGAAATATGGCGTTGCCGCGTGTTTTGTTAATTGACGACAATAAAATAAGAACCCAGCAACTGGAAACGATTTTTCAGTTTATGGAATATAAAATAGATACTGCCGGCTCAGCGGATTATGCATCTTGTTTTACCGAAACTGACCAGTTATCCGGGGTTTTTGTCGGTGACGGCATTGAAAAGCAGGCAACTGTAATCAGTAATATTGTCGAACGGGTAAATAAAGTCCCTGTTATCTTTGTGATTGCTGAGGGCACGGCGCATCAGGTTCCGACCGCAATCACAAATAGCGTATTTCATGTGCTGGAATGGCCTGCCACGCACCCCGTTTTGAAACCGATACTTGACAAGTTGCTTGTGTCCGGCGCGCAAAAAACCTTTATGGTGCGAAGCGAGTCAGATCGTCGTTCGTCTTCAGTTGATCGGCTAAAGGGCAAGAGTCAGGCCATTGCCGGTATCCGCAAATTAATTGAGCAGGTTGCAGAGTCGGACGCAACGGTTCTAATTTTGGGCGAATCCGGAACAGGAAAAGAAGTGGTTGCCCGTGCTTTGCATGATGCTTCATTTCGAAAAGACAAGCCGTTTGTACCTATAAATTGTGGCGCCATTCCGGGCGAATTACTGGAAAGCGAGTTGTTCGGTCACGAGAAAGGCGCGTTTACCGGGGCTTTAAACGCCCGGCAAGGGCGTTTTGAAATGGCGGAAGGTGGAACTCTTTTTCTGGATGAAATTGGCGACATGCCTTTGGCTATGCAGGTTAAGTTATTGCGTGTATTGCAGGAACGGACCTTTGAGCGCGTAGGCAGTAACAAGACCATACAATGCGATGTACGGGTTATTGCTGCAACACACCGATATCTTGAAAATGAGATTAAAGAAAACCGGTTTCGTGAGGATTTGTTTTACCGCTTAAATGTTTTCCCTATTGAAATACCGGCTCTAAAGGATAGGACTGAGGATCTCCCGCTGTTAGTGAATGATCTTGTCGAGCGCATGGAAGCTTCCAATCGCGGTTCAGTGCGACTAACCAATGCGGCAATGGCTATGCTGATGCAACATGAATGGCCTGGAAATGTTCGGGAGTTGGCAAATTTAATTGAAAGACTAGCCATTATTAAACCCAAAGGGCTTATTGATGCCGCTGATTTGCCGGAAAAATTTCAACATTACCAAGTTCCTGAAGAAATTCTTGATGGTATCGAAGCGGCTGATATAGAAGAAGATGAGCAGTCTGAGCAAGTTGAAGCTATCAAGGCTTTTGAAGGAGTAATGAATACCTTTGAAGGGACAGTGAGTAACTTGGCGCAACTGCCGGAGCAGGGCATAGATTTGAAAGAATATTTGAATGATTTAGAGATCGATTTGATACGCCAGGCATTAAGCGAATGCGGTGGTGTAGTGGCTCACGCCGCCAAGCGGTTGAATATGCGGCGTACAACATTGGTTGAAAAACTGCGCAAATATGATTTGCAGCGTTAAAAGGAGTAATGTCATTTTTTTGTCACGCATTGTGTAAGCTATTGAAAGTATAATCAATAATATTTGGTCTGATTTTTGCTTTCTTTTCTTAACGTTAAGTTTAAGTTGTAAACCAGGGCGATCAGACATGAATATTCACACCACTCAAAAAAAGCAAAAAACCGAACAGCTCACCGATGCGTTCCGGATTTTTAACGAGCTATCCCAGAATTTATCTGTTTCTTACCAAGGTCTGGAAGAGCAGGTTGCTAAGCTGCATGGGGAACTCGCCTTCGCTCATAGTGAACGGCTCAAAACCCTTGAAGAAAAAGAAAAGCTCGCCAGTCGCCTGGAAAAAATACTGGCGGCGCTTCCCGCAGGCGTTATTGTGCTGGATGCGGGCGGCAAAATTTTGGATTGTAACGCGGTGGCGACCGATTTTTTGGGCGAGCCTCTGGTTGGCATGGATTGGTCTGATGTTGTCATCCGCAGCCTGATCCCTGTTGGTAATCCTCATGAGCGTCAATTGCGTAACGGCAAACGGGTCAATATGACCGTCAGCAGAGATATTGCACGCAGTGATCCTGCCGATTCCGGGCAAATTGTCTTGCTATCGGATGTCAGTGAAATGCGAAATTTACAGGATACGCTGAATCAGCAAAAGCAGTTGTCGGCCATGGGAGAAATGGTGGCGAGTATGGCGCATCAGGTCAGGACGCCGCTGGCTACAGCCATACTCTATGCGTCGCAAATGAGCAGTCCGGCTCTGGATAGCGAAAAGCGGCAGCGGTTTTCTCAGAAAATTCTGGAGCGCTTGCAGTATTTGGAAAGGCAGGTTAACGACATGTTGATTTTTGCCAAAGACGGGCGCCTGGCGATGGAGTCTTTTTCGTTGGCCGAATTATTAAATCACCTCAGGGAAGCGGTAAAAGAATATACCGGCAGCGGCAGGGTTGATCTGCAGATTGTCAATGACGCGCAAAATGATGCAATGCTGGGTAATGAAAATGCCTTGCGCGGTGCGCTGCTTAATTTATTGAATAATGCAGTCGATGCCGTAGGGCAGGCTGGATGTATACAAATTTCAGTGGTTCAGCTTGATGACTATAAGTTGCGGATTGTTATCAAGGATGATGGGCCGGGTATTGCCCAAGAGCTTTGTCAACGGGTTTTTGAACCGTTTTTCACGACCAAGATCCACGGTACCGGATTGGGCTTGGCTGTCGTCGACAGCGTAGTGAAAGCGCATGGCGGCCATGTGTCTGTTGAGTCAACTCCGGGGCGTGGAACCACTTTTACGTTAGTCCTTCCTTGTATAAATCAGGCATATAACTTGTTGCCGGGCGGTTTTTCACATCAGGCTTCCCTGCCTGATGCCCTTCGGGTAAATGCAAATCTGCTCCAGGCAGATTTATCACATCAGGCTTCCCTGCCTGATGCCCTTCGGGTAAATGCAAATCTGCTCCAGGCAGATTTATCACATCAGGCTATCCAGCCTGATGCCCTTCGGGTAAATGTAAATCTGCTCCAGGCAGATTTATCACCTCAGGCGTCCCTGCCTGATGCCCTTCGGGTAAATGCAAATCTGTTCCAGACAGATTTGTCCGGTAAAAATCACCATCAAATGGAGATTAGACATGAAACAGTATGATGTGTTGGTTGTTGAGGATGATCTGTCATTATGCGAAGCGCTTTGTGACACCCTGGAGATAGGCGGATATCGTGTGGTTTCGGCTCGCAATGGCACAGAAGCGCTAATCAAGCTGGAGCATGGTCAGTTTAAACTGGTCGTTAGCGATGTACAGATGCCGGTTATGGACGGCTTTCAATTGTTGAAAAATATGCAGCACAAGCATTCGGAAACGCCGGTGCTGCTGATGACGGCTTTCGGAACCATTCCCAAGGCAGTCGAGGCCATGCAAGCCGGCGCTTCCGATTATCTCATCAAGCCGTTTGACGCGCAGGCGCTGGTGAGCAAGGTGGCCGATTATGTGTCGGCCAATCCGTTGGCCGCAAATAAAGCCGCTAGTGAGCGAGTCGTGCAGGATGAAAGCATGAAAAAACTTTATGCCCTGACCGCCAAAGTCGCTAAAACCGATGTTACCGTGCTGCTGCAGGGTGAAAGCGGAACCGGTAAAGAGGTTATTGCCCGCTATATTCACCAAAATTCAATGCAGTACCAGGGGCCATTTATTGCGGTAAATTGCGCGGCAATTCCTGAAAACATGCTGGAAGCGATGCTGTTCGGCTATGAGAAAGGCGCTTACACTGGAGCGGTTCAGGCCATGCCCGGAAAATTTGAGCAGGCGCAGGGCGGCACTTTGTTGTTGGATGAAATAGCCGAAATGGATTTAGGCCTGCAGGCGAAATTATTGCGGGTATTGCAAGAGAAGGAAGTCGAACGTCTGGGCAGCCATAAAAAAATCAAGTTGAATGTCAGAATTTTGGCGGCCACCAATCAGAAGTTAAAAGAGCGGATGGAGCAGGGACGGTTCCGTGAGGATTTGTATTATCGCCTCAGTGTGTTCCCTATTAATATTCCGCCGTTACGCAACAGGCCGGGCGATATTTTGCCGCTGGCACGGGAATTGATGCAGCGGCACATGATGGACGGCAAAAACTTGCCTGAATTTGATAATGAGGCTGTTAAAAAAATGTCAGCCTATAGTTGGCCGGGTAATGTCAGGGAGCTGGATAATGTGGTGCAGCGGGCACTTATTTTGCGGATTGGCGATAAGATTACGGTTGATGATTTGGTGTTTGAGGATACGGGGCCAATGATGGCTGTTATGACTAATACTCCTTCAGCTGAGATTTTAGTTGCTGCAAGTGAATCGTCGTATCTAATTGATGCTAAAAGTGAAGTGGTCGAGATTGGGGGGTTGGGCGAAGGGGTTCGCTCGGCCGAAGAAAACATCATTTTGCAGACCTTACAGAAGGAAAATGGCAGCCGTAAGATAACCGCTGAAAAATTGGGCATTAGTCCCAGAACGCTCCGGTATAAGATGGCCAGGATGAAAGATTCGGGGGTAATTATTTCATGTTAACATGTGGCATTAAAAATGCTTTAGACTCTGTACTATAAAAATGTAAGAGGAAAACCCCATGAGTGAGATGAATGTCAACCAAGTTTTGGCTCAGATGCGGGCAATGTCGCTTGAAGCCGGTAGCAGTAAAGTCCAGGAGACGGGGGGCGGCGCTGACTTTGCGGCAATGTTAAGGCAGACCATAGGGGCTGTTAATGACACCCAGCAAACCGCCGGAAAAATGACGGAGGCTTTTGAGTCGGGCGATACTAACGTCAGTCTGGCCGAGGTCATGGTGGCTTCGCAAAAGGCTAGCGTTTCATTTCAGGCAATGCTACAGGTCAGAAATAAGCTAGTTGAAGCCTATCAAGATGTCATGAATATGCCCATGTAGTGCGGCAAACTGTAAATAAAACATGAGTGAACAGAGCGGTAATAGTCTAATTCAGGCAAATCGCCAGCAGGACCCAATGTCAAAGGGCAAGGGGCATCTTGATGGTGAAGCGTCTCATATTTTTGCGACCAAGGTCGATGCGCATCCCGCCCTTAAAGGTTTGGCAGGGCTAACCATCGCGCGCCAGATGGGGCTGATGCTGGGCCTGGCTCTTAGTGTGGCTATTGGCGTTGCTGTTGTTTTATGGTCTCAGGAGCCTTCTTACGGACGCTTGTACTCCGAGATCGGCGAAAGCGACGTGTCTGAAATTCTTGACGTTCTCAATAAGGAAAATATTAAGTATAAAGTCGAAACCGGCTCCGGGGCTATTATGGTGCCGATGGATCAGGTAAGTGCCGTAAAGCTCAAATTAGCGGCGCAGGGTTTGCCCAAAAGTAATAGTCTGGGATACGAGCTGCTGGATAAAGACCAGGGCTTCGGCGCCAGTAAAAGTGTTGAGACAGTGCGCTTCCAGAGAGCCTTGGAAGGCGAGATTGCCCGAACCATTATGGCTATACAGAGTGTAAAATCGGCTAGGGTGCTGTTAGCGATGCCCGTTCAGTCGGTGTTTGTGCGGGAGCGTAAAAAACCCAGCGCTTCCGTTATCGTCAATTTGTATCAAGGCCGGTCGCTGGATAAAGGCCAGGTCGAATCAATCATTCATTTAGTCGCGTCCAGCGTGCCACAACTGGACGCCGAGCAAGTAACAGTCGTCGATCAGAAAGGTCAGTTATTAAATAGCAATGATTCATCAGTAGCGGGCAATTTGACCTCCAAGCAGTTTGAATACAAGAAGAATATTGAAGAACACCTGATGGGGCGCATTCAAAATATTTTATCTCCCTTAGTGGGCGGCGACGGAATGCGCGTACAAATCTCAGCGGATGTGGATTTTACCGAGACTGACAGAACGCAAGAAATGTTCAATCCGGATTTGCCGGCTTTAAGAAGCGAGCAGACGTCCGAAGAGCAAAATTCGTTATCCGCAACTCAAGGTGTGCCCGGCGCGTTATCAAATCAACCTACTCCGGCAGGCGCGGCTCCGGAAGCAACGCCGGCACCGGCAACGACCGCTGCAAATGCATCAGCTACGGCGGCCAATTCGGCTGCTACGCCCGGGTCGCTTGCAAAAAATGCCACCAGGAATTACGAACTCGATAAAACCATTACTCATACCCGGTTGGCTACTGGGGCATTGCGCCGATTATCAGTGGCCGTGGTCGTTGATGACCGGCATGTGTCCCAGGGCGATGGCACCGTTAAAGCGCAACCTTATTCTCAGGAAGATATTCATCGCTTTAGTGATCTGGTTAAGCAGGCGGTAGGGTTTGATAGCAGCCGGGGTGATCAGGTTACGGTCACGAACGTGGCTTTCAAAATAGACGAACTTGTTGAGGAGTTGCCGGCGATACCCGTTTGGGAGCAGGGCTGGTTTCTTGATCTTATGAAACAAGCGGCTGCGGTATTGGCCGTGTTATTCTTGTTGTTCGGGGTGCTGCGCCCTACCATGCGCAGTCTTGTCGCTCGGGATCTGGAAGAGAAAAAAGCCGCGGCTTTGGCTGAGGCTCAAGAAAAGGCCGCCGCCATGGGAGGGACCGTTCGCCTTGACGAAAAAGGGGTGCCTGTCGCTGTGCCGGCCGGTCAAGAAAACACAAGCTTTGCGATACCTACTGAAAAGGAAATGCAGGATCTGCTGCTTTTGGATGTGCCCCAGAGTTACGAACATCGTTTGGAATATGTGAAGAGATTGGTCGACGATGACTCGAAAGTAGTCGCACAAGTTATTAAATCCTGGATTAAAAAAGATGGCTAATGCGGAAAAGCAGTTAACCCAAGTTGATCGTGCCGCTGTATTGTTGCTGGCATTGGGAATGGATAGGGCGGCACTCGTTCTAAAACATATGACGCCCAGGGAAGTGCAGATTTTAGGTATCACCATGGCAAGCGTGGGAGAGATTTCCACCGGCATGATGGATGAGGTGGTTGAGGAATTTATCGTTACGGTAAAAAGACAGACTGCCTTGGGGATGGATACCGATGAGTATATTCGTAATGTGCTGATCAGCGCGTTGGGCGCGGATAAAGCGAACAGCATCCTTGACCGGATTTTACAGGGCACCAATACCAAAGGTATTGAACAGCTGAAATGGATGGATACCCGATCGATTGCCGACATGATTCGTTTGGAGCATCCTCAGATTGTCGCAACTATTATGTCTTTGATGGATAGCGAGCAGGCGGCTGATGTGATGATGTTCCTGCCCGAAAACATGCGTGCCGATTTGATGATGAGAATTGCGACGATGAAAGGCATCCAGCCATCCGCTCTGCGCGAGTTGGACCAGATCATGGAAAAACAACTCACTGGCTCTGATAATGTTAAGTCGACAAATATCGGCGGTGTTGATGCGGTGGCTAATATCTTGAATTTCCTCGATGGCAGCGCCGCAGATTTAGTCATGTCAGGCATTGCCGAGCACAGGTCTGAACTGGCTCTAGAAATTCAGGAAAAAATGTTCACCTTTGAAGATCTCACTTCAATTGATGAAAGAGGCATGCAAACATTGTTGCGCGAGGTTTCAACCGGACAACTGTTGTTGGCGCTGCGGGGCGTGGGCAGTGAGCTTAAGGAGAAAATATTCAGCAATATGTCCAAGCGGGCGGCAGAAATGCTGCGTGACGATTTGGAGGCTTCGCCTCCAGCCAAGCTAAGCGAAGTAGAGTTGGCGCAGAAAGATATATTGGCTATTGCTAAAAAATTAGCGGATGCGGGCGAGATACAAATGGGAGTCGGCGGTGAAGAACTCATCTAAGGCGCACAGGTTTACAGCAGCCGAACTGGAGTCGTTAAGATTATGGAGCATGCCGGACGTCTCCGGAGCAGAGGCCAGGGAATCGGAGACGGTGGAGCTTGAGGATGAGCCGACGCCGATTTTAACGGTCGATGAAATTGAAGCCATGCAAAAGCAGGCGTACGACGAAGCGTTTGCGCAAGGCAAAATGCATGGTTTTCAGCAAGGCTTCGATGAAGGCTCAAAAAAAGGCTACGAAGATAATTTACATTTGCTGCAAAGCCAGGCGGCAACACTAGTTAGCCTTTTGAAGTCTTTAAGCGAGCCGTTTAAGCACCTTGATGAGGAGGTGGAAAAAGAGCTGGTTAAACTGGTAATAGCCATCGCAACACAAATGATACGTCGGGAAATCAAATTGGATCCGGGGCAAATCATTGCTGTTGTTCGGGAATCAATTAATGTCTTGCCGCTGGCGTCACAAAAAATTAGCTTGAAATTACATCCCGAAGATGCCGAATTGGTGCGCTCTGCATTAGCGTTGGATGAGATGTCGCCAAGCTGGGCCATCCTTGAGGACCCGTTGATTACCCGCGGCGGTTGCGAAGTTGACACCGATATTTCTCATGTTAACGCGACTGTAGAGCATCGATTGGCTGCCGTTATCGCTACTTTATTAGGCGGCGAGCGGGAGAGCGATTGCAAGACGGCTGCCGGCACCCTTGAGGCAATTTCTCCAGCCGTGGCGGTCGAGCCAGAGGATACGGCTCCCCGGGCAGAGATAGAGGAACAGCGTACGGCGCAGTTGCCGAGAGCACCAACAGTAGGCGCTTTAGGCGACGCAGGAGCAGTTGCCGAGGATAAAAGTTTGTGATTCCGGATGCGGATCGGTCACGAATTTGGCTGGCTAACTTAAAACCTTATTCTGAAAGATTAGCGCATGTCCCTGAGCTTGTTGTTGAAGGCAAGCTTTCCCGTATGGTCGGTTTGACGCTGGAAGCCGTGGGCTGCCGAGCGGCTATCGGTTCCCGCTGCCGCATTGAGACCAAAAACGGCAGAATGATTGAAGCGGAAGTTGTGGGTTTTTCCGATGCACGAATTTTTTTGATGCCGACTGCTGAAGTTCATGGGCTTGAGCCGGATTGTCGGGTCATCCCCCTGGGTAAAAATAGTCTGGCCAGAGTCGGCTTCGGTTTGCTGGGGCGTGTGCTGGATGGCGCCGGCAATGCGATTGACGGTAAAGGCCCGCTTAAAACGGATGCGCTGGTTTCACTCAACGGCGTGCCGATCAATCCCCTAGCGAGAAAGCCTATACGAGAGCCGCTTGATGTCGGTGTCAGGGCAATAAATTCGATACTTAGCGTGGGTCGAGGGCAGCGTATGGGCTTGTTTGCGGGCACCGGCGTTGGAAAGAGCGTGTTGCTGGGCATGATGACCAAATTTACAACGGCGGAGGTTGTCGTTGTCGGGTTGATTGGCGAGCGAGGCCGAGAAGTTAATGAGTTCGTGCTGAAGACTTTGGGTGAAGACGGGCTTAAAAGAGCGGTCGTGGTGGTTTCGCCGGCGGATTGTCCCCCTTTGATGCGCGTTCATGCGGCGTTATTGTCGACCAGTATCGCCGAGTATTTTCGTGATCAGGGGCTTGATGTTTTGTTGCTGATGGATTCATTGACCCGATTTGCGCAGGCGCATCGCGAAATTGCCCTAGCTATTGACGAGCCCCCTGCTACCAAGGGCTACCCGCCGTCGGTCTTTGCCAAATTGCCGCATTTGGTCGAGCGCGCCGGTAATGCCGATCATGGCGGCGGCTCTATCACCGCTTTTTATACGGTTCTGGCCGAGGGTGACGATACTAATGATCCCATTGCCGATGCAGCCCGGGGGGTGCTGGATGGGCATGTTATCTTGTCAAGAAGCTTGGCTGAGTCGGGGCATTTTCCGGCTATCGATATAGAAGCGTCAATCAGCCGGGTCATGCCGGACATTATTGACGCCGGGCATATGCAAATGGCGCGGGAATTAAGACGGTTATATTCGCTCTATCAACAAAATCGCGATTTAATCAGTGTCGGCGCATATCAGGCGGGGTCGAATCCCAGGCTCGACAAGGCTATTGAAAAAAATCCGGCGATTTTAGATTTTTTGCAGCAGGACATGGATGAGCCGGTTGATATCAATCGAAGTTTACAAGAGCTGGCGGTGTTGTTGGGCGTAAACAGGGCTGCCAACGGCTGATGGTCAGGTCTCCTTGAGAAAAGGCATAAATGAAAAAATCGCAACGCATCAAAACAATTGTAGAAATTAAATCGACTCAGGAAAAAAACGCCCTGGAAATGCTGGGCGCGGTTCAGAGAAAACTCCAGGGCATGCAGGCGCAAGTTGAAGGATTAAGAAACTATCGGAAGGAATATCAGGATAGGTTTGACCAGTTGGGCAGTAAGGGCGTGAATGTTGCGCAGCTTCTGGAGTTTAGGTCATTTATTGACAAGCTCGATAAGGCAATAATGGGGCAGGAACAAACGCTGAATTCAATTGAAGCTGAAGTGACAGCCAAAAGAAAAATATGGGAAGAGCTGCATCATAAAACCCAAAGCTTGCAGAAGGTTTGCGATTCAGCTCTAGTGGTAGAGATGAAGCAAGAGGCTAAACGGGAACAGCAAGAGCAGGATGAGCGAGCATCCAGAATCGGTCGCAATAACTCCAGTGGCATAGGAAATGCTTAATAATTAATTGAATCTCAGGGGATTGATTATGGTTATTGAAAGTGCAAATTTATCATCTTTGGCGTCAAGCAGTGCCGCAGTTGAAAGCGTGACTCCGCCTTTGCTTGATGGCGCGGGTATTTCCGAGGGTTTCTCGGGTGCATTAGCCGTGCAGATTGAGCTGTTAAGCACTATGAAAACAGAGGGTCCCGCGCCCGTGCAGATATCAGATCCTATTGCTTTACAAGGTGTCGGCGGTCTGCAGAGCGTTGCCGATTTGCCCGAAGACAAAGTGGGTATGCAGGATTTTGCCGCTTTACTAGGCAATGATTTGCCGCCGTCATACAAAACAGCAGGTGATGTCGATCATGAGGCTGCCTTGGCTGCGGTAACGGATACATTGAAATATATCGGATTAGAAGCTTCGGCTGGAGAAAAAGCCAAAATGGCCGAGCAAAACATGAAAGAGGTGATTGCAATGGCTGCTTCAGCCCCGCAAAGCACGAAGAATGTAATTGCAATGGCTGCTCCTGCCGAACAAAGTGCGCAAAGAATGGATGAAAAAGCTGTTCCGCCCGAGCAAGACATCGTGGGTGTGGTCGCTGAAGCTGGGCAAAACCTGGAAGGCGTTGTTGTTATGGATGCGCCGGTTCAAATGAATTTGGGGCAGGGCAATGATAGGCCTGATAAGGGGCAGGCAGAGGGCGATGCTCAATTAACGGTTGTTGAAAATAATGGCATAACGGAAGAGTTGTTGGCCGCAGTTATTATCGCTCCTCCGGTAATGCAAGCCGAACAAGCAAAAGCAGCCCATAATTTGGTATCTGCAGATGTCGATAACGAGGCTGGGTTGCTGCCTTTTACAAAACCGTCGATTGCAACTGCTAGACCGAATCAGTCGGCTAATATTTCCGAAAACAGGTTACAAGGTGAAACGGTTTTCCGTCTACCGGTTTCGGATAAACAGGGTTTTAATTTAAACGATTTTCAGAATTCGGGGCAAACTGAGAAGGCCGGGCGGATTGAGTCGCAGGTCTTGAGTTTGGAAGGAGAAAAAACTTTGCCTCGGGTGGGATCGGATATGGCCCTGCCTAATAAGATCGATAATAAAACAGATGTTCCAGCAATGAACAAGCCGCTATCGCATCCGGAATGGAGTAAAGATTTGGGAGAGCGGATCGTGTGGATGAACAGCCGAACAATACCTTCGGCGGAGATCAGGTTGAATCCACCGCATATGGGGCCTATATCGGTTCGCGTTGATGTTGTGGATGATCAGGCAACTGTTGTATTTACAGCGCAACATGCAGCTGTAAGAGAAACACTTGAGGCCTCCATTCCTAAGTTACGGGAGATGATGGGCGCCCAGCATCTTAATTTGGTGGAGGCTAACGTTTTTCAAGGGCCCACGTCGGATCAAGGCCGTCCGCAATCGCAAAATTTTGCACAAACGGCTGATGGTCAAAGGCAGGTGCTAATGACTGTTGCCGGCGATGAAATTGATGAGGTGGAACAAGAGGTCGCAAGCGGACGGGCTGTCGTTAGTAAAGGTTTGTTGAGTATTTACGCATAGACAACCAGGGGTTCGCATTCCATATTACGCTTGTTGTGCTGAGATATTGACTTTTTTCTTGGGAGTGATGTTGTTTCTGAACTGCACGCTTTCCAATACCTGAAAAAGCATCTATAATGCGCGGTTCTTAGGAGCTATCGGCTCCTCCTTGCTTTACCATCTTTATTAAGACAGAGGTGGGAGGCTTAACCCGAAAGGAAAAATCATGCGACATTATGAAATTGTCTTTTTAGTTCATCCGGACCAAAGTTCTCAGGTTCCTGCGATGATTGAGCGTTATAAATCAACTATCGAAACCGCCTCCGGTAAAATCCATCGTTTGGAAGACTGGGGTCGTAGACACTTGGCTTATCCAATTAATAAAATTCATAAAGCGCATTATGTGCTGATGAATGTCGAGTGTGATCAAGCTACTTTGGAAGAATTAGAAAGTGGCTTTCGTTTTAATGATGCTATTTTGCGTAGTATGACTTTATTGCAAAAAGTGGCTATTACTGAGCCATCTATCATTGCTACATCAACAGCCGAAGAAAATAAAGTAGCTGAATCAAGAGCTAAAGATGCGGCGGCCAGAGAAGCAGTAGTTGCAGGTACTGATGACGAAGCTGATCTTGATGATATCGACGAAGATTTTGACGCTGACGCATTGGCTTCTGAATAACATTTTTAACACTTGGATTTACGAGAATTATTATGGCACGTAACATTAGACGCAAAAAATTCTGCCGATTCAGTGCAGAAGGTGGAACAGCGATCGATTATAAAGACCTGGATTTATTAAGTGATTACATCACTGAAACCGGTAAAATCGTTCCTAGCCGCATTACAGGAACCAGCGCCAAGTATCAAAGACAATTAGGCGTTGCAATTAAACGAGCACGTTTTATTGCATTATTGCCTTTCTGCGACGCTCACAAATAATACGCTGGACGATCAGTGGGCTTTTTAGCTGAGTATATTATGCGGGGACGGATGCAAGCCATGATAGTGGCTTCTACTCTCGCTATAGTGTCACTGATCATGCCTCCAGTGAGTATAGTAAGTTCGGCTTCCGTCGCTCTCGTCACGTTAAGACGAGGAGCTGTCGAAGGCTTAGTGGTTTTGGGGTGTTCAACTGCAATAGCGGGGGTGCTTGGATTTTTCCTGTTAGGCAGTTATCAGTTTGTATTGCTATATGGAATGGTGCTATGGGGTCCTGTCTGGTTGATTTCAATCGTCCTAAGGGAAGGTCGGTATTTGTCGCTAACAGTTGAAATTGCGGTATTGCTTGGTATTTTGGGGGTTATTGGCTTTTATCTCTACAATCCCGAGCCGGCAGTAATGTGGAAGGCTATGCTTTCACAAATGGTACCTCCAAATGCTCCTGTTGAAGATGTACAGCGTACGCTTGATATGCTGTCCCGTTATATGACGGGAATCGTTGCGGCCGCATCGGTGTTTGGTTTGCTGTTCGGCCTGTTTCTAGGGCGGTGGTGGCAGGCTTTGCTGTATAATCCCGGTGGATTTAGGCAAGAGTTTTTGTCATTGAGTACGCCTCCAAGGCTGGCAATAGGCAGCATTTTAGTGGTAGTTATTGCATCATTAAGTTCCGGTGTGATTTCTGAAATTTCGTGGAATATCGCTATTTTGCTGTTTGTGCTATACACATTTATTGGAACGGCAGTATTGCATACTGTATTTGCCGCGATGAAAATGGGCCGTTATATAGTGCCGATGTTTTATGTGACAATGTTTTTGATACCCCATGCCATGTTGCCGGTTGCTATAGTCGGGCTGAGCGATGCATGGATGAACTTACGAAATAAAATTTCGAATCAACAAACGCCTTGATGGCGTAAAAAAATAGCCGGATAAAATCCGATAATGAGGTAATGAAAGATGGAAGTTATTCTTCTTGAAAAGATAGCGAACTTAGGTAACTTGGGTGATAAGGTTGTCATTAAAGCAGGTTATGGCAGAAACTATCTTGTTCCGTATGGTAAGGCTGTTGCTGCAACAGCTACTAAAATTGCTGAATTTGAAGCGCGTCGCGCAGAACTTGAGAAAGCGGCAGCTGAAAAGCTGGGTGCGGCTCAAGAACGCGCCAATGCATTGGGGAAGCTTCAGATTGTTATTACGCATAAGGCTGGCGATGAAGGCAAATTGTTCGGTTCAATAGGAACGCAAAATATCGCTGACGCTATTACCGAAGCAGGTGTTTCAGTTGAAAAGCATGAGATTCGTTTGCCTCAAGGTGTTATTCGTCAAATTGGCGAATATCAGATTGACATTAGTTGCCATACCGATGTTGTTGTAAAAATGCCTATTAAAGTTGCTGCTGAAGCATAATAATTAAGGTTAAGGTAAAAAGAGTAAAAGGTTGAGGGGGCGAGTAAAATCATCCCTGATGCCTTAACTTTTTGATTATGCGATCTTTTTACTCCTGCCTTTTTTATCTCTTAATTCCTTTCATATTAGTTCGCCTGATCTGGCGAAGCATTAGCGCGCCCGCATATCGATACCGGTGGGGTGAGCGATTTGCTCTCTACAAAAAAAGCTTTCCCCAGAACGTTATTTGGTTTCATGCGGTCTCAGTGGGGGAGGTCGAAGCTTTATTTCCTCTGGTCAAGAAGATACAACGGGAATACCCCAATGCAACGTTATTAATCACGACCACAACGCCCACAGGATCTGCCCGGGTTAAAGCGATAATGCAAGACAGTGTGGAGCATGTCTACTTGCCGTATGACATACCCTGTGCGATCAACCGGTTTATGCGGTGTTTTAAGCCTAGAATGGCTGTCATCATGGAAACCGAGATTTGGCCAAATCTGTTTGCCTATTGCGGTAAAAATGAAATTCCTTTGTACATTATCAATGCCCGCTTATCGGAAAAGTCGGCACGTGGTTATCGAAAAATCCCTGGCCTTATTTCCCCTGCTTTAGCTTGCGTCAAGTCAATTGCCGCGCAAACCCAAGATGATGCCTGCCGGTTTGCCGCTATTGGCGCAAAAACCGAAACGGTTGGAACGCTAGGCAATATAAAGTTTGATGTTGATGTTTCAAATGAAGTTATTCAGCAAGGCGTGCAATTAAAAGCCGAATTGTTTGCCGGACGGTTTGTTTGGTTGATTGCCAGCACCCACAAAGATGAAGAAGCAATATTTCTTGAGATTTATAAAGAAATAAAATCAAAAATTCCTGAATTATTGTTAGTTGTTGTGCCAAGGCATCCTGAGCGCTTTGTTGAGGTGAAAAAGCTGTGTGAGCAGAATCAGCTGGCTGTGGTAATGCGCACGTCTGGCGAAATTTGCCGTTCGTACGATGATGTTTACCTGGCCGATACTATGGGCGAATTAAAGATGCTTTACGCGGCCTCTGATGTGGCTTTTGTCGGCGGGAGTATGGTGCCTGTTGGTGGGCATAATATTCTTGAGGCTGCCGCAGTTGGAACTCCGGTTTTGTTTGGTCCGTATATGGCAAACTTTAAGGAAATAGCTGAAGGCGTACTAAGGCAGGATGCCGCCATACAATGCCAGGATGAAGGCGAGATAATCAATTCGATGATTGCCTTGTATGTGGATGCCGAGTATAGGCAATCCTTGGTTGAAAAAGGCAAGGTATTTGTTCGGCAGAACCAAGGCGCGATCACCAGAATTTTTGACATGCTTATCCAGGATATTTTAATTTAGCTTGCACTACCGGTACATTTGTTCGGCATCGATAAGATCGATGTATGAGACCTGTTTTCAGTTAGGCAAAGAGTATGCTTTTACCGGATCAGCGAAGTATTTGTGGAGCGATTCGGCATGATCTGCTTGATGCGTCTGCATTGGGTTTCTTTGCGTATATATTCAATAAGTGCCTTGATATTATCTGGATAATAAGGTGGCTATAAATGTATTTAATATTTATTCTGCTGCTTGTTAGTTTTATGCTTGTATCGCAGTGAGAAAGAAAGCTTGTTTTATAACTTAAACGGCAATATGCACCTTAATGAAAGGGCAATGATGCGATAAGGTTACTTGACTTGATAGGTAATAATATGGCTTATATTTGGTGATTTAGGCGTATATCGGCTGATTTTTCTTGGATGGTTGGTAGAGAAAACAGGCAAAAAAAACCTCCCGATGCCTTGCTGGAAACGGCAGGGAGGCTAAGCGGTGTATTATCAGTAAATACCGCTAGTAGGTACAGCACTAGGAGGAGGGCTGATCAATCTTAAGTTTGGTGGTTTGCACCAAAGCGTATTTAATTGAAATAATAATAGATATATCAAAACTATCTGTGCGTTATCGCTCATAATTAAATATATTTATCATCGCGGGTTCACGTAATCGGATTCATATAATGTAAACCTCTGTATCCGCTACGGCCTCCGGGTTTTAAGCTAATGAGACATTCAACTCGTTATAACGATGCAGATTCAAGTGGAGTTTTGCTAATATTTTGGAAGCAAAGGTCACTTGTGGTTCGGTAATATCGTTGATTTTTCCTTGTATGATAAGACTGCATATTTATGCCGTGAATATCTTCGAAGATAGTCTTTGTAATTATGCAGATAAATTTTTTGTTTTGAGAGTCCTCGCTGTTTTTATAAGTTTTTACTTAGCTGGTTATATTGAAGAGACGTTACACCATATGAATGAAATAAAAGATAAATCAGTTCAGGCCTTTATTGATGAATTGGCCAGCAAGTCGCCTACTCCTGGTGGTGGAAGCGCGGCAGCGGTGATGGGAGCTCAAGCTGCGGCTTTAGTCAGCATGGTTTGTAATTTGACGATCGGTAAGCCTAGGTACGCTGAAGTTGAAGTTGAAATGCAGGCCTTGCTGGAAAAATCAGAAGCGTTGCGAGGAACACTGACAAGCATGATCAAAGCTGATGTTGATGTTTTTGATCGCTTAATGTCAACATATGGTTTGCCAAAAGATTCTAACGAAGAAAAGGCTACGCGTAGCGAGGCAATTCAATCGGCATTAAGGGAAGCCACGATAGTACCCTTAAAATGCGCACATGCTTGCGCAGAAGCAATTTTATTGAGCAGAATTGCTGCAGAAAAAGGTAATGCAGGGGTAATCAGTGATGCAGGTGTTGCTGTCATGGCGGCTTACGGTGCGCTAAAAAGTGCAGCATTAAATGTTTATATTAATGCTGGAGGGCTTAAAGACAGAGACTTTGCTGATGCGAAATTAGCCGAGCTGGAAGCTATTTTGAATGGCGCCGATGTGGCTGCGGAAGAAGTTTATCAAATCGTTAAAGCTAAGCTTTAATCGTTAAAAGTCATGTAAACAGTCGCTTCTTATATTATTGATTATATATGAAAAATAATTATATCTGGGGTGTTTGAGGTATATTATTGATGTTTCGTTAGGCAAGTGTAAATTGAGTCGTTTGTAATTTCCTTGAAAAAATTATCCTATGTAACGAAAATAAATGTTGACGATATAAGGGAACATCGTTATTATAGACAGCTCTTCCAGGGTGGTTGGGAAGTTAGCAAGCCATTACAAGAAGATCGTCGGGGTATAGCGCAGTTTGGTAGCGCGCCTGCTTTGGGAGCAGGATGTCGGGAGTTCGAATCTCTCTACCCCGACCAATTCGGCGCTTGTAGCTCAACCGGATAGAGCACCAGCCTTCTAAGCTGGGGGTCGCAGGTTCGAGTCCTGCCAAGCGCGCCATTCGTTGTATATCCCGTAACACACCATATTATGGTGAGCGTAGCTCAGTCGGTAGAGCCCCGGATTGTGATTCCGGTTGTCGTGGGTTCGAGCCCCATCGTTCACCCCATCTATATCAAGCATTTAACTGATATTTACAATCTTCCTTTCAGGAACTGTGCCCAAATTCGTGACCACATTAGCAGCATGTTGTGCTAAATGCTCAGGTGCTAGATGAGCATAGCGAAGAACCATTTTATAATCAGTCCATTTGCCAAGTTCTTGAAGAGCATTTAACGGCGTTCCCGCTTGAATATGTCAGCTTGCCTAAGTGCGGCGTAAATCATGCCAACGAAAATCATCAATCCCCGCTCGCACTAATGCTTTTTTCCAAGCATGATTATTAGCCCTTAAAACAGTCTTTCCTTTGCACAAACGCCTAACGATGGTTTTTATGCCAAGTTGTTCTCTAATAATGTTAACAGCCACATCATTTAACGGTTACGCCAATTGCTTTTGATCCGGGTGGATCCAAGCAAACGCGCCTTTGCATGTTGATCTGGTTCCATTCCAGCTGCTTACGTTGGATTCTCGCAATCCCGTCATTAAACTAAATTGCGCCATTGCCCTCAGATGTGGCGGCAGTTCAGCCAATCAAACGTTAAACTGAACCACTGCCAGGTATCGTTTCTGCTGAATCGGTTACTTTTTTTATGATAGCACTCGTCTTTGGAGTTGAAACCGAATAAAGGCTATTGATTTTCTGACACCTTATCCACCCAGCTGCCGCCAAACGCTTTGTATAGATTGATGAGTGCCTGCAATGAATTGCTACGGCCTGTTGCAAGAGCAAGCTTTGTGTCGAATAGGTTGCGCTGAGCATCCAGCACTTCCAGATAATTAGTAAGACCGTTGTTATAACGCAACCATGCCAGCTTTAAATACTCGCTCAAAGCAGTTTCTTGTCGGCTAAGTTCCTGCACCTGTTCCAGAGTCTTAGTATTATCTATCAACGCATCCTCGGTTTCCCTGAAAGCTTGCAACAGCGTGCGTTGGTAACGGAATAAGGCCTGCTGTTCACGCGCTTCGGCAGCTTTTACCTGGCCGGCAATTTTGCCCGCGGTAAACAAAGGCATAGCCAGCGCTACGCCGTAACTCCACATGCCTGAAGGCCCCGACAGCAATTGGCTAAAGTCGGCGCTGGCAGTGCCTAGCCTTCCGGTTAGCGTAAATTTGGGGAAATATTCACCTTTAGCGACGCCGATATTGGCATTGGCGGCAATTAAGTCCTGTTCCGCTTGGCGTATATCCGGGCGCCGGGCTAGTAATTCGGAAGGCAAACCGGCAGGTACGCCGGGCAAACGTAGTTCGGCTAACGGCAGGCCGCGCTCTAGGGCGGCGGGATTATGACCCAGCAGCACATTCAGCTCGTGTTCTTTTTGCGCTATCAGTTTCTCCAGTTGCGGTATGAGTGCAGCGGCGTTATGCACCTCCGATTCCGCCTGGCTCACCTGAGCTTTTGAGTTGAGTTCGCCATCGAAACGCGCTTGGGCAATACGCAGGGCCTCCCTGCGGTCGGCTAAAGTTTGCTTGGCAATTTCCAAGCGCAGATCCAGTTCACGCAATTGCACATAAGAGCGCGCCACACCGGTGACTAAAGTAAGCACTACCGTATGCCGAATTTCTTCCTGTCCATAAAGATTGGCGCGGGCGGCTTCTGTGGCGCGCCGTAATCTGCCCCACACGTCTATTTCCCAGGACAGGTTTAGAGCAGCCTGTATGTTGTCATAAGCGGGAGTGACGGCAACGCCGTAAGTTGTTCCTGAATCTCGCTGCTGTTGGCCGAATGCAGTGCCCCTAACTTGCGGAAACAAATCGGAACGGGCGATGCTGTAGAGCCCCAAATATTCTTCGACGCTAGCTGTGGCGATCAGCAGGTCTTTGTTATGCTGTAGCGCCTGCTCGATGAGCTTGGTCAGGCGCGGATCGCCGAATTGCTCCCACCAGTGGGTATCGTTAGCCGCAACGGTTTCGGCAGGAGCAAAACGCCAGGCATCCGGTATCGATGCGGCTGGTTGTTGGTAATCCGGACCGATCATAAAACAGCCGCTTAGCGTTAAAGGCAACAATAGGGAAATAGCAATGTGGCGCATAATTAGATTTCCTGTCTTGAAATAGCGCTATCGGTCTGTTTCGGCGTTCGGATCCTCTCCAGCAGCACGAAAAATAATGGCACAAAAAATACGGCCAACAGGGTAGCGCTGACCATACCGCCCATAATGCCCACGCCGATGGAGTGCCGGCTGTTTGCGCCTGCGCCGGTGCTGAGGACCAAGGGCAATACGCCAAGAATGAAAGAAAATGAAGTCATCAGGATAGGGCGAAAACGGAGCCGGCAAGCTTCCAGTGCGGCATCCACGACAGCCATGCCCTGGCTGTGTTTCTCCGCCGCGAATTCGACGATGAGTATGGCGTTCTTGGCGCTAAGTGCGATCAGCGTGACCAAGCCGATTTGAAAGTAGACATCGTCTTCCATGCCGCTGGCCCAGACGGCCAGTAAAGCACCGAATAAGCCGAAAGGAACCGCCAGCATGATGGCGAAAGGCAGCACCAGTCTTTCGTATTGGGCCGCGAGAATCAGGAACACCATAATAATGCCGTAGATAAACGCGGAACTGGATGAACTGCCGGAAGCCTTTTCCTGGAATGACTGTCCGCCCCAGGCGAATGACATGCTGTCCGGTAGAACTTCTTGCGCCGCTTGCTCCATCGCAGCCATGGCTTGGCCAGAGCTATAGCCAGCCGCCGCCGCACCGTTAATACGAGCCGCCGGGAAACCGTTAAAGCGGGTGATGGAGTTAGGGCCGTTGGCGTAACGTACGCTGATCAGGCTGCTTAAAGGCACCATCGAGCCGGAGTGACTGCGCACAAACACTTTTTCAATATCCTCGGGACGGCTGCGGTATTGCGGGGCTGCTTGCAACAACACCTGGTAGGTGCGGCCGAACTTGTTGAAATCGTTGACGTAGGTGGTGCTGAACATGCCCTGTAATGTGTCGAACACATCGTCGATCGCCACGCCCATCGCCCAGGCTTTGTCTCGATCCAAGGTGATGAATAGCTGTTGCGAGCTGGAATTGATCGTAGATGATACGCCGGTCAGTTCGTGGCGCTGGCTGGCTTTGGCGATAACCTTTTGAGTCATGGCTTCCAAAACGGCGGTATCGCCAGCCCCCTGATTGAGTAGCCAGAATTCGAAGCCGCCGACCATGCCGAGACCGGGAATGGAGGGAGGATTCATCGGTATTACCAGCGCTTCTTTGATGCTGGAGGCTAGTTTCGCCAAGTTACCCAGCACGTTTTCGGCTTGCAGTTCGGGTTTGACCCTATCTTTCCAGTTTTTCATAGTGAGAAATAACAGCCCCGCATTGGTGGCGCTGCCGCCATCCATCAGGTTCATGCCGGTAATGGAGACTATATCGCGCAATGCCGGATTGTCTTTTACCAAGGCTTCCGTTTTCTGCATTACGGCACTGGTGCGGTCCAGGCTGGCCGCGTCAGGCAGCATCACGATGGTAAACAAGGTGCCTTGGTCTTCAGGGGGAACAAAACTGGTGGGTACGATTTTAAACAAGCCGACGATAGCGGCAACCATGCACAGATACAGCATGATGCCGATAGCGGTATGCCGGAAAAGCCAGCGGACGCCGCCCAGATAGCGTTGGGTGGTTTTTTCCAGCGCGGCGTCGAACCAGAGGAACAGGCGCGGTTTTTTCTGCTCGGCCGGTTGGATAAGGATGGCTGCCAGTGCCGGGCTCAACGTGAGGGCGACGATAGCGGATAGAGTGACCGATATGGCGATGGTGATGGCGAATTGTTTGTAGAGTTGTCCGGTCATACCGCCGAGGAAAGACACCGGAAGAAATACGGCAATCAGCACCAACGTTGTGGCAACGACCGGGCCTGCAACTTCAGACAAAGCATGAGTTGCGGCCTCGCGCCCCTTAAGCCCAAGCTCGCGAATATTGCGTTCGATATTCTCGATCACCACGATAGCATCATCAACCACCAGTCCGATAGCCAGCACCATGCCGAACAGGGTGAGCGTGTTAACCGAAAAGCCCAGCAAGTACATACCCGCCAAAGTGCCGATAATGGACACAGGCACGGCTAAAATCGGAATCAGCGTGGTGCGCCAATTTTGCAGGAACAAGAACACGACAGCGACCACCAAAAGAATGGCTTCAAACAGTGTGTGGATGACTTCCTCAATGGATATTTCGACAAACTCGGTGGTGTCGAAAGGAATTTCATAGCCGATGCCCGTCGGAAACGTCGCGGACAGCCGGTCCATGGTTGCCCTGACTTGGTCGGCAACATCCAGCGCATTGGCGCCTGGCTGTTGGTACACCGCTACCAGGGTGGCATTTTCCCCGTTAAGCCGGGTTACCATGTCGTAGCTTTGCGCCCCCAGTTCCACCGTTGCGACGTCGCGTAAACGAATGGCGGCACCGTCATTGTGGGCGCGCAGGATAATGTCTTCAAATTCTTTCGGGCTGGTAAGTCGCCCTTCCGCTGCTACGGGTATGGTCAGTGCGACGGGTTGGGCGGTCGGCTTTTGTCCAATCTGGCCGACGGCGAACTGGGTGTTCTGCTGGGATATTGCGTTACGGATGTCCGTTGCGGTGATGCCGAAGTGCGCCATATTGTCGGGTTTTAACCAAATGCGCATGGCGTAATCGGAGGAACCGATGGCGGCAACTTGGTTGGCGCCGGGAATCTGCTTGAGCTTGTCCACTACATGCAGGCTGGCGTAGTTACGGACATAGGTCGGGTCGAAACGACCATCCGATTTGATCGCCACCAGCAGCAAAATGTTGGGTGTCGACTTTGTTACGAATACGCCGCTCCTTCGCACTTCGTTCGGCAGTTGCGCTTCGGCCATCTTGACGCGGTTTTGCACGTCGACATGAGCCTTATCAATGTCAGTGCCGATGTCGAATACGATGCTCAGGTTCAATGAACCGTTGGATGAGCTGGTCGAGTTCATGTAAAGCATGTTTTCGGCGCCGTTGACCTGCTGCTCAATGGGCGCAGCTACTGTTTGCGCCACGGTTTCGGCGCTGGCGCCGGGATAGATGGCCGACACTTGGATTTGCGGTGGAGCAATATCGGGAAACTGCGTCACCGGCAGCTGACGAAGGGCCAATAGGCCGGCCATGACGATGACTATCGATAGAATCGCCGCGAAAATAGGCCGGCTGATAAAAAAGCCAATATTCACGACTGACCGCCGGCAGGCTGCTGCGGTTTTACCGGCATATTAGGAACCACATGGCTCATGCCGTCCACGACAACCAGTTCTCCACTTTTTAAACCGTTTTCGATAATCCACTCGTCGCCGAACCAGTCGCCCATTTCGACCGGACGTATTTCCGCTTTATTATCGGTTCCGACCACATAAAGGTACTTGCCCTGTTGTCCCTGCAATACTGCGCGTTGAGGTACTAAAATGGCGTTGGGCCGAACAGCCCCTTTCAATTTAACCCGCACAAACTGGCCGGGAACCATTTTCATGTCGGGATTCCCAAATGTGGCGCGAAAACCGCTGGTACCGGTTTCGGTAGAAATTTGCTTATCGGAAAAATTCATTTTGCCGCTAAGGGGATAGGCCGAACCATCGGACATCTGAAGTTCTATCGCAAAGTCACCATTTTCAGGCATCAGCACCCGTTTTTTTGCAACAGCTTCGTTGCCTTTCAACAGACGTGTTTCCGAAATGCTGAATTTGACCCACATCGGGTCGGTCTGGGTCACCGTGGTCAGTAAACCCTCCTGGCCTGGACTGATAAAACTGCCATCGGCTTTTTTCGCCTGCCCGCTTAAGCCGGTTAACGGTGATTTGATCGTGGTGTAACTCAGGTTTAATTCCGCTGAGGTGACATTTGCCCGGGCCGTCAGTACCAACGCATCGGCCTCTGCCAAGTCGGAAACCGCATCGTCTACGTCTTTTTGGCTGACCGCGTTTTGCGAAATCAGGTTTTTAAGTCTCGCCAAATTGCGTTTAGCGTTTTGCTGCCTGGCTTCCTGCTGGGCTAACATCCCTTTTGCTCCTTCCAGGACGGCGGCAAAAGGACGGTCGTCCAACTGAAACAGCACTTGTCCTTTCTGCACCAGCGTACCTTCTTCGTATATACGCTTTTCAAGCACGCCTTCAACGCGAGTGCGGATTTCCACGAGGCGGGAGCTTTCCGTCTGGCCGACGAATTCCCATTCTATGGGAATCGTGCGCTCTTCAATCCGTTGGATGGTGACCTCGGGCGGCGAAAATTCGGGGGGGGCATGTTGCTCCTGACATGCCGCCAAGCCTAGCGCCAGCAGGCAAGGAAACATCCAAAGGGTTAATAGGCGCAGATTGGGTTTCACGGTATGCCTTGAATTTATCCGGTTATACGGTCAAAATGAATAAAATATAGTCGAAGGCTTAGGTTTTTGTCGCAAATATTCATAAAGTGCAAGCTTGCACTTATCTGCGAACAAGGTTATTTAGCTAAAGCTATTGACAGGCTAAAAAACGGGATTAAATCAGGGCAAACATGCGTCGGCAAATCAGTTTCTGATTTGATACTTATTGTACACCGAGTGTTGGTAGCTTTGGTGGTATTTCGAGGTACCCTATATATGAATTGCCACAAATGTGGATAAGTTGACTGTGCTGTATATTTTTTACGAATAGATTTGGTATTTAATTATTTTTTATTTTTATTATTAGACGTTACTCTTTTTATCGAATGTGCGCTTAGACAAGATAGTATTGAATGTCAGTTAAACATGGATGATTCCATTGCAGAAATGGAAAGCCGCTTACAGTTAGATTTAATATTATTTTTTAAAGTCGAAGGCCTATCTGATAACTGAAAAATGGCTTTTCACAAAACTTAGGGTACCCTCTATTGAGTCGCCTATTCAAATTTATTTTGGTTTGTAACTAGCTATAATTATATTCAATTTATCGCGTTTTATTATTTATCTATGGCTTGTTATTTTTCTAAAGTTTCATAATTTAATGATAAGCGATTAACAAAGGACGAACAATGACTGATACTCCGCATGATTTAAAAGAATTATTAAAAAAACGATTATTCGAAAGTATCTCCGCGCAGATCGATTTGATTGGCTATGTGCCGGACGATATAGCCAAACTGGTTAAGAATTTTACCTTTGATACCGAAGTTGTCGGTCAGTCGCCTGATGATGTGGAATTTGCACGTCGTAAAGATGCCGATACTGGGTTAATAGAAAGCAGCTACGACAAGGACAGTCTTGCGAGCCAGATTAATAATTATTATGACCAGGCGTTTTACAGCAGCGATGGCATCATGGGTATTTTGCTTGGTGGAACCGAATACAGAAATATCGGTTACTGGGACGAAACGACTGCCACGCAGAATCAAGCATCCGAACGGCTGCAAGACGCTTTGCTGGACTTTATACCGGAAAAAACAGGACGAATTCTGGATGTGGCTTGCGGAATGGGAGCGTCAACACGGCGTTTGCTGAATCATTATCCGGCCGAGAATGTCTGGGCGATCAATATCTCGGAAAAACAACTCGAATCAGTTCGAAAGAATGCGCCGGGATGTAATGCCCAGGTTATGAATGCAGTCGATATGGAATTTGACGATGATTTTTTCGATAATATTCTGTGCATTGAGGCGGCGTTTCATTTTGAAACCCGGCGGAAATTCCTCGAAGATGCGCATCGGATTCTCAAAAAAGGCGGGCGTCTGGTTTTATCCGATACGCTGTTTACATCCCGGGAAAGGCTGGTGCAGCATGCCGTTTTTCCAAGCCCTGAAAATCATATCGAAACGGTTGAGGAATACCGGAAGCTGTTATCCGAGGTGGGTTTTAGCAACATTATTATCAATGATGTCAGCAAAGAGGTCTGGGGTGCGCATTTTCTGCATACCGTAAACAAGATTCATGAAGAGTTTTATAAAGGCAATCTAAATATTGTTCAGCTGACTGAAATTCTGTGGACTTATTATCACTTAAACTCAATTACCGGGCTGTGCCTTTTTGTCAGTGCACAAAAATGATGCTTGAGCTTCATTGCTCCCGGTAAGTAGCCTGTTTTCATAATTCCAATTTGGCCTCAGCAGGAATTTGGCTGAGGTCAATCTGATGATCATAGCGGTGGATTTCTCCCTTTTCGGTATCCAGCAGGAAATTATTGAACAGATTGCCGTGAAGATTTCTTTTTAATTTGATATTGATGTCGTATATCGGGAACATCCTGATGACATAGACTTCTCGGTCTATCTGTTCGTTTTTCCAGCGTTCGGCGGCATGGAAATTTTTGTTGTTCCACAGCAGCACCTTGCCTTTGGTTTCGGTAGTCATTAGGAAATCATCGGCATAATGGCTTTTAGCCAGACCGATAACGCTTTTATACAGATTCATCAAATCCTGATGCGGCTTGCTCCTGGCAAAAGCGGCAGTGGCTTCCGGGCTGATTTTGTCAGGGTCCACATAACCGTCCTCATCCAGGTTGCTGCTGTCTACTGAAAAATACTGGTATAGGAATTTCAGCAATATGTTACCGGGAACTTTTAATTTACTTTCCGGCAGTACCCGAATTCGGCCGCCGTTTTTATCATCGAGATCGACTAATGGTATATAGATGGTAATGTCATTTTCGGTTTCATAAAAATGATGGAAATTGGGAAAGTCGGTGTGTATTCCCGCTGCTGAACGCAGATAGTCATTGCGCAGGTACATATCGTAAGAAGCGACTATGTAACGGGTTTTAAAGAATCGCTGAAAATCGTTTTTCAGTAGGTATTTTAAAACTTTTTCTATATAAGCCTGCTCACCGTAGACGGCTTTTCTATAGGTCTTGTCATAAAGTTTTTTCACCATTTTTTTGGCGATGTTGGGGAAGGTATTAAAAAAAAGGCCTAATGCCCGGCCTTCCATATAGACCTGATGCTCGTTATTAACGAAAAATTTCGGGAAGTCGTTATGGCCTTCCGCTTTTGTTAGATAGTGTTGCTTGATTTCATCCACCAGCTCATCGGGTAACGATAAGTTTGTTTCCACGAATCCGCTGGAATAGTATTCGTTAAAATAATTTTCTTTCAGAATATTGTGCATTGCCACGATCTCCCAATAAATACCATTTTTCGGTTAAGTTTTTTTGCATTATAGGCATCAGGCAGATTGAAATCCATTTATTCATTATTTTAGTGCGCTGTCAGTATTAAGCTATTTTGGAATCCTTGAATGGTTGATGAAAATAACACAAAACTATTCCCTGAAAGGGCTTCGCCAAATACCCGGTTTGGCATGCTGGTTGATAAAATCTTGGTAATACAGTGCGCCCGATTAATAGGGCGGATCGCTGCCTATAAAGTCGGATAGTTTTCACTGGCTATTAACGGAAGTCGGCAGTCGATATAAAAGTAGTCTTTAGCAATAAGGGCCTTTATAATCGGGCAAAGCCGATTTTATATGCAGTTTTTGATATGAAGTTATGATTTGATCTGTCCAGATTAAACGAAAGAAAATGCAAAGCTGAATACGGGCGGTATGCCGGCTTGATAATTTATGCCAAATAACAAATTAGGAGATGTTCACAATGTTAGGTTCAGAGTCGGAACAAGTCGCCACCCTGTATGATTCACCGGAAGGTCAATTGGGACCGATATTGTTTGGTGGGCATTTGCACTGGGGCTATTGGGATGAAAACAATGCCGATGACAATTTTGCCGCCGCCGCAGACAAGCTGGCGCAGATAATGATCGACAAGACGCAAATACGGGAAGGGCAGCGGTTTATTGATCTTGGTTGCGGGGTAGGGCAACCGGCGATGAAATTGGCCAAGGCCAAAGGCTGTTCGGTAGACGGCATCACCATCAGCAGGTTTCAGCAGCAGAGCGCAACGTCCAGAGCTCAGGCCGAAGGCATGCAGGACAAGCTCCGGTTTATTCACGGCAGCGCTCTGGACATACCCAGCGAAGATCAGGCCTATGATGGCGGCTGGTTTTTTGAGTCTATTTTTCACATGGGGCACCGGGACGCCCTGCTTGAAGCCAACCGGGTGCTGAAGCCCGGGGCGACGTTGGTGTTGACTGATCTGCCGACCCTGCCGACCACGACTGAAGAGTTCAAAGCCTTTGTTCAGCAACATATCCACTCCAGCTTTATTGCCAAAGAAGACTATCCTGCCTTAATGGCAGAAACAGGATTCGAGCTGGTAGGCATTGATGATATTACGGAAAACGTGATGCCCTGGCTGGTTCCCAAATTCAAGGAAACCCTTGCCGAGCATAAGCAGAAAATTACAGAGCTGTTTAACGACGCTGCCGACAAGGCAATCGATGACTGGGTTTACCTGTTTGAATATATGAGTGAAAATCTGGGGTACATGGTGGTTACCGCAAGGAAGTTATAGTAAATGCTGAATAAATCCATCGCGGATGTTTCAGTGGCAGTGCGTCCTTGCACTGCGGGAATGGCTGATTCAAGCAATCGTTTCTTATAACCAATGGTTATGCAAATTTAGGCTGGCATCTGATTGGATGGAGCTTGGGGCTTGGTAATGAATACCGTACAAGAATTAAAAGAAATTGAGGAAGCGATACTAAAAGCAAGTTCCGCCGGTACTCAACCGGCCGCTAAATGTGCGCAGAGCCAAGAACAAGCGCTTGTCCATACCGGTCTTCCTGAGCCGATTGCGATCATAGGATTATCCGGCTTTTTCCCGAAAAGCAACTCGGTTGACGAGTTCTGGCGCTTGCTGGATCAGGATGTTTCATTAATCGAGGAGATTCCATCCAGCCGGTTTGACTGGCGAAAATTTTATGACCCGACCGGTAAAAAGGCGGGGGAAAGCCGGAGTAAATGGGGAGGCTTCATTCCCGACATTGCCGGTTTTGATCCGGCTTTTTTCAATATTCTGCCGGCTGAAGCCGTCACCATGGACCCTCGGCAACGTTTGTTGCTGATGTCGGCCTATCAGACCTTTGCCGATGCCGGCTATGCGCCTGAATCCCTGAAACAAAGCAAAACCGGCGTATTCGTTGCGATACAAGATAACGAATATTTGCAACTGCTCAAAGATGCCGGAGTCGATACCGGGGAGTGGTACGCGCAAACCTGCCTGCTGGCAAACCGGATTTCCTATTTCTTCGATTTTCGCGGGGCCAGTGAAGTCGTCGATGCCCAATGCCCCGGAGCCGCCGTCGCGATACACCGCGCAGTCAATGCGTTACGTAGCGGAGAAATTGATCAGGCGCTGGTAGGCGCAGCCAATCTATTATTAAGGCCGGAGCCTTTCGCCTTATTGTCGGATTCCGGGCAGTTAAGCCCCACCGATTCGGTCAACTCATTCGGTTTGCATGCCCAGGGGCATTTGCGTGCGGAAGGGATTGCCAGCCTGCTGTTAAAACCCTTGTCCAAGGCACTTGCCGATAAAGATTCGATTTGCGCGCTGATCAAAAATACCGCCGTCAACTATAACGGCCAGGGCGGCGCCTCAATTGCCGCGCCCAACACCGACAGCCATGTCGAGCTGATTAAATCCTGTTACCAGCAAGTCAATATCGACCCGAGGCAGGTGCGCTATATCGAGGCGCAGGGTATGGGCAATGTCCTGGCCGACCTGGCTGAATGGCAGGCATTTAACCGCGCGCTGAAGGATATGGCCCGGCAACAGCAGGTTTCGCTTGCGCCCGGTATGTGCAGGATCAGCACGGTCAAACCGATGATGGGGCATATGGAGTCGGCATCGGCTTTGGGGGCTTTGTTCAAGGTCGTGCGCAGCATGCAGACCGGCGTCATCCACAAGATTGTCAATTTCACCGACTATCATCCTGACATGGACCGGGAAAACCAGCCCTGCGCACTGGCGACAGAAACGGCAGCGTGGCCTCGGACAAACAGCGCCCGGCTGGCGGGTGTGCATTGTTACGGCATGGGCGGGATTAATGCGCATCTGTTGATAGAGGAATATGACCAGCGCCTGTACCAAAGCAATGACGTCGGATTGGAAAGACTGGACGCGACTGGGCAGACAAACCAATACGAGTCAGGGCCGGTATTGATCGTGCTGTCGGCAAAAAGCGAGCCTTGTTTAACCGCAATGGTCGGCCAGCTTTATCAATTTCTCGGTCAAGACGGTCAGACCGCGCGTCTTACCGATATTGCCTTTACCCTTCAGGTCGGTCGGGATGCTTTGGAACACCGTATCGCCTGGATCGTGCAGTCGCTTAACGAACTGATCAGCGGCTTGAACAAATACCTCGGCAGCGCCGATGGAACCGGCTGCGGACAAGTTTATCAAGGGCATGCCAAAGACGCCCCGAGCAGCCGCCAACCTCCGCTAACGGGAGACAACTTGCATGCGCTGGCTGCCTATTGGGTGAATGGAGGTTCCGTATCATGGGCGTCACTGAACAGTGGTAAAAATGTTCGACGTGTGCGGCTGCCCGTTTATCCGTTCGACAAACAGCAGTACTGGATACGCAAAGACAATACCGCAGATACACAGGTTCGTGCCGATGGCAGGCAAACCGGCGAACGCAGGATCAGGGACTACCTGGTTTCAATGCTCGCTGAAGCGTTGCAACTGCCGCCGGAGAAAGTTAACCTCGAACAGCATCTCTACGATTTCGGCATCGATTCAATTATCGGCATGAAATTGCTGCGCGGCCTGGCGCGGACATTCGATCTCGATGTGCAGGGCAGGGATATGCTGGAATACCCGACTATACAAGCCTTGGCTCACTATCTTGGACAGCAGTTAAACCGGCAGCCGGATCAGCCGCTCTCTGATAGTTCAGCATCCCCGGAGCAGTCTCGGCAAGTAACCGGAAAAGCGCAGAGATTTCCGCTTTCCGAAGGCCAAAAAGGCTTGTGGACCTTGCAAAAGCTGGTCCCGGATATGAGCGCCTACAATATCCCGCTGTGCTTTCAGATCGCGCAACCGGTTGATGTGGAGGCCTTAAAACAGGCCTGCCGTTTTTTGCTGGAGCAACACCCTATACTAGCCAGCGCGTTCGTCTCACAGGATAGAGAGCTGATTCGGGAAACACGAGCTGAGCCTGTAGTGGCGTTCGAGCAGCAGGGTGTTTCCGCACTGGCGTCCGAACAGTTGCTAGCGCACATCAGGACAATAGCCAGGATTCCGTTTGAACTGGACTCCGGTTCTTTGCTGCGGTTCCACTTGTTCAGCCGCGGCCGGGATGACAATTACCTGCTGCTGACTCTGCATCATATCGTTTTCGACGGCGGCTCGTTCCTGCCGGTGGTCGGTACATTGCTGAACGCGTATCGGCAAATTTCTCAAGCACAGACGCCAACGCCAGTAGCGGTCGATCATTACCCCGACTTTGTGCAATGGGAGCAAAAAATGCTGTCCGGCGCGGAAGGCCAAAAGCATCGCGCTTACTGGATGCGGCAGTTATCGGGCACACTGCCGGGCTTGAATCTGTTTACCGATTATCCCCGCGCCGCAAGCAGCCGTTTCGAGGGACGGACACATTCAATCCGGCTTGATTCCGCGTTGAGCGGACAGATCAGGGCATTTGCCCGGCAACAGCGGATGAACCTGTCCACGCTGTTTTTGGCGCTGTTTAACGTACTGCTGCATCGCTATACCGGCCAGGACGACATCATTATCGGCATGCCGGAAAAAGGCCGTTCGCAAGACCAATTTGAAAGCGCGGTAGGCTATTTCATCAACATGCTGCCGATACGGAGCCGGGATCTGGGGCAAAAACCGTTCGCAACCTTGATCCGTGAGTTGCAGCTGACCATGACCGATGCGCTAGATCATGCCGCCTATCCTTTCCCTGTACTGGTCAGTGACTTGGACATTGCACCGAACGAGGACTTTGCGCCGGTTTTTCAGGTTGCGTTCGAATATCAAAACGTGTTTTCCGCGGGCGATTTGCTGACCTTTCAGCGACAGTTTCAAGAGGTATTGGGGATAACGCTGATTGAAGAAATCGCCCAGGAAGGGGAGTACGAACTGGTCCTTGAAGTCCGGGAAGGCAAGGACGACTTTGCGCTGAACCTGAAATATAACCCGACCCTATTTAAACCGTCGACCATCGCCAGACTGGCGGAGCATCTGGTCAACTTGGCCGGACAAGCCATTGCCCATCCGCAGCAATTGCCGGCCGAACTCGGCATGTTGGCAGAGAAAGAACAGAAGGTGTTGCTCGATGACTGGAACAGCACCGTAACAGACTATCCTACACAACAGTGCTTTCATCAATTATTCGAGCAACAGGCCCGGTTGACGCCGAATGCGGTCGCCGTTGTCTTCGAACATCAGCAACTCAGCTATGCCGAGCTGGATCAAAAAAGCACGCAGCTGGCCAAATACCTGCAACAGGCCGGGGTAATACCCGATCAGCTGGTGGCCGTTTGCGTTGACCGCTCCGCCGAGATGATGGTCGCTCTGTTGGGTATCGCCAAATCGGGCGCAGCCTGGCTGCCTATGGATCCGCGCTATCCGGCCGATCGGTTGGGCTTCATGTTGCAGGACAGTCAGGCCGTGATGGTGCTGACTCAGGCGGGTTTCCGGCAACAACTGCACGGCATCGCCGCCAAAGCACAGGCTGGCAGCATCCCGGTGATTGCGTTGGACAGTCAATGGGACGACATTGAGCGTCAGGCGCAGCATGTTAATTTACGCCAACAAGCGGATGCGGATCATCTGGCTTATGTGATTTATACATCGGGCAGCACCGGCGTTCCCAAAGGCGTCATGATCGGGCATCGGTCGCTGACTAATTTCCTGCTGTCAATGGCGAAAGAGCCAGGGTTCGAAGCCGATGACAGGCTATTGGCGGTGACCACCTACTGCTTCGATATTGCCGCGCTGGAATTGTTGCTGCCGTTAGTGCGCGGTGGGTGCTGCTGTATTTGCGCGTCGGACAAACTGAACGACAGCGCCCGTTTGCAACAGGAGATCAAACGGCTGCAACCTACCGTCATACAGGCTACGCCGTCCACCTGGACCATGCTGTTTCATGGCGGCTGGCGTAATGAACAAGGCGTTAAAATCCTTTGCGGCGGCGAGCCTTTGCCGCAAGCGTTAAAACAGCAATTTGCCGCCAGCGGCAGCGAGGCCTGGAATATGTACGGGCCGACGGAAACGACCATCTGGTCGACCGTTGCCCAAATTAGCAAAGACGAGCCGATCAATATCGGCAAGCCCATCGCCAATACCCAGGTCTATATCGTCGATCACAACAACCGGCTGGCGCCGACAGGTCTGCCCGGCGAACTCTGTATCGGCGGCGACGGGCTGGCTAATGGCTACCTGAATAATCCGGGGCTGACCGCGGAAAAATTCATCGATAACCCGCTCAAACCGGGCAGCAGGCTGTACCGCACCGGCGATTTGGCGCGCTGGCGCGAGGACGGTGTGCTGGAGCATCTCGGGCGGCTGGATCATCAGGTTAAAATTCGCGGCTATCGCATAGAGCTGGGTGAAATAGAAAGCTGGCTTAACCGGCACGCGGCAATCCGGCAGAGCGTGGTTGTCGCCCGCGAACAGCAGGGCGGCAAGCAACTGGTCGCTTATTATGTAAAACATTCGGATCATGACCTGCCGCAGGCGCAGTTGCAGAACTATTTGGCCGAACAATTGCCAGACTACATGGTTCCGGCGATCTTTGTTGCGGTGCCGGAAATTCCGTTAATGGCTAACGGCAAAACGGATCGCAACGCGCTGGCGGCGCGGGAACCGGTTATCGAGCGCAAGGACAGCTATATGCCTCCGCAGTCGGAAATAGAACGGGCGGTGCTGGCCATCTGGCAGGCATTGCTGAACATCGGAACCATCGGCGTTACCGACGGCTTTTTTGAGCTGGGCGGAAATTCGATTCTATCGGTGATGCTGGCGCAACGGATCAGCGAGGCGTTCGATGTGAAATTCAGCGCGCCGGATTTGTTTAAATACCCGACCGTTCGGGACATCAGCCTGTTTATCGGCAAGGCCGGAGGGCGCGCCGACGTTGCCCCATCCGTGAAGCCGGCAGCGCCGGACTTGAACCTGCTTTCAACCGAACGCAAACCGCGTCCCGCTTCGGACGCTAAAGTCTATCCCGATTACTACCAGCACAGTCTGGCGATTATCGGCATGTCCTGCCATGTGCCGGGCGCTAAAAACCCGATGCAATTCTGGCGGAATTTACGCCAGGGCAAGGAAAGCTCAAAGCTGCTTTCCGTCGAAGAGCTGCGTAACGCGGGCATTGCCGAAGAATTGATCAACGACCCGAACTTTATCCCGCTGCAATACAGCATGGAAGGAAAGGAGCTGTTCGATCCGGGTTTTTTCAATATTTCCCCTAAGAACGCCGCCTTTATGGACCCGCAGTTCAGGATGCTGTTGCAGCATTCCTGGCAGGCTATCGAGGATGCCGGGTACGTCGCCGGGGAAATTCCCGAGACAGCGGTGTTCATGTCGGCCAGCAACAGCTTCTATAAAACGCTGCTGCATAATTCCGGCACGGTGGACGCCGCGGATGAGTATGCCGCATGGATTGCCGGGCAGGGCGGCACCATTCCGACCATGATTTCCTATCAATTGGGACTGAAAGGGCCGAGTTTTGCGGTGCACTCCAACTGTTCATCGTCACTGGTTGGCTTGTATCTTGCCAACCAGAGCTTGCAGTTGAATGAGGCGAAATATGCGTTGATCGGCGGTGCAACCTTGTTTCCGATACCGGGCGCGGGCCATGTTTACCAGCCCGGCATGAATTTTTCCAGCGACGGCCACTGCAAGGCCTTCGATGCCTCTGCCGACGGGCTGGTTGGCGGCGAAGGCGTGGCCGTAGTGATGGTCAAAAAAGCTATCGACGCGATCGAGGATGGCGACCATATCTATGCGCTGGTGCGCGGCGTCGCGGTCAATAACGACGGCTCGGATAAGGCGGGTTTTTATGTGCCGAGCGTCAAAGGGCAGGCCGATGTGATTCAAAAGGTGCTCAGCGCCACCGGTGTTAATCCCGAAACTATCGGCTATGTCGAAGCGCACGGAACCGGCACCAAACTGGGCGACCCGGTCGAAGTGATGGCCTTGAACGAGGTTTATCAACGCTACACGGCAAAAAAACAGTTCTGCGGCATCGGTTCGGTAAAACCCAATATCGGCCATCTGGATACCGTAGCCGGACTGGCCGGCGTCATCAAGGTTGCGCTCAGTTTGCAGCACGGTGAAATTCCGCCGTCGATAAACTATAAAACGCCAAATCCTGAGATCGATTTTGACTCTTCCGCTTTTCGCGTGGTCGATAAGCTGACCGAATGGCAAGGCGGCAGTGAGCCGCGCCGCGCTGCACTGAGTTCGTTCGGCATCGGCGGAACCAATGCGCATGCCATATTGGAAGAATATCCATCGGTACAAGCGAACAGGCAGACCGCTATGTCGCCTGAAATTGATCAAGACGATCAGATCATTGTACTGTCGGCCAAAACCGAAGCGCAGCTAAAGACCTATGCCGCCAAGTTGTTGCAGACTATTGAGACAGAGCTTGATACTCTGCAAATCAGGCTACAGGATCTGGCTTTTACCCTGCAATTAGGACGCGAGGCCATGCCTTGGCGGGTTGCGTTCCAGGTTGCCGGGATCAGCGAACTGGCCGGTAAACTGAAGCGGTTTACTGCGGGCGCTGCCGTGATCGAAGACTGCTTTCAGGGACAAGCCAAATCAGCCGGTGACGCGACGGCGCTTCCGGTCGATCATGAGGACGGTAATGATCTGGTTTCACTGTGGTTGGCGCGCGGCCGGCTGGATAAGATTGCCAGAGCCTGGGCAAGCGGCCTGGATTTTGACTGGTCGCTGTTGCATCGGGACAGTGCATGCCGTCGTATCAGCCTGCCAACCTATCCGTTTGCTGAGGAACGCTACTGGGTCGAAGCAATGCCGGGCGGCAGCCGGAATTTCAAACCGACTCCCTTTGTACAGGCCAATGCAGCCAATGCGGTGCTGATTGCGCATCCGCTATGGAAACAGAAAACAGCCGACACCACGATAAAATCGCCGGTTTACGGTCGGCATCTGGTCATGCCTTGTGGCTTTGATGCAGCAGCGCGAGCTGACCTTCAAGCGCGTATGCAAGACAGCACTTGTATTGAGTTACAGCCGGCCGGCACTACACCGGCACAGCGTTATCAATCGGTCTGTATGCAGGTTTTTGACGTCATTAAACAGCTTGCCGCGGACAATGCCCGGCGCACACTGATTCAGGTTGTGTTGGCCGGGGACGGAGAACAGCAACTCTATTCCGGCCTGTCCGGACTGCTGAAAACCGCCAGGCTGGAGAATCCGAAAATGATTACCCAGCTTATTATTACCGGTTCGGATACTACCCCACAGTCGGTTGCGACGAAACTGACGGAGAACGGCTTTTGCCCAGACGACAGCTATATCCGCTACCAGCCGCAACGCACGATCATTGATTGGGAAGCGCTACCAGGGTATGAAAGGCCTGCTTTGCCGTGGAAAGAACGCGGCGTCTACCTGCTTACCGGCGGCGCCGGCGGCCTAGGCATAGTGTTTGCCGAGGAAATCGCAAGGCAAGTACAACAGGCAACGCTGGTTCTGGTCAATCGCTCGGAATTAACCGCGCGGCAACTGCAACGGGTTGAATCGCTCAGAGCTAAAGGCATTAATGTTGTTTGTAAGCAAGTCGATGTCAGCAAGCAGCAGGATGTTGGCGCATTGATTGCGGATATTATCCGGCAGTTTGGAACGATTGACGGCATCCTGCATGGCGCAGGCGTTATTCGCGATAACTTTATCCTGAACAAGCCGGCAGCGGAGTTTGAAGCGGTGCTTGCCGCCAAAGTTGCCGGCACGCTGAATCTGGACAGTGCCACGCGCGACCTCAAGCTGGACTTTTTTATCTTGTTTTCGTCGGCTGCGGCGGTTCTGGGCAGCGCAGGGCAGGCCGACTATTGCACAGCCAACGCCTTCATGGACGCCTTTGCCCATTATCGCAATGAGCAAGTGGCTTCTAAGCAATGCCACGGGCATACCCTGGCGATCGATTGGCCGCTCTGGGAACAGGGCGGCATGCGCATCGATACTGCCGCAGAGCAGGCAATGCGGCAGACGACCGGGCTTGTTCCGGTGCGGACCGAAACCGGCATTCAGGCGCTGTACCGGAGCCTGGCCTCAGGCCGAGCGCAGACGCTGGTACTGGAGGGCGATGCAGACTCAATCCAACGTTTGCTGGCTGCCGGGCAATCGCGAATTGAAGTCGCGCCGAAGACAGCGGATTCAAGCGTAACAGTCGACAGCGGTACGCTCCGGCAAAACACCGTGCAACAATTGAAACACCTGCTGTCGGAAACCGTCAGAATGCCTTCGGAACGCATTCAAGCCCACGAACCGATGGAAAAATACGGCATCGATTCGATTGCGATTACCCAGTTGAACCAAAAACTGGAAAAAGTTTTCGGCAGTATTTCCAAGACCTTGTTTTATCAATACCAGACAGTGGACGCGCTGGCGGGCTATCTGGCTGCCGATTATCCCGACACCTGCCTGGCTTGGACAGGACAAAGCGCCGCAATAACAGCCGAAAGGCCTGTTGATAGGCCTGAACCGATCCGCGCGGTTGCGGCACAAAGCTGCGCGCCTGTTCATCAGGCGGTTTACAGCAGTTTTAATTCGGCTCCGCAGACCACGGTGCAAGAGCCCATCGCGATTATCGGCATTAGCGGCCGTTATCCGCAGGCCGACACGCTGGAAGCTTTTTGGGAAAACCTGAAAACGGGCAAGGATTGCATCAGTGAAATTCCGCCGGACCGTTGGCCGATGCGGAATTTCTTCGACGCCGACCCGAAACAGGCGGTGGCGGCAGGCAAAAGCTACAGCAAATGGGGCGGCTTTCTCGACAGTTTCGCCGATTTCGACCCGCTGTTTTTCAATATTTCGCCGCGCGAAGCGCTGACGATCGACCCCCAGGAGCGCCTGTTCCTGCAATGCGCCTGGCAGGCGCTGGAAGACGCCGGTTATACGCGGGAGACCTTAAGGCAGAACGTCGGCGTTTTTACCGGCATCACCAAAACCGGATTCGACTTGTACGGGCCGGAGTTATGGCGGCAAGGACGGACTGTATTTCCGCATACCTCATTCAGCTCGGTCGCCAATCGCATTTCCTATTGCCTGAACCTGCACGGCCCCAGTATGCCGATCGACACCATGTGCTCATCGGCATTAACGGCGATTCATGAAGCCTGCCAGCATATCCGCCACGGCGATTGCGACATGGCGATTGCCGGCGGGGTCAATCTATATCTGCACCCGTCGACTTATGTCGGTCTGTGCTCGGTGTATATGTTGTCCAGAGACGGGCAATGCAAAAGTTTCGGCAAAGGCGGCAACGGTTTCGTGCCGGGCGAGGGCGTCGGCGCGGTGCTGCTGAAACGGCTGTCTCAGGCGATAAAGGACGGCGACCCCATTCATGCGATCATCCGCGGCAGCAGCGTCAATCATGGCGGCAAAACTAACGGCTACACCGTGCCCAACCCCAATGCGCAGGCCGAGCTGATCAGGAACACCCTGCAAAAAGCAGGCGTCGATGCCCGAACCGTCAGCTATATGGAAGCGCACGGCACCGGCACGGAGCTGGGCGACCCGATCGAAATGACCGGTTTGACCGAGGCATTTCGCCATTACACAAACGATACCGGATTCTGCGCGCTGGGTTCGGTCAAGTCCAATATGGGCCATCTGGAAGCGGCCGCAGGCATGGCCGGGTTAAGCAAAATCATACTGCAAATGCGCCATGGTCAAATCGCGCCCAGTTTGCATGCGCGCCAGTTAAACCCGAATATCGACTTTGCGGCTACGCCTTTTACCGTTCAGCAGCAGCTTGCCGACTGGCGGCGGCCAATGCTGACGATTGACGGCGAAACCCGCGAATTTCCGAGAAGAGCCGGTCTTTCCTCATTCGGCGCGGGCGGTTCAAACGCCCATCTGGTGATCGAGGAGTACATTGCGCAGGATGTCCGGCCGATGCCGGAGGTCGTTAGATCGGCGTCTCCGGCGGTCATTGTGCTGTCGGCGAAAACCGACGAACGGCTGCATCAGGTTGCCGCCAATTTACTCGGCTTCCTGAACGAAAACGAAGCGGATCTGCACAATATCGCCTATACCTTACAGGTCGGGCGCGAAGCCCTGGACGAACGCTTGGGCTTGGTAGTTTCTTCGGTAGCGGAGCTTAAACATAAACTGGCCGGGTTTCTCGATGCCGGAGACGACACGCTGGATATTTGCCACGGCAAAATCCAGCGCAACAAAGACGCATTCGTCGCGCTGACCGATGACGAAGAGTTCCAGGATACGGTCGACAAATGGATCGCGCGGGGCAAATACACCAAGTTGCTGGATTTTTGGGTCAAAGGACTGGCTGTTGATTGGGCTAAATTTTACCCGGACAAAAAACCGCAGCGCATTCACCTGCCGGTCTACCCGTTCGCCAAACAGCGTTATTGGCTGGACGTTGACACTGATAGCCTACAGGCACCGGCGACAGACGCGGATGATTCCGGCGAGGTTGCCGCGCAACAGACCGAATTGATCATGATGCGCCCGGTGTGGGATGCACTGACACCTAAAGAGTGCGCGGTATTCCCGTCCGCCACCTCAAGGCTGGCGATTGTCGGCGGCACCGACAGTCAAAAACAGGCGATACGCGAGCAGTACAAAACTGCAATCGATCTGGCTATAGCGCCGGGACAAGACATACAGTCGACAACTGAGCAGTTGCAGCAATTGGAACGGCTGGATCATATCGTCTGGATTGCGCCGGAATGCAAATTGCAGGCGGTGACCGACGAGCAAATCATCAGCGCGCAGCAAGACGGCGTCATGCAATTGTTCCGGCTGGTCAAAGCCTTGCTGGCTGCGGGTTATGCCGCCGCCGACTTGGGGCTGACCGTGATTACCGCGCAGGCGCTGGCGGTTTGCGACCAAGATAGAGTTAACCCGGTTCACGCCGCCGTGCACGGGCTGGCTGGCAGCATCGCCAAGGAATATCCAACATGGAAGCTAAGAGCGCTGGATGTGGCTGCCGAAGCCGATTGGCCGGTAGCGGGAATGTGGCGGTTGCCGCCGCATCCACAGGGTGAAAGCTATGTATGGCGCGGCCAGGACTGGCTGCAACAAAAGCTGGCGCCGCTGCGCGATGCTGCAACTGGTGCGGATGTCTACCGCCATCAGGGCGTTTATGTCGTGATCGGGGGCGCCGGGGGCTTGGGCGAAACCTGGAGCAGGGCGATGATCCGGGATTATCAGGCTAGCATTATCTGGCTGGGGAGGTCCGAAAAGGATGCGGCGATTCAGGCCAAACTGGATGCCTTGGCCGAATACGGCGCTGCACCGGAATATATACAGGCCGACGCCCGCGATCCCGAGGCAATGCAGCAGGCTTACCGGCAGATCAAGCAGAGTCACGGCAACATTCACGGCCTGATTGTTTCGACATTGGGCCAATACGACCAAAGCCTCGCGCAAATGTCCGAGGAGTTGTTCCGCGATATTTTGTCGGTCAAACTCGACGTCGATGTGCGGGCGGTGCAGTTGTTTCAGGACGAACCGCTGGATTTTGTCGTGTTCTTTTCATCGATGGTTGCGTTCGGCAGAAGCGGCGGCATGAGCGCTTACGCATCGGCCTGCGTGTTTAATGATGCGTTTGCCCGGCAGCTGGCCCATGAATGGGCTTGCGCGGTCAAGGTCGTCAATTGGGGCTACTGGGATGTCGGCGGCGGGACGCGCATTTCCGGCGCGCTGAAAAACCTGGTCGAGCAGCGCGGCGTACAGCCGATCGATGCCGCGCAGGGCTTGGCGGCATTGAAAACTCTGCTGGGCGGGCCGATGCAGCAACTGGCCGTGACCCGGACCAGCAAGCCTGAGTTGATAGAAACTTTTGCTGCGGATCAATGGACGGCGTGTGTGGTGGATAAATTCCCCTCCTGCATGGACACCATCGAAGCCTATCGTCCGATACAGGCCGCGCCGGAGGAAAATCCGAGCACCGGACAGCTTAACGACTGGATCGTAAAACTGCTGTTTGTGCAATTGCAGGCGATGGGATTGTTTCAGCCGGGCTATCGGGATGATCCCGAGGCCATGCGCAAGCATGCAGGCATCCTGGACAAATACGACCGCTGGTGGCGAGAGAGCCTGAACATTTTGCAGGAACGGGGCTATCTGCGTATCGACGATGGCTGCTTTATGCCGGACGAAAGCGCAGGATGCGCGTCGCAACAACAGGTATGGCAGGAATGGAAGACGCAAAAGCAGCATTATTTGAACCAGCCTGAAACCCGTACCTTGGCGGTGCTGGTCGATGATTGTTTAACGCAGTTGCCGGAAGTGTTGCGCGGCACGACACTGGTCACCGATGTGCTGTTTCCCAACGGATCCATGGACAAAATCGAAGGCCTGTATAAAAACAACCGCGTCTGCGATTACTTCAACGACGTTGTCGCCGGGGTGGCCGAGACTTACATCAGGCAACGCATCAACGACGACCCGGCAGCCCGGATACGGATTATCGAGATCGGCGCCGGAACCGGCGGCACCACGTCGACGGTGTTGCCGCACCTGAATCCGTTGCGGCAGTACATAGACGAATATTGCTATACCGATATGTCCCGGTCGTTTTTCAATCATGCCAGACAGCGTTACGGCACGGAATATCCGTACCTGAACTACAAATTGTGCAATATCGAGCAGCCACTGGCCCAGCAGGACATCGCCGTCGGCAGTTACGATATAGCCATCGCCACCAATGTCCTGCATGCGACCCGAAGCATGCGCAATACCTTGCGTAACGCCAAGGCGGCATTGCGCGGCAACGGCATTCTGGTGTTGAACGAGATCAGCGATAAGACCGTATTCGCGTCGGTATTGTTCGGACTGATCGACGGCTGGTCGCTGGCAGAGGACGAGCATTTGCGCATCCCCGGCAGTCCGGGACTGTTTCCTGAAAGCTGGCGGACATTGCTGTATCAGGAAGGGTTCAGGTCGGTGCTGTTTCCGGCCGAAGCCGATCATGTGCTGGGCCAGCAGATTATTGTCGCGGACAGCGACGGCGTGATCAGGCAGCAAGCAGCAGATCAAGGCCGGATTCAAAAGCAATCCGCTCAAGCTGAAACGGTTGCCGAGCCGGTAGCGGCAAAAGTGCAATCCGTTGATATTGTCCAGCCTGAAACAGAAAACAAGCCGGAGGTGGCCGAAACGGTGCAAAGCCTGATTCTGGACAGTCTGGCGTCAGCATTGAGCATAAGCCGGGACATGATCGAACTGGATGTGCCGTTCTCCGATTACGGCATCGATTCGATTTTGGGGGTCGGCTTTATCCAGCAGCTCAATAATGCGCTGTCTTTGTCGATGAACACTACGATCCTGTTCGATTATGCGACGGTCGAACGCCTGACCGGACACATCATTGCGGACAACCGGCACAGCATCCGCATCAAGGCCAGTCCGTTAGAAATGCGCAAACCGGCGGCAGTACCGGCCCAAGCCGCGACGGCTTTACACTGCGTGCTCACGCAGAAGGTTGAACCGGAGTCTGCGCCGCAGCCGTCAATCCGGCAGGGGCGAGACCCACTGCAGATGGACGGTATCGCCGTGATCGGCATGTCGGGACAGTTTCCCGGCGCGAAAAATGTCGATGAGTTTTGGCAAAACATGATTTCAGGCGTCGATCCGGTGACCGAACTGCCGGAGAACTACTTGGGCGAGCAGCGTTACAGTCCCGAAAAACAGCCTGGCAAGAGCTATTGCAAATGGGGCGGCGTGCTGGAAGGACGGGACTGCTTCGACCCAATGTTCTTCAACATTTCGCCACGCGAAGCGGAGTCGATGAACCCGCATCAGCGCCTGATTTTGCAGGAAAGCTGGAAAGCGCTGGAAGACGCCGGTTATAACCCGAAATCGCTGTCGGACAGCCGAACCGGGATTTTTGTAGGCTCCGAGCCGACCGGCTATGTGCATGAAACCTTTACCGGTGCGTCCGAAGCGATTGTCGCATCAAGGCTGTCCTACTTCCTGAATTTGAGAGGCCCAGCTTTTGTCGTCAATACCGGCTGTTCGTCGTCCGGCGTGGCGCTGCATCTGGCCTGCGAAAGCCTGCGCAACCACGAGTCCGATCTTGCGCTGTCCGGCGGCGTTTTTGCGGTGATGGGACAGACCATCCTGGTCGGTTTAGCACAGACCGACATGCTGACCCACAAAGGGCGCTGTTTTGCGTTTGACGCCGACGCCGACGGCATGGTGATGTCGGAAGGCGTCGGCATGGTCGCCTTGAAACGCCTGGATCAGGCGCTGGCCGACGGCGACGCCATTTACGGCGTCATACGGGCCTCCGGCATCAATCAGGACGGCGCCAGCAACGGTATTACCGCGCCCAACGGCATAGCCCAGCAACAATTGATTGCCGACGTTTACCGGCGCTACCAGGTAGACCCGGAACGGATCAGTTATATTGAAACGCACGGCACCGGCACCCAGCTCGGCGATCCGATCGAAGCCAATGCGCTGGCTCGGGCTTTCAGGGAGTTTACCGACAAGACGCATTATTGCGCGATAGGCAGCGCCAAGTCGCATATCGGCCACACGTCATCAAACTCCGGCGTGACCGGACTGATTAGCCTGTTGTTGTCCTTAAAACATCATAAGTTGCCTGGGCTGCGGCATTTTAAGAAGCTTAATCCGCTGATCGACTTTGAGCAGTCGGCGTTTTATCCGAGTACGCAGCAGTCGGAATGGCGCTCGACCGACGGCAAGCCGTTGATGGCGGCGATGAATTCTTTCGGCCACGGCGGCACTAATGCTCATCTGGTTGTCGAAGAATTTGTCGGCGGCAACGCAGAACCGGGCCATAGCGACAGTGCCGGGCCTGAATTGATTGTGTTGTCGGCAAAAGACGAAGCCCGGTTGGCGGAGATGGCAGTCAACCTGAATGATTTTGTCAAACAGTCAACCGAGAGCCGGTTCAGCGGCGAGGCTTTGTCGTTGGCCGATATCGCTTATACCTTGCAGACCGGACGCGAGGCAATGGAACAGCGTGTTGCATTTGTGGTTCGCAGCCTTACCGAATTAACCGGCGCGCTGGCTGCATTTTTGAATGGCAAGGCTGCCCGCGAAAACCTGTGGGCCGGTTACGTCGAGCCCAAGCGGAGCAAGAAAGATCGCAATCAACATGAACCAGAAATATCCCAGTGGCTTACCTGTGGCGCGCTGGGCAATCTGGCGACGTCCTGGGTGCAAGGCGCTGAAATAGACTGGCTGAAGTTGCGCCGGGGCAGCAAGGCCCGCCGGATTCATTTGCCGAGCTATCCGTTTGCACGCGAGCGTTACTGGAAGCCGAATGAAGTTTCCAATAAAACAGAGCGCGCGGTCCATACCAATGCGCAGTGGCATCCGCTGGTGCAGCGCAATACCTCCACGCTGTATCAGCAACGCTTTCAGGCAACTTTTACCGGCGCCGAGTTTTTCCTGTCCGACCATATCGTTCAGGGACAAAAACTGCTGCCCGGTGTTGCTTACCTGGAGATGGCCAGGGCGGCGCTCAGTCATGCGTTGGGCCACGAGCAGCAATTTCATGCGCTAAGGCTTAACAATATCATCTGGACCAAACCGCTCGCGGTAACGGACGGGGCGGTAGAGGTTGTAATCAGCCTGAATGCCCAAGCAAACGGTTCGATCAGTTATCAGGTAAGCTCAGGACAGGCGCAACTGCATAATCAGGGCGTGGCGCTTACCGAAGCGCCAAAGAAACCGGAGCCGCTGGATTTGCCCGTCTTGCAGGCCGATATTGACCAAACCGGCGTAACGGCTGATTTATGTTACGCGGTGCTGGAGTCCGCAGGCGTCCAATACGGCCCGGCGCAAAAAGGCTTGCAGAGCGTTTATACCGGGCGTAACCAGGTGCTGGCTAAACTGGTTGTGCCGGATGTTATCGCCGATACCGCAGAATTGTATGCACTGCATCCGGCGATCATGGACTCTGCGCTACAGGCGACAATCGCGCTGGCGCTGGCCGGGCAATCGGTCGAGTCCGGCCAGCGGCCGGTGTTGTTGCCGTTTGCGCTGGAGTCGCTGGATGTTTTCGCTCCATGCCAACCGGTCATGTGGGCCTGGATACGCGCTTCTGCAACGCCTGCGGCAGGCGATGAGTTGCAAAAGCTCGATATTGACCTGTGCAGCGAACAGGGCGAAGTGTGCGTGCGTATGCTGGGCTTTACCTCCAGGGTATTGTCCGGTGATCGAATCGCAGCTATTGACGGCGGCGATACCGGCCGTGCCGGATCGCATCCGTTGCTGCATTCGCAGGATGCCGATGGGCAGCGGTTTGTCACGCGTTTTACCGGCAACGAGTTTTTCCTGAGGGATCATAGCGGCATGTTGCCGGGAGCGGTGTATTTGGAAATGGCGCGGGCGGCTGCGGCGCAGTGCAGCGGCAGCATTTACGGGCTAAGCCATATCGTCTGGCCCAAACCGATGCTGGTCAATGAGCAAGGCCGCGGCCTGATAACAAGGCTAACACCTGACGGCTTCTCAATCGTTACCCGGAACAATGACGGCGACAGCATCCATTGCCAGGGGAAAGTAATAACCGACCGGGCCGCAGCGAAAACCGGCGGCGAATTCGACATTGAAGCCATTCAATCCCGCTGCTCATCAGTACTCAGTAAGGAGCAATGCGACCGGCTGCTGGACTCTACGCATGGCCCCGCTTTGTTGAGTATTAATCATCTGCGCTATAACGATCAGGAAGCGCTGGCCCTGCTTGAACTGCCGGGCGAACTGAAATCCGGCCAGACCGATTATGTTCTGCATCCGAGCCTGTTGAACGGCGCGATATTGGCCGGCGTGGTGTGGACGCTGACCGGCCGGCGCGGGGCGGCTCTGCCGATGCCGTTTAGCATGGATCAATTACGCATTTACCGGCCGCTTCCGCAGCAGCTTTATGCTTATGTATACAGGCACAGCGATGCCGGGCAGTCCGGCAATATTGAAAGCGTCGACATTGATTTGCTCGATAGCCAAGGGCAGCTTCTGGCATCGCTGAAAAAATTTACCACCGTGTTTGCGCAGCAGGATGACGAACTGGTGTTTGCAACGCCGGAATGGCAGGATCAACCGTTGTCCGAGCCGGTTCAGCCTGTGCGGACGGCAGCGCCGGTTTTTATCCTGGCTGAACAGCAGGATACGCTGCAAAAAGCATTGCAGGCAAAATGGCCGACGGCCCAGATTGAAACCCTGCCTGCCTTGGGCGAAGACCTTGCGGCAGGCTTTGAACGCTGTTTCCTGCAACTGTTTAGACTCTGCCGGCAAATAATCAACGAAAAATCCGGCAGTATTCAGCCACTGTTGCTGCTGATTCCGCGCAGCGAACAGGCGGCGCTGTACGGTGGCTTGAGCGGACTGCTGAAAACAGTCCGGCTTGAACATTCCCGGATTGCAGCAAAAAACGTTGGTTATCAATTGGCCGATGATGTGGCTATCACGCGGTTTGTCAGCCAGCTGTCTGCGGAAATCGACTCGCCTCGCGGCGATGTCGAAATTCACTACAGCAGCGACGGGCAAAGACAGGTCAGGACATTGACCGAAGTTAACCTGCCGGACAGCGATATGCAGTCGCCGGTATTCAAGCCGGGCGATGTGATTTGGATTACCGGAGGCCTGGGCGGCGTCGGCCGTTTGCTGGCCCGCTACCTGGGCGTGGGCAGGAAAGCCCGGCTGGTGCTTAGCGGACGCTCGGAACTCGATGCGGACAGCCATCAATTCATCAACGCCTTGAAGCTACAAGGTGTCGAGCTGATGTATCTGCAAGCCGATATAGCACAAACCGAATCCGTGGAAGACGTGCTGAAACAGATAGAACAGCATTACGGCAAGCTGAACGGAATCATTCACAGCGCCGGTGTTATCGAGGACGACTATATCGTCAACAAAACCGACGATCAGATTGCGCGTGTGCTGCGTCCGAAAATTGAAGGTATTTTGGCATTGGATGCGGCGACACGGCATCTGCCGCTGGATTATATGGTGCTATTTTCATCCATTGCCGGGGCTCTTGGCAATCCGGGACAGGCCGACTATGCCGGAGCCAATGCCTTCTTGGACAGCTTTGCGGCGTACCGCAATGACCAAGTCCGGCAAGGCAGACGCGCAGGCAAAACGCTGTCGCTGAACTGGCCGCTATGGCAGGATGGCGGCATGCAAATGGGGCGGCAAAACGAAGTGCTGATGCGGCAGGCCACCGGCATGGCGGCAATGGATACCAAATCCGGCTTGCGTTCTCTGGAGCAAAGTTTGTCCGGCGACTATGCGCAGGTGCTGGTTGCCTATGGCGATAAGACCGGCATTCGTAACAAGCTGCTTGCGTTCAAATATGATGCGGTCGAAACCGGGCCTGCCGCAAAAGCCGATAACGACGGCTTGCAACAAAAATTGACGCAATCGGTGTCAGCCGAGCTGATCCGGGTGGTCGCCGAAGTTCAGCGTATCCCGCCCGAGAAAATCGCCTTGTCGCGCGATTTGTCCGCCTATGGTTTTGATTCGATCAGCTTTACCGAATTCGCGAACGCGCTGAACAAGGTTTACGCGCTGTCATTGATGCCGACGCTGTTTTTCGAAATCCCTGATCTGGCTGCGCTGGCCGCTTATTTGATAAGCCATCATCAACTGGAATTGCTAAAAAAATATGCTTTGGACAAGCCGCAGCCGGTTGTAGAGCTCGCTGAGCCGAAAGTCGCACAGCCGGGACGTTTCCGGTTGCAGGAAGCGGTACCGGCTGCAAGCAGCGCACCTGTTGTCGATACCGACGCGATTGCGGTGATCGGGATTGGCGGCAAATTCCCCGGCTCGACCGACCTGGATGATTTCTGGCGGCAGTTGCAGGCTAACCGGGATTTGATTACCGAAGTGCCGAAACAGCGCTGGGACTGGCGTGAAATATACGGCGACCCACACCAGCAGCCCGGCAAAACCAAAGTCAAATGGGGCGGTTTTATCGCCGACGCCGACTGCTTCGACGCCCGCTTTTTCGGCATCTCTCCGGTGGAAGCCGAGGCGCTGGACCCACAATTCAGGCTGTTTCTGGAAACCGTATGGGCAACGCTGGAGGACGCAGGTTATCCGGCCGGCGCATTGGCCGGCAGCAAAACCGGCGTTTTCGCCGGCGTCGCGACCGCCGATTACAAGGATTTATGGTGCGAAGCCCGACTCAAAGGAACGATCCGGTCGCTGACCGAGCCGTTCCCGTTCATGATTGCCAATCGCGTCTCCTACTGGCTTAACTTTAATGGCCCGAGCGAAGTCATAGACACGGCCTGTTCCAGTTCGCTGATCGCGGTCAACAGGGCTATCGAGAGCATCAGGCTGGGCAATTGCGACCTCGCGCTGGCTGGCGGCGTCAACGTTCTGGGCAGCCCTAGGCTTACCATTGCGTCCAGTCAGGCGGGCATGCTAAGCGAGGACGGGCGCTGCATGACCTTCGATCAGCGGGCCAACGGTTACGTGCGCAGCGAAGGCGTTGCGGTGCTGCTGTTGAAACCATTGCATAAGGCCATTGCCGATAACGACAGAATCTACGGCTTGATCCGAGGCAGCGGTGAAAACCACGGCGGCCGGTCGGCTTCGCCTACCGCGCCCAATGCGGCCGCGCAAAAACAGCTGCTGGTCGATGTCTACAGCCGCGCAGGGATCGATCCCCGCACCGTCAGCTATATAGAAGCCCACGGCACCGGTACCGTGCTGGGCGACCCGGTCGAGGTCAACGGCCTGAAAGCCGCATTCGCCGAATTGTATCAGCGTCAGGGACTCGCCGTACCGGCACAAGCCTATTGCGGGCTGAACTCGGTGAAAGCCAATGTCGGCCACCTGGAAGCGGCGTCCGGCGCTGCGGGCATCATCAAGGTGCTGTTGATGCTGAAGCACCGGAAGATACCGGGCAATCCGCATTTGCAGACGCCAAATCCGTATCTGCAACTGGATGGAACGCCTTTTTATCTGGTTGGGGACACCAGGGACTGGGAACGGCCGACCGATCAAAACCGGAACCCGCTGCCCAGGCGGGCAGGCGTCAGCAGCTTCGGCGTCGGAGGTTCCAATGCCCATGTCATTATCGAAGAGTATACGGGCACTGCCGGACAGCGTAGCGAGCCGGTAAGTTGCACGTCACCGGCGCTGGTTGTCCTGTCGGCGAAAAACGAACAGCGTCTGCGTGATTATGCCGCCAGATTGTTGCAATTCATCCGCAACGAGCGGGAATCCGTTAGCTTGCGGGATCTGGCCTACACGCTGCAAGTGGGCCGCGAGGCCATGCCGCAACGGCTGGCTTTTCAGGTAGGCTCGGTTGATCAGCTTGAGCAAAAATTGCAGGCCTTCATCAGCCAGCCGACAGCGGTTGAAGGCATATACAGTGGGCAGGTCAAACCTTACGATGACGAATTGGCGGTATTTTCGGCCGATGAAGACATGGCTGCGACTTTCGATGCCTGGATTGAAAAAGGCAAATACGACAATCTGCTGGCGGCCTGGGTGAATGGCCTTGAATTTGACTGGCTCAGGTTGTATAGCGGCTGCAAACCGGCGCGCATCGGCCTGCCGACCTATCCGTTTGCCCGTGAGCGTTATTGGATACCGACTGGGGAACCTGTCACGGAAACCGGCGGCAGCGAGATGCAGCCTCAGGAAGAGGCTACACAGGCAGGTCAAGCCGATGACTTGCTGACTTTTGAAGAGGTCTGGTCCGAATCGCCGTTGACAAACGGGTCTGCCGACTCAATTAAAACATTGCTGTGTTTCGTTTCAGGACAACAGAATCAGCAAGCCATTATTGAGCAGACTCATCAACTCTGTCCCCAAACCCGAGTGCTCTTTGTTGAGCAAGGCATCGGTGCGGCGCAGGTTTCCGATGGACGCTACCGGATCGACGCCGATAACGCCGAAACCTATGTCCAGGCGTTTAACATGATTCGGGACAACGCGGATGAGGTGGATGCGATCCTGTATTTATGGCCGCTGGAAGACCGGCGTAGCGTCAAGGATGCATCCCGCGTGCTGCATCTGCTGCAAGCGATGGCCGGGGCCGGACTCAAACCCCGGAAACTGATCCTGTCAGGCGCGTATGCCGATGCGCTGGAGCGCTGCTACCTGGATGCATGGATCGCTTTTGAGCGCTCTTTGGGGCTGGTGCTGCCGGATACGCAAGTGGCGGTTATTTTCCGGGAGGAAGAAGAGAGCCGGAGTGTCCCGATGCAGGAATGGCTGCGGACACTCTGGGCCGAACTCCAGGCGCAGCAATTGCGTAGCGCATGTTATCGGCAACAGACCCGCTATACGGCTCAGGTGCAGCCGGTTGATTTACAGTCTTCCGAAGGCAGCTTGCTGAAACAGGGCGGCACTTACCTGATTACCGGAGGCTGCGGCGGTCTGGGCATGATCTTTGCCGAACATCTGGCGAAAAACTATGCCGCCAATCTGGTCCTGACCGGCCGTTCTGCGTTGGATGCGGAAAAACGAAGCAATCTGCAAAGATTGGAAAGCTATGGAGCAGATGTGTTCTATGTGCAGGCCGATGTGGCCGACCCGGAGGCCATGCAGGCAGGCATCGAACAGGCCAGGCAGCGTTTCGGCGATATTAACGGCGTGTTGCATATCGCCGGTATCAGCGGTGCGGCAACGGTGCTGGAAACAAATCCGGCGGATTTTCAGCGGGTGCTGGATGCGAAGATGGCGGGTACAGAGGTGCTGGATACTGTGCTGGCAAAGCAGACGCTGGATTTTGTTTGCTATTTTTCCTCGTCATCGGCGATTTTGGGCGATTTTGGCTCCTGCGACTATGCGCTGGGCAACCGGTTCCAAACAGCGTATGCGCACTACCGTAACAGCCGTTATCCCGGCAAAACCCTCGTTATCAACTGGCCGCTGTGGCGGGACGGCGGCTTGCAGGTCGGCGACAGCGAGCAAACCCGGTTCTATCTAAAATCCAGCGGACAGCGCAGTCTGGAGTCGGGTGAAGGCGTCAGGCTATTTGAACAGTTGCTGGCGCAGGACAAAACCCAGTTTTTGGTGCTGGCTGGACAAGCGGAGCGAATGCAGCGCGCCATTGATCTAAATTCTAGCGATATGAACCCTGTCAGATCCGAGCCTGTTTTGGCTGCGGACCTTACTGCCACCAGCGACAGACGCACCGGAATGAAGGGGCTCAGTATCGAGCAATGCATCAACCATGATTTAAAAGAACAGATTTGCAACTTACTCAAGACCAAGCGCAATGAACTCGATGCCGATAGCAACCTGGCGGATTTCGGTTTCGATTCGATCAGCCTGGCCGAATTCTCCAGGGTGTTGAGCCGTTTTTATGCGCTTGACATCACGCCGTCGGTATTTTTCAGCCATGCTACATTGCGAAAGTTGACGGCTTATTTTTTCACCGAGCACCGGCAGGTGATGCAGGCATTTTATCAGGAACCGGATGCCGATGCGCCGCAGGCTCCGTCTGTGGTTATCGAAACCGCCGCGAAGCTGGCTATTCAAGCCGTGGCTGCCGCTCCGGTAGACCGGCCTGAGACGGACATCAACGAGCCGATTGCGATTATCGGCATCAGTGGACGCTTTCCGAAGGCGCGCAATGTTGACGAATTGTGGCAAATCCTGGAGCAGGGCAGGGATGCGGTTGATGAGATTCCGGGCGACCGTTTCGACTGGCGGCAATATTACGGCGATTCGGCCAATAACCCCCAGAAGACCAACAGCAAGTGGTGCGGCTGCATTCCGGGCATTGCCGAGTTCGATCCGCTGTTTTTTGAAATCTCGCCGCTGGAAGCGGAGCGGATGGACCCACGGCAGCGCCATTTGCTGCAAGAGTCCTGGTTGGCTCTGGAAAATGCCGGTTACGGCCCCGAGCAGATAGCGCGCTATAAAATCGGCATGTTTGTCGGCGTCGAGGACGGCAGCGATTATCAACGGCGGTTGAAGCAAGTGAGCCTGACCTCGACCCATAACGGCATTTTGGCTTCAAGGCTGGCTTATTTCCTGAACCTGAAAGGACCGATCATGGCGCTTAACACCGCCTGTTCCTCGTCGCTGGTCGCGGCGCACCAGGCCTGCCTGAGTTTGCGCCAGAATGAATGCAATACCGCGATTGCTGCGGGCGTGAACCTGATGGTATCGCCGGCGGCGTATGTTGGAATGACGCAGGCCGGCATGTTGTCGCCGGACGGGAAATGCTACGTTTTCGACCAGCGCGCCAACGGCATGGTGCCCGGCGAGGCGGTTGCGGTGGTCGTGCTCAAACGCCTGTCCAGGGCGCTTGCCGACGGCGATCCTATTCATGGGGTGATCCGTGGCAGCGGCATCAACTATGACGGCAAAACCAACGGCATCACTGCGCCCAGCGGCGCGTCGCAAACCGAACTGCTGGTCGATGTTTACCAAAAATCCCGCCTGCAAGCGGATGATATTGACTATGTTGTCACCCACGGCACCGGCACCCAGCTAGGCGACCCGGTCGAGATCAATGCACTGTACGATGCGTTTAAGGGTGGAACGGACAAGCAGGGCTTTTGTGCGCTGACCTCGACCAAAAGCAATTTCGGACATACCTTTGCGGCCTCCGGTCTGGTCAGTCTGATCAGCCTTGTTCAGGCGCTAAAATATGAAACCATCCCGGCCAGCCTGCATTGCGAACAGGAGAACGACTATATCCGCTGGCGGGAAAGCCCGTTTTATGTCAACAAGCGGAAAAAAGCCTGGACCAAACAGCCGGGTCAGCTGCGTACCGGCGCGGTCAGCGCTTTCGGCATGAGCGGCACCAATGCGCATATGGTGGTGCAAAATCATGTCGCTGAACCGCCGCTGACGGCATCATCCGCGCCGTATTACCTGCTGGCGGTTTCGGCAAAAACCGAGTCTGCGTTGCAGGAGCAAATCCGGCAAATGGTTGAGTTTCTGCAAAAGCCTGAGTCGACTCGGCAGGGGCTTGACAGTATCAGTTACACCTTGTTGCAGGGGCGGCATCACTTCCAGCACCGCTGCGCGATCGTTGTTGCTGATGTTCAGCAGGCGCTTGAAACCTGGAGCCGGTCGTTTAATCAGGAAGCCGGAGCCGACTGTTGCCGCGGCGTCGTCAACCGCGAATTTACTGGCCAAAAAACCATAAGCCATTACATCAAAGACCTTACCCAGCAAAGTCAGGGCTTGTTGGACAAGGCGAACGATTACCGGGACATGCTGTTGGCGCTGGCGGACTTTTATTGTCAGGGTTACGACATTCCGTGGCAAAACCTGTACCCGGCTGCACCCCGTCGCATCAGTCTGCCGGGCTATCCTTTCGCCAGGGAACATTACTGGATTGATGAAGAACCCGAGCTGCCGCCGGTTGCAGTCGAAGCGCCTGAAGCCAGACTGCACCCGCTGGTGCACCGGAATATTTCCAGCCTGCAAAAACAGCAATTTGCCGCTACCTTTACCGGCGATGAAGGATATATGATCCGGTATCAGCAGGCACAGCAACAGTTTATCCCGGCGCTGTTTTATCCTGAAATGGCCCGGTTTGCCGCCGAACAGGCAACGGCCAAGCCGGTTGCCGGGCTGAAGAACATGGTTTGGGGAACGCCGTTGGTTTATCGGCAGGGCAGTACCCAGACATTAACCGTCAGCCTGCACAAACAGGATAGCGATATTCTTTATTCAATCGATAGGGACGGGCAGCAGGACGCTTGCAACCACTTCGGTGAAGTGATTACCGACAACTCCATAATGTTGCCTGAACCGGTTGAGCTTTCAAGGCTCCGGGCCGGATTGCAACGGATCGAGCCGAAAGGCGTTGCTGCCGATCAAGCTGCTGCGCGTATCTCCGATGTTTACTGTGGCGATACGGAGTTGCTGGCGACGCTGAATCTGCCTGCCAATGATCAAATCAGGGGCATGCTGTTCCAGCCGCTATACATCAATGCGGCGTGGCGATTGGTTCAGTTTTTTGCCCGGAATAGTTCGGTATTGTTGCCGTTTTCGCTGCAACGGATAGCAGCAATGGGGACGCTGCCGGATCAGCTTGTACTGCATCTGGTGCGGAAAGACGATACCATTAAGCATCAGCAAAAATACGATATGACTTTCTACGATGCGAATGGCAAGGCATGCCTGTCTATGCAGGGTTTGACCGTCACCACCCAAGACCGGCTGTTTAACATTTCGATTTAATCCAAACAAAATATCAGACATGAACAAACCGATAAAACTATGCATTATTGGCGGCGGGCCGCTGGGAATAGGCCTGGGCAGGGAGCTAAACGACGGCGGAATTGATTATGACCTGTACGAGTCGGAAGCGGACCTGGGCGGCGTGTGGAATGGCGACGGCAAAAGCGGCCGGGTCTACCCTTCTCTGCATTTGATTTCGCCGAAATTCAATACCCAGGTTCCCGATTACCCGATGCCGGACGATTATCCGGTTTATCCGAACCACAAAATGATGCTGGCCTATATACGCTCTTATGCCAGGGATTTCGGGGTGTATGACAAAGCTATTTTCAATACCTCGGTAACTCGGCTGGAACCGGCCGGGGACGGCTGGGATGTGACCTTGTCCAGCGGCGAATGCAAACATTATTCATTTGTCGCAGTCTGCAACGGCGCGCAACGGCTCCCCCGTTATCCCGACCCGCCGTACCGGGGGCATTTTGACGGCGAGGTTTTCCACTCAATGGATTATAAAAACCCTGACCAGATCAGAGGCAAGCGGGTTCTGGTTATCGGCGCAGGCAACTCCGGCTGCGACATCGCCGTGGATGCCGTGCATCATGGTACCGAGGTCTATCACAGCACGCGGCGGGGCTACCATTATTATCCAAAATTTATCGGCGGCAAGCCGACGCCGCAGTGGATGCTGCAACTGGGCAACAAGTTCAAATCCAAGGACGAGACCATGGCTTATATACAGCAGGTGTTCAAGCTGGCCGGTTACGACGGCGTCGATTACGGCTTGAAAAAACCCGATCATCCGCTGGACGGCGCGCACCCGATCATGAACTCCCAGATTCTGTACCATATCGGTCATGGCGATATTCAGCCGAAAGACGATGTCGGCTACTTCGATGGCCGCACCGTTTATTTTACCGACGGCTCCAGCGCCGACGTGGACGTGATTATCTACGCCACCGGCTATGACAGGAGTTTCCCGTTTATCGATCCGGCGCTGTTGCAATGGAAAGCGGGCATTCCCGATCTGTTTATTCATATTGCGCCGAGAAATCTCGATAACATCTTTTTCTTCGGTTTCGTTAATGCCGCGGCAGGTCTGGGCGACGGCTTGAGGTTGCAGGGTCAGTTCGTCAGAAGCTATATCAAGGCGTTTACCGACAAAAGTAAAGGTTATGCCAAATTTATCCAGGCCAAGCAGGAAGACGACCCGGATTTGGGACAGGACTATTTCCTCGATTCGCACCGGCATTTATGGGAAGTGGATTTCTGGAAGTTTATTAAAGTCGCGCGCAAGTACCGCGATATGCTTGATGAACGCTGAGTTTGCAGGACAATGATGGAGAACGCCGGATGATATTTGACGGATCGGAAGATCTTGACGCCGCAATGCAGCAGTTCCTGGACAACGAACTGATAGAGGCCGCAGCGCAGCAAACGCAACCCGCGTGTCCGTGCGCCCCGGAGAAAGCGAAACAGCCGAGCGCCGACATGCAGCAACCTCCGGAACCGTCGTCTGTGCAGGCACCGGACATGTCAGCCCGGCGGCAAACCGGACAGACGGATAGCGGCGACAATGCAACGGCGCTAGGATTCAGGCAGGAAATTGCCGACATCGCATCAACGGTGCTGAAAATTCCGAAGGACAGGCTGGATGTCAGGGAAAACATGTCCCGCTACGGCGTCGACTCGATCATCGTCACCGAAATAATGAAACGCATTTCAGACCTGCTGGACTTGCCGATTGCGCCGACCGTTTTTTTCGAGGCCAGGCACCTGGATGAATTGGCCGACATTTTGTATCAGCGTTACCGTAAGACTATCGAGAAGCGGGTGCTAAGCGAAGAAGTTCATCCGGTCGATAAGGTACCGCACGATGCCGGTTCTGTTCAGTCGGTTGGCACGGCCGACATCGATAGCGCCGAAATCGATTCCGAGGTTAAAAGCTGGATCAGCAAATTCCGGGCCAGTACGGCGCTCGGGTCGCAAGCTCAGGCCGTTGACCAAACGGATCGGCAACAAACGCCGAGCGGCGTTCGCAGCTCTGGCGAAACCGGCTACGAACCCGTGGCAATTATCGCAATGGAAGGCGTATTCCCGGACAGTGCGAATTTACAGGAATTCGAAAAACACCTGCGCGATGGCGACGACTGCATCAGCGAAGTTCCCGCCGATCGATGGGACTGGCAAAAGGTCTACGGTGACCCGAAGCAGGGCGAATTTACCAAGGTTAAATACGGCGGCTTTGCCCCGGATATCGACAAGTTCGATCCGCTGTTTTTCGGCATGTCGCCGAGGGAAGCGGAACTGATGGACCCGCAACACCGGCTGTTTATCCAGTGCGTGTGGAAACTGATCGAGTCGGCCGGTTATGCGCCGAAATCCCTTTCCGGCCGCAAAATCGGCCTGTTCATGGGCATCAATTTGCAGGATTATGCGCACCTGATCGACCGTGCCGGCGCGATGGAAGCATTGCACCTGACCAGTCTCGGGCACATGTTCTGCCCCAACCGGCTGTCTTTCTTCCTTGACATACACGGCCCCAGTCAAGTCATCGACACCGCCTGTTCGAGTTCGCTGGTGGCGCTGCACCGTGCGGTGTTGAGCATTCAGCACGAAGGCTGCGAAATGGCGATTGCGGGCGGCGCAAACCTGCTGATTTCGCCGGACATGCACATTATGTACAGCAAGGTCGGCATGATCTGCGAGGACGGGCGCTGCAAAACCTTTTCCGAGCAAGCCAACGGCTATGTGCGCAGCGACGGCGTCGGTGCGGTTCTGCTGAAATCATTGAAGCGGGCCGAGCAGGACGGCGATACCATCCTGGCAGTGATTCGGGGTTCTGCCGAAAATCATGGCGGCATGTCCACATCGCTGACCGCGCCGAACCCGAAAGCGCAGGCCAGCCTGATTGTCGAGGCGCATCAAAAGGCCAACATCGACCCGCGCAGCATCGGCTACATCGAATGCCACGGCACCGGTACGTCGCTGGGCGATCCGATTGAGATAAACGGCCTGAAAATGGCGTTCGAGCAACTGCATCGCAGCTCCGGCGTTGCGATGCCGGATGCGGCCTATTGCGGCCTGGGTTCGGTCAAATCGAATATCGGTCATGCGGAAACCGCAGCCGGTATCGCCGGGATTATCAAGGCGGTGCTGGCGTTCAGGAATAAGAGGCTGTACCGGAGTCTGCACTGCGGCGCTATCAACCCGATGATAGAGCTGGAGCAATCGCCGTTTTTTATTTTGCAGCAGGGGCGGCCTTGGCAACGGTCAATCATCGACGGCAAGGAGCAACCAAGACGCGCAGGCGTCAGTTCATTCGGCGCAGGCGGTTCCAACGCGCATGTGGTGATTGAGGAATATAGCGAAAAACCGTTGCCGCCGGTGCAACGGTCAGCGCTGTCATTGGTCCCGCTGTCGGCCAAAAACGAAGCCCGGCTTGGCGATGTGGTCGAGAATCTGCTTGGCTTCCTGAGTGAGCTATCGGAGTCGGAAACGCCGGATATAGCTGATATTGCCTTCACCTTGCAGGTTGGGCGCGAGGCCATGGCCGAACGGCTGGCTGTTGTCGCGGACTCGGTTGCAGAATTGAAGGCAAAGCTCGGCCAGATTGTCCAAAGCAGAGAAGCCGCCGATTGCTACAAAGGCACGGTCAAGCGCAACAAGGCGTTGCATGAGGATGACGCCTTAGCGCCAACGCTTAGACAATGCTTTGCCGAGGGCGATGCCCGGCAACTGGCCGAGCTGTGGGTCAAGGGCGTTAATATCGACTGGCAAGCGCTTTATGCCGAAACCGTATTTCACGGCAGACGGCCGCGCCGTGTCACTCTGCCTTCTTACCCCTTTGCCAGACAGCGTTACTGGCTGCCGGAAACCGGCGGCAACAGGCGCATCGGTCAGGCTCCCGCGCAACTGCATCCGTTGCTGCACCAGAACACTTCCGATCTTTCGGAGCAGCGCTTCAGTTCCGTGTTTAGCGGCAACGAGTTTTTTCTGGCCGACCATGTGGTGATGGGCGAGAAGGTGCTGCCCGGCGTCGCCTACCTGGAAATGGCGCGGACGGCGGTAAAGCAGGTCAGCGCGGAGACGGATGCCAACCCGGTCAATATCCGGCTGAAAAACGTGGTCTGGGCCAGGCCTTTCGTGCTCGGCAATCAAGTGACGCCGCTGCATATCGGCCTTTATCCCGAACAGCACAATCAAATCGCTTACCGGATTTACAGCAAAGCCGGTGACGCGGTTATTTTGCATAGCCAGGGCACGGCGGTGCTGCAAGCGGAACCGTCTGCCGATATCACGGCGGAAAAGCTCGACTTGTCCGCATTGCGGGAAAAAATGACCGAGTGGAACAGTCTCGATGCCAAACAATGCTATGACGCGTTCAGGGCCATGGGCATCGAGTATGGGCCGGGGCATCAGGGGCTGGAAACGGTTTATTATTCCGCTCCCGGTAACAACGCCGCAGTAACCAATGATAGAGCAATCGGCAATACTGGTGACTTAAAGCCCTCTCCAGAGGGAGAAGGAGCGTATGTCTCCCCCCAAGTATTGGCAAAACTGGCCTTGCCCGCCTGCGTGGAGAGCGGCGCGGCGCAATTCGTGCTTCATCCGGGCTTGATAGATTCCGGTTTGCAAGCCTGTATCGGATTGATGGCCGGTTCCGGCCATGCGCTGCCGACAGGCACGGCAAGCGGCGCGCCGGAGACAGCGGCGTCGCTGCCTTTTGCGCTGGATGAACTCACTTTGCTGGCCCAGCCGTCGGCAACGATGTGGGCGTGGATACGCTACGCCGACGGCAGTTCGCCGACCGACAACGTGCAAAAACTGAATATCGACTTGTGCGACGAGCAGGGACGGATTTGCGTCCGCATGAAGGGTTTTTCCTCCCGCAGCCTGGAACCAAAACAAGCGGCCGAAACCAGCGCGATGCTGATGTGCCAGCCGGTGTGGACAGATCAGGCCGTAGCCGCCGATACAGAAAGTCCGGCCTGGTCGCGGCATTTGGTCGTGCTGTGCGATTTGGATAGGTACTTTTCCGGCTCAACCGAGCAGCACATTGCGGTACGGATTCCCGGAGCGTCCTGTACGCGGCTGAATCTGGACGGCGCTATCGAGGATTACTACCAGGAGGGGGCAATTCAGGTTTTCGAGATGATCAAGCAGGCTTTTGCCGAGAAAACTACCGGCAATACACTGCTTCAGGTGTTGGTTCCGGGACACGGTAAAGGTATGCTGCTGGCCGGCTTGTCCGGCTTGCTGAAAACCGCAAGCCGGGAGAATGCAAGATTTTTCGGGCAACTGATCGAACTCGACGCCGGTGAAACCGGGCACGAGCTGGCGGCAAAAATCATCGAAGGCAGCAGGACACCTGAGCAGGCCCAGATTCGCTACAACGGCGATGTGCGGCAGGTGCTGAGCTGGCAGGAAGCGGATATTGCAACGTCGCCGGTCGTGCCGTGGAAGGATAACGGCATCTACCTGATTACCGGCGGCAGCGGCGGGCTGGGACTTTTATTTGCCAGGCAAATTGCCGGACACGCCAAAAACGCGACGGTGATTTTGTGCGGGCGTTCGGCATTAAGTCCGCAAAAACAGGCGCAGTTGGACCGGTTGTCAGCATCCGGCGTCAACGCCGAATACCGGCAGTTGGATGTCGGCAGACGGCAGGACGTGGATGATTTGATTGCAAGGCTGCTTGATGCGCACGGCCGTATCGACGGTATTTTGCACTGTGCGGGTTTGCTACAGGATAATTTCATTCAAAAAAAATCGGCACAGGAGTTTACCGAAGTCCTGGCTCCGAAAGTGGCTGGAACCCTGCATCTGGATAAGGCCGCTGAAAATATCGACCTGGATTTCTTTGCCTTGTTTTCATCGGCTGCCGGAGCCTGGGGCAGTGCCGGGCAGGCGGACTATGCGACTGCCAATGCGTTTATGGACGCCTTTGCAGAGTATCGCAACGCGCAGGTCGGCAGCGGCCGGCGGCGCGGCCATACGGTTTCAATCAACTGGCCGCTGTGGGCGGATGGCGGCATGCGCATGGAAGCGGCTGCGGAAGCCATGATGCGGCAAACCACGGGCATGGTGGCTTTATCGGCCGAAAACGGCATTGATGCATTTAACCGGATTATGACCGCTGGCGCAGCGCGGATGATGGTCATGCAGGGTTCGCTCGCTCGCATCCGGCGGCTGCTTTCGACGCCGGAAAAAACAGTAAAACCGAGTGCGCCGGACAGGAATGATGACATTGCGACCGGCCCGCAAATCGATACCGGTGAACTCCAGGCTAAAATCCGGCATATGCTGCTCCAGGCCGTAGCGAGACTGATGAAGTTTGAACTGGATGATCTGGACGCGGACGCCGAGTTCAGCGATTACGGCTTTGACTCGATCACGCTGACCGATTTTTCCAATAAGCTGAACCAGCAATACCAACTGGAACTGACGCCGACGATTTTCTTTGAATATCCGACCATCGCCGATTTTGCCGACTGGCTGGCTTCGGAATATCCATCTGTGTTCGCGCAGGTATTCGACTTGCAGGCGAAACCGGTGCAAATAAGACGCGGCGAAGTTTATCAAGCGCCGAGTGAGAGCAAACAGGAGGAGCCTGTTTTAGCACCGATCCAACCACATGCGCGTTTTGCAAATACCGAAGCGGTAGCCGAATCACAAAAAGACACCGACAAAGCCGTTGCGATCATCGGCATCAGCGGCCGCTTTCCGATGGCGAGCGATCTCGATCAGTTCTGGAACAACCTGCTGGACGGGAAAGACTGCATCAGCGAGATCCCGGAAGACCGCTGGGACTGGCGGGCGTTATACGGCGATCCCGCAACCGAGGCGAACAAAACCAATATCAAATGGGGCGGTTTTATCGATGGCGTCGGTAATTTTGACGCCCGGTTTTTCGGTATTTCGCCCAGGGAAGCCGAATTGATGGATCCGCAGCAGCGGCTGTTGATGCAGTATGTCTGGAAAGCGATAGAAGATGCGGGCTATTCGGCCGACAGTTTGTCGGGCAGCAATACGGCGATATTCATCGGCACGGCTTCCAGCGGCTACGGCGAACTGATGGCGAAAAGCGGTTCGGCCATCGAAAGCTACAGTTCGACCGGCGTGGTCGGTTCGGTAGGGCCGAACCGGATGAGTTATTTTTTGAATCTTCACGGCCCAAGCGAGCCGGTCGAGACCGCGTGTTCGAGCTCATTGGTGGCTATTCACCGCGCGCTTGCGGCCATCGCCAACGGCGATTGCGATCAGGCCATTGTCGGCGGCATTAATCTGATCATCAGCCCGGAGACGCAGATCAGTTTCAACAAGGCCGGCATGCTTTGCCAGGATGGGCGCTGCAAAACCTTTTCCAGTCAGGCGAACGGTTATGTGCGCGGCGAAGGCGTCGGCATGCTGTTTTTGAAGAAACTGAAAGCGGCGGAGCAGGCGGGCGACCATATTTACGGGGTCATTCGCGGCAGCGCCGAGAACCACGGCGGCCGGGGCAATTCACTGACCGCGCCGAACCCGAAAGCGCAGGCGGAATTGCTGAAGGCGGCTTACACCCGAGCGGGCATCGATCCGCGCACGGTCAGCTATATCGAGGCGCACGGCACCGGCACCGAGCTTGGCGATCCGATCGAAATCAACGGGCTGAAAACGGCATTCAGGGACTTGTATCAGGCCACCGGCACGCCTGAAATTACCGCCGCGCATTGCGGGCTGGGATCGGTTAAGACCAATATCGGCCATCTGGAGCTGGCGGCCGGGGTTGCCGGGGTCATCAAGGTATTGCTGCAACTTAAACACAAAACGCTGGTCAAGAGCCTGCATTGCGATGAAGTGAACCCCTACATTCAGTTGCAGGACAGCCCGTTTTACCTGGTTCGGGATAACCGGGACTGGACGCCGTTGCGCGACCCGAAAGGGCGCGAACTGCCAAGGCGGGCGGGCGTCAGCTCGTTCGGTTTCGGCGGCGTCAATGCGCATATCGTGATCGAGGAATATCGACAGGGCGCGGACGCGGCGGATGCCGCAGAGCCGGAGCCGCCCAGTCTGGTGCTGCTGTCGGCAAAAAATCAGGACAGGCTGAAAGCTTACGCCGAAGAATTGCTGGCCTATATAAACGCTAGTACCGTAGCGGACAATCGAAACTCAGGCCATGCGCAGCAAGTCCTGTCGCACACCGTTCGCGCCTTGGTTGCGGACATATTGCAGACAGACCCGAGCGAGATCGAACCGGCGCAGGCGCTGGATGATTACGGCTTCGATCCCGTGCATAGAACGATGCTGCAGGCGAGGCTGCAACAGGCATTCGGGCTTGAAATCGAGGCTGGGACGGTTCTTGATCATCACTCCGTTGCGGCAATGGCTGCGGGCGTTCTGGAAAAACATCCTGTGTTGCATGACCGGCTGAACCGGGAAGCGGCGTTAGAGCCGGAACAAACGAGTGCGGAAGGCGAGAAGCAGTATGGCTTCAGGCTGGCCGATCTTGCCTATACGCTACAGGTCGGCCGGGAGCCGATGGAAGAACGCCTTGCCGTTATCGCAGGCTCCATCGAGGAGCTTGAAGACAAACTGCGCGCCTTTATCGACGGGCGGACCGATGCGGTCAACGATCTGTATTTGGGACAGGTTAAACAGCACAAGCACATTTTGTCCGCCTTCGCAGCGGATGAGGAGTTGCAGGAAGCGCTGGAAAAATGGATGCAGCGCGGGAAATTCTCCAAATTGCTGGACATGTGGGTCAAAGGGCTGAATCTTGACTGGGAAAAACTGTACGGCGAAGCGAAGCCGTATCGCAACAAACCCCGCAGAATTTCCGCGCCGGGTTATCCTTTTGCCGAACAAAGGTACTGGATAGAAGCGCGACCAGGAAGCACGGCGAGTCAGGCGGGCGGTTCTGCATACCTGCATCCTCTGCTGCATCAAAACGTATCGACGTTGCAGCAGGTAGGGTTTGCCACAGCATTGACCGGAAACGAGTTCTTTCTGGCCGATCACCGGGTGCAGGGGCAAAAGGTGCTGCCGGGCGTAGCCTATCTTGAGGTGGCGCGCGCGGCGGCGACGATTGCGGCGGGACGGGAGCGCGAGCCGAAAACGCCATTCCGGTTGCAGGATGTGGTCTGGCTCAGGCCGGTGGTCGTCAATCAGCCTCAGAGTATCGGGATCGAGCTGACGACCGGTGCGGACGGCGCTATTAATTATAGGATTTTTACCGACGGCTCGGCTGAGCCGGGCAGGCTTGCTCACAGCCAGGGCATTGTTTCGTTTAAGCCCGTAGTCAATCCGTCCAGGCTCGATCCGGGCGCAATGCTGGCGCAAGCGGGCATGAGCCGGTTTGATGCTGCGCAATGCTACCCACTGTTCAGTGCGCTGGGGCTTGATTACGGCTCCGGACATCAGGGGATCGCTGAACTGTATACAGGGAACGGTCAGGTGTTGGCTAGGCTGGCGCTGCCTGAATCGGTACTGCACACGCTGGATCAGTATGTGTTGCATCCCAGCCTGATGGATTCCGCGCTGCAAGCGTGCATCGGTTTGGGCATGACTGCCGAAACAACAGCGCCGTCAGGCGAGCGCTTAAAACCGTCGCTGCCGTTTGCGCTGGAAACGGTCGATGTTTTCAGCGCCTGCGCCGGTTCGATGTGGGCCTGGGTGCGGCGCTCCAATGGCAGCTCGGCCGGTGACCGGGTGCAGAAGCTCGATATCGACCTGTGCGATGATCAGGGACAGGTTTGCGTACAGATCAAGGGTTTTTCCTCGCGCCTGCTGGACACCGATGCAGCCGACTCGACAGCGAAGCCTGCCGACACAATATCGCCAATAACCGATCATAAACCGTCGGCGCCGGTTGACGCCGCCGAACTCAGGAACCAAACAATCGACTATTTCAAGCAACTGCTTTCGTCAACGCTCAAGTATCCGGTCAGCGAGATCAGGACGGACGAATCGCTGGATTTCTACGGCATAGATTCGATGATGGTGATGGAATTGACTGCTGCGCTGGAAAAGCCTTTTGGCCCATTATCGAAGACATTGTTTTTCGAGTACCAGACGCTGGCCGAGCTGGTCGATTATTTTCTTGATGCGCAGCGATCGAACTTACTGAAACTGTTCGGTGCCGGTAAACCGGACGTCGCCGTCGCCGCATTCGCCGATCATGCGCCTGTGCAATCGGTCAAAACCGAATTCAAGCCGGCTCTTGCGGCAAATGCCGCTACGCTTGCTCCGGCAAAACCCAATGCCGGAGCGCTGGATATTGCGGTTGTCGGCCTGTCAGGACGTTATCCCCAGGCGCGGAATATTGAGGAGTTTTGGCGCAATCTGCGCGACGGCCTTAACTGCATTACCGAAGTACCCGAAGACCGCTGGGACTGGCACGCCTATTACAGCGAGGATCAGAGCCAACCGGGGCGGCACTCCAGTAAATGGGGCGGCTTTATTGCCGATGTCGACAAATTCGACCCGCTGTTTTTCAATATTTCGCCGCGCGAAGCCGAATATATGGATCCGCAGGAACGGCTGTTTCTGGAACATGCCTGGATGGCGATGGAAGACGCCGGGTACCGGCGAGAGGATCTGCAAAAGCCGCTGACAGGCTCGCTGAATGACGACGATATGCCCGCCCAGGTCGGCGTTTATGCAGGGGTTATGTACGGGGAATACCAGTTGCTGGGGCTTGAAGGTAGCTTGAGCGGCAAGAACACCCTGTCGGCGAGCTTTTACGCCAGCGTTGCCAACCGCGTGTCCTATTTTTTGAACCTGCACGGCCCCAGCATGACTGTCGACACCATGTGCTCCAGCTCGCTGACGGCGATACATCTGGCCTGCCAGGACCTGAAGCTGGGGCGTACCGACATGGCGCTGGCCGGCGGCGTTAACATCAGCATTCACCCGAATAAATACAGCATCCTCAGCACGGGACAGTACATTTCCAGCCGCGGACAGTGCGAAAGCTTCGGTTCCGGCGGTGACGGCTATGTGCCGGGCGAGGGGGTCGGCGTCGTGGTGCTGAAACGGCTGGCCGATGCCGAACGCGACGGCGATCATATTTACGGTGTGATTAAGAGCAGTGCATTGAATCACGGCGGCAAAACCCACGGTTACAGCGTGCCGAATCCCAACGCGCAGCAGATGGCGGTCAGCCGGGCCTTGCGTGAAGCCAACATAGACCCCAGAGCGATCAGTTATATTGAAGCGCACGGCACCGGCACCAAGCTCGGCGACCCGATAGAAATTACCGGCTTGAGCAAAGCGTTCGGCAAATATGCGGCTCCGGGCTACAGTTGCTGGATCGGTTCGGCCAAGTCCAATATCGGCCATGCCGAATCGGCGGCCGGTATAGCCGGACTGACCAAGGTGCTGCTGCAAATGCGCGAAGGCCAGATTGCGCCGTCGCTGCACTCTGAAACGCTCAATCCCAATATCGATTTTTCGGCTACGCCGTTTCAGGTCAACCAGCAATTGCGCGAATGGCAACGCCCGGTTATCGACGGCCGGATGCAGCACCGTACCGCCGGCGTTTCCTCATACGGTGCCGGTGGCTCCAATGCCCATATGGTCATCGAAGAATATATCGGGCCGGAAAGCGGTATAGCGGCGCGGCCGTCTGATGGGCCTTGCGTTTTTGTGCTGTCTGCGAAGACAGAGCAGCAACTCAGGCAATATGCCGAAAGTTTTGTGCAGTTTGTGCATCGGCAGTCGGATGCTAATGTCGAACTGTCGCTGCCGGATATGGCTTATACCCTGCAAACCGGGCGGGAAGCCATGCAGCAGCGGCTGGCCTTTATCGCCGGGTCGGCGCAGGAATTGGCCGAAAAACTGAACCGGTTTTTGCAGGGTGATTACGATGGACTATACCTTGGCCGTGCCGGTCATGGAAACCAATCCGAAGCTTTGACCGGGCAGGAGCATCGAACCTTGGCCGAGCTGTTGGCGAATTGGGCCAAGGGGGCTAGCGTCGATTGGCATCAATTATATGTTGGCAACGCCAGACCGCCAAAGCGCATCAGTCTGCCGACCTATCCGTTTGCCAGGGAGCGTTACTGGCTGGAATTGCCCGAAAAGTCGAGCCGCCAGACAGTTGCGGGAACCGCAGGCAATGCCGATACGTTGATGCTTTACCCGGTCTGGAAAGAGCAATTCGTCCGGAAAACGCCTGTTGAAGCCGAATATGCCGAACGCAGGATTTTATTCACCGGCCCGGCGATTGAAATCCCCGGCGCTGTCTGTCTGCCGCTGCATTCCGACAGCCGCGAAACGGATAGCTGTTTTAACGATTATGCCGTTCAGGTATTCGAGCAGGTCAAGGAACTGTTCGGACGTAAACCGGCAGGGCGGGTTTTATTGCAGATTGTGACCGGCACCGGGAATCAATCGTCCGGCTGCCCCGAGCAGTTACTGGGCGCGCTGGCGGCGATGCTGAAAACGGCGCAGATGGAAAATCCGCAGTTTACCGGTCAGTTGATCGAGCTGGAAGCATCCGGCGCTACGCTGCAACCGGCTGAACTGGCCGCCATGCTGCACGAAAACGGACAGACACCGGCCGAGCAGCATGTCCGCTACAGCCGGGGAAAACGGCAGGTCATGACCTGGGCGGAGCTGGCTGACGTTCAACCAGCCACGCCGCAGTGGAAACAGGGCGGCGTTTATCTGATTACCGGCGGAGCAGGCGGGCTGGGATTAATTTTTGCGCGGGAAATTGTCCGTCAGGTCAATGACGTAAGCTTGATTCTGACCGGGCGTTCAGCGCTGGATGACGCGCGCCGGGCAAGTATCGAAGCGTTGCAAGCCTCGGGCGCGAAGGTTGAATACCGCATCGTCGATGTCAGTGACAAACAGGCGGTGACCAGCCTGGTCCAGTCTTGCGAAAGTTCATTAAACGGCATTATCCATAGCGCGGGGATTATTCGGGATAATTTCATTTTCAAAAAGACCACTGAGGAATTGCAGGCTGTGCTTGCCGCGAAGGTTTCCGGCGTGGTCAATTTGGATCAGGCCAGCCGATCCGTCAATCTGGACTTTTTCATCCTGTTTTCGTCGCTGGCCGGGGCGGTCGGAAATCCCGGCCAGTCCGATTATGCAACCGCCAATGCCTTTATGGACGCCTATGCGGCCTACCGCAACCGCTTGGCGGCAGAACACTCCGGCGCGATGCAGCCTAAAGGCCATACCCTGTCGATCAATTGGCCGTTGTGGCAACAGGGCGGCATGGACATCGATCCTCAGAGCAAAGAGATGATGTGGCAGACTGCCGGGCTAAAACCGATGCAGACGCAGGCCGGTATTGACGCGTTATACCGGGGCCTGGTTTCCGGCAAAGACCAGGTCATGGCGCTGGAAGGCGATGCTCCCCGGTTGCGGCAGCTTTTTCTTGACCAGCAGCGCGAACCGGCAAGCAACGATACTGCGGCTAAGGTGGTTCAACCATCCGATCCGCAGCAATTACAGGCTAAAGCTGAGGGCTTGATTGCGACTTTGCTTTCCGAAATGCTGAAGCTGCCGCTTCATCGCATTGAAGTTGATGTGCCGATAGAGCAATACGGCATCGATTCGGTGTCGATGATGAGACTGACCGGCGAGCTGGAAAAAGTTTTCGGCCCGCTGCCCAAAACCCTGTTTTTTGAATACCCGAGCATTGACGCCGTCGGCGCCTATTTCGTCGATAGGTTTCCGCAGCAGTTGACGGCGATGTTGGAGCCGACGTCCGCAATCGTTGAAAAACAGGAGGCTGTCGCCGAACAGCCTGAGGCAGTCAAGGCCGCCGTTACGGAAAGCGCAGTGCAAACCGGCCTCTACGATATAGCCGTGATTGGCATGTCCGGGCGCTTTCCGCAGGCGAACGATTTGGATCAGTTCTGGCAAAATTTGGCGCAGGGCAAAGATTGCATTACCGAGATTCCGGCGCAGCGCTGGGATCACCAACAGTATTTTGATGCCGACAGAAACAAGCCCGGTAAAAGTTACTGCAAATGGGGCGGTTTTTTGGACGATGTGGATAGATTCGATCCGTTGTTTTTTAAAATATCGCCCAAAGAAGCCGAACTGCTGGACCCGCAGGAGCGGCTGTTTCTGGAAACGGTGTGGAACCTGCTTGAATCCGCAGGATACCTTGGCGAGACATTGCAGCGCCTTTGCCAGTCGCGGGTCGGCGTTTTTGCCGGATCGATGACCCAGCAATATCACGCGTTTGAATCGGATCTGGTTCGCGAATCCGTGGTTGCGCTGTCATCGCACAGTTCCATCGCCAACCGGGTTTCGTATTTCTTCAATTTTCAGGGGCCCAGCATTGCGATCGACACGATGTGCTCATCTTCGCTGGTTGCGGTGCACATGGCCTGCGACAGCCTGCTGAAAGGCGAGTGCAAAATCGCCGTTGCAGGCGGCGTCAACTTAAGCATTCATCCTAAAAAATATATCGGTTTGTCCGCCGGACAGATCATCGGTAGCCACCCGGACAGCAGCAGTTTCGGCGACGGCGACGGCTATCTTCCGGCTGAGGCGGTCGGCGCGGTGCTGCTGAAACCGCTGAAGGATGCGATTGCCGATAACGATACTATTCTGGCCGTGATTAAATCGACAGCAATCAACCACGGCGGGCAGTCCAACGGTTATTCGGTACCCAGCGCATCCGCCCAGGCCGATTTGATTGCCGGCAATTTCGCCAGGGCGGGTATTGACCCTCGCACCGTCAGTTATGTCGAGTCGGCGGCCAACGGCTCGCCGCTGGGCGATGCGATCGAGCTTAACGCGTTGACTGCGGGCTTTCGCAAATACACGGACGAGCGGCAGTTCTGCGCGATCGGCGCGGTCAAGTCCAATATCGGCCATGCCGAGGCGGCGTCGGGCATGTCGCAACTGATCAAGGTGCTTTTGCAACTGCAACACCGGCAGTTGGCGCCGACTATCAAGGCGCAGCCGCTTAACCCGAATATCGACTTCGGACAGACGCCGTTTCATCTGCAACGGCGGCTTGAGCAATGGCGCAGGCCGGAAGTTGCGCTGAATGGCAGTCAACGCCGTGAATATCCCCGGCGGGCGACCGTCAGTTCATTTGGCGCAGGCGGGTCCAACGCGCACCTGATCGTTGAGGAATATCAAGTTGCCAGGCAACAAAGCCGGGAAACCGGCGCTCCGCAGCTAATGTTATTCTCGGCCAAGACAGCCGCGCAGCTCCGGGCGGTTGTCCGGCAAATGCTGGCGTTTATCGGACAACAACCGGAGCTGCCGCTGGCGAATCTGGCCTATACGCTGCAAACGGGGCGGGAAGCCATGGAATACCGGATGGCGCTGGTCGTTGACGGTCGGGATAGTCTGATTCAGGGCTTGCAGGCGTATTTGCAAAGCAGCGGAGCGGCGGACAATATCTTTACCGGCGATCACGAGCAGGACAATTCCGATGTCAAACAGTTGCTGTCCGGTAAAACCGGCCAGTCGATGCTGCAAATGTTGTTGGCTGAAAAGGATCTAAAAAAACTGGCCTTGTATTGGGTCAAGGGCGTCAAGATCGTATGGCAGGGAATGTATCACGGCGAGACCTTAAGCAGAATCGCTTTGCCGACCTATCCGTTCGAGCGGAAAAGCTATTGGTTGGGCGGTAAAACGGTATCCGGCGATGCGGCTCTGCCTGCGTTCGATTTGGATATGCCGTTTGTAATCGATACGCAGCAATCGATGCGCGATAATATGGAGCGCTATTTGGCGCACAGCCTGAGCCGCTCGCTTGACATCCCGGACAATGACATCAGCATGAGTAAAAGCCTTCAGGATTATGGCGTCGACTCGATGTTTTCAATCAAATTGCAGCGCGGTTTTGAACAGGTCTTTGGGGTAAAGCTATCGGCCAGGGATCTGTCCACGCATGCCACGCTGGCTGCATTGGTCGGGTTTGCCGAGACGCAGCAAGTAAAAAAAAACGGCAGTGAATTAGCATCTGAGAATACGGCAAGCAAGCCCCAGCTTGCGATGTTGCCGCTATCTGAAGGCCAGAAAGGGCTATGGTTGCTGCATCAATTGGCCCCGCAAATGAGCGCGTATAACATTCCAGTTGCGCTGCGGTTTCGTAGCGGGCTGGACATCGGCCTGTTTAAACAGGCCTGCGAACTGATGCTGCAACGCTATCCCGTGCTGGGCTCGGTTTTTGGCCGGCATAACGGTGAGCTGTACCAAATGTTGCCGAGCGACTCGCGGCTGTGCTTTACGCATGAAAATTCCGATATCGACATCATCGAGCTGTTCAGGGAAAAGAGCAAACAGCCGTTCGACCTGGAGCTTGGGCCGTTGTTCCGGGTGCATCTGCTGTCGCCGGTTTCCGCCGCAGACAGTTATGTGCTGATCACGGTTCACCATATCGTTTTTGACGGCAGCTCGGCCGTGTTGCTGGTTAAAGCCTTATTGGATACTTACCGGCAGTTGCTTGCCGGAACAGAACCCGAATATACGCAGGAAACCGGCTATAACGACTTCGTCCGTTGGCAGCGGCAATTCATGGCCGGCGAACAAGCGCAGGCGCAACTGGATTACTGGAAGAACCAACTTTCCGGCGAGCTTTCCGCGCTGTCGCTGCCTTGCGACTATCTCCGTCCTGCGGAACAACGTTTTAACGGAGCCAGTTATGAATTGGCGCTGGCTTCGGACTTAAGCGAAAAAATCAGGGAACTGGCAAAATCGCTACGGGTGAATTTGTCGGTGCTGTTTCTGGGCGTGTTGAACATGCTGCTGCACCGTTATTCCGGCGACGATGATATTTTGGTCGGCATGCCGACATCGGGCCGCCCGGAAAGCCGTTTCGACGATGTGGTGGGATATTTCATCAACATGATCGTTATCCGTAGCCGAATTTCGGGGCGGCAGAGCGTTGCCGAGTTTCTGGGCGAGTTGCAGCTGACCGTTGCCGACGGACTGGATAACGCCGATTACCCGTTTCCGTCCTTGCTGAAAGAATTAAAAGCCGGCCGGGATCAGTCAAGGTCGCCGTTATTCCAGGTGATGTACGCCTATCAGAATTTTATTCAACCGGATGATTTGACCGGTTTGCACGGCGGCGCGCAAACGCCTTTGCCGATGGAGTTTGTGTCGGGGATTAACCAGGAAGGCAGCCATGATCTGGCGCTGGAAGTGTACCAGGGTAAAGACAACTTTCAGCTGAAACTCGATTACAACACCGATTTGTTCAGCGCCGGTACGATCCAGCGGGCGATGGCGCATTACATCAATCTGCTGCGCTCGATAACCTCCCGCCCGGTTTCGGCGATTGCAGATCATGCGCTGTTGTCGGAGGACGAAAAGCAGCGGATTGTTGTCGATTGGAATGCCGGTGCTCCCGAATACGACAGCAAACGCTCTATAGTCGAACTGTTTCAGCGGCAAGCGCAACTGACTCCTGACAACACCGCGCTGCTGTTTGAACATCAGTCCTTAAGTTACCGGGAGCTGGACCTGTACAGTTCGAAACTGGCGAACTATTTGCTGGATCAGGGCGTGGCAGCGGGCGACCTCGTCGGCGTCTGCATGGGGCGCGGCCTGCAAATGGTTGTGGCGATGCTGGCTATATTCAAAGCGGGCGCAGTCTATGTGCCGATAGCGCCGGATTATCCCGAGCAGCGTATTCGTCATCTTTTGGGTGACAGCAAAACAAAACTGTTGATGACCGAGGCAAAACTGCGCGACAACATCCAGGCGCTGGCTTCCGCTTGCATCTGCGTTGCCGTCGATCAGGTATGGGATGAAATTTGGGCATCCGCTGCCGATTTGACGCCGCAGATAAGCCCGGAACAGGCCGCGTATGTCATTTACACCTCGGGTTCCACCGGCCTGCCCAAAGGCGTGGTGATCGCCCACGGGGCGATCAGCCATCATTGCCAGGTCATGCGGGATTATTACCGGCTTACGCAGGAAGACAGGGTGCTGCAATTTGCGTCCGTGAATGTCGATGCGTCGCTGGAGCAGCTGCTGCCGGGATTATTGACCGGCGCAACGGTGGTTATCCGGCCGGACGAACTCTGGTCTCCGCAGGCATTCAGGAACAATGTTTTGGAACTGGGCATCAGCGTGGCCGATGTGCCGCCGTCCTATCTGTACGAACTGCTGCTGGATACGCGGACTGACGCCGAATGGGCTGCGCTGAGCCCGTTAAGGCTGGTGATTACAGGCGGCGAGGCGCTGATGCCGGAAACGCTGAGCCTATGGCGCAGCAGCCCGGTTCGCGGTTGCCGTCTGGTCAATGCCTATGGCCCGACCGAGACCACGATCACCAGCACGGTGTTTGAGATCGGCGCGGAAACGCCCGAGTCGGCTATTGCGGCCAATATTCCGATCGGTCGCCCGCTGGCCGGCGAAAGCGCCTATATTCTCGATGCTTACGGCCAGCCGGTTCCTGTCGGCGTGCCCGGCGAGTTGCATATCGGCGGCGCGGGGCTGGCTATCGGCTACCTGAACCAGCCCGAGCTGACCCGGCAAAAATTCATCGACAACCCGGTTAATCCCGGAATGCTGGTGTACAAAACCGGGGACTTGGCGCGCTGGCTGGACGACGGCACGATAGCGTTTCTGGGGCGTCTGGACCATCAGGTCAAGATCAGGGGCTTTCGCGTCGAATGCGGCGAGATAGAAGCGGCGTTGCAGGATCTGGACTCGGTCAGGCAGGCGGCGGTGCTGGCACGGCCGGTCAACGGCAATACGCAGCTGGTCGCCTTTATCGTGCCGGCCGAAGATCAAAATCCGCTCAGTAGCGCTGATTTGAAACAAGCGCTAGCGGCCCGGCTGCCGGATTATATGATTCCGGCGGTTTTTGTGCCGCTGGCGCAAATTCCTGTAACGCCCGGCGGCAAGGTGGATCGCGCCGCGTTGATGCAGCTGGATTCAGGCTCTGTTGAAAACCGCAGCCATGTTGCGCCGCGGACAGAGCTCGAGGCGCAATTGGCTGAGATCTGGCGGCAGGTGCTGAATGTCGAGCTGGTAGGGGTGTATGACAATTTCTTCGATTTGGGCGGGCATTCGCTGCTGTCAGTCCGCCTGATGGCCGTTATTCATAAAAAACTGGGTCAGGAGCTGCCGCTGTCATCGCTGTTCCAGGCTCCGGATATTGCCGGACAGGCCAAGCTTCTGCAACAACAGCGGCAACCCTGGACGCCGCTGGTGTGTTTACAGCCCAACGGAGACATGGCGCCGCTGTTCTGCATTCATGCAGTGGCCGGAAATGTGCTGTGCTATCAGGAACTGTCCCGGCACATCGGGCGGCAGCGACCGTTTTACGGCTTGCAAGCCCCGGACATCGACAGCGGTGCGCATCCGGACGGAATCGAAGGACTGGCGGCGCTGTATGTCGCCGCGATACGCAGCGTCCAGGCGAAGGGGCCTTACCATCTGGGCGGCTGGTCGATGGGCGGCGTGATTGCCTATGAAATGGCCAGACAGTTGCAGCAGGCCGGCGAGCAGATCGGCACGTTGGTGCTGATAGAAAGCTATACGCCCGAGGCAGTGCAGGCGTTTGAACAGGAGTATCTCGATAAAAACCTGTTACCCGGCGATGACGGCGAAACGCTGCTGTTAATGATGTTTGCCAGGGAGTTGGGTCTGGATGGCGCTGAAGCAATGTCGGCTCAAGCAACGGCGGCATCCGGTTTAACCCTGAGTCTGGATGAACTGTTCGAACAGGCAAAACAAGCCGGTTTGTTGCTGGAAGATATTGATTCGGCGCAGTTGCATCGGCTGTTTAGTGTATTTGAAGCCAATGTGAGAGCGATGAATCACTATGTCCCCGGCCAATACCGGGGCGATGTCAGGCTATTGTATGCCGACAGGGCGAATCAAGAAGGCGGCTGGGCGGAGCTGATAAACGGCGATCTGAGTATCGAGGCCGTCCCCGGAGATCATTACAGCATCCTCCGGCAACCGAATGTGCAATTTCTAGCGGATAAATGGATGGACTATGTTAATAAAAAAACTGGGTAAGTTGCACTCTACAGCGGCAGCGGTAGCGTTGCTTGCTTTGACTGCGCCGAATGTAACAGCGGCTCCGGCTTCAGCCTGCACGACAGGGCTTGTTGAAAGCAAGGCCGGTCCGGTCTGCGGCAAGTCGGTGGCTACGAATTCAGGCAAACAGGCCAACGCATTTTTAGGCATTCCGTTTGCCGAATCGACCGCCGGGGATAGACGCTGGAAGCCGCCGGTGCCCAAGCAGGCGTGGACAGAAACACTGGAGGCTGTGCAATACGGCCCGGTATGCCCGCAGTATGCCGTTCAGCCTTCTGCCGCGGAGGCGGGCAAGCAACTCAGCCAAATTCATCACCGGCACGCCAAACCGGATAGTCGAAAGTTATCCGAGACAACAGGCCAAAGTGAGGACTGCCTGTCGCTGAATATCTGGACACCCCCGGGCATAAAGTCTGATGCAAAACTCCCGGTCATGGTGTTTATTTATGGTGGCGGCTTTAGCGAGGGCGAAAGTTCCGACCCGCTGTATGACGGCAGTTTTTTGGCGGCAAACAAGAATGTCATCCTGGTCAGCTTTAACTACCGGCTTGGCGTACTCGGCTTTCTGGCGACGGACGAACTGTCCGGGAACTACGGTTTCATGGATCAGCAGCTCGCGCTTTCCTGGGTGCAGAACAGTATCCGGGATTTCGGCGGCGACCCCGGCAAGGTGACGATTTTCGGCGAGAGCGCAGGCGCGATGTCAGTGGGCCTGCATCTGTTTTCCGCGCCCGGCAGCGCCAAGTTATTCCGGGCCGGGATTATGGAAAGCAATTTCCTGGCGTTGCCTTACAAACGGCTTGAGGATCAGGTCAATGTCGGCAATGTCTTTAAACAGGGCCTGAATTGCCGGGATTTGAAATGCCTGCAAAATACCGATGTAAACGACCTTCTGCTGGCGCAGGATGCGTTTATACCCAAGATGAGCACGGTGTTTTCAGGAGCCAAATATTACATCCCCTTTACGCCGGTGATTGATGGCGTACTGTTGACCAAGCAGCCGGTTGTCGCCGCCGCTGAGCGCCGGGCAAACAAGCCCATACTGCTGGGAACCAATAAAAACGAGTCTGTGCTGTTCGTCAACGGGCAGTCGATTACCCCGGCCGATTATTCCGCCTGGGCGGCGTCCTTGTTCGGCCTGGATTTCCAGAAAGCCATCGCCAAGTATCCGGCGCAGAACGACAGCAGCAACAGCGCGTTGTGGGCGCGCATTCAGACGGACAATTTCCTGCGTTGCAGTTCGCGTTATGTCGCAGCCAACGCCGCAGCGCCGGTCTATGCCTATCTGTTCAATCACCAGCCGTCGTTTCAAGTCTGGGGCGGCCCGGATTGTCGGGCAGACGACAATGTCTGTCATGGCGCAGAGCTGCCGTTTGTGTTCCATAGCGCCGATAAAATTGGCGGCCGCTTTACCGCCGAGGAAGAGGCGCTTTCAAATACGATAATCGGTTACTGGGTCAATTTTGCCACCTATTTAAACCCGAATGGCGATCCGGCGGCATCATCGGTCGGTGCGCGCTGGCCGCAGTTCAGTCGGCACAAAAAGGATTATATGGATCTGAATGCGCCTGAGGTGTCCGTACAGAACGATCCCTACCGTGAAATCTGCGATTTCTGGGACGGTATCGGCTATAACCTGGTTGAGCCTTGGGCCGTAAAACCGATGAAGTGATTTAGAGATGCATGGATTAGAGCGTAGATTGGGCTGGTGTCTAAGTTGCTATCGAACGCTGTCTCTGACGTGAGTCTACCTCCTGCATAGCTCGCAGGTCTTCTCGCCAAAGTTGAACAAAGTTTTTGTCGCTGTAGGGCGAGCCGCGCGCGCCTTTTCCGTGCTTGAAAGACTATTGTCGCCGTTCCCACGCTCACTTTTAAACCATGAAGAATATGAAGAACATGAAGGATTTAAATCTTCATGTTCTTCATGGTAATTGCTTAAATTAATTAATGCGCGTTCCTTAGCGTTTGCCGATATGCAGACCTTCCAGGTTTTTAAAACCTGGAAGGTCTAACATGCAATGTTTCGAATGGAGCAACTGTCGATTTTTTTTCGTGTTTTTTGTGTACTAGCTTTCCCACGGAAACAATCCTGTCTTTGCGTAACGATTGATTTTCTCCAGATTGTCTGGATCTGAAAACAGTTCGCGGTTCGCTGCGATGGCGGCCGGTCTTGCTTGGGTCAGAACAGCGTCCAGACTGTTTATATAGGTCTTGTAGCGTTGAATGCCGGTTTTGGACAGGAGTCTTAAGCGAAGTAAATGTTTACGCAGCAGCGCCTCGCTATTGTCCTCGCAGGCGTCAACCAGTCCCCAGTCCAGCGCCTGTTGAACTGCCGCGGGCTTTGTCGTCAAGGTCAGATAATGCGCTTTTTGAAAACCGATGCGCCGGATCAAAAAAGGCAGCACGCAGGCGGGAAACAGATCGAACAGCAGCTCCGACAGGCTGAATTCGGCGCTGTTGTCGGCCAGCACAATATCGCACGCGGCGACGAAGCCGACGCCGCCGGCATTCACCTTGCCCCGGACATGGGCGATGCTGATAAACGAGCCGCGTGCGAGTCGGTCCCATAAATCATAAAGCGCTTCCGGTTCCGCCGTATTGCCCTGAAAATCCGCGCCAAAACAAAACACTTCGGGCAAGCCTTCCAGCACGACGATATGGACAGCGTCTTCGCAGGCCGCCAAAGCATGCCGGCATTCGTCAACCATCGTCTTGTTGATGGTGTTGTTGGCTTCCGGGCGGTAAAGCTTGAGGAAGCAGACGGACTGTTCGACGCGCACCTGAATGGTTTGGTAATTCATAATGGCCTGTAATGTTGGGATAGATTAATTGTTTTTCCGGTAATTATTTAGCCACAGATCAACGCGGATTAGGCAGATAAGACGAAAGGCACAAGGCTAAAGGCGAAAAAACTCAGCTTCACACCCCGCTCTTAGCCTTTCGCCCTGCGCCTTTTGCCTTTTATTGCCCTCTTTAATCAGTGTGTACTTGTGCAAATCTGTGGCTGAATAATTAATTTTTCTGCAACACAATGCTGGTATTGATGCCGCCAAAGCCGAAAGAATTGCTCATTGCGCTATGAATTGGTTGCGAAACAGCCGTTGCGCCGCAAAAGTTCGCTGTTGCATTGATCGGGTTTTCCAGGTTGATGTTCGGATGGATGAATCCTTGCTGCATTTGCACGACCGTGGCGATGATTTCGACGACACCGGCCGAGTACAGGCAATGGCCGGTCAAGCCCTTGGTGGCGTTTAGTCGGACACGGGCGAAATGTTCTCCAAAGACCTGTTCGATGGCCTGGATTTCGGCCTTATCGCCTAAGGGCGACGAACTGCCGTGCGTATTCACATAGTCGATTTCGTTGGCGGCGAGGCCGCTTTGTTGTAACGCAGCATTCATGGCTTTCGCCTCGCCGTCGATGTCGGGTTGCGCTGAGGCGGTTGCATGAAGATTGATGGCGCCGCCCACTATGTTTGCCAGGCCGGGCACGTTTCTGGCGTTGGCGCTGGTAGCGGATTCCAGGACCAGGCAGGCAGAGGCCTGGCCGTAAATAAAGCCCTCGTGCAAGGCATCGAACGGCCGACAGGCTTTTTCCGGCTGATCGTGGAATTGTTTGCCGCCCATGGCTCCGATCGTACAAAACCCCTGAATCTCCATCGGCGACAAATCGGCGGCCACGCCGACCACAACGCAGGCATCGACCAGTCCGGCCTGAATCAACCGGGCGCCGTGGATGACGCCGACATTGCCGGAGGCTGAAGCGCCGCCGGTTACGAAACCTTCCCCCCGGATATTGAGTATTTCGCTCAATACGCCGATCTGGTTGCTGTCCATAAACTGCAACGCGTAGCGCGGCGACAGGTATTCCGGGTTGCGTTGGAAATCGGAGCAGAGCGAGTATTGGTAATTCTGCGTGGTATTGTGCCCGGCGATAACCAGCCCGATCCGCTCCGGTTCAATGGGCTTGTCATCCAGCCGGGCCTGTCTCCAGGCCTGTAAGGCTGAAATAACCGATGTTTGTATGGTAAACGGCGAGCGTCGTGCAATGTGCAGCGCGGATTGAGTCAGGTGTTCGGGCATATCAGAAAACTGGCTCAGCGCTTTTTCAAAACAGAATCCGTCAATTTCCGCGCCGATAGTAACGGGCAAAGGCGGCGTTGTGTTTCGCTTAATCCGCCTGATGCCTGGTTTGCCGGCGGCTAATGACCGGGAAAACTCGGCCAGGTCATGGCCGATAGCCGAGACGATGCCCATGCCGGTGATTTGCACAGTGGGCGGGAAATTACACGGGATCTTCTCAGTCATTGCGCGTTATTGAATAAAACGTCGACCAAGCCTTCGATATTGGTGACGCCGGCAAAACTTAGCAAGGGGATTTTCACGCCCAGATCTTCCATCGACAGCGTGACCACCTCCATTCTATCGACGGAGTTGGCGCCGAGATCGCTTAGGGATTTTTCGATAGTAACCATGTCAGGCTGCGCCTTGGGCAGTATGTCCAGGATATTGTTTTTGACGACGTTAAAAACCTCGGTTTTAGTTATTGCATTGCTCATCAGCGTGTGTCCGTGTGTTAGAGTAAATGCCATTATAATTGAAGCGTCGGTTCAAGGGAGGGTGATTAAATCCATACGGCTTAAAAATTGTTTTTTATTACCATGAAGGACATGAAGACAATGAAGGGAAGAGCATTGAGTAATTTGTCGAATAAGTGACGAATTGCGTATTTGTTATAGACTGTCAATATCGCGCATGAAGTCAACACCGTATTTCTTCAAGTCCTTCATGAGCTTCATGGTAAAAATAAATGACGTTTTCCGGGCGGTTATTTCCGCCAAAACCATCTGAAAACAATGTAGAATCAGAACTTTTAAGCATGACCCAGTGAGGAAAATCATGACGCCGGTTGGAATTGAAGCAATGAATCTTTATGGCGGCAGTACGTTTGTAGATGTGATGGAACTGGCGGCTTACAGGCAACTCGATACCGCACGCTTCGATAACCTGCTGATGAAACATAAATCGGTCGCGCTGCCTTATGAAGATCCGGTGAGCTTTGCGATTAACGCCGCCAAACCGGTTATCGACCAATTGTCCGAAGCGGAAAAAGACCGTATTGAATTGCTGATTACCTGCTCGGAGTCGGGCATTGATTTCGGCAAGTCAATGAGCACCTACATCCATCATTATCTGGGACTGAATCGTAATTGCCGGCTGTTTGAGCTGAAGCAGGCCTGTTATTCGGGTACGGCCGGTTTGCAAATGGCGGTGAATTTTATTCTGTCCCAGGCTTCGCCGGGAGCCAAGGCGCTGGTCATTGCTACGGATCTGTCGCGTTTTCTGGTGACTGAAGACGGCGATGCGCTGACCATGGACTGGGCGTTTTTTGAACCCAGCGGCGGCGCGGGCGCGATGGCATTGCTGGTCAGCGAAAAGCCGGAGATATTCCAGCTGGATGTCGGTGCGAACGGTTACTACAGTTTTGAAGTGATGGATACCTGTAGGCCGATTCCCGACAGCGAGGCGGGTAACGCCGATTTGTCGCTGTTGTCGTATCTGGATTGTTGCGACCAGAGTTTTCAGGAGTACCAAAAGCGGGTGACCGGAACCGATTACCGGACGACATTTCAATACCTGTGTTTTCATACGCCATTCGGCGGCATGGTAAAAGGCGCGCACCGTAATATGATGCGCAAGCACACCGATATAAAACGCGATGAAATTAATCAGGACTTTCAGCAGCGGGCGCAGCCGGGACTGACTTATTGCCAGCGCGTCGGCAATATTATGGGCGCAACCGTATTGGTTTCCCTGGCCAGCACTATCGAGCAGGGCGTGTTTGACGTTCCTAAGAGAATCGGCTGTTTTTCCTACGGTTCAGGCTGCTGTTCGGAATTTTACAGCGGCGTGGCAATGGCGTCCGGCCAGCAAAAACTCAAAGCCATGCAACTGGAAAAAAATCTGGATAGCCGGTATCAGTTAAGCATGGGCGAATACGAAACCTTGCTGGAAGGCAGCAACGAGGTCAAGTTCGGCACCCGCAATGTTGTTTCGAATACCGGCTTGCTGCCGGGTGTCTGGCAATCGATCATCGACAATACCACCGGCAAAGGAGCAAAAAGAATTTTTCTAAAGGAAATTAAAGAGTTTTACCGGCAATATGAATGGGTAGGCTAAGCCGGATGCAGATGCCATGATTGAGTTAAGCGGGTGCTGAAGGATAACTTATTTTTCTACCATGAAGGGCATGAAGACAATGAAGGGAAGAGAATTTAGTGATTTGTCGAACAAGGTGATTGGTTGCGTCATTGAAGTTCATAAAACACTCGGTCCTGGATTATTGGAATCTACTTATCAGCAATGTCTTGCCCATGAACTTGGTATTAATCAGATTGAATTCAAAATCGAGTATCCTTTGCCGGTAAAATACAAAGGCATTCACTTGGATTGTGGTTATCGATTAGATTTGTTAATTGAAAATGAAATTATTTTGGAATTAAAAAGTGTTGAACAGTTGAAAGGAATCCACGAGGCACAGCTTTTGACCTATATGAAGCTGGCGAACATTAAACAAGGCTTCCTAATCAACTTTAATGTAAAGCTATTGAAGCAAGGGTTAAGAAGTTTTGTTTTATGAACCGTCAAAATTTCACGCATGAAGTCAATACAACAATGTCTTCAAGTCCTTCATGGGCTTCATGGTAAAAATAAATGACATTTTCTGGAATTAGCACTCAGTTAAGCCGGGACATTGAGCAAATAGAGCATAACTTGAGGCAATGGTTTCCGAATCAGGCGTTTGTAAAGGCGGCCAAAATCCAGGATTACCCGATTCTGCCGGAAGAGAAGGCGCTGGTTGCCAATGCGGTCAGTAGCCGCCAACACGAGTTTGCAACCGGCCGATGGCTGTCCAGACAAGGATTGCAGTCTTTCGGCTTGCCGGACCAGCCGATCGGAATGGGCAGATTAAGAAACCCGCTGTGGCCCGAGTCGGTTTCAGGAACCATCAGTCACGATGGTGAACTTTGCGCAGTCGTGCTAATGCAAGAGCAGGAGCACAGCGAAGCCGGCATCGGTATTGACCTGGTTTCGTTGCCGCAGCGAGTTGGCAGGATGGACGAGTTGGCACCTATGTTTATAGTCAACGCCGATGAGTTGAGCGGTATAGCGGCATATAATCTTGCCGTTGATCCGGCGCTGTTATTATTCAGTATCAAGGAGTCGGTAGTAAAGGCTATGTCATTCCAACTGGATAATTTTATCGATATGCGCGAAATTGAAATTTACTGCGCCGATAACTTACGCTTCAGCATATCCGGCAAGTCCGTCAGTGCGGGCATTTTTGCCGCTACAACCGGCAATTATTTAGTCACAGCAGTCAAAGGGTTGTGCTGAAAATGGCTGGGCTTCTAACTGAACAATTAAAGCCAATGGTCTGGATGTTTTCCGGGCAAGGCGCCCAGTATTTTCAGATGGGCAGGGCGCTTTACAACACGAACGAGACTTTCAGATTCTGGATGGACAGGCTGGATCAGGCCGCCGCTAATTATGTCGGGCAGTCGATTGTTGAAATGCTCTATGACGAAAAGCAGCCCAAAAGCCAGCCTTTTGAGCAAACCTTGTACACACACCCTGCGCTATTTATGGTGCAGTATTCGCTGGCTAAAACGCTGCTGGCTGAGAATTTTCCGCCCCCGGATTATCTGCTTGGTGCGAGTCTGGGCGAGTTTGTGGCGGCTGCATTGGCTGATGTTGCCGAGGTGGAGGTCATGCTGTTTGATATTGTCAAGCAGGCCCGGTTATTCGATTCGCATTGCCACGGTGGTGCGATGCTGGTTGTTCTTGATGATATTGACAGCTTTCAAACCAATCCCGTGTTTGCAATGGGCTGTGAGCTGGCTGGAATTAATTTTGACCGCTGTTTTGTCGTGTCTGGGCTGAGACGTAATATTTTGCAAATTGCGGGGCATCTCAAGCAGCAGGATATTACCCATCAGCTTTTGCCGGTCTCCGTGGCTTTTCATTCCTCGCTGGTGGATGGGGTTCGGGAAACATTCGGCAAAATGTTTGCAGGCAGCGTTTATCGTCCCGCTAAAATACCGGTTGTTTCATGCGCTGTGTCTACGGGCGGCAATGACGGGAATGAAAGGTTTTCGCCTGCGTACTGGTGGCGTGTAATACGGCAGCCGATTGAATTCGGGCAGGCATTGGCCCAATTTAAGCATAACCACCCTCAAGCGGTTTATCTGGATATAGGGCCGTCCGGGAATATGGCGGCATTGGCAAAATACAACCTGCCTGAAAGTAGGCATAATCGTATTATGCCGATCATGACGCCGTTTGGTAATGACCATGAAAGCATCGAGGCGGCCCGTGGTAGGCTTCTAGCGCTGGTTTGATCTAGCGCTTATTGTTTATTCGCGTCCGCTTTGTCGGATTTATCCGCTTTATCTGTCGGCCCGGCGGTATAGTCGCTGCCCAGTATGATCGGCAGGCCGCTTTTGCCGGAGCCGATGATAACGATTTTGGAGTTATTCGATTTCGCCAGGTCGACCGTTGCATTGATACCTTGCCAGGTCAGGTATTTTTGGGATATGCCGTCGGTAATGGTGTTTTGGAAGTCCCGGATGCCTTCGGCTTCAATCTTTTTGCGCTGTTTTTCCTTTTCTTCACCCAGCAGCCTGAATTCATAGGTTAACGCCACCTGTTTGGCCTGTTCTTTCTGTTCAATCGAATCGCGTACAGTTTCAGGAAGCGTGATGTCGCGAATTAAAATTTCATCAACGAAGACATAATTCCCAACTGATTTTTTTGCGTTTGTGGTGTCGAGCCCGTTGCGGATACTTTGTTGAATGTGTTCTTCAATCAACGTTCGCTTTATCGAGTAAAGTTCTTCCGGTTCATATTGGCCGATAACGTTACGCACATGACTGCCCATTTCCGGTATCAGCAATATATTGACATAGTCCGGGCCGATATAGCGGTGTAGTTCGGGCAGGTGCTCTTCTAAAGGCCGAAAACGAATGGAGGCTTCAACCAATACGCTAAGGCCGTTTTTGCTGAGGGTATTGAACACAACGGTTTCTCGTTGTTGCCGTGTGCTATAGAGTGTCATTTTATCCCACGGGAAGATCAGTGTCGTGCCTTCACTATAGCTGTGTTCCATTTCTGTGCCGCCGAAAAAACGCCGCCACAAAACACCTTTATATCCTGAATCGATACTGATCAGCATCATCGGCAAGGCAGACAGAAACAGCAGCGCGGATAATAGCAGAACAATTGCTATTTCAAGGCGATGAGCTTCAAGCCAGTTATTTAATTTGTTAAGCATGGTCTATTTAGTCCTGGAATGGGTTACTTCGGAGATCAAGCCTTCCTCCATATGGAAATGCCGGTCGCAGCAGTCGAAGTACTTTTCATCGTGGGTAACGGCAATAATGGTTTTACCGTTAGCTTTTAGTTCGGGCAGGATTTCATGGTAAAAAATCTTGCGGAATTGGGGGTCCTGGTCCGCTGCCCACTCGTCAAAAACCATCACCGGCCTGTCCTCGAGTATAGAAATGATCAGCGCAAGACGCTTTTTCTGGCCGGTAGACAGATTCAGCGTATCGAACTCGCCATTAATTAAGCCGGTTTTTTCTTTTAGACCCATGCGTTTGAGCAAGTCATCTACGCGCTGTTGATCAATTTCACGAATACCGTAGGTGCGTGAGAACAGGTGATAATCGGCAAGAATTGCGGTAAACATGTTTCGGTATGCGAATATGTTGGCTGCCGAGATCAGCGTATCGTTCAGGCGTATTTGCCCGTCGCACGGTTGATATAGGCCGAGCAAAAGCTTGATCAGAGTGGACTTGCCGGAGCCGTTGCCGCCGGTAAGAAACAGGATTTCATTATGCCGGACTTGCAAATCGATCGGGCCGGTTGAAAAGTTGATGGCATCGAACTCGTCGCGATATTGATGACGAATTTTTTGCAGTGACAGATTTTCAAACGAAGGAAACAGGGCGCAGTCCTTTTTTAGCAGCTCCTGATGCTTGTCCAGTAACGCTTCCGTTTTGAAAATAAGCGACAAGGATTTTTCTGCATTGGTAAAAGTCGGCATCCATGCAAAAACATTGCTTACCGGTCCCATTAAAAACAGTCCGGCGGTGACGATTTTAATAACCGTGTCAGGGTAAGCGGCAATGCTCAATTGCGGAACCAGAAAAACCAGTACGGCTATTAAAAAGTAAAATGAACTCTGTATAGTGATAAAGTTGATCGCCATATCCAGATTAGCGCGAATCCGGTTGTCTTTCGCCTGTCCGGCCAGTACGCCAGCAGTATGGAGCAAGTCTTGCTCGCGGTCATGATTCAGTTTTATTTCTTTGAAACCTTCCAGTAAGTCGGATAGCGAATAGTAAACGTTTTGCTCGCTGGCAATGGCAAGATCAAGAACTTTATTGGTTTTCTGGCTTCTTTTGTAAGACATCCAGGCGGCGATTGAAATAAATATTAACGTCAGACCAAAAGCAGGCAATGACAGGTAGGCCAGATACAGTGTGGTAAAGGTAATGATGACCAGGCTTTGCAGCGAAACAATAATCGGCAGAGAGGACAGCGACAGGGTATAGGTGTGCTGGTTGATGGCAGTATAGAGCTCCGCCTGACCGATTTTTTCAAGATTCTCAAAATTACAGCCGGAAATCTTATTAAATATCCTGATACGGATGGCTTCTATTAGGCCCTCGCCAAGCTTTGTTCCAATTCCCCATACATACTTTTGGGATAGTATGTAAATAAGCAGGCACAGCGCAAAAAACACTACGCCCATCAGTCTGAATTCACTATTTGATGCGTGTTCAGCCGAGGTGTTGAGAATTGCCAGAAGTAAAACGTTGCTTAGCCCGGCCAAGATTGAATAAAACGCGATTTTTCCTTTTGGGGCATCGGTTTCATTCAGAAAAATACGAATTAGATTCACTGGGTTGAAATTTGTATTTTGCTGTCCGGTAAAGATTTATTTCGATTGGGAACGTTCGGCTGTAAAAGCCGAAAGCAAAATAAGCAGAAGAATGCCGACGACTGGGGACAGGAAGAATGAAAGCAGAAACAGGCCGTTAAATCCCAACGGCTGTTTCTTCCCAACTAGGCCGATAAACGCGCATAAAACCAGGTAGATTAAAAAATAAAAAAAAGGCATGTTTGGGTCTCGTTATTAAACGAAAGTTTTTTGCACTTAGAGTGCAACTAAAAAGTTATGCAGCCGACTGATCGGTTTTTTTCTTGCCTTCTTCAAAAGCGGCTTTGAAATCGCCTATTTTAGCTTTGGGGTCAAAATTAAACAGGTCGCCGCCATTTTGCAGGTGATTCAACATGACTTGACCAACGGCGTAGGCGGATGCGCCTGCAAGCATAGGCATGCTTAAGGCCGCCAGTACATGGCCTACGCCCGGTACTACTTTGAACAGCGTGGCTGCTGTTACTCCGACCAATAGTTGAGGCGAAAGGCTGCCGATCAGGATGGTTATTATTGAGCGGGTTTTGGATTCGGAAAAAGGTTTATCGTAGATATCCAACAGCTCATTGACCATTTTTATTTCAACCGCGGCGATTGCCGCTACATCCCAGAAAGGGAAAGGAATTGCCCCTGATCCAGCGGCCCAGCCGGTGTACTTGCTGATAACAAGGTTAGCGGCCTGTTCGCGGGTAATGTGAGCCTCTTCAGCTTGGGGTACGATTGATTCGGTTTGTTGTGTCGATGTCACAGTATGATCCCTCTTTGATTGTTATTGTTTTGCAGAGACTAGCATAATGATTGCGCCGCATCAAGGTTGTTTTGGCGTATTACAAATTATCGTTCTTAATTTTTTTCTCGATTGACCTGCCATCAAAAACAGGATTAATGTAGCGCTATGATTACTGCTGAAAAATTAGGTTCCGAGCAATTTAAACAGGATTACGGACTGCGTTATGCGTATGTGGCTGGTGCAATGGCCAAGGCTATTGCCTCGAAAGAGCTGGTGGTTCGGATGGGCCAAGCCGGTTATCTTGGCTTTTATGGCACTGGCGGCATGCCGTTGCAGACGATTGAAGCTGCAATTGTGCATATCCAGGAGATATTGTGTCATGGCGAAGCATACGGGATGAATCTGCTAGCCAATCTGTCCCGGCCGAAACAGGAAATGGACACGGTGGATCTGTTTTTGCGTTACGGTATCCATAATCTTGAGGCATCCGCCTATATGCAGATTACCCCCGCACTGGTCAAGTTTCGCTTAAATGGGATCCGCACTGATGCCCAGGGAAGCTTGATTGTGCCGAACAATGTGATCGCCAAAGTTTCACGGCCCGAGGTGGCGCAGCTTTTTTTGACTCCGGCGCCGGAACAGGTCGTCAGCCGGTTGCTGGAAGAAGGCCAGATTTCGGAGCAGGAGGCAGCCTTGTCTGGGCAGTTGCCGGTGGCTTCCGATCTCTGCGTTGAATCCGATTCCGGCGGACATACCGATATGGGGGTTGCATCGGTTCTGCTGCCCACCATTATTCGCTTGCGCGACAGTCTCCAACAACACTATCAGTATCAAAAAACAGTCAGGATAGGCGCCGCCGGGGGCATCGGCACCCCCGAGTCGGCAGCATGCGCTTTTATGCTGGGTGCCGATTTTATTGTTACCGGCTCGATTAACCAATGCACCGTGGAGGCCGGGACCAGCGATACGGTCAAGGACATGCTGCAAGGGATCAATATTCAAGATACCGCCTATGCCCCAGCCGGTGATATGTTTGAGCTGGGCGCAAAGGTTCAGGTGATGAAGAAAAGCGTTTTTTTTCCTGCAAGGGCCAATAAACTCTATGATCTTTGGCGAAATTACGGTTCGCTGGAGCATATAGACGCTTCAATTCGTAAAGAAATACAGGATAAGTATTTCAAGCGCAGCTTTGACGAGGTCTACCGGGAAACTAAAGGGTATTACATGCAGGAGTTTCCTGCGGAAATTGATAAAGCGGAACGCAGCCCAAAGGCAATGATGGCGTTAATTTTTCGCTGGTATTTTGTCCATACCATGCGCCTTGCGCTGGAAGGCAGCAAAGATCAGCGCGTGGATTATCAGGTGCATACCGGCCCGGCCCTGGGCGCATTTAACCAATGGGTTCAGGGTACGTCATTGCAGGATTGGCAGAATCGTCACGTCGATGTCATTGGCGAACATCTAATGCAGGCGTCTGCCGACTACATGAATCGCCGGTTACAGATATTTTTGTAACGCCATGCCACAGCGTTAAACCCTGAGTTTTAGCTTTTCCTGCTGCGGAATTTTACTTAAATCCACGCCGTGTTGATGAAGCTCAATGGTGCCTGCTTGTGTGTCGATCAGATACTTGTTGAACTGACTGCCATGCAAGGTTTTTTTCAATCGAATTTTGCTGTCGTAGACCGGGAGCAACCGGATCATATAGATTTCCCGGTTGTAGTCGGGATTGCGCCAGCTCTCGGCCGCATGAAAGATTTTGTTGTTAAACAAAACAACTTGGCCTGCTTTCCAGTCATTTTTAATAAACTCGTCCATATAATAATCTTTGGCAAAATCGGTGCTGATTTTGTAATTACCCATTAATGCCTTGTATGGCTCACCGTTGATAAAGTCTTTCATTGCTTTGTCGTCAATTTTATCGCTGTCGATATAGCCGTTTTCATCAAGATAGTCCGGGTTGCTTAAAAATGATTTCTCGAATAGTTTTAATAACACATTCCCCGGAATTTTTAATTTACCTTTGGACTCTGGCAGAATGGCTAAGCGGCCGCCGTTCTGTTCGTTAACATCAATAAGCGGGACGTATATCGTTAAATCGTTCTCGGTTTCATAAAAGTGATGAAAGTTTGGTATATCGGAGTGAACGTCTATAAACGATCGATGATTATGGTCATTGCCCAGATAAATATCGTAGGAGGCAACAATAAACCGGGTCTTAAAAAAGCGCTGGAAATTCTGTTGCAATAGGTGCGAACAAATCTGTTCAATAAATGCCTGCTCAAGATGAATGGCTTTGTTATAAGACTTGTCGTATAGCTTCGTGACCATCTTGTTGGCCAGTCCGGGGAACAGGGCGAACAAAGAGCCGGTTACTTTCCCTTCAAGATAAGCCTGGTGCTCGTTTTTGCTGAAATACTGGGGATAATCGTTACGGGCTTCTGCGACATTCTTGTAATGATTCTTCATTTCCTCAAGTAGCCCGGCAGGCAAGGAAACGCCGGTGTCGATATAGCCGTTGTTAAAGTAATCATTAAAATATTGCGTGTTCAGAAAGTTTTGCATACCCATCCCCTGATTTATCGTGGTGTCCATCGTTCTTTGCATGAACGCTTTTTATATACTGCTACCGGCTTTATGGCGCAGCTTGACTTTATCCGATTTAGTAGTGAGTATGTTAGCGTTATATCGGGTATCAAATCAAATTAACACGACTTACTAAAATAAATTAGTTGTTGTTTTTAACAGGCTTTTAATAATGACCGCAAATCAAATCGACTTGAAAGAACAGCTAAAAAAACGATTATTCGACAGTATCTCCGCCCAGATCGATTTGATCGGCTATGTGCCCGATGATATAGCCAAGCTGGTTAAAAGCTTCAAATTTGATTCTGGAAATAGTGGTCTTGTGTCGGATGACGCGGGTTTGGAAACAGGGTTAATCGAAAATAAGGGCATCACTGCTAACTACCAGGCCGATAAGGAAAAGCTTGCCGAATTAGTTAACGATCACTATGACAAAATATTTTATGATTGTGAAGGAATGATGGGGATTCTTCATGGAGATACCCAATATAGGAATATAGGATACTGGGACGAGACGACTCTTTCTCAGGATCAGGCATCTGAAAGATTGCAGGATGCTTTGCTCGCTTTTATGCCTGAAAAATCAGGGCGAATTCTGGATGTGGCATGCGGGATGGGTGCATCGACCCGTCGTTTGCTGAATCATTACCCGGCTGAGAATATTTGGGCCACCAATATATCGGAAAAACAGATTGAATCAACCCGAAAAAATGCGCCCGGCTGTAATGCGCAAGTTATGAATGCAGTCGATATGGCATTTGATAACGATTTTTTTGACAGTATTTTGTGCATTGAGGCTGCGATGCATTTCGAAACAAGGCAGAAATTTTTTGAAGAGTCCTTCCGAGTATTAAAAACAGGCGGTTATCTGGTTTTGTCGGATATTCTTTTGACCTCTAGGGAAAGATTCTCGCAGCTTCCTATGTATCCCAGCTCCGATAATCATATTGAAACTATCGAAGAGTATTACCAACTACTGTCAGCTGCCGGGTTTAGCGCTATAGAGATTATTGATAAGAGCAAAGATGTGTGGGGAGCTCATTTTTTGCGTGCGATTAACAGGATTCACGAGAAATTCTATTCGGGCGATATTGATATTATCGAACTGACTGATACTTTGTGGACTTATTACAATGCTAACGCTGTGATGGGTACCTGTTTATTTGTAAGTGCGAAAAAATAATTTAACTCATTGCAACCAAGCGCTTTAGCTTGTGCGGAAAAGTCTGCGCCGAGCCATTTTGAGATGGATATTTTCCCCAATTATACCCTATGCATCTTGAGTGTTTTGGCTGTTTCGTGTAACGTCTTATTCAAACCAGAATAATTAGCTTCGGCCGGATTCCGAATGTTGATTGTGCATAAAAATAAAAGAATGCTGTTTATATGATAACCACCATCGATCAGAGAAAACTCTGAACAGACCATGACGCACAACTTATCAGGGCTGTTTAAACAGTGCTCAATTGAAATGGCAAGGCGCGGCCAGACGCGGTTTGTCGATTACCTTTCTTCGACCGGCATAGCCGCGCCTACTGTTGAACATGACGTCAGTCGGTTATTACGGCATTCAGCCATCGCACCGATTGACTGTTTGCTGGCAGCCTCAGCCACCGGGCTGGTACCTTCTCAGCAACCGCCAGAACATTTTTCCGACAACGCATCCTGCAATCAGTACTTATTAAAGCATCTTGAACGCAGGGAATATTGTATTCGAACTGCACAAACCGATGATCTGCCTGCATTGCTGTTGCTGGAGGAACGTTGCTGGGCTGAACAGCTACGCACCCCTGACGCTGTTTTAAAGCAAAGAATACGCAGCTACCCGCAAGGTCAGTTGGTGCTGGTTATTGATGATGCTGTTGTCGGCGTCATTTATTCCCAGCGTATCGAGAGTACAGACGCGTTAAACGGCATAACGGTTGCGCAGGTCGACTCGCTGCACAATTCGGCGACAAGGGTTGTGCAACTGCTGGCGGTTAATATCCTGCCGGACATGCAGCAGCAAAATCTGGGCGATCAGCTGCTGGAATTTATGCTGATCTACCGCAGTCTGCAAAAAGACGTGCAAGCCGTGGTGGCGATTACGCTGTGCAAGAATTTTGACCGGGCGGCCGGGCTTGCGCTGGAGGACTATATTCGTCAGCGTAACGAGCAAGGCGTGCTGGCGGATCCGATTTTGCGCTTTCATGAATTGCATGGAGCGGCAATTGAACGGCTGATGCCGGGCTACAGGCCCCTCGATCACAAAAATGAAGGCTGCGGCGTATTGGTTAGCTACGATATCCATCATCGTAGCCGCAATGACATGCGATTTGATACTGCAAAAAATACGCAATTCACGCGTTCAGAAATTCGCAGCTATCTGCAAAACGCGGTTAGCGATTGTCTGGGTGAGCAACGGAAATCAGCGTTTTCCTTCGACAGGCCGTTGATGGAGATGGGACTGGATTCCGCCGACCTGCTTGAGCTGAACGAGAAAATCGCATTCAAATATCAATTGCCGCTAACCCCGGCCTTTTTCTTTCAGTACAACACGACCGATAAAATAGCCGGGTATCTCTGTGAGCGTGTTGCACCGGATCAAGGTTTCAAAAAAAGCGATGAACGGCAGACAACAGCACGAGCAGCGATAAAACCAAATGATCCGATCAGGGCTCAGGATGTCGCAATCGTCGGCATGGCCTGCCGGTTGCCGGGCGGTATCGACACGCCCGAGGATTTTTGGCAGTGTTTGCAAGCCGGCGTTTCAGTCGTTGGCGAGTTACCGGCAGGGCGTTGGCAGTGGCCGGACGAAATCGATCCGGTCGACAAACACAAAGGCATTGACCGGGGCGGTTTTCTGGATAATGTGGCGGCATTCGATGCGCCTTTTTTCCGTATATCGCCCGCGGAAGCCGAATCCATGGATCCCCAGCAGCGCATCTTGCTGGAGCTTGCTTGGCAAGCGATAGAACACGCCGGGTATGCGCCGGATTCGCTGGCAGGGAGCAACACCGGGGTTTTTATCGGCGCCAGCGGTTCCGATTACGCCCGGCTTCTCGATCAGTCCCGAGGCCCGGTCGATGCGCATTACGGCACCGGCAACTCAATGGCGGTGTTGGCCAACCGGATTTCCTATTTTTACGATTTTCATGGCCCTAGTCTGTTGCTGGATACGGCTTGTTCCAGTTCGCTGGTGGCGGTGCATAAGGCGGTGCAGTCGATACAGGCGGGAGAATCGTCGCAGGCCTTGGTCGGCGGTATTAACCTGATTTGCCATCCGGCCAACAGTATCGCTTATTACAAGGCCGGCATGCTGGCGAAAGACGGCCGCTGCAAAACCTTCGATCAACAGGCCAACGGTTATGTGCGCAGCGAAGGCGCGGTCATGCTGCTGTTGAAACCGCTGGCCTCGGCCGTGACCGATCACGACAGAATCTACGCCGTCATTAAGGGCACGGCCTGCAACCACGGCGGGCAGGCCGGCGGATTGACCGTTCCCAACCCCGAGCGGCAAGCCCGGCTGCTGCAAACCGCGTGGCAGTCTGCGGAAATCAACCCAAGCTCATTGGGATACATTGAAGCGCATGGTACCGGCACTTCGCTGGGTGATCCGATTGAAATTCAAGGTCTGAAGCAAGCCTTTGCCGAGTACGGCATGCAGCCCGAAAAAAGCTGCGGTCTGGGCTCGGTAAAAACCAATCTGGGACATCTGGAGGCGGCGGCCGGAATCACCGGATTATTAAAAACGGTGCTGTGCCTGCAACATAGGCAATTGCCTGCATCCTTGCATTTCCATCAGCTTAATGAACATATTCAGTTGTCCGATTCCGGTTTATATGTCGTCGACCGGTTACAGTCTTGGGAGCAGCCGGCAGATTACGAGCCGAGAATCGCCGCAGTCAGCAGTTTCGGTTCCGGCGGCGCCAATGCGCATGCGGTTCTGGCGGAGTATCCATCGGATGTCGACACAGCTGCCGACGAAGCGGACGGGCCATTGGTGTTTGTGTTGTCGGCCAAGACGAGGCCGCAATTGCAAGTTTATGCGCAAAAATATATCGGCTGGCTAAGTGATGATAGCAGCAGGGCGGTATCGCTGGACGATCTGGTTTATACCTTGCAGATAGGCCGTCAGGCCATGGAAGAGCGTCTGGCGCTGGTGATTAGGGACCGTCAGGACTTGCTCGGCAAACTGGCCGAATTCTGCTCGAATCAGGAGAGTCATAGCCAGGTCGTCAATAGCAAAACCGCCCCTGCCCAATTCAAAGAACTGACCGAAGGCGAGGCAGGGCAGGCGTTTATCCGTTCGCTGGCCGCGCAACGCGACTGGGACAGAATTGCCTTGCTTTGGCTGTCCGGCGTTGAAGTGGACTGGTCGTTGCTGTACGAGAGCGGGCAGCCGCGACGGATCGCCGCGCCCACTTATCCGTTTGCGAAGCACACCTACTGGCTGTCGGATGCCGGGTTGCCGTTGGCAAGCAATGTTGTTGCTAAATCCGGGGTTAATCTGGCAAACGATGAAGTGCGTCCGACCATGCTGGCTCCGTTGTGGCGTCCGGTTATCGACAGTAAAACTACAGGCTTGTTTCCCAACCATGATGACGGCGTGCTGATTATCGGCGGAAGCTTGCAGCAACAGCAGGCCATACGGTCGGTTTATGCGGCCGCGCAATCGATAGCCATTGATCCTGCCGTCACCATCGAGTCATTAAGTCATCGACTCCGGCAGCTTGGCAATCTGGATCATATTATCTGGATAGCACCAAAGCCGGACGAGAAACCGGAGCTGATCGAGCAGCAAAACTCCGGTCTGCTGCATGTTTTTAAACTGGTCAAAGCCTTGCTGGCCCTGTCGTACGGCAATAGGGATCTGAACTGGACGGTGATAACCTGCCGGACGCAAGCGGTATTTAACGAAGATGTGACGGATCCCGCTCATGCGGGTGTGCATGGCTTGGTCGGCTCGCTGGCGAAAGAGTATCCCCGCTGGTCGGTTCGGTCGCTGGATATGGAAAATCATCTGGATTGGCCTGTGCATGAATTGATGAGTTTACCGGCTGACCGGCAGGGCGATGTGCTGGCTTTTCGCGGCGGCCAGTGGTTCAAGCGTTTCCTGAGTCCGGTCGAAAAACTGCCGGAATCGACACCCGCTTATCGGCAGCGCGGCGTTTATGTGGTGATCGGAGGCAGTGGCGGCATCGGTGAGGCGTGGACGCGTCATGTGATTCAGCATTATCAGGCGCAGGTTATCTGGGTAGGCAGACGCCGGCCGGACGCGGCGATTCAGACGAAGCTGGATGCGCTGGCCGAGCTAGGCCCTGCGCCGGTTTATGTGGTTGCAGACGCTGCGAACCTCGAGTCGCTACAGGCGGCCTATGCAATAATCAAGCAACGCTGGCCGGTCGTTCACGGTGTGATCCATTCGGCGGTAGGGCTGTTCGATCACAGTCTGGTCGAGATGGACGAACAGCGGTTCCGGGACATTCTTTCGGCCAAAATCGACATCAGCGTGAACCTGGCGCAGGTGTTTGAACATGAAGCGCTGGATTTCATGCTTTATTTTTCCTCCGTCGTGGCGCTGGAGAAAAACGGCGGCCTCAGCGGTTATGCCGCTGGCGGCGCATTTGAAGATGCATTTGCATTGCATCTGGCTAAACAACGGACTTGCGCGGTTAAAGTCATTAACTGGGGGCATTGGGATATTGGCACCGGCGATGCCATTTCCGCGGCCACGAAAATCCGTCTGCAACTCAGCGGCATTATTCCGATACAACCGGACGAGGCCATGTCCGTGCTGCAAGGGCTGCTGACCGCACCGATAAACCAGCTGGCGCTGCTGAAAACTTCACGGCTCGATGTATTGCCAATGATCGACCCGGATCAAAACCTGAGTATCTACGCGGATACCGCTCCCCGATGCATTGACCTGATTCCGCCGGTTTCGAAAGAAATGAACAAGCGGGTTGAAGCGCTTAAACCGTTAAGTATTTTCAACAACGCGGAATTGGAAGCGCAGTTATTGCCGTTGTTTGCCGGTACGTTGCAGTCGCTGGGCCTGCTTGACGAATCCGGCGAAAGCCCGCACGGTTTTTACAGTCAGTGGCTGGAGGCAAGCCGGAAAACACTGGCCGAACAGAGGCTTAGCCGGGGCGCATCAGGCAATCCCGAGCAACACTGGCAGGCATGGGAAAAGGCCAAGCAGGATGGTTTCGGTAATGCCGACTTAAGCGCCGCGATCGAACTGGCGGAAGCCTGTTTAAGGGCGCTGCCGGATATTCTGTCCGGCCGCAGGCGCGCCACCGATATTCTGTTTCCCGACTCATCGATGCGGCGCGTGGAAGGCATTTACCGGAATAACGCGGTTGCCGATTATTTCAACCGCATTTTGGCAGAATCCCTGGTTGCCGCTGTCGAGATCCGCTTGCAAAAAGATCCGGGGGCGCAGTTGCGCATCCTGGAAATCGGCGCAGGGGCGGGCGGCAGCACCGCGACGATCCTGCCGCTATTGGAGCCGTATCGGCAGCATATTGCGGAGTATGCCTATACCGATGTGTCCAAGGCGTTTTTGTTTCATGCCGAAGAACAGTTTGTTAAGGACTATCCGTATGTTCGCCCGAAACTGTTCGATGTCGAAAAGCCGCTTGCCGGCCAGGACATAGCCGCGCAGCACTACGATCTGGTGATAGCCACCAACGTGTTGCATGCCACGCGCAATATTCGGCAGACACTGTCGAACGCCAAGGCGGCGTTACGCAAAAACGGCCTGTTGCTGCTGAATGAAATCAGCGGCAAGTCGCTGTTTGCGCACCTGACGTTCGGCTTGCTGGAAGGATGGTGGCTGTCGGAAGACCAGCCGCTGCGCATTCCCGATGCGCCCGGATTGTATCCTGAAACCTGGAGGCGGGTTTTGGGGCAGGAAGGATTTGACTCCGTGCTGTTTCCGGCGCCGGATACGCATGTACTCGGTCAGCAAGTGATTGTTGCGGAAAGCGACGGCGTTGTCCGGCAGCAAAAAACGCTGCAAAAACCGCCAGTCAATCCAGCCCCATGTGTGCAGCCGAGTTTTGCGGATGAACTTCCGCAACCAACCGCCAGCAGCTCTAATGCTTCTTTAAAAGAGGCAAGCAATTTTCAGCTGAAAAAACTGGCCGCCAAGACCCTTAGAATGAACAGCCACGATATTGATGCGCTGGAACCTTTGGAAACCTACGGCATCGATTCGATTCTTGTGGTGCAGATTACCAATGCCTTGCGGGAAATATTTCCCGACGTCCGCAGCACGCTGTTATTTGAATGTCAGACCATTGATGCATTGAGCGATTATTTTATTAACAACAACAAAAACCAGTTAATCCAGCTGACCGGCTTGCAGGCTCAATCCGCCGCATCGGAACCTTCGCGGCCTCAGGTTCAGGCGAGTGCGGAAAAAACCGCCGGGCGCGATGATACGGTGCAGCTTTCCAGATCCAATAACAAACCGGATGCCGAGCAGGACGCGATCGCCGTTATCGGCATGAGCTGCCACTTTCCGCAGGCGGATAATGTCGATGACTATTGGCAAATACTAAAGTCCGGGCAAGATTGCATTCGGGAAGTTCCGGCGGATCGTTGGCCGATGCAGGACTTTTTTGATGCCGACCCGGACCGGGCGGTCGAGCAGGGCAAAAGCTACAGCAAATGGGGTGGGTTCCTGGATAACGTGACCGATTTCGATCCGTTGTTTTTCAATATTTCGCCGAAAGAAGCCATCGCAATCGATCCGCAAGAGCGGCTATTCCTGCAAACCGCCTGGGAGACGCTGGAAGATGCCGGTTACACCCGCGCGCGTCTGGTCAACGATTTTAAGCAACAGGTCGGCGTTTTTGCCGGCATCACCCGAACCGGTTTCGATTTGTTCGGACCCGAGTTGTGGCGGCAAGGCCAGACCGTCTACCCGCATACCTCGTTCAGTTCGGCGGCCAACCGCGTGTCCTATTTCCTGAATGCGCGCGGGCCGAGTGTGCCGGTCGATACGATGTGCTCGTCCTCGTTGACCGCCATTCATCAAGCCTGTCAAAGCCTGCGCAGCGGCGAATGCCGGTTGGCGATTGCCGGCGGCGTGAATATTTATCTGCACCCGTCCGGCTATGTCGGCCTCAGCGCATCGCGCATGTTATCCAAAGACGGCGTTTGCAGAAGCTTCGGCAAAGGCGGCAACGGTTTTGTGCCGGGCGAAGGTTCGGGCGCGGTTTTGCTGAAGCCCTTGTCTCAGGCGATAGCGGATAACGACCGGATTTATGCCACGATACGCGCAACCCATGTCAATCATGGCGGCAAAACCAACGGTTATACCGTACCCAATCCGCAGGCCCAGGCCGAACTGGTCAGGGATACGCTGCAAAAAGCGGGCGTTAATGCGCGCGCGGTCAGCTATATTGAAGCGCACGGCACCGGTACGGAGCTGGGCGACCCGATTGAAGTATCGGGTCTGACCCAGGCGTTCCGGCACACTACGCAGGATACCGGCTTTTGCGCGCTGGGGTCGGCGAAAGCCAATGTCGGCCATCTGGAGGCGGCGGCCGGAATCGCCGGGTTTATCAAGGTCATTTTGCAACTGCGTCATGGACAGCTTGCGCCCAGCCTGCATGCGGCCGAATTGAACCCGAATATCGATTTTGCCAAGACCCCGTTTGTCGTCCAGCAAACACTGGCGGACTGGCAACGGCCGCTGCTGGAGCATCAGGGTGAGCTAAAGGAATTTCCGCGCATAGCCGGCATATCCGCGTTCGGCGCGGGCGGAGCCAACGCCCATGTGCTGGTCGAAGAATACCGGCAACCGGAACGACTGCCGCCAGACGCCGGGCAGGGCTGCGTTGTTGTGCTGTCCGCCAAAAACGAGGAACGGCTTAAAGCCTATGCGGCCAGACTGCATGATTTTATCGAGCGGCGTATCGCCGATGGCGACGAGCTTGAGTTGGCGGATTTGGCCTACACGCTTCAGGTCGGCCGCGAGCAGATGGATGAGCGTCTGGCGCTGGTCGCGCATTCGCTGGTCCAGTTACAGGAAAAACTCAAAGCCTATATCGGCGGTCAGGACGAGGTGGGGGATCTTTATCAGGGGCAGGTCAAGCGCCACAAGGAACTGATTGCGGCGTTTGCCGGCGATGAATCGATGCAGCAAACGGTGGATACCTGGTTCAGGCAGCGTAAGTATTCCAGGTTGCTGAATCTCTGGACTAAAGGCATGGACATCGATTGGGCAGGGCTTTATCAGGGGCAGCACGTCCCCCGGCGGATTAGTCTACCGACCTATCCTTTCGCGGCGACCCGTTATTGGTTGCCGTTGGTTGAAATAGAGAGGACACCGCAGAAGATCGTTGACGTTACCAGTGCTCCAGCGCTACGGTCTAATGCTGTGGTCTTAAGCACTACAAAGCCCTCTCCAGAGGGAGAAGGAGTACGTACCCTTAAGTCAACAGCATTAGCGCCGCGACCAGATAACACTCTGTCTATGCCGGCGGCACCACTCTCAGCTATAGGACCCGTTACAGTCGGCAGATCGGAGGCTCCTGCACAGCAGCCTTGCGCTGATTCCGCCGTTCCGGCCAAGCCGAATGGCATTTCACTGCTGCAACCAACCTCGTGTCCGACAACATTCCAGGTTCAAAGCGCAATGAAGCAAATTAGTCTTAAACCATTGCAAAGTTATGGTTCAGCCTCCGGCACTTTTAATACGATAGCCTCCACCGGCGATAATCCCGGCATTACCCTTTACGATTATGGTGACGGTATTTTTGCCGTTAAGCCTGATAACGCGGACGGACAGCCGATTGCGATAGACAGCGCTTGCGCAGGGCTGATCGAATGTCTGCAATGGGTGAACGCGCTGGCCGAAGATAAGTCAGGGTCTGGCGCTCCGGCAAAAACGCTGTTGCTGACCGGGCTGGGCCAACTTTTTGCCGCTGAAGATGACTCGGCGGCAACGCGTTCGATCAGCAACGCGGCTTCGTCCATAGCCGGTTGTGTCGTTCCTGTGATCGCCGTACTGACCGGTAAAAACAGCTACAACGCGATGCTGGTGGCTGCCGCCAGCGAGGTCATGATCTGTAGCGCGGAAGGGTCGTTCAGCTTTTATTCGCCTGTTGTTTCCGGGCAGGAATACCGGCTTTTTGCCGAACGTTTCGGCGAAGCTTGCGCGGGCAAAATAGTATCGGTCCCAGGCCAATTGAGCGGAGCTTCATTAAGGCAGGCCGGACTGACGATGCCGGTCGTCGGGCAGGCGGAGATTGATGACTATGCGCTGGAAACAGCCCGCAGCATCGCGGAGATATCCGGCACGGCGTCGGCTGAACTGAAAAAACATTTGTCCTCACGGGTCAGACAGTTGACTGAAAACCTTGCCGCTCCGTTCACGCCTGTGGTTGCGAGCAGCATGTCGGAGCCAATCGATACGGGTAGGCTGGATGCTGGCTTCGTCTGGTCTCCGGGCCGCGCAACTGCCGGTGCGGAAACGCCGGAGCCGGTAGCCCTCGATTCTGAGGTGGTTACGCTGCAAAAGTACCGCAACGGCGTAGTGGTAATGAATCTGTGCGACCGAGCCAGCAAAAACACCTTTTCACCCGAGTTTGTCAGCGGCGTCATTGCGGCCTTTGATCATATCAATAACACGCCTGACTACAAGGCGGTGGTGCTGACCGGCTATGACAATTATTTTGCCTGCGGCGGCACCAAGCAGGGCTTGCTGGCGATCCAGAACGGCAGCGCCCGGTTTACCGACGAGCAGAGTTACAGCATGCCGCTGGCCTGCGAGATTCCGGTGATTGCGGCGATGCAGGGACACGCGATCGGCGCCGGATGGGCGATGGGGCTGTTCTGCGATTGGGCGGCTTACAGCGAAGAAAGCGTCTACCAGAGTCCGTATATGCTGTACGGCTTTACGCCGGGCGCGGGTTCGACGCTGATCTTCCCGGAGCGGCTGGGCCACGATTTAAGCCGGGAAGTTTTACTGACCGCCAGGGAGTTTCAGGGCCGGGAGTTAAAGAGGCGCGGCATTGCCATGCCGGTCATGCCCCGTAGCGAGGTATTCGATTATGCGTTGGCATTGGCTAACCATCTGGCGTTGTCGACCAGAGATCAGCTTGTGCAGAAAAAGAACCTGCGCAGCGAGTCGATCCGGCAGCGCTTGCCGGATGTTTTTGCGCAGGAACTGGCGATGCATGACAAGACCTTCGTCGGCAATCAGGACGTCATTGACAACATCAACCGGCATTTCAATGAGGCCGCCGCACAAGACCAACCGGCTCAAGCGTCAAACATCGGCGCGCGGGCATGCAGCCAACAGTCTCCGCAGCAGGTGCTTGAAAGCCTGAGGCAAAGTCTGGCCGAGGAGCTGCAAATGCAGCGGGAACAGGTCGACGATGAGACGGCCTTTATCGACATGGGCTTGGATTCGATTACTGCCGTCACCTGGATCAGAAAGATCAATAAACAGTTTGGTTTGTCCATAGGCGCGACAAAAGTCTACAGTCAGCCGACCTTGACCCAGTTTACCGAATTTGTGCTGTCCCAGATGGATGAGCCGCAACCGGCACCCACTATTAATACAGCTATCGATACGGGAACGGTTCAGGAAAACGGCGATCAACTGCTGGCGTGGCTGAGAGAAACCCTGTCCAGGGAGCTGTTGATGAGCCCGGATACGCTCGACGATGACATGAAGTTTATCGACATGGGGCTGGATTCGATTACCGCGGTCACCTGGATCAGGGCGATCAACAAACGCTATGACTTGTCCATCGGCGCAACCAAGGTCTACAGCTATCCGACCTTGGCCGAGTTTTACCAATACCTGTTGAAGTCGGGAAGCCAACAGGGCCTGTTCCAGAATCAGGAACAGTCTCAACAGGCAGTTGCCGCCACAATGACAGCTCAGCCATGCAAGCAGGCAAGCGAACCGGTTCTGGTTTGTTCATTTGCATTAGCGAGTCCTGCTGATTGGCAGCCCGTTGAGCCGGAGGCGGTCACTGATCAGCCGGTCCGTGCTGAGAGCGTGGCACAGCCGGAACAACCGCAAAACTCCAGCCGGGGCAGCGCAACCCAGTCGATTGCAATCATCGGCATGGCCGGGCAGTTCCCTAAAGCCGATAACGTGACGCAATTTTGGCGGAATCTGGTGCACGGGCGCGAGTGTATTTCGGACATTCCGTCCACGCGCTGGTCGGTTGACGAATATTACGATCCAGACAGGAATGCGCCCGGCAAAACCGTGTGCAAACGCATGGGCCTGCTCGATGATGTCGATGTGTTCGATCCGTTGTTTTTCAACATTTCGCCGTCGGAGGCGGAATATATGGACCCGCAGCAGCGTTTGTTCTTGCAGACCAGCTGGAATTGCATTGAAGACGCCGGTTATGACCCTTCCGATCTGTCGGGAAGTTTGTGCGGCGTATTTGTCGGTTGCACGGCCAGCGATTACAGCCAACTGATGGCCGGTCAGGCGCAGTGCGCGCAGGCACTGATGGGTGAGTCGGTCTCAATACTGCCCGCGCGTATTGCCTATTTCCTGAATTTGCAAGGGCCTTGCCTGTCCATCGATACCGCCTGTTCCTCGTCGCTGGTCGCGTTGGCCAGCGCGTGCGACAGTCTGGTGCTGGGGCATAGCGACCTGGCATTGGCCGGCGGCGTGTATGTGATCAATGGCCCGGAGATTCATGTCAAAATGAGCAAGGCGGGTATGCTGTCGCCGGACGGCCGCTGTTACAGCTTCGACCAGCGCGCAAACGGTTTTGTCCCCGGCGAAGGCGTGGGCGTGCTGTTGCTGAAACGGTTGGAGCAGGCCGAGCAGGACGGCGATGATATTTACGGTGTGATTCGCGGCTGGGGCGTCAACCAGGACGGTAAAAGCAACGGCATTACCGCGCCGAACCAGGAATCGCAAACCCGTCTGGAAACCGGTATTTACAAAAAATTCGGCATCAACCCGGAGCATATCCAGCTGATTGAAGCGCACGGCACCGCAACCAAGCTGGGCGACCCGATTGAAGTGGATGCGTTGCGCGAATCATTCCGCCAGTTTACCGAGCGGAAGCATTTTTGCGCACTGAGTTCGGTAAAAAGCAATATCGGCCATCTTGCCACTGCCGCCGGTGTTTCCGGCGTGATCAAATCGGTGCTGGCTCTGCAACACAAGCAATTGCCGCCGACGATCAATTACCAAACGCTGAACGAGCATATCAATTTAGAGGACAGCCCGTTCTACGTGAACACCCAGTGCAAACCGTGGGACGCGCCGGACGGGCAAAAGCGCCATGTCGCAGTCAGCTCATTCGGCTTTAGCGGTACCAACGCCCATATCGTGCTGGAAGAGCCTTCGCAGCAGGCTGCGGCAGCAGTTGCGGCAGATACGCCGGTGTTGCTGGTGTTGTCGGCAAAAAGCGGGCAGCAATTGGCGGTTTATGCGCAGGCGGTCAGCGACTATCTGGCCGATCAATACAACAGCCGGGAAATAAGTCTGAGCGATATGGCCTATACCTTTCAGGTCGGCAGGGTGGCGCTGAATCATCGTCTGGCGGTTGTCGCGAACACGGCTGACGAATTAAAAACCAAGTTATCAAACTACGCGTTGACCGGCGCAAGCGATCAGGATTGTGTTGCCGGTGAAGTCGGCAAAAAGGCCGCAGCTGTCGATGGCTCAATTCAAGGGGAAGCTACAACGCAGCAGCTCCGGCAATTGGCTGAACGCTGGGTTGTCGGCGAAACGGTTGATTGGCCGTCGTTATATCGGCCCGGACAGGCGCGGCGCAAGCACGGCTTGCCGACCTATCCGTTTGCTCGCGAACACTACTGGATACCGGAAATTGAAGCCGTTGAAGACGACACAGTTGAGAGCAAGCCCTGCCGCAGCAGCGAAACGCCGGTGATAGACAGCGAGCTGTGGCGCAGCAGCGAGTTAGCGGACACGATCGATTGGAAAAATAGCTTGCAGCATTATCAGGGTAGACAGCTTGCCGTTATCTACGCCGATGACGGCGAACGCCGGGCATTCAGTAACCTGCTGACGCAGTTGAAGCAGGCGTCCGGTCTCGATGATTCTTCGAATGTGCGTTATTGCGCCGTCAATGAAATCAACGCGGGATTGGCAGCAAAGCGGCCCGATTGCTTGTTATTTCTGGGCGCGCAGCAGATCGATACCTCGGCGATTGTGCAATGCCTGAAAATGTTATCCGGGCAAAGCGGCGGCAGCCCCGTGGACATCGTATTTTTTATGCAGGCCGACCCAGTCGCGGCCGACCGGCTGGCAGACTTGATCAGCAAAGCCGTCAAACCTGAACAGTCGCGCTGTGTGCTGGTTACTCAGGATGATTGCGGCGACTTGAACTCGGCAATGCAGCGCTTGTTTAGGGAATGGCTGGCTTTCGGTGTACAGGCCGAACCATTCACTAGCTTGAGCCAAATCCATTATACCGGCGGGCAGCGATTGCTTAGGAATGGCAGCGCCGAGCAGGTCGCGGAGCATGTTTGCCTGATTAACAAGGAATGGCGGGAAAAACAGCCGCAACCGGTGACGCACCCGGCCGAGCGCGGCACTGTGCTGATTCTGGTCAACCATGAGTCCCTGCACATTGCCCGAAAACTGCTTGAAGCGGAAGATTTTAACAAAGTCATTTTGATCGGCGACAACAGCGTTCTGCCTAGCCAAATCCAGAACTCGATCAACTACAAGGATGCCGAATCGGTCAAAATCAGCGCCCATATCCTGATCGACCAGTACGATAATATTAGCCACATTATCGATTTGAGCGATCTTTACGATACGGCCAAAGACAACGATGCCGACAATCCGGGCAAGACCGTTTTCTATCAAACCCTCATCGGCACCTATAACGATATTGCGATTTTGTATTTCACCAAAGGCTTGCAGCATTTTCAGTGCAAGAAGATGAGCCTGGCGGGTGCCAAGTTTGCCGGGCTGGTTAAAATGCTCAGCGCAGATTATCCGCATGTCAGCGCCCGCTTCATCGACATTGACCAACCAGCTTGCGATCAGCCCGGACAATTAAGGCAAATCATCATGCAGGAGTTTGACGACGAATTGCAGGAAACTGAGCTGTGCTACCGTAACGGGCAGCGTTTTGCGCCCGTCCTATCGGCTGTTGAAGCCGGAGCCGGGGAGGCATTGCCGATTGCGCAGGACGGCGTCTATGTCATCAGCGGCGGAACCAATGGCGTCGGACTGGAAATCGCCAAGTGTCTTGCCGCCAAGGGCTGCAATAAGCTGGTGCTGATGGGCATTACACAACTTCCGCCCAGAGAAGCGTGGCCGCAGGCAGTCAATAACGATGACTTGTCTCCGTATGTCAAAAATAAACTGCTAGAGCTGATTGAGCTGGATAAGTCGGTCGAGCATCTTCTGATTTATACCGGCTCGATAACCAGTCAGCATTCGTTGAGGCGGTATTTCAGAAAAATCCGCGGGAGGCTGGGGCCGATCAGGGGAATTATTCACAGCGCGGGCGTTTATTCGGATTCGGACAACCCCGGCTTTGTCAGCAAGGACCTGAAGCGGATGCAGCAGGTCTGGGAGCCTAAAGTCAACGGCCTTGAATGCCTGCATGCGCTTTTCAAGGCGGATGCACTGGACTTTTTTGTGTCGTTTTCGTCGATGACAGGGCTTATGCCGCATCTGGCCCGCGGCGCCGCCGATTATGCGATGGCCAATTCGTTTGTCGATTTTTTCAGCGCTTATCAGCGCCATCAAAACAACAACACCTGTTACAAAACCATCATTTGGTCGGACTGGAACCAGACTGGAGCCATCACCCGGATTGCCGATGAAAGAGTTGCTGCGATAAAAGATAATTTCCACCGGCTCGGCATGCGAACATTTTCCAATCAGGAAGGCTGGGCGCTGTTCGAGCAGGCGATGGCATGCACGGCGGACAGCAGGGTGTTTATCGGCTATTTTGATCGGCAGCAGTTTGAGCAGGTCAGGCCGCAATTGCTGTATGCGAACCTTAATGCCGGAGAACCGGTAAAACAGGTTGTGGCGGCCAAGGCCGAAACGTCTGCTGAAACCATCCCGGAAAACTCAATTCTGCATCATCTGGATCAATGGGAAGCTGAAAAACGCTCGGGGCTGGAAGTGCCGGTTTACCGGATCACCGATGTGATCGGTCTGGACGAGATCAAGCTTCTGGAGCCGAGCCTGATACACCGGATACACAAGTTGCTGTTTGCGGGCGTAGCACAACAGGTAGTCCAGGAACAATCTGTTGATTTGGCGCAAGTGATTACCAATACCCTGCTGGAAGTGCTGAAACTGAAAAACTTTGATCCTGCCCAGCCGTTCCAGAATTACGGGCTGGATTCGATCTCGGCGATGGTGCTGGCAACCCGGCTGGAGAAAAGACTGAAACAGCCGGTGCAACCGCAATGGCTGATCGATTTTTCCACGGTTGAAACGCTGTCCCGGCATTTAACGGCGCAGAACAGCAAGTCCCTGTTGGAATAACGGTTACCGCCGAATAAAACACACCATGACACAAACGATAGAACAGCTACTGGGTATTCAACCCGCCGCGCACAAGCCGAAGCCAGCGAAGGCGGACATCAAGTTCAGTTTTCTGTTTTTTTCGGATGTGCGGAAAGACATTTCCGATGCGGAAAAATACGCGTTCATGCGGGATATAACGCTGTTTGCGGACCGGGAAGGTTTTGAGGCGGTTTATCTCCCGGAACGGCACTTCCATGAGTTCGGCTCGATTTATGCCAACCCTGCGATCATGGCGGCGCATTTGATACCCCAGACAACACGCATCCGCTTCAGGACCGCCGGTATTTCGCTGCCTTTGCATCATCCGGCCGAAGTGGTCGAATGGTGGGCCATGAATGATGTGCTGTCGCAAGGCCGCGTTGATCTGGGTTTCGGTTCAGGCTGGAATAAGCCCGATTTTATTTTGTCGCCGGAAAGCTATGAAAACCGGCGGCAAATATGCAGCGAAGCCATCCCGATCGTGCAAAAGCTGTGGCGCGGCGAAACCGTTTCTTTTGCAGGACCGGGCGACGAACAGATACCGATTGCGGTTTACCCTCGTCCGCTGCAACCGGAACTGAACGTCTGGCTGCTGGTTACGCAGAATGACGAAGGTTTTATTCATGCGGGCAAACAGGGCTATAACATTTTTACTATGCTGTACGGCAACAATCTGGATGCGATGCAAAAAAAGATTGCGCTGTACAGAAACGCCCGGCAGGAGGCGGGGCTTGATCCTGGCAAAGGGGTTATCACATTAATGCTGCATACCTTGATGCTGCAAGACAGGGCTCACGTGCAGCAGGCCGTGGAAGCGCCTTTTAAAGGTTACATAAAAAGCTCGCTGGATGCGCATCTGAAAGCGGCCGTCGATGAAAACGGCGGCACCCCGCTCAGCGAAACGGAAAAAGGCAAAATGCTGGAATACGCCTACCAGCGTTACTTTAAAACCGGCGCAATTTTCGGCACTGTCGAAGACGGCAGGGATACGGTCGAGCAGGCGATAGCTGCCGGTGTCGATGAAATCGCCTGTCTGGTCGATTTTGGCGTGGACTATTCGGTGGTCAGGGAGTCTCTGGCTTATCTTAAACGGTTGACGTCTAACTACTGCTGAGGCGTTTCTTTGAGACGACGACTACATCGTGTTTTACAGGGGGATAAATAATGAAATCAACAAACAGGGAAAAGCTGGAACGACAAGGATATTGTGTTGTTAGCAACTTATTTGATCAGCCGATGATCGAAAAAATCAGCCAATGGTGCGATAAGGCGCTGGAGACTGTTTCTGAAAACCATCGCGCCCAGTTCAAGTCCCAGGGTTGTCTGGTCGATATATCGGACTATCCTGATTTTTCCGAAATCATCGGCCATGAGGCGTTGGCGGCGCTTTTTAACGAGCTGGATTTAGGCGGCCATGTATTCAGCAGCGGTTCTATTATCAGCAAACCGCCCGCCAGTCCGCCCCTGTTCTGGCATCATGACTGGTGGGGCTGGGATGATCCGCTTTCCTATACTGACCGGATTCCCCAGGTCAACATGATGATTTACCTTTCCCCGACTTCGCCTGACAATGGCTGCCTTCGGGTTATACCCGGCAGTCATCATCAAAAGCACCCGATTCATGAAGTCCCAGCGGTATACGGTTCATCTATGTCCAGAGTGGAGAACCTCGAGCACCCGCTTTATCAATCGTGGGAAGGGGAGGTTGCAATCGAGGTTCAACCGGGCGATGTTGTCGTCAAGGATACGCGTTTATTGCACAGCGCCTACGCCAACACGTCGAATGAAAATAGAACTTTGCTGAGCCTCAACTTCAATCCTGATTTTTCCGACCTGCCTGCCGGCATGCAGGCCAGAATAAAAAGCATTTTCATGCGGGAGAGGGAATTCGATGGGTGCATTGTCCCAAACGATCTGCTTATGGTTCAGTGGCCTGAACGGCAGAGGAAAAAAATAGAACATCTTTTCCCGGCATGTGCGGAAGAGGTTCGGCCGCTTAACTTCAACTTTAGTCCTGACCTGGATTTATTAAACGGAGCCGGGCATTCATAGGAACGTGCATAAAATAACATGAGCCCGTTTTATTTTTAAACCATGAAGGGCATGAAGGACATGGAGGATTTAAATCTTCATGTCCTTCATGCTCTTCATGGTAATTGCTATACATGTTCTTAGGCAGATTGGTAGCTTAAGAATTACCCGTTTGGCGAGTTTACCGATGAAAAATAACCAAGAAGCAAAACAGCCGCGATTTAATCCCGATGAACTGCGATCGAAATACCGCGAAGAACGGGATAAACGCCTGCGTCAGGAAGGTAACGATCAATATATAAAAATTGACGGCCGGTACGCGAGTTTTCAGGAAGATCCTTATACGGCTATACAGGCGCGCGAACCGTTGCATGATGAAGTGGAGGTATTGATTGTCGGCGGCGGTTTCAGCGGTTTGCTGGCGGCGGTTCGGCTGAAGGAAGCCGGCATTGAGGATGTCCGCATTGTCGAACGCGGCGGCGATTTCGGCGGCACCTGGTACTGGAACCGTTATCCCGGCGCACAATGCGATATTGAATCCTATATTTACCTGCCGCTGCTTGAAGAGATCGGCTATATCCCCAAACAAAAATACAGCAACGCACCGGAAATTTTTGCCCACTCCCGCGCCATTGCTGAACATTACCGGCTTTATGATAAGGCCTGCTTTCATACCTCAGTGACCGAACTGCGCTGGAATGAGACATTATTGCGCTGGGTCGTTGCCACGGATCGAGGCGATAGCATGAAAGCGCGGTTTATCTGTCTTGCCGACGGCCCGCTCAGCCAGCCTAAACTGCCTGGCATAGCAGGCATCGAAACTTTTCAGGGCAAGATGTTTCATACCAGCCGCTGGGACTATGGTTATACCGGCGGCGACGCAAACGGCAAGCTGGACAAACTGCATGATAAACGGGTCGGCATCATCGGCACCGGGGCCACCAGCATTCAGTGCATTCCCTATCTTGCCGCGTCTACCCGGCAATTATATGTTTTCCAACGCACGCCTTCTTCGGTCCTCGTGCGCGACAACAAAGCCACTGATTCCGAATGGGCGACAACGTTGAGTCCAGGCTGGCAGCAGGCGCGCATGAAAAATTTTAACCGGGTCACTTCCGGCATCGACCAGGACAAGGATCAGGTTAATGATGGGCTGACTAACATCATGCGTAACTTAAGCAATCTCCCGAAGCATCATCAGCGGGAACAACTGCCCGCGGAAGACATGGAAAGGCTGTCGGAAATGCTTGATTTTGAACAGATGGAACAGGTCAGGGCGCGTATCGACAGTATCGTAACCGATCCCGAAACAGCCGCCGCGCTTAAACCGTGGTACCGCTTATTTTGCAAACGGCCCTGTTTTAATGACGAGTATCTTCAGGTTTTTAACCGGTCCAATGTCAAGCTGGTGGATACCCAGGGCAAAGGCGTGGCGCAGCTTAGCGAAACAGCGGCCATTGTCGGCGATCAGGGTTATGAGTTGGATTGCCTGATTTTCGCCACCGGTTTTGAGGTGGGCACCGCCTATCCCAGGCGTTCAGGCTTTGAAGTCTATGGCCGGAACGGTTTGAGGCTGACCGAGAAATGGGCAGACGGCATGCGCACTCTGCATGGCCTTCAGACCCGCCATTTCCCGAATTGTTTTTTTCTGGGCATGACCCAGGGCGGGTATACCGCCAACTACACGCACATGCTCTATGAGCAAAGCGCGCATATTGCCTATATCATCAGCGAGGTAAACAAACAAAACATGCAAGCTGTTGATGTGACCCAGGAAGGGGAGGAGCAATGGGTTACTGTCATCAACAGCTTTGCCGCCGCCGGCCTGAAATATTATCAGGAATGCACTCCCGGTTATTATAATAACGAGGGCAAACCGGGCGAGGGCAAGACTGCCAAAATCGCCGGCTTTTACGGCGGCGGCTCGGAGGCGTTTTTTCAGATATTGAACGACTGGCGGGAAAAAGGGACTATGGAAGGCGTTTGTTTAATCAGCGGAAAAACCTAGTAGTCAGTCTCTTGTTTTGTCTGCTGATAATTTAACTGTGGGAGCGGCTTTCTCACTCAATTTGGCTGAGTACTAGTTTTTTTCGTCCGCAACCTGTAGCGTTGCGGTGCTGCCCGCCATAATGCCGCCGTCGATTATCATTTCCGAGCCGGTCACATATCGCGACTCATCGGAAGCCAGATATAAGACATTGTAGGCGACGTCAAGCGGCGTCCCCATTTCGTTCAGCGGAATGCCTCTTTTCACAAAATTCAGCGTTTTTTCTCTTTGTTCCGGCGTGTCGCCCATTACACTGTCCCAGATGGGCGTGTAGATGGCGCCAGGATGAAGCGAGTTGCAGCGGATTTTATAGCCGTATTGGGCGCAATAAATCGCCACGCTTTTGGTCAAGTTACGCACTGCGCCTTTGCTTGAACAATAAGCCGCCGTTTGCGCCATCCCGACCATGCCGGAGCGTGATGACATATTAATGATAGAGCCTCCCTGCGCTTTCATTAATTCAATGCCGTATTTGCAGCCTAAAAATACGCCGTCCAGGTTGACCGCATGTATCGTATGCCAGTCTTCAAGCGACATGTGTTCCACATCCTGAGGCCGTTGCTCGAATTCCTGTTCAAAACCGGAAACTCCGGCATTATTAAACAGGATGTCCAGACGGCCATACTGCTGGCGGATGATCTCGCAAACCGTCCGCCAATCGGCTTCTTGGGCAACATCCAGATGGTGATAACAGGCTTGCGGGCCGATCTCCTCTGCCACAGTCCGCCCCAGATCATCAAGAATATCGACAATAATGACGAAAGCGCCTTCGCTGGCAAGCAGTCTGGCCGTTCCAGCACCAATCCCGCGGCTTCCCCCGGTAATGAGTGCAATTTTGTCTTTTACTCTGGGCATTTGTGAGTCCTGAAAATGAGCGTGCGGCTATATGATTAAAAAATAGGTCGGAGAGCAGCGAAAAACCAATGTAGTTAAGTTAAGCCGTTCGTGGTGAGCCTGTCGAACCATGAGCGGCCGCGGCAAAATAAAACGTCAGTTCGCCTGGTTACGCAGGAGTGGCAGCATGCTTGACCGGCTCCACCTCATCCAGCGCAAAATAGCCGTTATAGCCTTGCATGTAGACGGCGGCGCGATGCCCGAACAATATGACGGCCTGGGTTTTGGTTGTCAGTATTTCGTCGTAACCTTTTGCGCTAACCTGAGTGCCGATGGGATACGATTGGTTCCAGTCGTTTACTATTTGTTGCGGCGTTTTTAAATCTTGCTCGGGGGCAGCCTGGACGGCGGCTTGGTTGTTTGCCGGTTGGGGCGCAGGGCGGGGTTGACTGCTTTGCACCGTGGTATTCGGCTTGAACCGGCTTTTTATGCTACTGATCAGTTTGGTCAGTACGTCGCCGGGGCCAAGTTCGGTAAACTCCATGTCGCCTTGCTGTAACAGAAAATGCATGCTGTCCAGCCAGCGTACAGACTGGGTAAGTTGATCCGCCAGGTTCCGGGCGATTTTGTCGGGCTGATAGGGCAGGGCGTGGATATTGGCAATGACCGGGATTTTCGGAGCAGTAAAAGTGAAGCTGTCCAGAAATTGGCTGAATTCGTCCTGTATCGGTTGCATATAACGGGAATGAAATGCGCCGCTGACGTTCAGCGGGATAAACATGGCCTGTTCCTGTTCGAAATAAGTCTGCGCATTCTGAATATCCGCTTCCAAACCGGAGATGATGGTTTGGGTCTGGGCGTTATAGTTGGCGATATCGATGGTCGAGAGTCCGTTATCGGCCAGTATAGCGGCGATTTTATCCGCGGCCAGGCCGATAACGGCCGCCATCGCGCCTTTAGGAGCTGTGCTCATCAGTTCGCCGCGTTTTTTGACCAGTTTAAGGCCATCCTCAAAGCTGAACGCACCGGCGCTTTCCAGCGCGTTATATTCCCCCAGGCTGTGGCCTGCGACAAAATCCGGGTGTTCTGAGTTTTTTAGTTGCTGCCTGTAGGCAAGCGCGTTAACAACATAGAGTGCGGGCTGGGTGTATTGTGTCCGGCCCAATTGCCGGTTCGGGTCTTGAAGGCAAAGCTCCTTGATGGAATAACCTAAAATTGCATCCGCTGCTGAAGTAAGGTCAGGAAAAGCATCGAACAGGTTTTCACCCATGCCGATATGTTGCGAGCCTTGGCCGGGAAACAGGTAAGTTTTCATTTTTATGTTGCCGTTATTGGATTAACAAACAGATGCAGCGGTTGTGGCACGGAGTATAACAATTAACTCTGGATCTAACTAGGTTCTGTTGGCGTTTCATCCCAACCATAAAAGTGCCGGGGAAACGATGGAGAGTGTAAAAATTTCCGTGTAAACCGCCGTTAAAAAATCTCTGGAAATCGATCTTTCTATAAAATCATAAACTGATTCAGGACTGGCTTTTAGTCACGGATCGGCATCGAGCATTTTTGGCAGCCCGTTCGATAGCTAAAAACACCGCTTTCATTGCCGAATGATTGCTAGAAAACAGCCGGAGCTTGCCGGACATGCATTCGACGGCATGCCGCACTTTATAATGCTTAGATTCAAGCAATCGCAAGCGCAAGCTTCTCTTGCACTTGCGGCTCCAAATCTACCCAGATATCAATCCCATCACGATGTTGGCAAGTGATCGGAGTAAGCAGGGGTTGGGCATTTTCAAGAATCCAGGCAACATCCCAATTATCAATGTCACCCAAGCGCAGACATTCCTCGGAAATCCGATATTGGTTGGCATTATTCAGCCTGTCTTGGTAGCTGATTGAACCTTTGATCGCAACCAAATTGGCTACGCCAACAATTTGCCCACTGCCTTGATTAATCAAGGCAACTAGCCCAGGTTGATTGGTACTGCCTGAGCGCATTTCCCAAGTCGCCGTGCCGGCCAGTATGTTATCGACATGAAGACTATCAATGACCAAACCTTTAATGGCTACGTTAGTAGCTTCAATGCTGGTTTTTGGGGCCAAAGGACTATCAGCTGCTAAGCGGGTTTTGGATTCATCCAAGTGATTAACAGCCATTTAATTAATCGACTCAAGACAGGATTCACTGGCGCACACTGTACCGAATGCCGCCATACGCTGAAATAACTTTGCCAATGCATCATAATCAGCGGCCTTAAAACACAGATAGGGCTCATCATTTCCAGAAAAAACCGGGAAATTTTTATAATTGATGCTGAAACGAAGGTTCTTTTTCTTCCGGCAATTAACGTGCTCTTGAATCCCGTCGGTAGCAGAACCCCCATTTTTGTTGAATACATCCGGATGCACAACAACTTGAAAATAACCACGAATGCCGCCCGTTCCTCCCGGCCTATCATTTCTGACATAAACAGCCGGATTCAGCGGCTTGGAATAAAAAATCAGATTTTTCACGCACCGATTTTCGCCATTGCCTTTCAATTGAACAGCAAAGCCTTGTTGTGAGGTGATATCGATAATGCGTTGACGGACAGATTTAGAAATGGGTTTAGGCATGACACTTTCCTTGAGCATTGAATGATAGTTACCTAACATCAATACAGAAATCGTGCCAAAGAACGCAAGCCCTTACATACCAAGCCATGCCAAGGTTTTTGGTCAAATAAAACGGCCAGCCTTGCCAATAGGAAAATAATAAAATTTGTTACTGGGTAAAATATTTTATGGATACTTCCAGGTGACGGTTAAAGAAATTAGATCCATTAATGCGGCGCCAGCGCATCCCAATCAATGATTTTAATGCGCTGTGTAACGCCTTTGACCAGAGGCTTATCGTTAATGCAAAATTCATTGATCCTGCATATATAGCGGCAGCCGGATAACATCCGAGGCTTGAGTGGAGTTGTCGGGCAAAGATAAAGCTTTTGCCCGACCTACGCGACTGCATTCCCACGCGGCGCGTGGGAACGAGAGCAAAATGGCCGTAAGATATTCAGCGGCAACAAGAACAGATCGGCATACTTGAAGGCATTTTACGGAAACGCAACCATGACTAAAGAAACTAGATACGCATCCATTCTGAACATTGTGATTGAAGTAGCTAAGGCCCGAGGGCTGGAGAACCCCGGCAGCGACGAGGCGGCTTTGTGTTACGACTTACTCGAAGCGGCCATATCGGAAGCCGAGGTTTGGGGTGTACCACTGGAGGAGATCGGGCTGTATCAGTTCGATACGCAGCAGCTGCTCAGTAAAAAAATTGCTTGAAAAATGCCGCTTAAGGCCGAAAAAGCGCCGTTAATCGTGGCGTTTAAATTTTATGGCGTTAATATGCGCAGATAATTTTTATCTGTAACAGTGACAACATGCATCCAGCTTTCTAATGGTTTGCCGAACTCCTGAGCGACTTCTTCGGTTAGATAAATATTTTGGTAAAGTTTTTGCAGAATATATAACGCATCAATATTGTCCAACACAATTAGACAACTGGTATTGGAAATAATTTTAGGCATTTTCAAAATCCTGCATGATGTCTTCGGCAGGATAATTTAAAACCGAAACCTGATAATGCCCCAGCAACTCCATAAAAGTTCGTTTAGAAAGCCCAGTCATTTGCGCGGCTTGCCCTACCGATAACACGCCTTTTTCATAAAGCTTACTGGCAAGTAGCATTTGGATTTCCTGCATATCTATGTTGACAGTGTCAGGAAGTTGTATTTGTAGAGTTTGCATATTCGTTCCTTTAGTGGCTTGATTTGCCGGGTTAGGCGCTAGCCGTAACCTGACGCATGGGCTTCGAAATGTCGGGCAAAGATAAAGCTTTTGCACGACCCGCAGGAATGGTCTCAGGCAATTGCAACTGTAACTGATGGTCCTGTGGAATTAGGGTTTCTATTTCATAGTAGGCTTGCATCGGCTATTCCTGATTTTAAGTTTCATTAGGTTGGTATTAAAGCTCACAGGCGAAGGCTTTTTGACCAAGTGCTCTGATTTGTAGGTCGGGTTAGGCTATCGCTAACCCGACCTACGTGACTGGAGTGCAGGCTTCGCCTGCCAAAACCTTGGGCTTCATGTCTTCACAATAGAGCAAGCAAAGCTTGCACTCCAATGTTCCTACCTTAAGTCAATAGCAGTAACGTGCCGCATGGGAACGAGAGCAAAGGTATTGGTAAGAATCATCGTTGATTATATTACTTCTCGTCCCCACGCACCCATCACGGCCATTAAGTTAAGTACAACGGCACCGTAGGAGCGGGCCGCGCCCGCGATATTTTGGTAGAGCGATTACAGAGTTGTGGTGTCTTCATCGCGGGCATGGCCCGCTCCTACAACGCGTAACTTAATGGCCGTGGCGGCGCGTGGGGACGAGAGCATATTCGTTCCTTTATTTGGTTAGCATTAAAGCTCACCGGCGAAGGCTTTTTGGCTGAGAACATCAAATAAAGGTAAGTCCAATGATCTCGTTTGTTTGTCTACTAGACTCCAAACTGCATTTACCTTTTTTGCAAATGCTCTCTGCATATCTATTGGCGGCACTGGCATCTCGATTTGTTCAAATAAAGATTTCTTAAGAATGGGTAAAGTAGTTTTAATGGCATTTTCTGTAATAAAACGTGGATTCATTTTAAAAAAGTAATAACCAAAAATGTCATCTATCAAATCAAACCACTCAACCACATTTATTTGCTGGTTAAATGCTGATTTGCGGTTTGCCATAGCAACCTTTCCAATTGTTGCTCCAATACAGCAGGCCATAAGACTGCCGCTACGGCAGACTCGGCTATATCCAGCTCCATCTAGGGAAAGCCATCGGCTAATTTGCTTTACGTTTGAATCTAAATCACCAGGCGTTATAAACGGTATATCATCACCAAACATACCATCTTTACTCCCTGGTGGCGTTGAACCTGTTATTACTCGTCCAAGCTCACCAACGGCGTATTTCTCCCACACCTTGGGATTAGCCGCCGGATCGCCAAACATATCCAGAAACACGGCGCGGAGGAATTGGTCGGCGAGATGGATGGCTTGCTGGTTTTTACGGCGCAGGCTGTCTGCTTTGTCGAGAATGGCGGCGATGCGTTTTTGTTCGGCTAGAGGTGGGAGGGAAATTTTAGTTTCATAAAAGTCATCTCGGTTCAGTCCAGGAATAGACGTTGTTATTGTTTTATTAGCCAAATTTGCGCGCTTTAGGGCATAAAACAAATATCTTAAATCCAAAATACCTGGGTTTAATATTTCTAAAAAATAGGCTGTATCAATTACCCATCCTCCTTTGGGTGCCCAAACAATGTCACCTACAGAACCTTTTCTACCAACAACCAACGTTGGATAGTCACATATGCTTTCAATGTGAAAACCTACTTGACCAGAGCTACCATAGACATCAAAAACACCTGCATCATCCCTATTCTCCTTTTTTAGTGCTTTACCGTAGTGAGCCTTAACGAGCGTTCCCAGCTCAGCTTGATGAAAAGGCATTAAATCATCCCCTCTAGTTCCTTCAACTCTCCCTGAATCTCATCCACCAACGTCATCCACTGCTCTAAAATTTCCTTCGGCGAGTCGTACTGTTCCTCAACATGAACGGTTTCCTTGTAACGGTTAATCGACAAATCATATTTATTCGCGGCAAGGTCGGCTTTACTGACCCAAAAGCAGGCCTGGGCGCGGTCGCTGAAAAGTGCGCCGGAAATTTCAGCGCTTACGCCATCCTGGATAGCCGCATTTTTATGCTCCTGCCAACGCCGGTAATCGGCCAGCACCTTGGGTAAATCACCGGCAAAACTTAACGGATTGCCCTGCTCGTCCTGATATAGCGTGTCGCGCTTGTCGTCCAGCGAGAATCCGTCATCCTGCACGTCGTAGAACCAGACCTGATCGGTCGCGCCGCCTTTGGTGAACAGTAAAATCGCGGTGGCGACACCGGCATAAGGTTTGAACACGCCGCTGGGCAGGTTGATGACGGCTTCGAGCTGGTTTTGTTCGATCAACAATTCGCGCACGGCTTGATGCGCTTTGGAGGAACCGAACAGTACGCCCTGCGGTACAACGGTAGCGCTGCGGCCGCCGGTTTTGAGCATGCGTAAAATCTGCGCAATAAACAGCAGTTCGGTCTTTTTGGTTTTGACCATCCGCAAGATCGGCGGGTTGATGGTGTCTTCGTCCAGGCTGCCTTTGAACGGCGGATTAGCCAGAATCACGTTAAAGGCGTTTTGCTCAAGGTGTGGGAAATGATCGGCAAAGCTGTGCGCCAGGGTATCCTGATAATGAATATCCGGGTCTTCAACGCCGTGCATATACAGGTTCATCGCGGCGATGCGCAGCATGGTGCTGTCGAAATCGAAGCCGTGGAACATTTTGCTTTTGATGGTTTGCCATTGCTCCTGAGTTAGCAAGTCGCCGGTATAGATCTTTTGGATGACGGTTTTGCCTTTGTCATCGACGACTTGTTCTTGCAGGGTGCCGTGCTCGCTGCTGTAGGTTTCCAGCAGGTATTCCATGACGGTGACCAAAAAGCCCGCCGTGCCGCAGGTTGGATCGGCCACCACTTCATCGGGTTGCGGATCGAGCAGGCGCACCATCAGTTTGATGATATGGCGCGGGGTGCGGAACTGGCCGTTGATGCCTGCGGTGGACAGTTTGCTGAGCAGGTATTCGTACAAATCGCCTTTGGTGTCTCCGGCTTCCAGCGGCAGCGCGTCGATCATTTCGATGGCTTTGACCAGCAGGCTGGGCTTGTCGATTGCCAGACGCGCATCTTTCATGTAATCGCCAAAGCGGCTATCGCTGGTGTGCAGTCTAAAATGCTTGAACACTTCATCGCGCACTACGTTCATCAGCCGCTCGGCGTCTTCGATATGGCTGAACTGGCTCCAGCGCAGGTGTTGTTCGTTGTCTTTAAAGCGCGGGGTAAAGCTCAAGCCGGTGCGCGAGGCGCGTTTTTCATCGCGGCTTTCGTTGATATCCAGCAGGCGGGCAAACATCAGGAAAGTGATTTGTTCGATGACGGTTAAGGGATTGGCAATGCCGCCCTGCCAGAATTCCAGCCAGAGTTTGTCGATTTTGTTTTTTAAGTCGCCGGTGATCATAGTTAAGCAGTTATTTTCTTAGGTAAGGTTATTGGGTTGTCATTATAGGGTGTTTGCCAAAGCTTTCGACAATGGCTTGCAGACCATCGATTTGTTCGTCGGCGAATAAGCTATCCAGTTCGCCCAGTGCCGCAAAGGGCATTTCGTAAAGGCTGTCGATTTCAATGGCCCCGCTTTGGGCGATCTGCCGTTTTAACAGGCTTAAAAACTGCACCTGCCGGGCGGCAAGGCTGGGGTATTGTTGAATGAATGCGGCAAAATGCTGGTTAACCTTGTCGGCATCCAGGCCGACGATGGAGCGCAGAATCTGTTCCATCGGAGCGGCGGTGTCGTAAAAACTTTTCAGGGTATTCAGGTCGATGTCGGGATGTTGGGTGTGGATCAGCGCATTGAGGTTATCCAGTTCCAATTCGCTTACCGTTGTGCCGTTGCGGATTTTTTGCAGGACCGGATTTTGCTCGAACAAGTCTTTTAAGACCTGTTCGACTTTAAGCCGATAGCTCGCCATGTCGACGGCTTTTAAGTAGGTGCCTTGGTGTTCATGTATTTCATCGCCGTCGGTGATGTCGATAACCGGCGGCTCGATGATGGGGCCTATGCCTTTGTCGCGGTATTGCATGATGCTGCGCAGCTCGATACGCAACTGCTCCAACTCGTCCAACGAGGCCGCCTGCCACCAGGCCGGTTCACGGCATTGTTTGATGGCAGCGGCTTTGGCTTTTACCTGGTTCAGGTTCATTTGCAGTTGCCAGAGCTGGTTAATCGCCTCGCCGGCCAGATCGTCGGAGGTGCCGGACTTAAGCAGTTTCTGCTGCTGGATTTGGCTGATCAGTAAATCCCACTGGTAGGCGTCGCTGTGGCCGCGCACATCCAGCCATTGCATCAGCGGGGCAATCTCGGTTTCCTGCAAGATGACGGTGTTGGCGTTGAATTGGCGTATGGTTTCCAGGTCGCTCATCTGGCGTTTAACCTTCCACTTGTCGCGCACCGCCAGGGTTTTATCGTCAAGGCTGTTGATGGTTTTATGCAGCCATTGCGCCAGACAATCGAAGAAATCCGGTTCGGCGTGGTGCAGTGCGGTTTTGGCTAACGTCAGACGCGTTTCAAACAGGCGTTGCATTAACGATTTGGGCTGGCTGACGGTGACTTCGCGCTGTTTCATGCCGTGGTATTCGACTACGCCCCAGTGATCGAAAATCTGGAAATGTTTTTTGTCTTTACCGGGGCCGAACAGGTCTTTGCACAGACGGGTTCCGCGGCCGACCATTTGCCAGAACTTGACCGGCGATTTTACCGGACGGGCGAATACCAGATTGACGATTTCCGGCACATCAATGCCGGTGTCGAGCATGTCCACCGAGACCGCGATAGTGAGTTGGTCGTTACTGCCCAGCCCTTTAAAGTCGTCGATTAAGGCTTCGGCGCGCGGATCGTAGTTGTCGATCACGTGGCAGAATTTACCGCCGTATTGCGGATACAGCTCATCGAAAAGTTGCTCAAGCAGCTTGGCGTGCTTGTGGTTGCGGGCAAAAACGATGGTTTTGCCCAGCGTTTGTCCATCGGCCTGACGAATGCCGTTTTCCATCAGGTTGTGCAGGATTTTGCGGTTGGTGTCTTTGTTATAGATGGCGCGGTCGATGTCTTCGCCGTCAAAGTCGAGGCTGTTAGGGTCGATGCCTTTATCTTCCAGCTCGGCAATTTCTTCCGCTGTTAAGGCATGCCCCTTAATGCCATCGCGCAGAAATTTGGTGGTGTGTTTAACCACCTGATACGGCACCAGATAGCCATCATCCACGGCGGTTTCCAGCGAGTAATTACAGGTGGGCTGTTTAAAATCGCAGCTGAACAATTGACAGGTGGAACGGCTGACCATTTCCACCGGCGTGGCGGTCAGGCCGACTTGCAGGGCGTCGAAATAGCGAAACAGGTCGCCGTAAATATTGTAAATGCTGCGGTGGGATTCGTCGGCGATGATCAGGTCGAAGAAGCCGGTGTCGAATTTTTCAAACAACCGGATCATCGCCGGATAGGTGGCTATAAAGATGCGGTTATGGGAGTCTTGCACGCTTTTACTGGTCAGCACGGTAATGGGCGCTGACAGATATTCGCTATAGGCGTTTTTGGCTTGTTTGCGCAGTTCGCGGCGGTCGCACACAAACAGCACGCGCTTGACCCAACCGGCTTTCATGCAGACATCGGTCAGGGCAATCGACAAACGGGTTTTTCCGGTGCCGGTCGCTTGCACCGCCAGGGCTTTGCGTTGCTTGGTTTCAAAACGCTCGCAGATGCGTTTAAGGGCTTCATGCTGGTACAGGCGATCGCCCAAAATATCGGCTTTGGCCGAGACGCTGTTCAGCGGTTTGCGCTCTGTTCGCTGACGCACCTGATACTGCAAGCTGGATTTGGAATAAAAGCCGTAGAGTTTGCGCGGGGGATAATTTTGCTCGGGGTGGTCGTCCCAAATCCAGATGTCCGGCCCATTGGTGTAGAAAATCACCGGACGCTGTCCATGCATTTTTTCCAGGCCATCGGCATAATGCCTGGCTTGATGGCGGCCTTTTTCGGCATCGACAGCGGTTTTTTTGGCTTCGATGACGGCCAGCGGTTTGCCGTTATCATCCCGCAACACATAGTCGGCAAAGCCTTCCCGGGTTTGGGTGGGCTGATGCAGGACTTTTTCTTCGAGCGTCACCTGATCGCTATTGGACACATCCCATCCGGCCTCGGCCAATTGCAGGTCGATCAACTGTTTGCGGGTAGCCGCCTCGTCAAAATGCAGCTCGTTGGCAACTTGCTGGCCTTTACTGGCCGCCTGCTGCTTAACTTCATTGAATTCCGCTTCGGTACGCTCCTGTTGAACGGCTTTTTTACGCTCGGCTTCCAGTTCGGCCAGCACTGCTTGCATCTGCGCTTCCTGCTTGGCGTATTGTTCCAGCAGGGCTTTGCGTTCTTTCTTGTAGTCCGCTTTGGCCGACTGAGGCGGCTTGGGCGGATCGAAATCCTGGATCGTTGCGGCGTCGCCTTGGGCATAGGTGACAAATAACCAGCGGCCCAGATCAAAGGCTTCTTTCAATAGCCACTGTGCGCACTGTTCGCTTACCGTGTCGCCATGAGCGGCTTTATTGCCGTAAATACGAATGGAATGAAGTCTATCGACAACAGCCTTGGGTGTAACCGCAATAAAGGCATCATTACTGAGCAGTTCCATGAAGGTTGACATCGGCGGTTTGGGCAAACGCAGTTTGCTGTAGACGGTGCCAACGCTACATTCGGCAAAGCTGCGCAATTTGGTCAGCGCGCTTTGCGGGTCGGTCTGTGCATACTGTTCGGCAAATCCGGCCAGACTGGCTAGCTCCGGCCAAGCGTCTCTTAGGAATTCAAAGTTTTGTGATTGCATAATATGTGTTCTGTCCATAGCACCCTTCTAAGCGAAGCCTGTGCCAACTTTACTGAATGTCCAGTTTTTCCATCCAGTTCGATAAGGTCTGATAGTTGGGCAAACCTAAAAGCTCTGCCGCTTCTTTTTTGCTTCCAGCCGTTTTTTTAAGTGCCTGAGTAATATATTTTCTTTTTACGGCGTCTAAAACTTGTTGTACGTCAACGCCCCCGCCTATTGCAGGCAGTTCCGAGGTTGTGGCTTGCTGAGGCCGTTCAATCATGGCTTCTTGAAGGTCGGTCTCGGTGATTAGCCCGGTGTCCGCCCATATCGAAGCTCTTAGCAGCGTGCCGTGCAATTCTCTTATGTTACCCGGCCATGGGTAACTCAAGATAATATTTTTTGCTTTAACAGAAATTTTTTTATTGATATAGCCGGGTTGATTGGAGGCTTCCCGATTGATTTTATCCATCAGATAATCCGCCAACATAGCGATATCGCCGGTTCTTTCTCTTAGCGGCAGCAAGGTAATGATGCCTACCGCGACGCGATAAAAAAGATCTTCCCGAAATCGGCCTGTAGTAATTTCAGCGGCCAGGTTGCGATTGGTTGCGGCAATGATACGGACATCCACTCTTATTGAACCGCTATCGCCCACTTTACTCATCTCTCCCGATTGCAGTACGCGAAGCAACCGGACTTGGGCGTCTTCCGGCAGCTCACCGAACTCGTCAAGAAACAGGGTGCCCCCATCAGCCGCTTCAAAATAGCCGATTTTGTGGCTGCTTGCCCCGGTGAACGCCCCCTTCACATGGCCGAACAGTTCTGAATCGATCAGATCCTTAGGAATTGCACCGCAATTAACGGTAATAAAGGGTTTGCCCTTGCGCAGGCTGGAGTTATGTATCGCCTTGGCGAAGAGTTCCTTTCCGGTTCCGGACTCGCCCATGATTAACGCCGGCACATCCCGTACTGCAATTTTCTCGGCTTTTAGCAGGGTTCTTTTTAGTTCCGGGTTCTGGGTGATGATGTCGGAAAAAGCGGCGGACAACGGCGCTTCTGAATAGGACAGCTCGGTTAGTTTTTTGTCTGCGTTTTTGACTAATTGCGGGATATATTCAGCGGAAATATCAAAGGGGATGGCGACAAACTCGCCGCCTCGTTCTTTGGTGGACTGCACAAACCGGGTGTTGTGCTTGGTCTTGCCCAGCAGTATCGACACGGCCGTCATTGCCGGTGTGCCTGGCGACAGATGAATGCTGACATCCAAACCTGGTTCCTTAGCCGTCAGCTTTTCGAGATAACCATCCATAACGCGATGTATATCGCCAAAATCGATCGGGGAGCGTAGCGAGCATTTAATAGAAACTACTTTTAGGGTGGCGTGTTCAGCGAGCCAGTTAATATAGGCATCTGCTTTGGCTTGTTCTTGCTCGTGTATTAAGTGCAGCTCATCGAAGGCAAGCGTTTTTAAGGCGCCAAGAATCGGGCCATCGCCAATGATTTCATCAGATATTGAGGGAATTTGACCGGCTGCTTTGAGGTCGGTAATCCCGAGCCAGGAAATTAATATTTTTTTGCCCATTCCCATTGTTTCACAAGATCATTGTTTTTATCGGTCAAGGTTAACCGTAAAAACAGGCCACATCAACAAAGGGATAAGGTTATTTACTGATGTTACGCATGCACATGATAGAAAAAGCGCAGTCCACGAAAAGCACGAAAAGCACGAAAAAAGATGCACAAGGAAATAAGGAGGCCATCAGCAATGCGTATCCAGTCGCAGGTGAAATGGTCTAATTAAACCGGACGCTTCCAAAGACAATCAGCATGTTCTTTTTAAGGCTGGATTGCCGTCGCTTAAATGCAGTGTTTTAATGCTGTAAAAAGCCTATCAGCCATAAGCTTAAACAAATCCTTGCCATTTACATTATTTCATCAAACAGAAGGTTATCAGTGCCAGCTATTTATGCCGCTAAAAAATATTATCAGCATCTGTACTTACAAGTTCTGACCGCTATCGTTATCGGCATTTTACTCGGCCATTTCTACCCTGAAGCCGGCATCGCCATGAAGCCGCTCGGCGATGGTTTTATCAAGCTGATTAAAATGATCATTGCGCCGATTATCTTCTGCACGGTGGTGACCGGTATCGCCTGCATGCAGGAATTGGATAAGGTAGGCAGGGTCGGTATAAAGGCGCTGCTCTATTTTGAGGTCGTTAGCACGCTGGCGCTGGTCATAGGTCTGGTTGTAGTGCATGTCATTCAACCGGGCGCAGGCATGAATATTGATGCAAGCACTCTGGACGCCAAAGACCTTACGACTTATACCGCCGTTGCCAAGACGCAGGGCGCTGTCGATTTTGTGCTCAATATTATCCCCGTCAGCGTAATCGATGCGTTTGCCAAGGGCGATATATTGCAGGTACTGTTATTTTCGGTATTGTTTGGATTCTCGCTGGCGGCCATGAAAGAAACGGGAACGGAAGTAGTTGTCTTCATCGGCAAGATTTCACACGTACTGTTTGGCATCGTCGAAACCATTATGAAGCTGGCGCCGCTAGGTGCTTTCGGCGCGATGGCTTTTACTATCGGCAAGTACGGCGTTGCGGCGCTGGTGCCGCTGGCAAGCTTGATGGGCAGTTTTTATCTCACTTGCCTGTTGTTTATCTTTATCGTACTCGGGCTGATTGCCCGATTTACCGGCTTCAGCATTATCAAATTTATTGTTTATATCAAGGATGAGTTGTTGATCGTATTGGGCACTTCGTCATCGGAATCGGTGCTGCCTCGCATCATGGTCAAACTGGAAAAAATGGGCTGCTCCAAGCCGGTGGTCGGATTGGTGATTCCTACCGGCTATTCGTTCAATCTCGACGGCACTTCGATTTACCTAGTCATGGCCGCGATTTTTGTCGCCCAGGCCACCAATACACCGCTGACCATGACGCAGGAGCTGACTTTGCTCGGGGTGCTGCTGTTGACCTCGAAAGGCGCGGCAGGCGTGACCGGCAGCGGCTTTATCACTCTTGCGGCAACGCTTTCGGTCATTCCGACTATTCCTGTCGTGGGGCTTGCGCTTATCTTGGGCATCGACCGGTTCATGTCCGAAGCCCGCGCCTTGACCAATCTTATCGGTAACGGCGTTGCTACCGTGGTTGCCGCCAAGTGGGAAAATGAATTGGATGTGGAAAAGCTTGATGCTGCGTTGAATCCGGCAGGCACTAAAATACCGGCCGATTGATTAATTCGTCGTTCTTTGGAGTGATATCTCCTAAATGGATGCATAGAAAAATTAGGGTAGGGCATGAAAATTTTACTGGCTTTATTATTGTGTTTGTCCGGCTGGGTTAACGCGGAAATCTATCAATGGCAAGATGCGCGCGGCAGCAAGCATTTTTCCGACCGCCCGGTTGCCGACGCAAAAAAAGTCGATATAAAACCGGGTTACGGTTTTAACGCGGTCAAGACGGTTTACGATGGCGATACCGTCGTGCTGGAAGATGGGCGCAAAATCCGTTTACTGGGCATTAATACACCTGAGGTTCAGCACCGGGACAAACTGGCCGATGCGGGCGGCGACGAGGCCAAACGCTGGCTAATAGGCAAGCTGAAAAACACCAGAGTCCGCCTGGAGGCGGGCGTGGAAAAAACCGATAAATACGGCAGAACGCTGGCGCATTTATTCACCGAAAAAGGCGAGCATATAAATCTGCAACTGGTTGCGGCGGGTTTGGCGGCGGTCAGCATTTATCCGCCGAATCTGCATTATGTCGATGAGCTGGTTAAGGCTCAGAATCAGGCGGAGCAGGCCAAACTCGGCATTTGGCGGAGGCCGGAGTATGCGGCAATGCCGGTTGCCAGTCTTTCCGAAGCCGGGCATCCGGGCTGGACGCGCCTGGTAGGCAAGGTGACCAACATTCGTAAAACCCGGAAATCGACTTACCTGGAGTTTACCGATGCCTTTGAGGCGCGTATCGAAAATAAGTGGTTGAATTTATTTCCCGATGTTGACAGCTATGAAGGCAAAACCATTGAAGTGCGCGGCTGGCTGAGCAAAAGCAAGGGGCATTTCTTTATGTTGATCCGTCATCCGAGTGCGATCAAGGAAAATCCCTAATCAGAATATTTAGTTCACCACGAAGAACACGAAGAAATAAAACTTCGTGTTCTTCGTGGTGAATTCTTTTAAATTTTTATTTGAGTACCTACTCCTATAAACTAGCGCCCTTTGAACATTACCTGAGATTTAAATGACTGCTCCACAAATTGGTTTTATTAGTTTGGGTTGCCCCAAAGCCCTGGTCGATAGCGAAAGAATTTTAACCAAGCTTCGTTCCGAGGGCTACACCATTTCGCCGACTTACCAGGACGCCGATCTGGTCGTCGTGAATACCTGCGGTTTTATCGATGCCGCCGTCGAAGAATCGCTGGACAGCATCGGCGAGGCATTGGCCCAAAACGGCAAGGTCATCGTTACCGGCTGTCTGGGTTCCAGGGAAGCCGAAATCAGGGAACGTCATCCGCAAGTCTTAAAAGTGACCGGCGCGCACGCCCTCGAAGAAGTCGTCTCCGCCGTGCATGAACATTTGCCGCCGCCGCATGATCCGTTTATCAGTCTGGTGCCGCCGCAAGGCATCAAACTGACGCCAAGGCATTATGCCTATTTGAAGATTTCGGAAGGCTGCAACCATCGTTGCACATTCTGCATTATCCCTTCAATGCGCGGCGATCTGGTCAGCAGGCCGGTTGATGACGTAATGCGCGAAGCCGAACGCCTCGCCAATGCCGGGGTCAAGGAATTGCTGGTAGTTTCGCAGGATACCAGCGCCTATGGCCTGGACTTGAAGTACCAAAGCCGCGACTGGAAAGGCCGTGAGGTCAGAACCCGCTTTTATGAGTTAGCCGAGGCATTGGGCGATTTAGGCATCTGGGTCAGGATGCATTACGTTTATCCGTATCCGCATGTCGATGAAGTGATCCCATTGATGGCCGAAGGCAAAATCCTGCCTTATCTGGACATTCCGTTTCAACACGCCAACAGCCGCATTCTTAAATTAATGAAGCGTCCGGCGGCCAGCGAGAATAATTTGGAGCGCATTAAAGCCTGGCGCGAAATCTGCCCCGATATTACCTTGCGCAGCACGTTTATCGTCGGCTTCCCCGGCGAAACCGAGCAGGAATTCGAGCAGTTGCTGGACTTTATGAGCGAAGCGCAAATGGACAGGGTCGGCTGTTTTGCCTATTCGCCGGTCAAAGGCGCGGCAGCCAATGACTTGCCCGACCAGATCCCGGAAGAAGTCAAACAGGAACGCCTGGCGCGGTTTATGGCGCATCAGGCGGAAATCAGCGCCGAGCGTTTGCAAAAAAGGGTAGGCCGGATTGAAACGGTCTTGATCGATGAAGTGGTCGAGGAAGGCGCGGTCGCAAGAAGCAAAGCCGATGCGCCGGAAATCGACGGGCAGGTGTTTATCGATGGCGCAACGCACCTGAAAGTCGGCGACTTCGTCGATGTCGAGCTGGAAGAAGCGGACGAATATGACCTGTGGGGTCGATTGGTTTAGGATTTCCAGCAGACCTTCCAGGTTTTGAAAACCTGGAAGGTCTTTACTCCGTATTCCTCTGCTACAGGCTACGTTTGAAAATGTGGTAGGGCATTTTCTAAATCTATTGATTATTGAAAGGCTAAATTGCTAAACCCTAGTAGGTGTTATAATATAACATTCGATTTCAGATAAACGTTTTTGCAATGAACACATCCGCCGAAGCTAGCCACAACCATCCCCATTCTTCAGAACACGACCACCAAAAATGCGTCACCGAGGCTCTGGATACTGCCGAGCATTTGTGCGTGGTGCGCGGCGTGCAATTGACGCCTATCCGTCACCAAGTGCTGGAACTGATCTGGGACAGCCATAAGGCCGTTAAGGCATATGAGTTGCTGGATCGTATCAAGCCCCTGAAAAACGGCGCAAAACCCGCGACGATTTACCGTGCGCTGGATTTCTTGATTGAGCAAGGCCTGATCCATCGGGTCGAAAGCCTTAATGCTTTTGTCGGTTGCAGCAGTTCCGGTCATCAACACGAGCAGTTGCTGTTAATCTGTAAACACTGCAATGAAGTTGAGGAACGCCCCGCCACTGAAGTTATGCAAGCCCTGTCGCAAGAGCTCGACCAAGCCGGTTTTATCGTGCATAGCAAAGCGATTGAAGTTCGCGGCATCTGCGTTAAATGTGCGGCGCTTCATGATGACGACCAAGATTGATTCGTTGAGGATGTCTTTCGGGTAGCCATTTGGGCTGCCAACCTAAGCTGGGCAGGATTAGGACCGTGGAGTGCAAGTTTCGCCTCGGCAACCGCTCCTTACCTACATCCTTGTAGGCAAAGCCTGTACTCCAGACCGACTTTCTCGTCTTTAGTTGGCAGCTCCTGTTTCCCCCATGTCGCATCTGAAGGACTTTTGAACACAAATAACCATTGTCATATGTTATGTTATAACATATCATTTAATGCAAAATACCGTTCCATGCTTATTTACCACCAGGATTAATGAGTTTATAAGCGTGGTTGTCGTAAATTTCCTTATCTTCCGTAGAATACTTGGATCTCAGATGAACAAAAAAACCGCCTTTTTTTTCTTTCTATCGACGGCTGTGGCAGCACAGGCAGTTTATGCGGCCGAAGAGGATGTACAAGAATTAGAAGAAGTTGTGGTCACTGCGCCGTTACAAGACAAAGCCTCCGAATCTGCCGTTCCGGTCACTGTGTTGAGCGATGAGGAGTTGCGTTTGAAAGTCGGTCACAGCATCGGCGAAACGCTGAAAAACGAGCTGGGTATTACCAGCCAATCCTTCGGGCCGGGGGTCGGCACGCCGGTCATTCGCGGTCAAAGCGGGCCGCGTGTCAGGGTGTTGAGCAACGGCATCGGCAGCAACGACGTTTCGGCGATAAGCCCCGATCATGCTACCAGCGTCGAGCCGTTACTGGCCGAGCGCGTCGAAGTGTTGCGCGGCCCGGCGACTTTGCTTTACGGCAGCGGCGCAATTGGCGGCGTGGTCAATGTGATCGATAACCGGATTCCGGGCAAGCTGCCGGACAAATTGCTCGGCGGCGCGCTTGAGCAGCGTTTCGATTCGACTTCCGACGAAACCTCCACGGTCATGAAAATAGAGGGCGGCAAAGGTAATCTGGCCTACCACCTGGACGGTTTTTACCGCAACCGCAATAACCTCGACATCGGCGGCTCTGCCATTGATGTCAACGCCGCCCAAGCCACCGATCCGTCGTTGAATGTCACTCAAAACACCCAAGGCACCATCAACAATACCTCCGCTGACGCTATCAGCGGCTCGGCCGGCGTTTCTCTGGTCGGCGATCCGGGGTTTGTCGGCGTCTCCATCAACCGTCTGGAAAATAATTACGGTATCGCCCCTGACGGCACCGGAGAAACGGCGCGTATCGATCTCAAGCAAGATAAATACGATTTTAAAAGCGAATTAAAAGATCCGTTCAAGTTCGCTGAATCCCTGCGCATGAAGCTGGGTTATACCGATTACAAACATACCGAAATTGCCGATGGCGAGCCGGGCTCTTTTTTTACCAATAAAACCTATGAGAGCCGTCTGGAGCTAACCCATAATCCTGTTGGAATATTCCGCGGCATGGTGGGGTTTCAAGCCATTGCCGGCGATTTTGCGGCGATTGATAAATCGAGCAATGAAGTGATTGTGCCGCAAACGCTAAGCAACAGTTACGGCGTTTTTGCGGTGGAATCGTTTGATCTCGGCGCATTTGCCAACCAACTCGGCATCCGGGTTGAAGACACTACGCTGGAACCGCAAGGGTTTTCCAGTCTTAATTACGTGCCGGTCAGCGCTTCCGCTTCCAGCTTGTGGAAGATAAACGACAGCAACAGCCTTAACCTTGCCATAACGCGCTCGCAGCGAGCGCCGCAAGTACAGGAGTTACTGGCTAATGGTTACCATGACGCCACGCGCAGTTTTGAAGTCGGCAACCTGAACTTGCGCGAAGAGACCTCTTACAACCTGGATTTGGGTTATAAATTTAAAGCGGACTGGGTCAAAGCCCAGATTGACCTGTTCCACAATTGGGCGGGCGATTATATTTACCAGCAACGCAATGGCGAGTTCATAGACGATGCGCCTGTGCTCGAAACGCGCCAAGCCGATGCCACATTCATGGGTTATGAAAGCAAACTGATCTTCCCGTTGCTGCAAAACCGCCTCGGATCGGTTGATTTAACGCTGTTCAGCGATTTTACCCGCGGCCAATTCGTCAACGGTAGCGATGTGCCGCGCATGCCGCCGTTGCGTTTCGGTTTCCAGCTTGACCACAGCAAAGGCGAGTGGAATACCAATCTGCGCCTGACGCGCGGAGAAGCCCAGACTCATTCGGGCGACAACGATACCGCTACGGCCGGTTATCTGCTGCTTAGTCTCGGTACGCAGTATCAAGTGCTGGATTTGCATGGCGCCGATGTGATGGTGTTTGCCAAGGCCAATAACCTGTTGAATGAGAATATCCGTAATTCTACCTCTTATCTGCGTAACTTTGCGCCGGAACCGGGGCGCGGTGCGGAGATTGGGTTTAGAGTGAGTTACTAACCAATGTTATTCACTGATCGTTGCGTCTGCGAAAAGATATTACATCTTGTCAGGGAGTATCCGTCGTAGGGCGTGCCGTGCGCGCCTTTGGTTCCCAAGGCGCGCACGGCACGCCCTACTCTCACATCAACACTGAATCACTTATTCAATAATATTACGACGATAAGCGCCAGGATAAAGGAAACGCCTTTCCAGAAAGCTACCGGGTTGCGTTCCAAAAGCGGCGGACGGGTCTTGTTTAGAAATGCTCGATTCGGATGACGCAGATCGTAAATGAACTCGGTCAGGTCCTCGTAGCGTTTGTAAGGGTTCGGATGCACCGCCTTCTTGATCGCATCGTCAACCCAGGCTGGAATTTCGCGATTCTCATAACGCAAAGAGTCATACATTAATTTGTTTTGCGCGGCTTTGGTCTTGCATTTGGCCACTTCAGCACCATAGGGCAGCTTGCCGGTCAACATTTGATAGGCAATCACGGCCAAGGAAAACATATCCGAACGTTCAGAACCCTGTTCCCCGAGAAAATACTCCGGTGCGGTATATTGGGCGGTACCTAGGATATTATCGTGTCTGATCGGCGTGGTCATTTCCATAATGCCCGCGACTCTCGTTGAACCAAAATCAATGATCTTCACCGTGCCGGTGCTATCGATCATAATATTGTCGGGTCTCAAATCCTGATGCAGCATTTCCAGCCGGTGAAAAGCTCTCAAGCCTTTCGCTATTTGCTCGACAATCCCTCGCACGGTTTCCAGGTCCGGTTTCGGGTTGTCGATCATCCACTGCGTCAAGGTCTGTCCGTCAATGAATTCCGTAACAACGTATAAAAAGTTGCGTTTGCGCGTCTGTGTACATGGTTTGAGCACATGCGCATTATTGATGCGCCGGGCGATCCAGTCTTCCATCAGGAAGCGTTCCAGATAAGCCGGATCGCCCCGAAGGGCAATGGACGGGGTTTTTATTACGGCTTGCGAGTGGGTTTCGTTATCTACCGCCAGATAGATGTGGCTGCGGCTACTGGCGTGTAACTGCCTGACAATGGTATAGCCATCAAACAGCGTCCGCGCTTCCAATACAGGCGGGAACGGTAGCTCGGTTAACGACTGGTAAAGCTCATTTGCACTTTGTCTGGGTAAATTTTCGATCCTGACGATCTGAACGGTGAGGTTATCGGTACTGCCCTGTCGGTAAGCTTCATCGACGATCGTCTGGGCTGTGGAATCGAGATCATTCCCGGATTCACAGATGGCATGAACGATGAATTCCTGGCTGGCAAACTCATAAACCCCATCGGTCGCAAATAGGAAAATATCGCCTTTTGCCACGGGCAGGGTTTTATGATCGATTTCAAGATGGGAATCCATTCCCAAGGCGCGACTGAGATAGCTTTTGTCCTGTGAAATCCAAAGCCGATGATCGTTGGTAAGCTGTTCCAGATTGTGGTCGTGCAAGCGGTAGATACGTGTATCGCCGACATGGAAAATATGTGCGGTAGTGGATTTGATCACCATCGCGCTTAGGGTACAGACATAGCCTCTGTCCATATCGTAACAATACCGGCTTTGCCGGGTTTGCGCATGTAACCAAGAGTTGCTTGCTATCAAAACCCGCTGTACCGACTTCTTTACCGACCAAGCTTCCGAAGTACAAAAATAATCTTCCAAAAAGCCTGTCACAGCGGCTTGACTGGCAATATGGCTGACATCGCTGCTACTGATCCCGTCAGCCAAGGCAATAGCAATACCTTTCGAACTCAACTGCGGTTCTTTCGGGATATAAACACCGTGAAAATCCTGATTGATTTCCTTACGGCCTTTGTCCGAGTATTGGCCTACGGAGATTTTTAACTGATTGGACATTGTTTCATGCCAAACGGTCGTAACCAATCACAGGTTAAAACTCTCAGTAACTTTTATAAGGAAGGAATTTGCCGCTCATCACGATCTTGACGCGGTCTCCTTTGGGATCGGGTTCACGTTGAAGATCCATGCTGAAATCGATGGCACTCATAATGCCGTCACCGAACTCTTCGTGAATCAGCGCTTTAAAGGTGGTGCCGTAGACGTTGACCAGTTCGTAGAAACGATAAATCAATGGATCGGTCGGCACTGCGGAGGGCAGGGAACCCTTGTAGGGAACAACCTGTAGTTGTTCGATAGCCTCGGCGGGCAACTCCAGCAAAGCACCCACCTTGGCGGCCTGTTCGGCGTTAAGCGTCATCTGTCCCAGCAGGGCTGCTGTCGTCCATTCCTTGCTCTGGCCGATGGCGTCTGCCAGTTGAGGCCATGTCAGTTGTTTACGCAGTTTGTGTGTGATGATCAATTCTGTAACTTCGTTGCGTGTCATGATGAACTCTTTTGCAAATTAAACAGTGATTGTTAATAAGCCTCAGACACGATGGGCTGAGGCTTTATTTGTATAATTCGGATTAATTATAAGGCGCGTTTAGGCGCGGTTTTTATATGCGTGGAATAGAGGGTCAATCCGGTAAACGCAAGCCCGCCCATCAGATTACCCAAAACAGTCGGAATCTCATTCCAGATAAAATAATCCATAATCGAAAAATTTCCTCCCATGATCAAACCGGCTGGAAACAGAAACATGTTGACGACCGAGTGCTCGAAGGCCATGCCAAAGAACAGCATGATCGGCATCCACATGGCGATCACCTTGCCGCTAACGGAAGTGGAAATCATCGCTCCAACCACGCCGGTAGATACCATCCAGTTACAAAGCATGCCCCTGATAAAGATCGTAAACCAGCCGGCCACGCCATATTTTGCATAGCCCAGCGTACGTGCTTCACCGATGCCGGCCAGCTTTATGCCCACATCATTAGGTGCAATAGAAAAACCGTAGGTGTAGACAATGGACATCATGACCGCCACGGTTAACGCCCCTAGAAAATTACCTGCAAAGACTAAGCCCCAGTTCCTGAAAATACCGTTGATGGTTACGCCTGGGCGTTTATCGAGCAATGCCAGCGGCGTTAACACAAAAACACCGGTCAGAAGGTCGAAGCCTAGCAAATACAACATGCAAAAACCAACGGGGAATAAAATTGCACCAAAAATTGGGGAATTCGTTTGCACAGTAATAGCGACCGCAAATACCGCAGCCAACGCCAGGATCGCACCGGCCATATAAGCCCTGATCAAAGTATCTCTGGTTGACATGAAGATTTTGGATTCGCCCGCGTCGACCATTTTTGTGACAAATTCTGAAGGAATCAGGTAGGACATAACTCACCTTTAAAAAGTTAGATAAATAACGAATTGAGGTGCCGGATCAAAAACACCTTGATTTGTTTGGTTAAGCCTGTTTTCGCAAGCTGTTGATACCCTTGGAAACGAGCGTTCTTTCATTCGTTCTTTGCAGATAACCTAATTAAAATCAAGGCATAAACAATAGACGAGTAAAGTTATCGCCGCCTGTTTAAAACAAGCGACTTTTCAACGCCATTGTTGAAGGGAAAGGAGGATGCGCCATCGCACCACCTTTCATTGGAAAAGCACGGATTGTGCCAAACCATCTAATCCAGCTGCTTAGCGTTGTTCAGTGAGGACTTGCCTGGATCCTGTCGCATTTTTTGCACTAAAACAAATTGTGGACGCACCAAAATGACACAAATCGAGAAAAATAAACCCCAGAAATTAACCACCAGCTAGCCCGGTAGGGGCATGTTGTTAACCTCTTGCATTGGCGAGTGTCCAATGTCGTGCAACGAAAAGATGTCGCCTCAAGCGCCTACTGTTGGTGCACGATCTACATCGCTATGCTCCAAGTAATGCAACGGGATTCTGGTTTTGTCAGCCGTGTCATTGGAGGCTAAAATGTCGGGCAACGAAAAGGTGTTGCCCGATCTATAGCTACAGCGCTCATTAATAAACAATATGAACCATCACAACTTGTCCCCATCCACTAAAGTCATTGAGCGAATCCCCGTGTTCATCATCAGCGGATTTCTCGGCAGCGGGAAAACCACTTTATTGAACCGCTTATTGAGTCATGCACCCAAATCTGCCGTGATTATCAATGAATTCGGCACCACACCGATCGATCAACAATTACTGCGCGAGCATAAAGTGCCTTTATCAACCTTGGTGGGCGGTTGCTTGTGCTGTCAGGTGCGCGGTTCGTTAACGCCGTTGCTTAAAAACTTACGTATGGCTTGGGATTCAGGGGATAAGCCTTTCGAGCGGGTGATCATCGAAACCAGCGGCGTTGCCAATCCGGAACCGGTGCTGGATATTTTGTTAAGGGAACGCTGGCTGGCAGCGCGTTATAGCTTGCAAGGCGTTATTGCTACGGTTTCAGCAGGCATGGATACCGATCATTTCGACTATTTTCCAGAAGTCCAGGCGCAAATTGCCTGGGCTGATACGGTGGTCATGACGCAAACCGACTTGGCAACAGCTGACGCGATTGCAACGCTGGATGCACGCTTATCGGCCCTGGCCCCTGCCGCGATTAAGCTGAGCGCTGTGCAAGGCGAGCTTGACCCCGATGCACTGCTCAATTGTCCGAAGAAATTCCGTCGGTTGCGCGATACGGAACAGTCCGATTTACCCGATCATGGCTTTAACAGCATCGCCTTGCAGCTTGAGCATCCGCTACCGTGGGAGCGGCTACAAAAAGCCTTGGAATACCTGATTGCCCATTACCCTAAACAGCTGGTCCGTTTAAAAGGCATGGTTTACACGCCTGGTCAAGACGAACCATTGTTGGTGCAGGGAACAGCCGGAAGGCTTTATCCGGCAACGCGGCTGCCGGTAAGAACTTCCGATGACGGCATTGGGCGGCTGGTTATTATTAGCCGGGGGGAAGTAAAAGGCTTGGCTGAAGACCTGATGGCGCAATTGCGTTAGCGGAAACGGGGGATCAAGCGGAAAAGCCGGGCGTGAGATTCGGCTATGCCGATAACACGTTCGTTCGTCACAAGATTTTCAGCAGAGCTTATGATTATTCGATTGCTTTATTTCGCGGCATGCTCTTGGAATAGAAAGAAATCCCCAGTTTTCCCTGTTTTGCCTGATACATTGCCGTGTCGGCAAGATGAACCAGGGCTTCGGCGCTATTGGCATCCCGTGGGTAAATCGCAATACCGATGCTGCCTCCCAGCGTAAATTCCAGTTCAGCAAAAATATAAGGTTCCTGTAATTTTTTCAGGATTTTTGCGGCGACCGGCGCCGCTCCATCCGCATCGGTTTCCGGCAGCACGAGTGCGAATTCATCCCCGCCAAGGCGGGCGGGCATATCGGAGTCACGTAAAGTGGTGGCAATTCTGTTGGCTGTTTCCTTGAGTACTTCATCGCCAACAGCGTGTCCCATAGTGTCGTTGACAAATTTGAAGCGGTCCAGGTCCAGGTAAAACAGTGCAACCGACTGGTTATTGCGGTGCGCCATATTGATGGCATTATGAAGCTGGTCGGCAAACAGTCTGCGATTAGCCAGACCGGTCAGTTCATCGTAATGAGACAGCCAGAGTAAGCGATCATCGGCCTGTTTGCGCAATGTGATGTCATGCACAATGCCGTCAACGCCTATCAAGTTATTGTGTTCGTCATAAACCGGGGTGTCAGTCACTTCAAGCCAATGGATATCCTTGTAGGCGCTGTATATTTCCAGTTGGTAAGGCGAATCGGCCAAGCCTTGGGCGCATGCCTTGGCGTGCTCGGCAATTTTAAGGTTTGTCGGGTTGTCAGTAAGATACTCATGATAGTGAGCCTTAAATTCATCCGGACTATAGCCGAGTATGTGGGTTATTGAGGGGCTGATGTAAGTGAATACGCCGTCACAGTTGCGCTGGTAAAAAAAGTATTCATTACGCAGGTTTTCAACCAGGCTGCGGAATTTATGTTCGCTGGAATTCAGCTCGGCGGTGCGCTTTACGATCAGATGCTCAAGATCGTCTTTCAATGTCAGAAGGATTTTGTTGGTGGTCTGGACTTCGTGTCTTGACAGCTTGATTTTCTTGTTTTGTCTACGGACCCGGACAATCCATAGTAGCAATAAAATCAAGGTCGCTACGAAACCCGCGATAATTTTCCAAATCAGTTCGTAGTCAATTGAAGATTCCATGCCGGGAACCCATTTGGCGTGGATGTTCTGCATTTCTTCTTCACTTATGCTGGTCAGCCCCTTTTGTAAAATATCTGCCAGAATCGGCCAGTCGCCGCGCACGGCAATGCTTTCATTAATGCTTTCATTGACGCTATCGCTATCATAAAAGGCTGCAATTTTCAGGTCAGTCAGAAGATGTTTTGTTTGCAGGTAATTGGCCGTAGCCATAAAGGTAATGGCGGCATCGGCTTTTTCCGTGCTGACTGTCTTTAGCTCGTCCAGCATAGAATCCACAAAATAGGGTGTCATTGAAGGAAGTTCCTTAATAATCCGTTCAACAAATTGATAACCCTTGACCAACGTGACCTTTTTTCCTGCAAGATCGGAGCGGTTTTTTATCGTCGAATTATCCCTTTTGGTTATGATAACCAAGGATTTCATCAGGTAGGGTTGCGTGAAAATAAACCACTGTCTGCGATCCGGTCGATTGATCATCGTAGCGACGACATCAACTTTACGCGCAACCGCCGCTTCATATAATTTGTTCCAGCTGGTCCGGGGATAGATTTCAAATTTAATGCCTAAGCGTTTGCCCAGGATGTTCATGACTTCGACGGCAATGCCTTCAGGTTGCCCCGAATCATTGAGAAAACTATAGGGCGGTAGCGAGCCGTCAAAAGCAACCCGGATATTCTTATGACGCTCTAACCAGTCCCGTTCTATGGGCGTCAATTGCACTACGGGATCAGGTTTGTTTCCGGTCGAAACTGCATCGCTAAAATTGTCTGCTGCAGCGATATTTAGGAAAGCGAAAAAAAACAACGAAATTAGATAATGCATTGCCTGTGCTGGGTTAGTTTTCAATATGGGAAATAAGACGGGAGTCATGCCTTTATAATCTTTGCGTTGATTTAGCATGTATATTGAATACTACAATATGCCTATGACGCCCTTATAATCTTAATCTATTTCTGAGATACGGCATAAAAGTAAAACCATAGTGCCTGTGTCTCGACTTTATTCTTGACAGAACGACGCGATGCTTTAGAATACGCGCCTCGAACTGCGGAGCGGTAGTTCAGTTGGTTAGAATACCGGCCTGTCACGCCGGTGGTCGCGGGTTCGAGCCCCGTCCGCTCCGCCATCTCTCCGGCATGATTATCACTGCCGATCTAAAAGCCAGTTTATCCAAATTGCTGCTGATTTCCCTCTGTCAAACCTCCGTTACCGAACTGTGTCGTGGCGTTTACCATATTACCGCGGCAGCATTGGCTGAGGCTCATTAAGCGATGATCCGGGTTTTATAGCCGAGGCTTTGATGCCGATGGCGAGACCTGAAAGATCATAAGCTGGAGCTCATCATTACCTATCTTCCTTAAATTGGCATTATTTTTGAAATAATCCTGGTGCTTATGCTGTAAAATTATTCTTTTTTATATCGTTTTTTCAGATGACAGTCAGGCTACCCGTACCGCGTATTGCATTAACACCCGGAGAACCCGCAGGCATAGGTCCCGATCTTTGCATTCAGCTTGCCCAGCAGGATTTGCCTTGCGAAATCATCGTTATAGCCAGCCCGCAATTGCTGGAAGAGCGCGCCAGGCAATTAGGCCTGCCGCTTAAGATAAAAGAGTTCGATAGCGCTATGCCTGCCACGGCCCAGACTGCCGGATGCGTGACGATATTGCCGGTGGAGCTGGCGGAGCCGGTACAGTGCAGACAATTGAACCCGGCCAATAGCCGCTATGTGCTGAAAACCATCACCAAAGCGACTAAGGGTTGCATGGACGCGGTTTTTGATGCGATGGTTACAGGTCCTGTCCACAAGGGCATTATCAATGATGCAGGTTTGGCTTTTAGCGGCCATACCGAGTTTATCGCCGGCATTACCGGCGGACATCCTGTCATGATGTTGGCAACACCGGGCTTGCGGGTGGCGCTGGCAACGACGCATATGCCGCTGTCGGAAGTCAGTCAGGCCATTACTCATACCCGGCTGCGGACAGTGATTCGAATACTGGATCATGAATTGCGCTCGCGCTTTGGCATCGCCCATCCGAAAATACTGGTGTGCGGGCTTAATCCTCATGCCGGAGAAAACGGCCATATGGGCAGGGAAGAAATCGATATTATCGAGCCGGTGCTCGATACCTTCCGCAAGCAAGGCTTGAATCTGCATGGGCCGTTACCGGCCGATACGCTGTTTACCGACAAATATCTGGCGACAGCGGATGCGGTTCTGGCGATGTATCATGATCAAGGCTTGCCGGTGCTCAAACATATGGGTTTTGGGCGCGCTGTCAATATTACGCTGGGGCTGCCGATTATCCGTACTTCGGTTGACCACGGCACGGCTTTGGATATTGCCGGTAGCGGCAAGGCCGATTCAGGCAGTCTACAGTTTGCACTCCAAACCGCAATAACAATGGCTACACAATAAAAATGGCACATACTCCGCGCAAGCGCTTCGGTCAGAATTTTCTTCATGACCACACTATTATTTACAACATTATCTCCAGCATCCAGGCCAAACCCGATCAACACTGGGTTGAGATTGGGCCGGGGCAGGGCGCATTGACCGAGCCTTTGTTAAAACAGGGTGTACGCCTGGAGGTGGTTGAGCTTGACAGGGATTTGGTGGTTTTGCTTAAGCAGAAATTCAAGCAATATCCTGATTTGCAAATTCATAGCGCCGATGCGTTAAGGTTTGATTTCTCGTCGCTGGCGGGCGAGGGCAAGAAACTGCGCGTCATCGGCAATCTTCCATATAACATTTCAACGCCGTTGATGTTTCATCTGTTGGATAATGCTTCTTGCATTGAAGACATGCATTTCATGTTGCAAAAGGAAGTGGTAGACCGGATTTGCGCGGCTCCAGGCAGCAAAAAATACGGCAGGCTGAGCGTCATGATGCAATATTATTGCGCAACCGAACTGCTGTTCGATGTGCCGCCGGAAAGTTTCGATCCGGCTCCAAAGGTCATGTCTGCTATCGTCAGGCTGGTGCCGCACAGGCAGCCGCCTGTTACGGTTAATGATATAGCCAAGCTGAACCGCGTTGTTACCCAGGCATTTTCGCAACGGCGCAAAACCTTGCGTAATTCATTGAAAAAGCTGATTGCTGAGGAAGAGATTGCCGCCTTGGGCATAGACCCGACACTCAGGGCAGAAAATATATCGTTAGCGGAATTTGCGAGCTTGAGTAATCTGTTGCAGGATGGCTCTTGCGGTACACCCGGTAGCGTATAACACGAGAGATCAAACTTTTCTGGCAAGTATAGAGAGCACGGAGTAGACGGGTAAACACGAATATGCTGGAGGTACCTCGTTTAGCAGCGCGTTTGTTGCATTGAGGTAGAATGTTTTTACGGGTTAGACCTTCCAGGTTTTTAAAACCTGGAAGGTCTAATTTAAGAACCGCAGTTGATCCACGACAAATGAACGAATATTTTCGTACTTTTTGTGGACGGATTGATTTTCCCAATCAAACAGAAAAACTCTCGCCGCAGCCGCAGGTGCCTTTTACATTCGGGTTGTTGAACTGGAAAGCTTCGTTAATACCTTCACGTCGATAGTCCAGCTCTATACCGTCGATAAATTGCAGATCGTTTGCGGCCACGATGACTTTGACGTCGAAATTTTCAAACACCGCATCGCCCTCATTCAGGGCGTCGGCGTAGTCAATCGTATAAGCATAACCCGAGCAGCCGGATTGCTTGACGCCCAGTTTTAAACCTAGGCCTTTACCGCGTTTTTCCAATTGTTTTTTGATTTGCCGGGCGGCGCTTTCAGTGAGTGAGATAGACATATAACCTCTTTATCCTTTGATACTTAAGGATTTTAATTGTTTAATAAATTCAAGAATTTCAGCTTCGGTGTTGGCTTTTCCCAAACTGATGCGAATGGCACTTTTTGCCTGGTCAGGGTCAATGCCCATGGCTGCCAGGACCGGACTGGGTTCTCTCTGGCCGCTGGCGCAGGCTGAGCCGCTGGAAACGGCGATATTTTTTTGATCCAGCTGCATCAGCAGCATTTCGCCGTCAATGCTTTCGATGCCCATCTGGACGGTATTGGGCAATCGTTCCGAGTGTTCGGCAAAAATGGTCAGGCCGGGAATAGTGCTTAAGCCATGCTCCAACAGTTGCCTGAGTTTTAGCAGATGCGCGTGGCGTTCGGCAAGTTCGGTTTTGGCGAGCTCAGCCGCTTTGCCAAAGCCGACGATTGCGGCGGCATTTTCAGTCCCGGCCCGGAATCCTTGTTCCTGTCCTCCGCCCAGCATGACAGGCTTTAGCTGCACGGATTTTTCAAATACCAGTGCGCCGCAGCCTTTTGGGCCGTAAATTTTATGGCTGGACAGCGACATCAAATGCACCCCGAGTCGGTTAAAATCTACCGGGATCTTGCCCAGTGCCTGCACGGCGTCGGTATGAACCTTGATGCCGTGTGCCGTTAACTGATCGGCATAGTGAGCGACATTCTGCACTGCGCCGGTTTCATTGTTGGCTAGCATCATCGACACCAGGCCGGGCTTTAGCCGAATAGCCTCATCGATAGCATGCTGCGTGACTTGGCCGTTTGCATCGACATCAAGCAGCGTTAGCTGATGATCCAAGCTTTTTAAATGCAGGGCAGGCTCAATAACCGAGGGATGCTCAATAGTTGAGACGGCGAGCCCGGCCCGAGGGTCGAGCGTTGCCAAAGCCAGGTTATTGGCTTCGGTACCGCCGCTGGTGAAGACGATTTGCCCAGGCTGTACGCCAACCAATGCCGCAAGTTGCTCGCGAGCGGCATCAATGGCACTGCTTGAGATTCTGCCGAGACGATATAAGCTGGAAGGGTTGCCGTAGAAGGTCTTCAGGAAAGGCTGCATCGCGTCCAGAACGCGATCGTCTAGCGGCGTGGTCGCGTTATGATCAAAGTAGATCATTCAGGTCAGGTATTAGTCGTGATGACGGTAAATTTCAATAGTTTGCTGTGCATCGTTATGCTGCCTCATGGCAACCTCCTGAACCTGGTTCCTTTCCAGCAGGTCGGCCAAAGAAATGCTCTTCAAATAATTTTTGATCTGCTCGCTCAAGCCCATCCACAGATCATGGGTCAAGCAGGCCTGATCCTTCTGGCAATTGGCTTCTCCGCCGCATTTGGTTGAATCAAGCGGTTCATTGACGGCGGCGATAATGTCGGCAACATTGATGTCGCTGGTCTTGCGGCACAGCTTGTAACCGCCGCCAGGTCCGCGCACGCCTTTTACCATGCCTGCCCGGCGTAAGCGGGCAAATAGCTGTTCCAGATAAGACAGGGAAATGGTTTGACGAGCCGCAATATCAGTCAGGGTTACCGGCTTGATTTGACTATGAAAAGCCAAGTCCAGCATTGCTGTAACCGCGTAGCGACCTTTAGTTGTTAAGCGCACAATAGTGTCCTCTAATAAATACCGTTAAGATATTGTTACTATACTTAACCCAGCAAAATAGTCAACTATTATACCCTAGGTGAGAATAGGTATTTATTAAATGCGGCTGATGTTCCGCAGGCAAACTACATTAGAACTTTTTAGCGTCCGCCTTATTCATAACTGTCCTCAATTTCGCAGCCGTCCAATTTGGAAATCGGAGATTCAGCGTATTTAATGCCCGCATCATTAAGCGCTTTTTTCAGGGTTTCTATCTGTTTGTCCATGTCATGAATATGATCCAGCATGTGATTGATCGCATAGGCGATGGGGTCAGGCATATCGGTTGTCGCTCCGTAGGCGTGAAAGCCCATTTTGTAGGCAATCTTGTCGCGTTCGGCTGCCGCTTTGCTTTTAGGATCGACGATATGACCGGGAATGCCCACTACGGTTGCATCGGCCGGAACCGGTTTTAGGACCACCGAGTTTGAACCTATCCGGGCGTTTTCGCCGATATCGATAGGTCCCAAAACTTTTGCTCCCGCACCGACTACTACGCCGTTATGAAGGGTCGGATGACGCTTGCCCTTATCCCAGCTGGTTCCGCCCAAGGTTACGCCATGGTACAGGGTGCAGTCGTCGCCGATAACGGCGGTTTCGCCGATCACCACGCCCATGCCATGATCGATAAAAAAACGCCTGCCGATAACAGCGCCGGGGTGAATTTCAATCCCGGTCAGCCAGCGGCCGAGATGGGCGATAAAACGGGCCAGCCATCTGAATCCTGCCAGCCAGAAAAAATGGCTCAATCGGTGGATTAAAACCGCATGAAATCCGGGATAGGTGGTGATCACTTCAAAGACCGATTGCGCAGCCGGATCGCGTTCGAACACGCAGGCGATATCTTCTTTTATTCGGTTAAACATCGTTATTCCTTTTGTGGCCTTGAGACATCCGCAAGATGCCCCGGAGTATGTCCAGTTCCTTGGTGTCCAGTTGTACCCGGTTATAAATCCGGCGCAAACGGCGCATGATGGATTTGGATTTGGCAGGATGCATAAAGCCTATATCGGTTAGTGCTTCAGCCATGTGAGTATAAAAAGATTCCATTTGCGCCGCCGAGGCTAAAGGCTCTTCGCCTTTATCGCCGACAAAAATTTCCTCTTGCGGCGCCAAGCCGGATGCGACGAATAATTCATAACAAACAACCTGCACGGCCGCGGCAATATTGAGGGAGCTGTATTCGCTGTTGCAGGGGATGCGCAGCAAAAAGTGACATAGATCCAGTTCGTGATTTTTCAGGCCGGAATTTTCTCGGCCAAAAACGATAGCCACTTGGTTGCCGGGTTCAGTGATCAGCACTTTTTCCGCGCATTCCCTGGGCGTCAGTTCCGGCCAGCTAATGGTCCGGCCTCGTGCGCTGGCGCCGATTACCAGCTGGCAATCGGCAATGGCCTCTTGCAAGGTTTGGCAAACGGTTGCGCCCGCCAACACGTCATCAGCGCCGGAAGCTCTGGAAGTGGCGTCGGCGCTGGGAAATATTTTAGGCGCAACCAGCCAGAGGTTATGCATCTTCATGTTTTTCATTGCGCGGGCGACTGCACCTATATTCCCCGGATGTGTTGTTTCGACCAGCACAATTTTTATAGTAGACAGCAAGGCCTTGTCCTTAGTTAAAAAAAGAGCCTAAGTTTAGCAAAATATTTGGTATTATATGGGGTTTTCAGCAATTGCTTCTGCATCGCTTAGACACCTGCATTGGGTGCTCTAACTTTTGCATAACCCTTAAGATAGGGAATGCAGATATTACAGGAGCAAATTCCGCCCACACACCCGTACTGAATATAAATCCGCCTATGCAACCCATGTTAAATACTGCCGTCCGTGCCGCAAGAGCCGCCGGCGACTTGATTCTTCGCTCATCCGATAATATCGGTCACCTAAAAGTCGACCAAAAAGGTAAAAACGATTACGCCAGCGAGGTTGATCGTATGGCCGAACGGGAAATCATCAACATTATCAAGGCAGCCTATCCTGATCACAGCATCCTGGCAGAAGAAAGCGGCACATATGAGGGCAACGATTTTATTTGGGTGATCGACCCGCTGGACGGCACTACCAACTTTCTGCACGGCTTTCCGCAATACGCCGTTTCCATTGCCTTAAAATACAAAGGCAGGATTGAAGTCGGTGTTGTTTATGACCCGTTACGCGATGAATTATTTACCGCCAAACGCGGCGGCGGCGCCATGTTAAACAATCGCCGCCTTCGGGTAACCAGTCAAACCAGCTTAAAAGGCGCATTAATCGGCACCGGCTTTCCGTTTAAAACCGATTTGCATATGGATGCTTACTTAGGCATGTTCCGTGCAATAGCGACCGATTCTGCGGGAATTCGCCGAGCGGGCGCTGCGGCGCTTGATCTGGCCTACCTGGCTGCCGGCCGGTTGGATGGTTTTTGGGAAATTGGCTTGATGGAGTGGGATATGGCCGCAGGTATTTTATTGGTAAAGGAAGCGGGCGGAGTGATTACCGATTTTTCTTTTAATGATAAGTACCTGGAATCGGGTAACGTTATTGCCGCAAGCCCCAGAATGCATCAAATTCTGTATCAGCTTATCGAACCGCATGTTACCGATAATTTGAAATAAATCTGCTGTAAGCCGGATTGATCAATCCGGCTTACAGGCTATTCAACGCTAAAAAATCTGCTTTGCCAGCATAATGGCGTCTTCGCGGCCATTTTCCGCCTGATAATAACCTTTTCTGATGCCGATTTCGTTAAAGCCCATGTCTTCGTAAAGGGCGATTGCGACGGCATTGGACGGCCTGACTTCCAGAAACATGGTATCCGCCCGGCCCTGGGCATGGTTGATAAGATTTTCCAGCATCTTACGGCCTATCCCTTGTCCCTGTTCGGCCGGTGCTACACAAATATTTAAAACATGAGCCTCGCCTACAGCTATGGAGAGTATGCTGTACCCCAGCACGGTATCCTGCTCTTCGCAGACCCAGCAGCTATAATTGGCTCTAAAGCAGTCCCTGAATATGTCTTCTGCCCAGGGAAATTGATAGCTTGCCCTTTCAATCGCCATAACCTGGGGTAAATCGGAATTCCGCATTTTTCTCAGGCGCATCAAATCTTTTCTGCCCACCGAGCCAGGGAATAATTTTGCATAGAATTCTCTATCGGCATCATAAACCACAAATTCTTTTATTTTATCTAACATCGTTCCCAACATGATTAACCTTCAGTGTCTTATATGTGTGCAGCCCGAGTTTTAAGTCTTCCCATGCTTTGCGCTTGTCGAGCATTGATCTTAACAAATAGGCAGGATGATAGACTACAATAACCGGCGTATCATTTAAAGCGTGTCTTTTCCCTCTTAGTTTGCCGATAGGTTGATCCGTGTTGAGCAGCGCTTGTGCGGCGACACGCCCTAAAACCACGACGATTTTTGGCTTTAGCAATGCTATTTGCCGTAACAGGTAAGGTTTGCAGGTTGCAATTTCGATAGATTGGGGATCGCGATTAGCGGGAGGGCGGCATTTTACAATGTTAGCTATAAAGACCTCTTCACGGTCAAGGCCTATGGCTCTCAGCATCTCCGTTAATAACAGGCCCGCCTTGCCGACAAAAGGTAAACCTTGCTGGTCTTCGCTTTGCCCCGGCGCTTCACCGATAATCATCCAATCGGCATTTTTATTGCCTGAGCCGAAAACGGTTTGGGTGCGTGTTTTACACAAATCGCATTTAATGCATGGGGCGACTTCCGCTTGCAACGCTTCCCAGCTGTCGATCGATTCCGGCGGGGTATTTTCAGCGATGACATCAGGTGCCGATGCTTGCTCATGGTCAGCAGCAGCCCTAGGCAGCCAAACATCAATGCCCATAGCCTCCAGGTATTGCAGACGTGTTGCGTTATCCAAAACCGGCTCGACTAGTTAGTATTCCCACGCCGGAGCGCGGGAACGATGATGCAGCTCAAACATCGCCTTTCTGAGGATGCCTGCGTTGGTCAGGGCTTTGCAGCTTATTCACGGCATTGATATAGGCCTTGGCCGAGGCGATCACAATGTCGGTATCGGCGCCCAAACCGTTAACGATCCGGCCCGCTTTTTCAAGGCGAATAGTGACCTCGCCCTGGGCATCGGTGCCGTTGGTGATGCTGTTGACCGAATAAAGCTCCAGCGTGGCGTCGGTTTGCACCAGTCTTTCTATGGCTTTTAAGCTGGCATCGACTGCGCCGCCGCCACTTGCATTGCCGGTGACTTCTTTATTGTCCACTCGCAAAGTAACGGTTGCGTTGGGTATTTCGCCGGTTTCCGAGCACACTTTCAGGGCGATCAGTTTGACATGCTCGTCTTCTGCCTCGAACCCGGCTTCCGAAATCAAGGTTTGTAAATCTTCATCAAAGATTTCGTGCTTTTTATCAGCCAATTGCTTGAAGCGGGCAAAAGCCTCGTTCAATTCCTCTTCCGAGCCGAACTCAAAGCCCAATTCGGTGATGCGGCTTTTAAATGCATTTCTGCCCGAATGCTTGCCCAGCACCATGCGGTTAGCCGTCCAGCCGACATCTTCGGCGCGCATGATTTCATAAGTCTCGCGGCTTTTTAACACGCCGTCCTGATGGATGCCCGCCTCATGCGCGAAGGCATTGGCGCCGACGATGGCTTTGTTGGGCTGCACAGGGAAGCCGGTGATTGACGATACCAGTTTCGAGCAGGTCAAGATTTCGCGGGTGTCTATGACAGTTTGGCAAGGGAACACATCTTTGCGAGTGCGCACCGCCATGACCACTTCTTCCAGCGACGCATTGCCTGCACGTTCGCCTAAGCCGTTAATCGTGCATTCAACCTGACGTGCGCCGTTCATAACCGCCGACAGGGAGTTGGCAACCGCAAGGCCCAAATCATTGTGGCAATGCACGGAAAAAATCGCCTTGTCCGAGTTGGGGATACGCCGGATCAGGTTGGCAATGGTTGCTCCGAATTGCTCAGGAACACTGTAGCCCACGGTATCGGGAATATTCAGCGTCGTGGCTCCGGCGTCGATGACGGCTTCAAGTATCCGGCACAAAAAGTCTTCTTCCGAGCGCCCAGCATCTTCCGGCGAGAATTCGACATTATCGGTATATTGCCGTGCGCGTTTGACGGCCCTGACCGCATAATCGATCACTTGCTCGGGCTGCATCTGCAATTTCATTTGCATATGAATCGGAGATGTGGCGATAAAGGTATGAATGCGTGACTGCCTGGCGCCTTTAAGCGCTTCACCTGCACGGTCGATATCCTTGTCCAGGGCTCTGGCCAATCCGCATACCACGCTATCTTTTATGACATTGGCCACGGCCTGAACGGATTCAAAATCGCCGGGACTGGCCGCCGGAAAACCGGCCTCGATCACATCGACCTTTAAGCGTTCCAGGGCCTTGGCAATACGGATTTTTTCATCGCGCGTCATCGAAGCGCCGGGGCTTTGCTCGCCATCGCGCAAGGTAGTGTCGAATATTATTAACTGGTCTTTCATAAAAACTCCATTCTCGGCAATTGTTCCCTGCATCGTCTTGGCAATAGCTCCTGCATCGCCTAGAGCGCCTACTGTTGGTGCTCTACTTCTTGTTTGCATACAGTCGATGAAGGGTTATCAACGGTTAGGTTGATACTCGGATATAGGGGGATTTAAATCATTAATATGGAATAAAGATATGCCCCGTCAGGGCAGGAATCTTAAAGGCAGGCATAGCCACGCACGCAAGGCTGTTCCGGCAAATATTGCGCCGGAAAGAGGGTTTTGAAATGCATGATTGATTTGAATAAACATGGTCGTGACTATACGCCAATGGCTGTGCTGCCTCAAGCAGATTTTTACGCTTTACGCCCGTGCAACCTGCGTCTGCGCATGATCAGGGTAAGAACCGGGCCTGAAATTGCGTAACCTAAAAACAGCAGGAACAGCATCGTTTGCGGCTGCGCCATCACGAACGATATGCCCAGCATTACCGCAATGGCGACAATAAAAGGCACTTTGCCTTTAAAATCGATCTTTTTGAAACTCCAGTAGCGGAAATTACTCACCATCAGCAAACCAGTGCTAACTGTTAAGGCAAGGGCAAAATATTTAAACACCTCTATGTCGTATTTGTACTCCAGGCAAATCCAGATAAATCCGGCAAGAATAGCTGCTGCAGCAGGGCTGGGAAGGCCCTGGAAATAGTTTTTATCGGCTGTTGCCAACTGGGTGTTAAAGCGCGCTAATCGTAATGCGCCGCCTGCGGAATGAACAAATGCCGCAAACAGGCCTAATTTGCCAAGGCTGGCAAATGCCCATGAATACATGACCAATGCCGGGGCGGCTGCAAACGAAACCATGTCGGAAAGACTGTCGTATTGCGCGCCGAATTCGCTTTGCGTATTGGTTAGCCTCGCTACCCGGCCATCCAAGCCGTCCAGAATCATCGCTACAAAAATGGCGATAACAGCAGTTTCATAACGCCCGCCCATCGCCGAAGTGATCGCATAGAAACCGGAAAATAGGGCTCCCGTGGTAAACAAATTAGGCAGCAAATAAATCCCACGACTACGAGTTAAGCGTTTTTCTGGAGGCATATTTAAATCAATCCTTAAGTTTTAGGAGGTCAGTAAAAAACATTACGCTGAAATTATACAATGAGCCTGCAAACTGCACCTAGCTTAATCAAAAATCAGGATTAGTCACCGGATCGGCTCTTCACTAATTCTTTGACAAGCTCAGGGCGTGCGGCTTTAACAGAAAATGGCTGGGCTTAGGATACTCCCGGTAGAGCTTTTATTGGGTTTGCCCGCCATGAGGCTAATTGTAATCAATATTTCCTCTTAATGCTTTTAGCCGGCCTTGTTTGGCTTTACTGTCCAGGCGCTTTAGTTTTGAACCTTTGGTAGGTTTTGTCGCTTTGCGCTTTTTATGCACGATAGTCACGCTTTGGATTAATGCCAGCAGCCGACTTAAGGCATCTTCCTTATTCTTTTCCTGGGTGCGATACTGCTGGGCCTTGATGATAATCACTCCTTCCTTTGAAATACGCTGGTCATTTAAGGCCAGTAGTTTTTCCTTGTAAAATTCGGGTAATGAGGATGCATTAATATCAAACCGCAAATGGATGGCGGTGGATACTTTGTTGACATTCTGTCCGCCGGTTCCCTGGGCACGAATCGCATGAACTTCAATTTCATTGTCCGGGATACTGACCTGATTGGATATTTGCAGCATTGCTATCAAGCCCTTTTGTGGGTTATACATCGATTGTTTTCTTGCTTGGCGATCATTATATTAAGGCCGTAGCAGTGTCAGCCGAGAGCTGATCTTATTTCATTTAAATGATATGAAGACAACAACATCTATATTGACGGCAAATGCCGGCTTTAATGATTTACAATATGAGCTATACGCAGACAGTTTTTGCGCAAGGCGCTATTGATGCAAAGCCGCGTACGCAGAAGCTGTATCTCACCCTTGAACATATTTTTGAAAACGACAACATACCATCGGAGCGATAAAGAATGAGCAACCATGTTACTTTGACCCAGTTTATCATTGAGCAGCAGCGTGAGTTGCCGGGGGTATCGGGAACATTTACTTCGATATTAAATGATGTGGTTACCGCGTGTAAGAAAATTTCGCATTTGGTTAATCAAGGCAATCTGATTGGTGTGCTGGGCAGTGCCGATTCCGAGAATGTACAAGGTGAGGTGCAAAAGAAACTGGACATCATCACCAATGACATTATGGTGGATGCGCTGAATTGGACCGGTCATTTGGCCGGCATGGCCTCGGAAGAAATCGACGATATTATTCTTATTCCTCCGCAGTATCCAAAAGGCAAATACCTGGCATTGTTCGATCCCTTGGATGGCTCTTCAAATATTGATGTTAATTTGGCGGTAGGCACCATATTCTCGATACTGCGTTGCCGTGAGGGCGTGGACCCTGCGCTGGAAGATTTTTTACGCAAAGGTTCCGAGCAGGTTTGTGCGGGGTTTGTGCTTTACGGCCCGTCTACGATGATGGTCTTGACGACGGGGCAGGGGGTTAACGGCTTCACGCTGAACCAGGATATCGGCGAATTCATCCTGACCCATCCCAACATGACGATTCCTAATGACACCAGTGAATTTGCGATCAACATGTCGAACCAGCGTTTCTGGGAACCCCCTGTAAAGCGCTATATCGATGAATGTTTGCAGGGTAAGGACGGTCTGCGCGAAAAAGATTTTAATATGCGCTGGGTCGCGTCGATGGTAGCGGAGGTTTACCGGATACTGACGCGCGGCGGGGTTTTTATGTATCCGTATGATTTGCGCGACCCGACAAGAGCCGGAAAGCTGCGCATTATGTACGAGGCCAATCCGATGGCCTTTATTATCGAGCAAGCGGGCGGCGCTTGTTCCACCGGGCGTGAGCGCATCCTGGACATTAAGCCTAAAGGCCTGCATCAGCGGGTTCCGGTTATTTTGGGTTCCAAAAGTGAGGTTGAGCGCATTGTCCAGTATCACTTGGAGGGCTGATTAAGTAGGCAAAAGGCTCAAGGCGAAAGACTGAAAATAGTCGCCACCGCCTCTGTCGTTGCTGTTTAAAACCTTAAAGCTTCCGCTCACCTACATTCATACAGAGCCAGCTTTGTACTCCGGTATCTGTGATTTTTGGAGTCCAAAGCTGGCTTTGGTCGTTATACCGATCCCTCGCTGGAGAGCGTGAGAACGATACGAAAGACTAAAAAAGAGCCTCTCTTGTATGATAAAATTTTCGTTTTTTAATTTCACCTTTTGAGTTTCTCCATGAACAAACCTAAAAAAGTCGCGATTCTCACGGCGGGCGGCTTGGCCCCTTGCCTAAACTCAGCCATCGGCAGCCTTATCGAGCGTTACACTGAAATCGATCCAACCATAGAAATCATCTGCTACCGTAGCGGTTATAAAGGTCTGTTACTGGGTGATTACTATACAGTCACTCCAGCAATCCGCGAAAAAGCAGGCCTTTTGCATCGTTTCGGCGGCTCGGTGATCGGCAACAGCCGCGTCAAGCTGACTAACGTTAAAGACTGCGTTAAACGCGGCCTGGTTGAGGAAGGCCAAGATCCGCAAAAAGTTGCCGCCGACCAATTGGTTAAAGACGGCGTCGATATTTTGCACACCATCGGCGGTGACGATACCAATACCGCAGCAGCCGATCTTGCTGCATTCCTGGCGAAAAACAACTACGGCCTGACCGTTATCGGTCTGCCTAAAACCGTCGATAACGACGTATTCCCAATCAGACAATCGCTGGGCGCTTGGACGGCTGCCGAGCAGGGTGCGCGTTATTTCTGGAACGTGGTCGCCGAAAACAATTCCAATCCGCGCATGCTGATTGTTCATGAAGTGATGGGACGTAGCTGCGGTTGGCTGACAGCCGCTACCGCTCTGGAATACCGCAAATTGCTGGATCGCGCCGAGTGGTTGCCTGAGCTGGGCCTTGATCGCGCTACTTACGAAGTGCATGGCGTGTTTATCCCTGAAATGACTATCGATCTTGCTGCCGAAGCGGCTCGCCTTCGTGCCGTGATGGATAAAGTCGATTGCGTCAATATCTTCGTTTCCGAAGGCGCAGGCGTTGAGTCTATCGTCGCTGAAATGCAAGCCAAGGGACAAGAAGTGCCGCGCGACGCGTTTGGTCACGTCAAGCTGGATGCGGTCAATCCGGGCAAGTGGTTCGGTGAACAATTTGCGCAAATGATCGGCGCGGAAAAAACATTGGTGCAAAAATCAGGTTATTTTGCTCGCGCTTCTGCGGCCAATGTTGAAGACATTCGTCTGATCAAATCTTGCGCCGATTTGGCTGTCGAGTGCGCGTTCCGCCGCGAATCAGGCGTTATCGGCCACGATGACGACCAAAATTTTGTGCTGCGTGCGATTGAGTTCCCACGCATTAAAGGCGGCAAGCCTTTTGACTTGAACTCACCTTGGTTTAACCAGACTTTGTCTGAAATCGGTCAGGCTAAAGGCGCTAAAGTCGAGGTTGGGCACTAAAATATCTCCAGCATCGTTCCCAGGCTCCGGCGTGGGAACGCAGTTGTACTGATTCCCAATCTCTGGAGATTGGGAATCTCAACGGAAAAGCTCCAGCTGCTTAAAACGGTAAGCTGGAGCTTCCAGTCCGATTCCCAAGCTTGAATTTGGGAGCCAGCGAAAGCAGACGCATCATGAACCCCGACTATATTTTTGTTTACGGAACGCTCAGGCGCGATGCGAACAGTGATATGCATCAACTGTTGGCAAAATATGCGGAATTTGTGAGTGACGCCACCTATCAAGGCAGGCTTTATAAAATCAACTATTACCCCGGTGCTGTTCCTTCCGATGATTCCAATGATGCCGTGCATGGCGAAGTCTATTGGCTACATCAGGCCGATGTTGCGCTTCCTCTACTCGACCAATATGAAGAGTTTGGTCCGGATTTTCCCGGCCCCAACGAATTCATACGGAAAAGACAATCGGTATTGCTCAAAAACGGATGCACCGTTACCGCATGGGTTTATATATACAATCATTCCATCTTGGGCTTGGAATTGATTAAGTCTGCAAATTTTATTCAACAGCCGCTATGATCACTATTATTCAACGCGTAACCACCGCTAAAGTCACCGTCAATAATCAGGATATTGGAAAAATCGATGCCGGCATTATGGCGCTCGTTGCGGTAGAAAAGGCCGACACCGAAAAAGATGCTCAGCGTCTGCTGGAGCGTATCCTCAATTACCGGATTTTTGCCGATAGTGACGACCGTATGAATCTGAGTTTACGGGATATTAACGGCGGCTTGTTGTTGATTCCGCAATTTACGCTGGCGGCGGATACCCAAAAAGGCAACCGGCCCAGTTTTATTTCAGCCGCGCCACCGGAAAAAGGCAAGGAGCTGTTCGATTATTTGCAACAGTTGGCAAGGCAGACTTATCCCAATGTTGAATTTGGGCAATTTGGCGCCGATATGCAGGTTGCGCTAATCAACAACGGACCGGTTACTTTTACGCTGAGGACGCGTACAGATTGATTAATCACCACGAAGGCACGAAGAGCACGAAATTTTTACTCTGGTTTTTTCTTCGTGAACTTCGTGCCTTCGTGGTGTATGCTTTGAGCCGATTTTACCTACTCATCATCTTCCTCATAAGGCTGCGCTTTCACATTATCAGGAATTTTCGGCATTTTGGCCGACCGCAACAAAATTAACGCACCGCCCAAAACGAACAACAGCGCGACTATAAACAACACGATC
>Ga0208117_100026_pt1 | contig 188002 bp, 150 predicted proteins | sample LakWasMet26_LOW6_2_FD_183870 | JGI IMG/M metagenome (GOLD analysis project Ga0208117, IMG submission 183870) | Freshwater sediment methanotrophic microbial communities from Lake Washington under simulated oxygen tension - Sediment Metagenome... | ecosystem: Environmental > Aquatic > Freshwater...
TTTGCGTCAAGACTGGTGAGCTCTCTCCGACCTGATTGATCGTTGATTGCTCGATGCTGTAACTCGAGTCGATGCCGAAGCACCGCTCGATTGTGTTCGATTCTTCTACCGACGTCGGTCCCTCGTTGCCGAGAGCCGCCGTCCGTGGATCTCCAGTCAGGTGATGACCGAAGATCTCCTTGCAACCTGATTTTCAAAGACCGGTTCGGGATGAAGCATCCCTGAAAGGTCACTTTCCCTCCGGCGCTGGCGTCGCTTTCGCTTCACCGTTTCGCCGTCGGGGAGGGCGGTTTTACTCGCTCTCCGTCCGCCGTCAACTCTTTCGTCGTTGCCGGCTTCTTTTTTCCCTCTGTCTTCAGCGCCTCTTGCGGGGCGCTTCGTCAGCGGGAGGCGTCTTCTACTCCTCTCATTCCGGGCGTCAACATTCCTCCCGGGGGATGGCGCTCTTTTTCCGGAAACGCCCTGAAAACAAGTCGATTCTAGCGAGCGAAGAGCCGCACGCGCAGCCCGGGCCACTCGTCGCGGACGATGCTGTAGACGGCGCTGTCGCGGACGCGGCCGTCGTCGCAGACGCGGTGCGAGCGCAGCACGCCGTCGAGCCTCGCGCCGAGGCGCTCGATGGCCCGCCGGGAGCGCTCGTTGAGCGCGTCGGTCTGGAGCTGCACGCAGAGGCACCCCCAGGCGTCGAAGGCGTGCGCCAGCATCAGCCGCTTGGCCTCGGTGTTGGCGTACGTGCGCTGCCACTGCGGCGCGTACCAGGTCGAGCCGATCTCCACGCGGCGGTTGGGCGCGTCGATGTTCATGAAGCGGGTCGAGCCGATGAGCGCGCCGGAGGCCCGGTCGCGCACGGCGAAGGCCACGGTCTTCCCCTCCGACTGCTCCCGGAGGATGCCCTCGAGGAAGCGCCGAAGCGCCGCCGCGTCGGGGATCTGCACGCTGTACCATCGCCAGATCGCGGGCCATGTCGCGGGGTCGAAGGCCGCGACGAGGCCGTCGACCAGCGAGGCGTCGAGGGCTTCGAGCGAGACCCGCTCGCCCTGCAGGTGGGGTCGCTGCTGTACGTCGATCATCATGGGCGAAGGTGTACCGCAACGACCTCACCCCGCGCTCCCTGTGCTACGCCGCCGCCGCCGTGGACGACGACTCACCCCTCCCCTCCCCGCTCTCCCTCGGGCTCGATTTCACCGAGGCGGTGCGCCGCTTCAACGAGCCGGGCGTGCTCCGCCACGACCTCGTGCGCGCCGGAGGCGGCGCCCTGGGGCTCTTCCTCGCGGAGGCCACCCGCGCCCACGGCGGCGCTCCGGTGCTCGTCATCACCGCCGACGCCGACGAGGCCCGACGGCTCGCCGCGGACGTCTCCTTCTTCCTCGGCACCACCGAGGACCAGGAGGCCGCCGAGGAGGGACGCGGCGAGGTGCTGGTGCTCCCCTCCCCCGAGCAGTCGCCCTTCGTCGACGTCGCGCCCGACCGCCGCACCGCGATGTCGCGCCTCGCCACGCTCTTCCACCTCTCCCAGGGATTACCCTGGCGGGTATTGGTCGCGCCCGCGAGCGCCCTGGTGCGCAGGGTGGTCCCTCGCGCGGCGCTCACCCCCCGCTGCGACCTGGTGCAGGCCGAGGAGCTCGTCGACCGCGACCGGCTGCTGCAAGGGCTCGTCGAGGGCGGCTACCTGCGCGTCCCCGTGGTGGAAGACCCCGGCACCTTCGCGGCCCGGGGCGCCGTCATCGACGTGTGGCCGCCGAGCTCGCGGTGGCCCGCCCGCATCGAGCTCGACGACGACCTCTGCCTCACCATCAAGCTCTTCGACGCCGAAGGGCAGCGCACCGTCCGCTCCATCAAGGAACTCTTCATCCACCCGGTGAGGGAGGCCCTCGTCGGAGACGCCGAGCGCGCCCGCGCCCGACGGAGGGTGCGCGACCTCGTCGACGCCGTGAACCTCCCCAGCCACGCCGCCGCCAGGCTGCTCGAGGACGTCGACAGCGGCCGGGCCTTCTTCGGCGCCGAGGGCTTCCTCCCCGCCTACTACCCCGCGCTCGAACCCGTCACCGCCTACCTCCCCGCCTCGCTCCGAGTGCTCTGGAACCACCCGGCCCGCTGCCTCGCCTCCCTCCGAGACGAGCTCGCCCGCTCCGCCCAGGACCACGCCGCCCGCGTCGAGAAGCACCTCCCCACCTTCGGCCTCGAAGACCACTACCTCTCCGAAGCCGAGCTCTTCGCCGCGCTCCAGGCCCACCCCGTGTCGGCCCACCATGAGCTCGTGGTGCGCTCCAGCGAAGGGCCCACCGCGGACGACCCCGGAGCGCTCGAGCACGTCCCGCTCGATGCGACGGTGCTCGACCTCGGGGCCGATCCGCTGAGCCGGCTGGCGGCGGACATCAAGGCCACGCGCGCGGAGAAGGGCAAGGGCGACGCGCTCGTCCCGCTGGTGGAGCAGGTGAACTACTGGTTCGGCGAGGGCTATCGGGTGCTACTCACCGCGCGCACCCCGACGCAGTCCGAGCGCGTCGCCACCCTCGCCCGAGGCCACGGCCTCGCGGTGAAGAGCACCTACGGGACCTTCTCCCCCGCCCTCCTCCAGCGCTCCGAGCGGCCCGAGACCGCCGCCGTCGAGGTCGTCGTGGGAGAGCTCGCCCGCGGCTTCGCGCTGCCCTCGCGGCTCCTCGCGGTGGTCACCGAGGAGGAGATCTTCGGCGCGCGGGCGAGGCGACAGAGCCGGCGCAAGGGCGGAGAGGCCGGGTCGAGGCCCTTCCTCGACGACCTGCGCGCCCTGGTGGTGGGCGACTTCATCGTCCACGTCGACCACGGCATCGGGAAGTACCTCGGGCTCATCCACCGCGAGGTCGGGTCGCAGAAGATCGACGTCCTCGTCATCGAGTACGCCGGCGGCGACAAGCTCTACCTGCCCGTCACCCGGCTCAACCAGATCCAGAAGTTCACCGGAGGGGAAGGCGCTCCGAGGGTCGACCGGCTGGGAGGGAGCACCTTCGCCAAGGCCAAGGCCAAGGTCGAGCGCGCCGTGCGGCAGATGGCCGACGAGCTGCTGCGACTGCAAGCCGAGCGAAGGGCGCACCCGGGGCGCAGCTTCAACCCCAGAGGGATGCTCGACCAGGAGTTCGAGGCGACCTTCCCCTTCGAGGAGACCCCCGACCAGGTTCGCGCCATCGACGAGGTCATGCTCGACCTCCAGACCCCCATCCCGATGGACCGACTCGTCTGCGGAGACGTGGGCTTCGGCAAGACCGAGGTCGCCCTCCGGGCCGCCTTCCACGTCGCCGCCCAGGGCGCCCAGGTGGCAGTGCTCTGCCCCACCACGGTGCTCGCCCAGCAGCACTACCGCACCATCGCCGACCGCTTCGCGCCGTACCCCCTGGAGGTCGCGGTGCTCTCCCGCTTCGTGACGGCGTCCGAGCAGCGCGAGGTCATCAAGCGCTTGAAGGAGGGCAAGGTCGACGTGGTCGTCGGCACCCACCGGCTGCTCTCCAAGGACGTCCACTTCAAGGACCTCGGGCTGCTCGTGGTCGACGAGGAGCAGCGCTTCGGCGTCACCCACAAGGAGCGCATCAAGCAGCTCCGCGCGCAGCTCGACGTGCTCACCCTCTCCGCGACCCCGATCCCCCGGACGCTGCAGATGGCCGTCTCCGGGATGCGGGACCTCTCGCTCATCACCACCGCGCCGGTCGATCGTCGCGCGGTGCGGACCGTGGTCTGCCGCGAGGACGCGCAGGTGCTGAAGGAAGCGGTGACGAGAGAGCTCGCCCGAGGGGGCCAGGTCTTCTACGTCTACAACCGCATCGAGGGGCTCTACGAACGCGCGGACAAGCTGCAGAAGCTGCTGCCCACGGCGCGCGTGGCCGTGGCCCACGGGCAGATGGCGCCGGAGACCCTCGAGACCGTGATGATGGACTTCATCGAGGGGCGCTACGACGTGCTCTGCGCCACCGCCATCATCGAGAGCGGCATCGACATCCCCAGGGCCAACACGATGATCCTCGACCGGGCGGACCTGTTCGGGCTGTCGCAGCTCTACCAGCTGCGTGGGCGCGTGGGTCGGGCGAGGGAGCGGGCGTACTGCTACCTGTTCGTTCCGCCGCCCTCGAAGATGAGCGACGAGGCCAGGGCGCGCATCGACGCCATCGAGCGCTTCACCGAGCTGGGGTCGGGCTTCCAGGTGGCCTCGCTCGACATGGAGCTTCGGGGCGCTGGGGACCTGCTGGGCGCCGAGCAGTCGGGCAACGTCACGGCGGTGGGCTTCGACCTCTACTGCCAGATGCTGGAAGAGGCCGTCGCCGAGCTGCGAGGGCAGCCCATCATCCCGGGGGTCGACCCGGAGCTCACCTTCGACGAGCCCAACTACCTCCCCGAGGAGTACATCGAGGACGTCGGCGTGCGGCTCTCGCTCTACAAGCGCCTCGCCAGCGCGATCACCGAGGACGACGTGCAGGACCTCGCCTCGGAGATGGAGGACCGCTTCGGACCGGCGCCGCCCCCGGCGAGGCTGCTGATCCGGGTGATGTCGGTGAAGACGCGGCTGCGGAGGCTGCGCTCGCTGGGCATCGAGGCGACCCGGGAGCGGGTGGTGGTGCACCTGAGGGAGGACTCCCCCCTCGACGCCGCCAAGGTGATGGAGCTGTGTACCGGCAAGCGATCGCCGTATCGTCTGTCGCCGGACATGAAGCTGTCGCGACGCTACGAGCCCGGCGAAGGCATCGACCACGCGGAGGCGATGCTCGCGGAGATCGAACCCCTGGTCATCGGGTGAGGATGGCGGCGCGAGGGATTCGCGGAGGGTGGCTGGTGGTCGCGGCGCTCGCGATGACCTGCACGCACCCGGGCGAGCTCGCGAGGGTGGGCGGCGGCGGGGCGGCGAGGCCGGCGACGGACGCTGGCTTACCGGGCGACGTAAACCGCGGGAGCGCGGCGGGGGCGTGGGCGGGCCCGTGCCCGGTGGCGGTGGAGAACGCCGGCGTGGAGGTCGCGAGGGTGGCGGGCGGCGGGCTGACGGTGTGCGACGTGGCGGTGCGGGCCTGGCAGCGGACGAGGGAGGGCCTGCCGGCGCTGGGCGTGCGGGCCCTGGTGGACGAGCTGGTGGCCGAGGAGGGGGCGGCGGCGCTGGCGCGCGAGGGAGCCGGGGCCGGAGGGCTGCGCGACCGGGCGGTGACGGCGGCGCTGGCCGAGGGGCTGCTGAGGGCGGAGGCGCTGGCGAGGGTGACGGTGCCCGACGAGGCGGCGATGGCGCGGTGGTACTCGGCGCACTCGGAGGACTTCCAGCGGCCGGCGAGGGTGCGTGCGAGGTGGGCGATCCTGAGGACGGAGCGGGGGGCGAGGGCGGCGATCGCGGCGCTGGCGACGGGAGAGACGGACTTCGAGGCGGTGCTGGCGCAGAGCATCGACCCGCTGCGCGCGAGGGACCACGGCGACCTGGGGGAGCTGCGGCGGGAGGAGGTTCCGGCGGCGGTGGGCGCTGCGGTGGTGGAGGCGGCGTTCGCGCTGGGCAGCGACGGCGCGGTGGCCGAGCGGCCGGTGCGGGTGAGCGTCACCACGATGGTGACCGTGCGGCGACGACCGCGGGCGAGGCGCGTGGCGGGCTGGGCGGTGGTGCAGCGGCTCGGGAGGAGGGAGGCGGAGGTGCTGCCGCTGGAGGCGGTGAGGCGCAGGGTGCAGCACCGGATGATGAGGGAGCGCTACGAGTCGGCGAGAGAGGCCGCGAGCGCCCGCTGGGAGGAGCGGCTGCGCCCGCAGGTGGAGGCGGCCATCGACGCGAGGGCGCTGGGCACGGTGAGGGTGACGCCGAGGGAGTGAGCGCGGAGGGGGATCGGGCGAATACCAGGGCTGGTTTTCGCGAATACCAGGGCTGGTTTTCCGTGGGGCCCACCAGGGTGAGCGTTGGCCTCATCTCCACGGAAACGCCGCCCACTCCGCGGTTGCAGACGGCCCTTCGGGCCTGCAACCGCTGAAGTGGGAGCCTGGGGCTGATCGTCCCGCCTGCGCGGGACTCTCTGCAGGCGCATCGAGCGCTGGAGCGCTCGATGGAGAGGAAGTAGGTGCTCACGCGCAGCAGCAGGACAAGTCACTGAGCGTCCCATGGAGTTCTATCGCGGCGGTCGGTGACCTCCCGACGGTTGCGCCAGCAACCGGCGCTCCTCCAGATAGCCCGGCGCAGGCCGGGCGGTCAGCGCCAGGCTCCCACTTCAGCGGTTGCAGGCCCGCTCGCGGGCCGTCTGCAACCGCGGAGTGGGCGGCGTTTCGGCGGAGATGAGACCAACGCTCAGCCCACCAATGGGGCGAGCGTGTGAAGCGAGGGTTGCGCCCGCATCGAGGGGCGCGCGATACCACCGCCCATGACCGCGGGATGGAACTTCGAGCGCCGACGCGACACCTGCGCGAGGTTCCTGATCGGGGTGTCGCTGCTGGCGAAGGGGCGCGCCGAGCAGGACACCAGCCTGGAGGCGGTGCGCCACCCGATGCGGCTCTCCCCGGAGGAGGCGCTCTTCGCCGCGAGGCGACTCAGCGAGGAGGAGCTCATCGCCTTCGATCCGGGCGGCGCCGTGCGCTCCAAGGCCCGGGGCATCGAGCGCGCCGAGGCGCTGGTGGGCGGCGTCCGGGCGAAGGCGCTGCGCTTCGAGGACGTGGCCGAGGCGCTGCGCGCCGGAGGGAGCGCGCTCGCCGTGTTCGCGGCGGTGATTCGCGCCGAGGGGGGAGCGCTCTCGTGCGCCTCGCCCGACGCCGACCCCGACGGGACGTACCGGCTCTCGCTCGTCCGCGACGTGGTCACCCTCGAGCGCCGAGGCGACGACGGGAGCTACGCGCCCGCCCCCGACCTCACCGGGCGCTGAGACACACCTCAGCCTCCCCGATCACCGGCACGGAGGGTGCTACCCGCCGCGTCATGCATCCGACCTCTCGACCCGCCGTGGGCGTGGTGGGCACCGGCAACTCCGCCCGCGCCCTGGCCTGCTACCTCGCGTCGCGAGGCCACGAGGTGCACCTGCTGGTGCGTCACATCGAGCGCTTCCCCTGGCTCACCGGGTCCAGGTCGCTCACCGCCACGGGGAAGATCGAGGGAACCTTCGCCCTCGGCGGGGTGACCGACAACGCCGCGCGCTTCGCCGCCGCGGTGGGCACCATCTTCGTGGCGACGGTCACCACGGCCTACCGGGAGATCGCCGCGCGCCTCGCCCCCTACCTCGACCGGGACCATCGGCTGGTGCTGTTCTCCAGCAAGCTCTGCGGCTCCGTGGAGGTCGAGCACCTGCTGCGAGAGCACGGCGTGCGGTCGGTTCCGGTGCTGGAGACCGACGCGCTCTTCGCGTGCCGCATCCAGGAGGATCACTCCATCTGGGTGCGCGGCTTCAAGGGCTGGACCCTCTTCTCCGCGCCGAGGCACTCCATGACGCGCGAGTGGGCGCCGCTGATGCACCACTTCTTCCCGGGCCTGGAGGCCGCGCGCAACGTCATCCAGCGGGGGCTCACGGACTTCGGCGCCCTCGCCCACCCGACGACGATGATGGCCAACATGAACCGCGTCGACCGGAAGGAGCCCTTCCTGTTCTACCTGGACGGGTTCACCGAGAAGACCGTCGCGGTGCTCGAGGAGGTGGAGAAGGAGTTTCGCGCCGTCGCCCACGCCTACGACGCGCCGCTCATCGCCATGAAGGACCTCCTCGATCGCTACTACGGCTGCGACACCACCTCGCTGCTCACGGCGATGCGCACGGTGCCCAACTACCGGCTCTCCTGGGCGCCCAGCACCCTCGACCACCGGTACCTGAAGGAGGACGTCTCCTGCACCCTCGTGCCCATGCACGAGCTCGCCCGCAAGGCCCACGTCGAGCTCCCGGTGGTGAGCTCCATCGTGCAGATGGCCTGCGACCTCACCGGCGAAGACCTCGTCGCCCAGGGCCGCACCCTCGAGCGCCTCGGCTGGGAGCACCGCTCGCACGCCGAGATCGTCCGCTGGATCGAGGACTGAGTGGGCGAGCGGGCCACCCTCGCGTGGGTGCTGGCGGCGCTCCTCGGCGCCTCGCTCGAGCCCATCCTGGTGAAGCTCGGCTACCGCGCCGAGGCCACCGCCTGGCAGCTCCTCGCGCTGAAGAACCTCGTCGCCGCCGCGGTCATCGTCCCCCTGGCCCGCGCTCCGAAATGGCCCGGACTCCCGGGCGTTCTTCGCATCGGCCGGGTGAGCGTGCTGCTCATCGTCACCAACGCCCTCTCGCTGCTGGCCCTCACCCGCCTGCCCGCGGTGACCCTGATGACCGTGGTGGCGACCACCCCCGCGGCCGTGGCCCTCGTGGCGAGGGCGCGGGGTCGGGTGCGCCCGGGGGCGCGCTTCTGGGCGGCGATCGTGGCGGCGCTCGTGGGGATGGCCCTCACCCTCGACGTGCTGCGCCCCGGAGCCCTGGCCTTCGACGGCGTCGGCCTCGCGCTGGCCTTCGGCGCCGTCGCCAGCTCGACCCTGTACCGCAGCGCCATGGAGGACGTCACCGCCGCCTTCGGCCCGAAGGTGGTGTCGACCTGGGTCTTCCTGGTGAACGCCGCGGTGACCTCCGCGCTGGTGCTGCCGTGGAGCGGGCTGCCCCCTCCCGCGGCGCTCCCGATGGGCCTCTGGATCGGCCTCGCGGCGGCGGTCGCCAACGTGGCCTTCCTCGTGGCGCTGCACCGCATCGGCGCGACCAGGATCTCCGTCTACACCCTGCTGCAGCGCCCCTTCGTGATGGTGGCCGCGGCGGTGGTGCTGTCCGAACCCCTGCGCTGGTCGCAGGCCCTCGGTGTCGCGATGGTGCTCGCGAGCGTGCACGTCGCGCAGCGCGCGGGCCGTGAGGAGAAGAAGCCGTGAACTTCGAAGAAGCCATGCGCTGGACCGAGGAGGCCCATGCCTTCCCGGCCCGAGAGCACCTGCACGCCCGGCGCCTCTCGTGGATCCTGGAGCGCTCGGGGCTGCGGGAGAGGGCGCGCTCCCTGCCCTGGGCCCTCGTCGCCGGATCGTGCGGCAAGGCCAGCACCGCGCGCTTCCTGGCCTTCATCGCGCGCGGCCTCCTCGACCGCGCCGGGGTCTCCGCGCCGGTGGCCCTCGGCACCAAGCCCCCGCTCTCCGAGACGCCCGACGGTCAGCGGGAGCGCTACCAGCTCTTCGAGCGCGGCGCCTCCGCCCCCTCGTGGATCGTCCCCGAGGACTTCGCCGGCTACGTCAGCGAGCTCGTCCCGGTGGTGGAGGCGCTGGAGAGGGAGGCGCCGGAGCTCGGTCCCGTCGCTCCCTACGACCTCCGCTACGCGGTGCTGCTGAGCCACGCGCTCGACCAGTGCGCCGCCTTCGCCGTGGTCGAGGCCAACATCGGGCTGCGCGACGACCCGACCTCCGCGCTGCCTCCGCCGAGGGCACAGCTCCTCACGCCCATCGACACCGACCACGCCCAACTGCTCCTCGCCCCGTCGCCGCTCCCCGCCGCGCTCTCGGGGCTGGGCGACCGCGCCGGACCCGTCTGGCACAAGGCCGGCGGGCTGCGCGCTCGCGTCGCCACGGTGGTGGGCCTTCAGGACGAGCCCGTCGCCCTCGCGGTGGACGCCCTCGCCGCCGAGCGAGGCGTCGGGACCATGGCCCGACGCGGCGTCGACTACGAGGTGCTGCGAAGGAGGAGCGCGCTCGATGGGAGCGACGCGACGCTTCGGGTCGGGGACGAGACGCTGGAGGTGAGGATCCGGGCGGTCGGGGGGTTCCAGGTGGACAACGCGGCGCAGGCGGCCGCGGCGGCCTGGGCGCTGGTGCGCGACGGAGCGCTGCCGGGCGACCGGGGCGCGTGGAGGGAGGCGGTGCGGGCGGGCCTCGGCGCCGCGACGATGCCGGGGCGCATGGAGGTGATCGCCGCGCGCCCGCTGACGCTGCTCCAGGTGGGCGCGAGCCCGGTGAAGATGAGGGCCTTCGTCGAGGCGCTCGACGAGCTGCTCCCGGCGGCGTCGAGCGGTCGCGTGGTGGTGTGCGCGAGCTTCCTGGCGCGCATCCACGACGCCAGGGAGCCGGTGGCCATCCTCGCCCGGTCGGGCCGGGTCTCGGCGCTGGTGGCGACGGCGTGCGAGACGCTCGGAGACGCGGCGGACCTCGATCCCGACGAGGTGATCGGCGTCGCGAGGCAGGTGCGCCCGGAGCTGGAGTGCTGGGCCATGAGAGGGGCGGAGGCCGCCGTGGCCAAGGCTCGCTCGCTGGCCTGCGCCGAGGGCGACGTGCTGGTGCTCGTCGGCAACGGCCTGGGCGCGAGCACCCGGCCGACCTGAGGGGGAAGGCCCTCGCCACGCAAGGGCTGCGCAGCGCGACGCGGGAGCTGCGCCAGAGATCGCGAGCTGCCCTCGACGCCATCAGTCGCGCTACTCTTCCGCGCCCCTCATGAGCACCTCATCCTCGTGGAAGCCCGTCACCTCCATGGCCCTCCGCATGGACGGCGAGCGCCTCCTGCTCCTCGATCAGCGACGCCTCCCCGACGAGGTGAGCTGGATCGACGCCTCCGACCCCCTGGTCATGGAGGGCTGCATCCGCACGCTGGCCGTCCGCGGCGCACCGCTCCTCGGCGTCGCCGCAGCGCTCTGCCTCGGGCTCCTCGTGCGCTCCGGGTGCACCCCGGAGTCCTTCCGCGCCAGCGCCGCGCTCCTCCGCGCCGCGCGCCCCACGGCGGTCAACCTCATGGCGGCCATCGATCGGCTCACCGCCTCGGCCCTGGGCGATGACCTCTCCGGCGTCGACGAGGTCGCGATGGACGTCTTCCTCGACGACGTGGCCCGCTGCGAGGCCATGGCCGCGCACGGCGCCTCGCTCCTCGAGGACGGCTCCGGCGTCATCACCCACTGCAACACCGGCGGCCTCGCCACCGTGGGGGTGGGCACCGCGCTCGGGGTGATCCACCGCGCGCACGCCCAGGGCAAGCGGGTGCATGTCTACGTCGACGAGACCCGTCCCCTCCTCCAGGGCGGCCGCCTCACCGCCTGGGAGCTCCGCCACCTCGGCATCCCCCACACCCTCATCACCGACAGCATGGCCGCCGTGGTGCTGCGCTCCGGCAGGGCCAGCCGCGTGCTCGTCGGCAGCGACCGCGTCGCCCGCAACGGCGACTTCGCCAACAAGGTGGGCACCTACTCCCTCGCCGTCGCCGCCGCCCATCACCACGTCCCCTTCCACCCCGTCGCCCCGTGGACCACCGTCGACCTCTCCTGCCCCGACGGCGACGCCATCCCCATCGAGCAGCGCGACGCCGACGAGGTGCGCGGCGCGTCGGGCTCCTTCGGCTCGGTGCGCTGGTGCCCGAGGGAGACGGAGGTCTTCAACCCCTCCTTCGACGTCACCCCCGTCGCGCTGGTGACCTCGCTGGTCACCGACCGGGGGGTCTTCTCCCGCGAGCAGCTACGCGCCGGCGCCCTCGGCGCGCTCGACGGCTGAGGCGCGCGTGGCGCTGCGAACCGTCCAGGCCGTCCGCTACGTGATGCCCTTCCGGGAGGGCAGCTCGGTGCCCGCGCTCGTCGAGGCCGACGACCTCGGGCTCTACGTCGTCAAGCTCCACGGCGCCGCGCAGGGGTCGAGGGCCCTGGTCGCCGAGCTGCTGTCGGGCGGGCTCGCCCGCGCGGCGGGTCTCGACGTCCCCGAGCTGGTGCTGGTGGAGCTCGACCGCGCCCTGGCCGCCAGCGAGCCCGACCCGGAGATCTCCGCGCCGCTGGAGGCCAGCGCGGGGCTCAACCTGGGCCTCGACTACCTCCCAGGCAGCGTCACCTTCGACCCCGTCGCGAGCCCGAGGCCCGACGCCGCCACCGCCTCTCGCATCGTGCTCTTCGACGCCCTCGTCACCAACGTCGACCGCACCCCGCGCAACCCCAACCTCCTGCTCTGGCACCGCCGCCCCTGGCTCATCGACCACGGCGCGACGCTCTATTTCCACCACGGCTGGGAGCCCTCCGACCCCCTCGTCAACAGCCGCGACCCCTACGCGGAGGTGCGCCACCACGTGCTGCTCCCCTGGGCGACCGCGCTCCCGGAGGCCGCGCGCCACCTCGCCGCCGCCCTCACCCGCGACGTCATCGAGGCCGTGGCGCAGCAGCTCCCCGACGCGTGGCTCGGCGAGGCCCACGGCTTCGACGACCCGAGCTCCCACCGCGCGGCCTACGCGGCGTGGCTGAGCGCCCGCGTCGAGGCGATGCCCGTCTACCTGGAGGAGGCCGAGCGTGCCCACGCGCGACGCGTTTGACTACGCCATCGTGCGGGTGGTCCCGCGCGTGGAGCGGGAGGAGTTCATCAACGTCGGGGTGATCGTCTACTGCTACGCGCAGGACGTGCTCGTCGCCCGCGTGGAGCTCGACGAGGCCCGGCTGAGGGCGCTCTCCCCGGACGTCGACCTCGACATGGTGCGGTGCCACCTCGAGGCCATCCCCAGAGTCTGCGCAGGAGGCCCGGCGGCGGGCCCCATCGGAGAGCTCAGCCAGCGAGAGCGCTGGCACTGGCTGACCGCTCCGAGGAGCACGATGCTGCAGACCTCCGCCGCGCACGCGGGGCTCTGCGAGGAGCCGGTCGCCGCGATGGAGCGGCTCTTCGACCGGGTGGTGCGCCTCCCCCGACGGTGACCGCGATCGGCAACCCGCTGCCAGGCAGTGGGGTCGCGGGCTTGCGGGAGACCGGGAGGTCGGCCCTAGCCTGAAGGGGAGATGGTCGATGGCACCGTGACGATCACCCGGTCGGAGCTCGAAGCGATGCGGGCGGGCGAGCGCGTGTGCACCGACGTGGAGCTGGCGGCGAGCGTGGCCGCGGGGCGGCTGTACCTGCTCGATCCGGCCAACGACGGGGAGGCGATACTCGACGACCTCGATGACCCGGGAGCCATCCTCGCGGAGCTGGGGATGGTCGCGGGCGACGAGGCCGCCGAGGCCCACCCGGGCGGCCCGGCGGCCTGGGGCCGGGAGCGCGGCTGGACGGTGCGACGCGTGGTGGCGATCGTCGAGGGCTGAGACGGCCGACGGGTAAATAGCCGAATGGGGAGCACCTCGTTGAGATGCTCCCCATTCAACCTTCTAGCGCGCCCGGGAAGGGTCGAACTTCCAACCCCCAGATCCGTAGTCTGGTGCTCTATCCATTGAGCTACGGGCGCTTGCTTGCGAAGGGAGCGCCCTTTTATCAGCTCCTCGAATGGTGTCCAACAAAATCGTACGAGCCCTCAGCCGAGGACCCCTGAGAGCGATCGAGCGAGCCCCTCCACGGCGCGTCGCTGCCCGCCGAGGAGCGCGTCCACGTCGCCCAGAAACACCTGCGCCTCCCCGTAGCGCGCGTCGCCGTAGCGCTCCGCCGCCATGCGCTCCCGAAGCGCGAACACCCGCTGACCCACGGCCGTCACCGAGGCCACCGCGGCCAGCAGCTCGTCGCGCTGCGCGAGGCTCACCACCCCGGAGGACTGCGACAGCGACGAGCGCACCTCCTCCGCCGGGCCCACGAAGACGCCCGTCATCAGCGCCGCCGCCAGCTTCGTCACCGGCCTCGCCAGGTCGAGGCGCTCCGCGTCGTCGACCGCGTCGAGGTAGGCGTCGAGCTTCCTCCCCAGGGTCGCCCAGCGCTCGATGCGTGCCGCCAGGGGGCCGGTCATGCGCTCGGCCCAGAGCGTGCGCGCGGCGGAGGTCCAGGCCATCGCCAGGCGGTCTTCGATGCACTCCAGCACCCTCGCGGTGGACGGCGAGGTCAGCCGCACGTAGGCGTCGCGCAGCTCTCTCCGGCTGCGCTCGCCCGCCGGAGCGAAGAGCAGCGCCACCGGGGACTGGGACACCAGCCGGAGGCGCAGCCCGGCGAAGTCGTCCTCGCAGAGCCGGAAGCTGCCCAGCGACTGCTGCGCCAGGTGGAAGAAGACCCAGTCGCCCACCTCCGTCGACTGATCCGGGACCACCCTCTTCACGGCCCTGCGCGCCCCCCGGCTCGCGTCCGTGCGGCTCTGCCCTACCAGCGCCGGGAGCTGCGCCGCCCCTTCGATCCAGAGCGTGCGGCTCGCCGCCGTGTAGCGAGGGACGAAGCCTCTGCCCGCCGCAGGGTCCCACACCCTCGCCCTCACCCGCCGGCCGCCCCGCAGCAGCGCCCGCTCTCGCCACCCGCCGCCCTCCACCAGGAAGCGCATCACGCTCGTCGCGATGCGCCGGGCGCCCGCCGCCGCGAGGTCTTCCCGCAGCGGGGAGAGCGCCACCGGCACCGTCACCACGTCGCCGCGACCGCGCCCAAGCAGCGCGTCGAGCACCTGGAGGGCCTGTCCCTCCTGCACCGTGAATACACGCCTCGGTAAGGTCTGCAGCGTCGCCGTCACCTCGGCAGCGTACGCCGGGCCTCCACCCTCGCGCACGACATCGCGAAGCGACGCCGGCCCTGCCACGCCACCCCCGAGAGTCGACCGGCGCCGTCGGAGGTGAGCGAGAAGCTGCGCACCGGGTCGACGCCCCCGCGGTGCTCGAAGGTCGACTCGTCGCGGGACTCACCCCCGGCGATCGAGCGCACGCAGAGCCCGCGCGCGGTCACCTCGAGGATCTCCTCCACCTGCCACTCGCCCACCACCGGCGCCCAGCCCGCGCCTCGGAGGTCGGAGTTGCGGTCGATGCGCCGGAGCACGCCCCGGGAGGCCACCCCGCGGGGGCACGGCGCGAGGGTGCCGTCGTCCTCCACGGTCTCCTCCGCGGAAGCTTCACCCGACAGCGGGAGGAAGCGCCAGCGCCGGGGCGAGGTGGGAAGCCAGAGGCCGTCGCGGCCGTCGAGCGAGCCGGGCTGGATGAACTCCGGCGGCGCGTCGCTCACCACCGTGCGCCTCGCGACGACCTGCCCGCGCGCCACGTCGTAGACCACCGCCTGCGCCACCGTCGCCCCGTGGGAGACGCCGCGGGAGAGGGCCAGGAAGGCGCCGCCCTCGGTGAGCAGCATGTCCCGGCGATAGGGGAGCGCGAAGTGCTCCAGGGGGAAGGGTTGTAGCCCCGGCGCGGTGGCCAGGAAGGTCTCGCAGCGCACCCCGGCGCAGCGATCGAGGAGCGCGAGAGGCGTCGTCGCTCCCACCGGCGCGTAGCCCGAGAAGGTCACCCGCTCGGCGGTGGGAGGGAGCCTCCCCCGGGTCACCTGGGAGAGCGACTCGCCGTTCCAGCGGACGGTGACTCCGTCGCTCTCGGGCTGCCAGTGAAGCGCGTAGCCCGACACCGCGATGCCGCGGTCGAGCTCCGGCCCCACGCCCAGCGTCTCGCCCGACTCGCACTCGAAGCGGGCCCGCTCCTCGGGGCGCTGCATCGGCGCCACCCAGGGCCGCGGCGCCGCCGGCGCGGCGTCCGGGCGCGTGACGAACCACGGCGACCCGCTCACCCCCGCGGTCCACTCCAGCACGCCCGCGAGGCGGCACACCGGGCCCGCGCAGTAGCTGAGCGCCTCGGGGTCGAGCGAGAGCGCCGAGGGGTCTCCGCGCACCGGCCCGGGCATCCTCGCGAAGCCCGCGTCGGGGCGGTACTGCCAGAGCGCCTCGGCCCCACGGCCCAGCGCGTAGCCCACCGCCCCGGCGCCGTGGATCCCACGCCGCGCCCCGGCCGGGGCCTCGTGCGCGCTCCAGCGCACCGCGTCCGAAGGGCCGATCGCGCCGCGGTGCAACACCAGCCTCCCCTCGGCCGAGTGGCCCCACACCGCCAGCGCGCCGCCCGCCCAGCGCAGCCCCCGCGCCTCCGCGGTGCCCACCGGCAGCGTCACCGCGGTCATGGCCTCGCCCCGGAGGATCACCGCCCTCGCGTGGGGCCCGGAGTCCCGGGTCTCCACCAGCAGCGCAGCGCCGCCGCGCATGTCCACCGGCTGCGCCGGGAAGGGGGCGTGCACCGTGCGGCTGGCCCCGTCGGCGTGGTGCACGCAGAACGCCGCCGGGTCGCGCACCGGCTGCTGCGCGCAGGGGGCCGCCACCACCCAGGCCTCGGAGCGGTCGTCGAAGACGATGTCCCCCATGGGCTCGGCCCGGAGCTCGTCGCGAAGCACCGTCCAGGTGCCCGCCGCCGTGGGCGCGAACACCGCCCCGGCCCAGCCCTCGTGGGTGCACACCAGGCGAAACGATCCGTGGGCGCCGGCGATCACGCAGCCCTGCCCCGGGGTCGCCAGGCGCCGCAGCTCCCGACGGCTGCGAGGGTCGATCACCCGCACGACGTCGCCCTCGACCAGCGCGAGGCTCCCGTCGGGGAGCGCCGCAACGCGCGAAGGGTCGGCCGGCAGCAGCAGCGGGGCGGAGGCGTCGGCCGTGGGGGGAAGCTCCCCCGCGCGCACGAAGGACTCCAGCGAGGGAGCGTCGTCCCGGGGAGAGAGAGCGCCGTCGTCGGAGATGGAATACCGACCCCGGTAAGATTCGATCACCGCGGCGCCGCGGGCGAGGCCCACCACGGTGGCCAGGTCACCGTCGGGGAGAGGGACCTCGGTGAAGCGACGGCCGCCGTCGTCGGAGCGGTGGAGCACGCCCGGGGCGGTGACCGCGAGCGCCCGGAGGGGGGAGGTGAACACCACCGAGAGCACGCGCTCCAGGGGAAGGGCGCGGGGGGTGGATCCGTCGAGGGTCCAGGCGCGGCCGGTGTGGTCGAGGTACGCGAGGGCGCCCTCGTGGAAGACGCCCCGCACGGCGCCTCGGGCGAGGCCCTCGCTGGCCGGGCGGGCGCTCTCGGGCACCGCGGCCAGCACCCTGAGGGGAGCGAGGAATTCCCTGGCGGCGTAGAGGGTTCCGTCTGCGGCGGCGAAGCGCCAGCCGTCGGGGACGCGCGCGGCGGAGACCAGCGGTCGGGCCGGGAAGGGCGGCGCCGAGGAGGCCGTGTCGGTGCGTCGCACGCCGTCGACCAGGTAGTGCCCGTCGATCACCCGGAGCGCCTCAGAGGCGGCGAGGCTGGCGCTCCAGCGGCCGGACGAGGCGACCGCCGGGGGTCGGTGCTGGCGCGACCTGCGCAGCCGGCAGGACGGCCCGAGGACCGCGAGGGCGAGGAGGATGGCGACGCGGGAGGGTTGCACGGTGGTGGTCAAGAGGGGTCTTCAGGGGGCGGGGATCGCGGAGAAGAGCGCGTCGACGGAGGTGCCTGCGGCGAAGCCCAGCGCGGGCTCGGCGAGGGCGTCGCCCGAGGCGTCGAGGGCGTAGGCCTCGAGCACCCGCCACGCGGACTCGTCGGTGACGTCGTCGACCAGCACGGCGAGCAGCCTGCGCCCGGCGGTGGGGCGGGCGCGGCCGGGGGCTCCCTCGAAGGGGTTCTGGATGCGCCCCACCACGCGCCCGGAGGGGTCGAGCTGGGTGATGGCCGTGTGCACGTCGAGGGTCACCCTCGCGCCCGCCGCCAGCGCTCGCGCCCCGGCGGGCTGCGCGGCCCGGGAGACCGTCGCCCCGTAGGCGCGCAGCGACACCTGCGCCTCGGACGAGAGCGTCACCTCCCTGGCCACCCCGTCGTCCGTCACCGACGCGACCGCGATGGAGCCGCGGTTGGCGAACACCTCCGCCGGGCTGCCCGCGAGGGTCACGGGCGCCTGCTGCACCCTCACCGGATCGCTCCCGCAGCCCGAGGCCGCGACCGCCGCGAGCGCGGCGAACCAGCGGCCGTTCAATCCACCAGCCCCACGACGTTGCGAGACTGCCGCGCCACGTCGATGGCCATCTTCACCTCCTCGAAGACCTCGCGGCCGTTGGTGAGCCCCGAGAGCATCACCTTGGGCGAGGTGTCGTCGTGCACCACCAGCCGGATGCTCGCCACGCCCAGCATCCGCTGAGTCAGCGACTGCTCGAACACCACGTCGCGCACCCGCCAGAGCTGGAGCGTGTTGATCTTCCGCGACAGCACCCCCTCCTCGATGTCGATGGTGCGGGTGCTCACCCGGTACTTGGTCGATCGGCGCCGCAGCTCCACGGTGACGAAGAGCGCCAGCGAGGCCACGAGCAGCGCCGCGCCCGCGGACACCCAGATCGCCGTCGCGACGACGAATACGAGGGCCAGTAAGATCGACCCCACGATCGCCAGCGCCGCGAGCAGCGCGCTCAGCCCGTAGAGGCCGTACCAGGCCTTCCAGGAAGGGGTTCCGGTGTAGATGGGGCGCGCGTCGGCGATGGCGCCGGGGGTGGGCGAAGTGCCGGGCGGGAAGGACGGCTCGTTGAGCATCGACCCGCAGTGCCGACACTTGATGGCCGCATCCTGGATCTCCTCGGCACAGAAGGGACACCGCTTCATAGGACCGGGACTCTACACCCCTCGGACCCCGGCCCTCACCATCCAGCATCACCACACAATGGCCATGCTCGCTGGCCAGCAATCACAGACAGCGGAAAAGCCGCCATCACCGCGTAAGCACCGACCGCGCACCCTTCGGGCGATGGAGCAGTGGCCTCGCTGGCGCCGCCGCGAGAGAGGGCGACGCGCGCCGGCAAGTTACTGACAGGTCGTGGGGCGGAGGCGGGAGAAGCCGAGGGGGGGCGGGCGATCGTCAGGGGGCGGGAGGCGTGGCGGGGCGGCGCACGATGAGCACCGAGCGGTCGCAGTGGTTGACCACGCGGGTGGCGGTGGTGCCGAGCATGCCGTCGAGGAAGCGGTGGTTGTGCGCGCCCATCACCACGAGCAGCACGTCTTCGGCCTTGGCGACGTCGCAGATGACCTGCCACGCGGCGCCGAACTCCACCCTCACGCTCGCCCGGATGCCCGTCGGGAGATCGGCGACGTACTTCGCCAGCTCGGCGCGGGCGCCCTTCTCCAGGAGCCCGGCGACGTTGTCGGGCGCCATCGCGTAGGCCTCCATGGGCAGCTCGGTGGGTATCCCGATGGCGCGGAGCAGCACGATCTCGGCGTCGTGCTGGCGGGCGAAGTCGATGGCGACCGCGAGCACCTGCGGGGCCATGGGGGTCGAGTCGATGGGAACCAGGATCCTGCTCATGACCGAACGTCTCCACTGGGCGCGGGGATCGCGCCGTCGGTCGCAGTGTGGTCGTTGCGGCGGCGGAGCGGTAGAGCCTTCGGGCGCGTTCAGCGGGAGGCCGGGCGCAGGGCCCGGTCGAGGCGCAGGCGGCCTTCGAGCAGCCCGAGGTAGAGCGCGAGGCCGACGAGCGCGGTGACGGGCCAGAGCATCGCCCGGTTGACGAGGGCGGCTCCGTCGAGGTGCTGGGCGCGGGTGACCAGCAGGCCGCCGACGGCGACGAGCGCGAAGACCGAGGGGGCGAGCGCGCGGGCGCTGCGCAGCGAGGCCATGGAGAGGGCGACGGCGGTGCCCACGAGGACGGCGCCGGGGGAGAGCGAGGTGGAGAGCGCGGCCCACATGGCGACGAGGCCCGCGGCGCCGGCGAACACCGGGGCGAAGGAGGGAGGCGCGGAGGAGGATGGCCTCCGGCGGAGCTCGGTGTCGGCGTCGCGGTAGGGGGAAGGCGCTGCGACGACGAGGTGGAGCGTCCCGGCCTGGCGCGCCTGGGCGTAGGCCGAGACGCGGGCGGCGACGGAGCGGGTCCATTGGAGGGCGGCGACGGAGAGGGCGAGCACCGGGGCGAAGGCCAGGAAGACCAGGGGCATGCCGACGTCGGAGTTCCATTGGGGGGGCGTGTGCGGGGGGCCGCGTAGCCAGTCGGACATGCCGAGCATCCACACCAGGGTCAGGTGCATGCCGACGGCGCGCACGCACCACGCCATGAACCACCCGTCCTCCCGGTCGCCGACCTCTCGCACGTAGAGGATGAGCGCCGCCGCCCCGATGGGCGCCCAGGCCCCGAGCAGGCAACTCACCTTCCACACCCAGAGCTGGTCTCCCAGGAACATCCGGGTCGAGAGCCAGAGCACCATCGCCGCCGCGATCGAACCGAAGAGTGCAACAGGGCGCATGGTCCTCAGATGAGGCCAGGCGCCGCGGTCGCCAAGGGCGCGACCGTAGCTCCGTCATCCTTCGGCGACGTGTCAGGGCGCCAGCCAGGGCGTCGAGGGCGGAGGCTCGGCGAGCGCGCTGCCCGGGGCGGGCTCCTCGTACACGAGGGCCTGCGCGTCGGGGTCGATGGTCACCCGGGTCACGACGAAGCCCGGCCGGGCGGTGACCGTCGGGGGGCGCGATCCGTCGATGCCGAGGTCGACGGGGATGTCCTGACGCTCCCCCGCGGCGCCCTCCACGCGCACCACGAACATCATCCCCCGGCCGCTGCCGTGGGGGTTGACGGTGACGGTGACGGCGCCGTCGGCGGCGGTGTTGCGCTCGACGCGCGCGGTCGGCCAGGTGGGCGCCCCCTCGCCGACCAGCCAGCCCCGGACGTAGGCCTCGAGGTCGGCCCCGGTGCGGCGCTCGAGGGCCTGGCGCACGTCCGCGAGGGAGAGCGCCCGGGGGCGGCCGAGGAGGTCTTGCAGCGCGCCCATCACGGCGTCGCGCGAGTAGCGCACCTCGAGCTGGCGGAAGAGCACCATGGGCCCTGGTCCATAGGCCGAGCCGTAGAAGTCGTTGATGGCCACGTCGCCCGTCGGAACGGGGTGGTGGCGGAGCGACCGCGAGGAGTCCTTCCAGACGCGGGCGGTGAGGAGCCCACGGGCCTCGGTGATCCTCGTCGACTCGTAGACGAAGGCCAGGTACTCGGCCATCGCCTCCTTCCAGACGAAGTCCCTCACCGAGGCGATGGTGCTCTGGTCGCCCGCCCACTGGTGGGCGATCTCGTGGAAGGTCGTGTGCTCGGCGTTGCCGCTGGCGAGGGTCTGCGCGAGGGCGATGTTGCCCGGGTGCTCGAAGCCCGCCCAGGTGGTGGGCGCCACCACGAGGCGCAGCGCGTCGCCGTAGGGGTAGGGGCCGAAGCGCTCGCTCATGAAGCCCAGCATTCCCCGGACGCGCGAGGGGTCGAGGGCCTCGGCGACGCCTGATCCTGGGAGGTCGTGGAGCGTGAGGGCGACCTTGCCCGCGCGGCCGAGCGAGCGCGCGACCCAGCGCTGGCCGGCCATCACCCCGAAGGTGCTGTAGGTCGGGCCTCCCGCGAAGGCGAAGTCGCACGAGGTGCGGGTGGCGGTGGCGGTGATGGTTCCGGGGCAGAGCACCTGGGTGCCCGAGGGGTGGGAGACGTCGAAGTGGTAGGTGGCGAAGACGCCGGGGTCGTTGTCACAGGGGCCGAAGCGGTCGCACTGGGCGACCCAGGAGAGCAGGTAGGTGAAGGTTCCGCCCGCGAGGTCGCGGCGGGTGCTGAAGCCCACCTGCGTGCTGCGCAGCGTGCCCGTCGGGAGCGTCGCGCTGACCGAGAGGGTGACGGTGCTCCCGGCGGCCCACCCGTGGCCCGTCGGATCGCACGCGGCGAGGCGCCCTCCGGCGACCGCGACGTCCCGGGCGGGCGCTCCGTCGAGGGTGACCTCCTCGGCCGCCTCGGGGCGGAAGGGCAGCGCGAGGCAGTCGCCCCCGGTGCTCAACCGGACGCGGAGTCGTGCGGTGGCTCGGCGGGACTCCAGGTCGAGGTCGTAGTCGTAGTGCTCGACGGAGAAGCGCGCGGGCCCGGTGATGGGAACATCGGCCGGGACGTCCATCGGGGGCGCGTCGATCGAGGCGTCGGCGGGGGGCGGGGCGGCCGGGTCGTCGCCGCCGCAAGCGAGCGGGGCGATGACGGCGAACAGCGCGAGGTGGATGCGGTGGCGCATGACGCGCGGGAGTGTCGCAGATCGAGGCGCCGCATGGGATCATCGCCGGCGATGAGCTTGCTTCGAGCCGTAGCGGGACTGATGGCCGCCAGCGCGCTGGCCCTGGGCTGCAGCACGACCGAGCAGGCGAACTGCAACTGCCCGGAGGCGCCGCGGGGCTGCGTCTACACAGGGCGCGCCGACTGCCCCTGCGCGGCGATGGTGTGCTCGGACATCGGCCCGGTGATCGACCTGGGCAACGCCGTCGTGGACTCGGGCTCGGATGCGGGCAGCGACGTGCCGGTGGACACCGGCGTGTTGGACACCGGCAGCGACGCACCGGTGGACCAGGGCGTGATGGACACCGGCAGCGATGTCCCGATGGACCAGGGCGCGTTGGACACCGGCAGCGACGTCCCGATGGACCAGGGCGTCGCGGATGCGGGCATCGACGCGGGGAGCGCGGACGTGCCGGGCGACCGCGGGGCGACCGACGGGTCGCGCGTCGACGTGCAGGGTGTGGACGCGGCTCGCAACGACGCGGGGCTCTTGATGTGCGCGGTGGCCCCAGGCGACCGGAGCTGCTCCAACGACAGCCAGTGCGCCCTCGGGATCTATCCCCAGAACTGCGTGGGAGAGCAGCGGGCGGTCGCGTACAACGCGCGGGCGATGGCGGAGTTCACGGCCCTGAGAGCGTGCTGGGCCCTGCTGGTCGCGGAGATGGTCCGCTGCTCCGATCGCCTCAGCCGGGGCATCGAGGTGGAGCAGACGGGGATGTTCGTGAGCGATCCGACGCTCATCGAGGTGTCCTGTCGCAGCGGCCAGTGCGTGGCGAGACCCCACTAGGCCTGAGAGAGACAGCGATGAGCCAAGACCACGGATCGTTGGACGTGCTGGTGATCGGCGCGGGCCCCTCGGGCTGCGCCGCGGGCGTGGGCCTGGCGAGGGCGGGGCTGCGGGTGCGGGTGATCGACCGGGCGACCTTCCCCCGCCCGAAGGTGTGCGGCGACGCGCTCTCCAACCGGGCCATCGCGATCATCGGCTCCCTCGGGGCGCGCGAGGCGCTGGACGCCGCTCCGCACGCGGACGTCCTCGGGGCCCTGGCGCTGCTGCCCGACGGGGGCTGCATCCCTCGCGACTACGGCGGCGCCCGAGGGATGATCGTAGGCCGGCTCGACCTCGACGCGCTGCTGGTGCGAGCGCTGGCGGCGTCCGGAGCCCGGGTGGACCAGGGGCTCTCCGCAGACGAGCTGGTGGTCGAGGGCGGCGCGGTGGTGGGAGCCCGCATCGGGTCGGAGGTGGTGAGGGCGCGGGCGGTGCTGGCCGCCGACGGGCCGGGCTCGGTGGCCACCAGGGCGCTGGGCCTCGACCGGCCCAGGGGGCGGGGCCTCGCGATCTCCGCGACGGCCTACTTCGAGGGCGTGACCGGGGCGCTGCGGGAGGGCTGGAGCGAGCACTGGTTCGACCCGTCGCTCCCCTACGGCTACGGCTGGATCTTCCCCGCCGTGGAGGGCGTCGCCAACGTGGGCGTGTACCTCCGCCGCGACGGCTACGACGCGCGAGGGGCCTCGCTCGGGTCGCTCTTCGAGGCCTTCCTGGCGCAGCACCCCGATCGCTTCTCGGGGGCGCGCCGGGTGGGGGCGGTGCGCACCTGGCAGCTCCCCTTGAGCGACCTCTCCGTGCGCCCTGGGATGCCCGGGCTGCTGACCCTCGGGGACGCTGGGCGGCACGTCGATCCGCTCACCGGCGAGGGGATCTGGCAGGCGCTGCGCACCGGCGAGATCGCCGCGGAGGTGTGCGCCGGGGCGATGCGCTCCGGGGCGCTCGACGAGGCCGCGGTGCGGCGCTACCGCTGGCGCGTGGCGAGGGAGGTCGACGGCCCGGCGACGCTCCGGGGGCGCATCCAGGACGGGATGCAGGCGCTGGTCGCGAGCGGGCTCTACCGACGGCGCGAGCTCCAGGCGCTGCTCAAGTGGGGCTATGGGAGCGGCGCGCTGGAGGTCTCGAAGTCCGTCGCGGGCTGAGGCGAGGGCTCAGCCCCGGGTCATCTCCACCATCGTCGGCCGGAAGCCGTACTTCGCGAAGAGCCGCTGCGCCCGCTCGTTGGACACCATGGTGTGGAGCACCGCCCTCGCGTTGCCGCGGGCCTCGACGTCGGCCACGAAGGCCGCCATCAGCGACTCTCCCACGCGGGCGCCGCGCGAGGTCGGGTCGACGAAGATGTCGTGCAGGGCGATGTGCTCGTCGAGGAGCATGTTCCAGTCGCGGCCCTCGGAGCGCGCGTAGGTGTAGCCGAGCACGCGGCCGTCGACGCCCTCCGCCACCCGTATCATCGCCGCGGCGTTGCCCAGCTCCTGCCGAAACCACCGCCGATAGCCCTCCTCCACCCCCTTGGAGAGCATGAACCGCCTCGAGTCGGCCTCGTGGTGGAAGCGCACCAGCGCGCCCGCCATCTGCCCGAGCGCCTCGAGGTCGGCCTCCGTGGCGGGGCGCACCGTGACCGTGATCGTCTTGTCCATGGCTGCGGAGCCCACCATAGGGCCGCTCTGGTAGCTTCCGCCACGATGATGACCGTCGACGACCTGTGCCGCGCCATGGACGCGATCGCCCCGACCCGGCTCGCCGAGGGCTGGGACAACGTCGGGCTGCTCGTGGGCGACCGCGCCGCGCCCCTCGACCGGGTGCTGCTCGCCATCGACCTCACCCGCCCGGTGCTCGACGAGGCCCTCTCTCTCGGCTGCACCGCGGTGATCGCCTACCACCCGGTGATCTTCAGCGGCCTCAAGCGGGTGCTCTCCGGCTCCATGGCCTACGAGCTCATCCGCCACGGCGTGGCGGTGTACAGCCCGCACACCGCCCTCGACGTCGCCGACGGCGGCACCAACGACGTGCTCGCCGACGCCGTGGAGATGACCGCGAGGGCTCCGCTGAGGGTGACCGTCGCGGCGGAGGGCCTCGGGCTCGGGCGCGTCGGCCCGGTGATCCCCATCGAGCGGGCCGCGCTGCTGGCGAAGGTGCGCTCGGCGCTGGCGATCGACCACCTGCTGGTGGCCGGGCCGATGGAGGGCGAGGTGACGAGGGTGGCCGTCGGAGCGGGGGCTTGCGGCGACCTTCTCGACGAGGTGATCGCCTCCGGGGCGGGGCTCTACGTCACCGGAGAGATGCGCCACCACGACGCGCTGAGGGCGGCCTCGGCGGGGGTGACGGTGGCCTGCGCGCTGCACTCCAACAGCGAGCGCCGGACCCTGTCGGTGCTCGCCGGGCGGCTGTCGTCGGCGCTCCCGGGGCTGGGCGTGCTGCTGTCGTCGGCCGACCGGGATCCGTTTCGCGTCGCGGGCTGAAGCGCCACAGGCGTGGCGAGATGGCCGAGCGCCGTGGCGGGCTGCCACGAGGAGCGCATGCACGACGACGAGGGAGTTCTGCTCCACGCACGGGAGATGCAACCGCTCGGGAGCTGCGACCGTCGTCGGTCGGCGGTCGTCGACGCACCCGTAGAGAGCGAGGCGAGCCATGAACAAGACCCAGCAGCCCACCTGGTGGACGAGCAAGGAGACCAACACCTGGCATCGGATGAGGGAGGCGCTGCGCCGCGACTGGGAGCAGACCAAGCACGACTTCAACCGCAAGGCCGGGCGTGACCTCAACCAGGACGTCGGGGACACCGTGAAGCAGGCGGTGGGCAGCGAGGCGATCCCTCCGGCGAACTTCCCCAACCCCCCGGACATCTGGAACGACGAGAGCGCCGTGCGCTTCGGCTACGGCGTGGGCATCTCGGAGACCTACCGTTCGTACACGGTCTGGGACGACGAGCTCGAGCTCAAGCTCCAGCGCGACTGGGAGCGCGCCAACCCCGGTCGCCCCTGGGGAGAGGTCCGCGACGCGAGCCGCTTCGGCTGGACGCGCTCGCAGGTCGGCCGCTCGTCGAAGTCCTGAGCCTCGCTGCGCGCCCCTTGCGGCGGCACTGCCCGTGCAGTCGCACCGCCCATGCGATGGAACCAGGATCATCAGAGCGGTGACGTCATCGACGCCCGCGGTCAGGGCTCCCCGGGCGGCCGAGGCGGACTGCGCCTCGGGCTCGGCGGGGTGGTGATCGTCGGCATCCTGAGCGTCGTGTTCCGTACCAACCTCTTCGCGCTCTTCGACGGGGGAGCGCTGCCTTCGCCGGGGACGAGCGCCGCCCGGGCCCCTCAGCGCGCGGCCAACCCGCAGGAGGACCAGCAGGTGCGCTTCGTCTCCTTCGTGCTCGACGACGTGCAGGACAACTGGACGCGCATCATGCCCGCGCTGGGGCGCCCCTACCGCCGCGCGCAGCTGGTGCTCTTCACCGACGCCATCGACACCGGCTGCGGGGCGGCCGACTCGACCATCGGTCCCTTCTACTGCCCCGCCGATCAGCGGGTGTACATCGACCTCGGCTTCTTCCGGGAGCTGCGCTCCCGCTTCGGCGCCCCGGGCGATTTCGCCCAGGCCTACGTGCTCGCCCACGAGGTCGGCCACCACGCGCAGCGCCTTCTCGGCATCGAGGAGCGCACCCGCCAGGCGCAGGCGCAGAACCCCTCCCAGGAGAACGAGCTCTCGGTGCGCCTCGAGCTCCAGGCCGACTGCTTCGCGGGCGTCTGGGCCAAGTCCACGCAGCAGCGCAACCTGCTGGAGTCCGGCGACCTCGAGGAGGCCCTCGCGGCCACCGCCGCGGTCGGCGACGATCGCATCCAGCGCAGCGCGGGCCGGAGGGTGCGCCCGGAGACCTGGACCCACGGGTCCGCGCAGCAGCGAGAGAGCTGGTTTCGCCGAGGCTGGTCGTCGGGCGACCCGCAGCAGTGCGACACCTTCAGCCGGTAGCGCCGCTCAGCCCGTGGGCTGAGCGGACGGCCGGGAGGGATGGAGGGGGGGTTGAGGAGTAGAGGGAGGGAGGGAGCGGTCAGCTGTGGCAGATGGGCTCACCGCCGTCGCCGAGCGGGCTGCAGGTCAGCCCGGTCGCGCAGCGGTTGCCCGCCCCGGTGGCGTCGCACGCGATGCCCGAGCTGAGCACCGGGACGCAGGTCGGGGTGTCGCCCGAGCTGCAGGCGAAAGGCGCGTCGCAGCGGGGCTCCGCGGCGCGGCACGGCGCGGCGCGGCGGGTGCCGGGGAGCGCGCACACCGAGGTCGCCGGCATGCCCTCGGGGGGCGCCGGATCGGTCACGCACGACGAGCCCTCCAGGCAGATGTTGGTGAAGAGCCTCGGGTCGCAGCTGGCGTTGTTGGCCACCGTCGGGACGCAGATGGCCGTGCCGTCGGCGCCGCCGCCCTCGGAGCAGCGCAGGGCGCCCGTGCAGCGCGCCGTCGGGGGATCGGTCACCGGGCGGCAGGGGGTCCCCATCTCGCCGAAGGGCACCCGACGCACCGTGAGCGTGAACGACCCGCTCGAGACCGTGTCCATCGCCGCGTTGCCGTCGACGACGATGAAGAGCACCTGACCCTCGATGGCGTTGTTGACGTAGACCGTCGACTGCGGCGCATGGTCGTGGCTGTCGTTGTTGCACGCGAGGTCGGCTCCTCCGTCGGCCTGCGAGCAGGCCGAGCGGACGTACACCGCGGTGTCATACGAGCTGCCCTCGGTGGTGATCATCAGCCCCTGGACGCCCGCCGGGACGCGGTACCTCAGCACGGCCTCCTCCGCGTCGCGCATCACGCAGCCCTCGTAGGGGTGCAGCGCGTTGGCCCGCCCCGCGGTGGTGCCCCGGAAGACCAGATCGGTGCCGGTCATCGTGCCCACCGCGGCGAGGTCGATCGGGCTTTCACAGGTGCCCGCGCTTGGGTTGCTCCCCTGGTCGGTCAGGGGCGGCACGTCCACCAGGACATCCGCCACTCCGGAGTCTGTGTTGTTGTTCACTATGGGCGGATCGTCCTTGCAGCCCGCTGCGAACGCCGTTGCCACCATCACCAGGGCGAGTCCGTTGATATTCTTCATGATCATTCTCCTCCTTCGAAACCCCATCTGATTCCCAGAAGCCCTCACAAGACCTGACCGCGCCTCCGTCGACGCCATCCGCCTGATCGCGGCCCTCATGGAATAAGTCTGGTCAGTTCACTTGTCGCTGGCAGGAAGCACGACGCGCCGAATCCGGTGGCTGGGTTCGGTGGTGCCCCTGTTGCCGTCTGCGATGAAGAGCGTGCGGCCGTCCCCCGAGACGTCGAGCCCCTCGAGACCGAAGAACTGCGCCTGCATCGGCTCGCCGTCCGTGTACCCCCCGGTGCCGGCTCCGGCGACCGTGGTGACGTCGCCGTCCGGCGAGATCCGCCGCACCCGGTAGCCGTCGATCTCGGTGACGTACAGGTTGCCCGTCGCGTCGATGGCGAGCGCCTGCGGGCGATTGAACGACGCCACCGCGCTCGCGCCGTTGACCGAAGCGATCTGCCCGGAGCCGGCGTAGGTGCTCACCCGGCCGTCGAAGGTGATCGCTCGGATGCGGTGGTTGTTCTGGTCGGCGACGAGCAGCCGGTCGCCCACCACCACCGCGTCGTAGGGACGGTTGAAGCGCGCCTGGTCCCCGAGGCCCTCCGCGAAGCCGGGCTGGTCGCGCATCCCGGCCAGGTCGGTGACCGCCGCCGTGGCGGGGTTGTAGGCGCGGACCACGTGGTGCTCGTTGTCGACCATCACCACGCGGCCGTCGGGCAGCACCACGAGCCCGCGAGGACGGCCGAGGTTGCGAGCCAGCGGCGTCGCACGCCCGGTGCTGCGCTCGATGCGCCAGAGGGTCCCGGTGTCGAAGGATCGCTCCCCCCGGTCGTTGCCGTCGGTCTGCACATAGAGCGTGCCGTCGGCGGCGAAGGCGAGGCCGAAGGGGTGCGAGAAGCCCTCCTGGCGCGTGTACGTCAGCACCTGCCCGCTCGGGCGGACGATGCGGATGCACGAGTTGTCATTGTCGGCGACATAGAGGTTGCCGTCGGGACCGAGCGCAAGGTTTGCCGGGTTGCTGAAGCGCGCGACCTCGCGAGGGCCGTCGATGAGGTCAGCCTGGTGGTTGCCTACCAGGGTGATCGCACCGCCGCCGGTCACGCTCACCGACTCGTTGGGGTCCTGCGCTCGCTCGAAGATCGAGGCGTCGGCAGACGCGTCTTCGGGACGGGCTCCGCCGTCCGCGACGAGGCCCTCGGGCCCCGCGCCGATGTCGCAGCCGAAGCGCAACAGTACGAAGGCAATCGCTGCGGCGATCTTGTTGGACATGGTCTACCTCGAAGAAACGAAGTCTCTGCGTCCTCCCTTGAGGGCGCGACCTCGGTCTCTATGACGGCTCATACAGCATTCTCCATGCCGCAGCACGATGGCCACAAACGACCATCATCATGCTCATCGGGGCGTCGGAGCGCCGCGCAAAAAACTCCGTCTGCTACGAAGAATCAGCCTCATCTGCGCTCGCGCGACATGAGCCCTCCCGCCCAGCGAGCGAGTGGGCGCGCGCAGACGGAATGGTCTCAATGTGACGCATGGCCACAGGGCTGCGTGCATGTGCTCAGGAGCGGAGCAATCACCGCAGGGCAAAAGACGGAGAGGGAAGGAGCGGAGTCGGTGATGCGGAGGGGGTGGGATCTCACTCGACGATCGGAGCGCCGTTGAAGCCGCGAAGGAGCGGCGAGGCCTCGATCGGGGGGGTGGGGACGACCGGCTCGCGCGCGATGCGACGAGGCGACGGGCGGCGGACGCGGGCGGCGCGCCGCTGGCTGACATCGGGAGGAGCGACCGTCGGCTGCGGAGCCACCGCGACCGGCGGGCGGGCCGTGACCGACATCGGGACCACGCGAGCGCGCTCCAGCACCTGGGGATCGCCGCGGCCCTTGCTGAAGAGGAGGACGCCCCCGACCGCCGCCATGATGAGCACCGCGAGGGCGGCGAGCACGGCGCGGCGAGGGCGATGTGACGCGGGGAGCGGAGGCTGGGGCGAGAGCTCGCTGGTCCGGAGGCCGGGGTCGTGCGCCTCGGGGATCACCTCGATGGAAGGACCCGGGTCGCTCATGTCGAGGGTGGACTTCTCGGAGAGCTCGATCGCCGGGCGGAGGGGCGCCTCCTCCCTGGACACGCCGGCGACGTTGACGACCCAGCGCGACGCCCGGGAGGGCTCGACGCCGCGCCAGCACTCGCACGCACGCAGCGCCGCCGCGAAATCGGCCATGGTGGACCAACGAGCCTCACGGTCCTTGGTGACGGCCCGCTGGATGACCGCGGCGAGGTCGGTCGGGAGGTGGGGGCCCAGCGTCGCCAGCGGGATCGGGGCGTCCGTCGCGATGCGGGTGAAGAGCGCGAAGGCGTTCGCTCCCTCGAAGGGGGTCTTGCCCGTGAGGGTCTCGTAGAGCACCACGCCCATGGACCACACGTCCGTGCGGGCGTCGATGGAGACGTCCGCGCGGGCCTGCTCCGGGGACATGTAGATGGGCGATCCGACGAGCGAGCTCGACGAGACCCGGCGCCCTCCGCCGGCGCTCTCGGTGAGCTTCGCGATGCCGAAATCGATGAGCTTCGGGATCACCCCCTGCGGGGTCTCGTGGAGGAAGATGTTGTCTGGCTTGAGGTCGCGGTGCACCACGCCCTGGGCGTGGGCGACGGTCAGCGCGTCCATGATGGGCAGGAGCGTGGCGAGCGCCGCGCGGGGCCCGAGGGTGCCCACCACCCGGAGGCACGCCCCCAGGTCGCCCCCCACCAGAAACTCCTGCACGATGAAGAGGAGCTGGTGCTCGGGGTCGTCCCCGAGGTCGAGCACGTCGACGATGTTGGGGTGCCTGAGCTGCCCCGCGGCCTGGGCCTCGCGCTCGAAGCGCTGCACCACCGACGCCCGCTGGGCCACCTCCGGCCGGATGGTCTTGATGGCCACCCTGCGGAGGGTGCGGGTGTTCTCCGCCTCGTAGACGTTGCCCATCCCCCCGGTCGCCAGCGCGCGGATCACCCGGTAGCGGCCTCCGATGATCAGCGCCGACGGACCTGTGGCGGAGCGCGACATCTCCTCCCCCTCAACCGTCCACTGTGACCGCATCACCATGAGAGAGCTACAAGCGAACCGCGGGCCGACGACCCCTTCGCGGGGCGCCGAGCTGATCACTGACAGACAAAGCTCGCCGCCATCGCCACGCAGCTCTGCCCCGTGGGGCAGGTCACCCCGCACGCCCCGCAGTTGCCGCTCACGCGGAGGTCGGCCTCGCAGCCGTTGGCGTCCATCCCGTCGCAGTTGCGGAAGCTGCCGGTGCAGGCGTAGCCGCACGCTCCCGCGGCGCAGCTCACGCTGGCGTTGGCGCGCGTCGGGCAGACCACCCCGCAGCCGCCGCAGTTTGCCACGTCGCTGGTGACGGCCGTCTCGCACCCGTTGCTGCGCTTGCTGGCGTCGCAGTCGGCGAAGCCCGCCTCGCAGGCCCCGGTGCACGCGCCGCCCGAGCACACCGGCGCCACGTGGTTGGCCGAGCAGGGCAGCGCGCACCCGCCGCAGGCCGCCGCGGTGGTGTTGATGTCCGTCTCGCAGCCGTCGGACTGGAGGTTGGCGTTGCAGTTCGCCCGGCCCGCCGAGCAGACGCCGTTGCAGGTCGCGGCGCCGCAGGTGCGCGTCGCCATCCCGTTGGCCGAGCAGACGGTGCCGCACGCGCCGCAGTTGTCAGGGTCGATGCTGGTGTCGCGGCACGTGCCGCCGCACACCGAGAGCGAGCCGCAGGAGACCTGGCAGACCGCGCCGGAGCACACCCGCCCGGCGAGGCACGCCGTGCCGCACGCGCCGCAGTGGGCGCTGTCGCTGAGGAGGTTGCGCTCGCAGCCGTTGGCCGGCATCCCGTCGCAGTCGCCGAAGCCCTCGTTGCACCGCGCCACGCCGCACACCCCGGCCACGCAGCTCGCGGTCGCGTTGGGGATCGAGCACACCCGGTTGCACCCCCCGCAGTTGGCCGCGCTGGTGCTGGTGCTGGTCTCGCAGCCGTTGGCCACCACGCCGTCGCAGTTGCCCAGCCCCCCGGAGCAGGCGATGGAGCACACCCCGCCCGCGCAGCCCGGGGCGCCGCCCGTGGCCGAGCAGCGGGCGCCGCACGCGCCGCAGTTGTTCACGTCCGTGAGGATGACCGCCTCGCAGCCGTCGCCGGAGGTCGCGTTGCAGTCGCGGCGGTCGCTCGGGCAGCTCACGCTCGAGGTGCCGCACCTCGACCCGGCGCACACCGCGCTGGTGCCGATGGGAGGCGGCGGGCAGCTCACCCCGCAGCCGCCGCAATTGGCCACGTCGCCGGAGGCGGTGTTGACCTCGCAGCCGTCGAGCGCGTTGGTGTTGCAGTCTCGGAAGCCGGCGTTGCACGCCCCCATCGCGCAGCGGCCGCCCGAGCAGCTCGCCGACGCGTTGGCGAACTGGCAGCGGTTGCCGCACGCCCCGCAGTTGGTGGCGTCGGTGCCGGTGCTGGTCTCGCAGCCGTTGGCCGCCGCGCCGTCGCAGTCGGCGAAGCCCGCGGCGCACGCCGAGAGCGCGCAGGCCCCCATCCGGCACCCGGCCACGCCGTTGGGGAAGGAGCACGCCCGCCCGCAGGCGCCGCAGTGGCCTGGATCATTGGCGAGGTCGCGGCAGACCCCCGAGCAGGCGGTCGTGCCCCCCGCGCAGGTGGAGGTGCAGGCCGCCGAGGAGCACACCGTGCCCGCCCCGCAGACGAGGCCGCAGGCGCCGCAGTGGCGGTTGTCCGTCTGCACGCTGACGCACTGTCCCGAGCACACCCGCTGGCCCGCCGAGCAGGTCAGCCGACACGCCCCGTCGACGCAGGCCTGGCCCCCGGCGCAGGTGTTGCCGCACGCTCCGCAGTGGCGGTTGTCCGCGCCCAGGTTGGTCTCGCACCCGTTGGCCACCATCCCGTCGCAGTTGCCGTAGCCCGGCGCGCACGCGACGGAGCACGCGTCCCCCTGGCAGGCCTCCGGGCGGTCGACGGCCGAGTCCGTCGCAGCGTCTCGCGACACGTCCAGCGACCCATCCAGCCCGGCGTCCGTCGCAGCGTCCAGCGACACGTCCAGCCCGGCGTCCATCGCAGCGTCCATCGCAGCGTCCATCGCAGCGTCCATCGCGACGTCCAGCGCAGCGTCCGGCGGCGCGCCCACGTCGGAGGGAGGAGCGAGCGGCGGAGAGAACGCGCACCCCACGCAGAGCGCCAGCCCCGCCAGCGCGAGGGCGCGCCGCCCGTAGGAGTCAGGGTCGTCGCTGCCGCTCATCGGTCATCATCGCCGTGCGCTGCTTGTCATCGCGGACGTCCTCACGATGATCCGTCTGGGGTAGCGGGACCTCGGGCGCAAGACGGATGCCCTGACGGAGGAGCGAAGGTCCGTTGCCACCGGGCACCGAGGGCCCTAGCTGGAGCGTCACGGATGGTGAGGTGCTCCCCGATGCTCCCAAGGCGGCTCACCGCGATCGCTGCGCTCCTGATGACCCTCGCCTCCTCGCCGACCTGGGCGCAGACCTCGCTCAACGCCCAGATCTCGCGCGGCGTGGCGCTACGGCGCCAGGGGCGCGACGCGTCGGCGCTGGAGGTGTTCCAGTCCGCGTGGCGGTCGTCTCGCGCTCCCCGGGCGCTGGCGCAGGTCGCCCTCGCCGAGCAGGCCCTCGGGCGCTGGGTGGCGGCCGAGGCGCACCTCGTCGAGGCCCTCGCCGCGGCGCGTGACCCGTGGGTGCGCTCCCGCCTCGCGATCCTCCAGTCGGCGCTCTCGGAGATCCGTCGGCACGTCGGCCGGCTCGACGTCGTGGGCGAGCCGAGCGGCGCCGAGGTGGTCATCGACGGCGCCGTCGTCGGCCAGCTCCCGCTCTCCTCCATGCTGCGCGTCCCCACCGGGTCGCTCACCTTCACCGTGCGCAGCGAGGGGTGCTTCCCCGTCACCCGCACGGTGCAGGTCGACAGCCGCTACCCCCTTCGAGAGCAGGTGCGCCTCGCCCCCGTCACGCCCAGGGTCGCGGCGCCGGAGACCGCCGCGCCTCCCGCCGAGCCCGAGCGCGCGCTGCCGCCCGAGCGCGCGGCGCTGCCCCTCCGCGCGGCGCCTCGCACGCCCGCGCTGCGCTACGCGGGCTACGCGCTCATCGGCACCGGCGTCGCGTCGCTCGCCGTGTCGGGGGTCTTCCTGGGCATCAACCTCATCGCCTCCGGCGAGGCCTCCTCCGCGACGCCCTCGTCCGCCGACCCATACGGCGCGTGGGCGAGGTTCCAGGCGAGCGAGAACAACGCCCTGCGGCGGACGGGCAGCGAGCAGTGCGACCTCGCGCGGCTTCGGGAGGGCGCCGACGCGGCGCAGGTGCGCGACCTCTGCGCTCGCATCTCCACCTCCGCCACCGTCTCCCTGGTCTCGGGCATCGCGGGCGGCGCGCTGCTGCTGACCGGCGTGGTGTTCGCGGTCGTGGGCCGCCCTTCGAGTCCCGCGGAGGGCAGCGCGCGCTGGTCCGTGTCGCCGTGGATCGCCTCGGCCACCGCCCGCGGCGCCTCCCTCTCCGGGAGCTGGTGAGGGCGCCCGCGCCATGACCGCCGTCGTGGACGACTGCGCCTTCCTGAAGGACGTGCTCGCGCGCTTCCCCGACGCGGTGACCGTGAGCGAGGCGGTGCGCGACGCGTCGGGCCTCGCCTACGACATGCGGGTGATCTACCTCAACGACTCGGCGCGCGAGGGCCAGCCTGCCCCGGAGGCCGCCATCGGGGCGCTCTGCAGCGAGCTCTGGCCGCAGATGGTGCTCAACGGCGCCTTCGCGGCGTGCCTCCGGGTGCTCAACGGCGGCTCGTCGGAGTTCGGGGAGTTCTGGTGGACGGAGAGCGCGACGTACCGGCCGCTCGGCAACGAGTACCGGGCCGTGCGCATCGGGGCCGACCTGGTGCTCTGGGTGCTGCGACACAGCACCGACCTGGCCCGACGCATGGACGCCGAAGAGGCGCGCTTCCGGGCGGCCTTCGACGCGGCGCCCGTGGGAGTGGCCCTCATCGACCTCGGCGGCCGCATCGTGCTGGCCAACGAGAGCCTCGCGGCGATGGCGGGCCGCGAGCGCGAGGCGCTCCCCGGCCGGGTCTTCGCGAGCCTCCTCTCGGGCTCCGACGGCGCGGAGGTGAGCGACGCCATCGCGGCCCTGCTCCGCGACGTGGACCTCACCTACGACCGGGAGCTGCGCCTCGATCGCCCCGGCGGGGCGGAGGCCTGGGCGCGGGTCTCTCTCGCGCTGGTGCGGCAGGCCGACGGCGTGCCGAGCTACTGCGTGGCGCACGTGCTCGACGTGACCCCCCAGAAGGCGCTGGAGAACGCGCTCTCCCACCAGGCGCTGCACGACCGGCTCACCGGGCTGCCCAACCGCGCGCTGCTGTACGACCGGCTCGCCCAGGCGCTCGTCCGGCTCGCGCGCCACCTCGGGGTCGTGGGCCTGCTCTTCATCGACATCGACCAGTTCAAGGTCGTCAACGACGGCCTCGGGCACGCCGCGGGCGACGCGCTGCTGGTGGCCGCCGCCGAGCGGCTGAAGCACGCCACCCGCCTGGGCGACGCGGTGACCCGCTTCGGCGGCGACGAGTTCGTGGTGATCTGCGACGAGCTCCGCAGCGAGGCCGACGCGATGCTCGTCGCCACGCGGGTGCAGGAGGCCTTCCGCGCGCCCTTCGCGTGGGAGGGCCAGAGCTTCACCATCACCCTGAGCATGGGCATCGCGACCGCGACGACCGGGGGCGTCGACGCGCAGTCGCTGGTGCGCGACGCCAACGTCGCCATGTACCGGGCCAAGGAGGAGGGCCGAAACCGCTGCGTGTACTTCAGCGACAGCCTGCGGGCGAAGGCCGTCGAGCGGATGCAGACGGTGATGGCGCTGCGCGAGGCCGTGGCGCGAGAGGAGCTGCGGCTGCACTACCAGCCCATCGTCGACCTGGTCACCGGGAAGATCGTCGGCGTCGAGGCGCTGGTGCGCTGGCAGCACCCGGAGCGGGGCCTGCTCTCCCCGGACGCGTTCATCCCCATCGCCGAGGAGACCGGGCTCATCGTGCCCATCGGCACCTGGGTGCTCCAGGAGGCCTGCCGGCAGAGCCAGCGCTGGCACGAGCGCTTCCCCGCGTACGCGAGCCTCCGCATGTCGATCAACCTGTCGGCGGGGCAGATCATCCACCCGGGCCTGGTGGGCCTCGTGGCCGAGGCGCTGTCGGTCTCGTCGCTCGACTCCTCGACGGTGGTGCTGGAGGTCACCGAGAGCGTGCTCATGGCCGACCCGGAGAAGGCGGGCCGGGTGCTCAAGCTGCTGAAGGCCCTCGGGCTGCGACTGAGCGTCGACGACTTCGGCACCGGGTACTCGTCGCTCACCTACCTCAAGCGATTCCCCATCGACATCCTGAAGGTCGACAAGTCCTTCGTGTCGGGCTTGGGGGAGGACAGCGAGGACAGCGCCATCGTGGCCGCCACCGTGGGCCTCGCCGGCTCGCTGGGCTTGCAGGCCATCGCCGAGGGCGTCGAGACCGAAGACCAGATGGGACGCCTCGTCGACCTCTCCTGCCCTCGGGCGCAGGGCTATTTCTTCTCGCGGCCGATGCCCGCGGACGCCATCGCCGAGCTCCTCGAGCGCGACCCCTCCTGGGACACCCACTGGCGCGGCAAGGTGCCCCTCTACGCGTAGGCCCTGCGCCGGGAGATTGCCAGCCGCGGTCGATCGGGCGAATCATCGCGCGGCCCCCATGAAGCCCTCCCGCTGCCTCGTCGTCGCGAGCCTCCCCCTCTGGATCGGCTGCGGTGACTTCACCCCGGTGCAGACACCGCTCGTCCACGGCGACGGAGGCGCGGCGGGCGCGAGCCTCAACGGCTGCACCCCGGAGATGTTCGTCGACCGGAGCGCGGCCGGCGCCAGCCGCACCGTGGGCTTCGGCGGAGAGAACGGCAGCGGGGGCTTCTCCTTCGCCCCGAAGTGCCTGAGCATCGCCGCCGGGCAGGACGTCACCTGGGTGGGCGCCTTCGCCTCGCACCCGCTCACCCGGGGTGTTCCGGGTGACACCAACGGCGGCGCCGCGGGCAACCCCATCCCCACCACCATGACCGGGACCTCCGTCACGGTGAACTTCCCCCGCCCCGGCACCTACCCCTACGTCTGCGGGATGCACGCCTTCCTCGGCATGACCGGCGTGGTCGTCGTCCGCTGAGGGCTCTCCGCCCGCGCTACGGGCACTCCCGCTGCGCCGCGATCCACGCCTCTCCCACGCGCCGCACCGCCACGTCCGTCTCGATGGCGTCGTCGACCCCTCGCTGCGCCACCGGGAGCATCTGCGACCAGCGCGACCGCAGCCCCCGCAGGCACGCCGGGGTCTCCGAGCGCACCGTCAGCGCGTCCTCGCAGCGCCCCGCCCGCACGACCCAGCGCGCCCGGTCCCGCCGCAGCGCCACGCGCATCGCGCCCTCGAGCTGCGCCGCGGTGGGGCCCTCGCCCACGCCGTCGAAGGCGCAGCGCGCCCACTGGGCCATGGCCTCCCTCGGGCTCCTCGGACCCTCGTCCCTCGGAGCCCCCGGCTCGCACCCCGCGAGGCCCAGCAGCAGCACCCACGCGCCCCGCACGAGCGACCTCAGCGCCCGCCGTCGACGTCGCCCAGCACCAGCGCCGCGAGCTCCCCTCGGCCCATCAGCATCAGCCACCGCGCCGCCTCCCGCTGCGGGCCGCTCCGCAGCCGGTCATGCAGCGAGCGCGCGGCGTCGGCGCCGAGGGTGCGCACGGCGTAGGCCGCCCGCAGCGGGTCGTCGCTCCCCGCGAGCAGGCGCGTCGCCGAGGCGCGGCGGGCCTCCTCCGGAACATCCGGCGCGCAGAGCGCGTAGGCGTCGTCGGTCCACCGGGCGCGGCCCCGGCGCAGGCCGTCGCAGCCCTCGGGGGCCGAGGCGTCGAGGCGCTCCAGCACCGGGCGCAGCGCGATCATCGCGAGGCCGGCGGTGCCCCACGCGGGCGCCATCCTCGCGGCGCGCAACGACTCCGTCGCGGCCTCCGCGAGTCGATCCATCGCCAGCAGCACCCGGGCGCGGGCGAGGTGCGCCGCGGGGTCGTCGCGCAGCGCGATGGCGGCCCTCAGGTCGCTGTCCGCGAGGTCGAGCCCGCTCGATCCGCCGACCTCGATCCACACCCGTGCCCTCGCGAGGAGCGGCGTCGGCGAGGCGCCCCACGCGTCCACCGCGGAGCTCGCGTACTGGAGCGCCCGGTCCCGAGGGCCCCCGTTGGTGGCGAGCTCGAGGGCCGACTGCGCGGCGATGGCGCCCGCGAGCGCGGCGTTGTCGAGGCTCTGGTGCGCGACGCTCGCCTGCGCGGTGAGGGTGCCGTCGGCGACCTCCACCACGTGGTCGCCCGCGCGCACCACGAAGCTCCCGAGCATCCCCGTGGGGTCGACGGGCTCGTCGCTGCGCGCCGGCGCGGTGCGCTCGGCCACGGTCACCCCGGGGTCGCCCGCGGAGCGCAGCAGCGTCGCCACCAGCCGCGCGAGGTCGAGCGAGCTCACCCTCTCCCGCGCCGACGGCAGCACCCGCCACACCAGCTCTGGCGAGCGCGGGGCCGGGGCGCCCTCGCCCTCCCCCACCACCGCCGCCTGCCGGCGCTGGTGCACCAGCTCCGCGGCGCGGCGCGCCCTGGCGACCGGGTCTCGCTCGGCGCGCACCCGGGCCACCACCTCCTGAAGCTCCGCCCCGGCCGCCAGCGGATCGTTGGCCTGCGGCGGAACCTCCGTCGGAATGGGCCTGACCTGATCGAGCGCCCTCCGCGAGCGCAGCGTGTGCCACGCGCCGCCGCCTCCCAGGACGAGCAGCAGCCCGACGACCGCCAGCACCACCCGGGTGCGATGGGGCTTCGGCGCGGGGGCGTCGACGACGGGCATCAGGTGCGTGGCGCGGAGGCACTTCGGGCAGCGCGGGGAGCCTTCGGGGCAGCGGGTTCCACAGTGGGCGCACTCGAGGGACATGGCTGGGCGATACCACGTCCCCAGGCGCGGGCTCTACCGAGTGGGGGGGCGAGCGATGCTACCGGGCCGGCGCGTCGAGGATGTCGGCGAGCGCGGTCGCGGTGACGGCCCGGGTGATCCACACCGAGAGCATGGCCGAGTCGGCGCAGGAGGTGATGCGCTGGCGGGCGTCCTCGTCGACGTCGAGGCCGCGGGCCTGGAGGACGGCCAGCAGCGCGGCGGCCTTCCCCTGGGCCTCTCCACGGGCCTCTCCACGGGCCTCTCCACGGGCCTCTCCGCGGACCTCGCCGCGCGCCTCGCCCTGGTGGGCGGCGGAGGCGACGACCGCCGCGAGCCGCGAGTTGCCCCGCGCCAGCAGCGCGTCGGCGAGCGCGTCATCGGCCGCGGACGCATCGAGCAGCGCCTGCACCGGGATCGGTCGCGCGAAGCACTCGTCGTCGATGACGCTCGCCAGGGGGAGCACCTGCCACACGCCGCCGCGCCACTCGCAGATGCGCTTCTGCCGAGGCCACAGGCCGAAGACGCGGCGCACCCCGCGCGCGGTGAGGTCCTGGGCCTTCGCCGTGAGGTCACCGGCGCGCTGCGTGTTGACGACCTCGAAGGCGACCTCCTCCAGGTAGCGGGCGCCCGTCGTCGGGTCGATGCCCTCGCGCCGGACGCTCGCGTCGGTGGCGAAGTCCGAGCGCTCGTCGGTGCGGGTGAGCAGGTCCGTCGCGCCGCGCCAGCCCGGTCGGAGGTGGGTGAACACCACGGCGTCGAGCTGCATGTGCGGATCGGCGTGGTCGGGGTTCGAGGGCGACGCCTGGACGCGCTCTCCGCGCACGACCTCGTAGGCCGTCTCGGGCTCGACGAGGCGCTGGTCGACGCGGGGCCGCGGATCGTCGAGGGGCTCACCGAAGGGACCGGTGCCGTGGCCCGGCGCGGTCCAGCCGTCGTTGTTGGGCGTCTTGGGGTCCATCGATCGGGGATGCTACGCCCGGGGGTGTGGTCGTTCCAGGGAGCGGAGGGACACCGCGCGTCCCGCCGCCCGTCGTCGCGTATATCCTCTCGCCGTGATCCGCCCCTCCCTCGCCGCGGCCGCCCTCCTCCTCCTCGGGTGCAGCTCCCCCTCGCCCGGTCCTTCGGACGTCCCCCTCGTCGACGCCTCTTCCGACATCGCCTCTCCCGATATCTCCATGGGCGATATCTCCTCTCCCGACATCGGCATGGACGATGTCCCTCCCGTGCTGCCTCCGCGGCGCTCCCTCCCTCCCTCGGCGCGCGCCCTCTCCGACCTGGTCGGCTTCTCCCTGCCGGGCCGCGACCTCCCCGTCGGCGCCTCCCCGTCGGCCCGCGGCCGCCGCGCGTGGGCCCTCCGTACGCTGCGCTCTCTGGGGCTCCACCGGGTGCGCCGGGAGATCTTCTGGCGCGACGTCGAGCCCACCGCCGGGGCCTTCTCCTGGGGCGCCTACGACGCCCTGCTCGACGAGTGCCGCGCCGCCGGCGTCGACGTGCTCGCGGTGCTGGCCTACGGCAACCGCTGGGCCTCCGCCGCGCCGGGCGCCACCGACTACCACGCCCCGGACGACCCTCGCACCTTCGCCCGCTACGCCGCCGCCGCGGTGGCCCGCTACCACGACCGGGTCCGCGACTGGGAGGTCTGGAACGAACCCAACGCCGGCTTCCGCTTCTGGCTCCCGACGGTGCGCGGCGACCCTCCCGCCTTCGGCCGCCTGGTGTCGCTCGCCCGGGAGTCCGCCGTCGCCGCCGACCCGATGGCCCGCGTCGCCTTCGGCGGAACCGTCTTCCTCCCGCAGCTCATCACCGGGGGTGTGGAGTTCACCCGCCGCGCCTTCGAGGCGACGCCCTCGCTCGCGCCCTCGCTCGGCGCCTTCGCGATGCACGCCTACACGCTCTACCCCCCGAGGGTCTCGCCCGAGGCCGAGGGCAACGGCGAGGTCTCTCACGTCCGCAAGGTCGAGGAGATGGCCGCCATGCTGGAGGCCAGCGGCTACGACCTCGCGCGCCCGATCTGGATCACCGAGACCGGCTGGCCCGTCACCGCGGAGGTCACGGAGGAGAGGCAGGCGCGCTACCTCGTTCGCGCGGTGCTGCTCTCGGCGCTCGCGGGCGTCGACGGCGTGTGGCTCTACGAGCTCGGCGACGGCAACGGCCGGGGCGAGCTCGTCCCCGAGGACCTCTTCGGCATCTACCGCTACGACCCCGACACCGCCGACGAGGTCGACCCCGCGCCCAAGCGCTCCGCCGACGCGCTCCGAGCCCTCTTCGCCTCCCTCGGCGCCTTCCGTGTGACCTCTCGCGAGCCCGTCGCCGGGGCGCCCGGAGACGTGCATGTGCTCGCGCTCCGCGACGCGAGCGGACGCCGCGCCTGGGCCGCCTGGCGCGCGGACGACGCCGCGGAGCCGTGGCGCTGGACGCCGCCCGCCGAGGCGACGGTGCTCGTGGACATGATGGGCCACGACATCGGGCGGGGCGCCGCGGGCGTGCTGCTCGGCGGGGCGCCGGTGTATGCGCTCGCTCGCTGAAGACCGTAGCGCTCGACCCTCCAGACAGGATGAACTCCCGATCATGAAGCGCGCCCCACTCCGATCGATCTGGCTCGTCGTCGCGGCGGTCTCGTGCACCGACAAGGCCCCGGCGCGTCCAGGCGTCGACATCGGCGACGCGGCCCTCTCGCTGCTCGACGTCCGCGAGGACGATCTCGGCCCGGTGAGCACCGACCGCGGCGCCCTCACCGATCGGGGGACGGCGACCGACACCGCGACACCCACGGACAACGGATCAGACGCTGGAGCCTCGACGGACCATGGAGCGCCCACCGCCGACGTGCCGGTCACGGTGGACTCCGTGGTGGTCGATGCCATGGCGGTGGACTCGGGTGCGACCGACTCCGGTGCGACCGACTCCGGTGCGACCGACTCCGGTGCGACCGACTCGGGTGCGACCGACTCCGGTGCGACCGACTCGGGTGCGACCGACTCCGGTGCGACCGACTCCGGCGTGTGCGCGCCGGGGCTGGCTTCCTGCGGCCCCGTCGGGGGCCCGGTCGAGTGCGCCGACCTTCGGGTCAGCACGCTGCACTGCGGCGCCTGCGGGGCTCATTGCTGCGGCACCAGCGATCGGTGCGTGGCGGGCGTGTGCACGTCGCGCTGCCCGACGCTCCAGGAGTCGTGCCCGGTGGTCTCGCCCGTGGACGCGGGCTGCGTCGCGACCCGCTGCGTCGACGTCTCCGTCGACGACCTCAACTGCGGAGCGTGCGGGGTCGTCTGCGCCGATGGCACCGGCTGCGTCAGCGGGCGCTGCCTCTGACCGTCACGCCCGGGCGCGCGAAGGGAGCGCGAGCACCACCAGCGCGCCGATCATCAGGGCCGCGCCGAGGAGCTCGCCCGTCGCGGGCATGCGCATCGTCGGCAGCAGCGCCGCGAGCAGGCCGGAGGCCGCGACGCCCGCCAGCACGCTCGAGGCGCGGTTGACCGGGATGCAGAAGGTGTTCTCCCGCTTGTCGAGGAGCACCAGCGAGCCGAAGATGCCGGTGCCCTGAGAGCAGAGGCCCGCGAGGAAGGCCACAGCCCCCATCGGGCCGAGGAGGAAGTCCCCGAAGCCCTGGCGCAGCGAGACGCCCTGCGGCCCGGTGCCGGAGAGCGCCCACAGGCACAGGATCGTGAGCACCGCGGGCGCGCTCACGAGCTGCTCCTCGACGAAGAAGCGTCGGTTGTCGCCGCCGTCCTCGGTCTTCGCGGCGCGACTCATCACCCGGAGGCGCACGAAGTACGCGCTCCCGTAGAGCGCGAGGCACAGGAGGGCGGGGGCCGAGAGGGTGAGCGACCCGCGCGCCCGAAACGCCACCACGAGCGCGGCGAAGCTGAGGCCCAGCGCCACCCACGCCCGGGCCCTCACCGGGCGGCGGGAGATGAGGTCGACCACCGGCGCGAGCCCCAGCACGATGCCGCGCATCAGCAGCATCATCAGCACGATGGACGTCCCCTCGAAGGTGTACGCGAGGGTCGTCGTCACCATGATGGCCGAGGCGCAGAGCCCCGAGAGCGCCGACCACCGCGTCGGCCTCGGGAAGCTCTGCCCGAGCACCTTCACCCGGCTCGCCGCCTGCCACCAGCCGGTCGCGAGCAGGAAGGTCATCGAGCCGACCAGGCACGCGATGCCCGTCGCGGGCAGCAGCACGAACCCATCGACGCGCGTCGACATCCCCGGCATCGCGCCGTCGGAGAGGGCCTTGGTCAGCGCGCTGTAGGGCACGTAGGTCGCGAAGTACCCGAAGGCCCACCACCAGATCGACATGTCGCGCGCGGCCCACATGCCACCAGTGGGTATCACGCCGCCTCGCCCGCGTACGCGCCCCTGCGGCGTGCCACCCACGCAGCCCCAACATCTTGACAGCCCAGCTGCAAATGCCGAGGGACAATGGGGTGATGTCTGATCCCCAGTCCCCCCGCGGCGAACGAGCCCTGCGCTTCCTGCTGGTCGACGACGACGCCGTCGACCGGCTCGCCGTGCGCCGCGCGCTGCAGCAGTCCTCGCTCCCCATCGAGATCACCGAGGCCGCCGACCTGGAGGCCGCTCGCGCCGCGCTCACCGAGGGCTCCTTCGACTGCCTCATCGTCGACTACCTCATCCCCGGCAGCGACGGCCAGCAGGTGATCGAGCTCGCGAGCTCTCTGGGGTCGACGGCGCCGGCCATCGTGCTGACGGGTCACGGAGACGAGATGCTCGCCTCGGAGCTGATGAAGCGCGGCGCGGCGGACTACCTCCCGAAGAACCAGGTGGCCAACGGTCAGCTGGTGCGCAGCGTGGTGCAGGCGCTGCGCGCCCACGAGCTGCGTCGCCGCGAGCGCGAGGCCCGCGAGGTGCTGCAGAAGCACGCCGAGCGGCTGCACGCGATGGTGGAGTGCAGCGAGCGCATCCACGCGGCGGGCGGCGTCGAGCAGATGGTCGCGGCCATCGCGGTCGAGGCCCTGCGGCTCTTCGAGGCGAGGGCGGTGACCGTGGAGGTCGAGGCGCGCGGCGACCTGCCGGCCATCACCCGGGTGGCCACCGCCGTCGAGGCCGGGGCTCCCGTGCCGGAGACCCCCGACGACATCGTGCAGGCGTTGAGAGACTCCTCGGGCCAGCGGGTGGGGCGAATGGTGCTGCAGGGAGGGGTGTTCCTCGACGCGCTGGCGGGCTCGGCGCTGCTGGGGAAGTTCGCGCGCATGGCGGTGGTCGCGCTGGAGAACGGCGCGCTGCTCCGCGCGGCGACGGCGGCCTCGCAGTCGCGCGACGAGGTGCTCGCGGTGGTCTCGCACGACCTGCGCAGCCCCCTGGGCACGGTCTCCATGGGCGCCGCGATGCTGCGCCGTAGCATCACCGCCCCGGGCGGGCGCTACGCCGACGACCTCGAGGTGATCAACCGCATCTCCCGGAGCTGCAAGCGCATGGAGCGGCTCATCGACGACCTCCTCGACGCCTCGCGGCTCGACTCCGGCGCCGTGCTCGTGACGCCCCGCGCGACGCCCGCCGCCGACCTGGTGCAGGAGGCCCTCGACGCGGCGACGCTCGAGGCCGCGGCGGGCAAGGTGACGGTGACCGCCCACGAGGTCGCGCCGCTGCGGGTGATGGCCGACCGCGACCGGGTGCTGCAGGTGTTCTCCAACCTGGTGGGCAACGCGCTGAAGTTCACCCCCGCCGGCGGGGCCATCTCCCTCGGGGTCGAGCGCGTCGGCGACTTCGCCCGCTTCACGGTGACCGACACCGGCGCGGGCATCCCCCCCGAGCACCTGCCGAAGCTCTTCGACCGGTTCTGGAAGGGCGAGCGCTCGGGGCGGCACAGCGCCGGGCTCGGGCTCTACATCGCCCGCGGCATCGTCCTGGCGCACGGGGGACAGATCGCGGCCGAGAGCGAGCCCGGCCGCGGCACCGTCTTCTCGTTCACCCTCCCGCTCAGCCCGTAGGCGTCGGGGCCTCGGTGCCGGGCTCTCGCTCCAGCATCCGGTAGAGCGTCCGCCGGTCGAGGCCCAGCACCCTGGCGGCGCGGGACTTGTTGCCCCCGACCAGCACCATCACCCGCTGCACGTAGCGGCGCTCCAGCTCCGAGAGGGTGACCAGCTCGGTCTCCGTCTCCGGGGCCATCGGCCGCTGCTTGATCTCGTACGCTCGGATCTTCTCCGGCAGGTCTTCGACGGTGACGTGGTCGTAGCGGGTGAGCGCGACCGAGCGCTCGATGCAGTTCTCCAGCTCACGCACGTTGCCCGGCCAAGTGTAGCTCACCAGCCTCGCCAGCGAGGCCGGGTGGAAGCCGACGACCTTCTTCCCGAAGCGCTCGGCGAAGCGGACGAGGAAGTGCTGCGCGAGCACCGGGATGTCGACCGAGCGCTCCCGCAGCGTGGGCACCTCCACGCAGACCACGGCGATGCGGTAGAAGAGGTCTTCGCGGAAGCGGCGGGCGCGCACCTCGGCCTCGAGGTCGCGGTTGGTGGCGGTGATCACCCTCGCGTCGAAGGGAGCCTCCCGGTCGCCTCCCACCGGGCGCACGGTGCGCTCCTGCAGCGCACGGAGCAGCTTGGCCTGCATCTCCAGGGGCATCTCGGCGATCTCGTCGAGGAAGAGCGTGCCCCCGTTGGCCTCGAGGAAGAGCCCCGCCCGGGCGTTGCGCGCGTCCGTGAAGGCCCCTCGCACGTGCCCGAAGAGTTCGCTCTCCAGCAGGTTGTGCGGCACCGCGGCGCAGTTGATGGCCACGAAGGGGCCCTTGTGCCGGGCGCTCATCCCGTGGATGGCGCGGGCGACGAGCTCCTTGCCGGTGCCGCTCTCTCCGGTGACCAGCACCGTGGCGTCGGTGGAGGCCACCCGCTCGATGAGGCTCAGGATCTCCCGCATCGCCCGGCTGGAGCCCACCAGCGCCCTCGACGGCTGGGCGCGCACCACCTCGCTCTGCAGCCGACGAACCTCCTGGCGCAGGCTCCGGTGCTCCATCGCCCGCTCCATGGAGATGGCGAGCATGTCGGCGTCGATGGGCTTGGTGAGGAAGTCGTAGGCCCCCGCGCGCATCGCCCGCACGGCGGTCTCCAGGTTGCCGTGCCCGGTGAGCACGATCACCGGCACGTCGGGGTGCATCGTCGCGATGTGCTCGCAGAGCGCGATGCCGTCCATCGAGCCCATCTGCACGTCCGTCAGCACCAGCGCGAACTCCTCCCCCGCCATCCGGGCGATGCCCTCCTCGGGGTTCTGCACGCACACCGGCTGGTGCCCGAGGCGGCGCACGAAGGTCGCGACCATCTCGCCCATGTCCGCGTCGTCGTCCACGACCAGCACCCGCGCTGGAGCATCTACTCGTTCGGTCACGCCATCGATCCTTTCAGGGAGAGCAGCCTAAGGTACGAAGGGCCGGGACCGTCACGTCGCGCCCCGCTCACTGCATAGGGTCGGCAGGCGCACTGTCGAAGCTGTCAGGTCACCGATCCCGGCGCTTCAAGAACGGGAACAGTAGCCCATTCTGGTCCGCCTGGTGTCCATCCCCACGGGTGTGTGGCGCTCCGCCACACCGGGGCGTGCTTGCGGAGGGAGGTGCGCGGCGGCGTTGGAGCAGAGGGGCGTCGCCGCACGGGTGGCATATGGGCTGCACTCTGGCTGACTCCCAGGGTCGATCCTCCGGGTGCAGCGACCAGACAGTACTGTTAGAACTCCAACTTCCGGTTCCGTGGGCACTGCCCATGGGATTCCTGTTCGACGAAGGGGCATGAGGGGTCATCGGGTGCAAGCGCCAGCAACATCCTTGAGCGAGCTGAAGTCCCGCATCCTCGTGATCGAGGACGACGCGGATTTCCGGGCGATGATGTGCATGGCGCTGGAGTCCGACGGCTTCGAGGTGATCCCCGCGGAGAACGGCCGCGTCGGGGTGGCGCTGGCCATCGACGCGATCCCTTCGATCATCCTGTGCGACGTGCGGATGCCCGAGCTCGACGGGCACGACACGCTCACCCAGCTACGCACGCTGCCTGCGACGAAGGACATCCCCTTCGTGTTCCTGAGCGGCGGGGCGGACATGAAGGACGTGCGCCGGGGGATGAACCTCGGCGCCGACGACTACCTGGTGAAGCCCTTCACCCCGGAGGAGCTCATCGACACCGTGAGGGCGAGGCTGCAGCGCCACTCCGAGCGCCCCACCTCGCAGCTCCCGCCGGGGATGACCCCGACGATGCCGCTGCCCTTCGAGATGATGGGCTCGGCGCGCGCAACGATTGCGGGGCGCTACGAGCTGGTGCGGCGCATCGCCGAGGGGGGCATGGGCTCGGTCTACCGGGCGAAGGACAAGGAGACCGGCCAGGACGTCGCGGTGAAGCTCATCGCGCGCACGGCGACGTCGACCGACCGGTTCTTGCGCGAGTGCGAGGCGCTGGCGGGGATGCACCACCCTCGGGTGGTGCCCTACCGGGCGCACGGCGACGCCGGCGAAGGCTTCCACTACCTGGTGATGGACTGGCTGGAGGGCATGGACCTCGCTCGTCGGCTCCAGCAGGGGACGCTCTCCATCGACGAGACCCGGCGCTTGATCCGTCACACCGGCGAGGCGCTGGGGCACGTGCACCGCTCCAACGTGGTTCACCGCGACGTGAAGCCGGGCAACCTCTTCCTGGTGGACGGTGACATCGACTCGCTGAAGCTCATCGACTTCGGGCTGGCTCGCGGCACCGACAGCGCTCCGGTCACGCAGACCGGGACGCTCCTCGGCACGCCGGGCTACCTCGCCCCCGAGCAGGTGAAGGACGGCTTCACCCCCGACGCCCGCTGCGACGTGTTCGCGGCCGGCTGCGTGGCCTACGAGTGCCTCACCGGCGCGTCGCCCTTCCATGGTCCGACGCCGATGGCCTCCATCGCCCGGCTGATGCTGGAGGAGTCGCCCAGGGTGAGGCTGGTGCGCCCCGACGTCCCGGAGGCCCTGGAGGAGATCATCGGCGCGATGATCCGCCGGGAGCGAGGGGGCCGGCTCCGCGACGGCCAGGCGATCCTCGACGCGATGAACTCCGCGGGGCTGTAGGGCTCGCGATACGATCGCCGGATGGCGAAGGCGAAGAGCGGATCACCGAAGAAATCCACGACGAAGACGGCACCCCAGGAGGAGGGGTGGGTCGCGAAGATCGTGCGCCGCGGGCAGGCGAGGCGTGACGCGTTCGACGCGGTGATGAAGCGCATCACCACGCTGCGGGGCCGCGAGGCCGAGCAGTGGGATGACCTCTGGGAGGCGGTCGGCGAGGCGATCGAGGGGGAGGTGCCGCTGTACCGGGCGACGTACCCGTCGCTGGAGGCCTTCGTGAAGGAGGAGCTCGCGGGCGAGACGGCGCGGTCGGTGAAGCGCAAGGTGATGGTGGCCGGGGCGTTCACGGCGGCGGACTACAAGCAGCACGGCGAGGGGCTGCTGGAGGAGCTCGCGCTCTTCGTGAAGGAGCAGAGCGGCGCGAGGGTGGCGCCGAGGGCGGTGAGCCTCGACCGGGTGCGCGTTCCGGTGAAGGCGAAGGGGGGAGGCGTGACGCAGAAGCCGGCGCGGGGCTGCACCATCGAGGAGGTGCGCAAGGCGCGGCGCGGGCTCGCGAAGGGGGAGCCGACGGCATCGACGCCGGTGCGGGTGAAGGCGCTGAAGGGGGCGATGGCGAAGGTCGCGGCGCTGCGGGAGGTGGCGGTGAGCGAGCGGGCGGACGGGTTCGTGCTGTCGGGCGTGGCGGAGGCGGCGTTCAAGCCGCTCGCGAAGGTGCTGGAGTCGGTGAAGCTGCCCGCGGCGGCGACGAAGGGGTGACGGGAGGGACCGGCGAGCTCGCCGGGATTCCGGCGAGGCTCGCCGGTTGGGGGGAGGCGGGCTCGGTCAGCGGCGGGGCTTCTTGGCTCGCCGATGGGTCAAGAGCGCAGGAGCGGTCGGCTTCGTAGTGCGTGGTTGGAATGTTCACGTCGAAGCATCCGTTGATTTCCCGGGCCCTGAGGCGCTATCACCCAACCGCGCCGAAGCCGACACGATGGTCAAGGAGACCCGAGGGGGAGACCCAAGATGGACGATCGATGGCTCTCAGTCGGCGAGACCGCCGAGTACTTCGGAATCGGCAAGGACGCCTCTGGAAGTTCAAATGCTTCGAGGCCGATGCCTAGATCCACGAAGGAAAGGCCGCTGACGCGTATCGAGACGACGGCTGAGGGAGCCAAGATGGCGAAGAAGGCATCCACCACAACGACGAAGGCACGGACCGACGGGCCGGAAGGTGACGTCGTGTGCGTGGACCTCTTCTGCGGTGCCGGTGGCCTCACGCACGGGCTCATCGAAGCGGGTGTGAAGGTCAAGGCGGGCGTCGACTTCGATGAGGCCTGCAAGTTTCCCTACGAGGAGAACCACCCGGGCATCACGTTCCACGGTGGCGACGTCGGGAAGCTTGATGCCGCGACGGTTCGCGGCTGGTTTGGGGACGCTACCGTTCGCGTCCTTGCCGGGTGCGCGCCGTGCCAGCCCTTCTCGAACTACGCGCTCCGGTACCAGAAGGACGAGCCCGTCGAGGAGGACAAGCGCTGGCGCCTGCTCGATCACTTCGGGCGGCTCGTCGAGGAACTGATGCCCGAGATCGTCACGATGGAGAACGTCCCCACCGTTACGAAGCATCCCCCGTTCAAGAACTTCGAGCGCAAGCTCAAGAAGCTCGGCTACACGGTCTGGTTCGACGACAACGTCGACTGCGCGAAGTACGGCCTCCCGCAGCGCCGCCATCGCACGGTGCTCCTTGCCTCGCTCCACGGCGCGATCAAGCTGCGCTCGCCCGAGGAGTCCGAGGGGCGAACGGTTCGCGACGTGCTCAAGGACCCAGACCTCAAGCCGATCCGGCATGGCGCTACGAGCAAGACGGATCGCCTGCACACGGCCTCGCGCCTCTCGGACCTCAACTACAAGCGCATCACGGTGTCGAAGCCGGGTGGCACTTGGCGCGATTGGCCCAAGGAGCTGATCGCCGACTGCCACAAGAAGAAGTCCGGCAAGACGTACCCTGGCGTGTACGGCCGCATGACGTGGGACGAGCCCGCGCCGACGTTGACGACCCAGTTCTACGGTTTCGGCAACGGGCGCTTCGGCCACCCGACCCAGCGTCGTGGTCTCTCGCTGCGCGAGGGCGCGATCCTCCAGGGGTTCCCCAAGGACTACAAGTTCATCCCCGACGACGCGAAAATGCAGTTCAAGGCGCTCGGCCGCATGATCGGCAACGCGGTGCCCGTCGACCTTGGGCGCGTCATCGGCGAGAGCATCATCGAGCACGTCGCGCAACACCGCGACGCCTTCACCAAGAACGTCAAACAGAACGTCGACCGGGCCTCCTCGTCGCCGAATCACCGAAGGGGGCGGAATGACCGCGAGCACGAAGGTAGCACCGTCATCCGCTGACGCCCGTCGCCGTATGCAGAGCGTTCGGCAGAAGAACACGTCTGCCGAGTCCGCCCTGCGCCGCGAACTGTACGCGCACGGCCTCCGCTATCGCATCCAGGTTCCCGTCCTCACGAAGCCTCGCAGGATCGCCGACGTCGCGTTCAGCGGGCTCCGCGTCGCGGTCTTCGTCGACGGCTGCTTCTGGCATGGCTGCCCGGCACACGCGACGTGGCCCAAGCAGAACGCCGAGTTCTGGCGCGCGAAGATCGAGGCCAACATGGCGCGCGACAACGACACCGACGAGCGTCTGCGCGCCGAGGGCTGGAAGGTCATTCGCGTCTGGGCGCACGAGGAGCCCAAGCTCGCGGCGGAGCGGATCGCGCACATCCTCGAACGCCGTCGCGAGAGGATGCGCAGCCGATGATCACGACCATCACCACCCACACCTCCGTGCTCTCTTCGACGGCGCCCGAGCCTGGCCAGCTCGTCGAGGTGCGCCGCCGCCAGTGGATCGTCTCCGACGTCGATGCGTCGGCGGTCTCAATCGAGCTGCCCAAGCGCAACCTTGTGAAACTCGCTTCGATCGACGAGGACGCGCTCGGCGAGGAGATCGAGGTCCTGTGGGAGCTCGAGCCCGGCGCCCACGTGATCGAGCGCGCCGGCCTGCCGACGCTCTCCGCTCTCGACGACCCATCGAAGCTCGAAGCCTTCCTCGACGCGGTCCGGTGGGGTGCGGCGACCAACGCCGATCGCGGCTACCTCCAAGCGCCCTTCCGCAGCGGCGTGAGCATCGAGGACTTTCAGCTCGATCCGCTCGTGCGCGCGATCGACATGGCGCGCACGAACCTGCTGATCGCCGACGACGTCGGTCTCGGCAAGACCATCGAGGCGGGGCTCGTCATCCAAGAAATGCTCCTGCGCCACCGCGCGCGCACCATCCTCGTGCTCTGCCCGTCGTCGCTGCAGGAGAAGTGGCGCTCCGAGATGGCCGAGAAGTTCGGCCTCGAGTTCCGCATCGTCGACACCGACTCGGTGAAGCGCTCGCGCCGTGAGCGCGGCCTGCACGCCAACCCGTGGACTTCGTTCCCTCGGCTCATCGCATCCATCGACTGGGCGAAGCAGGGCGAAGGCATCCGCCTCCTGCGTGATGCGCTCCCGCCACAGCCGACGTTCCCTCGCCGCTTCGACATGCTCGTCCTCGACGAGGCCCACAACGTCGCGCCCGCCGTCAGCGAGTATGCCGTCGAGAGCCTGCGCACGCGCCTCGTGCGCCTGCTCGCGCCGCACTTCCAGCACAAGCTCTTCCTCACCGCGACGCCGCACGACGGCTACACTGAGTCGTTCACCGCGCTCCTCGAGCTGCTCGATGACCAGCGCTTCTCGCGCAACGTGCTCCCGTCCGAGGAACAGCTCGCCCGGGTGATGGTACGCCGTCTCAAGAGCGACCTCGTCGACGCCAAGGGCAAGAAGCTCTACCCGGTGCGCCGCCTCGAAGCGCTGAACGTCGAGTACACCGCCGACGAGCGCGAGGCCCGACAACTTCTCGAACAGTACATCGCGAGCCGCGAGAAGCAGGACGAGCGCGAAGGCGCCGCCTCGCACTTCGTCCACCAGCTTCTCCGCAAACGCCTCGCGTCGTCACCCGCCGCCTTCATGTCGACGCTCGCGCGGCATACCGCGACCATCGAAGGCAAGGGCGAGGCACGCCGCACCTCGGGTCTCGACGAACGCATCCTCCGGCGCGCGATCGCCAAGACGGAAGAAGACTACGCCGACGACGACACGCGCGAAGCTGCCGAGTCCGAGGCCATCGAAGAGGCGAGCCGTCGGCTGCGACCGCTGTCGGCCGAGGAAAAGAAGCTCCTCGGCCGCCTGCGCTCGTGGGCCGAGCAGGCAAGCCACAAGCCCGACTCCAAGGCCGCAGCACTCCTGCGCTGGCTCGAAGAGAACCTGCGGCCCAGGGGCCAATGGTCGAACGCGCGCGTCATCCTCTTCACCGAGTACCGCGCGACGCAGAAGTGGCTGCACGAGATCCTCGCCAGCCACGACCTCGGCGGCGAGCGTCTCGCGCTGCTCTTCGGCGGCATGGACCCGAAGGAGCGCGAGACCATCAAGGCCGCGTTCCAGGCCGATCCGCGTGTGTCGCCAGTGCGCATCCTGCTCGCGACCGACGCGGCCTCGGAAGGCATCGACCTGCAGAACCACTGCAACCTGCTGGTCCACGTCGAGATCCCCTACAACCCGAACGTGATGGAGCAGCGGAACGGCCGCGTCGACCGACACGGGCAGAAGCAGAGCGAGGTCGTCATCTGGCACCCCGTCGACGCGAGCGGCGGCCACGGCGACGATATCCTTCGCGCTCTCCGCAAGCTCGACGCCATGCGCGCCGACATGGGCAGCGTGAACCCGGTCATCGCCCCGCAGTTGCCAGCGCTCCTCGAAGGCCGTCGCCTCGAACTCGAGACGGGGTTTCGGGAACTCCCTGACGGCACGTTCGAGCCCAAGGACGTTCGACACCAAAGGGCGCGAAAGATCGTGAAGGCCGAGCGCGACCTGCGCGATCGCATCGCCAAGCTTCACGAGCGGCTCGCGACGACACGCCGCGAGCAGCACCTCACGCCCGACCGCATCGAGCGCGTGGTGCGCGTCGCCCTCGCGCTCACTGACAAGCCCGACCTCACGCCCGCGAAGCTGGCCGATCTGCCCGAGGCCCGCGTGTTCCAACTGCCCGCCCTCGCGGGTTCGTGGTCGCGGTGCCTCGACGGTCTCGAGCATCCGTACACCAAGCGCATCCGCCCCATCACATTCGACCACGACGCCGCCAAAGGCCGCGACGATGTGGTGCTCGTCCACCTGAACCACCCGCTCGTGCAGATGAGCCTGCGGCTCCTGCGCGCTGAGGTGTGGGCCCGTGACGACGTGAAGAAGCTCAATCGCGTCACGGTACGCATGCTACCCAACTCAAAGCTCGACGCGCCCGCCGTCGCAGTGGTCTCGCGCCTCGTCATCACCGGCGGCACCCACCATCGCCTCCACGAGGAGCTAACCGAGGCGGGCGGCTACCTGCGCGACGCGGGCTTCAAGCGCGAGGACGGCGTCACCAAGCTGCGCGACTGGCTCGACTCGTCGGCGCCGGGGACCATCGACGACTCGCTCTTCGATGACCTGCGCACGCGCTTCACGAAGCACACCGAGGCGGTCCTGAGCGCCGTCACCACGCGCTCGAGGGATCGCCTCAAGGGTCTCGGGTCCACGGTCGAAGCTCGCAAGCGCAAAGAGATCGACGAGATGACCCAGCTCCTCGACAACCTCGCCAAGAACCTCGAGGCCGAGCTGAAGCGGGAGGAGCCGAAGCAGCTCTCGCTGTTCTCCGAGGACGAGCGAACGCAGCTCCGGCGCGACAGGCTCGCACTCGAGGCTCGCCTGCGCCGCATCCCCGAAGAGCGCGAACGAGAGCGCCTCGCCATCGAAGAGCGTCACACCGGCCTTGTCGACCACACGTTCCCAGTCTCGGTGATCCTCCTGGTGCCCGAGTCACTGGCCATGCGGAGGAAGTCGTGAGCTCCAAGCACGAATGGCTGAACCTGCTCGAGGTCTCGGGGCCGTTCCTCGCGGTGCCCGTGCTCCGAGAGGTGTTCCCGCAGGGACTCGAAGAGCTTGACTCCTCGCGCGCCAGGCGCCTGCGCAGCGCCTACGAGGAGTGGCGTGACGCGGTCGATGGCGACGACGACGACCGCGACAAGCTCCACGCTGCGTGGATCGACGAGGTACTGCGCACTGCGCTCGAGGCCGACGACCAGTTGCTGAAGGCGGGCAACGACATGCCGGCGTCGGTCGTCGAGCTGCCGGAACACGACACGACCATCGCGCCCGAGTTCGTCTTCGTGGACCCAACGCACGCCGGGGCGGTGCTCGCGCCCGTCCACGTCTTCCCGCCCGAGACCGATCTCTCGGCGTCGATGAAGTTCGGCGGGCTCTCGTGCTCGGCGGGCGCTCGCATGGCACTGCACCTTCGCGCGCTAAACGTGCCGTTCGGAATCGTCACGAACGGCGAGCGGTGGATGCTCGTCCACGCGCCCACCGGTGAGGTGGCGACCTTCGCGAGCTGGTACGCGCGTATCTGGGGCCAGGAGCCCGCCACGCTGCGCGCGTTCACGTCGCTGCTCGGCGTGCGCCGCTTCTTCGCGCCCGCGCAGGACCGGCTTCCGGCGCTCTTCGAGCGCTCGCTGAAGCACCAGGACGAGGTCACCGACGCTCTCGGCGATCAGGTCCGGCGCGCCATCGAGGTGCTGGTGCAGGCGCTCGACCGGGCCGACCAGGATCGCAACCGCGAGCTGCTGCGCGACGTAAAGCCACAGGATCTGTACGAAGCCGGGCTCACCGTGATGATGCGGCTCGTCTTCCTCCTCGCCGCCGAAGAGCGTGGACTCTTGCTCCTGGGCGAGCCCCGGTACGACTCGTTCTACGCGGTCTCGACACTGCGCATGCAGCTCCGCGCCGAGAGCGATGAGATCCTGGAACGACGGAGCGCGTCGTGGTCGCGGCTGCTCGCCGTGTTTCGAGCCGTCTTCGGTGGCATCGACCACCCGACGTTGCGCCTGCCCGCGATGGGTGGCTCGCTCTTCGATCCCGACCGCTTTCCGTTCCTCGAAGGACGGCTGAAAGGCACGTCCTGGCGGCAGCATCGCGCCGAGCCGCTGCCCATCGACGACCGCACGGTCCTGCTGCTGCTCGAAGCCATCCAGACCTTCGAGGGGCGCACGCTTTCGTACCGCGCCCTCGACGTCGAGCAGATCGGTCACGTCTACGAGGGTCTGCTCGAACGCACCGTCTCGCGCGTCGAGGACGTGACGCTGGAGCTCGAAGCGGGCGCGCAGGCCAAGGACGCGCGCGTCGCGCTCGGCGAGCTGGAGTCGGCGCGCCTCGACGGCCAGGCGACCGTCACAAGCCTGCTCGTCGAGCGCTCGAAGCGCTCGGAGTCGGCCATCAAGAACGCGCTGGCCGCCGAGGTCGAGCCCCAGCAGAACGCGCGCCTGCTCTCCGCGTGTCGCGGCGACGTGAAGCTCCGCGATCGCCTCGCGCCCTACGTCCGGTTAATGCGCATCGACCCGTGGGGCTACCCGCTGGTCCACCCGAAGGGCGCGTTCGTCGTGGTGCTCGGCGCCGATCGGCGCGAGACCGGCACGCACTACACGCCCAAAAGCCTCACCGAGCGCATCGTCGAGGAGACGCTCACGCCGCTCGTCTACGATGGACCCGCGAAGGGTGCGCCGCGCGCCGAGTGGCAGCTGAAGACGCCCGAGCAGCTCCTCGACCTCAAGGTCTGCGATCCCGCGATGGGATCGGGCGCGTTCCTCGTGCAGGCGTGTCGCTTCCTGAGCGCGCGCCTCGTCGAGGCGTGGGCCATCGAAGAGGAAACGGGTCGCGTCGTCGACCTCACGAGCCAGGTCCACGAGCCGCGCACCTGTGTCGAGAGAATGCCGCCCGGGGTCGAGGCGCGCGCAGAGAACGCGCGGCGCATCGTGGCTGAGCGCTGCCTCTACGGCGTCGACCTGAACCCGCTCGCCGTCGAGCTGGCGAAGCTCTCGCTCTGGCTGGTCACGCTCTCGAAGGGCCGCCCCTTCGGCTTTCTCGATCACAACCTCCGTCGCGGCGACAGCTTGCTCGGCATCAGCCGCCTCGAGCAGCTCACGGAGCTGTCGATGGCTCCGAAGGAGCAGACCCAGGGACGACTCTTCGGCAAGAGCGTTCGGCAGGCCGTCGAGGAGGCGTTGGCAATCCGCCTTCAGCTTCGCGAGATGCCCATCCGCGACATTCGCGACGTGGAGGCGATGGCCACGCTCGACGCGACCGCGCGAGAGAAACTCCGCATCTTCGAGGAACTGGCTGACGCATTCATTGCAACAGTCTTCGCTGCTGAGAGCGACCGCGTGCTTGAGTCGCGGCTTGCGGGCTTCGCCGTCGAAGCCGACCGGATTGCCAAGGGCAACGACGCGAGCCTGGAGTCGCTGTGCCGTCGCGCAGCTTCTGACCTCGCCATCGACGCACCCAATGGTGCTCGGCGCACGCCGTTTCACTGGCCGCTTGAGTTCCCCGAGGTGTTTCAACGTCCCGATGCAGGGTTCGACGGGGTCGTTGGCAACCCGCCATTCATGGGCGGCCGCATCCTCGGAAGGCGCCTCGGCGAGAGGTACCAAGAGTACCTGAAACTCGTACGTAACAACGTCGTGGGTTCGCCCGATCTGTGCGCGTACTTCTTCTTGAGGGCGTTCGCCGTTGTCCGCGATGCCGGACAAGTTGGGTTGCTCGCAACGAAGTCGCTTGCTGAGACGGGCTCGCGTGTCGTGTGCCTCGACCAGATCGTTGGGCGTAAGGGGACGATTCGAAGTGCGGTGCCTCGCATGCCTTGGCCGGGGAAGGCGTCGGTGGTTGTCGCAATCGTCTGGTTCACGAGGGGTCCGTGGGGCGGCAAGGTCAACCTTGGTGGCCAGCACGTTCACTCGATCAACAGCGGACTTGAGGAGGAGCTTGACATCCCACGTCCCGTGAAGCTGCGGTCGTGGAAAGGTCGCTTCTCCCAGGGACAAGACATCATGGGCAGGGGCTTCGAGCTCACTGCTGAGGAACGGGCGGATCTTCTGGGGCGCGATCCACGCAGCGAAGAGGTCATCTTTCCTCTCTTCAACGGGCAAGACCTCAACACGATGGGCGCATTGGAGCCCTACCGTTGGGTCATCTACTTCCGCGACTGGCCCGAGACTGCCGCTCGGAAGTATCCGGCAGCGTTCAGGCTGGTTGAGGACCAAGTCAAACCATATCGCGAATCGCTGACCGGTCAAATCCACCAAGATTGCTACTGGAAATTCTGGGACCTTCGCCCTCAGCTCATTCGCGAGCTTGAACAGCGGAAGACGATCCTCGCGTCGGCAATCAACAGCAAGTACGTATCGTTTCGTCGCGTTCCGACCGGCAACGTCTACAACAAGAAGACCAAGCTCTACTTTCTCGACACATGGTGGGAGTTTGCAGTTCTTCAGTCGAGCTTTCACCAAGAGTGGGCATTCTGGACCTGCGGCACGCTTGGGGCGTCGACCATCAACTACTCGACATCGGCGGCCCTAGAGACCTGGCCGATGCCGACGAAGCTGGATGACCACCAAGACGAGCTTGAGTTGCTCGGCAGGGAGTATCACGCGATGCGAGAGCACATCCTTCTCGAAGGCGGCGTTGGACTGACGAAGCTTTACAATCGCTTCCACGATCCGAAGGATGCGGACGAGGAGGTCGAGCAGCTCCGGCGGCGCCATGCTGAGCTCGACAGTGCTGTGGCACGCGCCTACGGCTGGGACGGGACGTCGTGCGAGCATGGCTTCCACGAGGTTGGATACCTCCCGGAGAACGATCGGGTTCGCTTCACGCTTTCAGACGCTGCGAGAAGCGCGGCACTCCGACGGCTCGCGCTCCTGAATCTGACGCAGAGCGTGGTTCCTCTTTCAGCGACTCCGTCGCCTGGGAGCGCCGGGACGCCTGGTCGACACGCAGGGTCGAGCGCTCAGGCAAGTCTCCTTCCCGAGACGGAGACGGGCCAGCCACCCAGGAAGGTCAGCACACGGAGGACTAGCCGATGAAACAGGGCCCAGACAAAGCGCAGGCGAGTCCGACCAAGCAGTTCTTCGTGTCGATGCTGACGCGCGACATCAGCCTCGACGACGCCATCCTAGACCTCCTCGACAACTGCCTCGACGGCGCGATGCGTCTGGCGAACGGTGACGAGGTCGACTACGCCCAGCACTTCGTCAAGATCAAGCTCTCGAAGGATCAGTTCTCCATCGAGGACAACTGTGGCGGCATCCCGCGCGACGTCGCCATCAACTACGCCTTCAAGATGGGCCGCGAGCCCGACGACGACCGCGACTCCGACACCGAGACTATCGGTATGTACGGCGTCGGCATGAAGCGCGCGATCTTCAAGATGGGCAAGAACGCGCTGGTGCGGACCCGCCACGGCGACGACACGTTCGAGGTACCCATCACCTCCGAGTGGCTCGAGGCGAAGAACTGGGATCCGCTGCCGATCAACGAGCCGACAAGCGCAAGCGAGAACCTCCCGCAGCCCGGCACGACGATCCTCGTCAAGGATCTCTACCCGGGCGTTGCCCAACACTTCGAGAACGAGGCGTTCGAAAACAAGGTCCGCACCGCCATCTCCGAACACTTCACGATGTTCCTTCAGTGGGGCTTGACGGTGGAGCTCAATACCAAGCCCGTGGAGCCCGTGCGCGTGGAGGTGCTCGTTTCGAAGCGCGAGGACGGGCCTGCGCCGTACGTCTTCCGAAAGACGATCGACGGAGTCCTCGTCTCGATCACCGTCGGTCGCAACACCAACCGCGCCCTCGGCAACGAGGACGACGATGACGCTGGCTTCGAGCGGGACCGCTCGTCGGCCACCGCCGGTTGGACCGTGCTCTGCAACGATCGCGCGGTCATCGTGGGCGACAAGAGCCGCCTCACGGGTTGGGGCGACGGCATCCCGCTCTACCACCCGCAGTTCGCCATCATCACTGGCATCATCGAGTTCCGCTCGAAGCGCGCCGACAAGCTTCCTGTGACGACGACGAAGCGCGCGCTCGACACGTCGTCGAACGTCTGGCTCGAGTCCCTCGTGAAGATGAAGGAGGGCATGCGAATCTGGATCGACTACACGAATCGGTGGAAGAACCAGACTAGCTCCGAACAACAGCAGGCACGTCACTGGGAGGACGCGCAGCCGATGCCCCTCAACAAGGCGATCGAAGCCGTCGCGCAGCGCAAGGCCACGAAGAGGTCCGACGACGAGGGCGTCGAGTTCAACCCGAAGAAGAACAAGGTTCTCCCGGAGCCCCCGAACCAGGCACCGTCATCTCGAAGGGTCACGTTCTCGAAGCCGGCCGAAGAGATCCGTCTCGTTGGTAAGTCGCTGCTCGACGACGAGAACGCGAGGCCTGGCGATGTGGGTGAGAAGGCGTTCGATCTGGCTCTGGCCAAGGCCAAGAAGCGAGGCGGCTGACCCATGAGCGCCGGATCCTCACTGCCGTACAGGTTGCGGCCGAACAAGGCTGTGGACCGCGAGCTGTTCCTGTCGCTACTGATGCGGCTCGCGCCGAAGCTCGCGCTCGAGAAGTACCACTACGTCGGGCTCGGCGGACCGTTCCTCGAGGACTTCCGCTTGGTTCACGGACGGCTCGGCATCGCCAAGATGACGTGCATCGAGACCGAGGAGCAGGTCCACAAGCGCCAGGTCTTCAACCGCCCAATCGCGTCCATTGAGTGCGTTCACAAGACTCTTGAGGACTACCTCGACGAGACTGACTTCGACACGCCGGCCATCATCTGGTTCGACTACACCGACCCGAAGAGCATCACGACGCAGATCGAGCGCTTCGCTCGCGCCATCGGCACCGTGCCGCTCGGCAGTATCCTCCGCGTGACGCTCAACGCAAACCCAACGTCCCTCGGGAAGCCCGACCCCAAGGACCTCTCCGTCGAGGTCGAAGGCGAGGCGTCGGAGGACCGCGCGATAAAACCGACGATCCAGGAGTGGCGGCTCGCACGCTTCAAGGAGCGCATGGGCGCGTTGTTCCCGAGTGGTCTCACTGCCAACGGGATGACCTACAAGACGTACGGACCGAGCCTTCTGCGCGCCCTGAAGCTGGCCGTCGACAACGAGGTGCTGAGTTTCCGAGATCGCCGTATCGTGTGGGCGCTCGCCACGCACTACGCCGATGGCCAGGCGATGGTCACCGCCGCGTTGGTGATCGCCAAGAAGGACGACACGGGCATCGAGGACGTCGTGAAGGGCTGGGAGTTCTACACGACGACCGATGCGCCGCACCGGCTCGACCTCCCCGCGCTCTCGACCTTGGAGAGGCTGACGATGGAGTCGAACGACGACGCCAAGACCAGGCTCGGGTTCGAGCTGCCGACCTCGGACATGGGGACAGACCCGTTCGAAGTGTTCAAGAAGTTCTACCGGATCTACCCGCACTTCTCGCGGGTCGAGCTGTAGGGAGGGGCAACACATGACGACGACCAGCGCAACGAACGCACAGGCATGGCTCGTTCGGGACGCGACGCCGCTCAGCCCGTTCGTCGTTCGGCTCGCCGGTGATCGCGTCGGCCTTGGAGCACTCGCTCGGGGACACTGGATCGTCGTGGTCGATGCGGCTGGCGCCTTGAAGCGCGTGGGACGCATCCTGCACACCCGCGCCGACCTCGAGGCGACCACGCTCTACTTCGACAAGCTGCACCCCGTGAAGAAGGCGGGGATGCTCGCCGACATCGGGCTGACTCTGCCAACGGGGCTTGTCACGCGCCTGCGTCCCGAGGACCTCTCGAACGTGCTCGCGCGCGACGGCGTCGCGTCGTCGGCCGACGTCCCGCTCATCCAGGACGCTTCCTATGTGCGCGAGCTGCTTGAGCTGGCGACGCGCGTCGACCTGCTCGGCCCGGCGAACGGCCCCGAGGAGTTCGTTATCGACATGAGCGTTCGCGACCGCTACCTCGTCGGCAAGCTCGCGCCGCGCGCGCCGGGCGACGCGACGAGGGCGAGCGAGGTCGAACTCGCAGCGGCGGCCGACGAAGAAGACGACTCGGCGAAAGAGAACGACGCCCCGCTCCACGAACCGGGCGCCGAGTTCAACCGCGCGAGCGGGCGCGTCGAGCCCGAAGAGGACGCGCTCGACGAGATCGACACGTCCAACAACCAGTCGCTCGTGCCGTCGAGCCTGGGCCTCACGTTCTGCGTCGGGCGCGACGTGAAGACGCTCGATGTCACCGCTCGCTGGGGCAGCTACACCCGTGTTCCGAAGGAGGAGCACGAGTACACGCGGCCGAGGAAGAACCGCGAGACCGGCGACGTCCAAGAGACGAAGGTGAAGGTCTGGCGCCGGTCGCCGCGCGGTGGGCGCGTTACGCTCACGCTCGAGGACGGCCCCATCAAGCCGATCGCACCCGACAGCGAACATGACGAGGTTCGCATCCAAGGAGCCGTGCGCACGAACGCCAAGGGAGAGCGCCTCGTCACGCTGTTCCTGGTCAACGACCAGCGCGAGCCCGAGACGAATCGCGACAGCGCCTGGCTCTTTCAGCCCGAGCTGAGCGTGAAGGGCGCGGCTGAGGCAGCCGGGACGCCGGTGTTCCTTCGTCGCCCGAGCAACGACATCGTCGTGGACGACCCCGAGCGCGACCACCTCGGGCTCATCTACCGGCGCCGCGTGGAGTTTGCCGTGGGCCACGGTGTCGCCGTTCACGCCGAGACGCCCAACGACGACCCGATGCGCGCCATCGAAGTACGCACCGAGGTCATCCCGAGCTTTGAGGTGCCCATCACCGAGACGCCGGGCCTCGAGCCCAACGACCGCCCCGCGATGAAGAAGATGGTCGAGCAGGATTGGCTCGATATGCTGACGCTCGCTGACCTCGACAAGACCGAGCTCGAAGAGGCGCTGAAGACGCTCGTCGACGATTACGCCTCGTGGATTGACGACCAGCGCGCGCGCGTCGGCAAGGAGATCAAGGGCTACGACGCCCCGGCCAACGAGGCGCTCGACCGTTGCAAGACCACCCTCGAGCGCCTGCGCGCTGGATTGAAGGTACTGCTCTCCGACCCGAAGGCGCTGGAAGCGTTTCGGTTCGCCAACCGCGCGATGGCCCGACAGCGCGTCCGAGGCATCTACGCATTGAAGCGTCGTCGCGGCGAGGAACTGACACTCGACTCCGTCGATGTTCGGAAGAACCGCTCGTGGCGCCCGTTCCAGCTCGCGTTCCTCCTGCTGTCGATCCCGTCGCTCGCCGATCCGAAGCACCTGGACCGCACGAGCCCCACCGAGGCCTTCGCCGACCTGCTCTGGTTTCCCACGGGCGGTGGCAAGACCGAGGCGTACCTGGGCGTCGCTGCCTTCGCGATGAGCATCCGTCGTCTGCAGGGCGTCGTCGAGAACCTCGATGGCGGGCGCGGGCTCACCGTCATCATGCGCTACACGCTGCGTCTCCTGACGCTGCAGCAGTTCCAGCGCGCCGCGACGATGCTCTGCGCGATGGAGATCATCCGCACCAGTGACGTCGCCAAGTGGGGCGCGGAGCCGTTCACGCTCGGCCTGTGGGTCGGCAACAAGGTGACGCCGGGGACTACGGAGGCGTCGCACCAGGCCATCGACGCCATCCGCGACAAGGACCGTAACCGCGCCGGCATCGCCTCGCCCGCGCAGCTTACGAGCTGCCCGTGGTGCGGCACCGAGATTCAACCCGGGCGAGACATCGAGGTCGACAAGACTGCAGGGCGCACCGCCATCTACTGCGGCGACAAGCTCTCGCAGTGCGAGTTCAGTAAGGCGAAGTCGAGCGGCAACGCGCATCCCGGCTTGCCGGTGAAGCTCGTCGACGAGGAGATCTATCACCGACCTCCAACGATGATGATTGCCACCGTCGACAAGTTCGCGATGATGGCGTGGCGCGCCGAGGTGCGGACGCTATTCGGCAACGTGCGCGAGGAGTGCGAGCGCCACGGGCTCTTGTGGCCGGGTCACGACTGCGGTGGCGGCCACAGGGCGCGAAAGCCTCACCCCGCCGCGAAGGTGAAAGCGGTGCGCGGCGTGCGCCCACCGGACCTCATCATCCAGGATGAGTTCCACCTCATCAGCGGTCCGCTCGGAACGATGGTCGGACTCTACGAGACGGCGGTCGACGACCTCTGCTCGTGGAAGGCCGGGAAGACCAAGGTGCGCCCGAAAGTGGTCGCATCGACCGCAACCGTCCGACGCGCGGCCGACCAGGTGCGCAACGTCTTCATGAGGCGCCTCGCGATCTTCCCGCCCAAGGCCCTCGACGTCGAAGACGACTTTTTCTCGGTACAGCGCTCGGTCGAGAGCAAACCGGGGCGTCGGTACATCGGCATCTGCTCGCCTGGCAGCTCGCGTCCGGCCGTGCTGATCCGCACGTACACCGCGTTCCTCACGGCGGCGCAGGGACTCTTCGATGCCTTTGGGAAGGTGGCCGACCCATACATGACGATGGTCGGCTACTTCAACTCACTGCGCGAGCTCGGCGGCATGAAGCGTCTCGCGGAAGACGACGTCCAGACCCGTTCGTACCGCGTGAAGATGAGCCTCGTGCAGCGGCCTGGGCTCGAGCAGCGAAGCGTCTCGACCATCGCCGAGCTGACCTCGCGCGTAAGCAACGCCGACATCCCGAAGTACCTCGACCAGCTCGAGATCCCCTTCGACGCGGCTTACGACACCAATGCAGCGCGGCTTGCGAAGAACCACCGAGCTCCACACGTGCCTCGTCCGATCGATGTCGTGCTCGCGACCAACATGCTCTCCGTCGGCGTCGACGTGAACCGCCTCGGCGTCATGGTGGTGAACGGCCAGCCCAAGGGCACGGCCGAGTACATCCAGGCGACGAGCCGCGTGGGCCGCGCGTTCCCCGGTCTCGTCGCGGCAGTGCTCACATGGGCGCGGCCTCGCGATCTCTCGCACTACGAGACCTTCGAGCACTACCACGCCACGTTCTACCAACACGTCGAGGCGCAGTCGGTCACGCCGTTCTCGCCTCGCGCGATGGACCGAGGGCTCACCGGCGCGATGCTCGCCGTCATGCGGAACCGCTTCGAGCCGTTCGCGCCGAACCCTGGCGCGGGCGCCCTGACGAGCCCCAGCCTCCCAGCGGTGGTCTCGACCGTCGACTCGTTCACCGAGCGCGCCTGGGAGGTCACCGAGGACTCCGCGAAGAAGAACCTCGTGACCGCTGAGATGAAGAGTCGTGCCGACGAGTGGGCGAAGGAGGCGGCAATGCCGGGACGCGTGCTGGTGTACCAGAAGTACGGCGCGGGCCCGACGGCGTACGCGCTGCTCGAGACGCCGGGCATCAGGCCGTGGTCGACGTGGACCGTCCCAATGTCGATGCGTGAGGTCGAGCCTGGCGTAAACCTCGTGATGGAGGACGATCGCTCGAACCTGGACCCGGTCTGGCGCTCTCGTCCCAGGCCCGACGACTCGGCGACGGCTGGAGACATCGGGGAGGAGTCGCCATGAGCAAGACACCGGTGGGCGAAGTCCGCCCGAGCCAGCTCCTGTGGACCTATGGGCCCGGAGCGCTGATTGACCTTCCGAACCTCTCCGTCGTCACGATAGGCATCGACCGTTGGGATCTGGGGCGCTGCCAGCCGATCCAGGAGGCACGGCTACTGACCAACGTGCGCCGCGTGCTCGGCGATCAGGTCCAGTCGCTGCGCATGCCACCGCTCACGGACAGTGACGTCGTCGATCCATTCTCGGCCGAGGCCCTCGTCGGCGTTCCCGTGAAGCCGTTCCCGCGCTGGATGCGCTGCGTGAAGTGCGGGTTGCTCTCGCCGTTCGACGCGGGCCTCTTCGAACTGAAGGCGAATCGCTACCGCCCCGAGAGGACGTGCTTCGTCCACAAGGGCTGCGCCGGTTCGCGCGGTGACCAGAAGCCGCGCGACGCAGACGCGGTGCCCGCGCGCTTCCTCCTCGCGTGTCGCGAGGGGCACCTCGACGACTTTCCGTGGCACTGGTTCGTTCACGGCGGTCCGAGCGCCTGCATGGGCACGCTGCGCTTCTTCGAGAGCGGGGCCTCGCTCCAGACCGAGAACCTGTGGGTGCGCTGCGACACATGCAACGCCGCCAAGAGCATGGCGCAGGCCTTCGGACAGGTCGGCAAGGACAACCTGCCGGGCTGCCGCGGGCGACACCCGCACCTCAATCGCTTCGACGACGGCTGCGCGGAAGTGCCGCGCGCGATCCTGCTTGGCGCAACGAACGGCTGGTTCCCGGTGACGCTCTCGGTGCTCGCGATCCCGCAGACGGGCAGCCCGCTCGCGCAGCTCGTCGCCGACGGCTGGACGTTCTTCGAGGACGTCGAGAGCGCCGTCGAAGCGGCGACCGTCGTGAAGACGCTGAAGAAGTCGGCGCAGCTCCCCGGCATCGACGCCTTCGCGGGCAACCAGGTGTGGGAAGCCATCCAGGCCCATCGAGGCGGCACTGTGGGTGACGAAGACCTCGATCTGAAGGGGCCGGAGTGGGACGTGCTCACGTCGCCGACGCCACCGGCGGACTACCCGCACTTCATGAGCAAGAAGACGGACGTACCCAAGGGGTTCGAGAAGCACCTCTCGCGCGTGCTTCTCCTCGAGCGGCTGCGCGAGGTGAACGCGCTGCTGGGTTTCACGCGGGTCGAGTCACCCAACGAGGGCGCCGGCGCGGAGCGTGCGCCCCGCGCGCCGATCGGGCGCACTGCGCCCTACTGGGTGCCCGCCACGCAGGTCCACGGCGAAGGCATTTTCCTCCAGTTCTCGGAGAAGGCACTCGTCGACTGGCCGAAGAAGTGGCCCGGCGTCGGGAGGCAGGAGGCCGAACTGCGCAGGGGCCACCGCGGCTGGCGCGCGCGCCGTGGGCTTGATCCCGATTCCAGCTTCCCTGGTATGCGGTTCGCGCTGCTCCACACCATCGCGCACTTGCTCATTCGCGAGCTCGCGCTCGACTGCGGCTACAACGCTGCGAGCATCCGGGAGCGCGTCTACGCCGACACCGAAGACGGCAAGACGCAGGCGGGCATCTTGATCTACACGGCAGCAGCCGACTCCGACGGCACGCTCGGCGGCCTCGTCGACCTCGGCAAGCCCGAGAACCTCGGACGGCTGCTGCGCCAAGCGCTCGACCGCGCAAAGGTCTGCGCGTCCGATCCGCTCTGCGCCGAGCACAACCCGAGGACCGACTCGTCGCTGCACGCCGCCTCGTGCCACGCCTGCTCGTTCGTGTCCGAGACCTCGTGCGAGTGCGGGAACCGCTATCTTGATCGCGCGCTCGTCATCCCGACGCTCCAGGTCAACGACGCGGCCTTCTTCGGGGGGATCTGATGCAGGCGCTCCTCGATGCAGTCGTAGACCTCGTAGCTCTCGTCTCTCCAGCGAAGGTGCGCACCGTCGCATCGGCGCTGCGCGGGCTCTCACATCACAGCGCGGCTCCGAACGCGAACACTCTCGCCGACACGCCCGCTGCGCGCGCGGCCGTCGGACGCGTCGTTGCGGCGTGGGGCCAGGTCTCGGCGAGCGGCGACGAGGTGGCTGGCATGCTCCTCGGCGCGTCCGAAGCACGCCTGCGCTTCGAGCGTGAGCTGAGCGTCGAACTGGTGTGGACCGGCCCGACGACGCGCTTCGTTCCCACGCGCAGGACCGAGCAGGTACTGCTGGATCTCATCGGCAGCGCGACCAAGGACTTCTTCCTCGTGAGCTTCGTCGCCTACGACGTCCCCAGCGTCGTCACTGCGCTAAACGACGCCGCGAGCCGTGGCGTTCGGCTGCGCATCCTGCTCGAGGCCTCGACGAGCCACGGTGGAACGCTGAACTACGACCCGGCGGCGACGATGCGTTCGCGCGTGCCGTCGGCGGAACTCTTCACGTGGAAGGACAAGCCAGAGCCCTTCGTCGACGGCAAGGTCCACGCGAAGGTCGCAGTGATCGACGGCGCGCGCGCCTTCATTACGAGCGCCAACCTCACCGGTCACGCGCTCGAGAAGAACATGGAGGCTGGCGTCCTCATCAACGGCGGCCCCGTGCCGAAGACCCTGAGCGACCACATGCAGGCGCTCATCGACGTGAGGATCATCGACCGTGCGTAACGTCGACGCCTGGCCAACCATCAAGCCCGGCCCTGAGCGCTCAAGCCCAGGAGCGCACCAATTCATGACCATCGTCGATACCCCCCCACCCTCGTTGATAGCGTGACGCTGCCCGCCGTTGACGCTTCGTGAGGCGGACAAACAACGACCCCTCAGCACCGGCGAGCTCGCCGGAATTCCGGCGAGGCTCGCCGGTCCGATCCTCCCCCCCTGACCCCCTCCCTTACTTCCCCAGCGCCCCTCTGGCCCGCTCGGCCATCCTCGACCACCGCCCCTCGCTGCTCGCGAGCGACTCCTTCGGCTTCCACCCTCCGCCCCCGCCGGACCACCGCGCCGCCGCGCCCTCGACCAGCGCCTCCACCCGGTCGTTGAACGCGCCCTTCGCCCACAGGCCCTCTCTCCAGCGCTTGGGCACCGCGTCCGCGCCGTCGGCCGCGCCGCGCACCGCGCCCACCATCGCGCCCACCGTGTCGGCGTCGTCGCCCAGGTTCACCGCGTCGATGAGCGCCCGCTCCAGCGTCGGGGCGTCCATGGCCAGGTAGAGCGCCGTCACCACCGAGGCCAGCGCGTAGCCGGCGCTCGGGCCCACCGGCCGGTCGCTCGTCGCGCCCGCCACCGCCGCGATCGCATCCAGCATCTCCGCCCGCTCGCAGGGCCAGCGCGCCAGCATCGCCGTCAGCGCCCGGGAGAACGCGTGCGTCGTCGGGCCGTCCGCCCCCCACTGCTCCGCCGCCGCCTGCTCGGCCTGCGCCGTGGCGTCGATCCAGCGGGCGGGGTCGATGCCCCGCAGCGTCCCGTACGCGAGCCCGTAGGCCACCGCCTCGACCAGCGCCGCGCCCGCCCCCGCCGCGCGAGGATCGGTGGTCTTCACCCTCGCCACCGAGAGCAGCGCCGCCCTCCTCCGGGCGGGCTCCGTGGGGAAGCGCCACGCGATGGGCGCCGCCAGCATCGCCACGCCGTTGCCCGCCGTCTCCTGCGCCCCGGCGAAGGGGTCGCTCCCCTGGGCGGCGATCAGCCTGTCGACGGTGACCCGGAAGTTCTTCCCCGTCCCACGGTGGCCTCCGTGCTGCCCCGGGCCCTTGTCGTAGGCCTCGTAGATCTCCACCAGCAGCCGGGCGAACACCGGCGCCGGGGCGTCGGGCGCCTCCAGCAGCGCGTCGCAGAGGGCGATCGCCTGCTGGCTGTCGTCGGAGTGAAGCCCCGCCGGGCGCCACCAGGGTCGGGGGGTGTCCTCGAGGGTGCGGAGCGTCCCGTAGCGGGCGCGAATCTCCGCCGGGGTCTTCATCTCCACCGGGCACCCGAGGGCGTCGCCGATGAGCAGACCGTCGAGCGAACCCGTGATGCGTGACCGTATCGTGCTGGCGTCCATGGAGCTGTTGGGAGGGTTTATCCCCCGGAAGGCCCCCGCTTGTCGCGAGCCCCTTGCCGCACCCCGACGCGGTGGGCTACCTCCACCGATCATGTCCTTCCGCCTGCACGACAGCTTGACCAACGCGGAGATCCCGCTGCCCCAGCGAACGCCCGGGGAGACGTCCCTCTACGTCTGCGGGCCCACGGTCTACGGGTACATCCACGTCGGCAACGCGCGGCCGCCGGTCGTCTTCGACGTGCTCGTGCGCCACCTCGAGCGCCAGGGGCTCATCGTCCGGTACGTGCGCAACTTCACCGACGTCGACGACAAGATCATCCAGGTCGCGGTCGACACCGGCGAGGCGCCGCGGGTCATCACCGACCGCTACATCGACGCCTACCGCGACGACGTGGCCGCGCTGATGTGCCGCCCCCCGTGGGCCGAGCCCCGGGTCAGCGAGAACATCCCCGGCATCATCGCCCACATCGAGTCGCTGCTCGCCAAGGGCTTCGCCTACGTCACCGACGACGGCGACGTGTACTACGACACCGCCAAGTTCGAGGGCTACGGCAAGCTGTCCAAGCGCCACCTCGTCGACCAGTGCTCCAGCGAGGGCCGGGGCAAGACCGGCGAGGGCAAGCGCAACGAGCCCGACTTCGCGCTCTGGAAGTCGTCGAAGGCCCACGAGCCCGACGGGGCGCGGTGGCCCTCCCCCTGGGGCGAAGGCCGGCCGGGGTGGCACATCGAGTGCTCGGTGATGGCCCACGCGCTGCTCGGAGACGGCTTCGACATCCACGGCGGGGGGCAGGACCTGAAGTTTCCCCACCACGAGAACGAGATCGCCCAGACCGAGCCGGTGCACGGCCCGATGGCCAGCGCGTGGATGCACAACGGCTTCATCGAGGTCGACATCGAGCGCAACGCCGACTTCAGCGAGGCGGTCACGGCGAGGCTCCCGGCGCTCAAGGAGGCCCACCCCGACCTGCGCAAGGTGTCCAAGTCCGACCCGAAGACGCTCCATGCCTACCGCGAGCGAGACCCGGCGACGCTCACCGACGACGACCGCGCCATGATCGCCGTGCTCGAGCGCAAGGTGCACTTCGGCCACTGGTTCCAGCTGCGAAGGCTGCGCGACCGGGTGGACGGCGAGGCCATCCGGCTGTGGATCCTGGGCACCCACTACCGCGCCCCGCTGGCCTTCGACCTCGCGGAGAGCGGCGACCAGGTGAGCTTCCCCACCATCGAGCAGGCCGAGAAGCGCCTCGAGTACTTCTACGACACGAGGATGAAGCTCGCGGCGAAGATCCCTACGGGGGTGGTGGGCAAGGCCACGCTGGTCGACGTCATCGCCAAGCTGGTGCGGGACTTCGACGCCGCCCTCGACGACGACCTCAACACCGCCGGGGCGCTCGACCCCTTCGCGCAGGTGTTCACGCTCACCAACAAGCTCTGCGACACCAAGCGCCCCGACAAGCGGGACCTCGACGCGGCCGACGCGGCGATCACCCACCTCACGGCGGTGCTCGGCATCGGCGAGGGCGACCCGGAGGCCTTCTTCGCGAGGGTGACGGCCCGCCGGGTGAGGTGCCGCAAGCTCGACCCGGCGCGCATCGACGGCCTCGTGCAGCAGCGCACCGCCGCCCGGGAGGCGAGGGAGTTCGCGCGCGCCGACGAGATCCGGGCGGAGCTCACCGCCATGGGCATCGAACTGCGCGATGGGGCTTCGGGAACCACCTGGCGCGCGGTATAGTCGCCCTCCCCTACGTTTACCTACTCCACCGATCAGCCCTCCGGAGTCCACCGCTGCGATGACCGCCCCGACCACCCGGCCCACCACCGAAGGGACCTTCGCCAAGACCCCCCTTCCCAACGTCCTCCTCTACGCCCGCGAGAGGAAGATGACGGGCACGTTCGTGGTGCGTAACCCTCCTCCCTCGGAGGGCGCAGACGGGGACGACGGCGTCGGCGAGTCGGTGCTGGTGCTGGAGAAGGGCACCATCGTGGCCGTGCGCCTCCCGAGCTTCACGCAGAACCTCGGGTGGGTGCTGCACGACCTCGGGCTGCTCACCGACGACGCGTTCATCAAGGTCCAGCAGGCTCTCGACGCGCCCGGGGCGGAGGAGATCCCGACGATCCTCCGGATGCGCGCGGCCGACCCGACCACCCTCGAGGCCGCGCTGCGAGAGCAGCTCCGCCGCAAGGTGGTCGCGCTCTTCGGCAACCCGCAGGGCACCTACGCCTACTACGCCGACGTCGACCTGCTCGACGGCGAAGACCGCGCCCGCACCCCCCACGACGTCTTCCCCATCGTGTGGCGGGGCCTGCAGGTCGCGCCGCCCACGGAGGCCGCCATGGCGGTGGTCTTCGAGAAGATCGGCCAGCGGGGCCTCCGGCTGCGCGAGGGCCACGAGTTCGATCGCTTCGAGTTCGGCACCGAGCTGGGCCTCGCGGCCACGCAGCTCCGCTCCTCGCCGTCGAGCCCCGAGCAGCTCATGGGCCTCGCGCCCGACCCCGCGCTCGTGCGCACGATGCTCTACCTCCTGGCGCTCACCAAGCAGATCGAGGCCGTCTCCCTGACCGCGGTGCAGTCGAGCGCCACCGCCTCGGCGGAGACCCCCATCACCGCGAGCCTCAACGTCCCGAAGGCCCGCACCGAGCCCGCGTCCGGTCCTCCCAGCGGCGAGGCGGCTGCGGCGGGGAGCGACCTGAAGGCCAAGGAGGCCCGCGCCCACCTCGCCCGCATGGAGCACTGGACCTACTTCGAGATGTTCGACCTCACCCCCTCGGCGACGATGGAGGAGATCCGCACTCGCTTCCCCATCGTGGCCGCGGCGTGGCACCCCGACCGCGCGGGCACCAACGAGCTCCGCGCGCTCTACACCGAGATCTTCGCGCTCTACAACAGCGCCTTCAGCACCCTCTCGGATACGAAGTCCCGCGAGCAGTACGAGGGCACCATCGCCGGCGGCGGCGGCACCCCCGCGGCGCAGAAGCGCGTCAACGCGGTGCTCGACACCGTGCAGGAGGCCCACCGCGCGGAGATCGCCCTCAAGCGCAAGGACTACGTCGAGGCCGAGCGCATGCTCCGCCGCGTGCTCGAGACCAACCCCGACGACATCGCCGTCAACGCCCTGCTCTGCCAGTGCCTGCTCGAGACCAACCCCGCGCCGCACCTCGACGACATCGTGATGCGCCTCGCGAAGATCATGCGGTCGACGGACAGCAACGACCAGGCGCACTACCTCATGGGGATGGTGTGCAAGGTCAAGGGCGACAAGCGGGCGATCGGGTTCTTCCGCAAGGCGCTGGAGATCAACCCCAACAACCTCGACGCCCAGCGCGAGGTGCGCATCGCGGAGATGCGCCGCGACCAGCGCCGCGAGCAGGCCAACAACCCGGTGACCAAGATCACCAACCTGTTCAGCAACCTCTTCGGCGGGAAGAAGTAGCGCGCCGCCCCGAAGGCTCAGAAGGTCGGCATAAACCGTCGCGAGCACCCCGAGGCGAGGGAGGCCGCGCGAGACATACGCGGGGTATTTCGAGCGCGGCCGACCGCTGCATCGGGGGGCGCAGCAGGTTCATGCTGACCTTCTCAGGGGTGTGTGACCGATACCCCGAGCACCATCGCCTGCCCGGCCACCTGCGCCGTCGGCATCACCGTCGTCCTCGCCGCCGCCTCGGCGCTGCGCCCGAGGGCGAAGAAGGTCACCGCCCCCACCACCAGTCCGCCCAGCGCGAAGACCGCGCCCCGCTGCACGCCGTCGGCCGTGAGCTCGCCGTCGCGCACCGCGTGGGCCAGCAGCACCCCGCCCCCCATCAGCCCTGCGAGGCCGAGCGCCCCGGCCCCCACCAGCCGCATCGTCGGCGCCGTCGGGCGCACCGCCGAGCGCACCAGCAGCGCCGTGGTGAGGAGCCCCAGCTCGCCCACCAGCGACCACGCGCCGAGGTCCGCTCCGCAGCGCATCGAGCCGCAGAGGAGACCGCCCAGCAGCGCGCCGCCGACGCCGCCGGTGGCCACGAAGAGCGCGTCCGCGGGCATCGCGTCGGTGAGGTGACCGAGCAGCGCCCCCAGGGCGATGCCCGAGGAGGTGCCGATGAAGGTCGCCCAGCCGGTGAGCGACACGCTCGACGGGGACGACTCGCCACGCACCCACGAGCTGATGGAGATCGCCGTCAGGTAGCCCATGATGGCCCCGGAGCCCGTGGAGAGACCCCGGCCGCGGCGCATCGGGAAGCGGCGCTCGATCAGCAGCGCCCCCACCGGGACCGAGAGCGCCAGGGCTCCCGGGAGGATCCAGTAGGTCTCCGGGTGGGGGTCGGTGTCGACGGTGCGCCCGGCAGCGAGGTTGATGGTCGTCCCGAGGCGCAGCCCGTAGGTGGCCGAGAGCAGCCCGAAGAGCGCCCGCTCGTCGTTCGCCATGCGGGTGCTCACCGGCAACTGCGGCTGCGGCGACTGCGCCGTCGCGGCCGAGCCGAGCGCGAGCGCCGCCGCGCCGAGGGCCCATGCCGCGCGGAGCGTCACGGCTGGAGGGTTCCGGTCGCGAGCAGCGCCCCCACCACCAGCGCGAGCAGCACCCGGTAGACGCCGAACACCTGGAGCCCGTGGCCGCGCAGGTAGGAGAGCATCCAGCGCACCGCGAGCACCGCCGACACCGCCGCCGCGACGAAGCCCAGCGCGAGGCTCACCGGCCCGTAGGCGTGCAGCATCACCGCGCCGCTCTTGAGCAGCTTGTACCCCGTGGCCGCGCTCAGCGTGACCAGGCCCAGCAGGAAGCTGTACTCCAGCGCCGCCTCGACGGAGAGCCCCACCAGCAGGCCCGCCACCAGCGTCGCGAAGGAGCGCGAGGTGCCCGGCCACATCGCGAGGCACTGCGCGAAGCCGATGATCAGCGCGTCGCGGGCGGTGAGCGAGGAGAGGTCGCGGCCCGGGCGTCGGTCGCGCCCCGTGGAGTGAAGCCAGAGGATGGCCACGCCCCCGACGAACCACGCCGCCACCACGGGGTAGAGCCCGAAGAGCAGCCGCTCGATGGTCTTGTCGAAGAGCTTGCCCAGCACCGCCGCGGGCAGAAATCCGAGGATCACCCGGATGGCCAGCGCCCTCCCCTCGGGGTCCCGGCCCAGCACCCCGAGGGTCATCGAGCGCACCCGGGCGAAGAACACCCCGAGCACCGCGGCGATGGCCCCGAGCTGCACGCAGATGGCGAAGGCGTTGGCCTCCTCGCTGGCGGCGATGCCCAGCGCCCGCTGCGCCAGGATCAGGTGCGCCGTCGAGCTCACGGGCAGGTACTCGGTGAGCCCCTCGACCACGCCCAGCACCAGGGCCTGCCACCACGACATCATCGACGGCACCACACGGCGCGCGTTGTACCGCACACCCGGGCGGGGCCGCGATATGTTCCCGCGCCATGCGAAGACCTTCCCTGGGCGCGTTGCTGCTGGTGCTGTTGGGATGCACGGGCAGGCCCCCGCGCTACCCCATCACCGACCCGGCGATGGCCCTGCGACACGTCACCGCGCGGGAAGAGCGGGTGCACCGCCTCCGCGCCCACGGCTCGGCGGACCACTTCGGCCCCCAGGGCCGCATCCGCGGCGAGGTCTATGTGTTCGTCGAGCGCCCGCAGAGCGTGAGGGTGGACACCCGCGCCTTCGGCACCACCGTCAGCACCCTGCTCTCCGACGGCCACAGCCTCGCCATGGCCGACCTCCGCGGCGGGCACTTCTACGTGGGCGACGCGCGACCCTGCGTGGCGGCGCAGCTCCTCGGCATCCCGATGGAGTCCGCCGAGGTGGTCGCGGTGCTCGCGGGCGGCCCCCCCGTCCTCGAGGGCGACCGGCGCATCCGCTGGGACGACGGGCACTACGTGGTCGACATCGCGGGCCGCGCAGGCGCCGGGGAGTCCATCTGGCTGGAGCTCACCGACGCCGAGCGCGAGGGAGCCCGGCCCGAGGCCCAGCGCCCGAGGCCCGTGCACGCCGAGCTGAGAGACGCCCGCGGGGTGCGCGCGGTGCTCACCTTCGAGGACTACACCGAGGTCGACGGCGTGGCCTTCCCCCGCCGCGTCCGCGTCGAGATGGAGCGCGACGGCATCGACCTCGTGGTGCGCTACCGGGAGATCACCCTCGACCCCGAGCTCCCGGAAGACGTCTTCGACCAGACCCCCAACCCGGGGCTCCCGGTGACCCGGGTCGACTGCGCCGCCAACGCGCTGCCCCCGTCGCCCGCTGCCGCAGCCACGCCGGCACAGCCCTGAAGGCCACGACAATTGGTCGCTTCCTCCATGTCGTCGCTCCGCTCCCGGCTCGGTCTGTCGCGATCGGCCGCGCGCCTCCCTCCTCCCACGACCCCCGGCCGCTCCCCGCGCAGGTGGCTCGCTTTCTGCTCGGCGCGGATGACCCCCCCATGCCCTTCAAGAGACTGAACCTTGCTGAGCGCCAGCTCTACTCCGACGACCTGATGCTCGCCGACGAGCTGCCGCCTCCCAGCCAGATCTCGAAGGCGCTGCGCAAGCGCACCTCTCCGCACGACCGGGTCTTCGACCGCTTCCTCCCGCAGGAGGAGCGGATCGTGTCGAGGCAGTACTGGACCCCGCTCTCGGTCGCCGTGCGCGCCGCGGAGTGGCTCGACGAGCTCGACATCCGCACGCTGGTCGACATCGGATCGGGCGCGGGGAAGTTCTGCGTGGCCGCGGCGCTGGCGGGGGACGTGCGCTTCCTCGGGGTCGAGCAGCGCCCGAGGCTCGTGTCCGTGGCGCGCGAGCTCGCCCGGGTCTTCGGCGTCGACGACCGGGTGAAGTTCGTGCCGGGGATGTTCGGCGTGGGGGAGGTTCCGCCGGCGGACGCCTACTACCTGTACAACCCCTTCGGGGAGAACCTCTTCGGCCCCGATCAGCAGCTCGACGCCGAGGTCGAGCTCAGCGACGACCGGTACCGCCGCGACATCGACGCCGTCGAGCGCATGCTGGCCGAGGCCGAGCTCGGCACCTGCCTGCTGACCTACAACGGCTTCGGCGGGGAGATCCCCTCCAGCTACACCGAGGTGCGGGTCGACCACGACCTGCCCAACGTCCTCCGGATGTGGCGCAAGACCAGCCGCGTCAGCGACGGTCCGCCCCACACCTGCGACGCCGAGTCGTACTGACCCCGCCGGAGCCTCTCGGCTCCTCGTCTCCCTCCCGAGCGATCTCCTCTTGTCGGACCCCCGCGGTTTCGACGTAGCATCGCCGGCGCGCCAATGCCCACCGCGTCGGCGGCTCTCGGCGCAGGGGTACACCCAACGGTGACGGCTTCACGCAGACTGCTCGGGTTCCTGCTGGCGATCGCGCTCTTCGTGACGGTGGAGCGGGTCACCCGCATCTTCGCCGGCGAGTACGCCGTGCGGGTGCTGGCGATGTGCGGCATCAACGCGATGCTCGCCGTCTCGCTCAACCTGGTGAACGGCACCACGGGCCAGTTCTCCATCGGCCACGCCGGCTTCATGGCCGTCGGGGCCTACGCCGGGGCCATCACCTCGCACCTCCTCCTCGGATCGCTCGGGCACCTCTGGCCCGGCCTCTCGCTGCTGGTGTCGTGCGCCGTCGCGGTCGTCTGCGCGGGCCTCGCGGGCGTCGCCGTGGGCGTGCCCTCGCTGCGCCTCCGCGGCGACTACCTCGCCATCGTGACCCTCGGCTTCGGCGAGATCATCCGCATCTCCATCGAGAGCCTCGCGCCCCTCGGCGGCTCGCAGGGCTGGCCCATCGGCGCCGAGAGCATCCCCGCGACGGCCACCCTCCCGTGGATCTGGGGCGGCGCCCTGCTCACCGTGCTGGTCATCGGCAACCTCACCTACAGCTCCTACGGCCGGGCGCTCACGGCCATCCGCGAAGACGAGATCGCCGCCGAGGCCGCGGGCATCCCCACCACCCGCTACAAGGTGCTGGCCTTCGCCATCAGCGCGATGTTCACCGGCCTCGCGGGCTCGCTCTACGCCCACGACGCGACCGGCGGGCAGCACATCGACCCCGGGTCGTTTCGCCTCGACCGCTCCGTCGACATCCTGGTGATGGTGATCTTCGGCGGCCTCGGGAGCGTCACCGGCGCGGTGCTCGGCGGCGTCGTGGTGGCCGTCTCGCTCGAGCTGCTCCGCGAGTTTCAGGGCTACCGGCTCATCGTGTACGCCCTGCTGATGATCGGGCTGATGCTGCTTCGACCGCAGGGCCTGCTCGGCAACCGCGAGCTCGACCTGCGTCGCTTCCTGCCGGGCCGGAAGGCGGCGTCGGCGTGAGCGCGGCGCTGTCGGTCTCCGACCTCGAGATGCACTTCGGCGGACTGCGCGCCGTCGCCGGCGTGAGCTTCGAGGTGCCGGAGAAGTCCATCTTCGGGCTCATCGGCCCCAACGGCGCGGGCAAGACCACGGTGTTCAACTGCGTGACGGGCGTCTACGCCCCGACGCGAGGGGCCATTACCTTCCAGGGTAAGCCCATCGCCGGGGTGCCCGCGTGGAAGATCGCCGACCTCGGCATCGCGCGCACCTTCCAGAACATCCGGCTCTTCGGGCAGATGTCCGTGATCGAGAACGTCCTGGTGGCGAGCCATCGGGTGACCCGGGCGTCGCTCTTCGACGTCATCGGCCGCACGCTGCGCTACGTCGACGACGACCGCGCGATGCGCGCCAAGGCGATGGAGCTTCTGGCCTTCTTCGGCCTCGACGACAACGCCGACCAGGTGGCCTCGTCGCTGCCCTACGGCGACCAGCGGCGGCTGGAGATCGCCCGGGCGCTGATGCTCGACCCGAAGGTGCTGCTGCTCGACGAGCCCGCGGCGGGGCTCAACAGCGCCGAGGCCAGGGTGCTGGAGGGTCAGATCCGCACGCTGCGAGACCGCTTCGACCTCACGGTGCTGCTGGTCGAGCACAACATGCAGGTGGTGATGGGGGTCTGCGAGGAGATCCACGTGATGGACCGCGGGGAGACCATCGCCCACGGAGCGCCCGCGGCGGTGCAGAAGGACCCGAAGGTGCTCGAGGCCTACCTGGGCGCCGGGCACGACGCGATCACGGCGCCGCGCGAGGCGGCCCCGGAGCAGCCCGCGGAGGTGCTGCTGGAGGTGAGCGACCTGCGCGTGGCCTACGGCGGGATTCAAGCCGTGAAGGGCATCTCGCTGGAGGTGCGCCGGGGCGAGCTGGTGGCCCTCATCGGGGCCAACGGCGCGGGCAAGACCACGACGCTCAAGGCCATCTCCCGGATGCTGCCCATGAAGTCCGGCTCGGTGCGCTTCGCGGGCAAGGACCTCGCGAGGGTCGAGGCCCACGAGCTGGTGGAGATGGGCGTGGCGATGGCCCCGGAGGGCCGAGCGATCTTCCCCAACCTGACGGTGCGGGAGAACCTGGAGATGGGCGCCTACACCGTGAGCGACCGCGGGGCGATCAGGGCGCGCATGGACGAGGCGGTGGGATTGTTCCCGCGGCTGGGCGAGCGGATGCAGCAGCTCGGGGGCACGCTCTCCGGGGGCGAGCAGCAGATGCTGGCCATCGCCCGCGCGCTGATGTCGGGGCCGAAGCTCTTGATGCTCGACGAGCCCTCGCTGGGCATCGCCCCGGTGCTGGTCGACCAGATCTTCGAGGCCATCGACCGCATCCGCCGCAAGGGGCTGACGATCCTGCTGGTGGAGCAGAACACCCGGCGGGCGCTGGCGGCGGCGCAGCGGGCCTACGTGCTGGTGACCGGCGAGGTGGTGCTCTCGGGCGACGCGGCGACGCTGGCGAGCGACCCGAGGGTGCAGGGCGCCTACCTGGGCGAAGGGGTGCACCTTGGTTGAGCGCGCGGCGGGCACCCTCACGCCGAGGGTGCTGGTGGTCGACGACGACGCGGCGATCTGCGAGCTGCTGGAGACGGTGCTGACCCGGGACGGGTGCACCGTCGACACGGAGAGCGATCCCACGAAGGCCGAGGCGAGGGTGCGCGCGGGGGGCTACCACCTGCTGCTGCTCGACGTGATGATGCCGCAGCAGGACGGCTTGGAGACGCTGCGCAGGGTGCGCGCGCTCGACCGCGACCTGGCGGTGGTGATGATCACGGGCTTCCCCTCGGTGGAGACCGCCGTGCAGGCGATGCAGATGGAGGCGATGGACTACCTGCGCAAGCCCTTCACCGTGGAGGCGCTGCGCGAGGTGGTGACGCGGGTGCTGCGACGGAGGGGCCTGCTGCGGGCGCCCGAGGAGCAGGTGCTGCGGGCCATCGGGGAGGCCGTGCGCACCCGGCGCCACGGGCTCGGGCTGACCCTGAAGGACCTCGGGCGGAGGGCCGACCTCTCGGTGTCGCAGCTCTCCCAGGTGGAGCGCGGCGAAGGGAGCGCGAGCGTGTCGGCGCTCTACCGGCTCGCCGTAGCGCTGGGCGTGCCGATGAAGGAGCTGTTCGGGGATCTCTGACCGCGGACAGCGACTCTCCTGCGGGGCAACGGCAGTGGTGTACAGTCCGCAGGCATGAAGGCACCTCGCGCGGCGGTCTGTCTCCTGGCCGGTGTCATGGTCGCCGGCTGCGGCGTGGTGGTCTCTCCAGACGAGTCGCGTCTGCGGGTCTTCACGGCGGGCGACGCCTCGCTCGTCGACCTCGGGCTGGCGGATGCGGGCGCGCCCGTCGATGCCACGCCCCCTCCCCCGGACGCCTCCCGAGAGGACATCGCCGCCGACCTCGGCGACGACGCTCCCGCCGACGCAGCCGCCCCGCACGACCTGGGGCCCATGGACGACGCCTCGGATGTTCCGGTGGGCGCCGACGTGCCTGCGGCGGACGGTGCGGTGACCTGCGCGACGGGGCTCACCGCCTGCGGCCCCGCCTGCTTCGACCTCGGCAGCGACCTGCGCCACTGCGGCTCCTGCGATCGGGCCTGCGCCGAGAGCGAGGTCTGCCTGGGCGGCAACTGCCAGTGCGCCGCGGGCCTCTCGATGTGCGGCGCTCGCTGCGTCAACCCGCTCATCGACCCTGCCCACTGCGGCTCGTGCAACAGCGCCTGCCCGGCGGGCCGGGTCTGCGCGGCGGGGCGCTGCGCGTGCCCCAGCGGCACCCTCGAGAGCACCCGCGGGCGCTGCGTCGCCATCCAGGTCGATCCGGAGAACTGCGGCCGCCTCGGCCACCAGTGCGACAACGACGAGGCCTGCGTGGCCGGCGTCTGCGTGTGCCGCCCTGGGCTCACGCTCGCGGGCACCCGCTGCGTCGACACGCAGAGCGACCACAACCACTGCGGCCGGGTGAACAACCGCTGCGGCGACACCATGGCCTGCGTGGCCGGCGCCTGCACCGGGCGAGGCGCCTGCCGCTCGCCCCTCACGCTCTGCGGCGCGGACTGCGTCGACCGCTCGCGCGACCCGCTGAACTGCGGCGACTGCGGCGACGCCTGCGGCCGCACGGACGTGTGCATCGGCGGCTCGTGCCGCACCACGCGCCCGGAGACCACCTGCCTCACCTGCCCCTGCGCGGCCTGCTCGGCGGACCGTCAGCTCTGCTGCGCGTCACCGTCGGCCGGGGGGTTCCCGCTCTGCGTCGACGCCTCGCGCTGCCCGTGAGGGCGCGCAGCCAGATCGACGGAGCGTAGGATCGCGGCCATCCCGCGCGCTGGCGGCGCGGCAGGAGTCCACCAGATGTCGCTGTATTCGAGGATCGCGGGCCGCGGGCCCAACGGGTTCGGCTACGGATCGACCGCCGAGGAGGTCACCGCGGGCCTCTCGCTCGCGGGCAAGACGATCCTCGTCACGGGTTGCAACTCCGGCCTCGGGCTGGAGACGATGCGGGTGCTGGCGCTGCGCGGCGCGCACGTGATCGGCACGAGCCGCACGGCGGCGAAGGCCACCGAGGCGGGCGCGACGGTGACCGGCCAGACGACCGGGCTCGCGTGTGAGCTGTCCGACCCGTCCTCGGTGCGCGCCTGCGTGGCGGCGGTGAAGGCGCTGGGCGTGACGCTCGACGCCATCGTCGCGAACGCGGGCGTGATGGCGCTGCCCGAGCTCACGCTGGCGCACGGCTACGAGATGCAGTTCTTCACCAACCACGTCGGCCACTTCATGCTGGTGACGGGGCTGCGCGACGCGCTCGCCGACGACGGCCGCGTGGTGGTGGTGAGCAGCGACGCGCACCGGCGCGCCCCGAGGGAGGGCATCCAGTTCGACAACCTCGACGGGGCGAAGGGCTACGTGCCGTGGGCCGCGTACGGGCAGTCGAAGATCGCCAACCTGCTCTTCGCGAAGGAGCTCGCGCGGCAGTTCGCGGGCACGAAGCGCACGGCGAACGCGCTGCACCCCGGGGTCATCAAGACGAACCTCACCCGCAGCATGAACCCGCTGGTGGGGGCCGTGTTCGCGGTGGCCTCGCCGCTCGCGCTGAAGTCGATCCCCGAGGGGGCCGCGACGCAGTGCTACCTGGCGGTGAACCCGGGCGCGGCGGGAGTGAGCGGGGAGTATTTCTCTCACTGCAACGTGGCGAAGTGCCGCGCCGACGCCAACGACCCCGCGCTGGCGAAGCGGCTCTGGCAGCGCACCGAGGAGATCGTCGCGGCGCTGCCGGGCTAAAGGGCGCGCACGCCCCCGCGAACGGCATCCGTGCCGTCTGAACGGCATCGATGCCGTTCGCGGGGGCGTGCGCGACGGAGTGAGATCAGGGCGCCCTGGGCGCTGCTCGGATGCCACGGTCGTCGCTGAGGGCCCTACGGCGTCCGTGGGTACGTCGTCGGTCCGGGGCGCGCGGGCGATCGACGCGCATCTGGAGTTCGGAGTACGACCGCGAGGCCGTCAGAGAGGAGTCCCCGGTACGACCGCGAGGCCGTCAGCGAGGAGTCCCCGGTACGAGCGCGAGGCCGTCAGCGAGGAGTCCCCGGTACGACCGCGAGGCCGTCAGCGAGGAGTCCCCGGTGCGACCGCGAGGCCGTCAGCGAGGAGTCCCCGGTACGACCGCGAGGCCGTCAGCGACGAGTCCCCGGTACGACCGCGAGGCCGTCAGCGACGAGTCCCCGGTACGACCGCGAGGCCGTCAGCGATCAGAGCCAGACCCCAGCCCGTAAGGGCGGGGGCGCGACCTACCACGTTGCCAGTCGTCGTCCGGAACCGTGGTCGGTCTCCGAGCAGAGGCGACGTCAGAATTCCGCACTGGGCTGGCGTGGTCGGTCGCGCCCCCGCCCTTACGGGCTGGGGTCTGGCTCTCCTCGCTGACGGCCTCGCGGTCGTACCGGGGACTCCTCGCTGACGGCCTCGCGGTCGTACCGGGGACTCCTCGCTGACGGCCTCGCGCTCGTACTCCGAATCCCAGACGCGCATCAGTGCAGTTGCCAGACCGTTTCCTTGCGAGCACAGACTCCGTTCATGTTGGGTCTTGGGCTCGCTGATCTCTTCGCAGTCCTGATCATCTTCGCCATCGGCGTCGGAGGTACGTTCGTGGTCCGGCGGATGGGAGGCATGCCGTAGATCCCTTGCTGCTCGTAGCCGCCGCCATCATGGCCCTCGGACCGATCTCGTGGACGCTGCGCATGTGCATCGGCGTACCCCTCGCGCCGGCTGATCTCTTCGCTCCCGACGCGACCGACGAGGATCTCCGCCGCGCCCTCTCGCAGGTGCAGTCGGCGGTGAAGGCGCTCGTCGATCGCTGAGACCCCCCGGGGCTGCGGCGCGCCGATGCCGGTGCGTGGCGAAGCTGTCGAGGGGATCGAGTCTCCCAACGCGGGAGAAGCTCTGGCGCGAGATCGCTCGGGTTGATGGGACGCCCAGACTGCGAAGTTCGCGGGCAGGCTCACGTGCGTTGGGGAGCACCGCCCGCGCCCGCTGGAGAGCTTCGCTGACCCGAGCCAACGCCCCACACCGCGGCGAGCGGTCCCCGCCGTACGCGCGCCGTGCGAAGAGAAACCGCAGGGGTCGCAAGGGACGCAAGGCTGGGAAGGAGGTCGGTCGTTTCGGGCGGCGGGTATCATCGGCGGGTGTTCACCGAGGGCTGCGATCGCTGCGTCGCCGACCAACGCGCCCAGCGCCTGCGTGCGCTGATCACGGTCTCGGCCTCTCTCTGCATGGCCCTCTGCGCCATCCCGTGCGCGACCTGTTGTCTCTTGAGCGGCGCGATGGACGGCGGGCACCCGCCCGCGGAGATCGAGGTCCTGCGCGTGGGAGAGGCCGCCCCGGTGCTGGTCGAGCTCGCGGTGCTCCTCGTCGTGGCGGTCGTCGTGCTGAGCGCCTTCGCCGACCGCTTCATCCGACAGGCGTCGGCGCTCCCGCCGCGGCCGCCGCCCGACCCGCTGGCCAGCTACCGCGACGGCAACGGCGTGCGCGAGTGCCCGGCGCACCCCTTCGCGCCGCCTGAATGAGTCCACTCCGTGACGGTGCGGCAGGTGAGCGGCGCGGACCACCCAGGTGACGCCGCGCGAAAGCTGGGGCGATGAGGGCGGGTGGGCAGTCCCTTCCCCCTGGGGCGGCGGTGATCACCCGCAGACCGCGTAGCTTCACGCACGATCCCGCGGCACCAGCGGGTTGGCATGGAGCCTGCGACCGGCCCGGTCGTGCCGATGCAAGCTTCGCGACCATGGCTTCGACTCCTCGGGATGGCGGCGATCACAGCGGCGATGGGGTGCTCGGGCCCCGACGCTCCCGCGGCCGAACCCGGTGGCGAGGAGCACTCCTCGATTCCAGCCGACGCCGAGATCGCCGAAGACGCCGACGTCCCCCTGTTGCCGCCCATCGACGACGAGCCAGACGCCGCGCTCGGTGAGGACGCCAGCGCGCCCGCCGTCGATGCGGTCGCCGCCGATGCGCCGGATGTCCCGCCCGCGCTCGATGCGCCTGCGGTGCGCGATGTCCCCATCGTGAGGGACGTCCCCGTCGTCCGCGACGTCCCGCCCGCGCCGCGCTGCACGGGCTCGGCCTCGGGTCAGTCGTCCATCTGGACCTGCACGGCCGACCGCCACGCGCGCCAGCGCTGCGTCCTCGGGCGCGTCGAGAGCGACGCGTGCCCGCACGGCTGCGAGGCCCGCCCCTCGGGCACCGACGACACCTGCGCGCCTGCTCCGCCGCCGACGCCGCAGCTGCCCACCTGCGCCCGTCGGCCGCTCCTGCACTGGGGGCTGCACCCCGACGCGTCCGACCGGCTGCGCTGCGCGGGGGTGCCCGACGCGCGCATCACCCAGACCATCGGCAGCGCGGCCGCCTCCGCCGGCACCCACGCCGCCGACGGCCAGGTGGGCGGCGCGCCCTACTCGGCGGCCACCGACATCAGCACCCGCAGCCTCTCGACCGCTGACATCCACGGCCTGCTCGACCGGCTGGCCAACCAGGGCTTCGCGGCCTGGTACCGCTGGCCCGGCCACGACGGGTGGCCCTCCAGCGAGTCGCCGCACATCCACGCCATCTACGTCGGCTGCGCCATGAAGGCCTCGCTCCGCAGCCAGGTGGGCGCGTGGCTCGCCTCACGCAACGGGCTGGTGAGCAACACGGTGTATGGGTTCCACTCGTGGAGCGCGGCGCAGCGGGCGCTCGTGCGGACGGTGTTCGAGCGGCACAACTGAGGGCGCGCCCCGCCGGAGCGCGGCCCTCGTCCCGACGAGGCACGGGACGCGGGGGATGAGTCGCCCGACGCGGGAGAAGCTCCGGCACGCGGTCGCTCGGGTGGCGGAGCGCCCAGACTGCGAAGCCTACGGGCAGGCTCACGTGCGTCGGGAAGCTGCGCCCGCTGGAGAGCTTCGCTGGCGCGTCGCCCCGCGGAGCCGTTGTACCGTCGGTCCCCGCTGCGATGCCCGACGCCCTTCATACCGCCCACCCCATCGAGCGCTACCTCGCGGCCACGGCGGTCATCGACGCCGACGCCCCTGACGTCGCGGCCTTCGTCGACGGGCGCCTCCGCGGCCTCGACCCGGTGGCCCTCGCCGAGGCGGTGTTCGTCTTCGTGCGCGACGAGGTGCGCCACTCCTGGGACGCGCAGGGCCGCCGCGTCACCTGCATCGCCTCGGAGGTACTGCGCCACCGCGAGGGCCTCTGCTACGCCAAGAGCCACCTCGCCGCCGCCCTGCTGCGCCGCGCCGGGGTGCCCGCGGGCGTCTGCTACCAGCGCCTCACGCTGCGCGACGACGACGCCTCCGCGGGCCACGTCGTGCACGCGCTCAACACCGTCTACCTCGCCCCGCTCGGTCGATGGATCCGCTTCGACGCCCGCGGCAACCGCCCCGGCGTCGACGCCCGCTTCTCGCTCGGCGCCGAGGCCCTGGCATTCCCCATCCGCCCCGCCCACGGCGAGGTGGACTACCTCTTCAACGAGCCCGACGCCCACCCGGTCATCGTCGCCGCGCTCTCGGCCCACACCGACGCGCAGGCGCTGATGGCCGGCGGACTACCCTCCTCGCTCTGACCCTCTGCGCTCAGCCTCCGTCGCCGGCCAGGACCCCGTCGCAGGACGCTCGCAACAAGAACCTCACCCCCGCCCACGCCGGCCGGCGTGGGCCTCTCCCGCTACAGCCGCCGGAGCTGGACCTGCTCGACGGCGTGGTCGGCGCCCTTGCGCAGGATGAGGTGCGCGCGCATGCGGGTGGGCCCGACGTTCTCGCGGAGGTTGACGCCGTTGATGGAGGCCCAGATGCCCGCGGCGGTGGCCCGCGCCTGCGCCTCGTCGAGCGCGGCATACCGGTGGAAGTACGACTGCGGGTCCTGGAACACCGTGTCGCGCAGCCGCAGGAAGCGGTCGACGTACCAGCGCTCGATGTCGGCCTCGGCGGCGTCGACGTAGATGGTGAAGTCGAAGAAGTCCGAAGCGAACACGTGCGAGTCGCCGCGCTCGGGCGGGGCCTGGAGCACGTTGAGCCCCTCGACGATGACCACGTCCGGCTGCCGCACCGTCTGCAGGCGGTCGGGCACGACGTCGTACTGCTGGTGCGAGTAGACCGGCGCGTCGACCGACGGGGCCCCGGCCTTGAGGTCGGCGAGGAAGCGCACCAGCCGCGTCCGGTCGTAGCTCTCGGGGAAGCCCTTGCGGTGCATCAGCCCGCGCTCCGCGAGCACCGCGTTGGGAAACAGGAACCCGTCGGTGGTGACGAGGTCGACGGAGGGCTGTCCCGGCCAGCGCGACAGCAGCGCCCGCAGGATGCGCGCGGTGGTGCTCTTGCCCACGGCCACGCTGCCCGCGAGCCCGATGATGAACGGCACGCGAGCGGTGCGGTCGCCGAGGAAGGTCTGCGACGCGAGGTGGAGCTGCCGCGTCGCGTTCACGTGGAGCGTGAGGAGGCGCGACATCGGGAGGTAGATCTCCTCGACCTCGGCGATGGAGACCGCGTCTTCGAGGCTGCGCATCTCGGAGAGGTCGTGCTCGGAGAGGGTGAGCGGCGTGTGGTCGCGCAGCTTCGCCCACGTCGGCCGGTCGAACACGAGGTAGCGCGAGGGGAGTGGCGAGGTGTCGGGCATCGGCGGGTGACGAGGGAGCCTACAACGGTCCGACGGGTTCGCGCCCGCAGCACGATCCGTGGCAGCGGCGTCGGCGAGGTCGAGGCCACGGGCGCGCTCGCAGCCGTCATCGATGGGCCAGGGTCGAGTCAGACCCACCCGTTGACGGGTGAGTCGAGATAGACGGTGTCGACCGCGACGTGCCCGCGCACCGCTTCGACGAGGCAGGCGCCGTCATCGCGGGCCGTGCGGTCGGGGGAGGCGGCGCGATAGGCCCCGTCGGCGGTGCGGTCGAGGCGGAGACCGTCCAGGGGGATCTTTACCGCGCGGGATGATGGGCCCGTGAGGTCGAGGACCAGCGTGGGGCTCCACCCGCGCGGCACCTCGAAGCCCGCCCAGTCGACCCGGCGCGCTGCGCGGAGCCCCGCGAAGGGGAGTCGCACCGGAGTCTTCCCTGGCTCGAGGACGGAGAGCGATTGCGTGTCGAGCACGACGGTCCAGGGCGCACGCGGGGCGCGCAGCATGCCTGCCCGCGACGCATGCCACTCTCCCCAGACGAGCGCCGCCAGCAGCCCGACCTCCGGGAGCAGGGGGGCCACACACACCAGCAACGCCAGCGCCGTGAGCATGCGCGGATCGATGGGTCGCGGCGAGGCGAGCGACAAGCGCGTCGAGCGATCAGCGCCGCCGCGGCGAGAAGGCCGACGCGAGGTAGATCACCGGCAGCGCCAGCGCGTAGAAGTCCACGCTCACCCCGACGAGCGCGTCGACCGTGCCGTCGCCCGGGAAGTACCGCGCCTCGGCCCATAGCCCGACCGCGATCTCGTAGTGGCTCGACGCCTCCGGCGGGGCCCGCAGCCCCCACCACAGACGCCCCAGCGCCGCAGGCGTCGCGCCGCCGCGGTCGTGCACCGCCCCGCCGGCGGACAGCACGACGAAGGTCCCTCCGTTACCGGGGTTTCCGCTGGCGGGCAGCGAGATCGAGAGGCCCGCGGCGCCGGAGACCTCGGCGTGCCCGGTGATCCGGAGGTCGGCGAAGGCCCCGAGGCGCGCGCGGGCGCGCTCGCCGAAGAGGCCCTCGACGCGAAGGTCCCAGGCGACGTCGGCCTCGGCCGAGCCCTTCACCCGCGCGACGCCCGCGAACGCGATCGACGGCGTCCACCAGTCGACGTGCGTCTGCGCGAGCGCGGTCGTGGGCGCCGACGCCATGAGCGCGGCGGCGAGCACGATTCCCCCGAGCCGGTCGCAGCGCAGCGGCATGGCGGCGATCGTACGCGCAGTCCCGGCCGGCCGCGGTAGCGTCGTCGCCAGCGGCAAGGGGCGTCGGACTCGGAGAACCCGTGGCGATCTACGGGGAGTTGCCGTCGACGTACTGTTGAAACGACCGCACTCTCGCCCCGTTGGGGAAGCGCTGGATGTAGTTGCGCATGCAGCGCACCGCGTCGCCGGTACGAGCCATGGAGCGATAGACCACGCAGAGCAGACCGACCTCGGATTCGGTGTTGGCGCGACCGCGCAGCACCGACACCACGCACTGGTTGCCCGCGTGGATGTCCGGGGACGAGCGCAGGCAGGCTCGCGCTTGATCCATGGGCGAAGCGGAGACCGCCGGGTCGAGTCGGGGGATGGTCGTCGGGGGCGGTGCGACGGGCGTGGGAGGTGTCGTCGTGACGCGCCGCGGTTCGGGCGTTGGCGGCGACAGCACCACGGGCGGCGGCCTGACGAGGTCGTCCACCCGCAGAGCGATGGGCGCGGCGCCGAAGCACGCACACGTTCCGTAGGTGCCGTCCCGCTGGCATGCCTGCACGCCGCGGCCGCCGCCGTCGCAGAGGCAGGCGCGCGTCGTCCCCGACGGGCACGTGACCGCCTGGGGATCGCCGCGCCCGCAACCCAACGCGCAGAGCACCAGCAACGCGCCCCATGCCCTCATTGCCACACCCGCCCCGCAGGGCGTCCCTTCGCCCGACGGTCATACATTCAGGTCGCCGCGCCCGCGATGAGGTACCACCCGAAGCGACGGTCGCTGTCGAGCACGGCGCGCGTCTCGCGCTCGATCGCCGCGAGGTCCACCGCGTCGCCGGTCGGCGCGACGGCCAGCGAGACCCGCGCGTGCACGCGGCCCAGCGGCAGGCCCACGATGCGCACGGCGTCGTCGTCGTTGACGGCGCGCGTCCAGGTCTGCACGCGGCCCTCGCGGTACGCCGCCCCCGGGCGCCAGAAGCTCATCCCGTACGCGACCTCGCCCGCGCGACCGTCGTCGGTCAGCAGCAGGAAGGCGCGGTCGGTCGACCCGCCGAGGTGCTCCGCGCCGGGGAGCGCGCGGAGGCTGACTCTCACTGCGTCGAGGTCCGACCACGCCGCGGTCGCCGACAGCGCGTCGAGGAAGTCGTCGACGCAGTCGCCGTCCCAGAGCTCGTCGTTGAAATCACCCACCGACCCGCCGGTCGAGCGCTCGTAGTGGACTACCTCGTGGGAGGGCGCGAGGGTCCCGCCGGGCTCGATGGCGAAGGAGTGATCGCGCGAGAGCGGGGCCCGCACGGACTGGTATCCTGCGACGACCACGTCCTGCCCGAAGACCGGGAACACGCCCCACGTCGCGGCCTGACGAGAGCCGCGGTGCTTCGCGATGTCCTGGAGGGCTGATGTCGCGGGCGAGAGGATGCCGTCGGGTCGACGCGCGACGCGGAAGGCGGCGCCGTGCACCACGCGCACGGCAGGGGTCGGCGGGGTCGGGGCGTCGCGGCGCCGGGTGGGTCGGGGCATCGGGAGGTGGACCTTCGCTGGGGCGGTAGATACGTGGGTGATGCACCGCGCGAACCGCGCGGCGACACCGATGGCGAGAGATGGGGTGTGATTCACCCGCTCAGGCCGTCGCGGCGTCAGTCCCCGCCGCTCGAGGCCCTCTTGAGGAGCGCCGCGAGCCCCGCCACCGCTCACTGGCAGCGCGTCGCCTGGCAGAAGCCCTCGGCGTCGACCGCCGGCCACACCCCGCTGCCCCCCTGGGCGCCCAGCACGTCGAGCGTCATGCGCCGCGAGCGCAGCACCTCTCCGCCCTCGGCGCGCACCACCAGCACGAACTCGTACGCCCGCCGACACCCGAGCCGCAGCACTCCCCCGTCGGCTCCCTCCGAGGCCCCCGCCCGGGAGCGCGTGGTGAGCCGCCAGGTGAGCCGGGTGCGGCCCAGCACGCCCACGAAGCGCGCCCCGCTGATCTCCTGCACCACGCCCGCGGGATCGGCCCCCACCGCGGCCAGGTCGAAGCTCACCCAGGCGCTCGCGAGGCGGTCGTCGACGCCCGCGCCGCGGTCCTGCCAGAGGGCGGCGATGACACCGCCTTCGCCGTCGACCACCACCGGGTGGTCGGTGAGCACCACCTCCGAGGGCGACTCCCGGAGCTGCACCCGGTCGGCAGCGTCGGGCTGGCGGGAGTTCAATGGATCGGTGCCGGAGCGCAGCTCGTAGAGGTCCGTGAGCCCGTCGCCGTCGGTGTCGCCTCGGTCGGGATCGGTCCCCGCCATGGCCTCCGTCGCGTCGCACACCCCGTCCCCGTCGCCGTCCCCCGTGGGCGCCGGACCAGTGTCCACCCTGGGGCCGCGGTCGGTGCGCGGGCCCGTGTCCGTGCGACCGGCGTCCGCGGGGGGCTCGGTCGTGCCGGCGCCGCAGCCCGCGAATACAGCGATCAGTATGGCCAGGGCCGCGCGGCGCACGGGCCGCTCAGCGCTGGGCCTCTCGCCAACGCTGGCCGCCGAAGCGCGCCTTCAGCTCGTCGTCGAGGTGGTCGGCCACCACGGCCATCATCCCCACGCTCGCGATGAGCTCGTCGCTGTCGAGGTGGTCGCCGAGGAGGTTGTGCGCGATCCAGACCTCCCGGTTGCGCCAGTACGCCTTGCCGAAATAGAGCTTCTCGTTGAGCTCGTTGAGGCGCTTCAGCAGGTCTTCGCTCAGGTCGACGCCGTTGAGCACCGGGCACACCAGCTCGATGATGGTGTAGCGGTCCTGCCAGGCGTGCGCCGAGACGAACACCGCCGTCGAGCCTCGCTCCACCCGGCAGCGCCCCTCCTCCTGCACGAAGGGGTAGCCCGCCCCCTTGAGGATCTCCACCACCCGCTGCTCGACTTCACTCACCTGCGTCGCCATCGCTGTCTTCCTCCGTAGCCCGTTGGCTATAGCCCTAGCACCGCGGGGCTGTCACGCGCCGCGCTGACCCCGCAGCCAGCCCTCCAGGCGCATCACCGGCGACGCCGCCGGAACCCCCTCGATGAACACCGCGCTCTCGGGCCACGCGTCGCGCAGCCCCTCGTCGCCGGTCCAGTGCGCGGCGCCCGAAGCGCGCTCGAAGAGCAGGGCCTCCGAGGCGCCGAGGTCGCCCAGCAGCGCAGCGAGCTCGTCGCCCGAGAGCGCGCCGGACACCACCAGCAGCCGACCGTCGCCGGTGGTCGCCAATACCTGTCGGGGTAAGACCGCCGCGTCGGCCCAGCCGGTGGAGGCGCCACGGTGGCGGACGAGCACGCCCTGCAGCGCCTCTCGCACCTCCGGGGCCACGGCGGCTCCGGCCTCGATGGAGACCGCGCCGTCGCGCAGCGCGAGGTGCCCCGCGTGCTCCGCCGCCACGAAGGGGAGCTGCACCCTCCCCCCGACGCAGAGCCCTCTCGGCTCGGCCAGCGAAGCCGCGACGCCCAGCTCGATCGCCCCGAGCAGCGGGCGCTCGGGCGACGGGGTGAAGGTGCGGTCCTCGGCGACGAGGGTCGTCGCGGGCTCCCGGCGCCCTGCGCGAAGGTGCAGGCGAACGCGGTCGGCGGCGAGCGCCTCGACGGCGGCCTCGCGCCCCGGAGCGAGCGGGACGCGCAGCGAGGTCACGCCGGGCATCCACGAGGGCGGGGGCTGCGGCCGGGAGGCGGTCCAGGCGACGCCGCGCACCGGCGCGGGCAGCGTGGGGCGGAGCGAGAGGTAGAAGAAATCCTTGAGGGTGTAATAGAGGAAGCGGTCGCCGTGCGACTGCATCGCGCCGTCGAGGGCCCGGTGCTGGAAGCGCCGCTGCGCCACGTCGTCGACGCGCAGGAAGTGGAAGGTGGCGTGCGTGGGGTTCATGTCCAGGTGCATCCCGTAGGTGCACCCGGCGAGGCGCATCGCGCGGCCCAGCCGGCGCGCGGTGGTCTCCTCGCCCCAGGCGTAGAAGAGGTGCCCCCGGTCGTCGGCGCAGAGCCCCGAGCGCACCGTGGGCATGGTCTCGATGCCGCCCAGCACGAAGCCCCAGAGGCCGCGGCGGGAGGGGTTCTCCACGCCGTCTGCGAGCAGGGGTTCGAGGTTCTGCCGGAGCGAGCGCACCGCCGCGGGGAGGCCCGGGAGCGTGTCCCAGGAGCCCATCGCGATGCGCCCGTCGTCGAGGGTGACCACCGTGGCGGCGCCCGGCTGCGGGGGCAGCAGCACGCGGCCGTCGACGGCCATCCCGTAGGCGCCGTGCTCGGTCTTGAAGGCGCCGTTGAAGGCCCCGACCACGCGAGGCATCAGCCCCGGTGTGCGGGGGATGCGGCCGTCGCCACGAGGCCCGACGTGGGGCACCGGATCTTCCACCCCCGCCTGCATCCCGAGCTCGAGCTGTCGCATGTCCATCGCGACCAGCAGCACCCGGGTGTAGGGCCGCTCGTCGTCGAGGCGAACGAAGGTGCGATAGAAGGCGGGCGGCGCGCCGTCGAGGTGGCGCACCCACGGGGGCGTCGCGTTGACCCAGCGTCCTTCGCCCGGGTCGGCCGCGCCCAGCGGCGGCGCGATGACCGGCGGCGGCCAGTCGGGGTCACGCGCAGGGCCCGCCTCGCTGGCGATCACTCGCCCGGCGTCGTCCGGGCTGAGCTCCTCCGCGACGGTGGCGGGCGGCGGGCGGCGACCGAACCAGCGGTACACCCGCTGGTGCCACCAGTCGCGGGCGGCGAAGGCGTGCTGCTCCAGCCACGCGATGGGGGCCAGGCCCACGAAGGGCAGCGAGCGCACGGTGTCGACGGCCCAGATGACCGGCGGCTTGTCGACGCGCTGCTGGCGGCTGAGCGTCGCGCCCTCGGAGGGCTCGGTGCTGAGCGCGCGGAGGTCGAGGGTCCAGGCGCGGCGGCCGGCGTCGAGGGAGACGCGGTCGTGGGAGAGGAAGCGGAGGGAGACGCGGTCGGCCGGGCGGTCGAGCCGGAGGTCGTAGCGGGCGACGCCGACGCGGGAGCCGGTCTCGAGGGCGTTGGTGACCTCGCGGCGGAGGCGGGCCTCGGTGGCGGTGTCCCCGGCGGGGTCGAGCACGAAGGCCGACTGCACCTGGCCGAAGGCGCGCGAGGGGACCGCGATGCGCCGCGGGGCGTCGGGCGAAGCGACGGACTCGGGCACCATCGGCCCGTCGTCGCCGAGGGGGCTGCGGGTGAGGTTGGAGAGCGCGCTCAGCCCGAGGAGCGTGCCGTCAGGGGTGAGCCGGATCTCCGCGCGATAGACGTCCCTCGGCGCTCCGGGGCGGGCGCGGCCGGTGAACCAGAGCGCGCGGCCGAATACCGCGTCTTGTAAAGAGACGGCCCGGGTGCGCTCGAAGAGGAGGTCGTCGGCGGTGACCGAGAGCCGGGTGCTGGCGGCGACGGCGCGGGCGAGCCGGGCGCGGGCGTCGGGCGCGAGGGTGCTGCGCGACGGCGCGGTGAGCGCGAGGTGAAGCGCGGCGACGGTGCCCAGGAGCGACGAGGCCTTCCAAGCGATCGACGACGAGGTCACCACTGCGGACGGGCGCTAGCGGACCGGCTGGGGCCGGTCAAGAAACAGCCCCGCGTGACACCCCCGGCCGCGCGGGGGTAGAGACTGCGGCGCGACGATGTTCTGGATCAAGCTGGGCCTGGTGCTGCACACGATCGCCGCCGGGGCGCTGACCGGGTCGGTGACGCACCTGGCGCTGACGCTCCGGAAGGCCCGGCGGGGGCGGCCCAACCCGCGGTTGCAGCGGCTGTACCCCGCCGTCGCGGCCGGGTGTTACCTGGCGGTGTATGTGCTGGGGACGCTGATCTACCCGCGGTACCGGGTGGAGGTGCGCGCCAACTGGCTCGACGACCACGCCCCGTGGGCCTCGGTGCTCTTCGACCTCAAGGAGAACCTCGCGACGCTGCTCGGTCCGCTGGTGCTGGCGATGGTGGTGCTCTCTCGCGCGGAGGAGCCCGCGAAGCCCAGCCGGGCGCTGCTGGGCTGCGCGGCGGCGGTGGCGCTGGGGGTGTGGTTCAACGTGGTGTCGGGGCTGCTCGTGGGCAGCATGAGGTCGGTGTGAGCGCCCGGGCGCGCTTCGCCACCGGGGCCGGCACGCTCGCCGCGGCGACGGTGTACCTGGTGGCGACCACCACCCGCCTGGGGCTGCTCTTCTATCTCCCGACGCGCGGCGAGTGGACCTTCGATCCGCCCACCGGGGTGATCGCCATGGACTGGTTCGCCCGCTCCAACGCGACGCTTGCCGCGGGGGCGCTGGCGACCTGGGCGGCCTGGCGCTGGGCGCCATCGGACCCGAAGCGCTGCGCCCGCCACGCGGGGCGGCTGTGGGCGCTGGGCTGGATGATGCTGGGATGGTCGGCGGCCTACACGGCCATGTGGCTCATCGCGCAGCGCTGAGGGCGGCTTGCGGGGCGGAGCGCGGGCGGTCACGCTGACGCGTGAAAGCCGAGGTGACGACGATGCATATGGGTGGACCAGCCTGCGAGAGCTGCGGGCGACCGATGACCGTGGGGACCAGCTCGAAGTACTGCGAGGTCTGCAGCGACTCGAAGGGCAGCCTGCTGTCCTACGAGGAGGTGCACCGCCGGCTGGTGGAGAAGGAGTTCATGGGCCGCAACGGGATGCAGCGGGAGCAGGCCGAGGTGGCCGCGCGCAACGCCCTCTCGCGGATGCCCGCGTGGAAGGGCGGCGCGCGCTGAGCACGGGCCGCCCTTATCGGGCTACGTAAGCCGATCAGTCGCGGGCGATGTCGCTGACGGCGCCGCTGTCGGTGCGAGCGCCGGCGTCGCTCGCGCAGACGCTGACGCCGCCGTCGGACATGGTGCAGTCGAAGTCGCCGCAGTCGATGAAGCCGTCGCAGTCGTTGTCGATGCGGTCGCCGCAGGTGGCGTTGGTGTTCTCCGAGCCCTGGCAGAGGCAGACGCCGCCGTCGCGGGTGGTGATGCCGCCGTCGGCGACGCACACCGTGATGGCGCAGGTGCGGCAGGAGAAGTCGACGCAGTCGGTGAAGCCGTCGCAGTCGTTGTCGATGCCGTCGTTGCACTCGGCGTTGGTGTTCTCGCGCGAGCCGCCGGAGTCGCAGGCCGGGCGATCGGAGGTGGTGCCGCCGTCGCGGGGGCAGGTGGCGCGGGGGCAGTCGAAGTCGTTGCAGTCGCGGAAGCCGTCGCAGTCGTTGTCGACGCCGTCGGTGCAGGCCGCCGCGGTGTTCTCCATGCCGCTCGGGGTGCACGGGCCGATGTCGCGGCCGGTGCTGCCGTCGCGGTTGGACGTGCCCGCGTCGGGACAGAAGGTCACCGCGGGGTTGTTGCGCGAGCAGCTGAAGTCACGGCAGTCGGTGAAGCCGTTGCAGTCGTTGTCGATGTTGTCCCCGCAGGCGGCCGCGGTGTTCTCCGCGCCGGAGGGGACGCAGGCGTCGCTGCCCGGGCGATCCATCGCGGTCACGCCCGTGTCCGTCGGCGTCGTGCCGCTGTCGACCGCGCCGCTGTCGGTGTCGACGGGCGTGAGGCTCTCCGAGCGGCAGGCGGCGAGGACGAGACCGGCACCAAGGATCCAACGAAGGCTTCGCATTCCACACTCTCCCGCGCTCATTCAGGTCGAGCGCATGGGCCGCCCCCTACCACGCTCTCCGCGGAGACGAAACCACCCCTGCGACGGGCCGCAGCCCGGGTCTACCCCTCGCCGCGGTCGAACCAGGGGTCGCCGGTGGCCACGCGGGCGTAGGGCCCGTAGGCCGTGACCGCCCCCGCGCGGCGCAGCGCCGAGGCCGCCTTGAGCAGGATCTTGGCGTCTCGCGGCTGGGTCAGGCCCGCGAGGTGCCACCACACCACGGCGTCGACCCAGCGCTCTTCGCGCTCGGCGTTCTCGGCCTCGATGAGGGCCCGGCCGACCTCGTTGATCACGTCGACCTCCGCCACGCGGTCGAGCAGCCCCACCGGCCGACCCAGCGCCACGCTCAGCTGCGCGTCGAGCACCGTCAGCAGGAACCTCACCTGCGACTCCGGCCCCGGCCTCGGCGGCGGCGTCCTGGGGCGCGGCTTGGCGCTCGCCGCGGCCTTCGCGGCGGCGTCGACGCTGCGCTGCGAGGGGTCGCTCGAGCGCGGGCGGGAGTCGTCGTAGCGCAGGCGCTCCCGGGGGTTGCGCAGCACCCGCTCGGCGGTCTGCACGGCGTTCGCGATGGCCTCGACCTTGGGCTGGTACTCCCCGAGGAGCCGCTCGGGGTCGAGCAGCCCCTCGAGCCACTGCCGGAGCCTCGTCGACTCCTGGACGATCTCCTGATCGTCGGCGTCGGGCGCGAGGCTCAGCACCTCGTAGTGGCCGCCGCGCCGCACGCGCGAGAACACCGCGTCGATCTCGGTCCGCTCCCGCAGTGACAGCGCCACGATCTGACTCGACCGACTCACCCGTAAGTTCCTACCACCTCTCCCGGCCGTTGTTGAACCATTGTCAGCCTGGGCATCCCCTTCCCGTGGCGTACTCTCCGCGTTCTCCCGCGCGACGGAAGCGCGTGACCGGTGGAGGTGAGCGATGCAACGAGTCTTTGTCGATGTGGATACCCAGCACGACTTCTGTCGCCCGGACGGCGCCCTCTTCGTCTCCGGGGCCCCTGCGGCGATGCCCGCGTGCGCCCGCCTGGTGGCCCGGGCGGTCGCCGAGGGCGCGCTGCTCGTGGGCTCGGTCGACTCGCACTCCCACGACGCCTGGGAGTTCGGCGGCAACGGCCGCGTCGGCCCGGCGGGGGAGGACCCTCGCTTCCCCGCGCACTGCGTGAAGGGCACCGCCGGGTGGCTGAAGCTCCCGGAGACGCTCCCCCCGCGCTTCTACTTCGTCCCGGTGGTGCCCGACCCGGAGGCCGCCTCGCGGGTACCCCCCCGCACCCAGGCCGTGTACTTCGAGAAGGAGGTCTACTCCCTCTTCGCCAACCCCAACGCCGCCCCGGTGCTCGACGCCCTGTGCCCGGCCGGTGCGCTGGAGTTCGTGGTCTTCGGGGTGGCCACCGACTACTGCGTGCGCGCCGCCGCGCTCGGCCTCAAGGACTGGATCGCCGCGCGCCCCGACCGAGCGGGCTCCCGCGTGGTCGTGGCCTCCGACGCCATCGCCGCGGTCACCGAGGAAGGCGGCCGGTCGGCGCTGCGGGAGCTCTCCGCCGCCGGCATCGCCCTCGCCCCGAGCGACGCCCTCGCGGGCTGAGCCGCCGACCCGCCTCTCAGGTCGTCGACTCGGGCTCCTCGACCACCAGCGCCCGGTCGATCTCCGCCAGCACCTCCGCGATCGCCTCTCGCGCCGACTGCTCGACCTGGCGAGCGTGCGTCCGGGTGCGCTCGATCTCGTCCTTCGAGCGGGCCTGGGCCTCCTCCGCGCGACGGCGGGTGGCGTGCAGCTCGTCTGCGAGGTCGAGCGCCAGCAGCGCGAGGATCGTCGGCATGCCCGCCCCCTTCGCCGCCCGCTGGATGGCCTCGACGCGCTCGTTGACCATCCCGGCCAGGCGCTCGATGTGCTGCGGATCGGCGTGGGCGCTCAGCCGGAGCCTCTGCCCCGCGACCTCCACGGCGACGGTCTGCTTGCTCTGCGTGACGTTGGACACGGCGTGCCCTCAGTACCACAGGTGATGCGCGACGGCGTGCGCATCGCGGTCGGTCGACGGCTCTGATACGGTTCGCGCCGCCGTCCGCCCCACCGATTCGCCCCCCGAGCAGAAGGAGCCTCTTCGTTGAAACGCCCCACCGCGCACCGCTGGCTGGTCCTTGCTTCCCTCTCTCTGGTGGCGGCGTGCAGCGCCTCTGGATCGGCCGAGCTCGGCGTCGGGGGTCCCCTCGGCGCCGACGCCAGCGTCCGCCGCGACGGCACGGTGACCGACACCGGGCGGCGCACGGACACCGGGCGAAGCACGGACACCGGACGCCCCGCGACCAACGACGGAAGCGTCCCTGGCAGGGACGGCGGGACGACCCTCCCCGGCGAAGACGGCGGCACCACCGTGCCCGGCAAGGACGGCGGCACCACCAGCCCTGGCTGCGGCGCCCGGGAGATGTGCGGCAACGGCCTCGACGACAACTGCAACGGCCGCGTCGACGAGGACTGCGCCTGCGTCCCGGGCATGACCCAGCGGTGCTTCCCCGGCGATCCTGCGCTCGCGGGCCGCGGGGTGTGCGTGTACGGCACCTCCACCTGCGAGGGCACCGGCGAGTTCGGATCCTGGAGCGCCTGCGTGGGCGCCGGGGCGCCGAGGGCCGTGGAGTGCGGCATGGGGATGGACTTCCGCTGCAACGGCAACGTCGACGAGGGCTGCGAGTGCGCGGTGGGCTCCACCCGCGCCTGCTACACGGGCCCCGCGGGCAGCGAGGCCCGAGGCGCGTGCCGGGCGGGGACGCAGACCTGCGCCCCGATCCCCGGAGGCTCGGCCTGGGGCGGCTGCACCGGCGAGATCACCCCCGCGGCGCGCGACCTCTGCGACGGCGTCGACCGCGACTGCAACGGCACCGCCAACGACGGCTGCACCTGCGCCATCGGCGCCAACCGGCTCTGCTACACCGGCCCGTCGGGCACCCAGTCCGTGGGCATCTGCCGCTCGGGCACCCAGCCCTGCGTGCGCGGCGCCGACGGCGTGAGCACCACCTGGGGGGGATGCATCAACGAGGTGCGCCCCGCCGCGGCGGAGGTCTGCGCCAACGGCCTCGACGACAACTGCAACGGCATGGTCGACGAGGGCTGCCCCCCGCCCAGCACCACCTGCCCCACGGGCCAGCCCCGCTGCGGCGGCGTGTGCTGCGCCGCGGGCGAGGCCTGCGCGGCCAACATCTGCGTGGGCAACGGCCAGCTCCGCTTCACCCTCACCTGGGACGTGATGGCCGACCTCGACCTGCACGTGGTCCCGCCGTGCGGCACGGAGATCTACTACGGCAACCTGTCGTCCTGCGGCGGAACGCTCGACCGCGACTCGTGCCCTGCGCTTCGCGCGACGGACGGCGCCGACCGCTGCAACGGCCCGGAGAACATCTTCTGGCCCAGCGCCCCGGCCTCGGGCACCTACCTCGTCTGCGTCAACCCCTGGCAGATGAACAGCGGCTCCACCGCCCGATGGACCCTCAACGTCTACCGAGGGACCATGCTCATCCGCACGTTTACCGGTACCCGTAACAGCAGCGTGAGCTATGTGCGCTGCACCCGCACCGCCGCGTCCTTCGTGGGCGAGATCACCATCTGACCGGGAGGCCCCACCCCCTCCGTGGGCCCTCAGGCCGGGTCGTCGGGCTGAGCCGGTCGCTCCCGGCTCTCCCGCAGCACCACCCCCAGCACCGCCAGCGGATCGAAGCCCAGCACCGACTGGAGATCGACCGTGCCCGCGAGGTCGATGACCCTCCGGGTGGTCTTCGCCAGCCACCCGTCGGCCCCGAGGGCCCAGCGCCGGGACTCGTCCGCCGCCGCCCGCAGCGCGCTCACGCCCGTCGCCATCGCCGCCCACGGGGGCATCGGCTCGACCATCACGTCGCGCACCGCCACGGCCTTCGCCCACTGCCCCGGGGTCTCCGAGCGCAGCAGCTCCATCACCGTCGCCTCCGGGGCGAAGAGCCCCACCGCCACCGGGCCCAGCGAGCGCTCCACCGCGGCGCGTATCACCCGGTGGTCGCGGCGGAAGTCCCCGCCCAGCGGACCCGACCACGCCCTCAGCGACTCCACCCCGTGCACCTGATCGATCACCCCGCCGCGACGGCGCACCGCCACGCCGCTCACCAGCGTCGGGCCCTCGAAGAGCGCCACCACCGCCGAGTGCCCGTCGGGCAGCACCCGATCCCAGGTGGCGCGCACCACCTCCACCGGCGGCAGCGGGAAGGTACGCAGCGGCGTCGGCAGCACGTCGAGCGCGCCGTCGTCGATGAGCTCTCGCAGCACGCCCAGCGCCAGCAGCGTGGTCTCCACCGCGTCGTCCTCGGTGGTGCAGCGCCCGCCCAGCCGCTCGAAGAAGCGCTCCGCCGCGTCGCGCCGCAGGGCCACCGCGAAGCGCGTGTCGCTCTGCGCCGCGAGCGCCGCGAGGGTCTCCCGACCGCTCCACTCGCCCCCGGTCGCCACCACCCCGCGCAGCGTGTGCAGCGCCCGCAGCACCGTCGTGCCGTCGTGCGCGACCAGCAGCATCCCGCCCGGCAGCGCGGCCTCCCGCGCGTGGTGCCTCGGCGGCAGCGGCGCCATCCCGGGCGCCACCAGCGACACCAGCCGCGCCCAGCTCCGGGCGTCCATCCCCGACCACCGCGTCGTGCCGTCAGCCACCCGCTCGCTCCTCGTCGCGCAAGACCACCACCGCGCCCGGCTCGACCGCGCACGCCGCGCCGCCCACCGCCGCCGCCACCGTCGCGAGCCCTACGCTCGCCAGCACCCACGCGCGGCCCTCGGCCGTGTCGACCGCGCGCACCATCGCCCCCGCCGCCGGGTCGAGCGCCACCGCGGCCGCCTCGTCGTCTTTACCGTTCATGGTAAACGTCGGCGCCCACGCCTCGCCCGCGGCGGTGGCCGCGGTCTCCAGGGCGTCGGTGCCGACCGGGGCCGAGGAGAGCTCGTCGAGGGAGAAGCCCCAGCGAGAGAGCCACGAGAGGGGGAGCGCGCCGAACACCGCCGCCCCGCGCGCCCGGGCGATGGCCGCCGGGTCGCGCCCGATGCGGCGCCCCCGCTCGACCCCTTGCGGGAGCGAGGCCGCCCAGGAGAGCAGCGCCTGCCAGCGCGAGGCCGCGAGGCGGGGCTCGCCCTGCTCGTCGAGGATCGCCCCCACCCAGTCGCCCCCGGAGCACCCGTGGAGGACGGTGATGTCCCGAGCGCCCGCGCCGAGGGCGATGCGCGCGACGTCCAGGGCGTCGGTGGCGCGAGACGGCGCCTGCATGGGCGCGTGGCCCGCGTGGAGGTCGAGGTGGTGGCCGTGGGAGAGCGTCGTGGCCAGCCGGGCGTCGCGCCAGATCGCGCGCACCCCGGCGCGGGTGGGCGGCGCCGACCAGGCGAGCCCGTCGGTGCCGGCGAGCCTCGCCGCGGCGGAGGAGGCCAGCGGGTCGCCCTGGATCACCAGCCGCAGCGACCCCTCCGGGGCCCCTGCCTCGCGAGCGATGGCCGAGAGACCCAGCAGGAACCCGACGGTCCCTTCGGCCTCCGCCTCGGCCGCATCGACGGCGGCCGGGTCGAGGCCCGAGGCGTCGATGTCGTCGGGCGCGTCTCGGAGGAGCGTCGGGGCGCCGTGACCCACCAGCACCCGGGCGATCACCTCGGGCGAGGGCGACCCCGCGACCGCGGCCTGTACGGCGGTGCCGATCCAGCGCCTCGCGGCGGCGTTGTAGGTCTCGCTGCGGAGCGAGGGGAGCGGCACCACGCGCAGGTGGTCGCTCACCCAGCGGGGGTTGCGGCGGCGGGTCTGCGAGCGCACCGACGGGTCGCCGAGCACCCCGTCGGGCAGGCCGAGGCCCTCCACGTCGGCGGTGGGCCAGGGCCCCAGCCGGAGCACCGCGCGGGCGCCTGCGTCTCCGATGATGCGCAGCAGCCCGGCGAGGTCGTGCGCGAGGCGAACCTCGTCGGGCGACCCGTCGGCGGCGACGTACTCCCGCCACACCAGCGGGAGGTCGATGGCGTTGAAGCCGAGCGCGACCAGCGTGCGCACTGCCTTGGGCCAGCGGGAGGGGTCGACTCGGGTGAAGCGCAGCGAAGCCGCGCGGATCGGGGCGTCCACGGCGGCGGACCGTAGTCCCTCGGGCGGTGCGTTGGGAAGGCCCGCGAGCGCCCTCCCTCGCGGGTATAGACTCACCGCATGGATGCAACGGCGGTCAGGCGTGGCGTCACGCTGGAGGAGTACCTGGCCTTCGAGCGTGAGGCGACGGAGAAGCACATCCTCTGGGACGGCGAGATCTTCGCGATGTGGGCGATGGAGGGAGGGTCGCCGGCGCACAGCGCGATCGCGACCAACGCAGTCATCGCGCTCGGGAACGCCCTCCGCGGGACGTCGTGCAGGCCCTACAACTCCGACCTGAAGGTGTGGATCCCTCGCAAGGGCGGCGCGGTCTACCCCGACGCCAGCGTGATCTGCGGGGGCTTCACCCTCCGCGAGGGAACCACCGACGTCGTGACCAATCCATCGGTGATCGTCGAGGTGTTGTCGCCGGGCACGGAGTCCTTCGACCGGGGCGACAAGTTCGCGGGCTACCGCTCCATCGAGGGCCTGCGTCACTTCGTGATGCTCTCCTCGCAGGCCGTCGAGGTGGAGCAGTACGTGCGCGCCGACGACGGAACCTGGAACCTCCGGGTGCTCGGTCCGGGCGAGGTGCTGTCGTTCACCGCGCCCGATTTCAAGCTCGCGGTCGATGACCTCTACGTCGGCGCCTTCGACGCCGCTGCGCCGTAGTCGTCCCCACCCGCAGGCCTGCTGGTTGAGCTCATCGTGGCGAGCGGCCGCGGAGCCAACCCGGTGCGCCTCACCGTCGCGAAGCGACGGGTGCGACCGCGGCGCCGGCCCGATGCGAGCTCCCGGATCGCCGCCAGCAGCGACCGCAGCGCGGTCCGTCCCGGGGTCGTCTGCTTCGCCTTCGCCTTCGCGTACCTCCGGCGGTCGATGGTACCCGAGCGCGACCCTCTCACCCCCGGCGCCATCGCCGGGTCTCGCGGTCATAGTGGAGCAGCAGCTCTCTCGGGCCCTCGGTGCGCACCAGGACGTGGGTGACCGACTCCTCGTGCAGCACCCCGAGCACCTCGTGCACCTCCCTCCGCACGCCGCGGTCGATCACCGCGACCGGGCGCACGGAGCCCGACGCCAGGGTGTGCGCCTCGACCTCGAAGCCCGGCGCGTCGCCCGCGAGCGCGGCCTCGTAGCGCAGCAGCTCGGCGGCCTCGCAGAGGGCCTCCTGCACCCGGGGGCGGGCGACGGTGCCGTCGATCACCAGCACCACGTCGAGCCCGTCGCCCACGCGGCGGGTGAGCGCGGCGCGGCGATCGCCCACCACCCAGAGCCCCAGCACCTGGCCGAGCCCGGTTCTCTGGGCGAAGGAGCGGGCAAGGTGCAGCGGGAGCGAGAGCACGGCGCCCGCGACCCGCGCCTCGAAGGGGTCGACCCTCGCGGCCAGGTCGACCGCCTCGCCCTCGTCGTCGATGAAGGTCGCGCTCTCCGCCTCCGGGAGCGCGGCGACCAGGGTCTCGAGCGCCTCGGTGAAGCCCGTGACGTCGAGCTCGCGGGCGCGCATCGGCGGGCGTCGCGTGATCATCGGAGGTCTACGGCGCGCGGCGGGAGAGGCGCTCGACCTGCTGCAGCGCCGCCTCGCGGATCTGCACCCGCTGCCGTTGCCGCAGGCCCAGCACCAGCGAGCGGGCGCCCTCGGCCCTCGCCCGCTGGATGAGGTCGGCCCTCACGATGACCCTCGCCTCGTCGTCGGTGCGGGTCATCGGCGGAACCTCCTCCAGCAGCAGCGCCACGTGCACGCCGTAGGACGTCACGAAGGGCTCGGACAGCGGCTCGGCGGCGCTGAGCGCCCACCCCGCCTCGGCGAAGGCCGGGACGTAGGTCGACGCGCTGGGCGTGCGGCCCTGCGGGTCGAAGGGCTCGAGGTCCTCGACGCGCACCGAGGCGCCGGCGTCGAGGCGCCGGGCCGCGGCGCGAAACTGCTCGGCGGTGGGGTGCCCGTGCGTGGCGGCGAGGAGCTCCTCACGGAACACCAGCATCCTGGCGAGGGCGGCCTCGTTCTGCGGGGCTCCGGCGTCCGCGGCGACCATCCACACGGCGTGCACCACCCGGCGCAGCCCCCGGTGCGCGAGCTCGGCGTGCCGCGCCTGGAGCGTGGCCTCGACCATCGCCGCGGGCACCGTCGCCTCGGAGAAGCGGGCCTCGACGTCGCGGGCCAGGAGCCGCTGGATGCGCGCCCGCCACGCGTCGTCCGCGAGCTCCACGGGCCCCGCGAGGCCCGAGCGCCGGGCCTCCCCGGCGAGCAGGGCGTCCCTCACCAGCAGGTCGAGCGCGGCGCGGGGAGCGATCCCCCGCTCGGCGGCCACCGCGGCGACGTCGAGGTCGGTGAGCGCGAGGTCGCCGACGCGGGCGACGACGGCGCCTCGGGTGGGCGTGAGGTCGACGCGGGCGGGGGGGCGGGGCCCCGGGTCGCAGCCGAGCGAGGAGGCCAGCGCGAGGGCGACGAGGAGGGCTCTCACTCCGCGCTCTCCGGGCGCACCAGCTCGAGGCCCGCGTGCGAGATGAACCACCCGACGAAGCCCGCGAGCAGCGCGGAGACGTAGTCCCGCTGGTCGAGCGCTCGCAGCGCCTGCCAGTAGGGCACCAGCGCGCACACCATCAGCGCGAGCCCCACCACCCGGACGAGCCAACGGAACGCGATCGTGAGGGCGGGCGGCTTCAGGGCAATCACCTAGCGTGGTCGAGCCAGTATCGCATGGCGAACGCGACCGTCGCCGCGCAGAGGTAGAACCACGCGCGGGCGCCGGAGCGAGCAGGCGCCGGGGCGCGGCGCAGGAGGGCCCCTCCGGCGACGAAGGTCCAGAGCACGGCGAGCGAGAGGCCCCCGGCGGCGACCAGCGCGAGGCGCCCGCGGAGCAGCGCGGCGCCCCCGCGGGTGAAGTGCAGCGAGGCCGCGCGGGAGACCCCGAGCGGAGCGACGACCGCCAGGGTGAGCGCGACGGCGATGAGCGCGACGACCCCGACGACCCGCAGCGGCGGCGGCGGAGAAGGGCCCACCTCGGAGACGGAGCTCGCCACGACCACCGCGGGCACCCGATCGCGGGAGCCCGACCAGCCCCAGGCCGAGGCCGCGAGGAAGGCCGCCACCGTCGCCGCGACCACCGCCTGCCCGGGGGCGTCGTAGCGCGCGGGGTGGGCCCCCGCCGCGGCCACCGCGCAGGCCGCGAGGGAGAGCGGAAATACGCCGGCGTAGAGCAGCAGCGAGCGCTCGGGGTGGCGGACGGACTCCCGAGCGCCCGCGCCCAGGAGGCCCAGCGAGAGCGCCGCGAGCAGCCACGGGACCGCCGACGCGCGGCGGGAGAGCAGCGGTACGAGCGCGAGCTGTATCCAGCAGGCGGCCCCGAGCACCGGGGTCAGGATTCGGGGTGCGGCGCGCAGGTCCACGGCAGTGATCGGTGCGCAGCCTAACAGCTTCCGATGCGTCCGCGGCGCTGCTACGCTCCCAGGCCGTGTTGACCTGTCAGCAGTGCGCCACCCGATGCGCCGAGGAAGCGAAATACTGCGCCTCTTGCGGCTTCCCCATCGGAGCGCTCCGCAACGGGTCGGGCGACCCGCTCATCGGCCGCAAGCTCGGCGCGGGGTACATCATCCTCGAGGCCGTCGGAGCGGGCGGCATGGGCCGCGTGTACCGCGCCGAGCAGGCCGCCCTCGGCAAGACCCTCGCGGTGAAGGTGATCCATCCCCACCTCGCGGGCGACGAGGCCTCGGTGGCGCGCTTCTACGCCGAGGCCCGCGCCTGCTCCCGGCTCAACCACCCCAACTCGGTGAGCGTGCTCGACTTCGGGCGCACCGAGGACGGGCTGCTGTTCATCGTGATGGAGTTCCTGCGGGGCATCGACCTCTCGAGGCTGGTGTGGGAGTCCGGGCCGCTGCCGCCGGCGCGCGCCGTGGAGATCGTGCGGCAGGTGCTCGCCGCGCTCGCCGAGGCGCACGCCGCGGAGATCATCCACCGCGACATCAAACCCGAGAACATCCTGGTCGAGTCGCTCCGCACCGGCGACGACTTCGTGAAGGTGGTGGACTTCGGGCTCGCGAAGATCCGCAGCGACCCCTCCCCCGGGGTCACCCTCGACGGCCACGTCTGCGGCACGCCCGACTTCATGGCCCCGGAGCAGGGACGCGGCCTCGGGGCCGACCCTCGCAGCGACCTCTACGCCACCGCGGTGGTGCTCTATCACATCCTCACCGGGCGCCTCCCCTTCGAGGCCGGCGAGCCGCTCACGGTGATGCGCATGCACGTGAGCGATCCGCCGCCCGACCCTCGCGACTTCAACCCCGACCTCCCCGCCGCGCTGGTCGAGGTCATCCTCCGCGGGATGGAGAAGGAGCCCGAGGACCGCTACCAGACCGCGGTGGAGTTCGCCGAGGCGCTGCAGCGCTCGCTCGAGCGCCCGACCCCGGTGCCTCCGGAGCCGCCCTCGCTGCAGGTGCGCTGCCACTCGTGCACGGCCGTGCTGCTCCCGGGGCTGAAGTTCTGCGGGGAGTGCGGCGCTCGCGTGCGCCCTCCGGCGGAGGCCCCGCGGGAGCAGGCCTCGGCGCAGAAGCAGGTGCGCGTGAGCGTGCGCCCGCCCCCGGAGCTGCCGGTGCTGGGCGAGCTGCCCTTCCTCGGTCGCGACGCGGAGCTCAGCATGGTCGAGCTCGCCCACGCCCGGGCGACCTCCGGTCTGCTGGTCTCGCTGCGCATCATGGGCGAGGAGGGGTGCGGGCGTAATCGGCTGCTGCGCACCGTCGCCGAGGCCGCGCTGCGCAGCGGCGAGCGGGTGGTGCGCGTGGGCCCCGACGCCGCGTGGGCGGGCGTGCCGTACGCCGCCGCGGGGCGATGCATGCGCGAGCTGCTGGGCATCGGGGCGGACACCGACCCGATGGCGTGGGTCGCGCAGCACGCGACCGCGCTCGACCCGGTGGTGCGCGTGGGGCTCCAGGAGGTGTTCTCGCCGGAGGGGGTGCCCACGCTCGATGCGCAGGCGCGCTCCGAGGCCGCGGTGCGGGCGATGCTGCACGCCCTGCGCGAGGCCGCCGCGAGGACGCGGGGACGGCCCGTGTTCGTGGCCTTCGAGCAGGTGCACCGGATGGACGCGGCGACGGTGCGGCTCCTCGCGGGGCTGCACTCTCGGGCGGTGCAGGTGCCGGTGTTCCTGGTGATGACGCACGGGCCGCGCTTCGACGCCCCGTGGGCGCGCGGCGAGGTGGTCAACCTCAAGGGCCTCGACGCCGGGACGGTGGTGGCGATCCTCCAGTCGGTGCGCTCGCGGCTGCCCGTCGACGTGAGCCTCGACCTGCCCCGCGGCGAGGTGATGCCCCTGCACCTGGAGCAGCTCATCCGCTGGAACCTCGAGGGCGGAGGCGAGGCCCCGAAGGTGATGGTCGACCTCATCGCGCTGCGCAGCGAGCGTCTCCCGTCGCCCGAGCGGCGCACGCTCCAGGCCCTCGCGGTGCTGGGCGAGGCCACGCCGGACATCCTCGGCAGCATCAGCAACGTGCCCTGGGACGAGGCCCTGCGCGCGGAGCTCGAGTCCCGGGGCTGGGTCACCGTCGAGGGCCCCGCGGGGCGCGAGGTGGTGCGCTGGACCCACCCCTTCCTGCGCGAGGTGGTGGAGGCCACGACCCCGGCGCCGCTGCGCTCGGAGATGCACCGGGCGCGACACGCCCAGGGGGGCGACGACCTCCCGCTGGAGGTGCAGGCCCTGCACGCCCAGCAGGGCGAGGAGAGCTTCCAGAGCCTGCTGCTGCTCGACCGGGTGGGCGACTGCGCCCTCGCCCGAGGCGACGACTACGCCGGGGCCTTCGCGCTGCGGCGGGGCCTGGAGATCGCGCGGCGCGAGCTCACCCGAGGCGAGGTCGACGACCCCGAGCAGGCCATCGCGATCTTCGCGCGCAAGCTGGGCGACGCGCTGGTGCGCACCGGCGAGCTGAGCGAGGCCGAGGGGGTGCTGCGCGAGGGCCTCGGCGTGACCAAGCGTGGCGCGCCCGAGCGGCTGCGCATCGAGGGCGTGCTGGGGCGGGTGCTCTTCGCGAGGGGACGGCGGGCGGAGGGCCTGCGCATCGTCGACACGGCGGTCTCCGTGGCCGAGCGGGCGGGCGCTCGCGCGGTGGCCTCCGAGCTGCTGGAGCTGCGCGCCGAGCTGGAGACCATCGAGCGGGCGCACGTCGACGCGGCCAAGGCCCTCGAGGCCGCGGAGGTGCTGGTGCGCGAGGGCTGGCGGAGCGCGCCGACGGAGGCGCAGCGGCGACACCACGCCAACCTGCTGCTGCGGCTGGCGCGCTCGCGGCGGCTGGCGGGGGTCGACGACCTGCAGGCGCTGGAGGAGGCGCGCTCCATCGCGGCGAGCCTCGGGCACCGGGTGGTGGTGGCGCAGTGCGAGGCCGAGGCGGCGGAGAGCGCAGAGATGCTGGGCGACCGGCGCGCGGCGATGGCCGCGTGGCGGCGCGCGGTGGCCAACGCCCACGAGGCCGGCGACGCGTCCCTGGAGCAGGAGTTCGACGAGCGGCTGCGACGGCTGGGCCGAAGCGACGCCTACGCCTGATCGGCGGGCGGCTCCCTAGCGCGCCGCCAGCTCGGTGCGTCGGTGCAGCACCGCGCCGCCGGCCAGCAGCACCCGGTCGACCGACCCCCCGGTCGAGTGCGCCGCCAGCATCACCCAGGCCCGCGGCAGTCCCCGCACCAGCACCTCGCGCCCCGCCCCGCCGCCCTCCCGGCGCACCAGCTCGATCGTGTCGTGCTGCTGCACCACCCGGAGCCGCGCGCTCGGATCGAGGCGCCGACGCTCGCCGTCCACCTCCAGAGAGGGGTCGAGCTCGCGGTCGGCCGGCAGCGTCACCACGCGGCGCCATGTTCCGCCGCCGTCGAGCGAGAGCATCGCGCGATCGCTGGTCGTCAGCATCACCGTGCGCCCGGAGGTCACCAGCCGCGAGACCTCGCCGCGCAGCACCAGGCGCCAGCGCACGCCCCCGTCGTCCGTCGCCACCACCCATCCGTCGCGCTGCACGAAGACCCCGCGGCGACGGTCGACGAAGGTGCCCCAGAGCAGCGAGCGCCCCCGCGCCGACGGGACCAGGCCCCAGCGGGCGCCGCCGTCCTGCGTCCACCAGAGCCCGCCGTCGAGCCGCCACGCCGTGTCGCGGTCGACGAAGCCTCCGGTCCCACGGCCCGGCACCGCGTCGGCGCGCGAGGCGTCGAGGTGCGTCGACATCGCTCGCCACACGCCCCCGAGGTCGCGGCTCACGTAGAGCCCGCACGCCGGCCCGAAGGCCACCACGCGGCGGTCGTCCACCCTGCGCAGCCGGTCGCACCGGGCCGGGGCGCTGATCTCCCGCTGCATCGGCCGGTCGCGCCTCCACGGGGCGTCGTGGTCGGGCAGCAGCAGCCGGCGGGGAGAGACGCACGCCAGCTCGCCCGTCGGCGCCGTCATGCAGCGCGGCGCGTCGGTGACCGCGGCGAGGCCCGGGTCGTCGTCCCTCGCCCTCGCGTCGCGCGCGGCGACGAGGTCGTAGCGCGAAGGCTGCCAGCTGCGCCCCTGGTCGAAGCTCCACCAGCCCGGGACGGGCGCCCGCCCCGCCTCGATGCCGCCGCGCCAGCGCACGCAGCGCACCACCGCCCCTTCGGCCTCCAGGCCCAGCGCCCCCAGCCGAAAGGGCCGCCAGGTCGATCCGCGGTCTTCGCTGCGGAAATAGAACGAGTCGCGGTCCATCTGGGCCCGGGCGATGAGCGTGTCGCCGCAGGCGTCGACCTCCCGGGCGGTCGCCCCCGGCAGCGCGCGGGGACCCTCCCACTCGCCCCCGTCGGTGGAGGTCCAGAGCCGCGTCGGGGTCGCCACGAAGATCCGCCGCAGCCGGTCGTGGAAGGCCCTCGCCCCGGCCCCCGCGGCCGCGGCCTCGGGCGGCAGCGCCCGCTCGCTCCATCGCGCGCCCGCGTCTCGGGAGACGTACACCCTCGGCGCGCTCGGCCGCTCGGCGCTCCCCTGCGCGATCAGCACCAGCGCGCCCTCGGCGCCCAGCTCGCCCAGCGTCGGCTCGTCGAGGCCCCGGTCTCCCCCGAGCCGGGTGCGCCAGGTGGCCCCCTCGTCGTCGCTCACGCAGAGCTCCCGCCGGGTGACCGCCACCAGCGACTCTCGCCGCGCCCCCGCCGCGAGGACGTCCTCCAGCACCGGCCCGGGGCGGAATCCCACGAGGGTCCAGCCCTGCGCCACCCTCGGCGAGAGCGCCACCGAGCACCGCCCCTCCGAGGCCTCGTCCGCCTCCGTCGGGTCGACCGCGCGCCGGGTCAGCTCCCCCGCCCTCCGCAGCGACTCCCCATCGCCGCGCGCCAGCGCCCCGCCGTCCGCCGCTGGCTGCGACCGCACGACCCCGGCGTCACCGACGGCCTCCGCGGGCCGATCGCACGCGCCGAGCAGCAGCGCGAGCACCGCCATCGCGGCGACCGCCCTCCGCTCCAGACCCTCAGCGCGACCGATGGTGAACACTTCCCCTTGGGCCCCGGTGTGACGCCCTCCTCCGTCCGGCGCAAGCTCCTGTCAGCGCGCGGGAGAGGCCGCCGCAGCGCGGGTGGCGTCGAGGCGGTCGTCGATGCTCACCGTACGGCGCAGCTCGCGGAGGTAGATTCCACGCTGGCGCAGCATCTCCCGGTTGACCAGGGCGGCGTAGAGCCGGTCGCGCACCGAGGCGAAGGGAGGCGGCTCGACCGCGCGCCGCGACACCAGCCGCAGCACGTGCCAGCCCGCGGGCCCCTGCACCGGCTCGCTCACCCCGCCCACCGCCAGCGCCGTGATGGCCCGGTCGAGCTCCTCGGGCAGCGAGCCCGGCTGGATCTCCCCCAGCACGCCGCCGCTCTCCCGGGAGGCCGTGTCGTCCGACATCTGCCGCGCCAGGTTGCCGAAGTCCTCGCCCCCGCGCGCCCGCCGCACGACATCCAGCGCCCTCGCCCTCGCCGCGGCCACCTGCTCGGGCGTCGAGTCTTCGGCCACGCCGACGAGCACGTGGGCGATGGTCGGAACCGTCTGGTCGGCCGCCTCGCGCACCGCGCGCCGGTAGGCCTGCTGGAGGTCGGCGTCGGTGATGTTGATGCGCCCCCGCACGCGCGCCTGGAGCACCCGCAGCTGGAGCACCTCGCTCTCCATGTAGCTCCGGTACTCGGTGCGCGACACGCCCTCCTGCTGGAGCGCCGCGTAGATCTGCTCGGGCGTGGCGCCCCGCTCGGTGGCCATGCGGCCGATGAACTCGTCGACGTCGTCCTCGCTCACGGTGAGGTGCGCCCTCGTGGCCGCCCGCCGGATGAGCTGGTCGTCGAGCATCCGGTCGAGGGCCGTGCGCAGCACCTCCGTCCTCCGCTGCGCGAGCTGCTGGGCCGACAGCCCCGCGGGGATCTCTGCCAGGAAGGGCCGCGCCCGCCGCTCGAGCTCCGACAGGAAGATCGCGTCGTCGTCGACCACGCACACCACCCGCTCGATGATCTCCTCGGCCCACGCCCCTGCGCTCGCCAGGGAGAGCGCGACGCCCACCATCCACCCGAGGCTCTTCGCCGATCGCTTCATCGCCCGCTCCCTCACCGCGGCACCGCCGGCATCGGCACGCCCGGACCGCCCATCAATGCAGGCGGCGCCACCACGCCGCCCTCCGCCGCCCTCGGCTGCGCGTCGACCCGCACCCGCCCGAGGGCCGCCTCGTCGATGCTCACCGCGGTGCTCCCTCGGAGCCTCGCGAGCAGCGCCGTCACGGCCGCCTCCTGGGCGGCGTTGAGCTTCTCGTTGACCAGCCGACGGCGGATGCGCTGCTGCTCGTCGTCGACGGTGCGGTGCAGCGCGTCGCGCCGCGCCGTCAGCCGGATCACATGGAAGCCCGGCCCGTGGTTGACGCCCCCGTGCGCGCTCTCCACGACCCGGTTGAGGATCTGCCCGTTGCGCTCGATGGAGAAGGCCGCCTCGGCCACCTCGGGCATCACCGAGGCGCCGCCGCTGCGGGGGAAGAACGCCATGTCGCCGTCGCGCGACTGCGACGGGACATCCACCGAGCGCGCCCTCGCCTGGGCCCGGAAGTACGCGTCGTCGGCCTCGTGGGCCCGCACGTCGGCCAGCACCCGCTCGGCGTCGGCGCGGGTGCCGAGCACGATCTGGCTCGCCCGCACCTCGGCGTCGGTGTCGTACTCGGCGCGGTGCGCGTCGTAGTAGGCGCGCACCTCGGCGTCGGTCACCGTCGGCGTCGGCACCGCGTCGCGGGTGGACTGCTCGAGCCGCCTCGCGAGCTGGATGATCACCGCGCGGCGCACCTCGGGCTCGCGGTCGAGGCCCCGGTGCTCCGCCTCGGCGGCGAGGAGTTCGGCGTCGACCCAGGACTGCAAGAGCGCGCGGCGCTGCTCCGGGGCGTTGAAGCGGGCGCGGAGGTAGGGGTTCTGGGAGTTCACCCGGCGGGTGAAGTCGCAGAGGGTGAGGGACTGCTCGCCCACGCGGGCCACGACGAGGTCGCGCTGCGACGGCTCGAGGATGGCGCAGGGATCGACCCGTCGACCCGCCCCTCCATCGGCCGCGGCCACGGAGGCGTCGGCGCGCGCGGCGGCGTCGCGGCGGGTGTTCGCCACGCCAGCCGGGGGCTTCGGGCAACCCGCCGTGACGAACACCAGACCCAGGAGCGGAGCGAGGGAGGCGCGCATTCTCGAAGTGGCAGGGGCTACCACGTCGCGCGCTCCCCGGGCAATCCGCGCCGGGCGCTGGTAGAGCTTGTTCCCCTGCGCGTGACCGCCCCGAAGCCCTCCCCCCACTGGACCGTCTACCTGCTGCGCTGCGCCGACGGGTCGCTCTACGCCGGCATCGCCCGCTCGCTCGACGACCGGGTGGCGGCGCACAACGCCGGGCGGGGCGCGAAGTACACCCGGGCGAGGCTCCCGGTGGAGGTGGCGTGGTCGCGAGGGAGGCAGCCCCCCGCCGACGCGCGGCGGCTGGAGTACGCCCTGAAGCAGCTCTCCCGGGCGGAGAAGCTGCGGCTCGTGGGCGGCGACGAGGCGCTCTGGCGGAGGGTGCGGCGAGACACCTTGGGAGGAGGGTGAGCGGTTGCGTCGAGGGGTCTGACAGTGCAAATAGCGCCCCTCGATGATCACCCTGGAGAGCCTCAGCAAGCGGTTTGGACCGAAGGTCCTGTTCGAAGACGTGTCGATGATCTTCGACCCCGGAAAGCGGTACGCGCTCGTCGGCGCCAACGGCGCGGGCAAGTCGACGCTGCTGCGGGTCATCGCCGGCGAGGAGGAGTCCGACAAGGGCTCGGTCAACATCCCCTCGCGCCTCAAGGTCGGCGTGCTCCGGCAGGACCACTTCCACTTCGACGCCTTCCGCATCATCGACGTGGTGATGATGGGCAACAAGGCCCTCTGGGACGCGATGCAGGAGAAGGAGACCATCTTCGCCGGCGAGATGACCGACGAGGCCGGCATGCGCCTCGCCGAGCTCGAGGGCATCGTCGCCGAGGAGGACGGCTACACCGCCGACGCCCGCGCCGCCGAGCTGCTCGAGGGCCTCGGCATCCCGACCTCACAACACGAGCACCGGCTCGACTCGCTCGCGGGCGGCTACAAGCTCCGGGTGCTCCTCGCGCAGACGCTCTTCGCGGGCGCCGACGTGCTGATGCTCGACGAGCCCACCAACCACCTCGACCTCGACTCCATCCGCTGGCTGGAGTCGTACCTGACCAACGACTTCCGCGGCACGCTGCTGGTCGTCAGCCACGACCGGCACTTCATGAACGCCATCGCCACGCACGTGGCCGACGTCGACTTCCAGACGGTCACCGTCTACACGGGCGACTACGCGGACTTCGTCGAGCAGAAGACCACCGGCAAGCGCCAGGGCGAGCAGGACATCGCGCAGAAGAAGAAGCGCATCGCGGAGCTCAAGGAGTTCGTGGCGCGCTTCGGCGCGAGCGCCAACCGGTCGAGCCAGGCGCAGTCGCGCGTGAAGGAGATCGAGAAGCTCGAGGCCAGCATGGTGGTGCGGCGCTCGAGCGTGGTGCGGCCCTACGTGAAGTTCGAGGTGGCGCGGCCCTCCGGGCGCGACGTGCTGCGGGCGACGGGGCTCTCCAAGCACTTCGGCGAGAAGAAGGTCTTCAACGACTTCAGCTTCAACATGATGCGCGGCGAGCGGCTCGCGGTGATCGGCCCGAGCGGCATCGGCAAGTCCACGCTGCTGAAGATGCTGGTGGACGAGTACAAGCCCGACGCGGGCGAGGTCATCTGGGGCCACGAGACCACCGTGGGCTACTTCGCGCAGGACCACCACGAGGCGCTCGAAGAGGGCTTCACCGCCTACGACTGGCTCCGGCGCTTCGACGAGAACGCGAGCATCGAGCAGGTGCGCTCGGTGCTGGGCAAGCTGCTCTTCAGCGGCGAGGCGGGCCTCAAGAAGACCGAGACCCTCTCCGGCGGCGAGGCGGCGAGGCTGGTCATCGCCCGCCTCATGCTCACCAAGTGCAACGTGCTGCTGCTCGACGAGCCGACCAACCACCTCGACGTGGAGAGCATCGACGCGCTGCTCCAGGCGCTCATCGCGTACCCGGGCACGGTCATCGTGACGAGCCACGACCGGCACTTCGTGAGCGCCCTCGGCACCCGGGTGCTGGAGCTCAGCGAGAAGGGCCCGCAGCTCTTCAACGGCACCTACGAGGACTTCCTCGCGGCGCAGGGCACCGAGTACCTGCGACGTTAGCCCGTCGCGGCGGCGGAGTCTGGGAGCATGACGTAGAAGCGGCTCCCCTGGCCGAGCTCGCTCTCCGCCCAGACCCTCCCGCCGTGGGCGTCGACGATGCAGCGGACGATGTAGAGCCCCAGGCCCACGCCCCTCCGGTCGTTCTCGCTGGCCTGCCAGAAGCGCTCGAAGATGTTCTTCAGCATGTCGCCGGGGATGCCCGGACCGGTGTCGGAGACGGAGAACAGCGCCCCCCCTTCGGCGCGCTCGACGCGGACCCGGATGCTGCCGCCTGAGGGAGTGAACTTGATCGCGTTCGCGATCAGGTTGGCGAGCACCTGGAGCATCCGGTCGTGGTCGAAATCGGCCGTCAGGGGGCGCTCGGCCAGCTCCATCTCCAGGCCGATGCCCTTCGCCGAGGCGGTGCCCCTGTACATCTCCACCATCTCGGCGACGAGCGCGGCCGCGTCGCCCGGGACCCGCGCCACGGCGAGCCGGCCGGAGTCGATGCTGGCGACGTCGAGCAGGTCTCCGATGAGCCGGTTCATGCGGGCGGCGTAGCGCTGGATGCGCTCCGTCTCCGCGCGGGTCGCCTTCCCCCCATCGCCCTCGGGCGCGCGCTTCGAGAGCAGCGCCGAGCTCATGACGATCGCGCCCAGGAGGTTGCGCAGGTCGTGGCTGACGATGCCCAGGAAGTCGTCGCGGTTGGAGAGCGCGTCGTCGGAGCGCACGCGCTCGGTCAGCAGGTGCCGGTCGGTCTTCTCCCGCTCCATGGGCAGCAGCGGTGACAGGGCGCGGGCGCTCTCCTCGCGCTCCAGGCGCAGGGCCTCGTCCGCGGCGGCCCGCTCGACCCTGAGGACCTCGTCTTCGATCGCCCGCTCCTCGACCACGGTGGTCGTCGGTGCGGCGACGGGGGCCGCGGCCTGTTCGATCTGCTGATCCTCCTTGGCGCGCGCCGTGGCGAGGACGGCGTCCGCGCTCTCCCTCGCGCGGTCGATGACGTGGTCGGCGTCCTCCTCGATGGACTCCTGATGCCTGGCCAGCTCGCGGTCGGTCTTGGCCCGCTCGGTGCGCAGGCTCTCGTCGGTCTGGACGCGCTCCGGCTTCGTCTTCGTTCCTTCGACAGCCATCCCCCAGGCTATCACGCGCCCGGGGGGAGGCCCTCCTGTCACACCCCCCACCCGGGCGGGCGCGCTACGGGCGCGGGGGGTCGGGGATGAGCGTGGGCTCCATCCCGGTGAAGTCGCGCGGAGCGGCGATGAGCACCGGGCAGCGCGCGGCCTCGACGATCTTCTGCGCCACCGATCCGAAGGCCAGGCGGCTGACCGCGCTGTGCCCGTGGGTGCCCACCACGATGAGCTCGACGTCGTAGTCGAGGGCGAGCTGGAAGACGTTCTGCACCACGTCGCCGATGCGGACGTGCAGCTTCACGTCGAGCGGACGCTCGCCCACGCGCGATGTCACGAACTCCTCGAGCTTCTTCGAGGCCTCCTCGAGCGCGGCGGTGTGCCGCTCGGTGACCGCCGCGCGCCCCGACGTGCTCGTGTCCGGAACCACATGGGCGATCTGCAGCGGCGCGTGGCGGTGCGCCTCCGCGAAGCGCATCGCCAGCGTGAGGGCGTTGTGACCGGTCTCGTCGAACTGCACGCACACCAGGATCGGGTACGCGCCGGGCACGTGGCGGGGCCAGTCCGGGCGGTTGATGTGGGGGAGATCGAGCGGGTCCATGTCGTTGCTCATAGCTGTGCCTCCTGCGGTTTGTTCTGTTTCATTGCAAGCGTTCTCCCCGTCCGTGGGCTCACGTCACCGCCAGCCCGGCGTCAACCGATGATCATGTTCTCGTGCACCAGGTCGCCGCGGGCGAAGCGGTCGAGGGACCAGCGCGCGAAGAGCTCGCTGGTCACCCCGGTGTCGACGTGCTCCGCGAGCAGCCGCCCCATCACCGGCGCCATCATGAACCCGTGGCCCATGAAGCCGCACGCCAGCGTGAGGTTCGACGGGTCGGCCACCCTCCCCACGATGGGTCCGCCGTCGGGCGTGAGGTCGTAGCAGCCCGCCCACTGCCGCAGCACGCGCACCCCCGCCAGCACCGGCACCGCACCCACCAGCGCCCTCGAGTACGTCGTCAGGAAGCGCCGCGAGCTCTGCTGGTTGATCCCCTCGGGCACCGGGTCGACGGCCACGCCACCGACGATCTCCCCCCGCATCGACTGCGAGAAATACAGCCCGTCGGTGAGGTCCGCCACCAGCGGCCCGAGCCACGGCTTCAGCGGCTCGGTCGCGCAGATCTCGTGACGGTGCGGCTTGTTGGGCAGCGCGACCCCGAGCAGCGCCGCCACCTTCGGGCTCCACGCCCCGGCGCAGATCACCACCTCGTCACACGCCTCGGTCGTCGCGTCCCCCGCCGGGAGCACCTCGTCGCTCGCGTCGAGGGGAGAGAGCCTCGTCGGGCGCAGCCTCACGCCCGTGATGCGGCCGTTGCTCGTCTCGAAGCCCACCACCTCGGTGAAGGGCCGGATGGTCACGCCGAGGTCCTCCGCGGCGCGCGCGTAGCCCCACACGAAGGGCCACGGAAACACCACCCCGTCGCCCGGGTTGAAGCTCGCCGCGCGCACCCCCTCGGTCGCCAGCTCGGGGACGATCTTCCGCATCTCCGCGGCGTCGACCATGCGCGTGGGCAGGCCGCAGCGGTTCTGCAGCGCGACGTTCTCCTCGAGGGCCCTCGCCCGCTCGGCGCTGCGCGCCAGGAAGAGGTAGCCCCCCTGGCGAAACCACACGTTGATCTTCATCTCCGTCGCGAAATCGCGGCAGATGGCGATGCTCTCGCGCATCAGCCGGATGTTGGTCTCGCTGGAGAACTGCGCCCGCACCCCGCCGCCGTTGCGCCCGCTGGCGCCGCCGCAGAGGTAGGTACGGTCGACCACCAGCACGTCCCTCACGCCCCGCTTCGCGAGGTTGTAGGCCGTGGCGAGCCCCATGATGCCCGCCCCGATCACCACCACCCTCGCCATCAGCCCTCCTCCACATCGCCCAGCGACGCGAGCACCCCGAGGGCCACCGGGTGCAACGGAGGACGCGGCGTGATGGGAAGCTGCGGGGCCTTGCCCGTCGCCTTCGCCAGCACGCGGGCGCAGGCCACCACGCACTGCTTTCCCTGGCACCACCCGGTGCCGAAGCCCGTGTAGCGCTTCACCGACTCGATGTCCTGGTGGCCCGCCTCCAGCGCCTCCATCACCTCGTCGAGCGTGACGTCCTCGCAGCGGCACAGCATCGCCTTCGCGGTCATCGCCCCTCCCCTCGCAGGTCGCGCAGCGCCCGCGCGCCCACCGCCGCGCCGTCCCTCGCCCTCGCGTCGTGGTCGATTCTCCCCCAGCGCAGGGAGCCCGCCACGTACACGCCCTCGCGCGAGGTCGCCCCCTCCGCGTCGCTCTCCGGCACGAAGCACTGCCGCCCGTCGCTCCAGAGCACGCTCGCCCCGGCCTGCCCCGCCAGCTCGTAGGCCGCGCCCAGCTCCCCGTCGACCACCAGCGCGTCGCACTTCACGGTCCACTCCCGGCCGCCCTCGCGCAGCGTCGCGCCCTTGACCGCGCGGCTGCCCAGCGCCTCGACCACCGCGGCGCCAGGAGAGTGCGTCACCCGCTCGCCGAGCGTGGCCGCGATGGAGCGGGCGAAGAGCCCGTCGCCCACCAGCGCCACGCGCTCGCCGGCCAGCACGCCGTGGCAGAGCGCCAGCGCGAAGGCCCTCGCGGTGAACACCCCGGGCACGTCGCTCTGCGGGAAGACCCCCACGGACTCTCGCGCCCCGGTGGCGAACACCCTCACCCTCGCGCGCACCGTCACCCCCCTGCCCTCGTGGATCACCAGGGTCTCGTCGTCGTAGGTGGCGACCGCGCCCGCGCCGTAGCGCACCGTCACCGCGGGGTCGCAGCCGGGGTACGCGCCGTCGTCCATCGGGTCGTCGCGTCGCATCCCTCCGGGGCCTTCGCGCTCGTCGACGAGCAGCACCCGGGCTCCGCCTCGGGCGAGGGCGTTGGCGCAGGCGACGCCGGAGGTGCCGGCGCCGACCACCAGGGCGTCGACGTCGAGGGACTCGGAGCGGGGGAAGGTGGCGATCGCGTCGGGGAGGGTGCCGAGCCCTGCCATGCGCCGCGCGAAGACCTGCATGGTGCGGTTGAGGGCGCCGCCGAACTTCACCAGCAGGTGGTGGTGGTCGAGGTGCTTCGGGAAGAACCAGTCGGTCACCCGCAGCACGTCGATTCCCGCGGTGGGGAAGGCGTTCTGCGACTGCGCCACCATGCCGGCGCGGGCGGGCGTCTGGCAGGACATCACGTTGGGCACGCCGTCGACGCGCACGAGGCAGCCGTCGCAGTCGCCGCGGAGGCACATGGCGCCGCGGGGCCGGTGGTACTTCACGCTGCGCGCGAGGGTGAGCTGGCCCGCGGCGAGGAGCGACACCGCGAGGGGCTCGCCCTCGACGGCGGCGACCGGGGCTCCATCGTGCTCGACGGTGACGCGCCCGGAGGAGCCGAGGGCGGCGAGGCGTCGTGCGAGCGGAGAGCCTGGAGGGAGGTCGGTGGGGAGGATCCGTCGCGGCGCCATAGGGGTGAACGTGCTGCTCCGCGCGGGAGGATATACCTCAGCCGCGCGGCGCGACTCTAGGGTTCGTGAGGGAGGGGATGGATCGCGAAGCGCCGGGCGGCCTCGCAGCGTGGCGAGTCGAGCACGACGTGCACGGAGTCGGGGAGCCAGCCCATGCGCTGCAGGGCGCGGTGGGCGTCGGGCGATGGGAGGAAGAGGTCGAGGTGGTGGCCGTTGATGGCGCCGCCTCGGTCGACGGCGACGAAGCAGCCGTCGTGGGTCGATCCGTCGGGGAGCGGCATGCCGATGAGCTCCGGGAGCTCGACGGTGCTGCCGAGGGGGACGAAGCGCGGGTCGACGGCGAGGGAGCGGTAGGGGACGAGCGCGAAGCCCGCGACGCCGATGCCGAAGGGGTAGAGCGCGGGGTCGACCTCGATGTAGCAGGAGCGCCCCTCGCGCCGGGAGGACCAGTTGAAGAGCCTGCCGTCCCACGAGCGGCCGGTGCCCTCCATGGCGAGGGCCTCGGCGAAGCGGCTGGTGCACCAGGTGAGGGTGCGGCCCTGCGGATCGAGCACGCGGGCGGCCTGGCGGTCGTCGGGCCGGGGGGTCTCGTGGGCGATCCAGTAGCGGGTGAGCTGGAAGGCGCCGGGCACGGCGGTCTGAGCGCGCGCGACGGCGGGCGCGAGGGAGAGCGCGAGCGCGGCGACGAGGAGGCGGAGGAGCATCGCGGCGGAGTGTATGCCGGGAGCGGCCGCGATTGGGAGTGAGGGGGAAACCCGCGGAGTTGCGACCGACCTGACGACCACCACCGCGAGGGCTGGGGCAACAACCTCATGCCCACCATCGACTCCGCCAATCCCCCGGCGGGCCGCTACGACATCTGGGTCGGCACCTGCGACGCCTCGTCGCACAACCCGGCGACGCTCCACGTCACCGGAGCTCGACAGCAACCATCCCTGACCCGCGAGGCCGCCGCGCGGCCTCTGCCCCCCTCCGACGACCCACCCGGATCTAGGGAGCGCAGAGCCCCCGCGCATGCGCGTCGAGCTCTTCGGGCGAGAGCGCCCGGTCGTAGTAGGCCACCTCGTCGAGCGCACCATGGAACCAGGGGCGGCCGTCGGCGGTGCCGTTGGATCCCGGCGCGCCGACGGTGCAGCGACCGACGCCCAGGTAGCTCGGCGAGCGCGACGGGTCGAAGAAGTCCCCGATCATGGCGTGCGTCGCCCGCGTCGTCCCATCGACGACGAGGTCGAGCGCGTCGCCGCGGTGCACGAGGGCGACGTGGTGCCAGGCGCCGTCGTTGAAGCCCTCCGGGGAGCGCACCGTGAAGTACGGGGCGCCCATGGGGAAGATCTCCGAGGCGATCATGCCCTCGGGCGTGATGCCCAGGTCTTCGCCGATGTAGCCGGGGCCGTTCCAGCAGGCCGCGCGGCGCGTGAGCATCTCGCCCCAGTAGGTCGTCTTGACCCACAGCGCGATGGTGAAGTCTCCGTCGAAGTTGCCCACGCTCGGCGGGATGGTCACGTACTCGCGCGGACCGCTGATGTAGAAGGCCTGCCCGAAGCGCCCCTCGACGTAGGTCACTCCGCCGGTCGCGATGGCGTGCTGGCCGCCGACCGAGTCGACCGTCGTGCCCTCGGCCCGGTACTGGTTGATCGGGCCCTCGCCGCACTCGGGCGCGACGTCCGCGGAGACCACGTCGGCAGCGGGCGCGTCGACCGCGGCGCTGTCCGTCGAGGCGTTGCGAGGCGTCGAGAAGGTCCACTCGTCGCGGACGCATCCGAGGAGGATCATCGCGGACAGACCCGCGCGAGCGACGAGCGTGACGAGCACGGCGCGACCATACCCGATCTCGGCGTTGACATCGCCGGAGGGCGCAGAGAGCCTGCGCCATGCCCTTGCGCGCAGCCTGTCGAAGAGGGCGACCGTTCCCTCACGGTCGCGCTCTGGCTCCGACTCGCTGACGGCCACACGGTCGTACCGGGGACTCCTCGCTGACGGCTCCGCGCTCGTACTCCAAACGCCATCCCCCGCAACGCCCCGTTGAGCCCCTCCCCTGCTGTCTGCCATGATGCGCGGGTGACCGATCCCCTCGCCGGCCGGTGCGGCTCCTGCGCGCACTTCCACTCCGAGCGCTGGGACGCCGAGCGCAACGCGACCATGGGCGAGTGCGGCCACGGCACCTGGCCGAAGTACCGGCCGGAGACGGCGACGTGCCCCGACTACGTGGCCGAGGGGACGCTGCGCTTCGGTCTCGACCGCAACCGCATCCGGGCGTCGCGTCCTTCGACGACGCGCCCGTCGACGACAGTGACACCGACGCGGCGGCTGCCGGTCGAGATCGAGGTGGACATGGACGAGGCGACGTTTCGCGCGGTGCTCCGCGAGGTGCTGCGGGACGAGCTCGCGCTGGGGGACGTCCCCATCGCGGAGCGGTTTCGCGGCGGTGAGATGGTGTTGAAGCCCGGCAAGGAGGGCACCGCGGAGAAGCGGGTGCCGCTCGAGGCCTTCTTCCACAAGGTCGTGATGATGCGCGACAAGCTCCGGGTGCTGGAGCAGAAGATCAACGCCAACCCCAAGCTGACCGACGACGAGAAGGTCTCGCTCCAGCAGTACGTGACGGGATGCTACGGGACGCTCACGACGTTCAACGTGCTGTTCCGTGAAGAAGAAGATCGGTTTCGTGGCGGCGGTGGTGAGGGGTAGTCAGGCGCTTGCGCTCGCCGGGTCGCTGCTCGTCGCGGGCTGCGCCCACCGCGCCGTCGCGCCCTCCCCGACCACGCCCGCGGCGCCCTCTGCCGCCGCGGTCGACCTTCGCGAGGTGACGCTCGCGGTCGACGCCGTGGGCGGCCGGCGCGTCGACCTCGCGGCGCTGCGCGGTCGCGCCATCGTGGTGGCCGCGCTCTCGACCAACGACCTCGGAGGCCACGCGCTCGCCCGCAACCTGGAGCGCCTCGCGGCGGCGCACGGCGACGACCTCGCGGTGCTGGTTCTGGCGACGGACGGCTACGACGCGCCCACGCTGCAGGTCGCGCTCGAGGTCTTCGCCGAGGTGGTGGGCCTGCACCACGCGGCGGTGGCGCCCCTCCCCGCGGAGGTGCGCGCGGGCTCGACGCCCTTCGGTGAGGTGGGCCTCGCGCCGCTGGTGTTCCTGGTGAACCGGGCGGGCCGCGTGGCGCGCCGGCTGGAGGGCTACCAGACGATGGCCGCCCTGCAGTCGCTCATCGCACCGGCGCTGCCGCCGGGCCACTGACCCCATCGACGCAGCGCTCCCGATCGAGCGCGAAGACGGTGATCCCCTCCTCGCGGAAGGCCACCGTCGCCGCGCGCCGCATGAGCCGCAGCGTCTCCCTCATGTCCGCGACGATGTCCTCGTCCTGGTAAGCCTCGACCGCGGTCGGCGGGGTGCGCTGGTACATCGTGGTGTTGATGAGCACGTGGGTGACGCCGCGCCCTCGGAGCCACGCGCAGAGCCGTCCCTGCACCCGCGCGTCGTGGAGCTCGGCCCAGCTCGGCGCCCCCTGGTTGACGTGGAAGAAGACGTGATCGACCCCGCGCAGGTGCCACGCCCGGCTCTCGAAGAGGCTGAGCACCCGCGCGCCCCGGGGGAGGCTCTGGCGTAGCGCGTCGCCGAGGCGCTCGGCGGCTTCGAGGCGCTCGACCCTCGACGGGGCGACGGGCCCGAGGGCCACGCGCAGCACCGGTCCGAGCGACGGGGAGAACACGCTCGCGGTGAGCGCGAGAGCGACGAGGGCGACGGCCCACGGGGCGAAGCGAGCGCGGGGCGTGGCGTCGCGGAGGAGGTCGTCGACGGCGAGCGCGCCCCCGAAGGCGAGCACCGGCCCGAGCGGCAGCAGGTAGCGCGCCTCCTGCACGGTGACGAACCACCCGACGAGGTAGAGCGCCGCCGCGAGCCCGAGGCCCCGGCGCATCGGCGAGGCGGGAGCGATCGCGAGGGCGAGCGCCCCGACGAGGTGGAGCGGCCCGACCAGGTAGCCGAAGCCGCCGGTGTAGTGACCGGGCAGCGAGCGCAGGGTGACGTTGACGGGCGCGAGCAGCAGCGAGAGGGCGCCGCGGCCCATGCCGATGTCGTGGTTGAAGCGAAACATCTGCCGCAGGAAGAGCGGGTGGAAGGCCCCTGCGGCGACGGGGTTTCCGGTGGCGAGGGTGTTGCGCACGAACCACGGGAGCAGCATGAGCGCGACGCCCGCGGCGAGGGCGAGCGCGAGGTCGCGCCGACGGGGGAGCGGCATCGCGGGCTGCAGCATCCACGCGGCGCCGAGGGCGGCGGGGAGCAGGAGGCCGGGGTAGCGGGTCGAGGCGCAGGCTCCGGTGAAGAGGGCGGCGCGGACCAGCGGCGCGCGGTCTGTGTCGGCGCGAGCGGCGAGGAGGGCTTCGAGGGTGGCGGTGCCGAAGAGCAGCAGGGAGAGGTCGCTGTAGGCGACCGTGGTCTCCCAGAGGAAGGTCGGGTCGGCGGCGACGGCGAGCGCGGCGAGCGGCCAGGCGCGGGGGGCGTGAGCGCGCGCGAGGTCGGCGAGGAGCAGCAGCGAGAGGGCGCCGCACTCCAGGTGCAGCAGCTTGGCGATGGCGGGCCCGTGCAGCGCGAGCCCGGCCGCGTAGAGCATCTCGGTGAGCAGCGGGAAGGAGGTGTAGACCGACGAGCGATCGAGCCCGACTCGCCCGGTGCGCAGGAACCACTCGGGCAGCGCGAGGTGATAGGTGAGCGCGTCCCATCCGTAGCGGGGGACGAAGGCGTGGAGGGCCGGGAGCGCCAGCAGCGCGAGCACCCCCGCGAGGAGCGCGACGGTGGCCCTCGGGGGCGGCCGACCCGCGAGCTGTCGCAGCGAGAGGCGAAGCGAGGGGAGCCCTGCGAGCGCGGCGACGGTCACCACGCCGAGCACCGCGGGCGCGCGGAAGAGCCCCGCCACGCCGAGCGCCGCGAGGGCGGTGCCGAGGAGGGCGAAGCCCGCGGCGATGCGGAGCACCACGCGACGGAGGCGGCCTCCGGTGGAGAGCTGCCGGGCGAGCGGCGCCGACGCTCCGACCGCGGCCATGTTGAGGACCGCGAGGGCCGCGAGCGCGCGCAGCAGCTCGATGAGCTTGTCCGGCCTGGGCATCGCCGGCTGGGGGATCACCGGCCACTGGCCATGGCGCGCGCCCCACGCGCCGACGATCAGCATCGCGACGATCAGCAGGGCTGCGCGGCGCAGTGGCATCTCAGGGGTGTGAAGGGAGGGGGAGAAAAGCAGAAAGCCGACCCTACCGTGAGGCAGGATCGGCTTTCTATCTGGGAGCGGGTGAAGAGATTCGAACTCTCGACGTCAACCTTGGCAAGGTTGCACTCTACCACTGAGTTACACCCGCGTCACCGAAGGGAGCGCTTGTTTATCGAACGCCCCTCCGACTGTCAAACAAAAATCTTCAGGAAAAGTTCAGGGGCCCCGATTCACTCGTAGCGGAGGCCTTCCACGGGGGTGAGCCGCGAGGCCCACCAGGCGGGGATGAACGACGCCACCGCCGCGATGAGCATGGCGACCGCGCCCGTCAGCACGAACTCCGCCGCGCTGGGCCGCACCGGAACATACCGGATCAGGTAGACCTGCGCGTCGAGGGGGAAGGGGTAGCGGGTGAGGATCCAGCAGTTGAGGGCGCCGAGGGCGAGGCCCACGCCGGTGCCGATGGCTCCGACCGCGAGGCCCTGCGCGAGGAAGATGCGCAGCACGGCGGAGTCGGGCGCGCCCATGGCCTTGAGGATGGCGATCTCGCGCTTGCGCTCGAGCACGACCATCACGAGCGTGGCGATCACGTTGAAGGCCGCGATCACGATGATGATCGTGATGACGAACGACAGCGCGAGCTTCTGCAGGGCGAGCGCGGTGAAGAGGTTGTGGTTGAGCGACTCCCAGTCGAGCGTGTGGTAGGCGCCGCCGCCGAGGGACCGCTCGATGCGCCGGCCGATGGCGCGGGCGCGCTCGATGTTGCGCACCTTGACCTCGACGCCGGTGACCGCGTCGCCCTGGTCGAAGAAGCGCTGGGCCTGCCAGAGGTCGACGTAGACGAGGCGCGAGTCGTACTCGTCGAAGCCGGCGTCGAAGATGCCCACGACGCGGAAGTCGCGCGCCCTGGGGGTGGCACCCTGGCGCACCAGCGCGGCGTCGGCGCCGGTGAGCGGAGAGATGATGCGCACCTGGTCGTTGAGGCCGAGGGAGAGCGTGCGCGAGAGCGTGCGGCCGATGATGACGCCGGGGAGCTGGGCCTCCGGGCGGCGGCCCTGGGTCTCGGCCTCGCGGGAGACCTCCCTCGCGAAGGCGTCGAGGGGATCGCTCGCGACGGGGTCGTCGGGCGGCAGGACGTAGTCCGGGGTGGCGCCGGGCTCCAGGCGATCGACCGGCGCGGCGGGCTCCGGCGCAGGGGCCGCGGGCTCCGCGGGGGCCGGCGCGCGGGGGATGAGCAGCGGGTCGGTGAGCGGGTCGGGCATCACCGGGGGGGCCAGCGGGCGCTCGATCTCGCGGCGGCCGCGGGCGATGTAGTCGTCGAGGGTGGCGTCGCGGCGGGCGCTGGGGAGCTCGTCCACCGGGCCTGGCGGCTGCGAGGTGGCGGGGCGGAGGCCGTCGAGCGAGCCCGCGACGAGGTAGGTCGGGAGGTCGAGCACCTGGCCCAGGAGGGTCGGGTCGACGCCCTTCACCAGCACCCCGGCGATGCGCTCGCCGCGGGTGATCATCATCGGGTTGATGAGGAAGGGCGCCGCGCCGGTGACGCCCGGGGTGGCGCGCACCGAGGCCATCACCTCGCGGTACTCGGAGAAGTCCCAGCCGTACTTCAGCACCAGCACGTGGGCGTTGACGCCCAGCACCTTGCTGCGAAACGACTCCTGGAACCCCGAGGTGATCGCGAGGGTGACGGACAGCGCCCAGACGCCGAGGGCGATGCCCACGACGGCGATGACCCCGATGATGGAGACGAAGGCGCGGCGGCGCGCCCGGAGGTAGCGACCCGCGATCTGGAGGGCGAAGTCCACCGGGCGCTCTGTACTCCGGGTGTCCGTGGGTGCCAACTGTCCGTGGCGCTCCGTGGCGGGCGTCAGGCGGTCTTCGCGTCGCCGTGGTGATTCCTCACCGCGGACGGTACAGTGCGCGCGTGTCCCGCTTGCTTGCCGTTGTCATGGCGGCCCTTGTTGCGTGCTCGAACGAAGGTCGCCCCTCCCCCTCCCCCGACGCGGGCCCCGCGAGCGATCGCCCGGTGGCGCGCTGCTCGGTGCGCTTCGACGGCGGCCCGGCCATCCTGCTGCGCACCAGCGAGCGTCGCCGGCTGCGCATCGTGCTCGATCCGCCGACGCCGGGCGTCGGGCTGCGCGTGGGCGTGGTGGGCGTCGGCCTCGACGCGTCCCTGACCGACACCCGGGCGCTCACCGGCGAAGACGGCTCCGCGGAGACCGAGCTCATCGCCCCGACCGACAGCGCCACCTTCCGGGTGCGCGCCACGGCGGAGTGCGGCGCCGAGGCCTCCGTCGAGGTGGCGGTGGGCGACCGGGGCTTCGGCTCCATCGCCGCCGACGCCGTCTACCGGGGCTCCCGCACGCCCGAGCGCCTGGAGCTCGACATCGTCTCCGGCAGCGAGTGCCCCACCATGGCCGGCGACCGCATGGGCCGCACGAGGGTCCCGCTGCCGGGCGGTCTGGTGCGCTTCGGATCGCTCCCGGCCGGCCTCACCTTCACCGTGTGGGCGCAGACGCTGGGGCTCGACGACGTGGTGCTCGCCCAGGGCTGCGCGGCGCCGCAGACCATCCGCGCCGACGAGGAGTCCGCCACCTCGGTGCTCTTCGTCGACCGGCCGCTGCGCCTCAGCGGCCAGTACGCCCTCGACCTCTCGCTCGACCTCACCACCACCACCACCAACCTCCGCGACCGATGGACCGCGCCGGTGCGTACCGAGCTGCTCGCCGCCGGATCGACCGCGAGCTTCATCACCCGCGAGGTCTCCCGCGCGGTGGCCGAGGCCGGCGGCGCCACCGACGGAGGCTCCTCTCCCCTCCAGCTCGTCTTCGAGGCGGCGCTGCGCTCGGGCCTCGGCGCGCGCTTCGACGCCGAGCTCACCACCCGCGGCCTGCGGCTCGAAAATAGCTTCGACCAGATCGCCGCCACCACCGCCCGCGCCCTCGGCTCGGTCCACTGGCAGCTCACCTTCCCTGCGATGCCCAACGGTGACGCCGTGGCGCCCACGGGCTCGGAGGTCGTCCTCGACCCGGGCACCCCCGACGTGAGCCGCGACGACGCCCGGCTGGCGCTCGGCCCCGAAGGCACCGTCGCGCTCTCCGTGGGGGCCGGCGACATCGCCACCGTCACCCTCTCCAACACCAGCCTCCCGTGGGCGCGCGTGGCCCGCGGCGCGCTGGGCGCGGTGACCGTCCGCCTGGGCGCCTCGACCACCGGCGAGTACGCCGCTGCGCCACTCTGCCCCGTTGCGGCTGCGGTGCTGCGCGAGGCGAGCGGGGTATGCGACGCGGAGTGCATCCAGGTCGCCTGCCGCCGGGCGGTCGACGCCCTCGCCCGGGCCTTCGACGACGAGGTCGCCAGCCAGTTGAGCACCCGCTCGACGACGACCTTCCGCATGGCCGCGGTGGCGACCCCGGTGGCCCACAGCCTGGTGGTCGACCATGCACGGGGGACCTTCGTGGGTCAGTGGACCACCGACCCGGCCGCCACGCTCAGCGGCCCGTGGACCCTCCAGCACCTGAGCCCGACGCAGCCCTAGGCGATGGACGAGCCCTCCCTCGCGGCGCTCCGGCGGACGAGCGAGGTGGAGCTCGAGCGCGCCCGCCACGAGCTCGCCCGACGCCACGACGAGCTCGCCGAGGCCCGCGCGGAGCTGGAGCGGAGCGAGCGCTCCAGGGAGGCCGTCACCCTCGAACGAGCCCGCTGGGAGGAGGGTCTCCGCGCCCTGTCCGGACATACCCTGTCCGGCCTGGAACTCGCTGATCTCCGTCGTCGTGGAGAGGCGATCGAGGCCAGGGCGAGGGACACCGCGAGGCGTCACGGGGCCGCGCGGTCCGTGCTCGCGAAGGCCGGGTCCCGCCTGGAGGAAGGGCGTCGGGCGGTGGGTGAGGCGCTCGCCCGCCAACGCTGGATCGAGGAGGAGTCACGCCGGGGCGACCTCGCCCGAGAGCGTCAGACGGCCCTCCGCGAGGACGAGGACTGATCGCCCTGACATCCGTGTCGCGGTGAGCGGTTCTGCATGGCCATGCCAACGACGCGGCGGGCAATCTCCTTGCCTGACTCATCCGACATTCGAACGCAACGAAGTTCTTGAGCAACAGGCCTTTACGGAGGCCCCTGGCAGCCCCACCTATGAGAAGCCCCCGCGGCCATGCGGGGCCTGAAAACCGTGGCCCGGCTTCTGCAAAAGGAGGTCAGGTTGAAATGATGATGGGAGAGGTCGGGAATAGGCCCCGGCTCCCATGCGTAGGGTGCGATGGGCTGCGGCGCCCCTTTGAAGGTCGCCAGCCAGCGAAGCACGAATCCAGAAGGTTGCAACCAATCGGTCGGCGCCTTCGTAGATCTAATACACCGGCAGCGCGTCTATCGCCCCGCCGTCGTTGAGTCGAAGCGTCTCAAAAAGCCGATTCACCAATGAGGTGATGTCTCCGGCCTCCCCTACCCGGAGCCGTTGCCTCATTGGAATGTCAACGCTTGATGCGCCCCTCAGAAGGCCCAGCGAGCATCGTAGGTAGGGCAACGAGTCGGAGGTCATCATGGCGAAGCAGTCGTCGGCCAAGCTCACTCACTCCGCTACGCCCCCGGCCTCGGCTGGGACGGTGGTAGCCGTCAACCATCCCACGCTCACGTCCGAGGTGCTCGAGCCGCAGGTCGTGATCACTTCCATGCCCAACGTCGAGCCCACGGAGTCGGAGCTCGTCGAGGCCGCCCAGGACGTCGCCGTCGCCTCCAAGGACGACGTCGCGGAGGGCGCCCTCACCCGCTACTTCCGTGACATGTCCGCGTACCCGGTGATGAACCCGGCCGCGGAGGTACAAGCGGCCGAGGAGTTCCTGGCCGGGGAGATCGCCCGGTGGCGCGCGGTGTTCTCCTACCCCCCGGCGGTCGAGCTCGTCGCCCCGGTGGTCGAGGCCTCCCTCGCCGGTCTCGCCGAGCCGGTGCTGCTGCCGGAGTTCGACAAGCTCCGCAAGCTGGTGAAGCTCTACCGCAAGAACCGCTCGAAGCTCGACCGGGTCTCCGCGAAGAAGTGGGAGCTGATCCTCGACGACCTCGCGCCGAAGCTCCGGGCCCTCGACGCCGACCGGCTCTTCATCGAGTCCGTCGACCACGAGCTCAGCCGCTTCGCCCGCGGGGCCAACGACGACGCCGAGATCGACGAGGAGGAGTTCGAGCCCGGGCAGGTGCTGTCCAGCGGCTTCAACAAGTACCTCACCTCCGTGAGCGCCGCGCGCGGCCGCGTCTACCGGGTGAAGAACCGCTTCGTGGCGGCCAACCTCCGGCTCGTGGTCTCCATCGCGCGCCGCTACAACCGCGGCCGCATGCCGCTCATCGACCTGATCCAGGAGGGCAACCTCGGGCTCATCAAGGCCGTCGAGCGCTTCGACCACCTGCGCGGCTACCGCTTCAGCACCTACGCGAGCTGGTGGATCCGCCACGCGATCTCGCGCGCCCTCGCCGACAAGGGCCGGGCCGTGCGCATCCCGGTGCACATGCTCGACACCTACAACCGGGTGCAGCGCACCACGCAGCAGATGGCCGCGCGCCTCGGCCGCGAGCCCTCGCTCCAGGAGGTCTCCGTCGAGACCGGCATCGCCCTGGAGAAGCTCGAGCGCATCCAGAAGGACTGGGCCGAGACCCCGTTCTCCCTGGACAAGCCCGTCAACGACGAGGACGGCCGCCGCTTCATCGACATGCTCGAAGACGACAAGGTCATCTCGCCGCTCGAGCACGTCATGACCATGAGCTGGTCCAACGAGGTGCACCGGCTGCTCGACACCCTGTCGCCGATGGAGGCGCGCATCCTCCGCTGGCGCTTCGGCCTCGACGACGAGGAGGAGCTCACGCTCAAGGAGATCGGTGACAAGTACAACCTGTCGCGCGAGCGCATCCGCCAGCTCCAGGAGCAGGCGCTCACCAAGATGCGCAAGCAGATCCGCGAGTAGGCCCCGCCTACACCTCCCGCCGCATCCCCAGTGGCTCCGATCGGCCCTCCGCCGGTCGGGGCCGCTGGCCTTTCGAGGCCCCCCAAGAACCGCCTACCGAAGGCCGGTGTACTCCGGCAGCACGAAGGTGCCGGTCTCGGTGAACGTGCCGTTCTCGCCGTTGGAGAGCAGCGTCGCGAAGACCGGCTCGTAGCGCTCCCGCACCCGCTGCTCGACCTCCTCGGCGGAGGCGATGCCCAGCAGCTCCTCGGCGAAGAGCCGCGCCTCGGAGAGGTCGATGCGGCGCAGGGCCTCCTTGATCTCGGGCACCGCCGTCGGCTCGACGGAGAGCTCGTGCACCCCGAGGCCCACCAGCACCGGCACCGCGAGCAGCTCGGCCGCCATCGCGCCGCAGAGCGCGCAGGGGATGCCCCGCTCCTTCGCCGCGCGACTCACCGTCGCGATGGCCCGAAGGATCGCCGGGTCGAAGGGCCGCGCCAGGTGCGCCACGTGCTCGTTGCCGCGGTCGATCGCGAGCGTGTACTGCATCAGGTCGTTGGTGCCGATGGAGAAGAAGTCGGCCTCCTTCGCCAGCAGGTCGGACATCGTCACGGCGCTCGGGGTCTCCACCATGATCCCGAAGGGCACGTCGCGGAAGGCGAGGCCCGCCGCGCGAAGCTCCTCCTTGGCGAGGTCGAACTCGCGCCGCGACGCGCGGAGCTCGCTCACCGCCGCGATCATCGGAATCATCACCCGCACCTCGCCGAAGGCCGACGCCCGCAGCATCGCCCGGAGCTGCGCGCGGAACACGTCGCGCTCTCGCAGCGCCAGGCGCACGGCGCGCATGCCGAGGGCGGGGTTCATCTCCTTGGGGATGCGGAAGGCGGTGCTGAACTTGTCGCCGCCGAGGTCGAAGGTGCGCAGCGTGACCGAGCGCGGGGCCATCGTCGACACGATGCGCTTGAAGGTCTCGAACTGCTCCTCCTCGGTCGGCGGCTCGCGGCGGTCGATGTACAGGAACTCCGTGCGGTAGAGCCCGATGCCGTCGGCCCCGTGGTCGATCGCCACCGCGACCTCGCCGGGCAGCTCGATGTTGGCCCGCAGCCGGATGGGCGTCCCGTCGCGCGTGCGCGCCACCCCCGCGCGGTTGGAGCGAAGCGAGCGCACGAAGGCCCCGTAGCGCTCGCCGCGGTCGGTCGCGTCCGCCGCCTCGGCGTCCGTCGGGTTGCGCAGCACCACGCCCCGCAGCCCGTCGACCACCAGCATGTCGCCGGTCGCGATGTACCGCAGCGCGTCGGGCGCGCCCACCACCGCGGGGATCGTCAGCGCCCTCGCCATGATGGCCGTGTGCGACGTGCCGGAGCCCACCTCGGTCACGAAGGCCATCACGTCGCTGCGGGCCAGCGCCGCCGTGTCGGCCGGGGAGAGCTCGTGCGCCACCAGCACCACCGGGCCGTGCAGGTCGAGCGGGCGCGAGATCTCCATCGGCGCGCCCATGAGCTGCCGGAGGACGCGCTCGCCCACGAAGTCGACGTCGCTGCGCCGCTCGCGGAAGTAGTCGTCGTCGGCGCGGTCGAAGACGTCCTTGATCTTCTCCACGGTGCGCCGGAGCGCCCACTCGGCGTTGAGCCCCTCGTCGCGGATGGCGCGCTCGGACTGCTCGATGAGGAGCGCGTCGTCGAGCATCAGCAGGTGCGCGTCGAGGATGACCGAGTGGTCGCTCGCGTCGAGGCTGAGCCGCGATCGGATCTGCTCGAGCTGCACCCGCGCCGAGCTGATGGCCACCCGCAGCCGCTGGACCTCCGCCTCGACGTCGTCTGGAGCGATGTGCCGCCGAGGGACCGTCACCCTCCGCCGGTCGGCCACGAAGGCGCGCCCCACCACCACCCCGGGCGACGCCGGGATGCCGAGGAACCTCCGCGGCGCTGCGTCCTCGGGCTCGCTCACGTGCCCTCCCCGAAGCGGTCGACGAAGAGCGCCCGCACGGCGTCGACGGCGGTCTGCGCGTCGGGGCCGCTCGCCCGCACCGTGACCCTGGAGCCCCGCGGACACACCAGCAGCAGCATCCCCATCACGCTCTTGGCGTTGGCCGTCTGGCCGTCCCTCGACAGCGTCAGGTCGCAGCGGAACTTGCTCGCGGTCTGCGCGATGCGCGTCACCGGACGCGCGTGCAGGCCCCGCTCGTTCAACACCTCCATCGTCTCTTCGATGACGTCAGCCAATGGGTCCCTCGTTCATCCCCCGCGATCGATGTCCCGATGCGACGCCCTCACCTCGCCCGGAGCCCGCAGCTTCGAGAGACGCATCGTCAGCGCCTCCGCGATCGCCACGCTCCGGTGCCTCCCCCCGGTGCAGCCGATCGCCACCGTCAACGCCACCTTGCCCTCCCTCGCGTACCTCGGCAACAGCGGGGCCAGCAAAGTCTCGATCGCGTCGATGAACTCCCGGCCCTCCGCGGTCTCCAGCACGAAGCGGGCGACCTCCGGGTCCCTCCCGCTCCTCGGCCTCAGCGCCGGGATGAAATGGGGGTTCGGGAGGAAGCGCGCGTCGAAGACCAGGTCGGCGTCCGAGGGGATGCCGTACTTGAACCCGAAGCTCATCACCCGGGTGTTCATCCGCAGCGACGCCCCCTCCGCCTGCGTGAAGTGCTCGATCAGCAGCCGCCGCAGGTCGTGCACCGTCAGCGCCGACGTGTCGATCACCCGGTCGGCCCGAGAGCGCAGGTCGACCAGGCGCTCCCGCTCGCGGGTGATCAGCGCCGCGAGGTCTTCGCCCGGGTGCTGCGCCGCCAGGGGGTGGGGCCGGCGCGACTCGCTGTACCGCCGCACCAGCGCCTCGTCGGCCGCGTCGAGGAAGATCACGCTCACCCGGTGCTTGTGGGCGCGCAGCGTCTCGATCACCGCCCCGGCGCCCTCGAGCATCGCCCGCACCCGCACGTCCATCCCGATGCCCATCCGGGGCACCGCGCCGGCGGTGGCCGAGAGCGCCACGGCCTGCTCGATGAGCGGCGTCGGGAGGTTGTCGATGCAGTCGAAGGACAGGTCTTCCAGCACCCGAAGGGCGGTGCTCCGCCCGGCCCCGGAGAGGCCCGTCACCACCACGATGAGCGGGACCGCGTCGCCCATCGCTCAGCCCTTCCCCCGAAGGATCGCCGTCGGGTCGTGCACCCCCATCGCCGACGCCAGCCTCGCGTGGAACTCCCTCGCCGAGTGGTGCCCCGCCTGCCGCAGCAGCTCGTTGCGCGCCGCCACCTCCACCGTGCTCGAGGTGTTCTTGCCCGGCCGCACGGGCACCCGGCGCATCGCGATGCGGGTGCCCAGCAGCGGGTACCACTCGTCGTCGATGCCCAGCCGGTCCCACGTCTCGTCCTCGTCGTCGTGCGCCACCAGGCGGATCACCAGGTCGATGCGCTTGTTGTCCCGCACCGCCGCGACCCCGAAGAGGTCTTTGATGTTCAGCACCCCGAGGCCGCGCACCTCCAGGTGGTTCTTCAGCAGGTCGACCGCGGCGCCGTAGACCGACTCCGTCGGCCGCAGCACGCAGTCCACCAGGTCGTCGGCCACCAGCCGGTGCCCGCGCTGCACCAGTTCGAGCGCGCACTCGCTCTTCCCGATGCCGCTCTTGCCCAGCAGCAGGATGCCGACGCCGAACACGTCGATGAAGACCCCGTGCACCCGGGTGCGAGGCGCCAGCTTCTCGTCGAGCAGCGCGTGGATCGCGTTGATGGTCACCGAGCTCCGCGCCTCGCTCACCAGCACCGGGCAGCCGTGCCTCTCGGAGGCCTCCAGCACCTCCGCGAAGATGGTCTGCCCCGCGGTCACCACCGCGCAGCAAATGCCGCGAGCGAAGAACCCGTCGACCGCGTCGCGCCTCGCGTCGCGCGTCATCGCCGCCAGGAAGGACATCTCCGTCTCCCCGAGGATCTGCACCCGCTCGGGGGTCAGGCCCTGGAAGTGCCCCACCAGCGCGAGGCCCGACTTCTGGATGCGGGGATGGATGATGTTTCGGTCGAGACCCGCGGCGCCTGCGGACACGGCGAGCCTCACCGACATGGCTCCCGGCTCGGTCAGCGTCTGTACGGTCACGTCCCTCGGCGGCAGCGTCGAGTGCAGGCCCGTTGACATCCGCCGACCCTATCACATCACCCCCCCTCACGCGCGTTTCCAAGCCGTGGCGATCGTGTGTAGCCTCGACCCCTCTCTGCCTCGGCAAAGGGCAATCGGAGGATCCCTTCAATGGCCACCCGGAAAAACCTGGCGCGACGCGCCCTCGTTGCGCTCCCTGTCGTGCTGCTGTCCTGCGCCCCGGAGTACGACACCCGACGGGTTCCAGCTCCGCAGGGCACCCTCGGCGAAGAGGTCTTCCAGGTGATGTGCGAGCGGGTGCACTGGGGCGAATCGCCCCGCGACCTCGGCTTCGCAGCGGGGCGCCGACCCTGCACCCGCGGCCTCGGAGCGACCGAGTCCGCCCCCGGCGTCGGACCGCGCGCCACCGCCCTCGCGCAGATGCGCTCCGACCTCGTCAGCAGCATCGACCAGTCGATGCCCCGAGCCCTGTACACCCCCCTCGACCGACTGCTCGTCGACCTGCTGCCGCTCTACGGTCCAGATGGCACGGGCCGCCGCAACGACGCGGGCGCCTGGATCATCGACACCGCCGACGGCGGCACCGCGGTCGCCGAAGACCTGCTCCCGCAGACCACCCGCGCGGTCTCCCAGCAGCTCGCCGCCATGGCCACCGACGCCAGCGTGCTCCGCGCCCTCGGACGGATGTCCCAGCGCCAGGGCTACCGACCCCCGGAGAGCGCCATCGGGCTGCTCCGCCCCATCCTCGCCTACGACCGCGTCAACGACGTGCTCGACGCCGCGCTCGGGCTCTTCCGCGAGGCCACGCCCACGCAGCCCGACGGGCGGGCGCACCCGCAGTTCAACCAGATGCTCTCGGTGCTGCGAGGGGAGTTCCAGAGCGCCGGGCCCAGCACCGCCACCACCGCGGGCACCACCCTCGACGCCGCCACCGACCTCCTCTTCCGCACCGACCCCTCCCTCGCCCGGGGCGACCGACCGACCCTCGTCGTGCGCCGCGACACCGCCGGCAACGCCCTCCCCACCTCCGGCGCGGCGGCCGGTCTCCCGACCCCGTTCCCCACCTGGCGAGGGCCCGCCGTCGCTCGCGACGCGCAGGGTCGGGCGACCTCCGCGGGGGGTTACCCCTGGCGCTACGTCGACCTCAACGCCACCGTCCTCGCGGCGCTCTCCCGAGAGCTCCCCGGCCTCCTCGGCGCCCCCTCGCACGCCGAGCTCCCGGCGCTGCAGCTCATGTCCGGGATGCGCCCCCTCGTGGGCCCGCGCATGGCCGCCACCCGCGACTACGGCGGCGCCGCCGGGCGCGTCGCCTACCAGCGCTTCGCCGCCGACGCCTCGCCGATCGTCGACCTCGTGCACGCCACCGGCGCGACGCTCACCCACCGCGACGTCGACGCCGTGCTCAACACCGCGCAGGCGCTGATGTCGCCCGAGCGCGAGGCCCTCACCGCGCGCCTCGTGGGGGCCATGCTCGCCATCGACGAGGCCTCCGACCGCGTCCCCTCGGCGCGCATGGACGCGCGCTCGGTGATCTGGGACGACGTGATGGAGGTCGTGCGGCGCATCGCCGCGGAGCCGGGGCTCCTCGAGGACATCCTCAACGCCTTCGCCAGCCTCCAGCAGCCGCTGCCCTCCTCGGGGCTCTGGGAGCAGTCCTGCGCCGGGAGCGTCCCGGTGCAGAACCTCGCTCGCGCCTTCGGCGCCTACGCGCAGAACCGCGACCGCGTCGAGCCGGCCTGGTCAGGCAACTGGAACGCCCACGTCCCGGTCAACCTCAACCAGACCGTGGACCGCTCGCGCCCCGACACGCAGGACAACCGCTCGGTGCTCCAGCGCCTCTTCCACCTCGTCGACGACCTCAACGGCGCGCACCTCTGCAACAAGCCCGCGGCGGAGATCAGGGTCTACTACAACCTCTTCGGGCCGCGCTCGATCGGCGTCCCGGGGGCCGGCAACATCGACGCCTGCCGGCTCGTCGAGGTGCCCGACGCCGCGGCGTTCTATGTGCGCTCCATCGCGGGCAACGGCCGGGCGATCCTGCCGCTGGAGATCCCTGGCATCGCCGGGACGCTCTCCAACCTCGCGCGCACCATCGGGGTCCCGCTCGACAGCACCCTCGACGGGCTCGTGCAGTCGCAGTCGGGCATCGCGGGCTTCAACTCCCAGCCCACGCCCTACGCCATCGCCCGGCTGGTGTTCAACCCGCAGCCCAACGAGTTTCTCCAGCACCTCATGGACGTCGCGACGGTGCGCAACGCGGGCACACCCCCGCCCTCGCCCTCGCCCGTCGACCGGCAGGTTCGCACCCTCCACCCGGCGACCATCTTCGCCTGGGAGGGCTACTGCTTCTACGACTCCATCCGCCCCCTCGCGACGGCCTTCGCGCGCCACGACCGGCTCAACGGCCGCCTCGACCCCGCGCTCTCCCCGGGCGCCGACCCCCGCACGATGGACCCTCGCGCCATCGACGTCTCCAACGGCTCCAAGCTCTTCACCGACCTGCTCTCGGCCTTCCACCGGCACTGGGCCACCAGCGCCGCCGGGGGATACCAGTCCACCGTGCGCTGCGAGTCGTGCCGCGAGGGCGTCAACTACTCGCAGATGGACGGCGCCGTGCGCTACGAGCCCATCGTGCGGTCGGCCCTCGACGGCGACCTGCTGCCCGCGCTCTCGTCGGTCACCGCCGAGCTCCGCACCCTCGACGTCGGCGGAGGGCGCACCGGCCTCCAGGCCATCGCCTCGCTCACCCGAGGGCTCGTCGACACCCGGGCGCGCGCCATGGACGGCATGCCCGCCTTCGCCACGCCGCTGCGCTACCGCAACGGCAACACCGGCGCCCTCTGGGCCGACGGCAGCACCCCGGTCGGCGGCGTCAACCTCTTCTACCTCCTCGCCGACGGCTTCAACGCCATGGACCCGCGCTTCGCCGCGGAGCCCGAGCGCCACGCCGAGTGGCTCGCCGCGCGCTCGTCCATCGTCGACCAGTTTCTCGCCACCGAGGGGAGCGGCGCCTCGGCGCGCTTCCACAACCGCGCCCTCCCGGGCGTGACCCGCGCCCTCGTGGCGTGGCTGCGCGAGCGCGTCGCCGCCCACCGCGCCGCGGGCGACCTCGACGCCTGGGCGCTCGGCCTCTCCGGTCGCTTGGAGACCGTCCTGCGAGACGCCCCCTTCGCCGCCGGCACCGACCTCGCGCTCGCCCTGCGCGACGACCCCGCGGCGCGCGTCGCCGTCGCCCGGCTGCTCACCCACATGATGAGCGACGCGGCCCCCAACGCCCGCACCGCGTCGCCGCAGGCCACCACGCTCAGCGCCCTCGCCGACACCGTGCAGGTGCTGCGCGCCGACGCCGACGTCGACCCGCTGCTGCGCAGCCTCGCGCCCGCGATGACCCCGCGCACCGGGCTCGTCCCGCAGGTGCTGCGCTTCTTCGACCGGGCCCGGGCGCTCGACCGCGACCGCGCCCTCATCTCCGTGCTGGGCCACGCCGTCGAGCGACCCGCGACCGGCAACCCGCTCACCCCGGAGCCCCTCACGGTCATCGCCGACGCCATCGCGGACACCAACCGGGAGCGCCCCGGGGACCACGGCCCGATGTCCCCGCAGGACGTGTTCTATACCTTCCGCGAGGTGATCTCCTTCCTCACGGACAACAGCCGCGGGATGGAGCAGTTCTACGCCATCGTGCAGCGCCGGAGGCTCCCTCAGTGATCGCCCGCAAGGCCGCCCTCGCCCTCGCGCTCGGCGCGACGCTCTCGCCCCTCTCCGCCTCCGCGGGGGGCTTCTACCTCACCGACCGCGGCGTGCGCCCGCTCGGCCGCGGCGGCGCCTTCATCGCCGGCGCCGACGACCAGCACGCGGTCTGGTACAACCCCGCGGGGCTCATGTCCGCGGGCAACGGGCTGCTCCTCGACGCCTCGCTGGTGAACTTCGGCAACACGTTCACCCGCAGCGCCCTGCCCGATCGGAACATGGCCCCGGTGACCTTCGACGCCACCCGCGGCGAGGGGGCCCCGCTGCCCATCCCCACGCTCATCGTGTCGCACAGCTTCGGGCTGCGAAACTTCAACTTCGCCGCCGGGGCCTACGCCCCCTACGCCGCGATCACCTCCTACGACGACACCCCCACCGCGGCGCAGCGCTACAGCCTCGTCTCCCTCGACGGCTCGCTCCTCGTGGTCGCCGGGCTCTGGGCCGCCTGGCGCCCGCACCCGATGCTCCACGTGGGCGCCGGGGTGTCTGCGCTCACCGGGTCGTTCGTCGCGCGGCAGGCCCTCTCGTCGTGCCCGGCGACCGTCACCTGCGCGCCCGAAGACCCGCAGTGGGACGCCATGGCCTCGCTCAACGTCGGGCCCCTCTTCGCCCCGACGGCCAACTTCGGGGTGCAGTTCACCCCGCACCCGATGATCGCCTTCGGGGCTTCCTACCAGCTCCCCTACGACGTCGACGCCTCGGCGAAGCTCAGGGTGCGGCTGCCCTCGGCCTCGTACTACGACGGCGCCCAGGTCTCCGGCGACACGGCGCAGGTGGCCTTCCGGCTCGCGCCCATCGCCCGCGTCGGGGTGGAGTTTCGCCCGCTGCCCAACACCCGCGTCGAGCTCGCGGGCGTGTGGGAGGGATGGAGCGTTCACCAGCGCATCGACATCAACCCGGAAGGCATCTCGCTCACCAACGTGCGAGGCGTCGGCACCTACCAGGTGGGGCCCCTGTCGATGAACCGGCAGTTCCAGGACACCTGGTCGGCGCGCCTGGGAGCCGAGCACCTCACGGACCTCGGCCGGGGCTTCGGGCTGCAGGCGCGCGTGGGCATCTCGTACGAGACCAGCGCGACGCCCAACCAGTTCACCAACGCCCTGACCGTCGACACGGACAAGTTCGTCGGCAGCCTCGGGGCCTCGCTGCACTACGGGCATTTCCGCTTCGACGCGGTCTTCGCCTACATGTTCGCGAGCTCGGTGGTCGTCGACCCCCGCGCCGCCGCGCTATACCCCGTGGAGCCTTTCCGCTCCAACGGGCAGGCTCCACGTATCGCCATCAACGGCGGAACGTACGACTTCTCCGTCAACGTCGTGGGCCTCGGGGCCCGTTACCAGTTCTAGAAAGACCCACAACACGATGCCCCTCACCGGCAAGCAGAACCAGTACCTCCGCAGCCTCGGCCACCACCTCAACGCCCTTGTCCAGATCGGCAAGCACGGGGTCACCGAGTCCGTCACCGCCGCGGTGGACCAGGCCCTGCTCGACCACGAGCTCATCAAGATCCGCATCCACGCCGAGGCCCCGTCGGACCGCTACGACACCGCCGACGCCCTCGCCGCCGAGCTCAAGGCCGAGGTCGCGCAGGTGCTCGGGCGCACGATCCTGCTCTACCGCCCGCACCCCTCGGAGCCCAAGATGAAGCTCCCCAAGGCCGACAAGAAGTAGAGGGGCGCGCTCAGTCCCGCTCGTGCCCCGCGGCGCGGGTCATGAGGTCGTGCATCGCGTCGCGCGGCGTCTTGTCGTGATAGAGCGCCAGGTAGACCTGCTCGGTGATGGGCATCGAGACGCCCTCGCGCTGCGCGAGGTCCCACGCGCTGCGGGCGGTGCGCACCCCCTCGGCGACCTGGCGCATCCCGCCGAGGATCTCCGTCAGCGACTTACCCTGCCCCAGCTCGAAGCCCACGTGCCGGTTGCGCGACAGGTCGCCGGTGCAGGTGAGCACCAGGTCGCCCATGCCCGCGAGGCCCGCCAGCGTGAGGGCGTCGCCGCCCATCTTCATCGTCAACCGTGCGATCTCCGCGAGCCCTCGGGTGATCAGCGCCGCCCTCGTGTTGTGCCCGTAGCCGAGCCCGTCGCTCGCTCCCGCGGCGATGGCCACGACGTTCTTCAGCGCGCCGCCGACCTCCACCCCGACGACGTCGTCGCTCAGGTAGACGCGGAAGCGATCGTCGGTCCAGAAGGCCTCCTGCACCGCGCGGGCGAGGGCGAGGTCTCGCGCCGCGGCCACCACCACCGTCGGCAGCCCCGCGGCCACCTCGCGCGCGAACGACGGCCCCGACAGCGCCACGAAGGTCTTCTCCGACCACGGCACCTCCGCGGCGATCATCTCGTGCACGAACTCCAGCGAGTTCTGCTCGATGCCCTTGGTCGCGCTCACCAGCGGAATACCCCGGGGTATGAATCCAGCGCTCGCCCGCAGCACCTCGCGCAGGCCGTGGGTGGGCACCGCGACCAGCAGCATCTCCGCGCCGTCGAGGGCCTCGTCGAGCAGCGACGTCGCGCGCAGCGAGTCGGCGAAGCGCGCCCCCGGCAGGAAGGTCGCGTTCTCCCTCGTGGCCTGGATGGCCTCCGCGAGCTCCGGGCGGCGCCCCCAGAGCGCCACCGCGTGGCCGTTGTCCGCGAGCACCTTGGCCAGGGCGCTGCCCCAGCTTCCCGATCCGAGCACCGCGATCTTCATCCGTGAGCCTCCCTATGTGCCCCCGGACGGTAGCCCCCGCGCGGAGGGCTTTACAACGACTCGCTGTCTCCGCGCCGCGACATCAGCCGAAGCCCGTTGCCCGGGTCGGCGACCAGCAGCGCCCACGGCTCGCTCGGCGACGCCGGCTCCACCGGGAACATCCGCAGGTTGCCCGCGCCGTCGCCGCTCAGCGTGAGCGTTCCGCCGAAGGTGCCGGTGCGCGCGTTGATGAGCGTGACCTGCGTCCGTCGGCCGACGGTGCCCACCGCGAGGTCGGGGACGTTGTCGCCGTCCAGGTCGCCGGAGAGCGCCACCGGCCAGCCGAAGGCCGTGCTCCGGTCGTGCCCCGGCGCGGAGACCGTGAGCAGCGGCGTTCCGTTGGCGCCGGAGAGCACCACCACCGAGGCCGGGACGTCGTGCTGGTCGGTGCCCACGACGACGTCGCCGCGGTCATCGCCGTTGACGTCGACCCCGAGCGCGAGGCTCTGCGCGCTGCGCCCCACCCGTCGGCACGAGGGCTCGGGCCACACCTGCGCGCCGTTGGCCCCGGAGTAGAGCTGCACGCACCGCCGCGGGTCGGCGTTGCCCGCGGAGAGGCCCACCGGGCCGATGCCCATGACCACGTCGGGCACGCCGTCTTGCGTCGCGTCGGGGCCCACCGCGAGCCCGAGCTCGACCGGCTGCCCGATGCGGCCGAGCGGGCTGGAGCCGCTCACGCTCCAGAGCACCCGCTGGCGGCGCAGGCTCACCGCGCGCACCTGCGAGGGCGAGCCTGGACCGTCGGGCTCGGTGTACACGATGGCCACCACGTCGCTGTCGGCGCCGCGCAGCGAGAACCCGCCGCCCAGCGCGATGCCCCGGGCGCCCGGCACCGGGATGGTGCGCCACACCCGGAGCGAGCGGGAGTCGATCACCACGATGCCCGTCGCGTTGGCGGTGGTGGCCACCACGTCGTCGGTGCCGTCGTCGGTCACGTCGGGCACCACGCCCAGGTCGAAGCCGGCGCAGGCCACCACGCCGCGGAACGACCCCAGCGTGGGCCCGCCGTTGAGGGGGTGGATCACCACCGTGGGCCCCGCCTCGCCGCCCGGCAGGCAGCTCACGACGATGTGCTGCGCGCTCGACGGGCCGCTCACCGCGGCGTGGCGAGCGAAGTCGGAGAGCGCGTCGCTGCCCGCCATCCCGGCGCCGGGGCTGAAGGCCCGCAGCTGCTCGAGGTTGGAGGCGACGGGAGCGCCCGGAGCGGCGGACACGTCGGCGTGGTTCTCGGGCACCCGGGGGGGCTCGACGTGGGGCGTCGACGCGGGCTGCTCGGGCCTCGGGGCTTCGTTCGGCCAGAGCGCGAAGACGACGCCTGCGAGCACCGCGGCGGCGCCGAGGGCCGCGCCGACCAGCATCGCCGGGGAGCGACCGCCGCCCGGCGTGGGAGGCGCCTGGAAGGTGCGCTGCGCCGCGCGAGCGACGGTGGGTGACTCTCCGCTCGGGGAGGGCTCTCCGCTCAGACGATCGCCGCTGATGCGATCGCCGGGGGGCCGGGGCGCCGGATGGAGGTCGAGGTCGAAGCTGCTCGCGGGCGGCGGCAGCGACGGCAGGGCGGGCTCGGGCGACGGCCGCGGGGTGTTGGACGAGACGCCGATCGGGCGCTCGTCCCTGCTCGAGGTGGCGCTGGCCTCGCGCCGCATCGCGCCGGAGCTCCGCGGCCCGGTGTCCTCCCGGGTCTTGGTGGCGTCGACCTCGACGACCCGCACCGCGCCCACGCCGGTGGCGCGCATGGGTCCGGGCTGCCCCATGGCGGGGGTAGGGCGCCGCAGCGAGGCCGCGAGGGTGCTCGCCCGCTCGGTGCGCCCGGGCGTGATGCGGGAGCCGTTCGGGGTGGTCTCGCTCTTCGCGGGGGTGACCTTGTCGGACGCGCGCTCGTCGCCCGCGGAGGGGAGCGTCTCCGGGGGCGGACGGCGCGGCGGGGTCGCGGTGGTCTTCGGTGTGGACTTGGAGGCGCGGACGGCGTCGGCGGCGTCGCGTGCCTTCTGCAGCGCCTCGGCCATCTCGTCGGCGCTGCGGTACCGCTGCTCGACCTCGCGGCTGAGGCTGCGCTCGATCACGTCGCTGATGGCCTTCGGCACCAGGGGCTCGATGGAGTTCACCGCAGGCGCCGAGGTGGTCGCGATCTTCACCAGGATATCCGTGGTGGTCTCGCTCACGAAGGGCGTGTGCCCGACGAGGCACTCGAAGAGCACGATGCCCACGGACCAGAGGTCGCTCTCCGGCCCGACGTTGACGCCGCGGCTCTGCTCCGGGGACATGTACTCCGGCGTGCCGAGGATCATCCCCTGCTGCGTGAGCTTCTGCCCCCGCTGCGTGACGTGCGCGATGCCGAAGTCGAGCAGCTTCGCCTGGCTGCTGCCGTCGGGCTTGCGGACGATGTAGATGTTCCCGGGCTTGATGTCCCGGTGGATGATCTTGTTGCGGTGCGCCTCCGCGAGCGCGCTCAGCAGGTCGACGCCGATGGCGACGGTCTCGCCCCAGGTCAGCTTGCGCACCCGCGTGAGGGTGGTCTCCAGCGACTCGCCGTTGAGCAGCTCGAGCGCGATGTAGACGGTGCCGTCGGGGTCGGTGCCGGCGTCGAAGACCTGCACGATGCCGTCGTGCCGGATGCGCGCCATCGCCCGCGCCTCCATCAGGAAGCGCTCGGTGATCTGCTCGGTCGTCGTCAGGTGCGGGTGCAGCAGCTTGAGCGCCACCTCCCGGCCGGTGACGTTGTGCACCGCCTCGAATACCGCGCTGAACCCGCCCTCCCCGAGCATCCTTCGGATCTCATACCGTCCGGCGACGGTGGTTCCGATGCGTTCACTGGGGGATAGGCTGGGCATCGCTTGTGGAAGGCCTGCGATGCTAACCTACAGCCAAGCGGGACGTCACCTCTTCTCCCAATTCCGACATCCCCCTCTCTGTGTACCCGCGCAGGAAGTTTGACTCCCCGGCGTCGAGGAGCGCGAGGTCGATGAGCCGCCCGTCCAGCGGGGCGAAGGTCAGCGGCTCGACCTGGAGGAAGCCCGGGTGCGCCGCGTCGTCGCGGACGGTGCAGAGGTTCTCGATGCGCACCCCGCCGACGCCGTCGATGTAGAGCCCCGGCTCGATGGAGAACACGTGCCCCGGCTCGACGCTCGTGGTGGCGGTCTTGCCGATGGACGGGGGCGCCTCGTGGACGTTGATGCCGACGCCGTGGCCCGTGCCGTGAGCGTAGTCGAGCCCCTCCCTCCAGAGCGGCCGGCGGGTGATGCCGTCGATCTGCGCGCCCGACGCCCCGCGGGGAACCCGCGCGGTCATGCCCGCGATGGCGGACTTCAGGGTCAGCGTGTAGAGCCGCCGCTGCTCGGCGGTGGGCGCGTCGTCGGGGCCGCCCACGAAGAAGGTGCGGGTGAGGTCGGTGGCGAAGCCCTCCTCGAAGTAGCAGCCCGTGTCGAGCAGCATGAGCTGGCCCGCGGCGATGACGGCCTCGTCGCTCGGCGGGTGGTGCACCGAGGCGCCGTTGGTGCCGAAGGCCGAGATCACCTTGAACGACAGCCCCACCGCACCCGCCGCGCGGAACATCCGCTCGACCTGCGCGGCGAAGCCCACCTCGGTCACCCGCTCTCCGCGGCCCACCTGCTCGTTGAGCCACGCCTGCGCCCCGGCCACGACGCCGTCGGCCCGCCGGAGCGCGCGCTTCATCGCGGCGAGCTCGGCCTCGGTCTTCTTCGCCTTGGCGGCCACGACGGGCGAGGTCACCGCGAGCACGTCCATGCCCAGCGCCTCGACCCGGTCGCGCATGCCCGCGGACACGCTCGCGGGGTCGAGCGCCACCCGGGGCTTCTTGCCCCCCGCGCTCAGCGAGGAGAGGAGCTGCAGGAGGGCGTCGTCGTCGCAGAAGCGCACCGTCGGCCGGGCCGAGCGCACCGCGTCGGTCACCGGCGCGACGTGCACCGAGAGGTGGAGGGCGTCGCGGGTGACCAGGCCGAGGGCGCGGAAGGTCGCCTGGTAGGGCATCTCCTCGCCGCGCAGGTTGGAGAGCCAGGCGAGCTCGTCGAGCTTCGTCACCAGCAGCGCGTCGGCGCGCTTCTGGGAGAGCCACGCGGCGACCAGGGCGACCTTCTCGTCGACGGTGCGCCCGAGGGAGGACTCGTCGACCACGCGCAGCCGGCCGGAGCCCGTGACCGTGGGCGCCACCGGGCCGCGGGCGTCGGCGACGGGCGAGGGGTCGAGCGGGACCCAGCGCACCGGGACGCCGGCGAGCTCGTTTCGAAAGGAGTTCCAGCCGTTGACGGAGTAGCGGCCGGGCTCGTAGCCGACGCTGAGCACCTGCGGGTCGGGGAGCGCCGAGGCCAGCTCGGTCAGCTTCGCCGCGCACGCGGACTCGTTGGCCACGCCGAGGGGGTTCTTCACGGCGGTCCAGCAGGAGGCGTCGAGCTCGCGGTCGGCCTGGACGTGGTAGCGCCCGTCGACGAAGAGCCACGCCTGCTCCTGCGAGACGAGGGCGTCTCCCAGGCTGCCGGTGAAGCCCGTGAGCCACACGCGCCCGCTCTCCGCCTCCGGAACATACTCGCTCAGGTAAGCGTCGGTGCCCCGCACCACCAGCGCGTCGACGCCCTTCGCGCGCATCGCCGCGCGCACCCGCTCCAACCGCCCAGCCATCTCCGAGGTGCTCATCGCCGGGGACGTTAGCATTGCCGACCCCGACGGATTCAGAGACCCGCCAGGGCTCCCGTCCGTCTGCACCGGGGAGGCGGCCGACCTCCGACCGCCGTCACCCGAAGAGGAGCACTGAAGCCGATGTCGTTCAGCCGGGTTCGTTCGTTCGTCGTCGCAGCGGTCGTCACGGCGCTGATGGCGCCCTCCCTCGCGGGAGCGCAGCCCGCCGCGCCGCCCGCCCCCACTCCCCGCGACCAGACCTTCACCTTCGGCGACCAGCTCGTGCAGTCGTCGCTGCGACGCCCCGACATGACCACCGCCCGAGGGAGGGTGCTGCGGTCGGGTCCGTCGCTGATCCGGCACCGGGCGCACTTCGTCCCCGAGATGCTCCGCTCGGTCGAGCGGCTGTAGGAACTACTGCCCCTCGAAGGGGTTCGATCGGTCGATGTTGGGGTGCCGCGGGTCGTTCGTCGGCGGCCTCGGCGTCGGCGTCGGGGTCGGCGTCGGCGCGACGGTCGGCGTCGGCGTCGGCGCGACGGTCGGCGTCGGCGTCGGCGTCGGGGTGGGCGTCGCCGTCAGCGTCGGAAGCGGATGGGCGCGCGGTCGGCCGCCGGGCTCGGAGAGGTCCGTGAGGCGCCGGTCGAGGCTCACGTCGCGATCGGCGGTGAGCACCTCGGTGATGGTCGCGTAGCCGGGCGCGGTGATCTGGAGCTGGTAGCGGTGACCGTCGTTGGGGCGCATCACCTCCGCGCGCCCGGAGCCGAGGTTCTCCCCGTCGAGGGTGATCACCCCGACCGGCGGCTCGACCCGGATCGAGAACACCACCGAGCGCTGCGCCGGAGGAGGAGGCGGCGGGTCGGGCTGAGGCGGCGGAGGCGTCACCCCGTGAGGCGACGGCTCGGGGCGCGGGGACGAGCGCATCCGCGACACGGCGAATCCCCCTCCCCCCAGCGCCAGCAGCGCGACGACCGCGAGGCCGATGCGCATCGACGACCCGGCGCCGTCGCTCGCCGTGCGCTCGACCGGAAAGGGCGTGTTGACGCTCGAGCTCTCCGGGCGGCTCCCGTGGATCACCGTCGGAGCGGCGGGGGTCCCGGGCGGAGCGCCGGGGTCGGGGCTTCGGTTGCCGACGGTGATGTTGCCCGCCCTCGCGGCCCCTTCGAGCCCCGACTGTACCGGGCGGCTGGAGAGCGGGGCGCGGTGGGCGGACAGCGCCTCGCGCAGCGCGTGGATGGTCGGGAAGCGGTCTTCGGGCTTGCGCGCGAGGGTGCGCATCACGGTCGCGGCGAGCGCGGGGTCGAGGTCGGGGCGGAGCTCGGTGATGGGCCTCGCGTCCTGCGTGGCCTTGGCCACGATGAACTGGTTGATGGTCGTCGCCTCGAAGGGGTACGAGCCGGTGAGGGCCTCGTAGAGGGTGACGCCCACGGCGTACTGGTCGGCCGCGCCGGTGGCGTTCTTGGACGACATGATCTGCTCGGGCGCCATGTACGCGGGCGTGCCGAGGGCCATGTTGGCGGTCGTGAGCTGGGGGCTGTCCTCGTTGGACTGCCGCTTGGCGATGCCGAAGTCGACCACCTTCGGGATGGCCTCGCCGCCGTCCGCGTCGCTCTGGAGGAAGATGTTGTCGGGCTTGATGTCGCGGTGGATGATCCCCCGCTCGTGGGCCATCGCGAGGGCGCGGAGCACGGGCTCCATGATGGCCACCACGCGCGCCGGGGAGAGGGGGCCCTCGCGCTCCATGTACGCGTCGAGCGACTCGCCCTGGAGGTACTCCATCACCATGTACGGCCGGTCGCCGTCGACGCCGTAGTCGGAGATCTCGACGATGTTCTTGTGGTGCAGCTCGGCGGCGCTCTTGGCCTCCTGGAGGAAGCGCCCGGCGAACTGCTCGCTGGTCGCCATGTCGGGCTTGAGCACCTTGATGGCGACGATGCGGCCCAGCACCCGGTGCTTCGCCTGGAACACCGCCCCCATCCCGCCCTCCCCCAGCAGCGAGATGATCTCATAGCGCCCGCCCACGACGTCGCCGGGCGAGAGTCCCAGCCTGGCGGCCATCGAGGGCCTTGTCTCCGCTTCGCTCGTCATCACTCCCTTAAGGTCCGCCGGAACCGGTCTTCGGCGCGGGAGTGTACGACAGTCGACCGCGCGGAGGTACGAACCCCACCGCCGCCCTCTCCCCCATCACCGCGCCGTCGTGGCATCGTCGCCCGCGCGTCACCCCTCCATCACCCCGGGACTCCCCATGCGCCGGTCGCTCCTCCCCCGCCTCGCCGCCTCGACGGCCCTCGCGCTCGGCTGCGCGGCGCCCGCGCAGTTCTCCACCCCCGACGCAGGCTCCCGCAGGGACGCCGCCGCCGCCCTCGACGGCGCCCCCGCGTGCGGCGCCTGCGCGGGCCGCAGCTACACCCCCTGCAACGCCGACGGCTCGCCGGGCGCCCCCGTCGCCTGCGAGGTCACCTGCGTCGCGGGTCACGGCTGCGTCACCTGCGTGCCCGGTCAGACCGTCTGCGTGGGCAACGACGTGCACCGCTGCGGCGACGACGGGCGCCCGCTCGCCGCCTCCCTCGAGACCTGCGACGTCGCCAACGCCATGCTCTGCCGCCAGGGCGCCTGCACCCCCGCCTGCCGCGTCGCCGAGAACCAGCCCTCCAACGTCGGCTGCGAGTTCTGGGCCGTGGACCTCGACCAGCAGGACGCCCTCAACGACCCCGCCAGCGCCCCCTGGGGCCTCGCCCTCTCCAACGTGGGCGAGTCGCCCGCGCGCGTGACCGTCGAGATCAACACCGCGCCCGTGGGGCAGCCCGTGCAGCTCATGACCGTCATCGAGGTCGTGGTGAGCCCCGGCAGCCTGCGCGCCGTGGGCCTTCCCACCCGCGAGCTCGACTGCGGCGTACGACCCAACGACTACGCCTCGCCGGGCACCTGCCTCTCCTCCAACGCCTTCCGGGTGCGGTCGACCTCGCCCGTCATCGTCTACCAGTTCAACACCTTCGCGAACTCCTTCTCCAACGACGCGTCGCTGCTGCTGCCGGCGAGCTCCCTCGGTCGCTACTACCGCGCCCTCGGCTGGCCCGCCGGTCACCCCGCGCGCGTGCTCGGGCCCATCGTCGACCGCGCCTACGTCACCATCGTGGGCGTGCGCCCCAACACCCGCGTCACCGTGCGCCCCACCTGGCGCATCCGCGGCAACCCCCCGGTCATGGCCGCCGGGCCGGGCGGAGAGATCGTCGCCACCCTCGGCCCCTTCGACGTGCTCAACCTCGAGACCGACGACGCCACCCTGCAGGAGGACTTTCGCACCGCCACCGACCTCAGCGGCACCTCGATCGTCGCCACCGAGCCCGTGTCGGTCTTCTCGGGCGTCGAGTCAGCCAGCGCCCCCGGCAGCGTGATCGAGATCCCCCCGCCCCCGGGCTCGGGCTCGGGCCAGAACTGCTGCCTCGACCACCTCGAGGAGCAGATGTTCCCCCTGGAGTCGATCGGCACCCGCTACGTGATTCCCCGCAGCCCCGTGCGCTCCACCACGGGCTACCGCGAGCCCGACATCCTCCGCTTCGTCGGCGCCGCCGAGCCCGCCACCGTCACCACCAACCTCCCCGCCCCCTTCGACTCCTTCACCCTCCGCCCCGGCGAGGTGCGCACCACCTGGACCCGCGACAACGCCATCGTCTCCTCCGACCGACCCGTCATCGTCGGGCAGATCCTCGTCAGCAACCAGCGCGTCGACGGCCAGTACCTCGGTGACCCCTCGCTCACCGTCTTCCCCCCGGTCGACCAGTATCGCTCGGACTACATCATCCTCACCCCGGGCTCGTGGACCCAGAGCTGGGGCGTCGTCGTCGCCGAGCCGGGCGCCCCCGTCACCCTCGACGGCGCGGTCCCCACCGACTGCATCACCGAGCCCGCAGGCACCCTCGCCGGCGTCGCCTACGAGACCCGTCGCTGCCCGCTCTCCGTGGGCGTGCACCGCCTCTCGGGCGAGCGCCCCTTCGGCGTCGTCGTCTACGGCTACGGCAGCGCCGGCTCCTACGCCTTCGTGGGCGGCGCCGACGTGCGGCGCATCTACGACCCGCCGGGCTGAGAGGGCCTGGGACGGCGCTGTCTAGAACGACCCGCAGAGCGGGCCGCAGGTCTCGGCGCAGGCGCCGCACGCGCACTCCGCCACGGCCGCGAAGCGCGGGTTGGAGAGGCAGGTCGCGTTGGGCGCGACGACGCACTGCAGGCACGCCGGGTCGGACGTGCACGCGTTGGCCTGCTCGGGGCACTCGGCGAACGCGCACTGCTGACACGCGGGGCTGACGACCCCGCCCGCGTCGCGCGGCGGCGGCGTGGCGGTGCATTGCCCGGAGGTCCACGCCCAGGGGGCGTCGCCGCAGGACCCGCCGATGGGGCCCGAGGACATGCCCCGCCAGCAGCGACCCCCGCACCAGCCGCACGACGAGCGGGCCGTGCAGTCGGAGCAGCTGGTGGCGCTGATGCACTCGTCGGCGGGCGAGCCGCTGTCCCTCGGCGGGGCGCCGGCGTCGGAGGGGGTCAGCACGCACGAGGCGTAGGCGTTGTACTGCCCCATGCACGCCGGGAAGGGGAACACCGTCGACGCCGAGCAGCTGGGCTCCGCCGTGCGCGTGCAGGCGTAGAGCGCGTTGGCGCTGGCCGCGCAGGCCTCGGGCGTCGACCCGATCGAGCGGGCGCACGTCATCATGCAGGAGTTGAGGCCCGCGCCGGAGCAGCTGGGCTCGCCCGCGAGCGGCGCGCAGAGCTGCGCGCAGGTGAACGACAGCGTGCCCGAGGGGGTGCCGCCGGTGTCGCGGCCGGGGTTGGCGCCGCTGTCCCCGGTGGAGGTTGTGAGGCCGCCGCCGCCCCTCGCGCTGCAGGCCGCGAGCGCGGCCGCGAAGGCGAGCGCGCTGAGGCGGAGACGCGGGCGAAGCGGGGAGAGTCTGGAGTGCATCGGGTCGTGCTCCGGAGGGGGGAAGCGGCGAAGGGCCGGCGTAACCCGAGCGTCGGGGCGTCGCAAGGGCGCGCCGGGACGAAGGTCATCACCGTCGTCGTCGGCGCCCTACGAGTCGCCGTCGTACGACCCGCCAGTCCCCCAAACCCCCGATGGCGCTGTCCTGATGCATCGCCCGTTGCATGTCGGCAGTGCCGAAGGAGCTGCGCGTGAGCGCGCCCGTGCACGACCTGCCGATCTGCCGTCCCTCGGCGACCCGCGCGCCCTCGGTCACGGTGATGCGGTTGCAGGTGACAGAGGGTATGCGCGGGATGGCATCACCCGAGAGGACTGTATGGAAAGCTCTGGAGGGGGTTTTAAGGGGGAGCCCGCCGCGACGATCCGACGCCGTGGTACAGATGCCGCATGGCGCTCCACGCAGGCCATCGCCATGGTCTTGCGCTCACCACGGCCCTGCTGTGCGCGGCGCTGGGGTGCGTCACCGACGAGTGGCACGTCCCCGCCGACGCCTGCGCGCGCTGTGACGCCGACGAGGGCGCGGTCGGGGATGCGTCCGACGCGGCGGCCCCCGATGCGGGCGAGCCTGGCTCCTGCGCGGGACAACCCCTGCGCGCGCTCGCGGTCAGCCACGGGCACTACGCGTGCGCCCTGCGCTGCGACGGCAGCGTGTGGTGCTGGGGCGCCAACGAGCACGGGCAGCTCGGCGACGGGACCACCGTGGCGCGATCGACCCCCGTGCAGGTGCGCGGCCTCGGCGGCCCGGCCACGGCGATCGGAGCGGGCTACCAGCACGCGTGCGCCGTCGTGCGCGGAGAGGCCCGCTGCTGGGGGCAGAACCTCTACGGCGAGCTCGGTGACGGCACCCACGAGCAGCGCGTCGAGCCCGCGACGGTCCCGGGGATCGACGGTGCCGTCGTCGCGGTCGCGGGGGGCGAGCACCACACCTGCGCGATCGTCGAGGGCGGCGCGATGCGCTGCTGGGGCTTCAACATGTTTGGCGGCGTGGGGGACGGGACCAACGTCGACCGCCCCATGCCCCACGTCGTGGCCGCCTTGAGGGGCAGCGTCGACGCGATGGCCCTCGGCCAGTTCAGCACCTGCGCGCGAACCCTCGAGGGCGAGCTGCGCTGCTGGGGGCTCAACGCCTTCGGCGTCCTCGGCGACGGGACCATCAGCAACCGGAACACCCCCCTTTCCCTCGTGCTGTCCGAGCCCGTGCGCGCGGTCGCGCTGCTCGCCAACCACGTCTGCGCGACGCTCGAATCCGGCGCCGTCTGGTGCTGGGGCTACAACATCGACGGCGCCCTGGGCGACCGCTCGACCGTGACGCGGCTGCGGCCCGTGGCGGTCCACGGCCTCGAAGGCAGCGCGGTCTCGCTCACCGTCGGCGGACGCCATAGCTGCGCCGCGACCGGGGACGGCGCCGTGCGCTGCTGGGGCGGCAACGAGCGCGGACAGCTCGGCGACGGAAGCACCACGCGCCGCCTCTCCCCCATGCTGGTCGTCGACCTCGGCGGCCCCGCGGCGGTCGTGGGCGCCAGCGAGGCGAGCACCTGCGCCGCGCTGCGCGACGGCCTCGTGCGCTGCTGGGGCGCGAACGAGTCAGGCCAGCTCGGAAACGGCTCGACCGTCGACGCCGTCACCCCCGTGACGGTGCGGCTTCCTCCCTAGCGCTTCGACGCGATACCGTCGCCTGGACAACCGATGCGCGTCGCATCCCTCCCCCAGAGCCTCGTCGTGGGCGTCGCCATCGCGTGGGCCGCTCCGGCCTCCGCGCAGAATGGCACCGACGCCGCGCGGCGCGACCTCATCGCCGACGCCGCGGCGGCCTCGGAGGCAGGAGACCACGCGCGCGCCATCGAGCTCGCGGCGCGGGCCGCGGCGCTCCGGGCCACCCCCTCGCTGCGCTACTTCCTCGCCCGCGAGCACCTCGCGGTCGGACATCCCGTCGAGGCCCTCGCGCTCGCGGGCGAGTGCGCCTCGGGCGCCCGCGCCGACCGCGAGGTTCACAACCGCGAGGCGCTCGTCGCCCGCTGTGAAGCCGTCGCCGCGGAGGCCGAGCGCGGCGTCGCGCGGCTCACGGTGCAGGTCCCGACGCCTGCGCCCGAGGGGCTCCGCGTGACCGTCGCCGGGAGCGTGCTCGCGCCGCCGCTGTACGCCGTCGACGTCCCCGTCGTCCCAGGTCCGACCGAGGTGACCGCGTCGGCGCCCGGGCGCGCCCCCTTTCACGCGACGATCACCCTCGCCGCGGGGGCCCGCGAGACCCTCGCGGTGACCCTCGCGGAGCCGCCGCCGCCTCCGACGCCCCCGACGCCCGAGGCGATCGTCACGGCGTCGCTCCCCGCCCCGCCGCCGCAGCAGCAGCCGCCGCCTCGGACACCGGGCGGCGCGGGCCCGTGGGTCCTCGTCGGCGTCGGCGCGCTCGGGCTGGTCGTCGGAGGGGTGTTCGGCGCCGTCTCGATCGACGCGCACGACTCGCGCGACGCGGCCTGCCCGTCGGCGTCCCGCTGCGACGGCGGCGCGGCGGAGCGCCTCGACGCGCGCTACCGCGACGCCTCGCTCGGGGCCAACGTGGCCTTCGTGGTGGGCGGCGTCTCCCTCGCCGCGGGGCTGACGTGGTGGCTCGTCGCCCGCACCCGCTCCCGCAGTCCTCTTGCGTCGCTCTCCCCCGCGGGCGCCGTGCTGCGGTGGTAGGCGCGGAGGTTCCTCAGTGCTTCGTGACCGTGACCGACGCGCCCGGAGCGAGGTTGAGCCGCAGCGCGCCCCCGCGGCGCTCGATCAGGGTGACGCCATCGACGCCGACGCGCTCGAGGTCCTTGCGCACGCGGCACACGAGGGTGTTGATCTCGGTGCGGCCCGAGTCGGCGCCGGGCCATAGCCGCTCGGCGACCGTCGCATCGGGGATCATCTCTCCGACCCGCAGCGGCGCCGGCGGCTGCATCAGCAGCGCGACGAGCTCGCAGCGCCTCTCCGCCAGCCACACCGAGCGGCCCCGCGCGCCCGTCGTGACGACGAGTTGACCGCCGCGCGGCAGGATCGTGAGGGCGACCCCCGAGGCGGGCTCCTCGAGCGTCGGGACCCCGGTGGGCTTGGAGGGGTCCGCGGGCAGCGCCACGACGCGGAGGGACGCGCCGTGTAGCGCCACCCGATCGCCGCTGCGCAGCGGCGTGAGGTCGCCCACGTCCAGCGGGCGCCCGACGGAGATGCCGGGCACCAGCGCCTCGAGCACGAGGCCCGCGCCGACGGGGTGCAGCGCCATCCCCCTCGGGGGCCACCCCTCGACGACGAGGTCGTCCTCGGGGCCGCCGCCGATGGAGAGGACCGCGGCGCCGACGCGCATCAGCACCCCCGCGGTGCGCTCGACGAACCACAGCAGGCTCGGCTCCTCGTCCGCGAGCGCCTCGCTGCGCAGCGTGAAGCGGTGCTCGGCGACCTCGACGAAGTCGCCCTCGCCCAGCGTGCAGGGCTCGTCGCGGGAGGCGCCGTTCACGCCGACGCCCCGGCGCCCCATGGGGATCACCTCGACCCCGTCCTCGACGACGCGAAAGAGCGCGTGGTGCCGGCTCACGGCCTCGTGGGTGAGCACCACATCGCAGTCCGGGCTGCGCCCGACGAGCACGCTCCCGCCGTGCAGGGGCACCCGCGTCTCGGTCGTCTCGAGCCACCAGCGCAGCCGCTTCACGGGGAGCCTCTACGCATCGTCCTACTCGATCTCGATCTCGCCGTCCGCGGTGGCGCCGTGCCGGGCGTCGGCCGAGCGCAGGGCGCGACGGTGCGCGGCCGATCGATGCGCTACGGGGGCTCGCTCCACGCGCTCGGCGGACGGGGCTCGCGCGCTCGCGGTGAGGGGCCCGAGGGCGCGCTCGACGCCGGCGTCGGGCGTCGCGGACGGCGGAAGGGGCGCGGTCGCCGAGAGCGCGGTCGACGGCCGATGATCGCCCGTCGGGGGGCGAGCGGCCCTCCCGCGCAGAGCCCCCGCGGACGCGAGGGCGACGCAGGCCAGGCCGAGCGCGCCCAGCGCCCAGCGCCGCGAGGTGCTCCGCGCCGTGGCGTGGGACGACGTGGCGGGTGAGCGCGCCGCGTGCCAGGCCCGCTGCGCGCCGTCGAGGTTGCTCTCAAGGTCGGCGAGGAGCGCTGCGGCGTCGCGGTGGCGCTCCTTCGGCATGAGCGCCATGGCCCGCTCGAGGACCGCCTCCCACGGGCCGACCTCGACGTCGAAGGTGCGCGGCGTGGGGCGCTCCCGCGCGGTGATGCGCGCGTAGAGGTCGATGCTCGTCTCGCCGCGGTACGCTCGCTGCCCGACGAGCACCTCGACGAGGAGGAGGGCGAGCGCGTGCACGTCGGTCCACGGCCCCGTGCGCAGCCGCCCGACCTGCTCGGGCGCGGCGTGCGAGAGCGAGAACGACGCGCGCTCGTCGCCTGTGTAGCTGTTGCCGTCGGTGCCCCGCTCGTCGGGCGCGAAGGCCTTCGCGAGGCCGAAATCAAGCACCCTCGCCGAGACCTCTCCGTGCCGCGTCGGCGCGACCATCACGTTGGCGGGCTTCAGGTCGCGGTGCACGACCCCCGCCTCGTGGGCGCTCGCGATGGCGTCGAACACCGGGCGCAGCAGCGCGAGGGCCTCCCTCGGCGAGCGCGGCCCGGCAGCGGGCGCCCGGAGCGTGGCGTCGAGCGTCGCGCCCTCGATCCACTCGAGCACCGTGTACGGGTGCGCGCGCCCTTCCACCGTCGTGACGCCGACGTCGTGGACCCGCACGATCGCCGGGTGGTGCAGCCCCGCGACGGTGAGCGCCTCGGCCTCGAAGGCCTCGACGAAGCGCGCCCGCGCGGCGCCCTCGTAGACCTCGGGCACCGCGAGCACCTTCACCGCGACCGGGCGGCGCAGCGCGAGGTGCGTCCCCCGGTACACCGCGCCGTAGCCTCCGCGCGCGACGAAGGCGTCGAGGGTGAAGCGCCCGTCCAGCGTGGTGCCGCTCAGTCGCTCGATCGCGTCGTCTGCCATGACCGCGCAGGAATCCTAGCAGCGGCGGCGACATCGCCGGGGGGTGATTTCACCCCGATTACATCCATGGACTCCCTGAGATCGGGCTGATACCCCGAAGAAATCGTCTGGATCGAGCGCCGTCGGCGACGACGGTGAGCGTGATGCAGGACGTCATGGAGGTCGCGTAGATGCCTGTCCGAACGAGCCGAGTGATGAAGTCCGACTCTCCCCGCGCGAGGGCCAGGGCGCTGCGGGTGCACGTGCTGGCGCTGGCGGCGACCGCCGCGGTGCTGGCGCCGTCCGCTGCGGAGGCGCAGGTGATCTCGCGCTTCTCGCTGCGCGGCGAGGTGGGCGCGGGGCTGATGATCTCGAGCCTGCAGCGCTCGGCGCTCGCGCTCGACTCGGCGCACGTCCAGGCGACCGGGCGCATCGGGTTCAACGTCGTCGACTGGCTGTCGCTGCAGATCTCGGTCAACAACGGGTTCTTCCTCGCGGGGCAGGACCAGGCGACCGGGCGCACGCTCGCGCTCCAGGGCGGCCTCCGGATCGAGCCGATGATCGGCACCGTCGGGCGGCTGTGGGCGGACGTGAACGGCGGCTACGTCTCGACCGGGACGCAGCGGCGCCCGGGCCTCGACGTGGGCCTCGGGTTCGAGTTCCAGGCGGCGCGCTGGCTCGGGATCGGGCCCTATGCGCGCTATCATCTGGTGTTTCACGACAGCGCGGTGAACGCCCCGAGCGAGGCGGCGTACGTCGCCTTCGGGCTCTCGTTCACCCTGCGTGTGCCGCGGGATGAGCCGATCCTCGACCGCGACCGCGACGGCGTGCTCGACCCCGACGACCAGTGCGTGGACGTCCCGCAGGGCGCGACGCCCGACCCCGCGCGCCGCGGCTGTCCGCGGCCGGACCGCGACGGCGACGGGGTCTTCGACGACGAGGACCAGTGCGTGGACGTCCCGCAGGGCGCGACCCCGGACCCCGCGCGCCGCGGGTGCCCGCGCCCCGACGCCGACGGCGACGGGGTCTTCGACGACGAGGACCGCTGCGTCACCACGCCGATGGGCGCGAACCCCGACCCCGATCCCGCGCGTCGCGGCTGCCCCGACGGCGACGACGACAACGACGGCGTGCTCAACAGCCGCGACCTGTGCCGCACCGAGCACCAGACCTCCAACCCCGACCCCAACCGCGTGGGCTGCCCCGAGCGCGACACGGACGGAGACCGCATCCCCGACCGCCTCGACCGCTGCCCGAGCGAGCCCGGGATGCCGAACACCGAGAACCCCGCGCGGCACGGCTGCCCCGGCCTCGTGGTGCTCACCAACCGGGTCATCCGCATCACGCAGCCGGTGTACTTCGCGACCGCGGCCGACGCGATCCTCCCGACCTCGTTCCCGGTGCTGGAGGCCGTCCGCATGACGCTCCAGGCGACGCCCGATCTGCGCCGGGTGTCCATCGAGGGCCACACCGACGACGCGAACGACGACGCGTCGAACCTCGACCTCTCGAACCGCCGCGCCGCGAGCGTGATGCGCTACCTCGTCGAGCACGGCATCGACGCCGGTCGCCTCGAGGCGCATGGCTTCGGCGAGGCCCGACCGATCCAGCCGATCACGGATTCGCGCGGCCGTGCGCTGCGCCGCCGCGCCCTGGATGCCGCCCGCCAGGCCAACCGCCGCGTGGAGTTCCGCATCGTGGACCCTGCGCCTCCTGCGAACGAGGCGCCGAGCACGCCGACGCCGCCCGCGCCGCCCCCTCCCTCGTCGCGCCGCCGCCGCCGCCACTGACAGGACAAACCCGGTGAAGCCCCATCTCTCTCACGGAGCCCGACGCATGGAATCCCTGCGGTACCGTATCGGATCACGAACCCTCTTCTCCGCGGCCGCGTGCGCCCTCCTGCTGCAGTCCGCGGGCTGTGACGTGGGTCGCAGCATCCTCGTCCCGATCAGCGACGCGAGCGCGACGGACGTCCCGACGACGGACGTCCCTGCGACGGACGCGCCGCTCACCGATGTCACCATGAGCGACGGCGGCATGGACGTCGTCACGAGCGATGTCCCCGCGACGGACGTGCCCGCGACGGACGTCCCCGCGACGGACGTGCCCGCGACGGACGTCCCCGCGACGGACGTCCCCGCGACCAGCACGTGCGGCATGGTGTTCGCGACGGGCTTCCCGATGTGCAGCGGGCAGCCGTCCTTCTGGCCGTGCATCACGGCCCTCCGGTCGCGGCTCGCGGGCGCCGAGCTCACGCGCTTCAACGCGCTCGCGACCTGCGTCGAGGCGGCCTGCGGGACCAACCCGACGGAGATGTGTGCGTCCTCGCACTGCTACGAGGAGGTCACCTCGTGCCACCCGATCTGCGCGCTCGCTACCTCGTGCGGCTTCTCCACGTGCACCGGCATGAGCTGCGCGGCGTCCTTCAACCGCTGCGGGATGCTCGTCTCCGGCGCGGAGGCGACCCGCTTCGCGGCGGTGCGCACGTGCCTGGAGCGGGTCTGCGGGGCCAGCCTCGACCCCAGCTGCGTCCAGTCGCCGAGCACCGAGGCCGCCTGCGCGGCGGAGATCTCGACCTGTGGACTGATGGCCATGCCCGGAGACGGCGGCGTGCCTCCCGCAGACGTGCCGCTCCCCAGCGACGTGCCCGCGATGTGCGCCGCGGGTCAGTCGCTGTGCGGCGGTGCCTGCGTGAGCCTCCTGAGCAGCGCGGCGCACTGCGGCGTGTGCAACGCGGCCTGCCCGGCGATGACCGCGTGCGTGAGCGGCACCTGCGTCGGCACGGGCACCTGCTCGGCGCCGCAGACCCAGTGCGGTTCGTCGTGTGTGAGCCTCCAGACCAACCCCGCGCACTGCGGCTCCTGCAACCACGCGTGCGCCACCGGGCAGACCTGCGTGAACGGGGCCTGCGTCGGCACCGGCGACCTCCGCTTCACCCTCACCTGGGACCGTCCCGGTGACGTGGACCTCCACGTCACGCCCCCGTGCGGGATGAACATCTTCTACCGGCAGGCGAACATGCTCATCTGCGGCGGCACCCTCGACCGCGACGACACGACCGGGCTGGGGCCCGAGAACGTCTTCTTCGGCGCCACCGCGCAGCGCGGCGAGTATCTCCTCTGCGTGATCCCGTACCGGATCGACGGCCCGACGACGGCGACGCTGCGCATCTTCGAGGGCGCCGTCCTGAGGCAGAGCTTCACGCGGATGTTCGCGTCCTCGATGATGGTCGACGAGTGCTCGCGCTCCTCACCCTACTTCGTCGGCGCGTACACCTACTGAGCGACGCCTCCCTCCCTCCCTCGCGCGGCGCCGCCACCCCCGCCGCCACCCCGCCGCCAGTGGCGACGAGCCCGCTGGCACTCCGCATCGCCCCGTAAACATAGCCTCTTTCGCGCTCTCCCTCCGCTGGCACGCGCCGTGGTGAAGGCCCCCGGCGGAGGAACCGCCATTGTTAGCCACCACGCACGCCAGCACGCTCATCGGCCTCGACTCGCACCCGGTGCAGGTCGAGGTCGACATCGCCCGGGGACTGCCCGCCTTCGACCTCGTCGGGCTCGCGGAGGTGGCCGTCCGCGAGTCCCGCACCCGCGTCCGCGCCGCCATGGAGCAGGCGGGCTACCTCTTTCCGGTGCGGAGGGTGACGGTCAACCTCGCGCCCGCGGACGTGAAGAAGGCAGGGACGGGCTTCGACCTCGCCATCGCCGTCGCCACCCTCGCGGCCGCGGGGGACTGCCCCTCCGCGGGGCTCGATGGCTGGCTGATGCTCGGGGAGCTGTCCCTCACGGGCAACGTGCGCCCGGTGCGGGGAATACTCCCCCAGGTACTCGCGGCGAGGGACCGGGGGATGCGGGGGGCGATCGTTCCGCTGGAGAACGGGGCCGAGGCGGCGGTGGTGGAGGGCATCGAGGTGCGCGGGGCGGAGACCCTCCGAGGGGTGTGCGAGTTTCTCTGCGGCCGGGAAGAACTCCCCCTCATCGAGCGCACCCGGGTGGTGGACCTCGCCACCGGGGACGCGCTGGAGGTGCTCGACCTGCTGGACGTCCGAGGGCAGTCGCACGCCAAGCGAGCCCTGGAGATCGCCGCGGCGGGTGGGCACAACGTGCTGCTGATGGGTCCGCCCGGAGGGGGGAAGACCATGCTGGCGAGGGCGCTGCCGGCGCTGCTGCCGCCGCTCACCTTCCGGGAGGCCATGGAGGTGACCGCCGTGCACTCCGTCGCAGGAACGCTGCGCCCCGGGGTGTCCCTCCTGAGGGACCGGCCCTTCCGGGCGCCGCACCACACGGCCAGCGCGGCGGGGCTCGCGGGCGGGGGTGATCCTCCGAGGCCGGGGGAGATCGCCCTCGCGCACAACGGGGTGCTCTTCCTCGACGAGCTGCCGGAGTTTCCGAGGGAGAGCCTGGAGGCCCTGAGAGAGCCGCTGGAGGAGGGGCACATCACCATCGTGAGGGCGCGCTCGCGGGCGAGGTATCCCGCGAGGTTCACCCTGGTGGCGGCGATGAACCCCTGCCCCTGCGGCTACGCGGGCGACCCGTCGGACCGCTGCGACTGCTCCGAGGAGCGGGTGAAGCGCTACCGCGGTCGGGTGTCGGGCCCGCTGATGGACCGCATCGACCTGCTGGTTCCGCTGCCTCCGGTGCGGGCGGCGCAGCTGACCGAAGGGGCGGCGGGGCCGTCGAGCGCGGAGGTCAGGGAGCGCGTGGCGAGCGCGAGGTCGGTGGCGGTGGCGCGGAGCGGCGACTGCAACGCGAGGCTCAACGTGCGGCAGCTGCGGGAGGTGGCGGCGCTCGACGCGATGAGCACCAGGCTGCTCACCGACGCGAGCGACCGGCTGGGGCTGAGCGCGAGGGCGATCCATCGGGTGATGAAGCTGGCGAGGACCATCGCCGACCTCGACGGCAGCGAAGGCGTGGCGGGTCACCACCTCGCGGAGGCCATCGGGTATCGGGTGACCGGGGGGTGAGCCGAGCGCCGGTCACTCCCGGGAGGGCTTCGTCGACTCTTCGATCACCGCGGTGAGCACCTCGCCGACGGCGCGGTTCACCTGCCGGATGCTGCCGTACACGCCGGTGAGCACCGCGCCGTGGACGTCGTGCGCCACCTTGGCGACACCTGCCACCGGGGGGATGGCCTCCAGCACCGCGAAGGTGCGATCGGCGGTCGTACGGTGCACCCGCTCCACGGCGGTCGAGCCGTGCTCCACCACGTCTTGCAGCAGCGCGCGCAGCCCCTGGAGGCGCCTCTTGTCCGTCGGGCTCATCGTGCCTCGCACCACTCGCGCATCTGCGCGTAGACGTCCATCGAGCGGGGGATCGCCGCGTGGCTCAGCCCCGGAAATACCCGCACCCGCGAAGGGTCGAGCCCCTCGCCGAGGGAGCGCCAGCCCGTGGCGCTCGACACCGGGACCACCGCGTCGCCGAAGAGCGCGCGCACCCATCGGTCTTCGGACAGCGAGCCCGCCACCAGGTGGTGCGTGATGCCCGGGAGCAGGGGCACCGGGTGCTGCGGGTCGCGCAGCCTCACGTGCAGCCCTCGGCGGGCGCGGTCTTCGTGGCGGAGGTCGGCGTCACCGAGGTCCTTCAGGCCGTCGCTGCGGAGGTCGGCGACCTCGGCGATGAGCCGGGTGTACGGGTCGGGGATCGCCTTGAGTACGGCGCTCACGATGCGCCCGACGCGCTCCATGGGGGCGCCGCGGTGGGGCGTCCCGACGTAGAGCGCCCGGCGGACGAGCGGCAGCCACGGGGCGGCGGAGAGCGCGGCGGCGTGCGTGGCGGCGCGCACCACCAGGCCGCCCATGCTGTACCCGAGCAGGACGATCTCCTCGATGGGCACCGGGTACTCCGACACCAGCGTGGTGAGCAGCGCCGAGAGCGCGGCGCCGTTGTCTGCGATGGGCAGGCCCGAGTTGTAGCGGACATAGAGGGGCGTGAGCCCGAGGTCGGCGCGGAAGAGCGCCCCGTAGTCGCGGCCGTCGGGCATCGCGAAGACGGTCTCGTTGTTCATCAGCCCGTGGACGAGCACCACCACCCGCGCCGTCGCGTCGGGGTAGGCGGCGGAGAGCGCCGCGGCGGTGGGAGCGACGGGCTCGCCGTGGAGGTAGAGGTCCATCGGCAGCGCGAGGCCGTTGTCGGTGCGGACGAGGTAGTCGCCGACCGCCCCGTTGAGGACGGCCAGCGCGAGGTCGAGCTTCTGTCCCATCGTAGGAACAGGCTCTAGCACCATCAGGGGGGGAGCGGCGGAGGGAGGAGGGAGGTCGGCCGGAGGGAGGCTTCAGCCCTGCTTCGGAGCGCGGAGCACCACGTCCTCGCCGTGCACGCCGCGCAGCAGGTCGAGGTCCTTGTTGGTGCCGAGGAGCAGGTCGATGTTCTTCGCGGAGAGGCTGTCGAAGATGGCCGCGCCGTGCTCGTCGGGGACCATCTCCTTGTACATCCGCGAGAGGGCCTCGAAGTCCTTGATGAAGCACGCGCCGCCGGCGCCGCGGCCCGACTTGTGGACGGGGTTCATGTACGTCGGGCCGTTGTCAGGGTCGGCCGACATCGCCTGGCGGATGACGTCCCAGTTGACGTCGTGCTTGGCGACGAGGTCGTAGAAGAGGTTGATGAACACCACGCGCACGAAGCCGAGCGCGTTGCGCCCGTACTTGATGAACTCCGCCTCGCGAGACGAGCACACGATGGAGTAGTTGGCCTTGGGGAGCACCTTGAGCACCTCCTCGGCCGCGGCGTGGTAGTCGGCGTTGTTCACCGGGATGCCCACGATGTTGCGGGTGGGGTTCTCCGCGTCGTGCTTCGCCGTCGCCACCGACAGGAACTCCGGCGAGTGCATCACCTTCACGTCGGGGTACTGCTTCTGGATCGACTCGGTCGTGCCCGGCAGCAGCGTCGACTTGATGACCACCGTCTTGCCCTTGCCGACCAGCCCGATGGTGCCGCGCACGATGCTGTCGTCGAAGCCCTCCGGGGTGGTGGGCGTCGGCACCGCCACGAAGACGATGTCGCACTCCTTGATGAGCCCGGCGTTGCCCGTGTAGGGCTCCTCCTTGGCGAAGCGGGCCACCTGGTAGCCGCGGCGCTCGAAGTCGTCCGCGTAGGTCTTGCCGATCCAACCCTGGCCGATGAATCCGATGGTCTTCTGCGTAGTCATGGTGCGCGCGTACCTGTCCTGATGGTGTCTGGCGGGCGTTTCGTCAGAACGTTGCTGGTTCGACGGGAGGTGTATCCGATGTTCGGCCCGCGCGCAGCACCCCCCTCGGAGGGAGGAGCGCGGGGTCGGCGTGCCTCAGTGGGCGACTTCGAGGTCCGCGGCGAGCGCGCGGTAGAAGTCGTCGCTCACCAGGTAGTAGGCCCACAGCCGCTCGACCGGCTGGATGCCGCGGCGCTCCTGGAAGAGCGCCAGGTCGTCGAGCTCGCCCGTGTACCACTCCCAGAGGAAGCGGGCGCGCAGCACGTCGAGCCGGGCCGCGCGAAGCCGGGAGATCACCTCCTCGACCTCATACTCGTCGTACTCGTCGATCAGCCCCTGGGCCTCGTCGATGAGCTCGCCGATGTACGCGTAGCCCGCCGGCGTGATCTGGTAGCGCTGCTGCTTCTTGTCGGGCTGGACGTAGCCGGCCATGAAGAGGCCTTCGACCACGTCGTCGAGGGGCGAGAGCTCGCCGGGCATCACGAAGGGGATGACCATGCCGCCGTCCTCGGGCTTGAGGTCCATCTTCTTGAGCAGCCAGATGCCCGCGTAGTCGAGCATCTGCTCCCGGGTGAGCGGGGGGGCTTGTTCATCGGACACGATTCACCTCGCGATGTGCCACGACTCGGCCGCGAGGCGTACGCCGTGGTGAAACCAGGACTCGACGTCGCCCGTCGCATAGTAGAGCGGCGTCGCGGGATCGACGCCCGCGGGCCTCGGCAGCGTCGCGCCGTGCGGGTTGCAGAGCGCCAGCACGATGGCCCGCTCGTCGCCGCGTAACCTCGGCAGCCAGACGTCGAGGAAGGTCGAGAGCATCACGCTCACCGAGAGCTCGGGGGCGACCTCGTCGAGCACGAACTCCAGCTCGATGTCGTCGGCGAGCGCCTCGCACGGGTCGGTGCAGTGCAGCGCCAGCACCAGCGCGTCGCGCACCACGACGGAGCCGTCGCGACCGGCGAGCGTGAGGGCCTCGACACGGCTGTGGCCGAAGCCGGTGTAGTCGTCGTCGGGCGCGTCGCGGTCCCCGTCGAGGCGCAGCATCTCCAGGGGCGCACGCCTCCGGAAGGGGAGCTGTGCGATCGAGAGGACCATCGGGTGTCAGGCCGTCAGCCGGACGGGCGCCGGGCGGTCTCCGCGACGCACGCCGAAGCGGGCGCCTCCCCGGAAGCCACCGCGCGCGGGGAAGGAGCGCCCCGACCCGGAGGGCCTGGAGAACACCGAGGCCGAGGGCCTGGAGGGCCTCGCGGTCCTGATCTGGCTGACCCGGGTGGGGTGGGTGACGTAGGGGCGCGACGTGTACACGGGCACGTAGCCCGGGTGGAAGGCGCTGGAGAGCATCGAGCCCAGCATCATGCCCGACATGATCGACAGCATCGGCGAGTGGTACGAGGCGTAGGCCCCGTAGCCCGTGGTCTGCATCTCCCCGGTGCCCTCGCCGGTGATGCGACGGCGCATCGTGAAGATCTTCTCCCCCGCGTCGACGGCGCCGCTGGAGTTGCGGTCGAAGAAGCCCGTCACCTCCTGCGTGGTGGCGTCGAGGTCGGCCACGGCGATGCTGATCACCTCGCTCCCCTCGTAGATCTCGTTGACGCGACGCTCGAGGTCTTCGGGCCCGCTGGCGGCGCGGTAGGCCTCGTTGATGCGGTCCCAGTCGATGGCGACGTTGGTGTTCTGCGTGGTGGCCCAGCGCTCGGTGCCGCCCCGCGAGCAGCCGCCGAGCGCCACACCGGAGGTGAGCAGCGCGGCCAGTACAATCGTCATTCGTTGGCGCATGGGACCTCGCATCTCGATATGGGCGCCGCCTCTGCGGAGTCGATGGCCGCCGGTTCGTTACCCTGGTGATCTGATCCCCATGTGTAGGGGCAAGGCACACCATAGCGCGTCAGGCCCGCTCAGGCCGCCGCTCGATGCGCTCAATCCCCCGACGGCGGGAGATCGTCCCAGCGAGGCGCCTCGAGCCTCCGTCGACCGTCCTTCGAGCGCGCCACCGAGCTCGGGTCCTCACCCGGCGCCAGCACCCGGTCCCATAGCTGGCAGGTGACCTCCTTGTGGTGCTGGTCGAGGCCCTCGCAGTAGTTGGTCAGCTTGCACCGCCGCACCTCCGCGCCGCGGCCGAGCCGCACCTTGCGCCACCAGTCGGGGTCCGCGAGGCTCTGCCGCGCCGAGGCCACCACGTCGCAGTCGCCCCGAGCCAGCGCCGCCTCCGCCATCCGATACCCCTGGATGCCCCCGGCGCCCACCACCGGCGTCGAGAGCCCCGCCGCGGCGATGGCGTCCCTCACCACCCGCGAGAGCCCCAGGTTGCGCCCGAAGGGACCGCGCCCGTCCGAGCGCACCGTGGGCATGCACTCGTGGCCGCTCCTCCCCGTGTACGGATAGGCCGCCTGCCCCACCTTCGGAGCCTTCGCGTCCTCGAACTTCCCTCCCTTGGAGACCGAGACGAAGTCCATCCCCTCGGCCGCCAGCGAGGCGCCGAAATACGCCGCGTCGGAGGCCGTGCTCCCCCCGTCGATGGCCTCGTCGCCCAGGATGCGGCAGCCCACCACGAAGCCCTCGGACACCCTCGCTCGCACGGCAGAGAATACCTCCTTCGGTAAGCGAGCCCGGCCCTCCAGCGTGCGGCCGTAGCCGTCGCCGCGGTCGTTGAGCGCCGACAGGAAGGACGCCATCGTGTACGCGTGGGCGTAGTGGAGCTCGACCCCGTCGAAGCCCGCCGCCTCGGCCCTCGCCGCGGCCTGCGCGAAGAGCCCGGGGAGCACCTCGGGGAGCGATCGGATGTGCGGGAGGTGCAGGTCGGTCACCCGCTCGCGGTAGCCCCGGCGGAGGTCGTCGAGCTCGCGCGCGGTGAGCGCCTCGTCGAGCCGCTGCTCCGGGAGCGCCGCCAGGGAGGCGCGGATCTGCTCGTCGGGCGCGATCCGCAGGGCGTCGTCGGAGAGGAGCGAGGCCAGGCGGCGTCGGTGGCCCTCGTCGACCCGGAGGAAGCGCGCGAAGTAGAGGGAGGGCTCAGGGCGGCGGCGGATGGTGAGGAAGTCGATGAGCTGGATGAACACCCGGGTGCGACCCGACGAGCGAGCGCGCACCGTGTCGACCAGCCGGCGCAGACCGTCGACGTAGCGGTCGTGCCCGATGCGAAGCAGCGGCCCGCTGGGGACGTCCCGGATGCCGGTGGCCTCCACCACCAGGGCGCCAGGCTCTCCGTCGGCGAAGCGCCCGTACCAGGCCAGCACCGCGTCGGTGACCTCGCCCTCCTCCGTCGCCCTCCAGGGCACCATCGCCGGGACCCAGGTCCTCGACGTGAGCGTGCACCCTCGCCCCAGCGCCACCGGGGAGAAGAGGCGCGAGCCCGCGGCCTCCTCGGCGCCGGGCCAGTCTTCGTCCGGGATGGGGTGCACCACGCGCAGCAGGTCGCTCACAGGGCGCGCATCGTAGCGTCGCGCTCCGCCGGCGCCCAACGCGGCAGACGGAGCAGCAGCCGCGCTCCCACCGGGGCGTCCTCGAAGGCCGCGCTCCCCCCGTGCGCACGGGCGATGCGCGCCACCAGCGCGAGGCCCACGCCGTGCCCGCGCACCCCCTCGGCCCGAGCGCCCGCCGAGCGGTAGAAGGCGTCGAACACCCGCTCCCGGTCGCACGGCGCCACCCCGGGGCCCTCGTCGGTCACCTCCAGGGTCACCGCGTCGCCGTCGGCCTCCGCGCGCACCGTCACCGCCCCCGAGGGCGCGAACTTCAGCGCGTTGCCCACCACGTTCTCCAGCATCACCCGCAGCAGCAGCGCGTCGCCCCGTACGTGCAGCCCCTCGTCCACGGCGCTTCGCACCCGCTGACGAGCGGCCGGGTCGAGCGCCGAGCGCACCTCCTCGACCACGTCGGAGAGCGACACCGCCTCGCGCGCCCCGCGCAGCGACTCGACCGGCGCCGCCAGGATCAACAGCCGCTCCACCAGCGCGTTGAGCCCGCCGAGCGTGCGCAGCACCCGGCCCTGGGAGTCCCTTACCTCCTCGGGTAAAGCTCCCTCGGCGGAGAGCTCGAGCTCGGCCTGCATGGTTCCGAGCGGGGTGCGCAGCTCGTGGGCCGCGTTGGCCGCGAAGCGACGCGACTGCGAGAGCGCCTCGTCGAGCCGGGAGAGCATCTCCCCGAGCGACGCCCGCAGCGCGTCGGTCTCCGCGTAGCCGTCGCCCCCTCCCGGCAGGGCGCGACCGGGGGCGTCGGCGTCCACCGCGGCGACCTCCTCCCTCAGCCGCTGCAGGGGCCGCGCGATGCGAGCCGACACCGCGCCGCTCAGCCCGAGGCCCGCGAGGCCCGCCAGAAGGGCCGCCAGCAGCGCCGCGCCCAGCAGCAGCGAGCGCTGGGAGCGCGCCGCGGCGAGGTCGCTGGTCACCTCCACCGCGCCGGTAGGGAGCGTCACCCGGCACTGGCGCCACCCCCGCCCGGTGGTGCGGCAGCCCTCGGCGGCGGAGGGACGGAGCGACGCGTCGCCGCCCACGAAGGACCCCGCCCGGTAGAGGGCGATGCGCATCCCCGCGACGGCCACCTCGGCCTGCTCGTCGTCGGCGTGACCCCTCGCCGTCGCCTCGTCCATCGTCGCCGGGACCTCCAGCCCGAGGGTCTGCGCCGCGCCCCGGAGGCGGTCATCCTCGCGGTCGAGCAGGGAGGTCCAGGCGATGGCCGTGGTGAGCACCGCGGAGAGGAGCGCGGAGAGCACCGCCGTCGCCGCCATCGCCCGGGCCACCCTCCTGGCGAAGGTGCGCCCGCCGCTCACTCGCCGCTCCCCAGCGCGTACCCCTCGCCGCGCGCGGTGCGCAGCGTCGCCGCCCCGAGCTTGCGGCGCACCCTCGCGGTGAGCACGTCGAGGCTCGCGCTCGCCTGCGGGGAGTCGTCCCCCCACACCGCGTCGAGGATCTCCCCCCGCCTCGCCACCCTGCCCCCTCGCGTCGACAGGAACTCCACCAGCGCCCACTCCCTCGCCGTCAGCGGCACCTCCGCCCCGTCGACCATCGCCCGCCTCGCCGCGAAGTCGAGCGCCACCGACCCCTGCCGCCATGTGCTGGGCGCCGCCGCCGGGCCTCGACGGCCGAGCACCCTCACCCTCGCCCTCAGCTCGGCCAGCGCGAAGGGCTTGGCCAGGAAGTCGTCGGCCCCGGACTCCAGGCCCTCCACCCGACGGGCCACCGCGCCCTGCGCCGTGAGCATCAGGATGGGCACCCGCTCACCCTCGGCGCGGAGGGCGCGGCAGAGGTCCATGCCTGATCCGTCGGGGAGGCCGAGGTCGAGCACCACCACGTCGGGGGGAGAGTCGGCCAGCGCCTCGCGCGCCGCCGCGAGGGTGGCCGCGGCGGTGACCGCGTGGCCGTCGCGAGAGAGCGCCCGGGTCACCAGGTCACGGAGCTCGGCGTTGTCGTCGACCAGCAGAACCCGCACGGCAGAAGCTCCAGTAGAGCACAGCGCCCCCCTCGAGGGATCAGTCGTCTTCCTCGTCCTCGAGGGGGCTCGTCGCCGCGCCGAAGCGGAGGTAGAGCGCGGGCAGCACCAGCAGGTTGAGCGCCGTCGAGGTCACCAGCCCCCCGAGGATCACCACCGCCATCGGGTGCTCCACCTCGTGCCCCGGGCGCTGCCCGGCGACCACCAGCGGTAGCAGCGCCAGGGCCGTCGCGAGGGCGGTCATCAGCACCGGCGCGAGGCGCTCCTCGGAGCCTCGCAGCACCAGCGCTCGGCCGAAGGGCACGCCCTCCTCCGTCGCCAGGTGGCGGTAGTGGCTCACCAGCATGATCCCGTTGCGCGCGGCGATGCCCAGCACCGTCACGAAGCCCACCAGCGAGCCCAGGGAGAGCACCCCGTCGCCGAGCAGGGCGCTCGCCACGCCGCCCACCAGCGCGAAGGGCAGCGTCGCGAAGGCCATCAGCGTCAGGCGCCACGAGCGGAAGTCCGCGTAGAGCACCAGCAGCACCCCGAGGATGGACAGCAGCGCGAAGCCGAAGAGGCGGTTCTGGGCCTTGGCGCGAGCCTCGAACTCGCCCAGCAGCTCGGGGTGGTAGCCCGCCGGGAAGGTCATCCGGGCCACTCTCGACTGCACGTCGCGGGCGACGCCGCCCAGGTCGCGGCCGCGCACGTTGCAGCTCACGTCGATGCGCCGCGACGCCCCCTCCCGCTGGATCACGTTGGGCGTCGGCTCCACCTGCACCGACGCCACGTCGCCCAGGCGCACCGTGCTCCCGGAGGGCGTCTCCAGCCGCAGGTCGCGCACCGCCGCGAGGTCGGCCCTCACCCGCTCCTCGCTCCAGACCATCACCTCCAGCACCCGCTGCTCCCGGTACACCTCGCCCACACGAAGTCCCTGGAGCATCGTCGCCGCTGCCTGGCGAATACTCCCCGGGGTAAGCCCCACCCGCCCCGCGGCGGCCGCGTCGACGCGCACCGTCACCTGCGGCACCAGCACCTGCGCCTCCACCTTCAGGTCGCTCACGCCGGGGACGTCCCGGGACACCCGGGCGATCTCCGCGGCCAGGGTGCGGAGCGTGCCCAGCTCGGGGCCGTAGAGGCGCACCACGATCGAGCCGCTGGAGCCGGTGAGCACCTCCTTCACCCGCTCCTGCAGGTAGGTCTGCACGTCGCGGTAGAGCCCGGGGTAGCCGTCGACGGTCTCCCGGATGCGGGCCACCGTGGGGGCGTAGGGGACGCTGGGGTCGAGGGAGATCCAGAGCTCGGTGAAGTTGGGCCCCACCACCTCGTCGGCCACCTCGGCGCGGCCGATGTGGGAGCCGAAGTTGCGCACCCCGGGGATGGCCCGGAGCTCGCGAGAGACCCGGGCGGTGGTGCGGCGCATGGCGTCGAGGGAGGTCCCTGGCTGACCCACCCAGTGCATCAGGAAGTCGGTCTCCTGGAAGGTCGGGAGGAAGCCCTCCCCCAGCAGCGGCACCGCGGCGGCCGTCGCCAGGAGCAGCGCCACCACGGTGGCCAGCGCCGCCCGGGGGCGGTCGACCACGGAGGGCAGGAGGCGCGCGTAGCGGGACCGCAGCCAGGTCACGAGGGGCGCGGGGCGGTGGTCGAGGTGCTTGGGGACCAGCAGCAGCGTGAGGGCGGGGGTGACCGTGAGGGCGACCACCATCGAGGCCGTGACGCCCAGCGCGTAGGCCACCGCCAGCGGCCGGAAGAACGCCCCCGCCAGGCCCTCCATCAAGAACACCGGGAGGAACACCAGCACCACCACCGCGGTCGCGTAGACCACGGCGCTGCGCACCTCCATCGAGGCGTCGAGCACCACCCGGAAGGCCGGTCGCGGCTGCGGGAGACGGCGGTTCTGCTGGAGCCTGCGGAGGATGTTCTCGACGTCGATGATGGCGTCGTCGACCACCTCGCCGAGGGCGATGGCGAGGCCCGCGAGGGTCATGGTGTCGAGGGTTCCTCCGCGGAGGCGGAGCGCGACGACGGCGGCGAGCAGCGACAGGGGGATGGCCGTCGCGGAGATGAGCGCCGTGCGCCACTCGTAGAGGAAGAGCCCGAGGATCAGCGCCACCAGGATGCACCCCCACACCAGGGCCTGCTGGAGGTTGTCCATCGCTCGCTCGATGAAGGTCGCCGGACGGAAGATCGTCGGGTCGACGTGCACCCCGGCGAGCGCGGGGCGGAGCGCGACCAGGGCGGCCTCCACCTGGCGGGTGACCTCCAGGGTGTTGCCCGTGGGCTGCTTCTCGACGATCAGCAGCAGGCCCGGTCGGTCGTTGATGACCGCGTCGCCGATGGGGGGGCCGTGGTCCTCGACGACGGTGGTGACGTCACCGAGGCGGGGCGCGTTGGGGCGCCCTCCGACGGGCACCATGGCGAGCTCGGCGGCGGTGCTGGCGGCCGTCTCCTGGCGCACCGCGAGGCGCTGGTTGGGCCCGTCGAGGAAGCCCCCGGCGCCGGGGGCGGTGGCCTCCTGCGCGGCGCGCACCACGTCGCCGAGGCGGACCCCCTGGGCCTGGAGGCGGGCCGGGTCGACGCGCACCTGGAGCTGCCGGTCGCGCTGCCCCCAGATGGCCACGTTGGCCACGCCGGGGACGGCCATGAGCCGAGGGCGCACGACCCAGCGCACCAGGTCGGTGAGCTCCATCTGCGAGAGGGTGTCGGACCAGACGCCGATCTTCATCGCGCGGCTCAGCGAGGAGAGCGGAGGGAGGATCACCGGCGGACGCGCGGCGGCCGGGAGCTGCGGGGCGGCGCGGGCGAGGCGCTCCTGCACGAGCTGGCGGGCGACGAGGAGGTCGGTGCCCTCGCCGAAGATGAGCAGCACGGAGGAGAGGCCCAGCACGGACTTGGAGCGCAGGGTCTTGAGGCCGCTGACCCCGTGGAGGGCGCTCTCCAGGGGCACGGTCACGAAGCGCTCGACCTCCTCGGAGGAGAGGGCCGGGGCCTCGGTCTGCACCTCCACCCTCGGCGGCGCGAACTCGGGGAAGACGTCGAGCGGCGCGGTCTGCGCGGCGCGAACGCCCACGACCATGAAGACCACGGCGAGCGCGGCCACCACGACGCGGAGGCGGAGGGCGAGGGCGACGAGGGCGCGCATCGTCAGTGCCCCGCCCCGAACTCGGTGCCGTAGAGCTCGGCCGCGCCGACGGCGACGACGGGGGTTCCGGCGCGAGGGCCGCGGGAGAGCAGCGCGCGGTCGCCCTCGACGCGCAGCACCGCCACGCGCTTGCGGACGTACACCCCGGGGCCGGTGAGCTCGTAGACCCACTGACCCCCGGAGACGTCGGTGATCACGGCGGACCACGGGACCGACAGCGCGGACTCCGGGGCGAGGCCCGGGATGGACACCCTCACCCGCTCTCCCTGACGTAGCGCGGAGGCGCCTGGAGAGAGCGCGTAGAAGAGGTCGACGGTGGCCGCGACCGGATCGGCGGAGGGAGGCGCGACCACCGGGTCGGCGGGGGTTCCGGCGGAGGTGGAGGGCTCGCCGAGGCGGGCGACGCGGGCGGGGGCCTGGGCGTCGAGCGAGGCCAGGTCACCGGCGTACACCGGGACGCGCACCCACAGGGCATCGGCGGCGGCGACCTCGACGAGGCTGCCTCCCGCGGCGACCATCTGTCCCGGGGCGGCGAAGAGCTGGCGCACCACGCCGGCGCGAGGGGCGGTGACGGGCACGCGGACGTCCGAGTCGAGGGGAGCCCGGCGCAGCACCGCGAGGCGGGCCTCGGCGGCGCGCACCTCGGCGGCGGCGGTGTCTCTCTCGGCGCGGGCCTCCTCGGCGGCGCGCTCGCTCCCTGCGCGCTGGCGGGCGAGGAGCTCCGTGCGGGAGGCTCGCTGGGTGCTCGCGGCGAGGCGAGCGCGGGCGGCCTCCAGGGTGCGGACGCTCTGCGCCCGGACGTCCCGGTCGGCGGGAGCGAAGGGCGTCAGCCAGAGCAGGAGGGCCCCCTGGGCGACGACGGTCCCCGGGCGGGGGAGGCCCGAGGCCGGGGCGTGGACGGTGCCTGCGAGCGGCGCGGCCAGGGTGAGCGCGCGGCCCGGCGGGACGCTCACGTCCCCGGCGAAGGTGCGCACCTGGGCGCCCGAGGCGGGTGCCACCGGGGCGGTGGTGATGCCGAGGCGCTCCACGGCCCGGGGGGTGAGCGTGACGGTGGTGAGCTCGGACTCCTTCACGGCGTGGGCGACGGTCGCGGGGTGGGCGGCGTGCGGGGCGGAGGGAGCGGTGCGCTGGCAGGCCGCGACGAGGGCGGCCGCGGCGAGGGTGGGACGGAGTCTCATCGGGGGCTTCCTCCAGCGCTGCGGTCGCGTTGGGCGAGGGCGCGACGGACGTCGGCCTCGAGCTCGGCGAGCCGGAGCCGGCCGTCGATCGCTCGGCGGGTGGCATCGAGCACGACGAGGTACGAGGCCTCGCCGGCGGTGAACTGCTCCTCGGCGTGCTGCACCGAGCGGTCGAGCGAGGGCGACACCTCCGCGCGCCAGCGGGCGAGCGAGTCGCGCGCCTGGGCGAGCTGCGCGTGGGCCTGGGTGACCTCGGTGGCGACCTGCTGCCGCAGGGCGATGGCGCGCCAGGAGGCCTGCTCGATCTCCGCCTCGGCGCGGCCGATGGCGCCCTGGTTCTGGTTGAAGATCGGAAGGGGAGCGATGATCCCCGGGCCGAGGGCGAGGCCGTCGACGGGGTTGAGGGTCACGGCGTCGAGGGCGGCGGTGAAGGAGACGATGCGAGAGCGCTCCCAGCCCGCGCGGGCGGCGGCGGCCTCGACCGCGAGGCCGGCGGCGTGGAGGTCGGGGCGCGCGGAGAGCGCGAAGCGGACGACGTCGGCGACGGGCTCGGCGGGCGCGTCGGGGAGCGGGTCGGCGACGGCGCGGAGGGGCCGTGGGTCGGACGCGAAGCCCACGAGGGCGCGGAGGGCGAGGAGGGCGAGCTGCTGGTCGGCCTCCGCGCGGAGGGAGGCGTCCCGGGCGGTGAGGGCCTCGGCGCGGGCGGACTCGAGCTCGGCGTCGCCCACGTCCCCAGCGGCCGCCCGGAGCCGGGTGACCTCGAGGATGGAGCCGAGGGTCGCGGCGGCCTCGGCGCGCACTCGCTGGCGCTCCCCGGCGAGGACCACCTCCGCGTGGGCGAGGCGCACGTCGCGGGCGAGGTCGAGGCCCGACTGCACGAGGCTTCGGGCCACGCGCTCGACGTCGCGCTGCGCGGCGGCCACGCGGCGACCGCGCTGCCAGAGCGCTTCGAGCGGAGCCTGCACGCGAAACGACAGCGGGTGCGAGGCCACCGGGAGCATCAGGGTGAGGAGGGGGTTGGGGAGCTGCCCGGCCTCCTCCAGGTCGGCGCGGGAGAAGCCGAGCTGGGCGACGTCGGCGTGGAAGCGGGGGTTGTTCCAGAGGGCGAGCGCGACGGACTCGCTGGCGGTGAGCCCGTCGTCGAGCGAGACCCCGCGAGGGAGCGTCGGGGCGTCGGTGGGGCGCTGCGGGCCGGCGGCGCTCCCGGTGCGGCGCGCGAGGTCGCGGGCGATCCAGGCGTGGTCGTAGGGGGAGGTCGCGCAGCCGAGGAGGGTGGCGAGGGCGACGGGCGCCAGGCGGTGCATCGTGGGCCGCACCGTATCGGGCGCACCCTAACGGGAGCCTAACGGGCGCGGGGCGTCAGAGGCACCCCTTTCAAGGTCCCATGGGACACCTTGGACCACTCAGGCCTGGGGTACGGCGTGGGGCCTCTGCATCGTCGTGCAGCGCCTGACCCCAGGCAACATCAGGTGGTCACCTTCGCGCGACGCGAAGGTTGCAAGGGAGGGTCGGCGTGGGGTGTCTGGGCGACGTGACCGTCGTCCCCGTGGGTGGAACCCTCCGCGTCGGGAACCTCAGGTGCGCTCGCGTTCGTTGAAAAGCCTCGCATCGGCGTGCGGTGTGGGCTGGTGGACGCTGTCGCGCGCCTTTCCCTTGCAACCTTCGCGTCGCGCGAAGGTGACCACCTGATGTTGCCTGGGGTCAGGCGCTGCACGACGATGCAGAGGCCCCACGCCGTACCCCAGGCATGAGTGGTCCAAGGTGTCCCATGAGACCTTGAGAGCGCTGGGCCTCAGAGGTGATACGAGAGGGTGTATTCGACGCTCTCTTGGAGCGGCAGCGAGCACACCTTCTCCACGCGGAGGTACACGGTGGTGTTCTCGGTGTAGAGCCCGAAGGCCGAGGAGGACATGGAGTTCGAGCCGCTGCCGCTCACGGCCATGCTCACCGTGGTGCGGTCGGTGATGAGCGTGACGACGTAGCAGCTCCCCGCGCTGCTGCCGCCGCTGGTGACCACGGTGACGCCGTAGTTGTTGGCGCAGAAGCTCCCCCCCGTGGCGCGCACGGAGTACCAGTCCGGGGCGGCCCCCACGGTGGCCACGAAGCCCTGCGGCGCAGGCGAGTGGGGCCGCGCGTCGGAGGGGATGCGCACGCCGTTGATGGTCCCGAGGGTGGTGTCCGAGCAGCCCTGGCTGGGGCGGGAGCTGGCCGTCGCCTGGGTGTGCCCCGCGACGCTGTCGTCGACCACCTCGCAGCCGTCGGAGGTCAGCCCGTTGACGTCGTAGGTGCTGCCGCTGCAGGTGAGCGACGAGCCCGCGCAGAGGCCGCCCGAGCAGCTCGTCCCGCAGGCGACGCCGCAGCCGCCGCAGTTCGCCAGGTCGCTCTGGAGGTTGACGCAGCGTCCGCCGCAGGAGGTGAGCCCGCCGGTGCAGACGCAGCTCCCCGCGGCGCAGGCCATCCCCGCCCCGCAGGTACGGCCGCAGCCGCCGCAGTTGGCGGGGTCGCTCCGCACGTCGAGGCAGCGCCCGCCGCAGGCCACCGTGGACCCGGCACAGCCGCACGCCCCGGCCACGCACACGAAGCCCGAGGTGCAGCCCGTGCCGCACGCGCCGCAGTGGGCGACGCTCGATCGCGTGTCGACCTCGCACCCGTCGGCCGTGTTGTTGTTGCAGTCCGCGAAGCCCGCGTTGCAGACGATGGAGCACGCGCCCGCGCCGCTGCAGCGGCCCACGGCGTTCGGGGCCGCGGGGCAGGCGGTGATGGTCTGCGAGCTCCCGTCGGCGCTGCAGGTGCGCCGCTCGGCCCCGGCGCCGCACTCCACCGCGCCCGGGGTGCAGGCGCGCGTCTGGCAGCGCCCGCCGATGCAGCCCATGCCCGCGGGGCAGACCATCTCGACGAAGCCCGTGCGGGGGTCGCAGGTGCGCACCCTCCCCTCCGCGGTGCAGGTGGCGGGACCCACCGTGCAGCGGGGCGCCCGGCAGACCGAGTCGGGACCGCAGACCTGCCCACCGGTGCAGTCGACCTCCGTCAGGCACTCGACGCAGGTCATGCGGGCGGTGTCGCAGACCAGGCCCAGGGCGCCGCACTCTCGGGACGACCGGCACGACAGCCCGGCGTCACGGCCAGCGTCGGGGGCGTCGGCGGACGCGTCGGAGGGCGCATCGAAGACGGGCGCATCGACCGCCGTGGGAGCGTCCTCGGGCGAGGCCGCGTCGATCGCCGGGGGCGCGTCGTCGGGGGCGGGGACATCGACCGCGGCGGGCGCATCGACCGGGGCCGCGACGTCGGAGGAGACATCGAGCGCGCCAGCGTCGGCGACGGTCGGAGCGTCGTCGGAGGGGGAGGCGTCGAGGGAGAACTCACCCGCGCGAGACGAGCCGCAGCCGGAGAGCGCGAGAAGGACGAGGGCAGCCGCCGGACGATGCATATCGCCCGACCATATCCCAGCATTGCGGAGCCGACGGAACTCCCCCCCTCCCGTCGCTGCGAGCGTCACTCCGCGGCGGGGGCGGCGATCTTCACCGCGTCGATCACCCGGGGCTCGGCCGAGGCCGAGGGCTGCTGCGGGAGGGGCCACTCGCCGACGGTCCATCGCTCGGGCATGCGGTCGAGGCCGAAGGCCCAGAGGGAGATGCCCGACGCGTCGACGCGGAGCCGGAGGAAGTTCTTCCAGCCCTCCTCTCGCAGCGACGAGAAGGCCTCGTTTCCGTGCCGGTGAAACACCCTCACGCTCACGAAGAGGTACAGCCCCATGATGGCTCCGCCGAGCCAGTACCCGAGCACCCCGCTCGCGGCGATCATCACCCCGCGGCGGGCGACCACGTCGTGCTGCACCCCGAGGGCGCGCGCGCACCACAGCCCCGCCGCGGTGGCCGCGAGGGCCCCGAGCAGGTGCGAGGCGCCGTGCACCAGCCCCGCGCCGACCCGATAGGCGGGACGGTTGGAGTCGGTGAAGTACACCACCGCGACGAGCAGCAGCACCACCAGCGAGATGGCGCTCGGCTGCTCGGCGACCTGCACCAGGCCGCGCTGGATGGCGGGCCCGATGCCCTGGTCGATGGCCCGCAGGTCGGGCTGCGGGAGCAGCCAGGAGAGCAGGGTGTAGAGCGCCGCGGTCGCGAAGCCGAAGCGGAGGTTGAGCAGGGGAAAGGCCAGGTTGCGTCGGGCGAGCGCGAGGGACACCGGCCGCGTGGGGTACTCCGCCGACACCCGGAAGCGACGGGTCTCGCCGCGCCGCCCTCGCTGCAGCCGCTGCATCGACGGCGTGTGCGTCGGGTGGAGGAAGGCCCCGCCGCCGCCCGAGGTGACGTACTGCGCGCCGGGGGTCGCTCCCTCGTCGGTGCGCTCCATCCGGCGGTAGTGGTGAAGGTCGCCCGCGAGCCAGAGCACCACCCGGGCGCGCTTCTCCTCGGTGATGTACCGGAGCAGCGAGCGCATCTGCGGGCCGTGGTCCTTGGCGTACTGCTGGCGGAAGACCCAGGTGGGCTCGGCCAGGGCGACGATGACGTGGTCGCCCTCGCGCAGCTCCTTGAGGGCGGACTCGAACCACCGGCGCTGCGGCACGTCGAGGTCGCACTGGAGCTGCACGTCCACCGCCACGAGCCAGTGACGGTGCGGCAGCCGCAGGCAGTGGTAGCTCCGGGTCTGGAAGGTCGACCACATCCCCAGCGAGCCCTTCTGCGCGAAGGTGCTCACGAAGCCCACCAGCCCGTCGTACCAGTCGTGGTTGCCGGGGATCGCCAGCAGCAGCGGGCGAGGCGACGGAGGCTCCGGGGGAGACACCGCCCGCATCGGCGCCAGCAGCCGGGCGTCGTACTCCGCGATGCTCCCCGCGGGGTAGACCTGGTCGCCGCCCATGAGCAGCAGGTCGCCCCGGGGGAGGGCCTCGCCGTCGACCGCGATGGAGGTCCGGGCGAGCGCGTGGAGCACCGCCGTCGTGGGCCGCCAGCCGTCGCCGGTGTCGGAGACGTAGTCCATCCAGAACACCTCGCGGTCGGCGAAGGACCGAGGCTCCTGGGGCTCGCCCAGCGCCAGGAGCAGGCGGTAGTCGGCGCGGGTGGCGAAGACCTCCGTGAGCACCGTCTGGAGGCCGGTGCGGAGGAGCTGCGCGGGGTCGTACCAGCCCACCATGTCGGGGCGCTCGGGTGCGGTCATCGCCGCGACGATACGCCGCTCACCACTCGTAGCGCTTGCCCCGCCAGTCTAGGAAATCGCCGCTGTCGGAGGCGGCGAGCCCGTCGATGAGGGCCACCAGCGCGTGCACCGACTGCTCCACCGGAACCGGCGCCGACCGGCCGCCCATGTCCGTCTGCACCCAGCCGGGGTTGAACACCACGGAGATCACCCGCCGGTCGCGGAGGTCCACCGCCATGCTCCGCGAGGCCATGTTGAGGGCGGCCTTGGACATCCGATACGAGTAGGCGCCGCCGGAGGTGTTGTCCCCGATCGATCCCATGCCCGAGGAGATGTGCGCCACCTTGCGGGTCTCCGAGCGCAGCAGGTGCGGGAGCAGCGCCCGGGTCACCCGCAGCGGCCCGAGGGCGTTGACAGAGTACGTCCGCAGCGCCTCGTCGGTGTCCATCGCCTCGAGGGAGGTCCACTCGCCCCGCACGCCGGCGTTGTTCACCAGCACGTCGACGGCGGCGTCGCCCAGCGCCCGGGCGAACTCCGCCACGCTCGCGTCGTCGCCCACGTCGCAGGCCAGCACCCGAAGCGCCCCCGGGTGCGCGGCCTCCAGCGCCCTCAGCGCCTCGGCCGCCGAGGAGGAGCGCACCGCCGCCACGACGCTCTCCCCGCGCGCGAGGTACTGCCTCACGAACTCCAGCCCGATGCCCCGGTTGGCCCCCGTCACGACGATGTTCATGGTCGGACACACTGCCACCAGCGCGGCCGCCGGGTCACTCCCCGAGGAGTGCCGCCGCACCCTTCGGATACACTCCGCGCCGTGTCCCCCCAGCCCGTCTCGCTCTCGCTCGTGCTCGGCGTCGCGCTCCTCTCCGGCTGTCACTCCCGCCGCGCTCGCGCCCACCGCACCCCCTCCTCGCCCCGCTGGGTGGTCGCCGCGGCGGGCGGCACCGCCGTGCGAGTGCGAGGCGGGCTCGTGCTGAAGGGCGCCCTCCGCGCCGACAACGGCCGCGTCGCCGCGGCCCCGCAGCCTGCGAGCGCCATCGCCGCGACCGCCCTTCTCTCCGACGGCACCTGGCTCTTCGCCAGCGTCGACGGAACCCTCTACCGCGCCCCCTCCTTCACCGGCCCGCTGACGGTGCTGCCCTCGCTGCCCTTCCGCCTCGACCCGGTCGATCCCGTCGGGGGGTTGCACTCCCGCGGCGTCCACTCCCGCGGCGCCCTCGCGGTGCTCGACGCCTCCCTCGGCGCCCACGCCGTCGCGCCCGACGGATCGCACCGTCCGCTCGACCTGGGCCGCGTGCTCTCGGTGTGCTTCGCCTCCGCGACCGACGCCTACGCCGTCTCCGAGCCCGGGGTGCTGCGCGCCTCGCACGACGGCGGACGGCGCTTCACCGTGCTCCGCGCCCCCGCCGGAGTCCCCCTCTCCGTCTGGAACGCCGACGACGACACCTTCCTCCGCACCACCGCGGGCACCTTCCGCCTCGCCTCGGGCGCCTTCGTCCCCGACGCCTCCGCCCCGTCGCCCTCCGCCTGGCTGGGGGTCCCCCGCTCCATCGACCAGGGCCTCGTCGACGCGGCCGCCTCGCTCCCGGTGCCGCTCCACCCCCAGCGCGCCGCGGCCCTCCCCGGCGGTCGCATCGCCCTGGTCCGCGACGGTGCGCTGCACATCGTCGACGCCCGCACCGGGCGGGCCCTCTCCCTCGACACCCTCCCCGGCGACGACTGCACCCTCCGCCCGGCGCACCGCGGCCTCCGCGCGGTCTGCCGCCACCAGGCCTGGGCCACCCTCGTCGCCGCCAGGGACGCCGACCGGCCCGGCTGGACCATCCTCCGCGACGAGGCCCGCGCCGAGCCCGCCGGGGCCGCCACCTTCGACGACGCCTCCGCCGCCTGGGCGGTGCAGGCCCCTTGCGCTCAGCGCCCGGTGATCGACCCCCGCGACGTCTGCCTCTACGACGACCGCGGCGTCGCCCACGAGCTGCGCCTCCCCTCCCCCGCGACCATCGCGGCCGTCCACCGAGGCGTCGCGATCGCCATCGAGGCCTCCACCCCAGACCGCGCGCCCCGCGCGTACCTCCTCCGCGAGGGCGCCGTCACCCCCCTCCGCCTGCCCGACGACCTTCGCGCCCCGGTCTCCGCCGCGTGGAGCCGCGACGGCCTCTCGCTCGTCCACGCCACGCCCTCCGCCGCCCTGGCGCTCTCCTTCGCCTCGTCCGTCGACCCGCAACCCTCCTGGCGGCGCGTCGCGGTCCCGGCCGGTTTTACCCGCTCGGTATTCGCCGCGGACGCCTCGGTGTACTTCCTCGGCGGCGACGCCCAGGCCCTCGCCCACTCCCGCCACGGCAGCGAGCTCTCGGCCCCGCCCTCTCCCGTGATCGGCGCCGCCTCGGCGCTTCGGCTCGACCCCTCGGCGGACTCGTACTGCGTCGGTCCGTGGTGTCGGCTGGGCGGCGCGCTCACCATCGCCCCGCCGCCGACGCCCGCCGCGCTGGCGATCGCCCGCCCCGACGCTCCCCCGACCGTCGCCCCGCCGAGGAGCCCTCAGCGCGCCATCCGCTGCGAGCACGGCGCGGTCACCCGGGCGCCCGAGATCGACCGCGGCGCGGCCGTGAGCGGGCACGCCGTGAGCTGGTCGCTCGTGGGCCCGACGCTCTCGGTGACCTGGTCGGGGGAGACCTCTCAGGGAGCCGTCGCCCGCGCCGTCACCGTGCGCCCCGGCGCCCGCCCGAGCGGCCGAGGGGTGCAGGGGACCCGCTCTCCCGCGGGGCTGATCGAGCTCTGCGCCCCGAGCGGGTGCGACCACCTGCTGGCGCTCCCATCGGGCTACACCGAGCTGGGCCTCGGCCGGGCGCGCCCGGGTGGCGTGGAGGTGCAGCAGCGCCCAGGAGGCTTCGTGGCGCGCGCCGACGACGCCCGCGACGGGGTGACCCTGGTGACGGTGGTGGCCCTCGACCCGGCGGGGCTGATCACCGCGCGGCGCACCTTCGCGCTCGCGGCGGCCAACGACGAGGCCCACCTCGGGAGCTGGTCGGGCCGCGACGGGCTCTGGATCGACGACCGCGACGGCGGGGCGCGCTTCCTCGCCCTCGACCCGGCGGACACCGGAGGCGAGGCCCTGGTGACTGTGCCGGGGCCCGATGCGTCGACGAGGGCCTGCGCGGCCTCCGACGCGCCGGGCGAGATGCGGCGGATGGAGCGCGTCGCCCAGGTGAGCGGACCAGGGTGGTTCGTGGAGGGGGGCGAGTGGCAGACCGAGGAGGTGATCGCGCTCGGTCCGACGGGGGCGTGCGTGCGGTCGATCACCGGCGGCGAGGCGAGGGACGAGCGCGAGGCGAGCGGAGGCCGGGAGGAGCGGGAGCCGGTGCGGAGCTTCGTGCTGCGCGCGACGGGCGAAGGCACCTTCGAGGGCCGAGCGTGGTCGGGCGATCGGGCGATCGCCCTGCGCTGCCGGATGGAGTGAGGGAGGGAGTGAGGAGGGAGGGAGACGAGGATCAGAGCGGGAAGGCGCTCACGTAGACGCGGCCGTCGGTGCCCGGAGCCGGGGTCACCGTGCAGCCAGAGGCCAGCGGCGGGGTGAAGGTGCCCGCGAGGGTGCACATCCCCGGGGTGGCCGAGAGGCGGATGCGGCCGAGGCCGCCGTTGCCGCCGAGGCCGCCGCTGCTCGCGCCCCGGACGCCGCCTGCGCCGCCCACGGCGCTCACCGCCGCGCCGGCCGTCACCGTCACCGTCGGGGCGTAGAGGAACACCACACCCCCCGAGCCGCCGCCGCTCGCCCCGCCGCCGCAGGCGCTGCGGAATCCGGGGCCGCCGTTGGCCAGCAGCCTCGCGGTGGACCCGAGGCTGAGCGCCCCGGTGGTCGCCACCCTCAGCGCGCCGCCGCCGCCGCCGCCGCCGGTGCCCTCGTCGCCGCCGCCGCCGCCGCCGCCGGAGCCCGGCTGGAAGGTCGCCGCCACGTCGAGGTCGCTCGCCGCCGCCGTGCCGATCGATCCGCCGCCGCCGCCGCCGCCGAAGCGCCCGCTGCTGCACACGGCGCCGACGGTCCCGTCGCCGCCGCGGTAGGTCGTGAACGAGCCCGCCCCGCCGCCGCGGCCGTAGTCGCCGTTGCCCGTCCCTCCGACGCCGCCGCCGCCGCCGCCGCCCGCGCCGCCCGCGGCGCCCACGCGCCCCGACTCGCCGCAGAGGTAGCCGCCGCCGCCGCCGCCGCCGCTCGATCCGCCGCCGCCGCCGCCGCCGCCGCCGCCGAAGCTGGTGCTGGCGCCGAGGTGGCCGTTCCAGCCGCCGCCGCCGCCGCCGCCGCCGAGGCCGCCGCGACCGCCGATCGTGAGGGCGCCCGCCGCGCCGGGCGAGCTGGAGAGCCCGCCGGTGCCCGCAGGACCGGCGCAGGGAGAGCCCACCCCGCACGCGTCGCCGCTGGCGCCCGCGGTCGGGTTGCCGGTGACCCCGCCGCCCGCGCCCGAGGCGTTGTCCAGGCAGTCGGTGTGAGCCCCGCCCGTACCGCCCGAGAGGTTGATGGTGCCCGCGATGGTGACGTCGCCGGTCGCGCGCAGGTCGAGCACGCCCGATCCCCCCGCCGTGGCCGTCACCGTCACGCCCGCCGGGATCGTGATCGTCGTGAAGTTATGCACCCCGGGGGCGAGCACGGTGTTGGTCGTGGGCGCGAAGGCCCCCTCCGCTCCGGTCGACGGGAAGCGGGTGCACACGCTCCCCTGGCAGGTCTGCCCCGCGCCGCAGACCGCGCCGCAGCCGCCGCCGCAGGTGAGGCGGATGTCCACCTCGCAGCCGTCCGTCGCGCTGGCGTTGCAGTCCGAGAAGTTCGGCAGGCAGGCCACCAGCGAGCACCGCCCCGCGACGCACGCCCCCACCCCGTTGGCGTAGGTGCACGCCGTCCCGCAGGCGCCGCAGTGGCTGGGGTCGGTCTGCGTGTCACGGCACACCCCCGAGCAGTTGGTGAGCCCCGCCCCGCAGCTCACCACGCAGGCGCCCGCGCTGCACACCTGGCCCGCCGCGCAGGCCCGGCCGCACGACCCGCAGTTGCCCGTGTCGGTGGCCAGGTCCCGGCAGACCCCCGTGCAGTTGGTAAGCCCCGCGCTGCACGACACCACGCAGGCGCCCGCGCTGCACACCTCGCCCGCCGCGCAGACCCGGCCGCACGACCCGCAGTTGTTGCGGTCGTTCACCAGGTCGCGGCACACCCCCGAGCACGCCGTCTGCCCCGTCTGGCAGCTCAGCACGCACACGCCCGCGGTGCAGACCGTCCCCGCGGCGCAGGCGTTGCTGCAGCGCCCGCAGTGGCCGTTGTCGGTCTGCGTGTTGCGGCAGGCGCCCGAGCACACCGTCTGCCCCGGCGGGCAGGTCACCACGCAGGCCCCCGCGGTGCAGAGCGTCCCCGCCGGGCACACCATCCCGCAGCGGCCGCAGTGGTTGTTGTCCGTCTGCGTGTCTCGGCACGAGCCCGAGCACTCCACCTGCCCCGGGGGACAGGTCACCACGCAGGCCCCCGCGGTGCAGATGCGCCCGGAGGCGCAGACCGTCCCGCACGCGCCGCAGTTGCCCGTGTCCGAGCGGAGGTCCCGGCACGAGCCCGAGCAGTTGGTGAGCCCCGCGGCGCAGGAGACCGCGCAGACCCCCGCGACGCAGAGCTGGCCCGCCGCGCAGGCCCGGCCGCAGGCGCCGCAGTGGGCCGGGTCGGTGATGAGGTCGCGGCAGGTGCCCGCGCAGTTGGTCTGGCCCGCCTGGCACGACACGCCGCACGAGCCCGAGGCGCACACCTGCCCCGACGGGCACGCGTTGCCGCAGCGGCCGCAGTGGGCGTTGTCCGAGGAGAGGTCGCGGCACACGCCGGCGCACTCCACCGATCCGCCGGGGCAGCTCACCACGCAGGCCCCCGCCACGCAGCGGTTGCCCGCCGGGCAGGCGCGGGCGCAGGCGCCGCAGTTGTTCACGTCGGTGGTGAGGTCACGGCAGACGCCCACGCAGTCGGTGGTGCCTCCGCCGCAGGACACCACGCAGGCCCCGCGGGAGCAGAGCTGCCCCGCGGCGCAGGCCACGCCGCAGGCGCCGCAGTTGTTGACGTCCGTCTGGGTGTCCCGGCAGGTGCCGTCGCAGTTGGCCAGCCCCGAGCCGCAGGACACCACGCAGAGCCCCGCGGAGCACACCTGCCCCGCGGAGCAGCGCACCCCGCAGCGGCCGCAGTTGGCCGTGTCCGTCGCGAGGTCGCGGCACACGCCGTCGCAGTTGGAGAGCGGGGCGCCGCAGGACACCCGGCACGCGCCGCTGGAGCACACCTGGCCCGCGGGGCAGACCATGCCGCAGCCGCCGCAGTTGTTGAGGTCGGTCTGCGGGTCGCGGCACACGCCGCCGCAGTTGATGGTCCCGGAGGCGCAGCTCACCATGCACGAGCCGCTGGCGCAGACCGTCCCCGCGGGGCACGCGGTGCCGCAGGCGCCGCAGTTGTTGATGTCCGTGTCGGTGTCGCGGCACACGCCGCCGCAGTTGGTGGTGCCCGCCGCGCAGGTCACCCGGCACATCCCCATGGAGCACACCTGCCCCGCGGCGCACGGCCGGCCGCAGGCCCCGCAGTGGCTGTTGTCCGTCTGCGTGTCCCGGCACACCCCGGAGCAGTTGCTGAGCCCGCCGCCGCAGGTCACCACGCAGGCGCCGCGAGAGCAGATCTGCCCCGACGGGCAGACGGTGCCGCACGCGCCGCAGTGGACGTTGTCGCTCTGCAGGTCGCGGCAGACGCCGTCGCAGTTGTCCAGGCCCGCGCCGCACGACACCACGCACCCGCCCATGGAGCACACCTGCCCCGCGGGGCACGATCGGCCGCACATCCCGCAGTGGTTGAGGTCGGTGTTGAGGTCACGGCAGGTGCCGGTGCAGTTGCTCAGCCCCGCGCCGCAGGAGACCTCGCAGCGCCCCCGGGAGCAGAGCTGGCCCGCCGGGCACGCGGCGCCGCAGGCCCCGCAGTTGGCGATGTCGGTCTGCGTGTCGCGGCAGGCGCCCGAGCAGTTGGTCAGCCCCGAGCCGCACGACACCCGGCACGCGCCCTCCTCGCAGCTCTCGCCGGTGGCGCAGCGCACCCCGCACGCGCCGCAGTTGGTGCGGTCGCTCGCGAGGTCGCGGCACGCGCCCGAGCAGTCGGTGAACCCGACGCCGCAGGTGGTGGTGCACCGCCCTCGCAGGCACACCTGCCCGAAGCTGCACGCCGTGCCGCAGGCCCCGCAGTTGCGCGGATCGGCCGTGACGTCGGTGCACACCTCGGCCTCCACCACGGGGCCGCCGCCGTCGCCCGCATCGACGGCCGCGTCGACGCCCGCGTCGCCCGCCGCGCGCACGGGACACGCCTGGAGCAGCTCGGTGCAGCTCAGCCGGCATCGCCCGGCGGCGCAGGCGTAGCCCTCGGGGCAGGCGGCTCCGCAGGCCCCGCAGTTGGCCCGGTCGCTCATCAGCTCGGCGCAGTAGCGCAAGGCGCCGCCGTCACCCGCCGCGGCGCGGGTGCACTCGGTCGAGCCGCTGCCGCACATGAAGGTGCAGGTTCCGCCGGAGCAGACCTCGTCACGGCCGCAGGCGCGCCCGCACTCGCCGCAGTGGCGGGAGTCGGTCTGCACCCGGGCGCAGGTGAGCCCCGCGTCTCCGCCACTGCAGAGCCGCTCGTCGGCGGAGCAGCTCGGGACGCAGGCGGCGTTCTGGCAGACCTCCCCGGCGGCGCAGCGTCGGCCGCAGGCGCCGCAGTTGGTCTCGTCGGCCTGCGTGCTCACGCAGCGGTCGAGGCAGTAGGTCTGGCCGGCGCCGCAGGACACGTCCGGGGTGTCCATCGCGGTGACGTCGGCCGCCCCCGTGTCCGGGGCCCCCGCGTCGGCCGGACCGCCGACCACGGAGAGCCCCGTCGTACAGCCTCCGAGCAGGGCGAGCTGTAGCGCCGCAAAGAGGAACCATCGTGGAGAGAACGGGAGGGAGGTGCCCATGGCGGGGGATGGCAGCGCGTCCGCACCCTTGGCGTCAAGGGTCTCCTGGGTCCTCCGTCAATCGGCCACCAGCGGCCAGTGGAACCACGCCCCGAACACATCGCCCTCCAGCACGGCCCCGAGGTACCCGCCGTCGATGCAGTCCTCCGGCTCGTCGAGCCCGTAGGCGTTGCCGACCATGTCCGCGCAGATGCGCATCCCGAGGCCCGATCCCGTGGTGGAGTATCCGCCGGCGAAGAGCGCCCCCGGCTCGGCGCCGAAGCGCCCTCGCAGCGCCGCCGCGTCGGCCGCGTCGACCCGGTTGGCCACCGCCACGTGAAGGTCGGTGGGCTCCCCCTCGGGGACCGCCGAGAGCACCGCGTGGACGCCCCCACCCCTCGCATGACGGAGGGCGTTGTTGATGAGGTTGTAGAGCACCCGGTCGAGGGCCGTGAACTCGATGCAGCTCTCGCACACGCTCCCGTCGAAGCGCTGGTCGAGCCTCACGCTCACCTCCCTCACCCCGCCCTCGCCCTCCACCGGGACCCTCGCCCCGGACCACTTCTCCACCAGCAGCTGCACGTCGTGGCGCTTGAGCGCGCGGTCCCGCTCCCGCCTCGGGTCGTCGAGCTCGAGCAGCGCGCCGCGCATGATCTTGCGGTGGTCGCGCACCCGGAAGTGCACCCGCAGCAGGTCTTCCGGCGGGTTCTGCCCCGCCTCGGCCATCTGCAGCATCATCATCAGCCCGGTGAGCGGACCGCCCCGGACGTCGTGCAGCACCTTGGCGATCACCGGGTCGCTCCCCAGCGCCGCCGTCGCCCGCCCGAAGCTCTGCATCGCCCTCACCCTCCGCCCCACGGGGTTCGCGTCGAGGTGGGCCCTCAGCCTCCGGGCCCGCTCCTCCGGCGGATCGCCCGTCGCCCCGGCGATGCCCTCGACGGCGCCGAGCCACTCGTAGAGCCCACGGGCGATCTCCCGGTCTTCGGGCGCCAGCGCCGAGAGCCTCGCGGTCAGCGCCTCGCCCCGAAAGCGATCGACCCGGTGGTTGACCACCAGCGCGGGCCTCGTGCGGGCGAGCAGGGCTTCATCCCACACGGCGGGGAGGTCTTCGTGTTCTTCCATTCCCATCCCTCCAGCTTCACCAGCAGGCACGATCCTACCCTCTCGCGCCCGGTGGGAGCCTTCGTAGGGCCCGCCGATGATTTTCGTGACCCAAGGATCCCCCATCGGTCCCCATCGGAGTCCTTCATGGTCCCATCCCGTCGCCCGCGCCTGACGCCCGACCGAGCGCTCCCCGTGGCGCCCGGTCCTCCGCCGGTACCCACCGACGCGCTGGTGCGCGCCGCCCGCGACGGGCACGCCCGCGCCTTCCAGGAGCTGGTGCACCGCTTCCGCCCTCGCATCCGGGCCCTGGCGCTGCAGCTCACGGCCAACCAGTCCGACGCCGACGACGTGACCCAGGACGTCTTCCTCCGCGCCTGGGAGCAGCTCCGCAACTTCGAGGGCCGCAGCGCCTTCTTCACCTGGATCTACCGCATCGCCGTCAACCGCGCCCTCCAGGTGCGGCAGCGCTCCGCGAGCCGCCCGATGATCGACCCCGACGACCCCCGCGTCACCCTGGCCGTGGCCGCCGACGGGCACTCCCACCCCCACCACGCCATCGAGCTTCGGGAGCGCTACGGACAGCTCCTCTGGGCCTTCGACCAGCTCTCCCCGCTGCTTCGCACCACCGTCGCGCTCACCACGCTACAGGGGCTGAGCCACCCGGAGGCCGCCGCGGTGCTCAACTGCCCCGAGGGGACCATCGCCTGGCGCATGCACGAGGCCCGGGCGAAGCTGCGCGACGCCCTCGCCCGCTGCAACGCCGCGCCCATCGACGCCGGGGCTCCCGCCCGTCGGGCGCGCTCGGCGCAGCGAGACCGCGACCCCAACACCCTCTCGCTGGCCTGGGCGCTGGCGGCTGCCTTCCAGAGCTGAGTCAGGTACCGAAGCGGCAGGTGTTGGTCGCGGCGTCGCAGGACCATCCGCCCGGGCACTCGCGATCGCAGGCGATGGGCGCGCAGTGCGTCGCGGGGACGCAGGGCCCGTAGCAGGAGAAGCTCACCGAAGGGACCTCACCGGCCGCGCAGGTCGGGGGGATGCGGTTGCAGGCCACCATGCGGGGATCGCAGTTCCAGCCGGTGCAGCAGGTGACCGGGAGGGGACCGTCGGCGGGACCGGCGCAGTAGCCGCCGCCTCGGCCGAGGCTGGCGCCCGCGCACTGCGCGGCATCGGGAGAGGGCGGCGCGTCCACGGCGGGTCCGGCGTCGGGAGCGCAGGCCCCTCGGGTCACCCACGGCTGATCGGGCGCGCTGGGGCAGGCCATGAAGGTCTCGCCCGAGCAGCCGCAGTAGGGGGTGACGGCGGCGCAGTCGGTGATGAACCCGCACACGCCCGACATCCCGCAGCCGGCCTCGGCGAAGCGGCACTCGCGGTTGGGAGGGCAGTCGCCCGAGCTGCGGCATCGGCCGACGCCCAGGTCGAGCGGGAACCCCACGTCCGTCGCCTGCCCCGCATCGACGCTCGAGCCCGTGTCGAGGGCCGAGCCGGTGTCCACGGCCGAGCCCGTGTCGAGGCGCTGACCGAGATCGGTCGGGGTGCTGCCTGCGTCGAGGGTGGGAGCGCCGGTGGTCACGCTGCTTCCACAGCCGAGGGTGAGGCCGACGAGGACGATCCAGGGGGAGCTTCGGGCGATGGGCATCGGAGGGGTCTTCTCTCTTCGGGAACGGTGCCGCGAGAGCCTACCGCAACGGCGTACGCCCGGCTCCGCCGCCACCCCCGCCGCCACCCGCCGCCACCCCACGAGGGCTTTGATTGCCGTGGTTTTCGAGTGGCACGTCGCTCGCGATGGCTCCCCTCGACCGACGCACTTCGCGGCGGTCGAAAGGACTCACACGGTGAACAAGATGGGCGTGACGGAGAAGCTGCGGGCGGTGCGTTCGGCGATCGGGATGCTGGAGAAGCAGTTCGGCAAGGGGGCGGTGATGACCCTCGCGGAGGGCGAGGCGAGGGAGCCGGTGGCGGTGATCCCGTCGGGCTCGCTGGCCATCGACGTGGCGCTGGGCGCGGGCGGCTACCCCCGCGGTCGCATCGTGGAGGTGTTCGGACCGGAGAGCTCGGGCAAGACCACCCTCGCGCTGCACGCCATCGCGGAGGTGCAGCGCGGGGGCGGGGTGGCGGCCTTCATCGACGCCGAGCACGCGCTCGACGTGGCCTACGCGCAGGCGCTGGGGGTCGACCTGTCGTCGCTGCTGATCTCGCAGCCCGACAACGGCGAGCAGGCGCTGGAGATCACCGACGCGCTGGTGCGCTCCGGCGCGGTGGAGCTGGTGGTGATCGACAGCGTGGCGGCGCTGGTCCCGAAGGCGGAGCTCGAGGGCGACATGGGCGACCAGCACATGGCCCTTCAGGCGCGGCTGATGAGCCAGGCGCTGCGCAAGCTCACGGCGGTGGCGCACCGCAACAACGCGTGCGTGCTCTTCATCAACCAGATCAGGAACAAGGTCGGCGTGGTCTTCGGGAGCACGGAGACGACGACGGGCGGCAACGCGCTGAAGTTCTACGCGACGGTGCGGCTCGACGTGCGGCGCATCGGGTCGCTGAAGAGCGGCGACGAGGTGCAGGGCAACCGCACCCGGGTGAAGGTGGTGAAGAACAAGCTGGCGCCGCCCTTCCGCGAGGCGGAGTTCGACGTGCGCTACGGGCAGGGCATCGACGCGGTGGCCGAGCTCATCGACACCGGCGTCGAGCGCGGGGTGATCGAGAAGTCCGGAACGCACATGTCCTTCGCGGGGCAGCACCTGGGCAACGGCCGCGAGCGCGCGAGGGAGGGGCTCCTGGGCGACGCGGCGCTGCGGGGGAGGCTGAAGGACGCGATCCGCGCGGTGGCCCTGAAGACGGTGGAGCCGCCGCCGATGATGGCCGCGGCCAACGACGCGTAGCGGGCGGCGACGGGTTCACCTGCGCGGGTGAATGGGTTCACCTGCGCGGGCTGTCGGCGACCAGAGCCGGACCCTGAGCGTTAGCGAGGGGGAGATCCCACCCAGGCCCTCCCAGTGCGGCCTCGCCCGGAGGGGAGCGACCGACCGCGTCAGCCCAACGCGTCTCCGTCGCGACGAGCGACGTCATCGAGTGGGGAGTCGACGATGAACGGCTCTCGGATTCGGGGCCCGGCGCCAACGAGTTGCACTGGGCTGACGTGGTCGGTCGCTGCCCTCCGGGCGAGGCCGCACTGGGAGGGCCTGGGTGGGATCTCCCCCTCGCTAACGAGGGTGTCGATAAAGGGCTCGTGTGGGGCTGTTGAGATCGCGGCGATCACGCGGCGATCGGTCCCATGTCCCCTCCGTCGATCGGTCTCCCCCGACGACCGTAGAGGCTGGTGACACGAAACGGCC